>Ga0257125_1000006_pt1 | contig 500451 bp, 453 predicted proteins | sample SI106_200metaG_FD_190183 | JGI IMG/M metagenome (GOLD analysis project Ga0257125, IMG submission 190183) | Marine microbial communities from Saanich Inlet, British Columbia, Canada - SI106_200 | ecosystem: Environmental > Aquatic > Marine > Inlet | place: Canada: British Columbia | collected... | reverse complement strand
TTCTATTTTTTGTCTTGGTTCCAGTAGTAGTATATGTATCAATAGTTGTCCATGAAGACCAACCAGTAGAGCCATCAGCAGAATGTCTGACTTCAAATTTTGCAGATGTGTTCGCCGGAGTAGTTACGTTTGTAGTAAAAGCGGTAGATCCACCAATGCAGCCTGCAGTACAGTCACCCCATGAATATATGTACTGCATATCTAGGTTCTGTGAAGTATACGTGCCTGGAGTTTGGAGAGCTGATTCTTCTGCTCCCCAAGAAGAGATAAGAGTATCTGATTCAGAATCAAAAGCTGCTTCAACCCAATCAGCAGACCTGGCAACATCTGAAACCCTATGCTCATCTAAATATCCATCATATTCGTGGTCTGTCAAATTATACTGGCCACTTTGATCAGAAATTGCTCCTATTATTGAATCATTTGCGTCATCCAAATTTGAACATCCTTGATTCATAGTTTTAGTTTGAGATCCATTCACATACAACCTGGCTGTAGATCCATTATAAGTATAAGCATAGTGATACCATGTGCCTGTACTATATTGTGTAGAGTCATCAAGACTTCCTACACGTCCAGTACTACATTCAACCCAAGTTCTAAGAGATCCATCTGAATCAACTGCTAATGCATGACTAGCAGCATCACCAAGTGTTGAAAATTCCAGAATTCTTCCAGAGCTAGTACCTGCTCCAGATCTATTGAACCAACCTTCTAATGTAATACTGTTTCCAAAAATAATATTTGATGTCTGATTATGCAACGCGTCTCCATTTCCTGTAAATCCATCTCCTCCATCTATCTTTCCTGTTTCATCCTGAGTTGGTGCGTTTCTTGGTGTGAGGTCAACATTATTACTGGTAGAATCATAAGACGTTCCAGAAGTTTCGCTCATATGCCAAACCCCAGCAAAATTTCCATCGTCATCATATGTTCCTTCTTCGTTTTCTCCATTCGAAGCACCACTATTACTATAATAAGTATATACGTAGTCTGAACCTGATGCTAGATTAGGAACTTCCACCCATGCAATTGCATCATCTGCTGTATGATCAAATTTCTCAAAATGGAAATCCAAAACCGTACCATCTGTATCACCAAATCTTACTTCATCTCTACTAGGCGTATTGCTCCAGAAATCTGTATTGCTATTATCAATATGAATCATAACCGGGAAGTTATCATGTGCAGATCCTGTAGTATTATTGAAATTAATTTGTTGTCGTAGACTCCATCCTGAATCATTAATCCAGTTAACTCCACCATCACCACTTATCTCTATAGAGTTCGAGGATACTGTAATATCACTTAGAGTTCCAAGGTTCCAATCCGCATCTGATGTAATTGTTACTGATGCTGTGAGCGGCGCCGCAAACACTGTAAATAAATTTGATACCGCTAAATACCCGCCAAGAACGACCCCCGCTCCTATTAGAAAAACGCCAAATAAACTTAGCTCCCATTTAGCAATCAGCACTTTTTGCTGAAAAAGAAAAAAAGCTAACCTACGAAAGAAGCTTTTTCGCTTTTTTAGCCTAATTTTGTTGGGTTTTTTTGTTTGTTTCATCACACCTTTTATGCGTTTTATAACGCAAAACTTGTAGCGGGAATTATCCACTACTACGCCGTTATTATATCACAAAAAAGGCTCCTCGTCAATAACGATTATGTCCTTATTATTTGGCTAAAAATGTTAATTTTTCTTTTTGCAACTAGAACGTACTGCCTATTCTGCCGATCCAGGAAAATGTTTCTTCTAAATTAGATATTATTAATTGCAGGAATGATTCTCTTTTCCTAGATGTTAGAACAGTATGTGACCCTGACTTTGACTGGTTCCCTGCTTTATCGGACGAAACAACTCTAAAGTGATATGTTTTCGCTGGTGATAAGTCACCAACAACTGCAAGATGGTCCATCACTAGTTCCGCATTTTCTTCTGTTTGATCTGTGTAGTCTGATTCTGAAAGTCCCACTCCATATTCAACTTGAGAAGTTGTCGGCTCATCAGTCTTCCAGGATATAATAATTTGTACTTTTGATTCCTCACCAGAACCAATAGTATTTGATTCAGACTTGACTCCGCTGAGTATAGGAGGGGTTGTATCTTCAAGTGTCACAAACTCTCTTTCATCTGATACAGCCTCGTAGCCAAATATATCTGATCCTCTAACTTTGAAGTTATATCTAGTAGCATCCTCTAATCCGAACAATAATACTGAATGCTCTGTAACTTGCGCTGTATTACCTTGTGTCTTTGGTGCAATATTTTCTCCATAGTACTCTACTTCTGAAGTTGTAGGTACGTTTGTTGTCCAATTAACTTCAGTTTGGCCTTCAGATTTATTCTCAAATGACACAGTCAATACTTCTGGGAAGGTAAGTGTTGTAAAACTATAATCATCTGAAGATATGGGGTTTCCACTGCGGTCTTCACCACCTATTCGAATATGATATTCTTCCCCATCAGCAAGATTTTCTAGTTTTACTGTGTGAGTATATGCATATGACAAGGATGTATCAGTCCAAGTAAGGCCATAATCAGTCGTAGTACCATATTGTATTAATGCAGTTGATTCTTTATTTGTATCCCATTGAATCGTTGCATCATACAATCTTATATCAGTGATTTCTACATCTAGCACTCTTGGAGCCTCAAGGGTGGTGAAGGAATATACGCTTGAATAGGCAACATTTTCATCAACGTCAATACTCTTTACCTGATAGTAATATTTTGTTTCTGATTTCAAACCAGTAACTCTAACAGAGTGTGCTTCTACCTGATCAGCAGTTCCCTGTTCATCAGTCCAATCTGTATTACTAGTACCAAAATCAACAAATGATGATGCAATACGTTCAGTTCGCCAAGTGACAGTAGCAGAGAATGAATCTGGTACTGCGCTTGGTAATTCTGTAATTGCTGGTGGTTGAGTATATCGTCCTTCTGGGATCTCAGACACCGGATCAGTTGATGCAGACTGCGCACCAGCAGTGTCAGAAGCAGTTACTTTATAATTATATTCTTTTGTATTATCCAGTCCTGTATCTAAATACCCAGTCGATGTAAGCGATGCAATCTGCTCATAATTTGAATCATCTGTAATCGATCGATATATAGTATAACTAATATCCTCTACAGGGACTGTTCCTGCTTGTATTTCTGCATCCGATTCATCACTTGAAACAATAGCATTTGCTGGTGGATCCCATGTCAGCGTAATATTATAGCGCTTTGCGTTCCTGTCAGATGAATCAATAATATTAACATCTTGCGGTTCTCCTGGAGGTTCAGTATCAACTTCAAATTCAATTGAGGCATAGTTTATATAATTGGCATTGCCAAAATCATCAACAGCCACAATATAGAATGTATTTATTCCCTGTTGAGTGGCCGCGGCTATCGGACCAACAGTTGAATCAATTACAAAACTAGTATTTTCTTCATTTGGAAGGTTATTCACTGAATAAAAATATCCAGAAATTGTTACACCCTCATCTGATGGTTCATCCCAATCAAATGTGAATCGATTTGCAGTATTAAAAGTTGGATCTACAGAAAGATTTATCGGTGCAGAAGGCGCATCGTTGGTAGTGAATGTATATTCTGGAGATAAGCCAATGTTTCCATCGATATCTACCCATTTTAGCTTGAAATAATAGGTAGTTTCTGGCGAAAGATCAATGAGTGTCACGGTATGAGTACCAGTAAGTTCTGATGATCCTTGCTCACCGTCATAAACACCCGTTTCTATTCCGTATTGTACAAATGAGCTGGCCGCATGTGTATCAGGGTCATCGGTAAGCCAAGTAATCACAGCCGATCTAATGCGTGGTTGAATTCCCGGACTCCCTACCAAATTTGGTGGGCTAGTAAACTTACCTTCCGGCTTCATTGATATTGTTGTTGTATAATCAGATTCTGCACCTGCCAAATCACTTGCAGTTACTTTATAATAATATGTCACTGTATTCGATAAAGAAACATCTGTATATGCATAATCATCCTGCCCATCTACATTGAGTAATGATTCACGCAAATCATATGTTACACCATCCGTAGAACGATAGATATTGTATTTGTATAATACTGATCCAGGATTGTCAGCTGGCGCCTTCCAACCAAGTGTGAGGCGGAATGTTTCAGCTAATCTATCAGATGCGTCTGATACCCCAAAGTTTTGAGGAGTATTTGGGGAAATTGTATTAGAATCAAATTCAATACATCCCACACCAGCAGCACAATCAAAACTGGTTGTATCCCAGTCAACATTTCCTGCTTCATCTTTGGCAACTATATAGAAATTATTTGTACCAGGTTGGGTATTTGGTGTGCGGAAAGCTGCTAAAAATTTACCACTAGTTTCTCCAGAGGTCGTCCAACGTCCATAAGTACTATTATTACAATAGCCTGCAGTCGGTACTGCATTTACCTGATAGCAATAATAAGTGATATCAAATGCATGCGTGGTTGGTTCATTCCATGAGAATGAATGAGAATAATCATCACCTACGACTACTCCGTGCTGAACATTGCTAGGAAGATTTGGCGGAGTAACCGCATAACGATACTGTGCTGTTTCCCATTCGCCACTGTTAGAATAATTTCCCGCAGTATCTTTGGCTCTAATTTGAAAAGTATTCGTCCCCTCTGCTAATGCCGTCAATCCGGTTACAGATGTTTCAGTGCTGGCGATACAGACTTCCGGATCATCATAATTTCCCGCATCAAAGTAACGTCGGTAACAATATTCAAAAGCAGGTGACCCTCCAGAGTCTGAACCAGCTGTCCAGGAAAAGTCAAAATCATCAACTGCTGAAGGAACAGCAGGGTCAGCAGCAATATTTGTCGGACGCGATGGTGCTACATTATCAAGACTGTAAGTAAACGGCGCCCAAGTTGTTGCTGAAATATTACCATTATAGTCGCGAGTTTTAATTCGTAAATAATAAGTCTGTCCGGTAGAAAGTCCTGAAGCAGTATATGTTGCAGCAGATTGTAGTGAACCAGCAGACGCAGGATCTGCACTTGCATTTGTACCAAAGTATACATAATAACCCTCTATACCAATTCCGCCAGCATTGTCAGAATCACCTGTCCAAGAGAAATAAGGACCTTCATGCCCATACCAATTTCCAGTAGTGATAGCGTCACCAGCCAATTCACTGAGAGAAGTTAGAGTATCTGGATTTGTAGGAGCAGTGCCATCACTGTAATAACTAAGTGTTAAATCATTTACCGTTGGTGTGTATATCTGGTCGGAAGCAAATGTTACTTTCACTTGAACATACTGCGCAATTGTTGAATCAACTGTGTAATAATCGGTAGTGCCATATGTGAGCTGATTTGATACCTCATCCCAACTTGACCAATTAACATTATCTGCATCAGCTGCACAGCCAGCATTAGAACACGTACGCGTTTCATACTTCAGAGATGTATCTGTCGCTTCACTGTCATTTACTGTTAGTCCACCAAAGCTATAAACAGATCCAAAATCAAGAATCTCCGATGTCCATGTTCCATTCGACTCAAAACCAGTTGATCCGGAAGCTGGAACGTAACGGGTCATAGCCGATGTATTGTATCCACGGAAGCCATAAAGAATACCATTTGTTCCTGGTTCAAGAGCACCGCGGTACCAGATCTCATCATTTGTGCTTCGGATATCCCCGCCAGTCTCCCAAGTATCTGTCGAAATTGTGTATACGTAAAATTCGGTATTACCTGTATTTCCTCGAGGAACGTAGATCAGATCACTTCCATCATACGCACACGCATCCGTTTGATAAATAAGCCCCGGTGCGTCAGTAAGCGTTGCAGCAACGTCCCACGTTTGAGTACCAATATTAAAACGGAAAATATCCGCAGTGTTCTGTGCGCGGATCTGGTAGATGTAGTCTGTGCCACCGTCGCTCGCCTTGACTGCACAACCACCCTGATAGACAGCCGCCGGTATGTTCGTACTTGTACCAATTTGTTCCCATGTACCCCCAGATATCTGATACCGGAAAAAGTATCGAGTATTTTGACCTCGCGCAGTGTAGATATATCCATCCTCACCATCAACTAGGTTTGCGCCATAACCAAGCCAGAGGTTACTTGGCGTCGCGGCACTGTTTGACCACGTATCCGTAGTGACATCATAGATGTACATCTTAGACTCGTTGTCTTTGTTATACGAACCGGCAGCATAAACCTTGCCGCTCTTGTAGACAATGTCCGCGCTGATATACATAGGAACCGGCGTCTGCATCATCCTCTCATATGTTGCGGTGGAAATCGTATACCTGTAAAAATCGGTTGTATTATTTCCGCGAACTATATAAAGCGAGTCAGTGCCATCGTATGTCACACCACCCTGGTTGAAACCGTTTGATGAGTGGTCTTGCGGGATTCCGGTATTTAGCCATTTATTGTTGGTTACGTCATAACTATAGAAAGAATATTCATTATAGCCACGAAGAGTATAAATAATATCTGTATTTGTGTCGTAAATCATTCCCGCACTTGATCCGTAAATGTATGCCTCTGGTAGGTCGGCGAGATAGTCCCAGATATCATTTGCAATATCGTACCGGAAGAAATCATCACGGTAGTAACCAGCTTTGGCATAAAGATATCCGTTATCGTAGATTATCGAACCGCCATATCCAATATAAAAAGGTGTCGGGGTGAGATTTGTCCAAACGTTTCCACCTATATCATATCGGATAAACTGATGAGTATTGGAACCACGCATAGCAAAAAGACATCCCGAAGCATCAGAACAGTATGTACCATTTGGTACGTATGTCATTGATGATCCATAATAGAAAACCTGATCAGGAGAAGAACGCGCTGTCCAAGTATCACCCGAAATACTATAGCGATAGAACTCATCCGTATTGTAGCCAGGATAGGCAAACATATAATCACCGCCAGCCCATTCTAATGATCCACCATAATAAACCACTTGAGTGCTAGTCATCTCTGCCAGATCTGTCCATGTGTCAGCATTGACGTTATAACGCATAAATTCTTTTGAATTATTTCCAACTAAAGTGAAGACACACCCGTCAGCATCAGCACATTGAGATCCGTTTGGAACATATTTGATAGCAGTACCTTCATACGGACTGACTGTGCTAGTAATATTAGTTAAAGACGTCCAAGTTTTTGTTGAAATTGTGTATTTGAAGAAAGTTTTTGTATTCTGAGCATTAAGTACAAATATACTATCAGTGCCATCGAAAGCCATAGATGTATCATTGTAAGCATTTTCTAAAGCTGCTGATCCATAAGTTGATGGGAGATCCATCCATAGTCCGCCTGAAACAGAAGAAAGCGTCATGTTCGTTCCAGATCCAGCAGCAGTATTCACATTTGTTCCCGTAGTGCCAGTCGCCTCGAAATCAGCTTGGGCAGTCCACGTTTGCGTTGCTGAGGGTGAAATACCATTGTACGTATATGTAAAAGCAGAAGTGGCCGAAGACGTGTTTCCCGCGTTGTCTTTCGTTACAATTCGTAGGTAGTACGTAGAACTCGCGGTCATATCAGTATTCACCTCAAAAGTCGTCCCGGTCTGATAGTAATCCTCACTTGAAGATGGATCTGCGGATGCATTAGTAGTCCACTGGACGTAGTATCCTGCGACACCTGAGCTCGAATCCGTAGCACCAGCTAAAGAAAAATAGGGATTTGGATAATAGTACGAATTCCCAGTTGTAATACCCGTGCCTTGACCGCTGTCTGAGTAGCCAGTTGCCGTCGGATTAGTCGGGTTGTCACTGTCTTTTTCAAATGTAATAGTGAAATCAGAAATACTTGGAGTGTTAGTTCCATCCGATGTTAAAACAGCTCTGATCTGTATGTATCTTCGAGCTGGAGACGTAATACTTCCAGCAGAAATAGTCGCCCACGATGACCAGCTTACCTGATCGGTGGATGTTCGTGACGAGTAGGCGATAGAGCTAGTTCCCGGCGTGGAGTCAGTAGCCGCAAAGGTCGTGAATGACTCCACCCAATTTAGATCGAGCGTATCGGAGATCCACGTAGCAGTATCTGCATATGCGTTTGTTGACATATCAGCTTTGTAGATTGTTGTTGTATTCCAACCACGTCCTGCATAAAGAATATCATTGGCAGTATCGTACGCCATGCTGGCCCCATACCCGATTGTTCGTTCAGGAAAATCAATAGAGCGCTCCCATGTATCTCCAGAAATACTATATCGCCAGAAGTGATCTTGATAATCACCAGATACAGCATAAATATAGTTTGTTCCGTCGTATACTAGATTTGCAGAGTAATAAACATTTGTAGGTAACGATGCCATTTCGGTCCAGCCAACACCAGGCTCATATCGGTGAAATTCCGCACGGTAATATCCCATAAGCGAATATGTATATGTCCCATCGTCCGTTATTGCTCCACCGCCGTAGATAGTATATGGTGCTGGTGTCTCTTCAGACCAAGAGCCATTGTAGCTAAACATATGGTTGTTGTTGTTTCCCTTCTGCGCATAAACTGTTGTTCCCATACACGTAATGCCAGAACCATATCGTGAGTTAAGTGACCCTGCAGTTCCTGTGGAGTGGGTCGCTGGCATGCTTGTGAGTGTACTCCACGCATTACCTGAGATGCTATAGCTATAAAAATTTAGTAAGTTATTTGCACGATTTGCATAGATTGTACCACTACCGTCGTAGCAAATAGAAGAACCATACCTCAATCCACCAGGAAGAGTATCTAGAACAGTCCATACGTGATCGTTGATATCGTATCGCCAGAATGTTGTTGTGTTCTCACCTGGGGAAATATATAGGCAACCATCTGTATCATCACATCCAGATTCTGCATTTGTTACATAAACCATAAGATTCCCTTCATAGGCGTTCCCCATATTACTCGGAGTAGATATAGAATTCCATTCACTGTTTGTAATGTCATATCGCCAAAACTCAGGTCGGCCATTCCCACGGAGGGAGTATAAATATGTACCATACTTGAGCAGCGAGCCACCACCATAAATTGTTGCCGGCGCATCTGGTGTATCAGTGATATCGCTATCCCATGTTTGGGCACTAACATCGAACTTCAGAAAGTCGTCTGTGTTGTTCCCGCGCTGCATGTAGATATCCCCGGTCGTCGAGTCGAACGCCATCGCACCACCATAGTGCGGCCCGTATGATGACAGGATACTCGTCGAATCGTACCACTGACTCTCTCCGATATCGTACATAAAGAACTGGAGGTTTCGGTTTCCGCGGGTTGCGTAGATACACCCGAGTGTACAATACTCTGGTTCCGAGCCAAACGCTTCATCTACGTACACGAGCGCGTGACCATTTGTCGTGTAGATCTGGTAGTCAGGGAGTCCTGCCATCGTCTCATCCCACGTATCCGATGAAATATCATATTTCCAAAATGTTGCGGTAGAACGCCCACGTGCGGCATATAATGTACCAATACCATCAGAAACAATGTCGGATCCAAGTCCCCACGTATCCGGAGCATCTGCAAGCTTCGACCAAGTATCAGTAGCAATATCGTATTTAAATAAGTGCTTTGTCGCATCACCATTCTCATTTTGTAATCCACCATTGATCGCATAAAGTGCTCCATTATAGTATTCGATTGCCCCGCCATACTGAAATGACGTTGGTGCTTTTTTAAGTAACTTGAATGTATTCAACTCTGGATTGTACCGAATAAGGTGCGGGGTGTAGTTACCCATGATGATATAGACGTACGTTCCGTCCGTCGCTAGGTCAGCACCGTACGAGGCGCCGCGGTATGATTGGAGTCCATACCCTTGTTCATCTGTAATGAATCCTGGCGTTTCTGTACTCCAGGTTCCGCCTGCACCACTGTTGATTGAAATATCACCAGCAGTAGAAATAGTATCTACAGTTCCGTTGTAATACTCACCCGCTTCCCATTCAGCTTGAGTAGTTACTGTATAAGTATCGGCAACTGCATTGACGGTAATGATGTCATATATCCAATACCCACCGACCATAATCGCTATAATTATTATTGTGCCAAGCTGAAACGATTTTTTCTGATAGAACCTCTTTTTTCTTCGAACAGTCTTCTTTATTTTTCGGGAAACAAAAAGAGCATGCTTTTTACTAGGCTTTAGCACACCCAAAGACTTACTTTTCATTGGTTTCTTTTTGTTTTTCTTGCCAAATAGAAAAAGGAGTTTTTTTGGTTTTTTTGGTTTTCTTTTGTTTTTTCCCCAAAAACGGGACATAAAGCACCTTGGTTATTGCCCTTATATTCCTTAAGTTTTCAATGCTACTTTAGCATATATTTTACAAAAAGTCAATTTAGTCCTAATACCAAAAAACTGGGGTTTTCCCAGTTTTTTACTTTACTTATCAATCTAAATATACTTCCTATTCTACTGTCTCAGTCTCAGAATCTTCCACAGGAGTCCATTCGTTCACAGTTCCACAATATGGGAACAATGTTCTGCAACAGTCATTATTTGTTGTTCTGCACACCGATTCAAATGTAACATTAATTTCCTCTCCGATATATGCTCTCAATTGTTCTTTCATTGAATCGTATTTTCCTGTACCAATTTCGTGTCCTGCTGAAGTAAGTACGCCATATGATTCACTAGCAGAACCATACCCTTTTAGGAATACCATCCCCTTTACTTTTACTTCATCATTTGCAATTGCTGAAGTACTATTCGTATTCTCATTTACATCAGCATTTGTGTTCTCATTAACTGCTGTATTTGTATTTAAATTCAATACAACCGCATTATTACTATTTGTACCATCTCCAGATCTCATAAACAATACAACTCCTACGATCACTCCTACGATCACTATTACTATTATGGGAATTATTTTCTTATTCATGTGTTTAGCTTAAGATTTTATTGATGTAAGTGTAGCATATTTCTATTAAAACATCATCTCTATATTCCTTTCCTAATTCTCTCCACCAATTGAAGATAAAATCGTAGATTGTGAATCGTCGTCAATCTATAGGCAAGCGGTTCACTCACAGTAAACAAGTGTCTTAGATAGCTTCTAGAATAATTCTTGCACGTAAGACAGTCACAACTCTGATCAATTGGTTTCATATCTAGGCGATATCTTGATTGCTTAATTCTCATTTCCTGATAAAAGTTTCCTTCTAAGCTTCTACTTTTCCAAACATATAAAAGTCCATGACGTGCGTTTCTAGTTGGGATAACACAATCAAACATATCAACCCCCCTTTTCACAGCTTCATATATTTGCTCCGGCTTACCAACTCCCATTAGATATCGCGGTTTATTTTCTGGTAGTTCAGGAACCACCCAATCAAGTGCTTGATACATTTTTTCTGTTGGCTCACCTACGGCCAATCCTCCAACCGCATATCCGTCAAAACCAATTTTCTGTAGATCACGTGCGTGTTGAATACGCAACTCTTGATATGATGAACCTTGGACTATTCCAAACAGTAATTGTTTCTTTTTGGAATGTGCCTTCTTACAACGCTCTGCCCATAGGGTAGTTAACTCCATTGACGCTTTTGCTTTCGCCTTTGTTGCTGGATACGCTGGGCATTCATCTAGCACCATCATGATATCCGAACCCAAATTTTCTTGAATCTTAATTACTTTTTCTGGAGTTAGCATATGCTTGGAACCATCATATGTCGATCGAAATTCTACACCTTTATTTGAAAGCTTGACCATGTTCTTATCAGAGTTTTTCTTTGACCCTAAAGAGAATATCTGATACCCACCAGAATCAGTTAAAATTGCACCTTGCCAATTCATGAATTTGTGTAAGCCTCCTGCTTTTTTAATTACAGACATTCCCGGCCTTAAGTATAAGTGGTAAGTATTACTAAGAATAATTGAAGATTTGAGATCCAGAATATCTTCACTACTTATCGCTTTTACCGAAGCCTTTGTAGCAATAGGCATAAAAAAAGGCGTTTTTACAGGTCCATGGGCTGTTTGTAAAACACCTCTTCTTGCTAGTGTTTTTGGGTCTTTTTTTATTACTCTAAATTTACTCATAGTCCGGGAATAGCTTTTATAAATTCGTCAGCTGATGTAAACAGATGATCAGGATTCTCCTTCTTTAATCTTTCAGCTGGATGATATCCCCAACCAACTGCAATTGTTTTTACACCTGCTTTCTTTGCCTCAATTATATCTCCAGTCGTGTCGGTAACAAAATATGTTTGATTTGAATCAACACCTTCCTGTGATAGTACTTTATCAATTTTCTTCACTTTTGACGTTTCTTTATCTGCTCCTAGCACCTCAATAAAGTCTTCCCTCAGGTTGGCTTTTTCTAACAGTTTTTCTACCGCTTCTGTTGAACTGGACGTAATAATGTATTTCCTATACTGAGAAAGACTGCTTAAGAGTTCCTCGGTTCCAGGATAGAATTTTACATCAGCTACACCTTCCTCGTTCCGCTTTATAATCAAATCTAAAAAATCTCCAAAGCTTTTTTCGGGAACTCCTAGTTTCTTTAAAGATTCATACTTATTCACATTATACAGATCTCTTACTCCCTCTTTTGAAAGTGGAGTTAATCCCAGAGATTTAAAAAATATCTCAAAAGTAGTCGTTGCCTCGTCTAGAGTATCAACGATCACTCCGTCAAAATCGAATAAAAAAAGAGGTAAATTTCTTTTTGACTCTTCCATTGTTTATTCTCCTTCTATTTCACGAAGAATTATAGTATCAGTTTTTACTTTTTTGAAAACTAGCTTTGCCTTTTCTGCAAGCGTTCCTTTTAAGAGATAGTTCAAATGGAATTTAAGATTCTCCTCAGAAACTATCTCTCCGTGGTCTTCCATTTCACCTAAATCAACTACTATCTCAGTTACTTTTTTGAGATCATTTTCTGTTGCTTTTTTTTGAACAGCTTCGCTAATGTCTTTAGCGGTCATTAAGTCATGCATATTTTTTGTAATTAGTGAGTTGCGCAAGTCATACAAGGATCATAGGCTCGAATTAGCATTTTTATCTTTCTTCTGGATGAAGGAGATGAGACATCATGAATATTTGGTAAGAATGCTTTAATATCCTCTTCTAAATTATTTACAAACTGAGCAGTAGGAGTAATAATATTAACATTTTTCAAATAACCTAATTTATCTATCTCATACACATGAAATAGTGTCCCACGTGGAGCTTCTATCACACCAATACCAGAACCAGCCTTTATCTGATATTTTTTAACAGAACATGATCCTTTCATTTCCAAATATTTTTTGATCAATACCTTACATTCTTCTAGACCATTAACAGTTTCTATCATTTGTCCCAATATATTATGGAAAGTATTATATGATGGAAACTCAATCCCTGATTTTTTGAGTAATGCCTTTGCATTCGGCTTAAGATGCTTCCGATTTACATTCAGACGAGCTAATGCACCAACCATATATATCTTGTCGTACAGCTTTGTCTTTTTTATTTTTTGCCAGTTACTATATTCCTCCTCTACTTCCTTGATAAACTTCTCTTTTGTGATCCCCTTCTCAATTGTAGAAGTAAGCGTGCCCTGATAGATTGGATACTCTTTATCATGAGTTAAAGAAATATATTCGGTTTTACGAGAGAATTTTGGATAATTCAGCGAATTGAATATTCCTGTTACTTTTGCACCAATCTTTAATAATGAATCAATTTGTGCTAAAAGCTCTTTGAGCTCGCGTTCATTTGGATTTTTCATAAACCCTCCCACCGCGGAATTCATAGGGTGAATAGATCGGCCACCAATCACCTCGATCAATTTATTACCAAAAGCACGGATCTCGAGTGCTTGTTTTGTTTCTTTTGGAAAATCCTTTAGGAGCTTTAAACTATTCCGCATTTTGAAATAGTCTGGGAGTGTAAGAAAATATAGGTGAAGGCTATGGCTTTGGATAAACTGTCCCCACATCATTAGTTTTCTAAGTACCGTTGTCTTTTCACTAACCTTTACTTTCATTGCATCTTCTATTGCCAAAATACTTCCCAGATTATGAACTACCGGGCAAACGCCACAAATACGTGCTGTAATTAGCGGCGCTTCTTGATAATTGCGTCCAACTAAAATTCCCTCAATAAACCTAGAACCCTCAAGAGTTTTGAAACGAGCACGATTAATCTCGCCAGATTCTAAATCTGTTATCAAGCTAGCGTGACCTTCGATTTTCGCTACATGGTCAAATTTTATGCGCTTCTTCATAGTTTATTTATTTCTTCCATTATTTTTTCATCAAGATTGATGTATCCTGCTTTCATTTTCTTTGCTTCATTTTTGTATGCCACTTCCCCAGGAATACGAATCTCTTTAACACCCTTTATTCTCTTAGCACCTTTTACATCCTTAATCAATTTATTCATATCACGATTAAAGTCACTTTTCGTGGTAAACACATATGGATCAATAGCTATAAATAGAAAGCCGCGAACTTTTTTTGTGCTTTTTCCTACTTTAGTTTTTACAAATGGTCCTGTTAGTATTTCTAAAGCCATCCCCAGAATATATCCCTTATACCCGCCGAAAGGAAGAACCGCTTCAACTGCATCTGGATCTGTTGTAGTCTTTCCAGTTTTATCTATTGCCCAACCACTTTGTATCTTCTTTCCAAGTGTCTTCGCCATCCTTATGTGATAAAAAGCTCTGCTAGAAACTGCCATATCAATAACAAATGGATACTCCTTATATGGAATACCAATACCTATAGGATTAGTTGAAAGAACAGCTTCTTTTGCTCCCGTAGGCGCCATTAGTGGACCGCCGCCGTAGTTAAAACATAAACCAATCATTCCCTTGCGAGCAGCCACTTCGGCCCATGTTCCTGGTCTTAGAAATGAGTGAATATTCTCACCCCCCACCATGGCAATTCCACTTTTTTTAGCTTTTTTTACCGCCAAATCTATTGCATGATAAGCTACGATTTGACCAACATCCTTATTACCATTTATAAAGGCGTAAGCTGGTTTATCTTTAGTAACTTTAAAATGACCTCTTTTTGCTCTTTTTAACTTTTTATATGCTCTAACAAATCCATAAATTCCATGGGACCCTTTCCCTTTCAATTCCCCAGCAATATATTCAAAAGAAATAGCTTTTGCTTCTTTTGCTGTAAAACCAATCTTGCGTAGTTTATTTTTGAGTAATTTTTCTATCTCTTCTATTTGTATACGCATATATTTTTCAGTTAGTTTATAACTTATTCAACCAATCTTCTTGAATACCATAAATTTGTAAAATATGACGAAGCGCTCTCTTACCAATCATATTCTCTAGTTTTTTATTGAGAGTTTTAACAGCATCATTCATAGTGTCTTCCTGCAAAATACCACGACATCCTCGACAATAATACCTACTATTCAGACAAACAGCATTGCATCCTCCTTGAATCACCGGACCAAGACAAGGTTCACCTTGTTGGAGTAAACATGGATTTCCATTACTCTGACATTCATAACAAACAGGTCTATGTGAAAGTTCAGGCTCTATCCCCTGAGCCACATCAGTAAATATTTTAAGGAATTCCTTATTATCGATCGGACAGCCTGGTATCACCAAATCAACTTTTACATACCGAGAAATAGGGTGGATATCCGGATTAAACGGTTTCTTTGTTTTTGGGTAAACATATTTAGCTTTTTTCTTTTTATCTACATAATTCTTGATTCCAGGGACAACTCCCAATGCTGCACAGCTTCCTACCGCCACCATATAATCTGTACGCTCACGCATATCCTTTAATACTTTTTCATTCTCTTTCGTAAGTGGTGCTCCATCAACAAAAGTAATATCATAATGTCTCTTTCCTTTCATTTCTTCCAAAAAATGATGTTCTCCCAATTTATAGTGATGTACTAAGGCATTGAAAAATTCTCCGCCCAAATCAAGCATGGCAAAAGAGCATCCTTCACAACCAGAAAGGCTCAAGAAAGCAACAACCGGCTTTTTCTTATTTTGCTTAGTGGTTTTTTTTGCTGTTTTTTTCTTTGTCATAGTGATAAATTTGCTAAATCAATTGCCTGTTTAGTATAAAATGCAAGGTTTTTCGCTTGAATGGGTGTTACTTTCTCGCACACCGCGTTCCAATGAAATGTTACTTGGTCTCCAACTTCAATTTCTGTTTTTATTGATTCCCCATCAATTTCATTCACAATTTCTTTTTGTATCTTTTCTCCCTTTGCCAGTTTCCCTTCTTTGATATCAAGTGGTTGATATTCAACAAGAAGTTTCTCAGGTAATTTCTTTATCACTTTCCCGCAACTTATGCAGCAATTATCCATTGTCTCAACTGTATGGTTTATTGAAAGATGACCAGTGCGTCTGAATATATTTAACACATGAAATGAGTGATGTGGCTTTGCTCCCATGGGCAACTTACCATAAACATATTGAAGTGACTTTTTATCAATTTTCTTTTGTAAAGAGAATTCATCTGTTAGATATTTGTAATACTGTTTTGCTGAAACACCTTCAAGAAGGTTATTACCTATCCAGTATGCTTCTACTACCTGTTGATCATAAGGATCAATAATCTTATTGGCCCTAGCAATGAACGTTAGGTATGGCTTCAAAGTCTGAAAATCCGTCAGTATTTCTTCCAATCCTGCATCTTGCTCTTCATTTGCTATATATCCTAGAAGATTTTTATTTTCATCAGGACCACAGTATCCCAAATAGTTGGGCATAAAAGCGTACCGGGCACATGTAATAATTCCTTCCATAGTTACAACTTTAAGAATTGGGAAGTAATTCTTTTTTTGTTTTTATCATTGCAAGTGAAAAGATCGCGATTCCAATAATTATCAATAAGGACCCCACTGCGCTGTTCCAAGCTAATTCCTGCTTACGAAACACTTCATTCAGAAACGTAGTGATCGGCGAAGCAAAAACTAGAATGCTAGTAATAAGTGTGGCTGGCGCTCGCTTGAGAGCATGATACCAAGTCAAAACAAACAGTAGTAAAATTACTCCCGTAAGCATAGCCCATCCCCATCCAGCAAATGGTGCAGATAGTAACGTGCCAAAACGACCTGTAAACACAAGGAATAGTAATATAAACACCATACCGATAGATAATCTTGCCCACGCAACAATATTAGGATGAATTGTTTTTAATACTTTCTTTGCCACTATGAATTCAGCTGACCAAAGTAGAGTTGCGATAAATGCCAATGTTTCCCCTGTTCCCCAGCTGAAAGCTTTGGGACCCAGAATAACAAAGTTACCGAGAAAGAGTACAACCAATGCCCCATACTGATACCAGCGGAATTTTTCTTTCAAAAACGCGATAGCCAATAATGCTACCCAAATAAATAGAGTCTTGTGAATAAATGATGCACTAGATGCAGAAGTAATGCTTAAGCCCTTGAAGAAAAGTAAAAATGGAATACTTCCGCCAATCAAGCCAATTACAGTTAACTTTAACCAATCGTTCTTTTTTAGATTTTTGAGCTGCTTCATATTTTTGAAAGCAAATAGCACTCCCAAAAGTAATACAGCTGTTATCATATTCTTCATCGCGGTATAAACAAACGGTTCACCAACCGCAGTGATTCCTCCCTTATTAACAAAATTTGCAACTCCACTAACTAATGCTGTTCCAAAAGCTAGTAAAATTCCTTTCTGAATAGTTGGAAGTTCTTTTAAGTATCTAATCATTCGATAATATTTTAATTGTTTCTTTTGCTTCTTTTTTTGATATTTTTTTTAGTGCTAGATCTCCATAGACTAGAATCCAATCACCTTTTTCTACATCTGGCACTGCATCTATTTTGATTTCAACTTTTCGCCCATTGCTTTCAACAATAGCTATTGTGCCTTTTTTTGAAATCACTTCTCCTGGTAGAGTTACACACATATATTTATTCTAAAGCTTCAGGCATATCTTTTATTTCCGCCAAGCTAAATACTGGGCCATCTTTACACACATATTTTTCTCCAATCGCGCAGTGTTCACATACTCCAACTGCACAATACATTTTTCTTTCCAAAGAGAGATAGATATCTTCTTCCTTATAACCTTTCTCCAAAAGCTTCGGAACCAAAAATTTATACATGATTGGCGGACCACAGGCAGTAACAATTGCATCTTTCGGAACAGTATGTTTATCTAGCAAATCATTGACATTACCAATCTCACCATGCCAACGAGGACCAGCAGCGTCTAATACAATTTGAGTATCATGAAAGCTACACCACTTTTTATACTGCGTTTCAAATAAAAGATTTTTAAAATTTCTTGATCCATAAAAAACCTGTACTTGGTTTTGATGTCCCCAGTCTTTTCGACATGCTTCATCAATCAGTGGCTTAAGCGGGATAATACCAAGTCCACCAGCAATTACCAACAAATCTCTTTTTTCAATTTCCTTCATTGGCCAACCATTTCCATAAGGCCCGCGAACAAATAAAGTCGAGCCAACTGTTTTTTGTTGGATAGCTCGACTCACTTTACCAATTCCACGGACAGTGATTTGGAAAAATCCTTTCTCAAAAGTTGGCGAGCTTATACCCACAGGAATCTCACCAATTCCTGGAAGTCCAACCACGATGAACTGGCCAGGAGAAAAACTAAAATTTTTCTGGCGCTTTGGATCCTGGAACTTCAAAGTAAAGCCTCTGGTGTCAGGAGCATCTAGAACAATTTTGGTAATGGTAGCTGGATAGCTTTCGTAAGGGTTTTTCATTTATTTTGCTTTTGAAGCTGCATCTAAAATTTTTCTTATATCTATTCCTACCGGACACACTTGAAAACAGCGTAGACAACCTACGCACCCCAATACTTGCTCACGTTCTGGAGTTCGAATAAATTTGTGCATATAATAATTTCTTAGGCGTTCTGCCTTATTCTTTAAAAAGTTTTCTCCACCAGCTACAGACGCGAAATCATCATAGAAACATGAACTTAATCTACGTTTGCGAACACCAGCTTGCTTCTTTCCTATTTCACCCCCTTCATCAACCAAATCAAAACAGTAGCAAGTGGGACATGCAACTGTACACTTCCCACACATTATGCAATCCTTGGCAAATTTCTCCCAAAACGCTTTGTTGTTAATCACTTTCTTCATCTGCTCTTTTAGCTTCAGAGATTTTGGATCTAGTTTTCCACCTTCCACAGATCCCTTGAAGTCAATATGTTCGAAATTGGAATATTTAAACTTTTCCAAGGTTTTTTGACCTAGCCTTGATCCTGTAAATATTTTTGGTTCACCTTTTCGACAACGATCAATTAGAATATCAAATTTCAATCTTTCTAGAACATTCTCTTCGAAGATGTTTAAAAATTTAGGATCTTCTGGAACAACACACTGGCCTACGATTAGTGTATTCTGCCGAAGAGCCTGGTAATGCGGATCCTTAGCAAACATTTGGTCAAATAGAATCAAAGCTTTCAGATCAACTATAGATAGTCCAAAAATTGCTTGAGACGATACTTTCTTTTTCTTTTTTGGATTTTCAAAATCAAAAAGCACCTCCTCGTGAGGTAGTAAAAACGGTTTAAACGAATTCCTCGGTAACCGCATTGAAGACGATACCTCCTTAGTATCATGTATTACCTGAAATAACAGCTCATCTTCCTGCTCAACTGGAGCAATGACTAAATACTTCTTGAGAAGGTATTCTACAAATTTTGAAGAGTTGAATCGTGCCATAATCTTTAGTATATTATATCCTTTTTCTGAGAATTAATAAAGTGAACTTGTCTTGTTAGTGAAGTTCAGATACAATTAAATAAATTTGGCCTATGTCAACAATTTTTTTTCAAAAACCTAATTTACCAAAAACCATAGAAAACAACCAAAAAATGGTTGATTTTCATGTTCACTCAAAATACTCTCTAGATGGCGCCATTCCAATACCAAAATTGCTAAGAATTGCAAAGAAAATGGATCTTGGATTGGCAATTTGTGATCATAATGAAATACGAGGTTCTCTGGAAGCAAGTCAGCAATCAGATGTTATTATTATTCCAGGAATAGAAGTAAACTGTATAAATGGGACGCATGTTCTTTTCTATTTTGAGACCCATAAGGAATTAAAAAAGTTTTTCACAAATGTAGTACAACCAAATAAAAAGCCTGGTGTTTTTGTTATAGATCTCCTACCACAGGAATTAATTAAGAAAGCTCGCACTTTTAATTGCATCATTTCTATGCCTCATCCATTTGATATTCATAAAGGCGGAGTACAAAGAGCAATTTCTGCTGGGACTATTAAAGAAACATTTATTAAAGATAATGTTGATGCAATAGAAGTAATAAATGGCATGGCCTCTCGAGAAAAAAACCAACAAGCAGCAACTTGGGCCAAGCGATTGGACAAACCTATTCTTGCTGGAAGCGATGGTCATCTAGCTTGGCAGATAGGTACAGTAGCTACAAAAGTTTCTGGCACCAACGCAAGAGAAATTTTTAATAATCTAAAAAAGGAAAAAGAAGTAGTTGGAACAGAGCTTATTGGTCGAAAAAAAACATTAACAACAATACGCAAAGAAATGCACTTACTTTCCCGAAAAGAGGGAATAAAAATTCTTTCTAATCAAATAAAAAGGAGCTTCAAAAAAAGATGAATGCATTAACTCTATTTCTTCAGGGTCTTTTGAAACATATTGATCAGGGATTACAAAAAATAGCACGTCAAATTCCTGACGTAATAACTCCGAACTTTCTTACTCTTCTTCGAATAATATTTTTGGTACCAATAATTATTGCAATTCAGAAAGAAAACTACATTCTGGCAACAATACTTTTTTTGCTTGCTTATACTCTTGATATTCTAGATGGACCATTAGCACGTGTTAAAAATAAAGTAAGTGAGTTTGGAAAAGTATTTGATCCAACGGCTGATAAGATAGTATTTATTACTGTACTTTTGATTCTAGGATGGAATGCTCTTCCACATATTCTTATTTATATAATTCTCGGTCTTGAGATATTTCTTGTGCTGCTAGTTGTATTACTTGCACCTGTAGCTAGGAAAATGGGGATTACTATAGAACTGGGAGCAAATGTATATGGGAAGATTAAAATGCTTTTTCAAACAATAGGAACTATTGCTCTATTTGTTACATTTGCAGTTGAAGCAAGTACAACTACAGTTACAGTAATTTTTGGTATCGCATCGTTATTCAGTGCTTTGAGTATTTTGGGACATCTTTTGGCCGTTAAGAAAACAGAAAACCCCGCTACATAAAGAGGGGGTTAGAAAAATCGCTTGGTTAATAAGCGGTTTTTTATTTTTTTCCAGAATACTTCGCAGATTTCTATAAAGATAAATAGCTACAAAAAATAAACCCCGCCACGGGCGGGGTCAATTATCGCATACCGCATTACTTGCGGTGCGGTAATTGATTATTCGCTGGAATTTGTATTTAAATTACTATTTGAATTTATATTATCGTTTAATATTTCTAGCTCATCTACTACCACCCCTCTTCCTCTTGCCGCAACATCATTTTCGAGATCTGTTGTGATAACACGATCATCTACTTCCACATCAAATCCAGTAAAACCGTCACGTGCATTCAGAACACTTTCTTGCGTAAGCATAACTAGTTTTCCTACCTGTTGCATAGTTGGTGTAATACTAATATCAAATGTTGCTTCGGCAATTGGTAATAATGTTCCAGAATTAGCAGGTAAGTTTTTTATTTTCCAGGTCACCGTACGAGTTGATCTATTAAATGTTACCTTAGTATCAGAGCTTCCTTCATAATTACCATTCCAGCTCACGTCTTTTGGTAAAACCGCAGAAACTTCCACATTTTTAATATCGTTATACATATTTGTTACTGTCCAAAATATTCTATAAGTTGTAGCCTCTCCTACTATCGGTGGAAGTGGCCCAGACCCTAGTTTTTCAAACTCATCTGAATAGTAGCGAGCTTCAGCTTGGAGATTTACTTTGCTATTCATCTTAATGATGACATGGTTACTTTCACTCATCGTTTCAAAATTGCCTGTGTTTTCTGCTTCAAGAGAGTTCACCTTAACAAAAGTATCTACGGAGAAATTATTGTCAGTAGATTTTTGTGGAGAAAGCGAAGAAACAATCGGAATAGCAACGGCAAAACTACCTTCTGCCCTAGGAACAATTGCTGAAAGCTCTTCCATTTCATCAGCACTCCATGTAATTGTTTTTTGATCTTCATCGATAACACCGTTATTAGAATCCTCAATTGATGAAAAATCTAGAATTTGAGTATCTGTAGCAAATCGAGCCTGGAGCACAATATTTTCTAGCTTTAGATCACTAGCATTTTGATATGCAATTTTGTACTCTAAAACATCACCAACATTAGTGGAATTTTCTTGATTGTAACCATCAACAGTAAGTTGAAGGTTTAGCTCAGGTTTGACCAAGAAAATAAGTGCTGATTTTTCATTTTGTAAACGAAATTCACCATTGTTCATTACTATACCTAGTTTCATTTTTACTTCTTGAGTTTCCCCAGGATCACCTTCAAAGATACCGTTCAACATAATTATCTGCTCATCTTTTGTCTTCAACTTCTTAAAAAACCATGATTTCTCATCATCTAGCACTTCTGGATCAGAGTTTTTAAGCACAAAATTCTCTGGATATGTTGCCACCACCTTAACATTTGAAAGATCAATATCTGAGTTATTCTTTACTGTTACTTCAATCTCAGTATCTTGGCCGCTTACTATTCTAAGAGGTGCTTTCAATGCTAAATCAAATATTGAGGATGTTACTTCTAGAGAGTGTGATGCTCTCTCTTTGAAAGCTGAGCTAAAATTTGATGGTGTATAATCTATTGTAGCCTGAAAGGTTTTTGTTTCGTCAATCTCACCAATAACCTGGCCGTAAATTTTAATTCGTCCGCCGGCTCCGCTTGCTATACCATTTAGGCGCCAGAAAGTATTTGATTCATTTTCAGCTTCTGGATCAGAACGGGAAAAGTGAAATCCGTCAGGATAAAGCAGGGTTATATCTGCTTCACTAATTGCTACATTTTCCTTATTCAAATATGTAATTTCAAACAGCACTTCTTCTCCCGACGCAACATCCTTTGGAGCATCTATTGTCAATTGGATGCTATTGTCCCCACCACTTTGTCCTCGGTTGAAAATAAAAAAACCTGCGACACTTACTACTGCTAACATAAATAATAAGGCAATAATAAAATATCCTAAGAGTCTCTTTTTAGTGAGTTTCCTACGATCAAGTTTTGTCATATCAACTTCTTTGTTTTGATCGTCTCTATAGATAGAAGTAATAGTTTCAAATCCGTCTTCAGCAGTATTTTTTTTCGTATCACTTTTCTTTGCCTGCTTTTTTGGGTTCTTCTTATTTATCGACTGAATTGGATTTTTTTTTGGTTTTTTTTCTACCATTGTAAATAGTAATTATTTAGAAATAAGTGTAGAGAGGAAAGAATATGAATGCATTTGTCTCTCTCCAATCATTAATATAAATGCATTGACTATTTTTCTGATTTCTCTAGAAATTTCGAGATCTAAATTTTTAAGTTTAATTGTGGGAAGTGACTTTTGATTTATCAAACGTAGCACTTTCAATGTTGTAGATGAAACTGGACTCAACGATTCTTCATTACTCCTACATGATGGACACACAACACTTAAATGTCTCGTACTTATAAAGTTTTTTTCTTCTTTCACATCTTTTTTACAATAAAAACAGGTGTTAAAAGACGGTGAAAATCCTTGTGAAGAACAAAGAGCTAAAATATAGAAAAAGATTATCAACATTTGATCTTGGATATTTGAGTTACTGCCATTTCTTTTTAGGTACTGCTCAATAGAATAATACGCTTCCGTAATGATTTGAAATACCTTCGGATCTGATTGGTTCCCATGGATTATACAGTCAACCGCTTCATTGAAATATCCTACCAGTGCAATACTCTCTATATTTGATTTAATATAGGGAAAGTTTTCAATCAACTTTGTTCCTGCAACTCTATCTTGAATCTTCCCTTTTGCAACCATTATATCGACAACACCAAACGGTTCTAAATGACCAGCCATTTTACTCCCAATTCTTTTCACTCCTCTTGCGACAAGATAAACCTTACCTTTATCCTTAGTAAATATTGTTAAAAGCCTATCATACTCTTTACTATCCCTCCTCCTCAATACGATTGCTTCAGAACGATAAGTAGCCATGTTAGTCCTTCTTCTCAATACCTAGTGTGATCGGCTTCCCATTAACATTCACTTCTTTTTCAAATTTAGCTTTTTTCTTTTTACCATATGGTTGCACTGAATTTGCAATAGTTTCTTTCAACAAAGACTCTTCAAAGAATTCAAAGAACTTTTTAAGATAATCACTGTCGGTTTTATAGTATATAGCTATGCTATCCTGAATTGTTAGACCAGCTTTTTTTCTCTGGCTATTAATCTGTCTTACTATTTCTCTCAAAATTCCTTCTTCGACTAGTTCATCAGTTAGAGTTGTATCTAGCGCAATTCGAATTCCACTTTCATTTTTTCTAATCCAATCTATACCCTGAGGTAAATCCCCCATTTTCTTCAAGTGTACTTTGGAAATTTCTTTCACATTAAGTTCGGCCTTTAGAATATCTGAGAATTCCTCCTTAAATTCAGATGAAATAACCAACTGACTAAGGGGTTGTCGAACTTTTATTTTCGCTTCAGCACGAGTCGCGTGGGCAAGTTCTGCAATATCTCTTACACGTTTCATTTCTTCAATAAGTCTCTGATCAACTGGGGACTTGTCTTGTTTGGGCCAATCCTCCAAATGCACTGATTCCTTCCAATCATATTCATATTTGCCAAAAACAGTTTTCAAATTTTGATAGAGAGTTTCAGCAATAAATGGCATGAAAGGTGCCAGAACTTTTGTGAGTGTTATTAGGACATCTGCAAGAGTCTCAAGAGCAGCCATGCGGTCCTCTGAATCTTTTGGTTGTTTGAAACGATTTCTGGATCTACGAATATACCATGTCGAAAGATCCTGGATAAATCCTTCAATTTTTCTTCCTGCTTCAGTAATCTGATAGTTATCTAATGAATCTGTAACATTTTCAACCAATTCATGTGTCCTTGCTGTTATCCAATGGTCCATTAAATGATTGGATACGATTTTCTCTTTTGGCATTCCATCTTTCGCAAATGTTTTGAAGAACACCACGACATTCCATAAGATCAGCAATTGCTTTTTGACAACTTCATTTACACCAGCTTCATCAAAATTCTTCGACTCACCTGGTTGATTCATTGTATATAAATGCCACCTCAAAGCATCGGCGCCAAATTGATCAACAACATCCCAGAGATTTACAACGTTACCTTTTGACTTACTCATCTTTTTACCTTTTTTATCTAGAATATGTCCTAAACAAATAACGTTTTTATATGGTGCACCTTTTTCCAATAATGTAGCTATTGCTAATAATGTATAAAACCATCCGCGAGTCTGATCTATTGCTTCTGAAATATAGTCTGCTGGAAATGCACCGTGAGCATCTATATGCTCTTTATTTTCAAAAGGATAGTGCCACTGTGCATATGGCATAGAACCAGAATCAAACCAAGTATCTAGCACTTCTGGTGATCTTTTCATTTCTCCATCACATTTTTTACAGTCAAATGTTATTTTGTCAATAAACGGACGATGTGGATCAAAAGACTTTGGTAATTTTTTACCATGACTTTTTTCTAACTCCTCATACGAACCTATACAGACTCTTTCATCACATTTATCACATTCCCAAATTGGTAATGGTGTTCCCCAATAACGTTCTCTAGAAAGCGCCCAGTCCTTAACTTCATTTATCCATTCTCCAAATCGCCCTTCTTTTATGTGATTTGGCACCCAATTAATATCCTGGTTATTTTTAATCAATTTCTCTCTAACAGCCGTCATTTTTATAAACCATGAATCCTTTGCATAATATAGTAATGGGGTATTACAACGCCAACAAAACGGATAAGTATGTTTAATAGTATCTACCCAATAAAGAAGGCTGCGATCTTTTAAATCAGATACAATTCGAGGGTCAGCAGTTTTTACAAATAATCCTGCAAACGACCCGGCTTCCTTAGTAAACTTTCCTTCTAAATCAATCAAATGGTGTTTTGGCAGTTTATATTTTTTCCCCAGTTCAAAGTCATCAACACCATACATTACAGCTGTATGCACGATTCCAGTACCGTCTTCTGTCGAAACGAAGTCAGCCGGCAATACATAGTGAGACTTTTCTTTATGTTTAACAAAATTATAAAGAGGTTCGTACTCTAAATTCACTAAACTTTTCCCCTTTAGTTTCTTTATTACTTTATACTTTCCTCTAAGTACTTCTAAACGAGCTTCAGCCAATATTAATATCTGCTTTTTATGCTCCACCTTAACGTAATCTACTTTTTTCCCCACTGCTAAAGCAACGTTCGAAGGCAATGTCCATGGGGTAGTAGTCCAAACCAAAAAGTATTCATCCTTTTTCGTTCCCTTGAGTTTGAACTTTATGTAAACAGAAGGATCCTCTGTATCTTCTTTATATCCTTGAGCTAGCTCATGTGAAGAAAGAGAGGTTCCACAACGCGGACAGTACGGTACAACTTTATAATCTCGATAAAGCAGATCCTTGTCCCAGATTTGTTTAACAATCCACCAGAGTGTTTCTATGTAGTCATTATCATAAGTTACGTAGGGTTTTTCCATATCAACCCAGAAAGCAATTCTTTCTGTCATTTTCTCCCATTCGTCCTTGTATTTCCAAACGCTTTCTTTACATTTTTTGTTGAATTTTTCAATTCCATATTTTTCGATATCAGGTTTGCCAGAAATACCAAGATTCTTTTCGATTTCCAGTTCTACGGGAAGTCCCTGTGTATCCCAACCAGCCTTCCTATTCACTCGAAAACCCTGCATTGTTTTATAGCGAGGAATTAGGTCTTTAAAAGCTCTTGCTAGTACATGGTGAATACCAGGTTTTCCATTAGCCGTAGGCGGACCCTCATAGAAAATAAACTCTTTTTCATCGTTTTTTTCTACACTCTTTTTAAAGATATCATTCTCTTTCCAATACGAAAGAATCTCCTCTTCGAGTTTAGGGAAATCCACTCCGGTAAATTTTCGTTTTTGTTTGTTTTTATCCATATAGTAATTGTGAATATGTTTATTATAGGAGAAAAACAGTCCTTTGACAAGAATAAAAAATAAAGTCCACACTGGCTGATTATCTATGAGTTTTGCACGGGGTTCAGTCCTCCAGAAAACATTTTGTGAACTATTTATCGTGTTACTTGTCTTGCGCGGGTTTTTTATACTTTTCTAGATCCCCGGGTCAAGCCCGAGGATGACAATATAATAAGGTATTATTTAATATTCTTCACCAATAAAAAAAGGCCAGGAGAACTAAGCGGACTTTGGTCAATAAGCATAGCCAAACAAACAGCCCCGCTATGGCTCATACCCATCGACATGCTGTAGCCTCCCGGCCGGTGATCCACTGGAGGGTGAGAGAGAACTCGTTTCCCCAGAGAACCAATGAATATGTTATATCAACGTATTTATCCTGTCAATACGTCGTGTAATAATGATTTAATTTTAGTTAATCTTAATGGAATAAAGACTGTTTTATAAGCATCTGTATGACCCTGGATCAGTTCTACTTCTGATTTACTTATTTCTAACCCCCTTGCCAATAGCTCTATTAGTTCTTTATTTGCCTTTCCTTTTTCAGGAGCGGATTGTAATTTAATCTTCAAAAAATCGCCGAATACACCGACGATCTTACTTTCTCTTGATTTTGGTATAGCTTTTATAAAAATAATTGTTCCGGTTTCTAGTTCCTGGTTCCACATTCTATTTCTTTTTTTCTTTAACTTTTTTTTCCTTCTTTTTTCCTACTTCTTGGTAAACTTTTAGAGTTTCTTTTGCAACCTTCGCCCAAGTAAACTTCTTCGCCTGGACTAAGCCAGCTTTGCTCATTTTATCTCTCAGCTTTTTATTACTTAGTACTTTTGCAATCGCTTTTTCAATATCTGTTATTTTGTTTGGGTTTACCAATACTGCTGCATCTCCCGACACCTCTGGCATTGACGACACATTAGATGTAATAACAGGTACACCCATACTCATAGCTTCTGCAATTGGCAACCCAAATCCTTCATAAAGAGTGGGGAAAACAAAGCACGTTGCATTCTTCATAAGGGTAACTTTATGTTCCTGTGATACATAATTTAAAAAACGAATTTTATAATTAAATTTCTGATCTTTAATAGTTTTGAATATTTCTTCATATTTCCAACCTTTTTTTCCAGCAATGACTAGATCGTAATCTTTATACTTTTTATAATCTTTAACTAATAAAGAATTATATGCCTTGATCAGTGCAACTAAGTTTTTTCGAGGTTCAATAGTGCCAATAAAGAAAATGTATTTATCAGCTATCTTATATTTTCTCTGGACAACTGCTTTTGGAACAGATTTGGCCTTCCCAACACCTTTTTGTGGCACTACTCCTTCATGCACGACTGTAACTTTATTAGCGACAGTTTTAAACAATTTCACAACATCTCGTTTAGTTGCTTGGGATACGGCAATTATTTTTTCTGCTTTCTTAATACTTTTTGGTACTAATACCTTAGTACTGAAAGATTGCCCGGAAGGAAACCAAGAAGGATGTCTATAAATTGCTAGGTCATGAACTGTCAATACGATCTTTCCTGGATAGGTTAATGGACATGCATAAGCTGGCGCATGAAAAACATCTAACCTGTCTTTCATAAGAACGGCTGAAATAAGCATATGTGAATATGTAAACGGTAAGTATCTTTTATACTGGGAAAATGGGAAAGACTTAATCTGAACATTTTTCTGTTCAAACTCTTTAGTCTTGTTTGACATTTTATAATCAAAGTACAAAAAATATTCATTCTTCTTATCAGTTTTTAGAAGACTCTTTATCAAAAAGTAAGTATAATGCCCTACTCCGGCCACCTCTCCTTTTGGATTTAATATATTTCTGCAATCTATTCCTATTCTCATGTGTCAATGGAAACTTAATTTTTACATTTTTTTCGGAGTTGTTACCCCCATGAGTGTTAAAGCATTATAAAGAGTGATCTGAGTAGCTTGTATTAACTTCAGTCTACCTTCATTAAGATTATCGTCCTCTATTACCTTGCAATGCGCATAGAATTCGTGAAACTTCTTGGCAATTTCTATTGTATAGAATGGTAGGCGATGCACTTCATAGCTCTGGCTAATCTCCCTAAGCAGATCAGGGAGTTTAATCAATTCCTTGGCCAATGTCAGTTCGGAAGGATGTTTCAATTCCGCTTTTACCTTACTTAGAGTTCTCTCTTCCTTTTTGAGCTTTTCCATTATACTACAAATCCTAGCATGAGCATATTGAACATAGAATACTGGATTATTACTTGACTTCTTTCTTGCTAAACTTAGGTCAAAATCCATATGTGTTGATACTGTATACATCAAAAAGAAGAATCTAACCACGTCTAACCCCACTTCTTCAACCAACTCTTCTAGGGTAATAAATGCTCCGGTTCGTTTGGACATTTTTACTTCATATCCCCCCTCAATCAACCGCACAAATTGAACAAATATTACATCGAGCTTACCTTCGTGTCCAAGAGCTTTGAGCGCAGCTTTTAATCGAGGTATTTCACCATGATGATCAGCACCCAAAATATTTATTTTTTTTGAGTTAGTTTTATAGTTAACTACATGATGTGCTACATCAGTTGCAAAATAGGTTGGCTTTCCATCGCTTTTAATTAATACTCTATCTTTATCGTCACCAAACTCTGTGGATTTGAACCATAGTGCTCCATCTTGTTCAAAAGTGAGACCCTTTTCTTTCAGTTGCCCCATGGTCTTTTCGAACTGTCCAGAATCTATTAAAGATCGCTCTGAAAACCAAACATTATATTTAATATTCAATTTGTTTTCTAGAAAGTCTTTAATTTCCTTTATCATTTTCTTTAAAACGGTAAGTTTAGTTTTTTCCTTTATCTCATCAAACTTCTGAATACTATTTAAAGTATAATTTCTTAAAACAAAAGATTTAGCAAGATCTTTTATATAGTCTCCCTGATAACAATGCTCTGGATATGGAACAGCTATTCCTTTCCGCTGAAGATATCTTCTCAAAACTGACTCTCCCAAAATATCAACCTGCTTACCAATATCATTTACATAGTATTCTCTTTCAACCTGATACCCGATTTGATTGAGGATACTTGCAAGGGTGTCTCCTAGAAAAGCCCCTCTTCCATTTCCAATATGCAAAGGTCCTGTAGGATTCGCCGAAACAAATTCAACCTGTACCTTTTTACGATGCCCTATATTACTTTTGCCAAAATCTTTTCCCTTCTTTATTATCAGCTGTGTTACTTCGCTTAACCAAGAAGAATTCAGATAGAAATTAATAAACCCAGGTGATGCCAATTCTACCCTTTCAATCATTTCGTTGCCTTCAATCCTCTGTCGAATACCTTTCATTATTTGATCACCAATTTCTATTGGATTACGCTGAAGAACACTAGCAAGTTTTAGAGATATGCTACTGGAATAGTCTCCATGTTGCTCAAGCTGAGGATATTCAATTTCAATTTCGGGAATCTCAAAAGCTGGCAGTTCTTCATTCTCCTGCTGCTTTAATATTTCTTCCCTAACAATATTTTGAATCTTATCTTTTATCATCTACTATATTATAGCGTTTTTGCTAAGAAATTAAAATGCTCTAGCTTCCGGCGTTAGATCTTCAGAATAAGTATGCCAAAGGGTAGGGATCATGGTTTCCAAAAAACCTTTTATTGATAGGCAATGCATTTACGTATCTGAACAGGTTTTATGCAGTAGTATATAGATTCCCGCCTTCGCGGGAATGACAGAGGGGTGGGTAAATGTTACTTCGCTCGAAATGACTGATAAGAGGAGTGGCACCTTATTGTTGCATTGTCATCCTCGGGCTTGACCCGGGGATCCAAAAAAGTATAAAGAAACTCGCGCGAGATAAGAAAACGCGCTAAATAGTTCAGAAAGGGTTTTCTGGAGGACTGAACACTAGACTATCTTATTGACCTAACAATTAATGTACTGTATTATAGCGTATCGCCATTTGAAGCCGACAATGATAGTATTACTATACAAATATCATGAAAATCATAGCAAAAAACAAGCGTGCCTATTTCGACTACCATATAATAGATAAATGGGAGGCGGGCTTAGTTTTGACTGGAGCAGAGGTAAAATCTGTAAAGGCTGGACATATAAACCTTAAAGGTAGTTTTGTTTCCCTAATTGATAATGTGCCTAAAATGGTGAACTGTCACATATCCTCATACAAACATGCCAAGTCCGCACAAAAGGACTATGACCCTACGCGAGCCAGAAGAATGCTTTTGAACAAAAAAGAAGTTTCTTCTCTCATAGGATTACTACAACAAAAAGGCTTGACATTACTCCCTCTCTCTGTTTATACTAGGAACGGATTTGTTAAAGTTGAGCTTGGTTTATGCAAGGGGAAAAAGATGCATGATAAGCGTGAAATCCTCAAGAAAAAGGATATAGATAGAGAAATCGCTCAAACCATGCGCAACAAGACAAGTCGTTAGTTAAACATCATGGGGATGTTACAAAATCGATGGTAAGTTCATTATAATACCCGCAAATCGGAGCTCTAGGATCTCCGTTATCAATTCTAGGACAATCATAAATGCCAAATCATTTATGTCTAAAGTAAAGACCGCTTTTGCGCCTCTTTCTTTAGCACCTGCAGTAGCCTAAAACCTACTTGCCATCCGTCTTGTTGATGCTCAATAAACAAAAACGGGTGCCATTTTTTTGAGCTTACTAAGCTTGGCACTCCAACAAGCTTAGGACAACAACCTTGGAGCCAGATGCTTACGGTTTTGTTTGCTCTATACGTAAGTGTTTAAACAAAGAGCAAACTATATTTGTAGAAGGTCTTATGGTTTCTTGCTAGACAGGGGTGAAAAGCCCCTCATCTCCACCAACCAAATAAAAAATTAATAAACACCACTATTTATAAAAAGTACAACAAGCCCGTTGATCGGGGGCCAAGAAAGAATAAGCAAATCAATGCATCTGAGGTTCTACTAATCGACGAGCAAGGAAATAAGCTTGGAACAGTTAAAATAGAAGAAGCACAGCAAATGGCTATAGATCAGGGAATAGATCTTGTTGAAGTTTCAACAGGTGCTACTCCACCAGTTTGCAAACTAGTAGATTTTGGTAAGTACCAATATCGAAAAGATAAAGCGGAGCGGAAACAGAAAGCAAAGCAGAAGAAGGTAGAAATTAAAGGAATAAGACTTACTTTAAAAATTGGTAATCACGATATAGATGTTAGACTTAAACGAGCTTCAAAATTTCTGGAACAAGGAGATAAAGTAAAAATAGAAATGTTATTGAGAGGAAGAGAGAAAGCTCACTTCGACTTAGCAAAAGAGATATTTAAAAATTTTCATGAGAGTTTGGGTGAAGATATTCACATCGAACAACCCGTCACTAGAAAAGGGGCCAAACTGATTAGTATTATTGCAAAGAAAAAGTAAAGTATTAATAGATTGAGGTCTCATTAGTACCCGATACATGAGATCTTTATTCATACCATACATAAATTATTAGAAAGGAAAAAAATGCCGAAACTCAAAACTCATAAAGCAACCGCTAAAAGAATTAGACTTTCCAAACCAAACAAGAAAAAGAAAGGTTCTGCAAAGATGATTCAGCGTACTTCTGGACAAGATCATTTCAATGCTCGTGAACCAGGTACAGTAACGAAAAACAAAAGGAGAGACAAACAGATAAGCAAAAGTAATGAGAAGTCAGTAAAGAAACTGATTCCCTATCGCTAAACTTTATTAATTTTAACTTGATATAAAAAATGCCGAGAGTAAAAAGAGGAACCACTCACGTTAAGAGACGAAAAAGTCTTCTGAAACGTACAAAGGGTTACAAGTGGGGCCGTAAGAACAAGATAAAAGAAGCAAAGACAGCAGTACTAAAAGCTGGCGCTCATGCTTATCGAGATAGACGAGGTAAGAAAAGAACAGCCCGTAGTCTTTGGCAGATTCGGATCAATGCCGCAGTACGAGAAGAAGGATTAAGCTATTCCAAATTCATTGACCTTCTAAAAAAATCAAAGATAGAAGTTGATCGCAAGATTCTTTCTGACCTTGCTCAAAACAACCCAAAGGTCTTTAAAGCAATTGTTGCAACAGTGAATAAGTAAGCTCTGATAAAGAAATATAAGTGCGAATCCGTATTCGCACTTAAAAACCCTCCACTAATGGAGGGTTTTTTGATATATAAATTACCAACGTTTACGATCGTATAAAAAAGTTCCTATTATTATTCCTACAAAATCAATTCCAGCATCCCATAATGAACCGCTCCTACCCGGTACGAATACTTGGTGAAACTCATCAGAAAGTGCGTAAAGCAAGGTAACTAGAATACCTGCTGCGATAATTTCTCTATACAACATGTTTTGTTGAGACGATTTTCCCGTTTTCAAGTCTTTTTTTATCTCATCGTTACTAAAGAACATGCGCAGTAAAAGAACTGCTAGTAGGCCATATTCCACAATATGAGCTATTTTCCTCAGTACAAGATCAAATGTATTCGGGAAACCACTTCTTAGATCAGGTATGGATGAAAAATAATAAATAAGTACCGCCAAAAGGATTGGTGGAGCATAGTAGCTTAGATAGTATTTATATCTTTTCATAACGATTATTTCATTATAAATCAACACAGTAATAATGCAACCTTTTTGGCTAATTATAGCCTTTTTTTCTCTCTATACTCTTGACAAGATTAACATATGGGTATATACTGGACTGTTTACAATTGAATAGGTGAGGAGAGAAACCTAGTAAGCCAAATTGGCCTTACGTCTGTATAGTGCAACCTCAATGAGTGTATCAGTATTCAGACGTAAGGCCTTTTTCTTCAATACGTTGTAATGACGGCTTGAAGAAGGATCGCCTGTTTGTGAGAGAGAGTGAACCAGAAAGGTTCACCATTGACAACTTGTTTCGAGGAGGGGACCAATGTTCCGCATGACGTTCCGTAGCATGTTTCTGATCGTTCTCGTTTCCGTGTTCGCCACCACCGCTTTCGCCGACTCCGTGCGGGTCACTCTGTCCGACAGCACCACTACGACGATCGGTCTCAGCGACACCGCGCAGGACGAAACCCTCGACCTGCTGCAGAACGGCGAGATCGAGGCCGGCATGACCGCCATCCGCTGGATGGGATCCTACGCCGGTGATGAAGATTTCGGCAACCTGGTAAACGACGAGTTCGGTGACAAGGTCATGGCCGCCGCGGATGAACTGATCATCAACGGCGACACCGAAATTGGCGTCAAGCTTCAAGAGCAGTACGAGCAGTATTCCACGGCCCGCAACGGCGCCATGGAGCGCAAGGCAACCCGCGACGCCGAACTGGCCGAACGTGAAGCCGCCGAACTGGCCGAACTGGAAGCCACGCAGGCCGAAGAGAAGGCCGAACGTGAGTCCAGTTGGGATAAGGCTATTTCGGAGCTGAGCTTCGAAAACAGCCTTGCGTTCGTCCAGAACGACACTACTGGCTTCAAGGCCGAGATGACCGTCTGGCTCAGCAATCGTTGGGTCAGCAAATACAGTTTCTCAGCCCCTGATTCCAGTGCGTCGTACGATGTGATCTTCAACAATCTGCAGACGCAGCTTTCCGCTCGCAATACGCGACGCGAACTGCTGGCCACTATCAGTGGACAGATCGGTTCCGCTGTGCAGCCTCTGCAGACAAAAATCGATGCCGGCGCCAATGCTGACATTGAATTCCTGCAGATTACCTCCAACCTGAACACGCGCCTCGCCAAGCTCGAAGCCTGGCGACCGACCGTCGAGAGTCGTCTCAGCTCGCTGAACGACGATCGGAACCAGGGTCGCGTGAACATCACGGCCTGCATGGAACTGCTGAAGTACGCCAAGTACAACAGCACCGATGATGACGACAACGCCGGACTCGTTCGCCAGTTTCTGAACGAAGCCCGACGCAACGTCGAGACAGTGGAGTATCCCGTCCCTGAGAAGACGGATAACTCCGAATAGCACATTCTATCCCACCCGAGTTGGCAAATCTGTCAGCTTAAGGACCTAAAGTAGCATCCCCTGCAACTTCTGGTCCTTTTTTCTTTTCCCAAATTCAAAACAGAGCTTGGAATCCAAGCCCTGTCTTTTGTTACTTAATTTATGCCTTTAGCTCTCCCAAACGACTTTCTATTGTTGCCAGAATTTCTTTATACCCCCGAGTTACTCCTTCAATCACCTGGGGATCAGCGTCAGCAGGCGGATTATCTTGAAGTAGCTTTAATACATCCGTTGCACCCTCTTTCATATTTTCTAGTAATGTCGTGTTATCTAAGGTTGCGATATCATTTAATCCAACGCCATCAAGGCTTTGCAATACCTCTGGTGTAATATTGTCCATATTTGCCAATATTCCTGTAACCAAATTCTCTAGAGCTAATTTGATGTCTTGTGGCGAAGCTGGTGTTTCTATACTTGCACCTTCTGTTGAAGGAGGTGTTTCACCCGCCGGTGGTGGTGGAATTGGAGTTTCAACAGAAATATTAGGTTCAACAACAGTGTGTCCATACAAACCATCTCTTATCATGTAGTCACCCGGATCACCGCCCAGTTCTTTGATTTTATCTATTACTTCCTCCCTTGTACCAAGAACAGCAGATTTTCCTTCTGTTAATTGTGAAAAGAATTTTTCAGCATATTCCACTTTATTAAACGCAACTAAGCCCAAATCAGTTTGATTGAAGTAATAATCATCTGGATTTCCTCCAAGCGCAGTTATTTTCTCACTTAATTGACTTTCACTAATATTACCAAAGAATTCTTTACCGTCTGCTAAACGCCCAAAGAACGTCTCCGCATATTCTCCCTTATCTTGCACAAGTAATCCTAACTGTGTTCTTTCAAAATGGAAATCATCTGGGTTACGACCAGAATCCTGTAGAACAGTCCTCATTGACTCCTCAGACTCACTTGGTAAAATCACTTTTTTTCCAGCATCAAGTTTCTCGCCCAATGTTTGTCCACCTTCCGGAGTAGTCTCGGCTGATACATGCTCGTCTCCTGCAGATGGAGTCACACTGTCAGCATTTTTGACTTCAACTTGAGTAGCATCTTCCGTTGGTGGAGCATCTTCGATTAGAGTTGCGCCATCCTCTGCTTCTGCAGCTGGCGGAGCATCAGGAGTAGATGGCGTAGCTCCTATTACTTCAGCGCCTTGAACATTAATTGCCCTACCTTCCGGAGTGATGTCAACTATATCTTTTGAACTGTCAGTATCTACAAAAGTTGCTCTTAAATTCCCATCTTCTGTCATTATGAATCGCACTGATTCTGTTGTACCAGTATCAGTCAGTTGACCAGGTTCTGGAGTAAAATCTATATCTTGGGTGATTTTTTCGCCTATTATACTCCCATTTGAGATTCTAATGCCATTTTCTCTCATAAACGCTTCAGCTTCTGGAGTAGCTTTAATGGTCATGCCTTCTGGGACTTCTGTTCCCGGAATTGGCTCCAATCCTACTTTCGGAATAGCATCCCCAGATTCTGTACTTGAACCTGTGTCTGTAGCACCCGTTGCTTCTGCAGGAGGTGGAGTTTTAACTTCTGGTGTAGCATCTGTAGTGCCAGAATCAGGAGTTGCTGGTGGCAATTCAGAATCATCTACATCAATACCAGCATCAGGAGTTGGTGTAGTACCAGCACCACCCTTTAATACGTCTCCGTATCTATTCACGAGATCTTCTGTTCTTGCTTGTATTTGTTGTCTTAAGAATTCTGCTTCAGCCGAAGCTCCATTTCCTGCCTCGGTCATATTCTCAAGTGACATTTGCATAGTTTCAATTTGTCTTACATTATTTTCAAATACTCGTACATAAGTCGAAATATTCAAGGTTGTTCCTTCAGCTGCATGTTGCTGGGTAACCAACTCCCTATATCCTTCGTTAACAGAAGTAAGTGGGGAGTTCGGATCATCAAAATGTGGATACATGCTCGTTATCTTTCCGTCTGCTCCATAATCAAATCTGACGGAAGATCCATCTGGATTACTGACTAAGTTGATTTTTTCTATTCCCGAAGGATCTATCTCGGTAGGAGCTAATCTTGGTTTTTCTTGAACTTCCCCTGAATCAACATTTGAATCTGGGGCTTCATTTCCTGCAGTTGCTTCAGCTAATTCATCAGGAGTCATTGGTGGTGTTGACAAAATTGCATTTGCATTTACTAAATCTGCATTTACCTGTTCAGTTACCCTACCTTCTATTACCTGCTGAAATGCCTCGCCAACCTTTTGTCCACCGCCTGTAGCTGGATCTGCAATTTCTCCTTGCTTAATGGCAAACTCAAAGAATTTTCTAAGCTTGCCTCTATGACGTCCTTCTAAATAATCCATCTGATTACCAGAATGACCTTCGATATCTTTATCCATCAAATCAGCCAATGATTTATTTTTTAGGAATTCCCACTCCGGACCACCTTGTCCGCTTTCACCAAATCCCAATTTTTGCAACATCTCCGCTTGGTCTTTTTGCGTTAGTTCGGCAATTTTTTCCACTCTTTCTGCTTCCTCGGCTATTGTCTGAGCTTCAGCCAGTTCCTGAGCCTTTTGTGCTGCTTCTGCTTCCAATTTTAGAGCTTCTATTCTATTTGCTTCTTCCATCAACCTTGCATGACCCTCATCGCTACTTAGCGCTAATGGCTCGTCAAATTGCGTATCGCCAATTCCCGTTACCATACCGTTCTCTACACTTACTTCTTCGCCAGCAAGATTGAATGTTCCAGTATCTTCATCCACAAAGTTAATATCAGTTATATTTTCGCCTAGTCCAGTATCTAATCCTGCATCTTCAACTATTGCTTCAAATAGTGGTCCTTCCGCTTTATCAATTATTGCCTGATCGAAATTAACTTCAGCTGCTTCTGGCTCAGCCATGTCAGCCCAGGTTGTATCTTTTATGTTGTCTAAATATGCGACAGCGCCAGTATTCGCAACATTGTCTGCATTTATAATCTCTTCTGAATGGGCTGTTAGTTTATCCAGTATATCTCTTTCAAAACCTTCGTAGTCAGAAATTGTTAGTTGCCCATCTTCAAATGTTACATATTGAGCAAAGGTTTCAGATGAAATTCCAGCGACATTGTGACCTTCTGAAAGAGCAGTCATATTTGCTCCAACGTTCAGAATTCTGGCACCTTCAACATTTGTAATCTCATCACCAATCGTGCCGTTCTCGATGCCTATTCTATAGAACACCTGTTCCAAGTGTTGAGGGGCACCTTCTTGACCCAGGTCAAGTGAAATGGCAACTTTTCCATCTACTGCTTCTACATCGAAACCTGCATGAGATAATGAAGCATGTTCTACCGGGAAGCGCAGAGCTGTAACAGCATCAGAATCAATAAGTCCCTTATCTTCCCATACCGCTAATAGCTTGTCAGCATCTTCACTTCTTTCACCCGCAAGTTCTCCAATAACTTTCTTTAGCTCCTCTCCTGAAACACTACCTTCAAACGAATTCACGCCTAAAGCTTGCTCCAATTCAGTTATCGCCCTTGCTTCTTGGATGTATTGAGTAATCTCTGGGTGGCTCTCTTGCCAATAGTTTAATAAAGTATCTGCTGACTCTGCATTAGTACCTTGCAGTTGAGCAGCAACTTTTTGTAGCTCTTCTGGAGTTATTTCATCAAATGAACTAACACCAAAATTCGATTCTAGATCAATTGTTTGCAAAGTCCTTTGTAAGCTTTCAGGTGTAGCACCATCCAATAATTGGATTCTTTGCTCGTCTGAAAGTCCAAGCCTATCAAATATTGTATCAGCTTCTTTGATCAATCCTGGATTATTTTGCAGATGTTCTAAGTTAGCCTTGTTATACAAAGCATCGCTTGATGTTGGTCCTGGATCTGAATGATCTGGAGTAGCTGGCTGAGCATCTGGATCTATAACCCCAGGCTCGGTCACCTGCGCACTATCAGGAGAAGTAGTCCTTAATGTATCATCTGGTGCAGTGGCAGGTAATGGCGGCTCTGGCTCAACACCTGGCACATCTATACTTGCTGAATCAGGCGCTGCTGAAGCATCCGGTATCTTTGGTTCAGCACCAGCAACTTTACTTAAATCTTCCTGTGATAGAGTCCCGGGATGTTCTACTGCTGACTGAGTATCCATTGATTGTAGCTCTTCTGCTGTGAGTGGTGATACTCCACCAGTAGCATCTTCTAATGTAACTCCTGATTCTGCTCCGACGGCAACTGCTGCAGCTGCACCACCACCTTCTACTTCTGGAGCCTCTCCACCTTTAAGTGACCCCAACGTCATGCGATGGAAGGTTTCCTGAAAATTCAATGTTTCTATTAATGCTTTTGCCGCATCAATTGGATTACCAACTCCCGCCCAAGCTTTTTGGATTTCTTCTGATCGCTCTCCAGCAGTCTCCAAAGCTTGACTTACTGCTCCTCCACCTTTCTCAGCAACTTCAGAGTAACCAGCTAGTGCAATAGCCACCGGTAATGCAGTCTTTGCCCAAGCTCCTGCAACTGACATCGCTTTCTTCTTTCCTCTCAAATCTTTCAACTTTCCTTGACCAAACATTTCTTTCCCCATATCTCTCGCTCCATCCACTATGAGTTCCTTTGCTGACACTTTCCCACCTTCTCCTTTAGCATCTTTTAATTTCTTATGTCTTTCTCCTAAGGCAATTGCACCTAACGCACCAGCACGAAGAGCAAAAGCACCCAAAGCAACACCAACACCACTTATCGCTTCTTTCAAATGATCCATCTTCTTTGTTCTCTCACCAACATGCTCATGAAGTATTTTATCTATTTCTCCTGCCATTTCATTGTCCATATCACCCTCAGCAGTAACCCATCTTTGCTCCAACGCTGCTAGCTTTTCTTCAATAGCAGCTTTCTTTTCTGGAGAAAGATAATCTGAATCTTCTAGTCTTTCTTTTATTGTATTTACTCTTTGTTGAATTTTACTGTATTTTGGCTCTCCCTCTCCCAAGTTTAGTTCATCTAATCTTGCCTGAATTTGTAATTTCTCTTCTTCTGAGTTTGTTGAATTCAATCTGTCACGTAAATTTCTCTCCTCGACAATTACTTCTCTAATTCTACCAACTTCTTCTCCTCGTGCTAATCTCTTTGCCCAACGATCAGGAAGACGTGCAAGTGTGCGAGCACCAAAAACACTAGCAACTATATCTACTACTTTTCCCGTTCTTATAGCTCTTTTCTCCCAACCTGTAACCCCTTCCTTATCTGCATCAGTTACATGTTCACCCCGCCACATTCTACCCAAAACTGATTTTCCTCCTCCTTCACCTTCTCTTTCACCACCTCTTGTATCAGGTGGTGGAAAAGGTCTACGAGGATCACCCGCTTCCGAGGAATCTCTTTCCGTCTCTGCTGGAATATCAGGAATACTTACACCTTCTTCTCCTAGGTTTTGCCTGATTAGAGCTCCTAATCTCGTCAAAACTAAAGAGTGTATTTCATCATCTGGATTTGATTTTAGCAATTCTATTATCTCAGGAAAATTTTCATGTTTATCATCTAAATTCTCCATAGACTCATCCATGACAAAAACCCTAACAGGATTTTCAGGTGTTGATTCAGGACCAGCCATCGAGTTCCTACCATATATTTCCGATCCTAATTGCTCACTAGCCATTTGATCTTGCAATTCAGCATCTTCCATGGGATCACCTGTTCTAAATCTTGGGTCTTGTACATCTGGATGATCATTTATATACTTTTCCCTTGCCATGCCCCAATACGTCCAAGTTTCACTCATTCCATATCTACTAGACTCTATTCCCATTCTTTCCATTGTGGCATGAAATTTTTCACGAATTTGGGTCACAATCGGTTCGAATTGAGGATCTTCTATAATAGAATCTAAAGCAATCGAAAAAGTATTCGCTCTTTCTACTTGCTCGGGAGTAACTTCATCAGCATTATCAGGAATCTGATCCAAAAACATCAAATATTTTTTTGCAGTTTCGTTTAATTCTTCTCCTCCTTCTCCCTCTCTAGGATTTGTTGATTCTGACATGGTTTTTATGGTTAACTATCTTGTATTTTTTGTTGAATTTGCTTTATCTTCTCGCTTCCTTCCTCATCACCCATTTCTTTTTCAAGCTCTTGAAGTTCTTGTTCTGTTTTATCCTCTAATTCATCTCTCTTTTTTGCATAAACTTCTTTTAGCTCCAAAAGAGCTGCGCGTAATTTTTCTGTATCTTCCTCACTACTTTTTGTAAACTTTTCTATCTGCTCCAAAACTTCTTCTAGCTTATCATCATCAATACGCACTATCATTTCAATAAGCAACAAACGTAAATCAGCATCCAAAGGTGCTCCTTTGATAAGTTCTGCTGCTCTTATTAATAGTTTTGAATCGGGATTTTCAGCCATTGTATTTATTTATCAATTTCTTTTTCTAAATCATCTAGATCTTTCATAACCGAATCAGCTAACTTTTCGCGCTTAGTATCATATTTTTCCTTTACAACCCCTAGTTTATCTTCAAGATCTTTATTCATTGCTCCACCTCGCGCCACATTTTCAGTCAAAGCATTTACTAGCTCATCTATTTGTTCTAGTGTCATTTCCGGTAAAAGCTGAATAACTGAAATTTGAACTTCCTCTGGAAGATCTGAAGATCTTAATAAAAGCACAAGCTTTTTACCTAATGCTCTTGCTTCTTCTTCAATGTTTCCTTCTTCTTTAACGCTTTTCTTTTCTTTTTTCTTGTTTTTTTTCTTCCACATATTTCCTTTGTTCAAATTATTTAAAATAAATGCCCTATCTCGTTAAAGGAGGGCTTTTTGTTTCTATTTTTGTTTTTCCAATAAAAATAGAATCATAGATTCAATTTATTTCAATTTATTTTTGTTTTGCAATATGAGTATATCACATATTTAACTATTTTGTCAAGCCCTCTTTACTTAACTTATGCCTATTTTTGTGCTATAGTCCTACGGTATGTGGTTTACTACTCACACAATAACAGGAGTTGTTATTAGTCAGACCGTCCCAGGCGTTCCGGCAATTATTAGTGTATCCTTATTGTCTCATCTTGTTCTAGATATTTTGCCACATGGAGACAATATTTTGATAGGAAATGATATGGAAACTCCACTGCACGCCCAGATCGATAAGAAAAAGCAATTTAAACTTTTTGCAATAATTGACGGAACAACCACCCTATCAATATTAGCTTATCTAGTTTACTCAAATAAGTATGATGTGGGATTAATATTCTGGGGAGTGGCATCAGCAGTACTATTTGATATTGTAAGTACTGTTAACTATTTCTTCAGATGGAAATGGTTAGATAAGTTCGAAAGACTTCATATTTGGCTCCATACTCTTCTGACAAGATTTTTCAAAAAGGGAGATATTTCCCCTAAATTTGCTCTAGGTTTACAAATTATTTTTGTTGCTGTAGTATTAGGAACGCTAGTCTACTAGCAATTTTTCATAAGGGCTCGTGGTGTCCGCCTCGGCTCGCGCCGCAGCGAGACGGGTAGGGGTTTCAGCCTCCGACTAACCGCCCACGTCCCATTATTTATCAAATAGGAATTATACAATATGGGCTCGTGGTGTAGGGGTTAACACGTCTGCCTGTCACGCAGAAGATCGCCGGTTCAAATCCGGTCGAGCCCGCCATACAGAATACCGCCATTCAAAAGGCGGTGTTTTTTTTGATTTTTATACTCATTTTTGCTAAGATAACTGACCGTTTGAAATAGAAAGTAGCTTGAAAACACAACATTTACACCAATAAGGAGGTCTCCACATGAAGGAGAACGCAGATCAAAACTTGCTGCGTTTTTACCGAAAAGCTGGTTCCGCTCTGGAACGCTGCTTTTACGTAGAAACGTCGGCACCATTTTCTCCTGAGGAGCTGGAGATTCTCCATTGGCTCCTCTCAGAAACATTCGAACCCTCCTGCTTCGGCAGGAGCTCTCAACTCCAACCTGGAAAAGGTTCTATTATCGAAGTTGGCCCCCGGCTGAACTTTGCCACGGCGTTTTCAACAAACGCTGTCGGCATCTGTCATGCCTGTGGACTAACCAAGGTAATTCGCCTTGAGCAATCTCGTCGCATGGTTCTGCCAATCGGAACTGATCCGGCAGACCATTACGATCGGATGACACAATTTCTCTACCCTCAACCGCTCGAAACCTTCGCTACTGGAATGGTGCCGGACTCCGTTCACATCGTTCCGTTGATCGAAGAAGGGATTGAGGCTCTCAGACGAATCAATTTGTCAATGGGTCTGGGCATGGACAAATGGGATTTGGAGTTCTACTTCGATCTCTTCGTCAATGTCATCGGTCGCAATCCGACAAACGTAGAGTGCTTTCAGCTGGGACAAGCAAACAGCGAGCATTCTCGTCACTGGTTCTTCAGAGGTAAGATGGTGCGAAGTGGGCAAGAACTCCCTGAAACACTATTCCAGATCGTGCAGTCAACCCTGACGGCCAATCCTGGCAATAGCGAAATCGCTTTCGCGGACAACTCGAGTGCGATTCGGGGATTTACCGTCGAAACTCTGGTTCCAGAGATTCCCGGTCAATGTTCACCGCTTTCTACCCAGCAGTGTACTTATCACATCACCTTCACTGCGGAAACACACAACCATCCCAGTGGCGTAGCACCATTACCTGGTGCCGAAACTGGAACAGGTGGGCGAATCCGTGACGGCCATGCAGTTGGTCAAGGTGGATTGGTAGTTGCTGGAACTGCTGGTTACTGTACCGGCAATCTCAACATACCGGGATACCCTATTCCTGGTGAAGACGCGAGCCTTGTCTACCCCGGAAACCTTGCTCCTCCTCTTAGGATCATCATCGAGATGAGCAACGGCGCTTCCGACTATGGCAATAAGTTCGGCGAGCCTGTGATTCAAGGATTCACCCGAACTTTCGACCTGAAGATTCCTGAAGGACGTCGCGGTTGGGCAAAGCCAATCATGTTTACTGGTGGGGTTGGGCAGATGGACGCCCGTCACACCAAGAAAGCTGAACCTGAGCCTGGTATGGTAATTGTTCAGATCGGTGGACCAGCTTACCGAATTGGTGTAGGCGGCGGTTCTGCTTCCAGTATGATTGCTGGAGAAAATGCAGCAGAGCTTGATTGGAATTCAGTTCAACGCGGCGACGCCGAGATGAAGAACAAGGTAGATCGCGCAATTCGTGCTTGCGTCGAAATGGGAGACAATAATCCCATCTTGAGCATTCATGATCAAGGCGCTGGTGGTCCTTGTAACGTGCTCACTGAAATAGTGGAACCAGTAGGTGGCAGAATCGAAATTCGCGAGATTAGATTGGGCGACGCAACTATGTCAGTCCTGGAAATTTGGAGTGCGGAGTATCAAGAACGCGACGCTCTCCTAATTGACCCGGACCGGCTAGATGAGTTCCTGACGATCTGTCAGCGAGAGAAGGTTCACTGCGAACTGGTGGGGAAAGTCACCGGTGACGGCAGAATTGTAGTTCACGACAGCCAGGATGACTCTCAACCTGTGAACCTCGATCTCAGTCAGATCCTCTGTGATATGCCTCAGAAAGAATTCGCAATCGACCCAGTACCGGGCATTCTGTCTCCTCTGGAACTTCCCGCGGGTTTGACTGTAAAAGAAGCTGTGCAGATGGTATTCCAGCTTCCTGCAGTCGGATCTAAGGGATTCCTAACCCGGAAAGTGGATCGAGGCGTTACCGGACTGGTCGCCCAGCAACAGTGCTGTGGACCGCTGCAACTGCCAGTTGCAGATGTTGCGGTGACTGCTCAGAGCCACTTCGGAGTAACAGGATCGGCTATCGCGATTGGTGAACAGCCAATCAAGATGCTGGTTGATTCTGAAGCTGGTGCTAGGATGGCGGTCGGCGAAATGCTGACCAATATGATGTTTGCCCTCATTACAAGGATGGAGGACATCAAATGCTCAGCAAACTGGATGTGGGCAGCGAAGCTAGCCGGCGAAGGTAGCAAGCTCTACGATGCCGCGATCGCCATGCGAGATCTGATGATCAAGCTGGGCGTTGCAGTTGATGGTGGAAAGGACAGTCTTTCCATGGCTGCCATGATCGGTGATGAAACGGTCAAAGCTCCTGGTGAACTGGTAATTTCCGGATACGCTCCGGTACCAGACATTAGAAAAGTGGTCACACCTGACATCAAGTTGCCCACTCACACCGCTTTGACGCTTCTGGACATTGCACCTGGGAAATTCCGTCTCGGTGGCTCGGCTCTAGCTCAAGCACACGGCCAGATCGGCGATGAATCTCCAGATGTTGACGATCCGGAGCTTCTGAAAAATGCCTTTATGGCAGTGCAAGTGCTAATCAGTCGTGGTCTGATTCTATCAGGTCATGATGTCAGCGACGGTGGACTCATCACTACCATCGCGGAAATGATCATGCCAAGCAACTGCGGTGCAATAATCCGCTTACCGAAGGGAGTTTCACTTCTCAAACAGCTGTTCTCGGAAGAGCTAGGAATCGTCATTGAGCACTTTCCCGGAGATGAACTCCAGATCAAAGAGGTTCTCCGACACTATGGTGTTCCGTGCCGACTACTTGGATCCACGCATGCCGAGATACAACGGCTCATTGTGAGCAATGACGGTGAGGAAACGCTAGACGTTGACTTACCTACTCTGCTGCAATGGTGGGAAGCTACTAGCGACCAGCTGGAACTACTTCAGATGAACCAGGATCTGGCCAGACAACAAACGACGATGCACAACAGACCTGGTCCGTCTTACAGCTTGTCTTTCCAGCCGAGACAGACATTGCCAAGCCTGCTTACTCGTCCTGACAAGCCGAAAGTGGCAATCATCCGAGAAGAAGGAAGTAACGGAGATCGAGAAATGGCCTCTGCATTTCATCTTGCAGGATTCACTTCAATCGATGTTCCAATGACCGACCTCTTGAATGGTGATTTCTCGCTGGATACTTGTCGAGGAGTAGTTTTCGTCGGAGGATTCTCCTATGCCGACGTACTAGGCAGTGCGAAAGGCTGGGCTGGGATTATCCGATTCAACCCAGAGTTACAAGCAATGTTCGAGCGTTTCCGGCAACGACCGGATACTTTCTCGTTAGGAGTTTGTAACGGATGTCAGTTGTCGACTTTGCTCGGCTGGGTTCCCTGGGAAGGAATTCCCGGAGAGGAGCAACCGCGCTTCACTCGCAATGCTTCCGAGCGATTTGAGTCTCGGTGGGCAACTGTGCAGATTCTAGAGAGTCCCTCCATTATGCTGCAAGGCATGGAAGGGTCAACCTTAGGAATCTGGGTTGCACACGGAGAGGGACGCCTACACTGTCCCAATCCGGCAGTCCTTGAAGACGCAGTAGCCAAACGTTTGGCACCGGTCGTTTTCGTAGACGACAGCGGGAAAGCCACTGAGCAATATCCGCTGAACCCGAATGGTTCTCCTAGCGGAATAACCGCTCTTTGCTCCGAAGACGGGCGTCATCTAGCGATGATGCCTCATCCGGAACGCGCCTTCCTAACCTGGCAATGGGCTTGGATGTCCTGGCAGTGGCGAACAGAACTCGCCGCGTCGCCATGGCTGCAAATGTTCCAAAACGCCAGAAAATGGTGCGAACAAACCTGATCTTTACCCAAAACGACCCCTTGAGTTTCCACTCTCGCGGGTCATTTTTTTATGCTACAATACATATATGAAAAATATTGTTATTCTCGCTAACCCAAAAGCAGGAGTTGAAGCTATATTTAGAATTGCTAAAATGACTCTACTTACTCGCTTAAAGAAGGAGAATATTTTCTATCAGATCTATGAAACTATTGAAGAGGTGCCAAAGGAAGTACTGAAAGGCCCATTAGATAGAATGATAGTTCTAGGTGGTGATGGAACCCTTCATTTTGTAGCTCAATATTTATTTACAAATAAAATAGATATTCCAATTGCAGTTATTCCAACTGGTTCAGGAAATATATTTGCTTTAACAGTTAGAATTCCTATTATGATTAACAAAGCGACTAAAACCGCGCTTCGGGGCAAACCAAGAAGGATCCCGTTGGGACTTGTTAACGATAAACATCTTTTTATGCTAAGTCTAACAACAGGAGTTCATGCACAGCTCATGAAGAGGACTCCACGCTGGAGCAAAAAGATAATCGGACCAGCCGCCTACTATTTGAGACTGCCATTAGATTTGGCTAGAATTAAGCAACATGAATATCAGATAACTCTAGAGAATGGTAAAGTTTTAAAAGGAAAAGCTAGTGCTGTCTTTATACTAAATGGCATGCCAAGGATTCCCCGCGAACCATTTAGCAACATGAACCTTTTTTCATCCAATTTGTATGTCCTAGTTGTAGATGCTATAGGTGCCAGAGAGATTACCCAGCTTTTCGCATCGGTATTTATCCAAGGTAAATTACCACCGAAAACTGCACAGTTTTATGAAACAAAGTCGCTTACTTTGAGTACTAATAATTCTTCTACTAGATTAGATTCAGAAGAAAGCAAACTCAAGCGCATGTCTATTAAGACTGTTCCAAGTGCTATGCGGTTTATTTTTCCGAAATAATTTCTCCAAATTAAACAGCCCCCTTTCGGGGGCTATTTTTAGTCTGCGTCAATTATGCGTAAATTTGGTCCGCCATCTCCACGTGGTAATACTAGTATTTCATCACGACCATCCGCATCTACATCACCTGCACTAATATTTACTCCACTTTGGAAAGTTTCGCCATATACCAAATACTCTCTTAATATTTCTGTGGCTGTCTTGTTGAACACACGAACAATCGGATCTGCACCTGCTCCAACTCCTACTATTATTTCATCTTTTCCATCTCCATCAATATCTCCACCTGCTAAGGAAACACCTCCCTGATAGCTAGGGTCAAATGCATAGAATCCGGGATTCAATCGCTCAATAAGATTCGGCTGAATACTGAACATTTGAATATGCGGTGGACCAGTTACTGGACCTGTAAGAATTTCAAAACGTCCATCATTGTCAAAGTCTAGCGTTATCGGTTTGATGCCTTTTCGAAACGTGTTTTGGTCATAGGCAAAGAAATTTGCCAAAATAGTACCAATAGAATTATGTACTGTTACTTGAGCACCACCACCTGGACCAGCGGTCACAACAATCTCATCCTTACCATCTCTATTTACATCACCCGCTGCAACAAATGCTCCCCCTTGAAATAGACCATCAAGCGCAAAGAACCCAGGATGATATAGTGTACCATCATAATTGAAGATTCTTATATGTGGTCTTCCACCCGGTCCTGGAGAAGTAATTATTTCCTTTGTACCATTACCATCAACATCACCTATTGTTACTCGCACTCCAGAGCGCAAATGTGTAGCATAAGCAAAGAAGGAGGCCAATACATTTCCATCAGCGTCAAATACTTTGACTTGTGGACCAAATCCTTCACCGGTACCAACAACAATTTCCGCCCTACTATCACCAGTCAAATCATCTGCTGTAGAAAAGAAGCCCCCACGAAAGGTTTCATCATGAATAAAGAATCCACCACCTGCAACAATTGGTTGCTCACCAGTGAATGGAACGGGTCCATCTTCTGTATGTTCAATTTTAGGCGTCTCCCCCCCTACTGTGATGGCAAAGCCTCTTTCCAATGTTCCTTTCTGACCATCAGAGTTTGTAATAACCACATCATAATACCCACCAGCCATTTGACCAAACGGCAGTTCAATCGCTAACTGTTCACTTGATTGGACATAAGCCGCATTAACATCGTGCTCGCTAAATACAACTGTTGCTCCATGACGAAAATCACTACCAGAAATAAGAATCATTTTAGTATCAGTTGTACTACCAGCGATCTCCTGTAAATTTGGGTACACTCCTGTTACTACGGGCGCGGGATCAGTATATGGTGCTTCACCAGTAATATCCACAGAGCGAATAAGATCATTCCACGAATCTGATACATATAATCTCTTGCCGATTAAATCAACTGCTACTCCTTTCAAATTATTGAATTCAGCTTCGTCCTTATCTCCATTTTTAAATCCCCTTTCTCCAGAACCAGCAATTAACTTTGTGACCCCTGTAGTAGCATCAATCGTACGGATACGATGTGATCCTACTTCTGTGACATATAAATTGCCATCAGGTGCCCATTTAACGTATTCAGGATATGAAAATACCGCTTCAGTGCCAATTGCGTCTCTATAACCAGCAGAGCCAGAGCCAGCAAGTGTTGTTACTGTTCCGGTTGCTACTTCTATTCTCCTTATGCGCTGATTATTCGTATCCGCAACATACAAAAACTCTCCATCCGAGTCAATTGTAATACCAAATGGTTTGTAAAATTTGGCCGCTGCTCCTATTCCATCTGCATATCCTTCAACACCCGACCCTGCTACTAAACTAGTTTGTCCATCAGAAATACGCACTTTTCTGACTCTATTATTTCCAGTATCCGTTACATATAAATATGCGTTGTCAGGAGAAATTACTATCCCTGCTGGATTTTTGAAGTACGAACATCCATCAACAGCCAAATCAAATTCTCCAACACATTTTGATCCGTCCTGATATCCATTATCCTCTGCACCTGTTGTATTGAAAAGTCCTGCTCCTGATATTAGAGATGCTTCTGTTGGAGATGCGGTCAAATCTACTTCTCGTATGCGATTATTCCAGCGATCCGCAACGTAAATCATTGTTCCATCTGAATTTATTGTAATGCCTTGAATAGTGCTAAATCGAACTGCAGGATCGGGATCAGTTCCTTCACGATAATTATCTACACTATCTCCAATCACGTGTGACACAGCGCCTGTTGAACGAGTGATCCTCCGAATTTTGTTGTTATCTGCGACATAAATATATTGTCGATCAGCAGTCAATACCATATCGTATGGTCTGCCAAAAAGTGCATCTGAAGAAGATCCATTTACATTTCCAAAACGTTCCGCGCCAGCAAAAGTTTCGCTTGCTCCTCTTTCTTCATGTTCCTCAATATTATTAAACTTTTCTATTGTTCCAATCCCTGCATTACAAACGTAAATATAATCTCCAAATGATACTAACCCCGAAGGATAATTTATCGAAGCCATATTTGTATCTTGAGCAAAGGAAGAAGTAGTATTGGTAGTAAGATCTATTTCTCTTATTATATCTGTAAAACCATCTCCATCCGAGACAAACAATGTATCATCATCTGCTAGCGCCACGCCCCAGATATTTTCAAACTGTGCTGCCGATCCAATACCCTCTTCATATCCAGCCTCTCCTGATCCAGCGATTGTTGTCACCGTCCCACTAGACGTATTCACACTTACAACTTTATAGTTTCCACTATTAGCAACATATATTATGGAACCAGTAGAATTTATCGCCAATTTTTTTGGGGCACTTAAACTTGATGTAATAGTGGTGACCGTACCTCCAGAAGCTGATACGCTCTTAAGTGCATCGTTTCCTGTATCTGCAATATATACTGTACCACCAAACACAGAAACTCCTTGAGGACTACTGAGTCCAGTTTCGACTAGTGTTGTTACAGTACCACTGGAAGATATCTTTTTTATCTTGTTATTATCTGTGTCAGCAACATATACATTACCAGAACTATCCACCGCTACTCCACGTGGCAGAGCAAATTCAGCAACTGATGCCGAACCTATAGTATCACCATATGAGCTAGAACCAGCAATGGTAGATACTACATCGGAAGAACTTATCTTCCTTATTACGTTATTATAGGTATCTGCAATATAAAAGTTTCCTGTAGAATCAACTGTGACATCTTCGGGAAAATCAAAAAAAGCATCTACAGCTGATCCTCCGTCCCCATCATAGTTTTTTCCAACAAATGTTGTTGTGTCACCATATGTTGCTTGAGCTGAACCAGGAAGTAACAAAGACGTTCCAAAGAAAAGCATAATAAAGACCAAGAAAACACGTTTTGGAATTATATTCATACAATTTATTTTATAGATTAGCTATACGTTTATTCTATCATATTTGAACTACGTTTATAAGCAAGCAAAAAAGCGAGTTATTAGCTCGCTTTATTTGATATTTTAAGCTATAGGAGACTTTCCTGTATTTCCTCCTCTAGCAAAGTATAGTTTTCTACTTCTTTATCATTTATGAAGAAGGTGGGTGTACCTTGCACGCCCAATTCACTTGCTTCATCAACATCCGCATCCACAATGCTTTTTTCCGCACGAGAATCTAGGCAAGCATCAAACGATACTGTATCAATTCCATCAATTTGGCTTGCAAATAACTTCAAATCATCTTTTTTAAGACTGTCTTGATTATCAAACATTTTGTCATGCAATTCCCAGAACTTACCTTGGTCGTTTGCACATTCTGAAGCTAAAGCTGCATTGAATGCATTTTCATGAATCGAAGTTAGAGGAAAATGTTTGTATTCAAATTTTATTTGATCACCAAATTTTTCTATTAACAATTTCATTGATTTTGCTCCAGCCTCACACGCAGGACACTGAAAGTCAGAAAACTCTTTAACCACAACTCTGGCATCAGAATTTCCTTGAGAAGGTCTTGGTGAATCAACATTCGTATATTCTACGCTGTCACTTGGTATTACCCACACAACTACAATTATTCCTATAACAATCAAACCAATAATAGTAATTGTTAGTTTGCTATTTTTTGTCATACTTGCTCCTTATTGAGATTAATGATTTTATTGTGTTTATAAAGATACAGGCTTATCCCGATCATGGCAATAGCAATATATTGATTTGGTGTAATGCCAAACCAACGAAGGTCGGATACAACAAGGTCATCTGCTCGAAAGAAATCAGTAATAAATCTACTCACACCATACCAAAACAGAAACACTGTAGTAAAAAATCCTCTTGTCTGAGACCAAGTAAATTTTTTAGCAACAAGAAACAGAATAAAGAGAAGCAACATGCTAAAACCATTGTATAAGGAAGTTTCATGTCTAACCATCCCGTCTATATATTCCATCCCCCAGGGGAAACTTGTTATCTTCCCCATATGATCATGAATTAAAAAACAACCAATTCTGCCAATAAAGATGCTTAATGGAAGCACAAATATCACCGGTTCTGCTAATTCCCAAAAAGGGATCTTCTTTTTTCTAATGTACATTAAAAATGCTACTAATGCCCCCGCAATTCCACCAAAAAGTGTTGCTCCGCCCTCCCAAAATTTTATAACTCCAAACCAGTTTCCAATGTACAAGTCCAAATTTCCCAGCACATGAAAAAAGCGTGCGCCAATTACTGCAAAGAGTATTACCCAAAAACTTACGTCAATAATTTTACCAGGATCCCCACCCCTTCTTTTAAGTTCACGAGAGGAGAAATAGATTCCTACTGCAAATGCCAAAGCAAGCATGGTTCCCCATGCTTGCAAAGTTATTGGTCCTATTTCTAAACTGGTTACCTGAAAATATGGAATCATACCAATTTACTACCAGTTACTATTAGCTTCCAAGAGCTTGGTCGATAACTGCTTCAAAATTTGCCTGAGGAACAGCTCCGCTAAGTGGAGTTGTATTACCATCAGCATCTATCACAATTGTATAAGGTGTTCCACGTCCACCAGCAGCCTGTGCCTCTACAGATTGAGTTGTAACTCTTTCTGCATACTTATTTGCGTTGAAACATTCGTCAAATTGAGAAACGTTTAAACCAAGTGTTCCAGCTAATTCTGAATAGTATCCATCAGCAAGTTTTGATTGATCATCATATATTGCATCATGGTATTCCCAAAACTTATCTTGGTCTCCAGCACATTCTGCTGCTTCTGCTGCTGGTACTGCTTGATCATGAATTGAAGTTAAAGGAAAATGCTTATATACTAATCGGATCTTTCCTTCATATTTTTCCAGCAGTGATTTCAGCGTTGGATGTAATCGAGAACAATACGAACATTCAAAATCAGAAAATTCAACTAGGGTTATCGAAGCATTTTTGTCACCTCGAATGTGATCATCGTCTGTTATGCTAGCAAGTTTAATATCTGTTGGAGCTGCTGCTGGAGCTGCCGCTGCATTTGTATTAGCTTTTGCCGTGTTCGTATTGGTTGTGGTCTTTGTCGTCTCACTATCCACATTTCCGTCTGCTGATATGGAAAGTACAGTGGCAAATCCAACTATACTGATAATAGCAACACCTAGAGTTAAGCCAAAAATAAAACTGGCCTTTGGTGACATGCTATCAAAAAAACTTTTTTGTTTATGTTCACTCATTAATTAAGTCCCTTCTAGATTAATAATACAATGTAATAAGTATAAACGAATAAAAAGAAGTTGTAAAATGCTGCTTTAATATGATTCTGGACTTTCGTTTATGTCCAAAATGCTACACGCTAATATGGGGTCAATCCCTAGTTTTTTTGCCTTTAGAACTAATTCTTTGCTTTCGGTTCCTGGATTAAAAAATACTTCTTTTGCACCTTTTTCTGCTATATCCTCAATAATATTAATACCAATAGATGGTGGTACATATAAGCTAACTCGATCAATATTTTTTCTTATATCTAAAATCGAGTGATATGTTTTCAGGCCTTCAATTTTCTTTTCGTTTGGATTCACTGGAATAACTCTCCATCCTTGATGAATATAAGCCTTAATCGCTTTATTGCCATATTTTGACTCATCTTGAGATGCGCCAATAATTGCTACTGTTTTTTTCATCCCGTTAGAAATTATTGAAAATTAATCAATAAAAATATTATTTATATATCCCATTATGTTTTCGTAAATTTCTAACAGGATTCATAGTTCATTTAAGATAAAAACAATCCCGCGTGTTTTGCAAAGTCTGTTTTGAACATATGCATGCGGGATTGCTTCTATTAAGTAAAATTACTCAGCTGCTTCAGGAGTTTCTTCAGCAGGAGCTTCTGTGGTTTCTTCAGCAGGAGCTTCTGTGGTTTCTTCACCACCCTCTGTTGGGTTCGTTTCGTCTTCCATTAAATTAATTCACCTCCCTTCAGTATATTAATTTTCCTCCTCTATGAGGATAAACATCGAGCGAATGTTTGTCAAATAAGTTATTAACAGTTAGGCATTTATTCTTTCTGTTCCTTGCTGAATTTCTTTGGTCAAAAAATAGCTCAGTATAGTACGCATCACAATTAATGCAAATAACATGCCAATTTCGTTCCATGAAGGAACTAGAATCGATTGAATAACATCACGACCTATAAAGAATTCAATCCCCATAACAATATATTTGCCCATTTCTAAACGAATAGAATCAAGGGCAATGAACCTTTCTTTATGAGTATCTTTTCCAATAAGCTGAAATAAATGAAAAACTGCAATCAAGGCACCGACTATGATTATAGTTGCTCCGACAATTCCAAATAACAAAGTTATTACGCCGATTATTGATTCAATCATTTTTTATTGCATTAGTCATTTGTAGCTATATTGTAACCATTCACTGTTTTGTGTCAACATCACTTTTATTTCCTTTCACCAATCGAACTCCTAGATAAACAAACGGGGTATCAATTATTGCAAAAGCAACTTTTAGGATCCAATAAGGAAAAATTAGAGAGAAAATAAATGCAACTGTAAATTTTGGTGAAACATTATAAAATGCAATGAACATAAAGATGGTAGTGTCTATAAACTGACTGACCACTGTCGAAAGATTATTTCTGAGCCACAAATATTTGCTTTTAGTTTTACTCTTCCAGAAATGAAATGCCCATATATCGTGAAACTGTGATATTAGGAAGGCGGTCATACTAGCCAAAATAATTCTTACTGAATTAGAAAAGATAGCATTGTAAGCTTCGCCATGTTCAAATACCGAATGAGCAGGCAATTTCACTGCCAAAATAGTTAGTAACAATACTAAGATATTTGCTACAAATGCTGTAATAACAAATGATTGAGCTTTCTTCTTACCATACACTTCGGCAACAATGTCTGTTATTAGAAACGCAATAGGTAGAGCAAAAATTCCAACAGACGTTCTTACACCAAATATTTCCGTTATTTTTGACCCTAATAAGTTTGCAGCGATGAGTGACGCAACAAAAACACCTAAAAGGATATTAATTTTATTCTCTTGATTAATCTTCATTTCTTTGGTCCAAATTAATAATCTAAAAAACTAAATAGCTACAAGTACAACAAATTTTTCTTTCTCACAACATAGGACCAAAATTAATCTTCTAAATATGTATCAATTATTTCTTTTAAAGTTTCCAAAGGAATTACTCCTTCAACTTTATAACCATTTATAAACCAGGTTGGAGTTCCTCTGACATCAGCGATGACGCCATCTGTTCTATCTTTCTCAACCTCAGTAGTATATTTACCAGTATCTAAACATTCATTGAAAATTTCAGTATCTAAACCTATTTCTGTCGCATATTGTTTTAAATCGCTTACTTTTTGGTTATCTTGATTCTGAAATATTTTGTCGTGCATTAACCAAAATTTTTCCTGATCATCTGCACATTCCGCTGCTTCATGAGCTTTGGGAGCATTTGGATGAAGCTCAACAATGGGATAATCACGATATACAAACTGAATTTGATCTCCATAGATCGAAGTAACTTCCCTAATAATCGTATAGGCTTCAGCACAAAATGGACACCCAAAGTCCTCGAAGGCAATAATAGTTACTTTTGAATTTGGAGAACCCAAATACGGATCATTATCAACGCTTACATCATAAATTTTAGTTTGATTTGATGTATCATCAGCTTCACTCAACAAAACATAAACCTGGTACGCTACTACTGCAAAAAACAGTACCGTAAGAAAAATGAATACAATTATAGTAATTCCCCACCACTTCTTATACCATCTCTTCTTTTTCGAAGTAACGGTAGGAATAGTAGAGCTTGTTTTTAGTTCTTCTTCCAAAACACCTTAATTACTGATTAATACCACAATAATTATATCATATTTTTACATTCATAGTTATTTTTGTTGTTGAAATTCAACTTATTGATTTTTTATTCTGAAGGTTTTTTAATGCGACACAATAACGGATTCTGTATTTTTTTTGCTGTGAGATAAATAGAAATGATCAGAACTACTGTCCCAAAAATAGCAAATTCAAGTCCACCAAACGGAAGAATGCCAACGAAGCTAGACGCAGCAGAAAATCCTATAAGTGAAGACAGTACAATAGAACCACATGATGCACATCCAACACCCAAAAATCCGCTAATTATCCCTAGTAGTCCAATACCTACAGACTTTTGCAATTCTAATCTTCGCCTAAAATAGAAAGTAAGCAATGCCATATTTACGCCACCCAGCAAGGATATAATAACCACAAATGTTGCAGATGTTACTGTAAAATTAGTTTTGATAAGTCCAAACATACTACCGAGAAATTTTATTTTTTCTCCGAAATCGAATAGTTCAGAATCAAACACCAATCTTAACAAATCCTTGCTGGGTAACCAGATACTAATAACGTAAATCACAAAAGAGATTACTACTGCAGAAATTGCGTAGCGTGGTTTTTTAAAAACCTCCCTTAATGATTTTAGAACGTTATACATAACTTGTTTTAATCAATATGTTCTTGCTGCTTATACGCTTCTGGTCCGAGGTCAAGATCCATTTCTGCCCAGATTTTTATCTCAACATTTTCCTCACTAATAGGGTCAGTCAAAATAGAAATCGTCTTGAAGAATTTGCCCTCTGGCTCTTCATGAAGATTTGGGTCAAATTCAACAGTTAGTATCCCCTCATCTCCAGGGCTTAAGTCTGTTCTATTTATCGAGGCCGTTGTACAAGCACAACTTCCCGGTGTTCCAGTGACTTTGGTCTTCTTATCTCCATTATAGAGGAAAGCGAAGTCATGTGTCACTATTCCTTGACTCTGCTTAATTACACCGAAGTCATATTCATTTTCTTTGAAGGCAAAATCCCCTTCACTCACTGGATAGCTTTCCTTTGTTTGCTGCTGCTGAAAATCATCAGTATACAGAACTTTTCCTGAAGCCCTAAGCTCTAACATAGATCCTTCATCACCGTTTGAGTTCTTATAGGTTAATAGATTATCAGGAGCTGCACTAGTAACTATGAAGATACTTCGTTGAATTGGTCCCACGGCATCTGGTCCATGAGCCATTGGATCAAAAACAGCTCTTACTGAGAAATCACTTCCAGCTGGAACAACCCTTCCCCAATTAGGAGGATTGTTATGCATACCAAATGTAGGAGAATTGCTTTCACCCGGTATATCTATGAAGGCTGAAGTACACATGCAAGAAGTTGATGCTGTTTTAATTACCAATGGTTCACTTGATGAATTTTTGAGTGAAAAGACATGTTCAACATCTCCACCTTTTATGTCTATATCACCCCAGTCATGTTCAACTGTGTCTACCATAGTTACCTGTCCAGTTGGCCACACAATATCTTGAGAGGGAGAATCCTTCCCCGCTACATAAGCTACTACAGATCCAACCATGGCAACTACAAGAATAGACATCCATATTTTTTTCATATATTTGATCGTTAATAACTTATAGTTGGCTATCAATAACCTGCTTTAATGACTCAAATGGTACTGCTCCCGATACTGACTGACCATTCACGAAGTTGCCAGGAGTCCCTCTTACACCCATTTGCTGTCCCTCTACATAATCTTCTTGCACTTTATCAGCAGTTGCTTTCGATGAATAACACTCATCAAATGCTGACGCACTGAGTCCAAGATCTACTGCAAGTTCCTTGTAGAGATCATCACCAAGTCTTGTTTGATTTTCAAATAGACTATCCGTAAAACTCCAGAAAGCATCATTGCCTCCTAAGTTTGCAGCACATTCCGCTGCGATAGCGGCTGGACGTGCTTCAGAATGAATTGAGTCTAAGGGGAAATGCTTGTATACCCATCGAACTTGATCACCATATTCATCCATAACTTGTTTCATAGTTGGGTGGAACTTGTTGCAGAATGGACATTCATAGTCTGAGTATTCCACAATTGTTACCGGCGCATTTACGTTACCTCTAATATGATCACCATCATCAATCGGAATTGAAACTACTGTTCCAGGTGTAGGTGCTGGATTTGTTGGAACAGCAGCTGGAGCAGTATTAGTGTTAACTGTCGTGTCAGCTGCAGATTTTACTGAACCTGCATCTGTATCTAGAGCTCCACCTAGAAGTACTATGAAACCAATTGTACCCATCACAAAGAGTGATGCAATAATACCTGCAATAAATGCAGTTTTTGGCTTCAACTTAAAAACACTTTGGTTTTCTGAAGACATAAATATCTTCCTTTCTAAACTTAAAAATTAAATCTAAAAGAATGCTTATTTGTCTTCTTAGCCAAAGTGCAGTGGAATAATAATACCTTTTGAGAATGCTAAACGCAAAGGATCAAAGGGTTTTATTCCTCGATATATTTTTTTAATAATATAATAAATGTAAAATATCCGTTGTGTATTAACAACGCTAGTTTTGTTGATAGCAACTAACAGTGAACTGGTCAGCAATAGCATAACCACAACTAGGACGGGGCTTCCAATAGTACTCTGGAAAGTAGAACGCCATTTTTCAACATGAAACTGACCGTTACTCATTGGACAACTACTGGAACCCATAAATTCAAAATGCGTCCCATTTTGTCCACAACTAGACATAAACAAAAGCATACTTGCGCTGATGGCAATGAAGAAGAATGTAATTACAATTAAAGCAGTTTTGTTCATAATAGTCCTACCTACTTACGCATAAGCATATCATACTACTAAAATAATTCAACATTATAGTAGCTATTCATCACAAACAGCGCTAAAGTTAGCAGCAATATCACATAGGTTATTCTTTCTGCAACTGAACCCGTCCTTATTCTCATTTTTTTTGGAAGAAAATGGAATCTCCCCTTCCACGGCCATATTAATGGTATGCCGTGATGAGTCATCCCATCTGCAACTAAGTGACTTGCATATCCCAAAGTTAATACTAACCAAAATTCATGAGCTAAAAACTCAATCCATTGGCTCAAAAACAAAAACAAGAAAAAACTCCCCCAGCCAACCAAAATCACAGCTAAAATCGAGTGAAATACCCCTCTATGCTTAAAAATTGAAGAAACTACCCAACTAACAAGATAAAAAGGTTTGAACGCCACTCTGCGCTTACCTTTTCCGTATCCAATTTCTAAATGCTTTATTTTGGAGTCAGATGCATCTAAGTCAGGTAATAGCCCTCCCAAAGCTCCTACTAATAGTAAAAATGGATTCCAAGAGAACCCAGTGAATATAGCTAATATCCATACGGTGTTTGCACCTATGATTGCATGAGTAGAACCTTTCATTCATCTATTTTAGCAAATAATCTCATATTAAAATAGTTTATCAACTTTCAGGTATTGTCTAAGATTAGCCTAAGTGGTATAAATAATATGTCCACCTTGGACAATTCGTTTTGCACATTTTACTCTTTGACTCGGGAAGGAGCCTTTTCCAGTATCATCGATTCTCATGTCGCGTATCATCTATTACCTACTCATCACAGCTCGCGACTCATTTGTTCACCATACTTTCTTCCAATTGGAGGACAACATGAAACGACCAATCGTGCCGCTTTTAGCGGTATTCCTGATGGCGATCATGATGACGACGGCGATGGGCAACGAGAACGCCCCGGCCGTGCAGAACGCGAACGAGCTGAACAGCGCAAATGGTCCGGCGTGGACCGAAGCGTTGAACGACGGTACGATCACCGACGCCTACTACGACACGGCGACGGCGAACCTGGAAGACGCGAACTACGCCTACTCGATCGACCACGGCGGAACCGCGGACATGAACCTGACGAAGGCGACCTTCGACTACACCGGCACATTCGCCAACACGACGACGGCGACTACGCGGGCTGAAGGAAGCGGCTTCTCTCTCCACAACGAGGAGCGTAAAGGCGTCGGCGACCATTCCGCGGCTGTCGTGAACGACGGCCAGATCAGCGAAGAAGCGACCAAGAAGAAGGCCGCCGATATGATGGTGACCAAGAAGGCCGAGATCCTCGCCAACACGAGCGGCGTGATCCGCGCGTAGACCCGCACACATGGGACGCGTAGGCACATGCCTATATTCGTGGCCTGTCCTAGACTTACATGGGACAGGCTTTTTTTATTTACAAATAAAAAAGGCGTGACTCTGCTTGTCACGCCCCACTACTCAAATGTTCAATACTTGATCCGCTCAACTCTCCGCGGAGAGTTTTTCCTCCTCCGTATCGCGCCGAACAGATCGCGGTACTCTATCCAGAGCGGGTAATGCAGAAAAAGCCTGACGATGCGGTAGCCAGAGTCTTCCTTCGACTGCCGCGTCTGTCAGTGAACCGCTGTTCACCCAGTTTGAGAAGACTGCGGGATCCTCGGCCTGCATTACGAAGTCGGGTAAAGTTTCACTGTCTTTCACTCCCTCTCCACCGACTAGATACACACTTAGGACTCCATCGTGAACTCGGAGCGCAGCGTTACCACCACTAGTCTTAACGTCGATCTCCAGATCACCTAACGATCTCAAGTTCTCCTGAGCACGAAGACTTCTTGTCGCTGTATCCGCCATGCCCTGTAGTGCGGCAAGGGCTTCACAGAATACCCCTTCCATGGCTTCGGTATGTTGAATCTCAGGCGGTTTGGGATCACTGAACTGCAGCTGCGAAGCTAGTAGCAGACTCTCGCTCCGCAGATGCTCCGGAACCTCGCTCTCCGGAATCCAGAACACGTCCGTGATCCTGCCCTCCCGTTCATCTTCGAAAACCAGCCGCAAGCTGATTCCCTTTGTGAAGATTCCCGGTCGAGGCAGGCCGGTAGTGGTCTCCAGTCTGGCCGGCATGAACGAAGCTTTCGAAGCTCCCGTTACTACGTCCACATAGCCCCGGCAATACGGGGCTTCACCGTGCTTGCTGGCAAGCGGGAAGATGGTAATCGGAGCGGTCGCTGCTAGGCGACCAAAGTGTGGTAGATCCACACTCTCCATCTGCTGGAAGTTGCAGTCCGGGCAGTGCCAGGTCATGGGCGGTACTAATACCATCCCACACTTAGGACACTTGGCCCCAATCAGTCGCCCGTCGATGAGCGCCTGGAAGAAGACCGAGTGTTCCCCGTACGTCTGCCAGTAGAGCGTGTGCATGCTGGAAGAGAATTCCAGACATTCCACGCCATCCTGGCCTGTTACGGGTCTGACACCGTGTTGCAGGTTGAACCCTTCGGGAATGACGGTTGATTGTTCCGTACTCATGCCACCGCCTCCTCTCCGAGTTCGAGTACCATGGCTCCACCGTAGGCCGCGTTGATCGCTCCGGTGCCATGCACCAACGCCAGAGGAATCTGGCGATTTTGCATTTCTCTGACAGCCGACCAGGTGGAGAACATGTTACTGCCCCCCACGAAATGGCCACCAAAGATCAGTCCACCAGAGGGATTGAGCAGCACCTGCCCCTTATCGGGACGACCATCGTCGCCGAGGTCACGAATATCGGCCATGATGCCTTCTTCGATGAGCGCCCTGGTTCTGCCCAGCTGAACGAAGCCCAGCTCGCCCATCGTGATCATGAGCTGTGCCACAAAAGCATCGTGGGCCTCGACGATCTGAATGTCCGAAGGTCGGACACCAGCCATCTGATAGGCCCTTTCTGCCGCCAGTGCATCACTTTCGATACGGTGAAGCTGCATCAAGTTACTGCTGCCACGGCCTACTGAATACGATTCGTTGGCAGCACCCACACCCTTTACCCAGACGGGCTGACGACCAGTGCGCTGACAGATCTCCAGCGTTTTCTGTTCGCCGGCAAAAATGAGCGCACCTGCGCCTTCGGTGTACATACAAGCCTCCAGCAGGCGCAGGAACGGCGCGATGATCCAGCGGGAGCCCATGACCTGTTCGGCCGTGACTTCCTCCTTGCGACGCTGGCCGAAGGGATTTCGGTTTCCCTGCCGACACAGCATCTCGATCATCTGCGCTCGCAACTGTCCGTTTCCAACGTCGCCTGGGAAGGCGTCGTCGTAGGCCATGCACTTCTGCATGTAGGAATCCGATGCTGTCGCACCCAGGGGGTACTCGAAAAACGGATCCCAACTCTTGGCGATGGTATCGACCACCATCGGTGTTGCTGTACCCGACTGCGGATCATGGCAATCAGTTGCCTTTTCACCGCCCACACAGAGCACCAGGTCGGAAGCGCCACTAGCGACTTCCATCCAGGCAGCACGCATGGCGTAGAAACCGGTTGCACCGCCGTTGGTCACCCTTACGCCGGGTTTATTACCCATGCCGATCAGGCCCGTGAGCGCTGATTCCGGAATGGCCATGTGTTCGAAGATATCGTTGTAGATACCAAATGTCACGGAGTCAAGCTCCGCCGCGGACATTTGGGCATCTTCTAGCGTTGCCCGCGTAGCCATCTGGAACAGCTTCCAGTAGGTAGCTTCCACCCACCGAGAACGGCATTCCGTGATGCCTGCACCGACGATTCCTACCCTATTCATCCAGTCTCCCTATGCCTCTATATGTACGAGGACTTGCTATTGGCTTGAAAAAACACCACTATCCAAACTAAAGAACTACCGATTTGGCAGCCCTCCAAACGTTATGGAATTATCAAAGTTCCACGTAGTATTTAACATAAATTGCATGGTAGGTCAAGCCGTTTTTTTCAAAAGAAATAATAAATTTACTATTTACATCTTTCACTTTCTATATCAAGACTGTTACCATCAGTTTCAATGATTATTGCTCCACAATGATCGTTTCTTAAAACTTCAATTTCCCTTTTTTTCAAATTGTTTATTGTCTTAAAATGCGGATGGTTAAAACTATTCCCTTCGCCTGATTGAATTACCACATATTTTGAATCAACTAAATCTAAAAATTCTAGACTGGATGAATACTTACTACCATGATGCCCAATTTTCAAAATATCTGATTCAAAAGTAATATTTTTCTTGATTAATTCTTCTTCCACCTCAAACGGTGCATCTCCAGTGAAAAGAAATTCAATTCCATTATATACAAGTCGAGCTACAACAGAACTACTATTAAGATCTTCTAACTCTTGCCCAGAATAGTCCTCAAAAGGATAGAGAATTTGTAATTCCAGCTGATCACCAAGATTATATATTTCGCAACAGGTTGTCGCTTTAAGAGGTATTGATTTTGCTTCTATAATATCTAGCCATGCTAAATAGTCTGGGGCAGAATGTTCAACTTTTCCAGAAAAAAGGACTTGGTCCACTTCATATCGTTTTAAGACTTCAACAAGTCCTGAAACATGATCTGAATGTGCGTGCGTAAGAATCATCATTTCAATATCACGATCATAAAACGGTAAAAATTTGCCTATTTCGTCTACCACTTTATTACCCGGTCCACCATCAATCAGAATATCTTGATTATCTGGAGTGCGGATTAGAATTGCATCTCCCTGTCCAACATCTAAAAAAACAACCTTTAACAAGCTGCTTTCTTTTTGAAGGAATATTATTAGCATAAATATCCCCATCAAAATAATTCCAGAAATAATAACTAATTTTAGTTTTTTGGACATCCGATGTGCTTAGTAAATAAAGCAAAAGTCGCCTGGACGCCCGTCTGGTTAATAATTATCTATATTAGGACCTATATCTTACCTTCTTTAGAAACTCAATTATTATTAGTCATCACCTTCTCCATCCAATACTGATTCTGAAGACTTAAATGTAAGTTTAAAATCATTAGGCTTAATAAATTTGTCTACAATGTCTTTTGTATCATCTACTTTCAATTGCTTGAACAAAAATTCAAACTTCTTTTCAACTTCTTTGGCTATTCCTTCTTTGATTTCCTCCGGCAAATCCATGATTTCCTTTTTGAACGGCCCTAGAGCCTTTTTCCTTGACTTATAAATAAACTGATCATCGGTTTGATCATCTTTCTTCTCATCTGACATATTTTCCCAAATCCAACCATACATTTTTTCTCTTAAGTCATCAGGAAAAAGAGAGCTGTCATACATCATGTTCTGAAAATTTGTAGCTAAATGAACTTCTAAACATTCGTTTTCTGGCAGATTATGAAATGCTGAATCAGGTAAGGTGGATGCGCCATGCTGTACAGTTCCACCTAAATCATATTTATCACGACCATAGATTGATAACTCTTTAAGTGTGTTAAAATCAACCTTAACTTGAGCAATAGAGCCATCTGGCAATACAACACCACCATGTGAAGTACCAGTTTGAATACTCATTTTACTGAGACCTTCCACATCGGATCCCAACGTTTCTTTATAGCCATCCATGAATACTTTTAGTTCTTCCGCTGTACTATTTTTCTTCCCCACTTCTCCAATCTCGCCGCCAACCGAAACGTTTATGCCTTTAGGTTGAATATCACGAATGTATTTAGTTAACTCTGCGCATAATTCAAAATTATCCCGTTGTTGTTCAACTACATTCTCTTTATCAAGATTGACTAATGTTGAAGTATCTATATCAATATTTAAAAAACCCGCAGAAATAGAATCATCAATAATATTTTTTAGTGCTTGAACTTCCTCGTCTTTATCTGCAACAAAATTATCAAGTTTCGCTTGAAAATGATCTCCCTGAATGAATACTGGTCCGCTATGTTCTTCTTTTATAGCTGCTGCTAGAACTACGCCTACATACTCAACTGGGGCTTGATGAGTATATCCCATTTCTGATTTTGCAATTTCAAAAATAAAAGCTCCAGTATTATTGTTTTTCGCAACTCGAAAAACTGATTTTGCCAAATAATATGTTAGGCTCCTAAGGTTGATTGCTGGAACAGTGAATCCAGAACATTTTCCTTCTCCAAACGCTTTATACAAATCATTTATAGAACTCAAGTAAATTCCTTTTGATTTTGCTATTTCAAAAATTTCCAATGCAATTTTCTGTTTATCTTCTACACTATCGGCTAAAACCAAATCCTTAACCAAAATATCAATATTATTCTGACTATTTGACTGTGTTGTATTGCTCATAATAATTTTCTTTCTATTATTTAATATTACTTATCTGAGAGAAATTTTTCTATACGCTTAACTTCCTCTTTGTTTCCTATAAATAAAGGGACGCGCTGATGTAAATCATTTGGCTCTATCTCCAATATGTTTTCGTTTCCATTTGAAGCATATCCACCTGCTTGCGCAATAATGTATGCAAACGGACTAGCCTCATACAGTAATCTCAATTTCCCTTGAGGCTTTTCTTTTGTGCCAGGATAACAAAAAACTCCACCGTATAGAAGATTACGATGAACGTCAGCTACCATTGATCCAATATAGCGCGCACGATAGGGGCGACCATCTGCTTCATTTGATTCTTTCACCCAATCAGAGTAGTTCTGCATTCCCTTTTCCCAGTCGTGATAATAGCTCTCATTGCAGCTATAAACATCAACTTGTTTTGGAATCACAATACCAGGATGTGACAAGAAAAAATCATCCTCCTCCGGATCAAATGTGAACCCGTGGACTCCTTGACCAGTTGAATATACAAACATGGTGCTTGAACCATAGATCACATAACCAGCTGCTTTTTGGTTACTTCCTTTTTGCAACAAATCTTTTTCTGAACCAGTGGTTCCTTCTGAGATTTTTTGATGAATAGAAAATATTGTTCCTACGGAAACATTTGCATCAATATTTGAAGATCCATCAAGTGGATCAAATGCTACCGCATAATCACCTTTAGGTAGATCATCTGGAATTGGAATTGGATCAACTATTTCCTCAGAAGCTAAGATGCAAGTGTCTTTACTTTCTTGAAGCGCTTTTGTAAAAGCATCATCAGCAAATGTATCAAGTCTTTTTTCTTCTTCTCCTTGATGAGTTGTTTTACCTGTTTTGCCCAAGATATCAGCCAAGCCTGCACGATTTATTTCTTTTGAAATAATTTTTGCTGTCTGAGCAATAGTTGATAAAAGATCAGAAAACTCTCCAGAGGCTTCTGGATATTTTTCTTGCTCCGCCTGAATAAATTGTATCAGTGTTAATGGCTTAGACATCTTGTTCCTAAAATTAATAATCTTCTATAATTAAAGAGATTCAATGCTTTATGCCAATTTTGATATTACAATCATATATTAATTGCCCAAAAAGTCAATGATATTCTAATTCACTTTAGTTTCAAATAAACGCTTTCGTTTGCTAGAAAAGAATCTCATTCCAGCAACTAACAAAACATATCCAAATACTAACATCACCCACGAAAGTTCTGGGATTATAATAGATGCAAAAGGTACCATAGAAAATAGTTCAACAATCCGGATAATGTAGGTAAGAATTAACCATACAGCCCAGGCAAATATCTTTCCAAGTGGCATCCAGATGCTTGATAACAAACCTGCGCCAAAGCCCAGCCCCATTGATATAGGAATCACAGGAAGAATCAGAACGTTAACTACCAGGGCAACAATCGATAACCTTCCAAACTGAAATAGAATTAGAGGAAGTGTAAATATAGTAGCAGATAGTGTTGCTAAGAATGATTCTCTTATTTGAAATTTCTCAGGAAGCCAAGAAAGTGGTTTTTCTAATAATGGTGAAAGATAAATTAAACCCATTGTTGCTAAAAAAGAAAGTTGGAACCCGGCATCAAATATTAGTATTTTAGGATTAATAATCAACATAATTACAGCAGTTAATATCAAGGCGTTTGTAATCCGTGAAAGACGTCCTAACTGCTTTGCAATTAGTACAACTATTCCCATTATCACCGCTCGCACTACCGACGCTTGTGCTCCTGTAATTAGCAAAAAGAATAATAAAGCGAGAATAATAATCCAAAAGGCCTTTTTACGAGGAATGCCCACATTCTTGCACAATGCGAGCATCAAAACAGCAATAATCGTTATATTATAGCCTGATATCGCCACAATATGAGTTGTGCCAGTTCTATTAAAATCCTCCATTAAACCCTCAGGAATCCCCCTTTTTGCGCCTAGAAGCAGCCCTCCAAGAAAAGAAGCCTGCGGTTCTGGAAGAAGTTTATTAATTGTCTCAACAAATCCGCCCTTTATGTCGTATAGCCATGATAAAATTGCAGATCCATTTTTGTGAGATACTATCCTGATATATGGCCGATAGCATATTGAATAAATTCCAAAGCGAGATAAATATTTATCATAAGCAAAGTCTTCGATTTTTTCTGGAGTTTCCAAATTGCATTTTATTTCCAGAAAATCACCGTATTTATATTCAGGAAACAAAGCGGTATTAAGCAGAACTTTTCCTGCAAAGTTGTCAGGCTTGATAGTCAGTTTCACATGCTCTTTGCGAATATCGGGCTCTTCAACGATTTTCCCTGAGAAAGTTTTTTCCGTGCCATTATAGAATGCGATATGTTTATCAGTAATAGACGGCTGTGACAAATCATATCGCCAGATTCCCATGACTATCGCTATGCAACAAAGCAGCACCAATCGCATCGCTTTATATTTCCAAACAAAAATTAGAATAGCTATCAGTCCAATAATAGAAGCGAATGTTGAAAATGCATCCAGAACAACACCAAATGATGCAAAACCCACTCCACAAACAAAACTAACTAGAAAGAAAAGAAATATTTTTGATTTTCCCATCAAAAAAGTCCCCTTTCAAGAGGACTCCCAATTTCAGTATGAAGAAGATTTTCGAAGGTGTCAAATATTATTCAACGGTCACTGATTTTGCCAAATTTCTAGGCTTGTCTACATCGCGTCCTAGTGCTACTGCCATATGATATGCAAAAAGATGTAGCGGCACAACCGTCAATAGTGGTAATAGTAGATCCAGAGTTGGAGGAATATATATCACTTCGTCAACCAATTTGGCTATTTCCTTATCACCTTCTGTTGCTATTGCAATAATCTGTCCTTCGCGTGCTCTAATTTCTTGAATGTTGCTAATATTTTTTTCATAATAATCATCTTTCGGTACTACTACTACGCATGGGAAATTCTCATCGATCATTGCGATTGGACCGTGCTTTAACTCAGCCATTGGATACGCTTCGGCATGAACATATGAAATCTCTTTTAGTTTTAATGCTCCTTCTAACGCAATTGGGTAACTAATCCCCCTGCCTAGGAAGAAGAAATCATCATGTCCCGCATATTGCTCAGCTAGTTTTTTAATATAATCATTTTGAGTAAGAACGCTTTCAATTTTTTCAGGGATCCCAATTAGCTCATTAACTAATTTTCGTCCATCTGAGGCAGACATATCACGTAATCGACCAAACTGCAAAGCAAGAATAGCTAATACTGCTAGTTGACCTGAAAATGCTTTCGTGGACGCTACGCCTATTTCTGGCCCAGCATGTATGTAGGTGCCACCATCTGACTCTCTAGCGATAGTTGATCCAACTGTATTTACTATCCCCAGAGTCTTTGCCCCTTTTCTACGCGCCTCTTGCATTGCCGCTAACGTATCTGCTGTTTCACCCGATTGACTGATAGCAAGAACAAGTGTTCCCTCGTCAATAACCGGATCACGATAACGAAACTCTGAAGCATATTCAACTTCTACTGGTATATTTGCGTAGCGCTCAATCATGTATTCGCCTACGCGACCGGCATAATGCGCAGTTCCACAGGCAATAATAACAATTCTTTTCACTGCACGCATCTCATCATCAGTCATATTTAATCCTCCCAAATGCGCTATGCCTTCTTCTGGAATAACTCTACCACGCGTAGCATTACGAATTGCATCTGGCTCTTCGAAAACCTCTTTCTGCATGAAATGATTATAGTCCTGTTTCTGAGCGTCTTCAATTGCCCAATCAATCTTATCAATCTTGTGTTTTCTTTCCTCCTTACCAATTGTAAAAATCCGATATTTATCTGGAGTTATTTCCGCTATTTCCTCGTCATCCAAATAAATCACATTTTTTGTATGATTAATCAGCGGCGTCACATCGGAAGCTACAAAATTCTCACCATCACCAAGTCCCAATACAACAGGACTACCTTTCCGTGCAGATATCATTAAGTTAGGATGCTCTGAATGCATAACTACAATTCCATATGTTCCCTCAACTTTTGTCAGAGAACTCCTCACAGCTTCACTAAGATCGCCATTATATTCTTCTTCAATTAAATGAGCCAATATTTCTGAATCAGTTTCAGTAACAAAAGTATGACCTTTCTCAGATAGCCAATCTTTCAACTGCTGATAATTTTCTATAATACCGTTATGTACGATAGCAATTTTTTTCTTGCAATCAGTATGTGGATGTGCATTTACTGAAGATGGTTTTCCATGAGTTGCCCATCGAGTATGTGAAATACCGGCTTTTCCACCCCATTCTTTTCCTTCTAAGGCATTTTCAAGAACTGCAATTTTGCCTTTTTTCTTTTCTAATTGAAGATTTCCATTCTCAAATATAGCAATTCCTGCTGAATCATATCCTCTATATTCCAGCTTCTTTAGCCCATCTAATAAAATGAGTTTGGCCGATTTATCTCCTATATAACCTACAATTCCGCACATAGTATTAATCCTCAGATATTATATATAAATTATTTGTTACCTATTTCTTTTCTTAAGTATGCTTCAATAAAATCCTCTAGCTCTCCATCTAAAACTTTGTCAGGCTCCACTGTTTCGAATTTCGTTCTATGATCTTTTACCATTTTGTATGGATGCAACACATACGACCTTATCTGATTTCCCCACTCCGCTGATAATGTCTCTCCTTTCAGTTTATCAGACTTTTCCTTTCTTTCCTTTTGTTTTAGTTGGAATAGTTTGTTTTTTATTATCTTCAGTGCAAATTCCTTATTCTGAAGTTGAGAACGTTCGTTCTGACATGCAACTGTTAAACCTGTAGGAATATGAGTAATACGAACAGCTGAATCTGTAGTATTGACGCTTTGACCACCATGACCAGATGATCGATAAGTATCTATTCTCAATTCATCATCTTTTATTTCTATATCCGCTACATCTCCAAGATCAGGAATTACTTCCAAAAGTGCAAATGAAGTGTGGCGCATTTTCTCTGCATCAAATGGAGAAATCCTCACTAACCTATGAACACCAGCCTCCGCTTTTAGATAGCCATATGCCCATAATCCTCTTATCATTATCGTAGCACTCTTTATTCCTGCTTCACTTCCCTTACTTTCCTGAATAATTGTTGCTGTAAAACCTTTTCTCTCTGAAAAGCGTAAATACATTCGTAAGAGCATTTCTGACCAATCTTGAGCATCTATTCCACCTGTCCCGGCATGGAGAGAAAGAATAGCGTCATTACGATCATACTCTCCATTCATTAAAGTAATAAACTCATATTCTTCATATTGTTTGATAAGAGTTTTGTATTTCTTCTCTACCTCCTCTCGCAGATTAACATCTTTGTCTGCTTGATCAATCTTGGCAATTTCCAATAAGTCATCAACTTCTTTTTGAAGCTTCTCCCATCTTTGTACTTCTTTTTGAAGTTCGTCAGCTTTCTGACTTACATCTTTTGCATGTTCCTGACTATTCCAAAACTCAGGCTGGCTCATTTCCAGTTCCAATATTTTTATTTCTGTTTTTAGTTGTTCAAGGTCAAAGAAACCCCCAAATACCGGAAATTTTTTCCTTTAGTTCTTCAATTTGTTCTATCAATTCTCTCATACTATTCGTCGTCTGAATATTCGTCTAAAGTTGCTTCAAGTATAATTTCTTTATCATCACGTAGCACCTTCAATATTACCACATCACCTGGCTGAAACTTTCTAATAATCCTTGCTAAACTATTGATTTGCTCAATTTTATATTCTCCCAGTTCAAGTATTATATCATTTTCCTGCAATCCTGCTTTTTCAGCAGGACTATCTGGAAGCACTGCAACATCCTCTTCAGTTCTTCCCTTTACAATTAAAGCACCATGATCAACTGATAACTCATTTTGTTCTGCTAAGCTTGAGGTTAATGGGACATATCGAATACCAAGTACCGGTCGTATAATCTTTCCATATTTTTGTACACTAGTGATAACTATCTTTGCTTCATTGATTGGTATTGCAAATCCTATTGATTCTCCTTCACGATCAATCGCGGTATTGATTCCTATAACTTGTCCAGAAAGGTTTAATAGTGGACCACCAGAGTTGCCAGGATTAATCGAGGCATCAGTCTGAAATACTCCTTCTAGTGTATCAGTACCACCACGTCCACTAGCAGTAATAATTCTATTGATTCCACTTATCACTCCACGAGTAACCGTGTTAAGATATTCTCCTAGCGAGTTACCAATCGCAATTACCGTTTGTCCAATTTGCGCTACATCTGAATCTCCTAATTCTACAATCGGAAGATTCTCCGCTTCTATATCTAGTACTGCTATGTCATTTAACGGATCAACAGAAATAACTGTTGCATCAAATCTTTTTCCATCATTCATTAAAATAGAATACTCTGCGTTTTCTAGAGAAACTACATGCTTGTTTGTTATTACCATTCCATCAGCAGAAATAATAAATCCTGTACCACTACTAACTTCCTGCTTTCCTGACGGAGGGGAAAACGTATTTGGAAATTCAAAATAATTATCAAATGGATAAATGTTTGGGCCAGTTTGATTGTAAAGCTCACTGAGATCCTGAGTAGCAATTACACTCACTACCGCCGGACTTACTTTTTCTACTACATCTATTGTGGAAGAACTTTCCTCTACCGCAATAGTGTTTTTGCCCAGAGATCCAAACAATTCGTTTGAAGAATCACTACTTATCCTATCACTTACAATACTACCCCCCAAAACACCAAAAAGTGCTCCAGTAGCGCCACCAACTACAAAACTTGCTACTACAGCAATTATGATAGTATTTCTATATTGTTTTTGAATAATATCTTTTTTCATTTTATTCTTGCTTGTTTCTATTCCATCACTTCATTATACTTTGATTTTATGAATAATCAAAGTAATGGATTCTTTCTACATTAAGCAAAACAGAGGTCATAAGGACCTCTGTTAAATAGCATTATTTTCTCGACAATTACATCATCTTTTTTCTTATAAAAGCAGGGATTTCGAGATCTTCTTCATCTTTCTTCTTTTTTGCAGTTTTCTTGTCATCTTTCAATTCTTCCTTTACAGGAGCTACTGGTGCAGTTGGCATTGCTGGCGCAGTAGTAGCAACAGGATCTTCTGTTTTTCCAAAGAAATTCATGTCCGCTCCTGCGGATGCATCACGCTTCATAGCTTTTGGCTTTGATCCTTCACCAAAACCAGTAGCAATTACAGTAATTTTTACCTCATCATCCAAACTCTCATCTACTACAGAACCAAATATTACCTTTGCATTTGGATCTGCAGACTCTGTAATAATTTTGGCAGCTTCATTTACTTCATACATTCCTAAATCTGAACTACCAGTGACCGTAAATAGGACACCTTTTGCACCTTCTATATCTAATTCCAATAATGGACTATCTATTGCCGCTTTAGCAGCTTCCACAGCTCTACTTTCACCACTGGCACTTCCAATACCCATCAAAGCCGATCCCGTGTTTTCCATGATAGATTTAACATCCGCAAAATCCACATTTATTAAACCAGGAACAGTTATTAAATCTGAAATTCCTTGGACACCTTGCCTTAGAACATCGTCAACTATTCCAAAAGCATCTAATAAGGAAGTCTTTTTATCAACTATCTGTAGAATTCTATCATTTGGAATTGTGATAATTGCATCTACCCTATCCCCCAAATCTCTTAGACCGGCATCTGCGATAGATTTACGCTGTTCTCCTTCGAAATCAAAAGGTCTAGTTACTACAGCAACTGTCAATGCTCCAGATTCTCTAGCAATGTCTGCGATTACTGGAGAAGCACCCGTCCCCGTTCCACCACCTAATCCACATGTAATAAAAACCATATCAGAACCCTTCAGAGTCTCTTGTAATTCTTCTTTATTTTCATCAGCTGCTTTCTGACCCAGATCAGGATCCATACCTGCTCCAAGACCTCTTGTTGTATTCTTCCCTATATGAATCTTCTGTGATGCCTGAGAATGATGTAAGGCTTGAGCATCAGTATTAATAGCTACAAAATCGATACCCTTTATCTTTGAAGTTATCATCCTATTGATGGCAGAACCACCACTTCCACCCACACCTAATACCTTTATTTTTGCAAAAGTTTCTATGTCAGGCTTAATTTCCATACCTTTTATTATAAAATTATTATGTAGAGTTTACCTCTTAATAATAAAAGGTTGCAAAGAAAAATGCAAGCCTTTTATACACTTAGTGAACACAAAATTTGGTCACCTGCTATTTTATGCTAGGGCATTAGTGATTTAAACCACTTATTCATCTTTCCGGTTACTTCCTTTACTGAAGATCGTCCGCCCTTAAATATTTGTGAAGGTTTTACGCTTAATTCTGAACCCCACAACACCAATCCAATAGCTGTTGTAAAAGTTGGGTCATTTATTTTATCAATCGCTGTTACTACCTCCAGAGGGTATCCAACATGACAAGGTAATTTAAACATAGATTTCGCTGTTTCAACAATTCCTGGTAGTCTTGCACCACCACCAGTCAGGACTATACCAGCAGGTAACAAACCACTCCTGCCAATTTTCTTTAATTCCTTTTCAACCATATCAAATATTTCCTCTAATCTTGCTTCAATAATTTCTGCAACATGTTTATGGGATACCCGCTCACTCTCCTGAGATGAAACTTCACTTAAATCAATTTCATCTCTCTTATTTATTTCCTTTGGTTGAGAAGATCCATACTCAACTTTTATTTTCTCTGCAACGTCAATTGAAGTTCTAAGACCTATTGCAATGTCATTTGTAATATGGCCTGATCCAATAGGCAGAATAGCTGTGTGAATAACGTCACCTTCTTCCATTACCAAAAGGCTTGTTGTTGAGCCTCCTATGTTTAGTACAGCTACGCCTAGATCTTTCTGTCGCTTAGTCAAGATAGACTCTGCAGAGGCCAACACGCCCAATACCAAATCGTCAATATCAACACTAGTTCTATAAATACACTTTGTAAGATTTTTAATTTGAGATGACTGACCAAGAATTATCTCCGCATCAACTTCCAATCTTATACCAGTCATTCCTATAGGATCTTTTATCCCTTTTTGGTTATCAACCGTAAAACTTCTAGGAATAACATGTAGTATCTCATAATTTGGTGGCGTTGCTACAGTTTGTGCAGCTTCTATCGCTCTCTCTACATCATCATCTTTTATTTCACCATCTGCCTTCGACACTGCGACGATACCATGACTGTCTTGAGAAACAATATGTGAACCGCTTATTGCAACATACGAATGTTCAATTGGCATACCTGTCATTCTTTCAGCTTTTTCTAAACAAGATGAAATACTCGAAACAGCATCTTCTATACTATTAATAACACCCTTACTAATTCCTTCAGAGGGCGATTCTGCAATACCAAGAATATGAATTTTACTGTCGTTCTCATGCTTTTGTCCAACAACAACTCGGACCATGTCAGATCCTACATCTAAACCAGTTATGATTTCTTCTTGTGCCATTCCGATTTGATTTATTTAAAAATTTTTTTATGTGAGTAATTTTTGTACTCAGAGCTATATTTCACTGCCTTCTGAGTATTATTATACCGAGTTTTGAAATTTTCTGCAAATTATATAAAGAAATGAGGGAAAAATATATATATTCCTATCATTAGTGCGCCCAGAGAAGCCAAAAGGACAACGGCAGCCATGATATCTTTAACAATTTCAACATAAAAATGAACACGAGGCTTAAGAACATCAACAATTTTTTCGAAAGCTGTATTAATTAATTCTAATATCAGCACCATAAATATAACTAATGATAGTAGTATTCTTTCCCAATTCTGAAGTGGAAATACCATCATCAACACAATAACAACAAATGCTGCTATTATCTGAAAACGAAAATTTTGTTCATTTTGAAATGTATATAGTATTCCTTTTGCCGCATATCGGAGACTTTTTACCAAAGCTTTCAAGTTCATAAGTTGTGTTATTTAGGTATTTCTTATTAATTTTATTATTCTGTCCTCTTGTTTTTCCATCTCATTCGCTTTACTACCCGATTTATGAGTATAGCCCATTAAGTGAAGTAATCCGTGAACAAATAGGAACTCAAACTCTTCTTGGTAGGAACTTTTGTTTTCTTTTGCTTGCTTTTTTACAACTGAGTCTGTAATAACAATTTCCCCAATGAATTTATCTTTCTGCGCAGGTAGAACAATTGTCTTATTTCTATTATTCGACTTTTTTTCTTCATAGGACAACACACTTGGGACACTATCTACACCTCTCCAAGTCTTATTCAACGCTCTGCCAGTTTTTTCACTTACAATTGCAACTGAAAGGTTTATCGAATTTTTCTTTTTTAAAACACGCAAGGTAGTTCTTGCAATTTGAACTACCTTTTTGTTTTGGACAGGGCCTTTTACTTCCTTATATAGTTCTACTTGCATAAATATCTATGAAATCGCATCAACTATCCCTGCTTGATGAATTAAGACTGGGGATGCCGTTTGAATTTGCGCTCGTGTTTGTGTTGGAATTACTATTGGTATTTGTATTAGAGTTAGTGTTTGTGTTCACGTTTTCATTTTGGTTAGTGTTTGTGTTGGAATTACTGTTGGTATTTGAGTTAGAATTTTGATTCGAATTGGTGTTTGTATTGCTAGTGTTTGTGTTTGAATTAGTGTTACTGTTTGTGTCAACTGATTCTGTTATCACGAAACTCTTATACATCATTTCAAACGTCTTTCTAAAACTTGCTTCTGCGCGAGTTCCAAAATTATAAGTAATGATGTAAATGTAATTATCTGTGGCTAAATAAACAGTTTTTGTATCAACTCCCACAACTCCTTCTTTTCCATTCCATGTAGAAAAAGTGGCGATAATTTCACTATTTAGCTCTGGATACTGAGTTAGATACCATTCACTTGCGGTTAGTGAGGAAAGGTTATTAGCCACCAGAACCTCTACAAATTCAGCTAATGCGGATGTAAATAGGACCTCTTTGTTTGTTTGATCAGTCGCTTGGGCTATCCAGCTCAGTGGATACAAAATCGAATAGTTATAATCCTGATTCTCAAACTCTCCAATCGTCGTCATTTCATCTATTCGACCAATACCAGAAGGGTTGTAACCGCCACCTACTTCAATCCCGTCAGAATATCCGTCACTGTCTGTGTCGGGTTTATTTGGATTTGTACCAAAAGCTTCCTCTTCTGCATCAGTTAGAGAGTCGCGATCAGTATCTCTACTGTCAATAATAGTTGTATTTGTATTTAAGGTAATGCCAGAATTAGTGTTTGAATTTACGTTTACGTTTTGACTGTTTGTATTTGTATTGAGATCTGAATTTATGTTTGGCAAACTATTAATATTTTCATTCTGATTCGTATTTACATTTGTATTCTGACTATCAACATTGGTATTTTCATTCGCTACTACCTGATTCTGATTTTCAACTGCTATGTTTGAAGTATCATCACCCATAATTTTTTGGAACATAAAAGCAGCCAGTACACCAAGCACTAACACCACGGCAACCACTCCAACAATTATTATTGGAAGATTTTTCTTTTTCTTACCACCTGGCTTTGCAGCCCCACTATGAAATCTTGAAGGTATGGTGTGAATTTCACCTACCTCGATTTTATCTTTCTTTTTTTGAGATTTACCTCCTTCAGAATTTTTTTCTAAAGGATTCTTATCTTTATCTTTCTTCATACTTTAGTTTGATTGATTTATGTTTTTTATTTCATCTTCGATATTAAGTAGCTTTCCTGATCCATTTGGATTATACCCACCTTTCACTTCAGCACCATCAAGGTAGGAATCACCATCTGTATCTGGATCTAGAGGATCAGTTTTATAAACCTTAACTTCTTCTCTATCAAACAGCCCATCATCATCAGAATCAGACTTTTTAATATCCGTTCCCAATTCTAATTCTTCAGAATCTAGTAATCCATCTCCATCTGTATCCAAATCTAGTACAGCGTTTGTATTTGTACTATTTGTATTTATAGTTTCATTTGTATTCACAACCGTATTTGTATTGAGATTGGTTGTTGCTACATTTGTGTTACTTACATTTGTATTCGTATTATCATCATTACCCATCATAAAATAATACGCCAATCCCCCTCCAATAATAACTAGGACCACTATAGCAGCTACAATTATTAATATTTTTCTTCCACCTTTTGGAGATGGTACTTCTGCTCCAGGTATTTCTGCTACTGGATTTGCTGCCGGTGGAGGAACCATTGTTGGATTTGCTGTCGGTGGAGTAGGAGGAGGAGTTATTCCTCCACTTGGTGGTGGCGGAGCAACCGGAGGCACCGGTGGTGTTTCCGTTGTAGCGTCAGTTTCTTCAAAAATATCTTCAGCAGGACCCCCTGTTGGAATATTTGATGGTGGTGTTGTTGTTGGTTCTGGCATGTTATTTTTCTAATTATTACTTATTAAGTTGGTTCTTGCCAATTGGTAATTCCAAAACTATCAGTGCTTTGTACCCAGTAATTGAAACAGTTACAGGTTGCTCCTGGAAATAACGAGCAAGGATCAGCGGCAAGATTATTCCAAGCACCCACTCCTAGGTATTCCAAATTAGCGACCAAATATGAAAACAAAGTTGGCGCTTCGAATATATATGCATATATATGAGAATCAAGTGGACACGTGAACTGATGTAGGTCATCGCGCCAACACGTACCAGTTGGATCATATGGAGGTACAGGACACATTATAGATGGATCGAACTCATTAATTGGATCTAGTGGAGGATTAATCCCTATTTCATTACCAAATTCCGCCATCCATGACGGCCACTTACTGGTAGTAAGTCCCGAAATAAATGTTCCGGCAGAAAGATCTGGGAAAACACCATTTTCGTACTGATAGTTTAGTAATAAATATCCAATCTCACCAAGTTCTGTAACTCGCTTTGTATCACGCACTACACAATCTTTATTTGTTTCTAGTGGAGAAGCAGGGCATATATTCATGAGACTCGGTGGATTAGAATTGAAAAACCAATTGTCTACTAACTGCCCGTATATATTTGTAGTTTGTCCATTAGCACCATCGTTATATGAAATAAGGTAAATGTTTGGATAGAGAGTCCCACCATCGAGATTAGTTGCCGCTACATAGGTGGTTCTTCCTGCCCGACAAGCCTGATAACCATCAACAGTACCAAAAGGGTTACATGCGCCAGTATCTGTTGGGAACATCTGGTTAAACCAAGCGGTTGGTGAAAGGAAACTTTCATTTTCCATCACCCTAATACCTATTACGTCACCAGAAGTATTAGCGGTAGTACATAACGCCACATCAGAATCACACGTTGAGAAGAATACTTCCCTTATTAACTCATCTTCACCCGGAATAGATGGCACCGGATCGATATTTATAAGTGGATTTGCCATACCTGGCAGACCACCGTCACGACAATAGAAAGTAGTAAAGTTCATAGGCTCTACAACACCTACACCGCCTGGATACATATAAGGTGGATTATTCGGCCACGGATTATCACAAGCCTGCACTCTTGCAAACACAGTTGCTGATTCTGTACTCCCTGTCCCCGCATCTGCTGTTACCCGAATATATTCATATCCATTAGGACCATAAGTGGACACAAGAGTTAGAAATACGTCAGGGGTAAATACTTCCAACACCCCATTTGTAGTAGAATTGCTCCAATCATATGTAGCAACCAAATCGTTATCTAACGCATCCTTGGCCTCAGCTCTATACCAATGCTCATTCCCCGTAGGCGGCATGAGTTGGATATCATCTGGGCAGTCATTTCTTGTACATGTGTACAAATCCTGGCTAACATTTTCTACCCAAACTGGGCCAGGTCTAGTCGCAATATCAATCTCAACATGATCAATATCACAGAATAAGTCATTTGTACGGAAAAGCGACATTGTATCCCCATCTAAGCCAACTTGATACTGATTTAACATTCCATCATGAAATTCATCATTAATATTCGGATCACCCGCTACGATAATTCTGTGGTCATTATTTGCTCCCCAGGGTGTATCAGGTGTAAATATCATAAATGTATGTCCGGAATCAAAATAGTGGGTTATTGTTCCATCGTATGGAAGAGCGGTATCCAGATTCCTGACTTCAAACTCCACAAGGTTAACAAATCTACTTGGATCCATTATCTGGTCAAACTCAACTACCACTGCCCTGTTCAAACATACAGGATCTTCACCATCAAATGGATTCACACTAACCACACTTGGTCTTCCGGTACAACACATAGTTCCACTACCCATATCACCACAACCAACGTTTAGAGGATCACCACACTCGTCGTCTCTAACACATCCACAATACAAACCTCTATCATCTGGCGCTGCACCAACGCAATCTCCTTGATCTGCAATACAAGTTAATCCATTATATACATCTCCAGGTCTACAACAGAAACGACAGTCATCACCATCCGGTACTATTGGTGGCTCACCTGTATCACTTATACATTGATAACCAGTTGGTGGAGTGATTGGTCCAGTTGAACAGTCAGGATGAGTAGGAATTTGGCAAATCGCTCCCGGTCCGCCACCACTACACATAGCCAGATCAGCACATTGATTGGCAAAACAACACCCCGTAGTACAATCAGTGTTGTCAGCACATGTTACATAAAAATCTACAGGATTACTGTTACCACCACCTGCATTAACCATTACCCCATCTACACCAAAACTAGAAATTGCATCAACTGGAATATTTATTCCCTGGATTAAAGTGTCAGCCCAAGATATGAATAACGGTCCGGAAAATATGCGTGTACGGCCGCCAACATCAGCTAACCAGCTGACATATCCCGATCCTGCAGGCAAACCATCACCAAAGCCTTCTCCTACTGCGCTGGATACATCTATTTGACCCTGCATTCCAAAATTTGGAGTTAAATAACAAAGATTTGGAGTTGGTGTGCCTACCGGGTTAAAAGGAACTGGAGTTATATTTGTATCTCCATGCTCATTAGTAATACGAAGTGGTCCAGCAATAGCATCATCTAAAACATCAGCTGTATCTATATTCGGTACCTCTACTACAATTGAATTGTTAGTCCATGTTGAACCAGCTGGTCCACAAGCTGCCGGCCATATAGCATCAACCCAGCCAGGGATTCCGGTAAATTCAAGATTTGCAGATCCGGCATACCCGCCGAACATACATCCTTCTACTGTCACAAAGTCTCCCACCGGAGCGGTTATAGGAATTACATCAAGTATTACCGGTGAACAGTGAGGAAATGGCGCATCAATACATACACTAGTTGCGCAGCTAGAACAATCCGCATCATCTTCGCAATATGTAAAATCTGCCTCTACTGGCAACTCTCCGTGGGGAATAGTAGGTGCTTCGTCTACCCATGCTTCTATTATTGTATTACCTTCCGTATTTTGTGCTTGCAGATCACTTATTTCATCAACCCAACCTGTTACAGCAACAATAGTTGGATCCTGTGAAAGCCAGTTCCAAGAAAAGTCAGTTGGATCAATCAGTTGGCAAACTCCTCCCATAGGAGATGCATTCGCTCCCCCCGCCTCAAACGGAGTGGTATACAATTGAGAACCAACCACTAAATAGTCAGTGACGGGACATGCACCTGGATCATCGCTTGTTTTAAACTGCCAAACATAATCTGACGCCATATTTATCCCCCCTGCACTCTGAACATCAGTGGTGATAGTTGCTTGATACCAAGCGTCCTGATCAAGTAGCGGTACAGTTGGATCAGCTAATAAAATGTAATATGTAGGCCAATAAAAGTAAGTGCCAGGAAGTGCGGGATCCAAAGTATCACAAGGATTTGGTCCTGGATCAGTGCAAAGTTGCAGTAAAATAGATCCTCCAGCCGACATATCAAAAGTTGCCGGGTTCATTGCTTCGTTAAATCTGACACTCAATTGCATATTCCGGCAAACATCTTCTCTGCCAATCCATGGCGTTGGTGATGATGGACGACCACTACAGCTTGTATTATAAACTATGTAAGGCGTACCTGGCGGAACATGCAATACATCAAAATAGATACCGTTACTAACCTGTCCCCCGTCGTCTGTTACTGTCACGTTTCCATCCATAGCGCCAACTGGTACTGAAGTAACTATGTCAGTATCATTCCAAGATGTAGCCGTACCTGTAGCACCTTGGTAATCAATTTCCCCAGCGCCTTGTGGGTCACCAAATCTTATTCCATTTGCGCTCATGCCTGCACCCTCATAGCCAGCGTTTGGATTGATTGACCAAAGACACGGACCATCTGCAATCGCAGTACTGTTTACAAAAAACTCAGGCCCGGGCAAGGGTGAATAAAGCACCCCATAGCTTGGATCAACATATGTTAATTCTACTTGCGCTTCAGGCCGATCCCCATCGTCATAAACAGCTGGAAGTGTTGTTGTAATATAATTTTCTGCATAGCCGCCAATCACGCCGTTAACGCCATCAAAAGTGATTGCGGTGGGATCAGCCAGATTAGAAGGTGTCCCTGTGAAACAAGCGCCCTGAACAGTCATGCATGATTCACGTGGGCCTTGGTTTGGGCTTAGGTTAGAAACAAAAGGAGAACAGGTACATGTTTCCGGATCACCAACTCCAAATGACCAGTTATGCAATAAGAAGTCGCCATCAACATTTATCACCATGTCAGTCACAATATGAACGGTATAGGTGGTACCCGATGCCCATGAAGCATCCGGTTCATATTTAAATACTCTGAACGCATTATCAATCGGGGGTACACCCGGATCATCCATTATCTTGAAGGTTCCCTCTCCAGGAACTACATGTTCAATTGCTGACCCTGGCCATCCCATTGTGTGAGGTTCTAATACAGCATTTCTCGTGTCAGTTCCCCCACTCCCTACATTGCTAATAGCTATCGCCACAGAATTGTAATACATAGTGGTACCAAAAGTGACATATATATCAGTGCCTGGACACTCGTTTACTCCGGTTGGGTACCAGCTACTCACACCAGGTGTTGCATCATTTGTTTGGAAGGACCAAATTTCAGGTAGTACCATAGGGTTTCCACATAAGTCTTCTACATTTTGTACAGTTACCTGATACCAAGTGAAAGGCTTTAGTGGATTAATAGCTGGATCTTCAATATATATATTCACACCATTTGGAATAGAATTGGCTAGCAATAAACCGTTATCATAAAGAGTTGGACCATTACAGTTTAGCTCGTCACTTCCTGCAGCACATTCTTCTAATACAAAGTTGCCACCAATTGGACGGGAAGATGCATCAATAATAGTTGTATCATCAATAAATTCGTTGAAGTTTAGAGTGAACACAGGTGCCATTGAGACATTCCGGTCCGGATAGCTGACATCGGCTGTATTGATTGGATAAGTAGAAGTAATCTCTGGGGGAATATCGTCATTTTCTGTACCTACATGGAATGGCCATTCAAAATTTGGATCATTCCAAACGCACCCTATTTCACTACATAGCGAAATAATACGCGGATCATAATCCTGAATTGGCGTACCAGTAGTTGGATACCATTCTTCAAAATCTGTATTGATTGGGAACAAATCTTCATGACTATATGTAATGGTGTTGGCAACAGTTACAAAATCATCACCTGAAGGACTATTAAACGGAAGTCCAGTTGTCATGTCTTGAGTTCTTAGGTTATCTACCGCTTCTGCTGCTTCTACTGTAGTGCCATCTATATTTGCATTGAAACGCGTTTTAACTTTAGAGCATTGATAAACGTCACTACTAGGATCTCTGGCCACCTCAACCTCAGTAATCTCAAGATTAGTAGGAAGTGAAGTTCCACAATCCCCTGGCAATTCACAAGAAGCTCCTCCACAACATATTTCTGGAGCAACACAAGCAGGTCCAGCGCCACAACTTCCAGGGCCACCTGGACCACTTGAAGCATCTTCAATTGTTCTCATTACAAAAAATACGATTGCCCATGATAGTAATATTATAGCCAGACCAATAAGGCCATTGAAGAGGATCTTTTTTGCTTTTGCTATTTTGTCTTGATTGCCTTTGGCGGTCATCCAAATAAAGCCACCATACATGATGACAATAACAGCTGCTAGCCCCAGTAAACCTAGAGCCCATTGAACGATATTAATAACTGTTTCTAAAAGGTCCGCTGTTCCTAGGCCTAGAGTAGCACCTAGTCCATAGTCAATAGATATTGCACGAGCAATTGAGGGTATTAAAAAACTGACTACGCCGGTCAAAAAAATTACCAGTAAGGCGTTAGTCAGCATGCCTAATCTAAAAAGTTTTTTTTGTTTTGTGTTTTGCCTCCTTCTTTTCAACATGATGAAAGGTGGTTATTTATTTTTGAATACTTATTTTTATGAAAGAAGTTGACGCACTTTCTCGCTCACCTGTTTGCCTTCTGCCATACCTTGGGTTTTTGCCATTACTTGACTCATTACTTTTCCCATATCCTTTACTGACTCTGCACCTGTTTTTTGAATAACTTCTCCAATAACCTTTTCCAACTCTTCTTCAGAAAGAGGTTCGGGGAGATACTGTTGTAACAGGTCAGCCTCTGCTTTCTCATTATCAGCCAGTTCTTTTCTCCCCCCCTTCTGAAATGCCTCTGCGGACTCTTTTCGCTTTTTTATTTCTTTTTGAATAATGGACTGAACATCTTCATCGCTAAGCTCTTTTCTTTTTGCAATAGCTTCGTCTTTGATAGCTGCTATTACCATTCTCAGGGTTTGCACCGTGTCTGATTCTCCTGATTTTAAAGCTGTAACAATATTCTGTTCTATCTTCTCTTGTAGACCCATATCTCTTTAAATTCAAATTAATAACAAACCAAAAGCCCATATGCTCGCAGTATTACCTTCTTCCGCCCCTTTTCTTAGATCTATCATAGTCTTCCAGTTTCCCAATCTTCCTTAGATATTCCTTTTTGGACTTGATATCTTTGCGACGTAAGGCATCGTCTTTTGATTTTCTTTTGTTCTTGGTAGGTTCGTGAAAGCGACTTTTCTTCGCTCTGATCAAAACTCCACTTTGTTGGACTTTCTTCGAAAATCTTCTAATCAGACTTTCTGAAGTTTCACTGTCTTTCTTTTTAACCTCAACCACATTATTCACCTCCCTTAGGTGTAATTTTTAATAATTAGTTCTTTTTTAATATAACACTCTTATTTAATATCGTCAAATGAAACAAATAACCCTTTTTTCAGAAAAAAGGGCCTTAAACTTAATATTTTTACAAATCTATCCGATTGATCCCAACTTCTTTCCACCTATCAAATGTAAATGAATATGATCAACAATCTGACCTCCATCATCACCGCTATTAAAAACAAGTCGATATCCAGAATCAGAAGTTCCCTGCTCTTTTGCCAAAATCCTAGCTCTATTTATTATTTTTCCAGTTAGCATTTGATTTTCTTCTGACAGATCAGAAATCTTTGCAATATGTTTTTTTGGCAAAATCAATATGTGTACTGGTGCTTGAGGAGCAATATCTTTAAATGCAATAATTTCTTCATCCTCAAACACAATATCTGCTGAAGCTTCCTTTTTACTTATTGAGCAGAATATACAGTCCATTATTATTCCTCTGAATGATTATCTCCGTTCTTTACTACTGCCTTTGCTTTCTCAAGACGTTTCATTAGTTCATCATAGGATTTATTGTAATCAATTACTTCCTGAGATCCACTTTCCATATCTCTTAAAAGTATTGTTTTGTCTAGAATTTCCTTTTGTCCCAAGATTAACGAGAATTTCACTTTAAGTTTTGCTGCAACTGAAAGTTGATATTTTAGACCTTCTTTTGAAAAGTTGCTTGCAGCCCTTAGTCCTGTTTGTCTAAGATCCTCAACCAATCGAAGTGCTTTCTTTTTTGCACTCTCACCCAGCTGAGCGACAAAAACATCGGGTGCTTCTAATGGTGGAATTACAATTTCCTTCTCGCGCATACCAAGAATTAAACGTTCAATCCCACCGGCAAATCCACATGCTGGTGTTGGTCTTCCTCCTAAAACTTCTGTGAGATCATCATAACGACCTCCGCCACCAAGTGCGGACTGAGATCCTTCTGCTTTTTCTGGCCAAATTTCAAATGTCGTTTTTGTATAATAATCCAAACCTCTAACTAGAAATGGATTCAACTGATAGGCAATATCTGCTTCATCTAGATATTCCAGAACCTTTACAAAATGCTCTTTGCATTCATCGTCTAAGTGATCCACAATATGCGGAGCATCTGTTAACACTTCCTTGCATTCTTTTACTTTACAATCAAGAACTCTCAAAGGATTTTTTACTAAACGTTTTTTGCAATCCTCGCAAAAAAACTTTTTTCTAGATGACAAATAATCTGATAGTAATTGTTCATATTCTTGTCGACATTTCTTACAACCTACGCTATTGATTTGAGTTACTACTGGTATCCCAATTTTCTGATATAAACTCTGACACATCACTATTATTTGAGCATCAATTATCGGGTTACCATCGCCTATTGCTTCAAACCCGAACTGATGAAACTGTCGATACCTTCCAGCTTGCGGACGATCATATCTAAAAAACGGACCCCAATAAAAAAGCCTCACCGGTTGAGGTCTATCTAGCATTCCATGCTCAATGTATGCTCTTACAATTCCAGCAGTATTTTCTGGACGCATAGAGACATTTTTACCGCTTTTATCTTCAAAAGAAAACATTTCTTTCTCAACAATATCTGTGTTCTCACCAACTGAACGTGCAAACAGACTAGTTTCTTCTAGTATAGGAGTATTAATTCTCTCATATGTATAATCCTCGGCCAATTCTTCAACAACTTTTCGAACATAGTTCCAGTATTTCTGAGATTCTGGCATTATGTCTTTCATTCCCCTCAACAGTTGAGGAATTTTTGGAGATTTTTTATTGGCTTCTTCTTTTTTTTCTTCTGGCTTTTCAGATACTTTAGTAACTTTACTTTTTTGCATTATAAATTTCGGTTAAATGTTGTAATTAGGTAAATCAAAATGTGTTAGTTTGTTAAACGGCCATGCTCTAACCCATGCTCTGCCAACAATATTTTCTTCTCCAATCGGACCAATTATTCTAGAATCAAGACTTGATCCTCTATTGTCACCCATCACATAATATTTGTCTGCATCAAGCTTGACATCTATATTTCCGCTGGTATATATTGCTTCATCCAAATAAACACTTTCATCGAGATTGACTCCCTCTGGATGTGTCGTATTTGTTATAGTAACAGTGCCACTTTTTATTGTTATTGTTTCCCCAGGAAGACCAATAATTCTTTTTATAAAAAACTGCGATTTATTTCGAGGATCTTTTAAAACAATTATGTCGCCTCTGTGAGGATCATTAATACGATAACTAATCTCATCAATAATTAAATATTCATAATCATGAAAAGTTGGTTCCATCGAAGCACCCTTAACATAAAAAGGTTGGATAAGATAATATCTGATTGGAATTATTATAGCCAATGAGATAATAATAATCTTCGTAACCTCTAAAACAAAAAGACCTGTTGCTTTCCAAAATGGATCAGGCTTTACACTTTTTTCGTTTAACTCATCAAGAGCATCATTTATTTCCTTCTCTTCTTTCTGTTCTTTTATTTTTTTTGGCATCTATTTTTCTTATTTCTTAATTCACAAATCTCCACTGGTGGGTTCGAGAGGACTCGAACCTCTGACCTCACGGATGTGAACCGTGCACTCTAACCAGCTGAGCTACGAACCCCTGTAAACATAGGCAAAAACACACGAATTAGCCTCATTATAGCATAGAGAAAGCAATATTTCAAGAGCCATAATGCAATAGTTGCTTAATAAATACGTATTATATTACATAGTAGATTTTTTGAGAGAAATATTATATAATATGATAGACTTAAGCAATAATTTTTGAAGTTCTACTTTCTAAAAATGAAAAGTAAAAAGGCAGAAAAAGAGGTTAATCTTCTAGAGAAAGTCGAAAACGAGCAGACTCTCGAGATAAAGAAGAAGCCACGTAGTAAATGGGCTTTTCTCGGGAAGTTTTTTGTGTACCTAAGCGTTGTCCTAATCTTGGTTGGCCTTACCTTTTCGTATAAGGTGATACTTTCTGCTAATAGCGTTATCGCATCATCAGACATACCATCATTACTAGGTCAACTCAAATACTTTGTAGTAGCACCAGAAGACCTAATTGATGGAGAGAAGGAAGATCGTGTAAATGTTCTTCTATTAGGAATGGGTGGTGCCGGACACAGTGGGGGCTATTTAGCAGACACCATAATGATTGCCAGCGTTAAACCCTCTACAAAGGAAGTTGCATTTATATCGATACCTAGAGATTTGTTTGTGCCAATACCTGACCATAACTGGAGAAAAATAAACAACGCATATGCATTTGGATATGTAGACGATCCTGAGAGTGGTGGCGAAAAATTAATGACAGAGGTGATAGAAAATATAACGGGTTTGACTATTCATTATTATGGTCGCGCAGATTTTGAGGGCTTTAAGAAAGTTATAGATGATCTGGGTGGAGTAGATGTAGATGTAGATCGGACTTTCTATGATCCCCTATTTCCCGACGATAACTACGGATACCAACCGGTATCATTCCAGGAGGGTAATAATCATTTCAATGGAGAAAAAGCATTACAATTTGCTCGCTCTCGACATGGCAATAATAATGAGGGATCAGATTTTGCTCGTTCACAAAGACAGCAAAAAATCCTCTTAGCACTAAAGGATAAGCTATTATCATCTAGCACGCTACTAAATCCTAGCTTGATTCTGAATGTTATCGGTGATTTAGCTGACCATGTCCGTACAAATATGGAACCGTGGGAAATGATAAAACTATATAACACAGTCAAAGATGTTTCAGTTGATCAAATTATTGATGAAGTAATAGACAACAGTCCTGATGGTCCTCTTCACTCTGAAACTACCATTGATGGGGCATATATTTTGAGACCAAATGCAGGTCCGGATGATTTTTCTGAAATTAAAGATATCGCACAAAATATTTTCAATACTGAGGAAACCAAAACAGTCAAAAGAGAGAACGCAACAATCGAGATTCATAATGGCACTAAGATTTCCGGTCTAGCTGCAAAAACTGCCGAGACTCTCCGTACTGCTGGCTACAATGTTGTGGCGATTGGAAATGCTACTGAGCAAAACAACGAAACAACCACTATTTACGACCTAACTGGAGGAACAAAACCACAAACTTTGGAAACATTGAAGCTGGAAATTGGTTCTGATGTGGCATCAACTGTTCCTGTATATTTATATACTCCCGACAAAAATGAAGTTACATATCAAGATTTGAGTGCACCCTTGAACTCAGAAATTATTTCTCAAAGTGGTAATGTCGATTTTCTTATTCTCCTAGGCACCGATGAACCAACTCGAACCAACACTTCAATAATCAATACTCAATCTCAATAAACGAGATATGGCAAAAAAGCTACCGCAAGTGGCCCTAATCGGCCGAACTAATGTTGGGAAGTCAACGCTTTTTAATACTCTATTGGAAAAAAGAAAAGCAATAACTTCTCCCATGCCCGCGACTACCCGCGATCGTAATTTTGGTATTTGCAGATGGAAAGGAAGAAAAATCAATTTGGTTGATAGTGGTGGCGTCAATACTATTAAAGGTGATGAGATTGAGGAAAATATTCTGAAGCAGGCAAAGATTGCTGTTGGCGAAGCAGATTGTATTGTTTTTGTAGTAGATGGTTTACAAAGTATAACAAGACAAGACAGGGAAATTGCCCGATGGTTAAAAAAATCCAAAGTGCCAATTATCTTGGCAGTGAATAAAATTGATAACCCAAAAAGAAGAGCAGAAACAGGTAATGAATTTCATAAACTAGGAATAAAAGAAACTATTAATATTTCTGCGATCAATGGAAGTGGAACAGGAGATTTGCTGGATGCAATAACTGATAAAGTACCAGAGAAATCAACTGAATCAAAAGAGCCAGATTTGAGATTGGCTATTGTGGGAAAAACAAATGTTGGTAAATCATCCTACGTTAATGCCTTGCTAGGAGAAAATAGAGTGATCGTTAGTTCAAAGCCACATACTACCCGTGATCCTCAAGATATTGAAATACAGTACAACAAAAAAAGGATAGTATTGGTAGACACGGCTGGTTTGAGAAGAAAGAAGCCAAGAAAGGGACAAACAGAAACAAAATCAATAGAAAGAGAGAGTGCTAGAAAGTCTTTGACAGCAATTAAAAATGCTGACGTTGTATTACTTATGCTAGACATAACAGAGGAAATATCTTTCCAGGATAAACATATTGCAAGCGAAGTGGTAGATGCTAAGACAGGAATAGTAGTAGTGTTAAATAAATGGGATTTGATTAACAATAAAAACGATAAAACATTAAAAGAATACTTGCTTTATGTTCACACCCACTTTCCCTTTTTGCTGTGGGCTCCATATGTATTTATTTCAGCTAAAGATAAAGTCCGCCTGAAGAACCCCATCGACTTTGCATTGAAAATGAAGAAAAATAGAGAAAAAGAGATTGATCCAGAAAAGTTAATGGAATTTATAAAAGAATTCACATTATATATAAATAGCAAGCAAAAAAAAGAAACAAAGCCTTTTAAAATAACTTCTCTTATGCAAGAGGACATTAATCCTCCAACTTTTATTTTAAGAGTCAATTCAAAAGTCCCATTACCAAAAGCTGTTACTAATACACTAAAGAAAGCTTTGCGAGAACAGTTCGATATTTGGGGTACGCCTGTAATAATAAAACTTAAGCTTAAAAAACATGAAACTAATCGTGGGGCTAGGAAACCCAGGAAGAAAATACAAAAACACCAGGCATAATATTGGCTGGTTGATGCTAGGTGAGTTAAGAAAAGCTTTGGCTATTTCTTCTTTTAAAACTGTTAAAAAATTTCAAAGCGATGTTACACAAGGGAAATTAAATGATAAAAGAATAATTCTGGCAAAACCCCTAACATTTATGAATAATTCTGGCAAAGCAGTTAGTCTTTTGAAAAATTTTTATAAAATTGATTTAGAAGATATTATTATCATCCGTGATGATATGGATTTGAATATAGGTAAATACAGAGAAAAACAAGACAGCGGGTCTGGTGGACACAACGGAATTAATTCAATTATTGAACATATTGGTAGTAAGGGCTTCACTCAAATCAAGGTGGGTATAAAAAATGATCTCTTGAGTAAAATGGATCCTGCCAATTTTGTCTTACAAAAATTTACTGCTCAAGAAAAGAAACTACTAAAATCTCAAATTCCAGAATTCGTTTCTAGGATTCAAAAACTTTTGGAATAAAAAAGAGCCCACGCGATCAGACTCGCTCGCCTCGCTTTGCAAGTCGAAGCGGGAACTGATGACTACTTGCTCTCCGCAAAAAAAAGGGGGGGATGCAAGTGCTCTACTAACTGAAATAGGTGTATCTCAATTGTAGTAAAACCGTATATTTAGCGGTTTTTATTTTACTTAGATTTGTTGATTTTGTAAAAAAGAGAGTTTTGATCCTCAAGTAATTCTAAATACTTTCCCTGCTCAACAATTCTACCCTTATCAAAAACATAAATCTTGTCTACACTTTTTAGAGTCGTCACTCTATGTGCAATAAATATCAATGTCTTATTCTTAAGCTCTTCCTCAATTGCATTATAAATTAGTTCTTCTGTCTTTGAATCGAGTGATGAGGTTGCTTCATCAAAAATAATGATTTGTGAATCACGATATATTGCACGAGCAATTCCAATGCGCTGTCTTTCACCACCAGACAAATGATAGCCCTTCTCACCGATTAATGTGTCTATACCATCGGGTAGCTTTCTTATAACCTCATCTAACTGAGCAATTCTTATTGCTTTACTAAATAATGTTGAATTGTGCTTGTGCATCAAAGTGATGTTGTCTTTTAATGACAAATTAAACATTTCTGATTCCTGTAAAACAAGGGATACATTCTTTAATACTTCATCACTCTCTATATCAGAAAATTCTGTATCATGAATAGAATATTTTCCTGAATCGAATGGATAAAGCCCGATAAGTAGCTTAGCAATGGTTGATTTTCCACTCCCAGTTTTGCCGGCAAAACCAATTTTCCCCAATTTATTTATTTGTAGATTTATATCGTAAACACCTGTATGATATTTGTCTTGTTCCTCTTTTCTATAAACAAAACAACCGTCTTTAATATTCATAGATTGCCAATTTTCAGGAAATTTTTCATTACCCTCTACCCCCTGCCGCTTCTTCCAAAAAATCGGCATCATTCTCTCGAATGCTGATTTTCCATCAACTAAATTAGTATATATTTCAAGAAATTGATTTGCCCTACTTATGAGTTGTTGTATATAGCTATAAAAAACTACAATTGCTCCAACAGTTATTGACCCAACAACTACCCCCCGTCCTACAAAAAATAGAAACACACCAATTCCTAGCCCGTTAAATGCTTGGTGAGCTTTCCACATATTATTTACTGTTTTTGTAATTCTATATCTGTAGTCCTTTGTAATTCTTTCTTTTTCGGCAATCGAATTTTTAAACGATCCTTCAGCTCCACTGGATTTTATCGTTAGTATGTTTCCAAGCCCTTCAATATATGACCCCTGAGCTTCCTCTGTGGCTTTGTTCTTTTCAAAATATAACTGTTGAAGTTTTCTATTGAAATTTATAACTATTACAAAAAAGCCAACTACGTATAATGCTAAAAATATTATAAATATTGGACTTAATACTGCAAAAACTATAAACATCCCAACGACTGTAATAATTGCTGGATAAACACGATTCTTAAACATACTATTCAATAGTTCGAATGCCCGAGTACCATTTTCAATTTTTTGAGCCTTTGCTCCCGTGTTTTCATCCTTATGGTCCAATAAAGACTGAGCCAACAATCTGTCGAAGCCTTTTACACGAATACCATAGAGAACATCGGTAATTATGTTCGATAGGAATCTCTTTGTAGTTAAACGCAAAAAAGAAACAAGTGCATATAGTCCACCGAGCAAAGCAGTTAGAAAATAGAAAGTGTTTAGACTGTCACCTTTTGTAAAGGATGCAAAAAAATCTACAATACTTCCAAGTAATAAAGGAGGGACAAGATTATAAAAAAGCAAGCTGACTAAAATAGTTACCCAAAAAATGTATCTTTTTTTGTTTTTATCCAACAAAAATAACATTGATTTTATCAAATCAAACCAACTAAAACTATTTGTCTCCTTTTTTGCCATTTATTAATGGATATTGGTAACAAGCTTATCCTACCAAAAAACCGTTCGTTTGGCGATTTTTAGTGTTTAATTATTTCTAGGTTTATTCTGTAAATCCTACAGACTTGCAATCTACCATAATATCTAGACAGTTTTTTTGGATAAAAAAAGAACCCACGCAATCAGACTCGCTCGCCTCGCTTTGCAAGTCGAAGCGGGAACTGATGACTACTTGCTCTCCACAAAGGGAGGGGGGGGATGCAAGTGCTCTACAGTGAGCTGCGTGGGCGATAGATAATGTGCAGTTTGAGGTCCGGTTCCGCAAAGCGAAACAATTGATTGCCTCGATGCTCGCCAAAGGAACACTTTCGTGTGCGGGCTTCCTTACGGACAGCCCCATCGCTTCAATCAATTCAGCCATCATGACTGCGGACCCAATTTGTGGTTTTGTGTGAATGGCACCCCGCTAGGTTCTCGAACCTAGAGGTTCGCTAGCTGAGCTAGCGGGGCACCACCACTGAGATGATGGGGGGGATAACGGGAATTGAACCCGCGACCTTCGGGACCACAACCCGATGCTCTACCAACTGAGCTATATCCCCCACCAAATGCGGATGGTGAGTCCGGTTCCGTGATACGGAATAAGCAATAGTTACGATGTCTCGCCAGGGAATTACCTTTCGGTAGTAGGGGCCTTTCAGCTTACCTCATCGTTCTATCGCCTACCACTGTGTGGCCGGACCCCACTGTATACTATAATACCCAGAGTACTATTTATAAGTCTAGTGGTAAAGAGTATCGTTAAGGAGGATACAATACACTTTGCCGACTTATAAATAGCGCACTGGGCATTATTCTACTACTGTTCACAAAGCCACTCACAAGCGATAAAATTATTCCATAAAGAAATAGATCCTATCTTTAATAGCTACTAATAAAGACTAAGGAGGGGTTGTCTAGATGTTCGCCACTTGTAAGCAGCTTAGTAGACAGTAATAATGGGTGATTTCTATGTCAAAATGCTGGATATTTCCTCAAATAGGAAGTATAATGTTAGCATAATTCTTATTTCTGTCAAGGCCTAATTAAACTATTTACCCTAATACTGACTAAATTAAGCCAAAAATATTAACAACATTGCCTAAACTCAATAAAGAGTTTCAAGAGCTTATATCGAATGCTCTACCAAAAGAGCATGATGAGACGACTGAAAGCATTTATTCAGTCTTGAGTAATGGAACTCTACAATCACTCATATTAAGTAATACCATCACCTCCCCCTCTTTTCGGAACAGGGCTGTTTTTTGGCTAACGAAAGATGCAGGGCAATCCGAATCACTTAGTCTTCAATTAAACTATTGGTTAAAGATACTTAAAAACAAATCACATGAGGTTTTTGTATGGGATAATCAGAACGAAACAGAAAAGACAAAAATTCTTTGGAATCTTCTATTCCAAAAACCAATTATTGTCTTATGCTCAATAGCGGGGTTAGAAGAAATCGTAGCAAGTCCCGCTGATTTTAGAAACAATGTTATAAGTATTTCAACAAATAGTACAACTTCAATTACAGGTCTTGCGGAACAATTGGTAGATATAGGATACACAAAAGATAATTTCGCTTCGGCACCAATGATGTTTAGTCAGAAAGGAGGAGTTATGAATATTTATTCTCCTCAGTATCAGTTACCTGCAAAAATTGACTTTGAAGGAGAAAAAATTGAAAAGATTTCCTTTTTTAATCCCATTAGCAAAAGAAATGAAGGAGAAACAAATGCTATATCAATCCTCGGCAACTTCCCTGCATCTCGTTTTGAGCACTCGGTTTTAGAATATATATCATCACATGAAACAATAACAGTTGCGTGGATGGACCCAGAGGAACTAGAAGAATTTTCGTTTGATTGGAAAAGGACTGAAAAAAAATTACCTTCAAATTCTAGAATTGTCTTTGAATCTTTTGCAAAAGACGATAATGAAAGAATAATTGATTTTAAGAGCACTCCACTCTTTCATCATAATTTAAGTAAGTTTGTATCGGAGATTAGCAAGCTAGCAAATAGTAAATATTCAATATTAATTGCAACAGAAAGAAAAAAAGAGATTGAGAATTTAGTTAAAAACTCAAACTCTCTGAAAAAAAGTATAGTATTTCTTCCAGCCCCTCCAACATCATTGGAAGGATTTATATTACAATCAAACAAACTAGCAGTTTTTACTGATCAAGAAATATTCGGGTATTCACAAACGAAGAGAAAGAAAGAAACATCAAAAATTGATCATAAGTTCTTGGCGGAGTTGAAGGCGGGCGATATGGTTGTACACCTTGATCATGGGATTGCCCGTTTCCGTGGAATGGTAAAAAAAGAAATAGAGGAGGTGTTAAGAGAATTCTTCTATCTTGAATATGACCAAGGAGATAAACTATTTGTTCCTATATATCAAGCGGAGAAACTTAATAAATATATTGGTAAACAAAACACTCCTCTTCATCGTTTAGGAAGTAGCCGTTGGAAAGAAGTATGCTTGAAAATTAAAAGAGACTCCCTAAAACTTGCAAAAGAACTTCTAGAAACGTCAACAACAAGAGCACAATCAGAAACTATTTCCCTAGAAAGAAATACGCCAGAAGAAAAGAAACTTGCCAGTACATTTGAATTCGAGGTGACCCCTGATCAGCAACGTTCGATAGATGAAATAAACCATGATTTGGCAAGAATAATTCCAATGGACCGTTTGGTTTGTGGTGATGTTGGATTTGGAAAAACCGAGGTTGCTATAAGAGCCGCATTCAAAACAGTTATGAATGGTATGCAGGTTGCTCTACTATCCCCAACAACGATCCTAACTCAGCAGCATTTTGATACTTTCAAAGAAAGACTAGAAGGTTTTGGTATTAATATTGAACTACTCAGCAGACTGAAATCACCAAAAGAACAAAAACAGATTGTATCTCAAATAGAGAATAATCAGATTGATATTGTGATTGGAACCCACAGGCTTCTTTCAAAAGATATGAAATTCAAAAATCTAGGTCTAATTATCGTGGACGAGGAACAGCGTTTCGGTGTTGAGCATAAAGAAAAGCTTAAGAAACTAAAGAGTGATGTCCATATTCTTACCCTTACTGCAACACCAATACCCCGAACACTTAATTTTGCTTTATCTGGTTTAAAGGATATAAGCACAATCGAAACACCCCCACCAGGTCGGTTGCCAATCGAAACAATTATCAGACCAGCACAGGACGAATTGATTACTGATGCTATTCAAAATGAGCTAAAACGAAATGGTCAAGTATATTTTCTGCATAATAAAGTAGAAACAATAGAGGCAAAGGCCAAACAGGTTCATAAATTGGTACCGAAAGCTAGGATTGGAATTATTCATGGTCAGCTACATGAAAAAGATATGATGAAGGTCATGGAAAGCTTTGATAATAGAGAAATTGATGTTTTAGTTTCAACAACAATAATTGAAAACGGGCTAGACCTTCCCAATGCCAATACTTTGATTGTGGAAGATGCTACTAATTTTGGTCTTTCACAGCTATACCAATTGAGAGGAAGAATTGGCCGAGCTGATAGACAAGCATTTGCCTATTTCTTATACAAGAGTAAAAAGCTAACTCCAGATGCGAAAAAGAGGCTTATTGCACTTCTTGAAGCCAAGGAACTCGGAAGTGGATTCCAACTTGCACTAAGGGATCTGGAGATCCGTGGCACAGGAAATCTTTTAGGTAAGCAACAACACGGCAGAATAAACGCCATAGGCCTCAATCTTTATTTAAATTTACTCCAACAGTCAGCTGAAGAAATAAGAACCGGAAAAGTTCCTGATCCAATCAGAGATATTTCTATCGACTTACCTTTAGTAACTGGTATCCCCACCTCTATGGAACCACGAGAAGAAAAAAGACTACATTGGTACCAAAGATTGTCCGCAGCTAAGGATATAGGAAATCTTCATAAACTGGCCAATCGATTCTCCCTAATGGACAAATCTCCAGATGAGTATAAAAATCTTATTTCACTATTAGAACTAAAAATTCTAGCTCAAAAAAGTAGTATTACTAGTATTGATACTACACTTGTTACTGACTCTGATGGCAATACTAGAAAGAGGATAGTATTTAAATTTTCCCAAAGTCTGACACCAAAACGAATTAAGCAATTGTTTGCTATTAGTGATCAATGGGCCCTATCCGAGTCAATGGTCAAAATAGACATTGAAGCTCTATCCAATAATTGGTTGAAAGATGTAAGGAGATGTGCTACAATTCTATAAGAAAGAAAAAACAGGGCGTCCATGGAAAAATGGCCCTGTTATTTTTGTTCGAGAAATTTGACTGAGATTTTGGAAACGACCACGGGTTTGCGCTGGAGCAAATGGCGATAGCAGGTTTCTGGCTGACCCAATGAGCCGAGGGCACGACCCACTTCTGCAAATGCTTCTCGCTTTGTTGCGCCTTTTACCGTGTACGTGTCATCACCAATTTCGATTTCCCACTCAAACATTTCCTTTTCAGGAGTGGTGGTAGTGAGTTCCGGAAAAAGACCACCATGTTCTTCAGAATGACTGAGATTCAACATGATCCCTCCTCTTTATGATCAGGAGGACTACCTCCTCATCAATGTAAGAAATCAATGAACGGTGTCATTTATGCCTCCTTTTGCTGGTTATTGCGCTATGCAATAACAACAATCAATGACATTTATATACTAACTTACGATTAATGAAAAATCAAATATATTGGAATAGCTTTAATTGCATTCCGCAAACAGGTCCTAAAACTTTCCAAAGACTAATTGAGGGATTTTCTGATATGCGTGAAGCATGGCATGCACCATGTCAGGATCTTACAGCTTGTGGTGTCCTTCCCTCTGTTGCCAAGAAAATAGCAGAAAGGAGAAAAGAGATTGATCCAGAAAAAGAATGGGAAAAACTTGAAAAAGCAGGGTGCAAAATGATTACTATTCAACATAAAGAATACCCCCCTTTGCTCAAAGAGATTTCTCGTCCTCCTGCCGTCCTATATTGGAAGGGAAATTGGCAAGCACTTTCTGCAATTACAATCGCAATTGTTGGTACCAGAAAGCCAACTTCATATGGTCGTGAAATAGCTAGTGATCTCGCTAGTCGTCTAGCTCAGGAAAAAATATGCATCTCTTCTGGAATGGCACTGGGTATTGATGGAATTGCACATAAAGCAGTTTTAGAAAATAAAGGAAAAACAATAGCGGTGCTAGGATCTGGTCTAGATGTACTACATCCTCGTATTCATGAAAGGCTAGCATATGAAATAATTGAAAGTGGAGGAATAGTAATTACTGAATTTCCTCTTGGAACCGCACCGCTAAGGTATCATTTTCCTATTCGCAACAGGATTATTTCAGGGATAAGTATGGGCTGTATAGTAGTTGAAGCTGGTCAAAAAAGTGGAGCATTGATTACTGCTCGTTTCGCATTAGAACAAAATCGGGAAGTATTTGCGGTACCTGGAAGTATATTCCAAAAAAATTCAATAGGCCCAAATAATCTGATAAAAATGGGGGCGAAGGTAGTAACTGGCCCAGAAGATATACTAGAAACTCTTCATCTATCAACAAATATTGCATATAGACAAGATAATACTATAGAAGCAGATAATCCAGAAGAAGCAAAAATCATTGCCATTATTTCCCTGGAGCCGACCCATATTGACGATATTGTTGTTCAAAGCGGACTTTCTGCAACAATCACAAACTCTACTTTAACGCTTATGGAAATGAAGGGTAAAGTTAAGAATATAGGAGGAATGAATTATTCTCTTGTAAAATGAATTTGACAGTATTTCTATTTGCGGTTATATATAGAAGTATTGTAAAATTTATTTTTTTCTATGTCTAAGAAATTTGTCATTGTAGAGTCGCCAACTAAGGCGAAGACCGTAACAAAACTTCTAGGAGCTAACTCAGGCTATACCGTAAAGGCAAGTGTGGGTCATATTCGTGATATCCCAAAAAGTAACAAAAAGGCAATAGACATAGAAGCTGGATTTGTACCACAATATGAAATATCTCCCGATAAGAAAGCTGTTGTTGCTGACCTTAGAAAAGAAGCAAAGAATTCAGATGAAATCCTCCTTGCTACTGACCCTGATAGAGAGGGTGAAGCTATTGCTTGGCATATTGCTGAAATATTAAATAAAGATGGTAATAGTAAAAAAATCAAAAGAATTGTTTTCCATGAGATTACTCAAGCTGCAATCGATGAAGCTATTAGTAATCCAAAAGAAATTGATCAAAATCTCCGAATTGCTCAAGAAGCAAGAAGAATATTAGATAGATTAGTTGGTTATGATTTAAGTGGGTTAATTTGGAAAAAAGTACGATATGGCCTATCGGCAGGCAGAGTTCAATCACCTGCCCTACGAATTATAGTTGAAAAAGAAAGATTGATTCAAAAGTTTGTTCCTGAAACATTCTGGAAAATTACAGCAAATCTAATTACAGAAGATAAACAGAATATTGAATTTACATGCTCTATTGAACCAAAAGAACAGAAAGAGGTAGATAATATTTTAGAGCTTTCAAAAAAGGGTAAATGGGAAGTAATAGATATTAAAGAATCTGAAGCAAAAAGAAGCCCCCGTGCTCCTTTCACAACATCTACTCTCCAACAAACTGCAAGTTCTCGATTTGGCTTTGCCCCTTCTCGTACAATGAGAACCGCTCAGAAACTGTACGAAGGTGGATATATTACATATATGCGTACTGATAGTACTAATCTCAGTCAAGAATCAATAAAGAATATTAGCAATACTGTTAGTAAAGAATATGGAAATAAATTACTTCAGACAAGGGTGTTTAAAACTAAGAGTAAGAGTGCACAAGAAGCACATGAAGCAATACGTCCTTCAGATTTTTCTAGAAAATCTGCTGGTACCACAGATGAACAAAAGAAACTATATCAATTGATTTGGCAAAGAACTGTGGCAAGTCAAATGGTTGATGCGAAATTATTAAAGACTAAAATAACTGCAAACATAACAGATGGTGAAATACCTAAATTTGCTGTTAATGGTACACACATCGTTGATCCTGGATGGCTACTAGCAGATCCTGCAGCTAGAAATGAAGAAACTGATTTACCACAACTAAAAGTTTCAGATCCATTAAAATTAGATCAAATAAACTCATTAGAGAAACAAACTCAACCACCTCCTAGATACACTGAAGCGGGGTTAGTAAAAGAACTTGAAAAAAGAGGAATTGGTCGACCAAGCACCTATGCTTCAATTATTAATACAATAATAAATAGAGGCTATGTCGAAAAAGAAGGTCGTTCTCTCAAACCAACCGATACCGGTGAAGTAGTAAGCAAATTTCTAGAAGATCATTTTGAAAAATATATCAGTGACTCTTTCACTGCAGAAATGGAAGATGAGCTTGATGAAATCGCTCAGGGAAAAAGAGAATATATAAAAACGTTAAAGGATTTTTATGGACCTTTTACAAAAGATGTAAAATCAAAAGATAAGATAGATAAGATAACCAATCTAGGAGACGCCGACGAAAAGATAAAATGTCCAAAATGTGAAGGTAAAATGATAATCAAGCTAGGGCGCTCCGGAAAATTCTTGAGCTGTGCTAAATTCCCAGATTGTACTGGAAGTAGAACAATTGACGGCAAAGAAATGCAGGGTCCTAAAGAGATAGGTGAGAAATGCCCAGATTGTAAGGATGGTAAACTAGTTGAGCGCGAGGGAAGATTTGGATTATTTATTTCCTGTTCCAATTATCCAAAATGTAAATATATTAAAAACAGTGAAAATGGCCAAAATTCAACTGGGGTGAAATGTGGTAAATGTAAGGATGGAGAAATGGTAGAAAAACGTGGAAAATTTGGACCATTCTTTAGTTGTTCTAATTATCCAAAATGTAAGCACGCTATCAAAGCAAGGCCAACAGGAAAAAAATGTGACTACGTCAAAGAAAACGGAGTATGTGATTCACTTATGATGGAAGGTACAAAAACAATACCCGAAAGATGTAGCGATAGAGCTTGTCCAAATCATAATCCTCACAAATTAAATAAATAAACCGTGACAGATACTAATAATAATCCCAATCAAACAAAGTCAGAAGAGAAATGTGAAAAATGTGGAAATTTAATGGTTTCTAAATCTGGTAGATATGGAGAGTTTTTGGCTTGTACAGGATATCCTGACTGCAAAAATACTATTAATATAAATAAAGATGGGGCAAAGCAAGTAATGATTGAGGCTAGGTTGCTTGGTGATGATCCAGAAACAAAAAAGCCAATATATTTGAAAGAGGGGCGTTTTGGAGCTTATATTCAATTGGGTGATATGGAGAAAGGAAGAAAACCAAAGACAACTTCATTGCTAAGAGGAATGGATTCAAAATCTGTAAATCTTGATACAGCGCTCCAGTTATTAACATTACCAAAAACATTGGGCACTACAGAAGATGGAGAAAATATTGTAGTATCAAATGGAAAATTTGGTCCATATATTAAGGCAGGGAAAGAAACTCGCAGTCTCTCTGCAACTACCTCACCTTTAACCATTACTCTAGATGAAGCAAGAGAGCTACTAAAAGAGTCGAAATCAGGACCCGGGAATAGTACAAAACCTTTAGGAGTATTAGGTAAGGATAATGATAATAATGAAATATTAATTAAAGAAGGTAGGTTTGGACCATATATTACAAATGGCAAAATTAATGTTTCACTACCAAAAACAGCTGCAATCGATTCCGTAACGCTAGAAGATGCAATAGCTATGTTAGTTAAAAAGGCACAAAAAAGTAACTAACAATAGAAATGACTTATGGAAGAGCATAATAGCTCTTCTTTTGATTTAACTTGATTGTTGAGTGATTGTATTCTAAAATAGGATTATAATTTCGATTCCAATATGACAATTCAACAACTACTAAATAAGATAACAAAACAAAATCCAAAAGCGGATCTTGATCTGATACGCCTTGCTTATGATTATGCAAAAGAGGCTCATGAGGGTCAAAAACGACTTTCGGGGGAGGACTATATACAACACCCCCTACATACTGCCAGTAATTTGGTTGAAATGGGGTTGGATGAAAAAATTATAATCGCGGGACTTTTGCACGATGTTCCCGAAGAAACCTCAGTGACTATTGAAGATATAAGAAAAGAATTTGGAAAGGATATTGCTACTTTGGTTGCAGGTATTACCAAACTTGGAAAAATCAAATATCGTGGCATGCAGAGATATGTAGAAAACCTTAGGAAAATGTTTCTTGCAATGGCAAAAGATGTAAGAATAATTCTTATAAAATTTGCTGACCGAATGCATAATTTGAGGACACTAGACGCATTACCTGAAGAAAAACGCAGAAGGATTGCATTAGAAACTCTGGAGATCTATTCTCCTATCGCGAACAGACTTGGAATGGGTGAGATAAAGGGAGTGCTGGAAGATTTAGCATTTCCATACGTTCTTCCTGATGAATATAAGTGGCTTATGAAAGAGACGAAAGGAAGGATCTCAGAAGAAGAGAAATATTTGGAAGAAGTAAGAAGGGAAATTAAGAAAATTCTAAGAAAAGAAAATATTAAGACGGTGTCGATACATGGTCGCACTAAATACTTGTATAGTTTATATAAAAAGCTTTTGGCAAAAGATAAAGACTTCAGTAAAATATACGATTTGGTCGCACTGAGGATAATAGTACCTAGTATAAGCGATTGCTATGCCACACTTGGTACAATACATAAGTATTGGAAACCATTAAAAGGCAGGATAAAAGACTACATCGCTACCCCAAAACCAAATGGATATCAATCACTTCATACTACTGTTTTCTGCATAGATGGAAAACTAGTAGAATTTCAAATTCGTACAAACGAAATGCATGAATTCGCAGAATACGGAATTGCTGCTCATTGGCATTATTCTGAATCCGGGAAAAGAAAGTCTGGAGAGGGTATTACAGTCGATTCCCCTTCTTGGATAAAAGACCTAGTTTCAATCCAAAAAGAATCAAAGGACAAAAAAAAATATTTGGAATCAATTAAAGTTGATATTTTCCAAAACAGGATTTTTGTTTTTACACCGAAGGGTGATGTAATTGATCTACCAGAAGATTCAACAGCTGTTGATTTTGCTTTTCATATTCATACCGATGTTGGCATCAAGTGTACTGGCGCGAAAGTAAATGAAAAAATTGCCAGTTTGGATACAATTTTGAAAAGTGGTGATATGGTAGAAATAATTATTGATAAAAACCGAAAGAAGCCTAGCACCGATTGGCTAAGCTTCGTTAAAACACATTTGGCACGAGAAAAAATTCGATACTATAACAGACGCAAACTATAAATTACTATTCTTCTCTTAGTGTAGATAGTTTCTGTATAACTATTTCATTTTCTGGATTTGTTTCAAGTACCGTCTCCAATTCGGAGATGGCTTTTTCAATATCATTTTGTAGTTCATAAACTATTGCCAGCCAAAAATGCGCATTTGCATGATTTGACTCTAGGGAAATAATTATTTGTAACTGCTCTTTAGCTTTATCTAATTCTAATGCATCAATTAAATATATGCCTAGCTCTTCACGCAAAGTTAGGTTGTATGGATTGAGATTTACTGAATCTGAAAGGATATCTATTGCTTGCACCGTATCATTTTGTAGTTTCAATGCTTTTGCATGAATTAATTCAGCTTCCCAAAAATTATCTCTCAGATCAGCTGCATTTGAAGCATATTGCCCTGCAGATGTTAACAGACTATTTACTTCTATATCTACCTCTGGTGTAATATCATCAATCTGACCCAATCTTTGAGCAGTAGAATAGTATACCCCTGAAATACTATATAATAGGTAGGCATTATTTGGATCAAGCTCAACCGCATTTTTGTATGTATCAAATATTTCTGAAACTGATGCTGGGCCATTTAGATTATTCACCAACCTGTATATCTCTGCTGACTGTTCCACGACCATAGCACTCTTTGGTGCAATTTCAATAGCTTGATCTGCTCCTAACTTCGCACTTCCCAGTAATTGTGCAGCTACCGCTTCATTTGAATCTAGAGTGCTGGCGTATATATATTGCTCTGCAAGTGCAATATGATAGATAGCATTCCATGGAGCTTGATCAACAGAATTTTCGAGATATTGAATAAGATTATCAACATTTTGAGTAGTTTTTGATTCTTCCTTTGCATTTGCAAAATTATTATCACTGACAAGCACGCGAACGCTAAAATATAAGAATGAGACTGAAGCCACCAATACCAAAGCAAATATTAGTGAAAATATAAAACTGCTTTGAGGTGATTTTTGAAAATTTATTTTCCTTGTCTTTGTTGAAACTATACCTCCGCACAGAGCCAAGAAAAACCAAAATAAGAAATATGTAGTACTACTAAAGTGGTGTGCAAAAGTAGAGAGAAACAATACGAATAGAGATACAGCAACCGTTGTTATATAGAACCAAGATTCGTCCGCCAATTTGGTTTGCAATATCCTTTTACCAATCTTTAGGAATGACCAAACGAACAACCAAATAAACAAAAGGGTAATAAAGAATCCTGTCGTTGCAAAAAGTTGTAACAACTCATTGTGGGATCGATCAAAACGCAGTTGCCACAGCAATGAATTATTGAATTCCGCGGGTCGATATTCTGTAAAATCATACAAATAAGTCTCGGGACCAGAACCGAATAAAAACATTTGCATTCCTCCCGATTTTGTTATTTGCCACGCTGTTTGAAAATCAAGCTTTACATCTTGAGGTGGGATAACAGATGTAATAGAAGACGTAGAGAAAAATAGAAAACCCAGACAAATCACTAGCAACACTGTCGGGATAATTATCAATGCAGCTTTTATTTTTTTTGATTGCATAGATAAAAATACCAACCATATAAACATCCCAGCTATTAGTAAATACCATCCCAGTTGTTTACCTAAAAAGAATAATGTAGAAAATGCAAGCATCAACACTACTTCACTCAAAATTCTGTCAATTTTTTTTGTACTTTTTACAAAAAAACCAAATGCAATCAAAAACAAAGTTACTATATAAATAACTAACACGGACACGGAGTTTGCCACTAGATTAAATGCATTGTTTTTCGCAAAGTCATATGAAAATATATGAACATCAAAAAGTTGTGACAAATTAAACACCAAAATTATTAGGCCAGAAAATAAAAATGCTCTGATTAACTCCCACGCTTCTTTTACATCTTTGACGGTGTTCACAACCAAAAAATAAAACACTATTCCAAAAAGGACACTTACAAAACTGCCATGTGATAGCCCATTACCCAAAAAACTGGAAAATCGGTCTACTGAAAATAATGTAGATATTAGATATAATAAACCAAACACTAATACAAACAAATTCAGAGAACTCAATCTAAGATCAACTTCCCTTTTGAAAATTGAACCCACCATCCAAGCCATTGCAGCAATAACCACAAGAACTCCAAAAATAAATAATTTCGGAATTTCAAGGATTGTGTCTATACTAGGAAAAAATAGCAACGGAAAAAGAAAGACAATTGCATATAAACAATAATAGACAATTTTTTCAGCTATGCTTTTTTTTGCAGTTATTGAGTTTTTGACTATATTAAATCGCATGTATTTTAGATTATTTTATTTATTAATGAATCTAGTTCATCAGAAGAATAATATTCAATAATTATTTTTCCCTTCTTACCACGTTTTTCAATTCTTACTTTTGTCGAAAGTGCTGTACGTAATTTTTCCTCTTTTTCCTGAAGATCAAAATCAACTGTGGAGCTCTTCTTTGGAGGTTTGATAGTATGAACAACCCGTGTTGTTTCTTGAACGTTTAATCCTCCTCTTAATATTTTGTTGAAAGTATTCAGTTGATCCTTTGTTGAATCCAAAGATAATATAACTTTTGCATGGCCTACGGTTATTTTCCTATCGATCAAAGCCTTCTGAACCTCTTCTGGAAGTTCAAGTATTCTCAAAAGATTAGCTACTGTTGCGCGATTCTTACCCACTCTTTTTGCCATTTGTTCTTGAGTCAACCCAAATTCATTAATAAGCCTCAAATATGCAAGCGCCTCTTCAATTGGATTCAAATCTTGCCGTTGAATATTTTCGATTAATGAAACTTCCAATTTCTGCTGTTGAGAAACATTGCGAAGAACTGTTGGCACAGTCTGAAGACCAACAACTTTTGCTGCCCGTAACCTTCTCTCTCCTGCAATCAGTTGATACTTTTCACCGTCCTTTGTAATTACTAATGGCTGGATAATTCCATGCTCCTTTATTGAATCAACTAATTCCTGTTCCGCATTGCTATCAAAATGCGTACGGGGTTGCATTGGATTGGCCTGAATACTCCCAATTGGTAGTTCATGTATTACCTCTTCCTTTTCTCCTGCCAATTGCGCTGTAGTAACACCTGCTACTTGTTTCATTGGTATGAGTGATGCTAATCCTTTTCCTAAACTATGATTATGTTTCATTTTTGATTTTATTAATATTCTGTATCAACAATTTCTCGCGCTAATCGTTCATATGCTTTTGCACCCTTTGACTTTGGATCATAAGTAAGAATCGACTCACCAAATGATGGTGCTTCTGCTAACCTTACATTTCGAGGTATTACAGAACGAAATATTTTGTTTGGAAAAAACTTGTACAATTCGTGCATCACTTCTTGAGATAGTTGATATCTTCGGTCAAACATTGTCAGCACGGCACCTAGGATTGACAATTCTGGTTTAAGATTCTCTTTTATCAGATTCACAGTATTAAGAAGTTGTCCTAAACCCTCCAAGGCATAATATTCACTCTGAACTGGAATCAATATCTCATCTGCAGCCACTAGTCCATTTATGGTCAAAAGTCCTAAGCTTGGTGGACAATCAATGATAATATAATCAAAATCGTTTTTAACTTCCATCAGGCTATGATGTAATCTGTACTCTCTTTGTTCAACGGGAACAAGTTCAACATTTGCACCAGCCAATGACATGGTTGCAGGGGCCACTTTGTATCCTTCGACTGGAGTGTGATGTGTTATATCGCGGAATGAAGCTTTATTGATTATTGCTTCATAAACTCCTTGTTGAACTCTTTTTACCTCAACACCCATTCCAGAAGAAGCATTCCCCTGAGGATCAATATCTACTAATAAAACAAATCGTCCCATTTGCGCCAAATATGCGCCTAGGTTAACTGCAGTAGTAGTTTTTCCTACTCCTCCTTTTTGATTTACTAAAGAAATAATTCGAGCCATTGAAAATAAATTCTTTTACTCAATATAACTTCTATATTATACCAATTTTTGCGAATTTTGCCACTACCGAACAAAGTATTTGACAGAAAAGCTACATTACCTTTAGACTAACGTATGAGAATAAGGAAAAAGATTAAGAAACATGCCGGGATGGCGGAACTGGTAGACGCGCTGGACTCAAAATCCAGTGAGGGCAACCTCATGAGAGTTCAAGTCTCTCTCCCGGTACCACAGCTTATCGAATCTCCATTTAGTATATATACTTGCCAAAATATTTTTTTTAGGCTAAACTGCGTAGGCATATTAATAGCAAATACCGAGCTGAAGAGGAGCGCAATCCCGCAAAGGGGGATGAGCACGCTTCAGCGAGGAAAGGAAGAATGATGTGAAAGCTGGAGCTAATTCGCTGTAAAGCAGGAAAAGCGGAAGCTGAAACATAATTCTGACGACGACGCGGGGTAGAGCAGTGGTCAGCTCGTCAGGCTCATAACCTGGAGGTCGGCGGTTCGAGTCCGCCCCCCGCAACCAAGCGTTTACATAATAGTAATAAATACCCGGGCACATCAGGAGCACTGTAAATTTCAATAAAATACCGAGCTGAAGAGGAGCGGACCGAGCTATGCTCGGGAGCACGCTTCAGCGAGAAAAGGAGTTTTTATGCGGAAGGTGTAGTAAATCAGCTTTGCTGATATACGAAACCTGTAGCATAAAAAGGACGTGGCAGGGTAGCTCAGATGGTTAGAGCGCGGGACTCATAAGCCCGAGGTCGAGAGTTCGATCCTCTCCCCTGCTACCAAGCATATTATCGGAATTAATTCCGGTTTTTTTGTATAAAAAATAGGGTGGCTCCATACACGAACGTTTAGAACGTCGCGTATGGGAACCACCCTTCCAGATGTGTATCATCACACACCTGATCGAATCTCGAGGTTGATAACCCCGGTACCACTTTTCGCTTGATCGGACTTGATCAAGACGTAAAGCGGAGTATCAGCAGCCAACGGCGCAGCAAGTTCAAACTTGTCCGGATGAACAAGTCTCCACCCACCCAATCCATTGGCGAGCACCAACCAGAGCGGACTCTGGTTGATGGTCAGATAACCATCGCCGTCGGTATCCGGCGAGGGGAGAGCATAGTCGGTCCTGATCTCGTCCTTCACCTCTAGCTTACCTTTGGCGAAGGTATAGATCAGTTTGTCGGTATAAACCCGACCACCGACCTTGAAGATCTGGATCCACTTGGTCCCAGCCGGTAAAACACCGACTTCCATTCTCCGCATGGCGCCTGTGGAGTCCCTGCCCTCAGGAACCATCCAGACACTATACGCACCCGGCAGGAGTTCATCAGAAATGGCCTGGTGATTACCAGGGATCATCTGACTTGCAGAAGCCGGTCCACTGCTTCCGAGAATCCGATCGTACATAAGAGGACGACCGGAAATGCAGAAGCCGACCTCGAAGAGCATGAAACCGAACAGGGCTCCAAGTGCGACCATGGTGATCACATTACCGAAGCGTAACTGGCCAGTTATGTTGCCTGGCAGTACGCCCCTGCAAATATAGATCAGGTGCATGGGGTAGAACAGCAAGCTGTACTTGCCCCACCACCATTCACCAACGTATTCCGCACCAGCGAATCTAGCCGCTACCGACCAGAATGCAGCGTGGAATACCAGCCACATGATCAGCTTCGCCTGACCGGTTAGGACCGATCCCACCGTTCTTCCGCCTAAGCGCAAGTAGCTGGGCCGCCTCCGGAACCACCAGACGAATGTACCAAGAACCAGCACCACGACACCGACGATCAGCGCAGTGGCACCAGCCTTGCTGAAAAAGATCCATGCTGCTGTCAGCAGCATGATGATGAAGAAGAGCTTCGCGAATCCCTTTGCCCAGGGATTGTTGAAGATCTCACTGATATTCATGCTCGGAGCTCCGGTTCCGCCTTGGCGGATCGAAGCTAGAGCTTCGTTATTTGACGTTGACTCAGGCATCTTTCTATTCCTTCCGAATTGGTACCAACACTAGCTAGCGCCGGAACCTACGTTTACTTCCAGACGTCGGAGTGTATCTTCCGGCGTAGTGATTAGAACGGTACCAGCCTGGCCAGCTGCCTTCTCAAACGCCTTGATCGACGCCTCGGTCAGGAAGAACTTGGCTGCTGGCGAGTTGGCCAAATCGCCCAACTCTTCCAGGGCCTCCTTTACCTTCCTCAACCGTCGAAGCTCGGCATCACCCGCAAGCTCTGCCCTCTTCGTCTCCAGCAGTTCCTCAGGAGGAATGATGTTCTTTACCCGAACATCAACTATCCGATAGCCAGCCTCGTAGAGTGCTCTCTCGAGATAGTTCCTGATCAACTGTTGCAGACTAGCATAACCTCGCTGATCCGCATCACGGAGCTCAGGAATATCATCACCTTCCGGAGTTGCAGCAGCAAGAGCCGCCTTGATTTTCGTCTCAGATTCCTCTGCAGGAATAGTCTGAGCCGGCCGCTCGAACATCTTCTTCAACTTATCCCACTCTGATGAGATGCAGTAGAGGAAGGAAATGGTGTTTGCGGCCTTCTGAATCTCCTCCGTCAACTCATCGTTACTCGTATAGCGGAAAACCCGCAAATACGGTGACTGCAAGTTCCAAGGGAGTACATCACCCGCCTTGGCAAGGAGAAGACCCGCACCATCAGGAGCACCAGTATCCGTTGCCGGATGAGTGGCACTGTCAGGGTGTCGGACCTCAGTTGGCGCAACCGTGTGTAGGTCCATGACCTCCATCGTTATCAGCAGGTCGAAGCCGACCTGGAGGTCATCACTCGTCAGGACTTTTTTCACTTCCAAGTCCCGCGCTTCTCTCCGGTTTCGAACTACAAACCACGGCACTTCCTCGAAACCGAACGGACGAGCAACCAAGTACCACCCAGGACGTAGGAAGCCATACAGATGGCCTTTTCGGAAGACCAGTCCAACTTCCCTTTCCTTGATGACATGGAAACACATCTTCCAGAGTCCGACTGAAATGATGATCAGACCGCTAGTCACAGCAATCCCGACCACCTTCCAGTAGGAAGGGAGCACCAAAATGGCGACAGCTAGGAGTATGACCTCCGGAACCGCCACGATGATTGCCGTTCGTATGGCATTCCGCCATTTCTCGCCCGGTATCATCCCGCCACCCTCATCGTCATCGTCTTTCTTGACCAGAATACGATGACAAAGTGGTTTGATCATGACGGGTTTGCCGTCTTCGATAACCGGATTACCGTCATCGTCTTTCTTCGCTTCCTCGTAGTTGAAGTCAGCGTTGAACTTGCCGTGAAGCCAGCCCAACACTATTCTCCTCAGTTGCGGAACCACTAAGGTCACCGCAATACAGCCGACAAGTACCATAAGTACTCGCGACACGATTGCTATCGTCTGCACGGTAGGCATGTCTGCCCCCTTTCTCTCGTGTATTCATAGGAAGAATCTGAATTGATTCCTCCCCTTTTTCTTCTATCTCTCAAAGGCTTCTTATAGCCAGAATTCGGTGTTATGACGCAGGTAATAACCTGCTTTTCAACGATCATGTATGTGAAAGTTACGAAACAATCGTAACTGGCTACCCTATCACCTTTTGCTTAATTTGTCAAGGGGTAGGATAAACAAAAAGAGCGCCTTCATTGAAGCGCCCTTTGGATTATTTGTCTATACTCTATCTTGGAAAATCTGCGTTTTTTGGCTTATTCTTCACTAATTTACTAATAGGTTGTTGTGCGTATTTCCAAGCAAATCGGAATGTAATTGCAGCTATCGGAACAACAATTAGATTGCCAATTAACTGTGCTTTTAGGAAAGGAATACCAGCAATGTATGAAGAGATCAAACCTTCAACAGTACGAGGGTAAAGTGAGCCTACTAGCCATACACCAAAATTCGTCCAGAAATAAAATAGCAATGATGATGCCATTCCCAGCCCAGTCATACTTGCCGTAAACTTCCAAGTCTTCATCTTTCTTCCTTTTAAGACTAGTCCAATGAAACCAATAATCGCCCATGCAGACCAGGTGAATAGTAAAATTGAACTGTTGCCATAGAACAGATCAAATAAAGCAACAGACAACAAAGGAATAACCAATGCATAGCCTCCCCCCAACATTGCGCCTGCAAGTAATGCCGTTGCTGTCATTGTTTCAATGTTTGGAAGATCCAGTAATAGATAACGACCAAATACTCCAAATACTATCAACAGAACAGCAAACGATAGTTTTTTCCAAGAAAAATTATTCATACTACTCAAATTTAAATTCTATTGAATCACCTTCCTCAATAATATAATCTGCAACACCGACTGTGGCAGATTCTCCATTTACATAATACATCCAATACTTGTTATTGTCACCACCCGTTTTTCCAGCAAGGCCCTCAACGTAGACTCCAAATGACGATTCTTGAGTTTCCAATGCAAAACTATTTTCATCTGAAACTAGTTGTAAAACATCAAGAACAGAAAATCCTTCTCTAGCAACGGTTGAATACGTTGTGCTTTCATCGTCAGCTGAAATTATTAAATCAACCTTTACCTCTGACACTACTTGTGTTATTACATCAGAATTTATATCTGCAGTAGTATTTGTGTTCTGTTTACCTACACATCCTGCTCCAATTACTGTTACTAATAGTAAAAGCGAAAAAAGAAATGCTATTTTGTTCTTTTTTATCATAATGATTTTAAATTAATGTTTATGTGAGGGAGGGCACTAAAAAACCTTCCCGAGATAGGAAGGTAAAACCGACAATTTCACCTCTTTCTCTATCCACGAAGAAAGAATATTTCTAAAAGAATATTTCAGTGTTCTGGCTTTCCACCAATTGGCGGATTACAGTAGCGGGACTGCCCCGGATTTACACCGGTGTTCCCTGAAAATATTCTAGTTCAATATTATGTTTTCAATATGCTGATCTTATCAGCTTGTGATGTGTATTGTCAAATCTAGTAGTCAATTCCGCGCTGAGCCTTAATTCCCTTTCGTAAAGGATGTTTGATTTCTTTCATTTCCGTAACTAAATCTGCTTTTCCTATTACCTTTGGTGAAGCAAAGTTACCTGTTAAAACCAAATGTAATTCGGGATTTTTATTTTTTATAAGATTTAGAATGTCCTGAACGGTTATCAGCTTACCCTTTGCCGCATAATTTATCTCATCCAGAATCACAACACTATACTTTTTTGATATTACAGCCTTTTCAGCAACTCTTAGTGCCTCCTGGGCAGCATTTACATGATCTGAAAAAGATTCTTTATCATCAACTATTCCTACAAACCCCTTACCCATTCTTACCAATTCAATCTCTGGAGAAAGCCGTCTGAGACTATTCATTTCACCCGTTTCCCAAGAACCTTTCATAAACTGGACAATCAACGCCTTTTTCTTGTATCCAGCTGCTCTGAGAGCAAGCCCCAACGCTGCAGTTGTCTTTCCTTTACCACCGCCTGTATAAACAATTACTAGTCCTTTTGTTCTTTTTATCTTTTTTACCATGAATTCATTTTACGAACACCCACTAGTAGCACCACATTCCAGACATTTATAACAGGAACCGTTACGCACCATTATCGAACCGCATTCTCCACAGAATGGAGCATCTTCGGAATTTTGGAATGTTAACAAATCTTGCTGTTCAGAGTTGTCTTTAAAAGATGGGAGTTGCTCCTGTCCGTCACCTGGTGTTACTGGGTCATCTTCTTCTTTCTCTTTTTCCTCTTCCTTATTTTCGATATTCTTTTCTTCTATTTCCTTCTGGTCATTACCAATCAGCAATGCATTATGTACTAAAGCTGCCTCTTCTGGTTTTAAGAACTTAATAGCCAACCAACGGAAAATATAGTCCATGATAGATTTTACCATTGGGATCTGTTTGTTGGAAGTGAATCCTGCAGGTTCAAATCGGGAATGAGTAAATTTACTTACCAATACCTTCAGTGGCACTCCGTATTGTAGATTGAGTGAGATGGAAGTAGCAAAAGCATCCATAATACCAGATAGTGTACTACCCTCTTTTGACATGATAATAAATATCTCCCCAACATCACCATTCTCGTACAGACCTGCTGTAATATACCCTTCATGTCCTGCTATTTCGAACTTATGAGTAATAGATTGTCTTTCTTCGGGTAATTTCAAACGTATAACTTGATCACCAGCTTGCTTCTCTTTTTTCTTTTCCTCATCTTTACCTGTATTAAGAGGTTGTGTACGTTTTGAACCGTCACGATAAATTGCGATTGCCTTTAATCCCAACTTCCATGCCTGAGTATATGCATCCATTACTTCTTCTACCTTGGAATCTTCTGGCATATTAGCTGTTTTAGAAATAGCTCCAGAAAGAAATGGTTGAGCTGCAGACATCATTTTGATGTGACCCATGTGATGAATAGACCTCACACCGTTGTTTGGTCGAAAAGCACAATCAAATACATTCAAATGATCCTCATCTAATGAAGGTGCGCCTTCAATTGTATCGTTTTTATCAACATAATCTATAATTATATTAATCTGCTCATTGGTATATCCTAGACGTCTTAGTGCCAAAGGAACAGTTGTATTTACAATCTTCATATATCCACCACCTACTAGCTTCTTATATTTTACAAGAGCAATATCAGGCTCTATTCCGGTAGTATCACAATCCATCAAGAAACCGATAGTCCCAGTTGGAGCAAGAACAGTTGTTTGAGCATTACGGAAACCATACTGTTTTCCCATTTCTACAACCTCATCCCAAATCTCTCCTGCTTTTCTTTTTAGTATTGTAGACTGCTTATCAAAGTCTTTAACATCGTAAATCGCATCTCTATGTTTTCTCATTACGCGTAGGAAAGGACTACGATTTCTTTCGTATTCGTTAAAAGTGCCTACAACATTAGCAATCAATGTAGATTGCCTATAGGCCTGGCCAGTCATCAAAGCGCTCACTAATCCACCCCATGCTCTTCCTTCATCACTGTCATATGGCAGTCCAAGCGACATTAGAAGTGCGCCGAGATTAGCAAACCCTAAACCTAAAGGTCTGAATAGATGACTATTTTTAGTAATTTCTGCCGTTGGATAACTAGCGCGATCAATAATTATTTCCTGGGCAGTAATCATCACATCTACGGCATGAAGATAAGAATCTATATCAAAATTACCTTCTTCATTTACAAATTTCATTAAATTGAGGGAGGAGAGATTGCATGCCGAATCATTCAGGAACATGTATTCACTGCAAGGATTAGATGCATTTATGCGGTCGGTGTTTGGACATGTATGCCAATCATTGATAGTTGTATCAAACTGCAATCCCGGATCACCACAAACATGAGTTGCTTCTGCAATTTTATTCAAAATATCACGAGCATTCAATGTTTCCACCTCTTCACCAGTAGTAACAGCATGTGTTTTCCATTTTTTATTCTCTAATGCTGCTTCCATGAATTTATCAGTCACTCTTACGCTATTATTAGCATTTTGGAAGAAAATAGAGGTATATGCTTCTCCATCTATTGCTCCATCATATCCAGCATCAATCAATGCCCAAGCCTTTTTTTCTTCATTTGTTTTAGATTCAATAAATTCTATTACATCAGGATGATCAACGTCTAAAATTACCATTTTAGCGGCTCGGCGGGTTTTTCCACCCGATTTAATAACCCCGGCAAACGCATCGAATCCCTTCATAAAGGACACGGGACCGGAAGATTGACCGCCTCCACTTAGTTTTTCCTTTGAAGATCTTATAGTAGAGAGGTTTGTACCAGTACCTGAACCAAATTTAAAAAGCATTCCCTCGGTTTTAGACAAGCTTAATATAGAATCCATAGAATCTTCTACGGAATTAATAAAACATGCTGAACACTGAGGATATGTATAATCATCTTCTGCGATCAGAACCTTTTCTTGTTCTTTATCCCAATAGTACCTACCTACACCAGATCCAGTATCATATCTATGTACACCACAATTAAACCAGACTGGACTATTGAACGCTGCGTATTGATTTACTAATAAAAAGGTAAGTTCATTGTAGAAGTTCTCCGCATCTTCATCAGAAGCAAAATAATTATCTTTTTTGCCCCAGTCAGTCATGGTACGAGAAACTCTATCTACAAGTTGTTTTACACTGTTTTCTCTTTCACCTTTTTTATCATCACCATAAAAATATTTTGAAACACAAATATTGGTTGCATTCTGAGACCAAAAATCAGGAAACTCTACACCTTTCTGTTCAAAGATTATGTTTCCTTTTGGATCAGCAATGACAGCATCTCTTTTTTCCCATTTGACTTCATCAAATGGATGCTTCCCTGAATGAGAGAAGAAACGCTTAAAACTCAAGCCTTTCTTTTTTTCTATATGTAGCTCTTCACTCTCATTAAGAGAAGAATCCTTCACATTTGTTTCGCTTTCGTCGACCTTTGTTTGTGTGAGTGTTTGTGTTTCGTCTGGCATAACGCCTCCTGATAGTTTATTAGCTAATTTTTTTCAGTTCCTTTTTAAAGGAGTCAATGTCTTCAAAAGATTTATAAACTGATGCAAATCGGATGTAAGCTACCGGATCCAACTTCTTCAAATGCTTTATTGCGATCTCTCCAATTTTTGAGCTTTCTATTTCACGTCGAGCACCATTATTTTTAGAAGATGCTGATTTGCTCTTCAACTGTATATCTCTTTCTATGTGACTTACCAGTCTTTTAAAAGCTTCTTGATCTACAGGTCTCTTTTGTAATGCCGTTTTTAATCCATCCTCAATTTTTTCTCTTATGTAGCTTTCCTTTCGACCATCTTGCTTTACAACTGAAAGATCCATTATCTCCACCTCTTCGTATGTAGAGAATCGGAACTCGCACTTTTCACATTCACGACGCCTTCTAATAGCAATACCCTCCTCAATTGATCGGGAGTCTACAACTCTACTATCTTTGTTGTGACATACTGGACACTGCATAAATTTTCAAAAAAATATACCCTTTTATATATAAAGGTAAGAAATCTGGGACTTCTTCCCCACTTAGTGGTTTTAACTGGAGCAATAAACACTATATATTGTGGTCCTACTAGGTAGTCTATCACAAAATGTAGTATTTGTCAAAACTCCCCACTTTTCACATTTTGAGACCCATTTTCTTGAAATGAGCGGAAAAAAAGAACCCCTATAAATACGAAGGCCTCAAATTGTTTTGGTTTTTGTTTGCGTGATATCATCATACTCCTTTCCATATACTGCTGTCAAATACCTTCAAAAACACCAATAAAAAAGCTCCTCTAGTTTTATCTAGAAGAGCTTTATGTCTCCGCTTTTCTCTTGCGAAGAAGCAGTGCCGCCGGCAACAGAAGGAGGATTAGACCAGCAGACAGCGTCCATGTCAATGGAATCGAGAATGTTTTGGCCAAGAACCCGCTTGCCAATAGTCCAAGCGCTGCTCCTCCGCTCCCAATCATCGAGTGAATTGAAAGCATGGTTGCTCGAATGTTGGAAGGTATCACTGCGTTCAGCTGTGCTTCCATACTAGGTCGGTATATTCCCCTACCCATCTCATGAAATAAGAAGAATATAATAGCCACAGAAAATTTTTGTACCCATGGTGCTATTGCAATACCGACTCCTATCACCAATAACGAGACCACAAAAACCCAACTGCGATTCCCCTGTTTTTTCACCAGTTTTGGTACTAGTGAATTACCAAGCATGACTGCAAGTGATATAGCCACAAACAACCATCCGAATACTGCTGGATCAGTGAAGAATTTCTGAAACAATGGTTGCCACTGCATGTTCGGTCCCATCAGTGCAATGCTGGTACCTAAACCGATAATGGTGAGTAACAAGAACGAACGACTGCCCAAGCCATAGCGAAATGACTTTCCTGTCACCTCTGTGAAACCATTGAAGCTATCCTTCCAGCCATTGCCGTTTGAGCGGAAATATTCTTCCTTCATCAACTTAAATGCAAGGTAGGCAACGATGAGGAATCCCCCTCCACTGACAAACCAATTGTAAGTCAGATCCAATCTTCCTAAGTAGCCTCCTCCTAATGCACCTAGAATTTTGGCTACATGGAGAATCCTTTCCTGCTTGGAAAAAAAGGTATGGAACTGCCCCTGGTAGCCGTGGAATTTAAGACTATCAACAAACCATGCCTTCAGGGCTCCTGAGGTTAGCGTCATGCCGATTGCAATTATGATTTCCGCAAGTATGAACCCCCAAAAATCCTGACAAAATCCATAGTAGACAAACCCAACGGCAAGTATTAGATTTGACAGTATGTAAGAGAATTTACGGCCGAAAATGTCCGCAACAGCTCCTGTAGGTACCTCAAACATGAACACGGTCACCATGAACGCCATATTCACTAAACTCACCTGCATCAAGTCCAAGTCACGTGAAAGAAGGAATATGACATAGGTAGCAAAGTGAAAAGCACCGAAGAATTGAGATATTCCGGTTACAAGGTAGAATGTTTTGGCTGTTTTTTGAATCATTTTGGTTACCTCCAAATTAAAGAACTAAAAAACCCCGAATGTCATCGGGGCAACTTTGGGATAATTCTTAAAATTTGCTACATTTTATTATAAATTAGCCTAAAATTGCCCGGACGAGGAGATGCTTTGATTACATCAAAACAACCCCGGACAGAACCGGTATCAGCAAGTTCACGCATATGATTTGACTTTCTGAACATTTTTAAGCTTATTAACTAATAATATGTAATTCTTATCCTATTCCTAATTCTCTTAGTTGTCAAGAAATGGCTAATATAAAGTATATTTTGCTCCTTGAATAATAAGGCAAGCGTGCTAAGATATGGGATAATTGAGCAAATTTGCCAAGATTAGGACATTGACATAATTTGGATACCCTCATCCAAAGCAAAAAGGAGTAAATCAGAGGGATACTATTCGTTTCGAGATGATTCCACATGTTTCTGGGAGGAAAGAGCTATGGGAACACCCCAAGGGCCATTAGCGTGGCTCCCGAGGGACGATCAGGTCAAGGAACACGGCCTTTTCAGTTCTGAACTGTTCGGCACGGAAGCTCCGTGCGTCATGTACGAGCTCAAGCCCGTACTCGATGACGGGGGTGCAATAGTCGAAGGACTGTTCACCGCCTGGATCACCCTGAACAACCCGACCCAGGGAAACTCCTACACCACCGAGATGGTGAAGGGTGTTATCGCTGGGTTCCAGGCTGCATCCGTGGATCGTTCCGTGGTCGCGGTTGTATTCACCGCAGTCGGCGAGAATTTCTTCTGCACCGGCGGCAACACCAGGGAGTACGCTGAGTACTACAGTCGGCGACCCGAGGAGTACGGCGCCTACATGGATCTGTTCATCGCCATGGTGGACGCTATCTTGAACTGCAAGAAGCCGACCATCTGTCGGGTGAACGGCAGCCGAATCGCCGGCGGCCAGGAGATCGGTATGGCCTGTGACTTCACCGTCGCCGGCGATCATGTCATCTTCGGCCAGGCCGGACCCAAGCACGGATCCGCTCCCGATGGCGGCTCCACTGACTTTCTGCCCGCTATGCTGTCCGTCGAGGACGCCATGTGGCAGTGCGTCAGCTGCGAGATGTGGTCAGCCTACAAGATGAAGCAGAAGGGTTTGATCACCCTGGCCGTTCCGGTTCTCACCAACGGCGAGAGCTTCGTTCGCAACCCGTTCGTTATCACCGAGCAGTACCTCATGGACGGCGAGGTGGTCTACGGCGAGATGAAGAAGGGCGCCGACCGTGCAGCAGCCAAGGACGAGAGGAAGGCACTTAGTGTCGATTTCACGCCCCTGGACCTGGCCATCAACCAGATGGTCTGGCGCTTCACCAACCTGTTCCCCGGCTGTCTGATCAAGGCGATCGACGGCATTCGGGCCAAGAAGAAGTTCTTCTGGGACCAGTCCAAGTTGCCCAACCGGCATTGGCTCGCAGCCAACATGTCGGTCGAGGCTTTCCTGGGCTTCACCGCGTTCAACACGAAGAAGCAGACCGGTCGGGACACCATCGACTTCGTGCGCTTCCGACAGTTGATTGCCGATGGTGCCACGATGGACGACGATGCTTTCGCCGAAGTACTCGGTCAACCGATCGAGACTTAGCACCGCAGGATCGACATAATGCCTTTTGCATGTATTCACCCTGGTCTCTTGAGACCAGATCAATCATGGAAGATAGACTGTTCGAGGAGGAACCGATGAGATTAACCGACGTAACTGGAATCCTGATCTGTGGTGCCGGCAAGATGGGCTGTGACATCATCGCCCAATGGCTGGAAGCCGGATTCAATGTCTTCGTATACGACAACGATCCGAGCAACGCCGCGACGGCCCGTGATCGGGTGCTGGCCAACCTGAGCTGGATCGAGAAGAAGCGCAAGGACGGTGAGAAGCAGCGGGTACACCCCGACGGCTTCGCCGCCGAGATGATCGAACGTCTCACGATGCTCGAGAGCTTGGATCAACTCGGTGACCTCACCGACAAGATCCAGCTGGTGCTGGAAGTGGTCTTCGAGGACATGGTCGTCAAGCAGGACCTGCTGGTGAAGCTGGCCGAAATCATGTCCGACGACACGATCTTCCTGAGCAACACGTCCAGCCTGAACGTGCTGGGGATGGCCCAGCCGGCCGGTCTCGAATGGCGCATGGTGGGTACCCACTTCATGAACCCGGCGCACATGATGCCGGGAGTGGAAGTGGTCAAGACCACCGCCGTGAACGACGACGTGTTCCAGATGGTGGTGGAGTTACTGGCTGACAAGCTGGGCAAGACCCCGTTCGTCGTCTCCAACGTCACCGGTTTCTGGGTCAATAAGATGCTGGTGCCCCAGATGCTGGAGTCTCTGCGTGCCCTGGAACGCGGTGAAATCACCGTCAAGGACGGCGACACCGGCCTGAACGTGAGTCTGGGTCACAGGCAGGGCACCTTCAAGCTCTGGGACCTGATCGGCCTGGACACCATGCTGCGCGTCGCCTTGGCCATGTACATGGCCACCGAAGATCCGCGGTACTATCCGCCCGTGACCCTGTTCGCCATGGTCAGTGATGGTAACCTGGGCCAGAAGGACGGCGCCGGTTTCTATCAGTGGGACGGCCTGAAACCGACCGGTCAGACGGAGTTTCCGCAGGACAACAACATCTTCACGATGTCCGAAGCGGCTACCGCAGTCTGAATCTGCGGTCCTGTACTTTCGAACCCCAGTGAATCAGCATACCCGTGCTGATCGCTGGGATTTTTTTATTGATAAATATTATTTCATATGCTAAGCTAAGCGACTTGTTTCTGCACATTCATTTATAACGATTCACGTTCAACCCCACCCCAGACAAGGGAGATGACGATGACGCAAGCCTACCAAGATGCCGGTGTCAATATCGATGCTGGCAACGCTTTCACCGAAATGGTGAAGCAGCGAATTGCCAGAGCCTGGCCCGGAGGAGGAGATGTGATCGGCGGCTTTGCCGGTCAAATGCCGATCCCGGGAACACCCAAGCGCTTCTCCGGATCCGTGGATGGAACCGGCACCAAGGCGATCGTCGCCGCACTAGCTGGCTGTTTTGCCGGCCTCGGCCAGGATGCCGTAGCAATGGGCGCTGTAGACGGCTTTGTCGAAGGCTATAGGCCTACGGCAATATTAGACACGCTGAACGTGGCAGCACTCGACCCCGAACTCCATATTCGGATCATCGAGAGCGTCATTCGCGGCTGCAAGTTGGCCGGAGCACAGCTGATCGGTGGTGAAACTGCCGAAATGCCCGGAATGTTCCGGCACGACTGGATGGTCAATTTAGACGCCGCCGTGATCGGTTTCCCCGACAAGAAGCTGGAATTTGCGCCCATGTCTGAAAGAGACGTGGTTTACGGCTGGCCTTCGCATGGAATCGCATCCAACGGCTTCTCGCTGGTACGTAAGGTATTCCGATTGGATGAACGCCCTTCGCGGGCTCGTACGCGGCTTCGTCGGACATGGCCTGAGCTGGGTGGAGCTCCGCTTTCGGACGTGCTGCTGCGACCGACCCCCATCTGGATTCCGGAGATTGACGCAGCTATCAACGCTGGAGTCAAATTCACCGGACATGCCCACATCACCGGTGGCGGTTTGGTCGAGAATATCCCACGGATGCTCCCGCCGGACCTCAAGGTGGTTCTGTATCGCTCCAACTGGTACGTAGATCCCATCTTCTGGCTGATCCAGAAACTGGGTGAAGTCTCCCTGGAGGAGATGGAACGCGTGTTCAACATGGGCCTAATGATCGTCTCGACAGTCAAGAAGGACGGAAGGCGTCCCGAAATCAATGGCGCCAAACCAATTGGCCAGGTTGTACAACGCAACGGCGATGAACCCCAGGTTCAACTGGAACGCGACTACAAGTAGGCTATCTAGAATGGTCTGCGCCCCCCGGATTTCGAATTTCGGGGTTTTTTTATTGGAATAAAAATTATTAACTTTCGAACGAAGCAGGCGAGACGTCGACGTCTCGCCTGCTTTCATTATCTAAATAAAAAAAGAGGTTGTTGATAAACCTCTGGCCTTAGTGAGACAGCGCCCCACTAAAGAAGTTCAGTGCCCATACTGCACAGGCATACGGTGCAAACTGGCGGAATCCATTTAGGATCCTGGTGCTGTACCGCAGAAGGCCCAACCCTCCCATGATCACCAACAAGAGCATGAAAAGAAGGGAGATCGCCCCAATGACGGTGTGCCAGTTAAAAGAAATGGTACCGGTGTTCTGATACATAGACCAGCTACCCCAGCAGTCTATGGCCAGACCAACCCCAAAGAACGTTTCTGCTGCTACATATTCGTATTTGCGAGACTGTATCAGTCCCACTATGTAGAGTATGAAAGCAACAGTAACAAGAGCAATCGCCTGTTTAATGTCCATAATACCCTCCTGAATAGCCAGGAAACATGACGGTAAAAAAACCTTATCATTTTCTTGACATTTGTCAATAAAAAAAGGGAAGTGGTTTCAATACTTCCCGCGTCCTCCCAAAGAGCAGCTAGACACAACACTGTGTCCGTTCCGGTCCGACACCAACACCGATGATCTCCTTACCAGAGATTTCGGCGATCATCGCCAGATATTCCTGCGCTTGTTGAGGCAGGTCGTCTATCCGGCGAATACCAGAGATGTCGCCGGTCCAACCGTTCATGTTGGTACCGTAGATCGGACGGCACTTCATGTACTCATCCCAGGTTTCGGGCAGTTCGGTCAGCGCCGACTGCTCATCGCCCGGATACAGAGCAGTTGCGATCGGAATCAGCGGAATTCCGGTCAGAACGTCCAGCTTGGTGACGTAGATCACGTCACAGAAGAGGGCCGCTTCCCGAAGTTCCAGGCTATTCAACCAGCAGCAATCACGTTTGCGACCAGTAGTAGCACCGAACTCGCCACCAGCCTGTTGGATCTGATCCTGGCACTCGTTGCCGATGTAAGTCGGCATGGGATGGTTACCCACCGCGGTCTGGTACGCCTTGACCACGCCGATGATCTGCCCGATCCATTCCTTCCGCATCTCCAAACCCAGGCCGACGAATACGGCATTGGACGTAGTCACGGAAGAAGTACAGCTAGGATAGCTGCACAGCGCATCCACACTCAGGAACCGACCTTGGCCACCTTCGACCAGGATGTGCTCGTCACGCTCAAGCGCTTCGCGTAGCATATCGGTCAATTGACCAACCATCGGCTTCAGACGCTCACCCAGTGCCTTCAGAACCTCGAACATCTCCGGTACGGAATATTCGGGCAGTTCTGCCACGGTCAGGTCCAGCTCTTCTCGAAGACCACGGATCATGCAGTTGATCACTGGTAGTACAACCTTCAGCCGTTCATGGAGAACGTCCGATCGGATCAGCTGTGCGACAGTGATACCATCGCGAGAAGTGGCATTGGCATAGGCCGGGCCGATTCCGCGTTTGGTGGTTCCAACACCGCCACCATCTTTGACCTTCTTACCCTGAGCCATGGCCCGGACTTGATCAACTGCCCAGTCCAGTTCCTTGTCCCACGGCATTACCAGCTTGGCACCCGACGACACGATCACACGACCAGTGATATCGATACCCAGTCCGAGAAGCTCGTCCACTTCCTCGAAGTATCCCACCGGATCGATGATCATACCTTGGCCGAGGCCGAGACGAACACTCTCGTGCATAACCCCGGAAGGGATCAGGTGAAGAATGCGCGTCTGATCACCAACCTTGACGGTATGGCCAGCGTTAGCGCCACCTTGAAAACGGACGTTCCAGGTGTACTTGCCTGAAGCAAGTTTGCGATCGACGATCGCTCCCTTACCTTCGTCTCCACGTTGGAGACCGGTAATTATGTCTAGTGCCACGGTATTCCCTCCCCGTGTAAAAAGTGAAAGGTTCTTGCGATAAAACGGTCTATCATCTTACTTTAAACCACTAACTTTGGTCAAATCAAAAAACCCACTCAACTATGAGTGGGTTTTCTTTCTTTAGACTATTTATTGTCTATTGTTTTGTCTCCTGGTTTCCAGCCAACTTGGCATAGACCACCATTCTGAAGAGCTTCTAATACTCTTAGAACCTCATCTACATTACGACCTATATCAATATCATGAACTACTTGGTATCTTAATTCACCCTCTGGATCGATGATGAATAAACCACGCTGAGCAACACCTTTATCTGCAAGTAAAACATTGTATTTGGCACTTACTTCATGAGTCATGTCACTCAGTAATGGATAACCTAGATCACCCAAATCTTTTAACCAAGCTTTGTGAGAGTGTACGCTATCAGTACTACAACCTAATACTTCTGTATTTAGTTTTTGAAACTCTTTCAATCTCTTGGAAAAAGCTGTTACCTCCGTTGGACATACAAAGGTAAAATCAAGTGGATAGAAATAAAGTACTACCCATTTTCCCTTATAGTCATTTAGATGATATTTTTTTACTTCCTCTTTTTCTACTCCTTCCAAATTAAATTTTGGAGCAGGTCTGTTTACTTGTAATTCATAATCACAGCAACAGTCTGAAGATGTTTCACAACAATTTTCTTCTATATTATTGTCACTACAACAACTATTAGTGGTCTCACAACCACATTCGCTATTATCAGCACAGTCTCCCGTGCAATCGTGTTCGCTATTATGCATAATTTTTTCCTTTCGTAATTAGATTAGTTTAATTGTGTTCCACCAGTTTTCTATATATTCTGGTCTCTTGTTTTGATATTTAAGATAGTAAGCATGTTCCCATACATCTAACAGTAGAATGGGTGTATGGCCTCTCTGTAATGGATTATCTTGATTTTGCATTCCATAAATATGCAACTTTCCATTGTTATCACGTGCAAGCCATGCCCAGCCGCTACCAAACAATGTTTTTGCGGTGGCGGTGAATTGTTCTTTAAAAGTATCTACAGATCCAAAGTCTTTTTTAATATCAGCAATTAGCGCTTCATCTTTATTGTTGGTTGGATCCATAATTTCCCAAAACAACTTATGGTTGTAATAACCACCACCATGGTTTAGGAGAGCGTTCTTGTCTTTTTTATCAATGTCAAAATCATTGACACCAGTTAATATCTGCTCGATTGGTTGTTCCGCCAGGGTAGGATACGCTTCTAGCACCTTGTTGAAGTTATCTGTATATGCTTGATGATGTTTGGAATGATGAATCTCCATCGTTTCTTTATCAATATACGGCTCAAGCGCATCGTATTTATAATTAAGTTTTGGTAATTCGTATTTCATATTTTTTTGGTTAATTATGAGTTACTAGTTTTCTAAAGCCTAGCAAAATATGCTAGGTGTTATTTTTTAATTCCTTTTTTTAATGCTTCAAGCGACAGTAGGGCACATTTCATCCGAGAAGGTGTGAATGTTTCTACGCCTAATAGATCTAGTACGTCTTTTGAGGATAATTTTTTTACTTCACCAACAGTTTTCCCTTTCACAGATTCAAATAGCATAGAAGCAGCTGCCTGACTAACAGTACACCCGTTACCTGTAAATGAAATTGCTTTTATTTTCTTCTGCTTATCAAATTTTAACTGCAAAATAATGGTATCACCACATACAGGATTATTTTCTTTATATTCAAAATCAAAATCTGACAATTTATCTTGATTACGAGGGTTCTTGGCATGATCTAATATATCTTCTCTATATATGTCTGATGTACTCATTTTAGTATTTTGATAGCTTTATTAATCGCTTCTACTAATTGGTCTACATCTTTTTTGTCATTATAGATGTAGAAACTAGCCCTTGCAGTAGTTTCTGTGCCTATTGCACGCAGTAGGGGTTGAGTACAATGATGTCCAGCCCTGATAGCCACACCAGCCTCATCCAAAATAGAAGCTGTATCATGTGGGTGCACTCCATCAATTGCAAAAGATACTACTCCACTTCGCTCTACTTTCTCCTCTGGACCATATACTGTTACACCATCAATTGCTCTCACTTTATCTAAAGCATAGTTTACTATTTCTTGCTCATGTTTCCAAATTTCCTCCATTCCGATTGAATTCAAATAATCTATCGCGGCACCAAGACCTATTACTTGTGCAATAGGCATTGTTCCTGCCTCAAACTTTATTGGTAAGTCTTCGAACTGAGTATCCTCCATTGTTACTTCTCTAATCATGCTTCCACCCGATAGGAAGGGGGGCATTTCTTCTAAAATGTCTTCTCTTACATACAAAGCTCCAATCCCCGTAGGGCCAAGCATTTTGTGACCAGAGAATGCAAAAAAATCACAGTCCAAATCTTGAACATTAACTGGCATATGTGGAACCGATTGAGCACCATCCAAAAGCACTGGCACATTTTTAGTGTGTGCCTTAGCAATAATTTGCTTCACCGGGTTAACTACTCCTAAAGCGTTAGAAACATGTATTAAAGCCAACAACTTGGTTCTCTTTGTAAAATATTGGTCGATATCTTCTATGATCAACTCACCGCTTTTATTAACAGGAATAAATTTTAATATTGCACCTTTCTCTTTTGCAAGCAACTGCCAAGGGACTATATTTGAATGATGTTCCATTGCAGTAAGTAAAATCTCATCTCCCTTTTCTATATTTTTTCTTCCCCAGGAATATGCCACTAGATTGATAGACTCTGTTGTCCCACGCGTAAAGATCACTTCTTCTGTTTTTTCTGCACCGATAAACGCTCTTACTTTTTCTCTTGCCTCTTCATACAGAAAGGTTGCTTTTTCACTTAGCTGATAAATACCTCTGTGAGTATTTGCATTATACTTCTCATAAAATTCTGAAATAGTATCAATAACTTTTTTCGGTTTTTGAGTAGTAGCAGCATTATCAAGATACACCAATCGCTGACCATTCATTTTTTGATCAAGTATTGGAAAATCTTTTTTAGTTTTCTCTATATCAAACATTTTTACTCAGTTTATTGATCTCTTTATCCAGCACTTTTTCTATTTTTTTCTTTGAATCATCATCCAATTCTGTAATAACACTTTTTAGAAAACCTTCAATGATTAATTTTTCAGCTTCTTTTCTTGGGATCCCTCTACTCATTAGGTAGAAAAGATTTTCTTCGTCTATTCTACCAACTGTCGCTCCATGAGTACAGCGGACGTCATCAGCAAGAATTTCAAGCTTCGGACTGGTGTCAACACGTGCTTGATCACTTAATATTAAGTTTTTGTTTTTCTGATAGGCATTTGATTTCTGAGCTTTTGGATCAATTCTGATCATGCCTTGGTAGTTGTAGTTTGCTTTATTAAAAAATGCACCCTTGATCAATAAATCACTTTTTGTATTTGGAGCTCTGTGGTGTTGAAATGTCTTTACATTACTTTTGCCCTCTTTACCTAAAATGATACCTAATATTTTCGCTTGTGCTTCTCTCCCATTTAATTCTACTATCACATTTTTATCACCAGGTTTTATTCCTAATAATATATAAACTAAAGATTCTCCCTTATTTACAGATAAAGTAACATTTTTTTTACCCTTACCTAACTGATCTATTATTACCTTAGTCATTTTATCCAACACTCCCTTCCATTTGGAGCTGAATTAATCTATTCATTTCCAACGCATATTCTAATGGTAATTCTTTTACAATAGGCTCGATAAAACCATTTACTACCAAAGCCTCTGCTGATGATTCATCCAAACCTCTACTCATCAAGTAAAATAGTTGATCTTCACCTATCTTTGAAACTGTTGCTTCATGCTCTACTTGAACATTTTGGTTATTTATTTTCATATCTGGATACGTGTCGGAACGAGAAGCTTTATCAAGAATAAGTGCGTCACAAACAACTTTGGTTTTTGAGTCTTTGGCTCTAGGAGTCATTTGTAATAATCCCCTATATGACGTTCTGCCACCATGCTGGCTTATAGATTTTGAAGTTACTTTGCTGGAGGTTTCTGGCGCCGCATGAACCATCTTCCCTCCTGCATCTTGATGTTGTCCCCTCCCTGCATAGGCCATAGAAAGAATCTCACCCCTTGCCTTTCGACCTACTAAATAACAACTGGGATATTTCATAGTAAGTTTTGATCCCAAATTGCAATCAACCCATTCACCAATCCCTTCCTCCTCAACACGCATTCTCTTTGTTACAAGATTATAAACGTTATTGCTCCAATTCTGAACAGTGGTATAACGAACGCGTGCGCCTTTTTTCACAATAACTTCCACAACAGCCGCATGGATAGAATCGGTTGTATAAATTGGTGCTGTACAACCCTCAACATAATGAACGTAGCTCCCTTCGTCTGCAATGATTAAAGTACGTTCAAACTGTCCCATGTTTGCCGCATTAATTCTAAAATACGCTTGCAGGGGAAGTTTTACCTTTACTCCTTTTGGTACATAAATAAACGATCCTCCAGACCATGTTGCGGAATTCAGAGCCGCAAATTTATTATCATTCAATGGAATTACCGTACCAAAATATTTTTTGACTAAATCAGGAAATTTTTGCAGGGCCTCATCCATACCTAAAAATATTACTCCATCTTTAGCAAGTTCCTTTTTTATTGAATGATAAACTATTTCAGAATCATATTGTGCTCCTACTCCAGCCAAAGATTTCTTTTCTGCTTCAGGAACACCTATTCTGTCATAAGTTGTCTTAATCTCTGATGGAAGATCATTCCAGGTACGAGCTTTTTTGTCAGTAGGTTTTATATAATAGTAGATATTATCAAAATCAATCTTAGAAAGTTCACCACCCCACTCTGGCATAGGCCTTTCTTGGAAATATTTGTATCCCTTCAATCGTAATTTTGTCATCCATTCTGGTTCTTTTTTATGCCATGAGATTTCCTTTACTATACTTTCATCCAAACCCTTCCGTGATTTAAAAACAAACTTTTCCGGCATAGCAAAGCCAAATTTGTATTTATCTGAAACCAATTTTTTTGTTTGAACCTTTGCAGACATCATTTATTCCGTTAGATCTATTTGGTCAAGTTTATACTTTCTCTCAAATTCAAAGAATTCTTCTTTTTTTTCCTTCACTGGTTGAATTGCCCGAGGATAGTGACTGCAAATATAATCAAAGCGTTCTTTGATTGGTACAATTTTGTCATGAGTTACCCTTTTATCTGCATAATTTACCACCAACTCTTCAATTGTGCACTGGTTGTCAAATCCGGAAAGATAGTGCTTTCGAATTATCTCCGCTATCTCTCTCCCTAAATTCTCTTTTTCTGCTATTTCTACTCCTAATTCTGCATGGCTTTCCTCGGCATTTTTGTTCACCGCAATTATTTTTGCTATATCGTGTAACAAAGCTCCTCTATTCACTAATTCTTTATTTATCCTAACTCCCTTTTCCTCAATCAGAATGGCAGCAGCGTCAGCAACTTTGGCAACACTTTTTGAATGCTCTTTTATATTATCTGGCACTTTATATTTGTCCCATAAATCAAAGCATTGTTTTTGAGTAGGTAAATTCATTTACTTCTTTGTTATTCCCTTATAACCATCTTTTTCTATTTGTCGTGCCAGCTCTGCATCTCCAGATTTTATTATTTTTCCATCTACCATCACATGTACAACATCAGGGGCAATATATTCTAAAATGCGTTGATAATGTGTAATTAGCAAGAACCCTGTTTTAGAGTTTTTGTGAATTGTATTAATACCTTCTGCAACTATCCTAAGCGCATCAACATCTAAACCTGAATCAGTCTCATCTAGAATTGCATATTCAGGCTCCAAAATTGCCAGTTGTAGAATTTCAGCTCGTTTCTTTTCACCTCCTGAGAATCCATCATTAATAGAGCGTTTTAGAAAACCCGGATCCATTTGAAGCAGTTCTAATTTTTCTTTTGCCAATTCTTTGAATTCAGAAACAGTGATTGGATTCTTTTTTGTCCGCTTCACTTGATTATAGGAAGTTCTCAAAAAATTTAGTAAACTGATTCCAGGAATTTCGCTTGGATATTGAAAAGAGAGAAACAAGCCAAGATTCGCTCTTTTGTCAGGAGAAAGATTAGATATTTCCCTACCATTAATCTTAATACTTCCAGATTCTACTTTGTATCGTGGGTGCCCCATCACAGCCTGCGCAAGTGTACTTTTGCCAGAACCATTTGGACCCATTAAAACATTAATCTCTCCTTTAGGAATTTCCAAAGAAACTCCTTTGATAATTTGTTTTTTTTCAACGGATAATTTTAGGTTTTTGATTGAAAATGTTTTTTTCATTAAATTGGTAGTGTTAAATTCACTGAATGATTTTGATCTTTGGGAGGATCAAAATTAACTTTTACCTCCCCTTTGCCCATTTTATTTTCATAAAGTATCTTTTCGTTTTGTTTACCATATTCATATACGTCTCGAGTAATACGCACATCCTGCTCACAGTAGTCTTTAAGCTCTTCTAATTTTCCTTCTTGAAATAAGGTAACAGCTTGAAGCCCAGTTCCAGATTTTCCTACATCCAGCGTTGCTTTAGCTACATGATCTAGTTTCACTCTAAACCCCAACTCCTTATAGATCACATCCATAATATCTAACGTGGGAATTTTTGTTATATCACCAGCATAATAATTATTAAGTATTGGCATATCAAAGCCATCCAGATTGTATCCAATTATTCTTGAAGAGTGTTCTAGTATTGGCCAGAGACTGCTAAGCTCGTTTTCTAAATATGATTCAAAACTATCCGTGTCATAACGATATATACCAACAAGCGAGATTTTCATATCTCTATTATTTCTCCCGCCAGCACCAAAGCCGGTTTGTGTTTCAATGTCTAATACAATTTCACTCATTGTTTTTTTGATTAAAAAAGATTAAAGAAGGAAGTTCCCTCTTTAATCAATTGATTAATTTGGATTATTACCTATTCTTTTGGCCAGATTTTATTACCTTCTTCATCATGCAGAATTACCGCATTGACTGGGCAAGACTGTGCTGATTCTAAAATCACATCATCTGGGTTGCCTTTTGGATCTTTGATGATAGCTTTCCCCTCATCATCAAGCTCGAATACTTCTGGTGCTATATCTACACAGCTAGCTACACTTATACAAGCATCACGGTCCACTTCGATCTTCGCGATCTTGGGAGCATCTTTTTTTTCTTCAGTCATAAATTGCTATTTAAGAGTTATTTCTTCTTAATTTTATAGCATATTTATACGACCGTCAACGCAAAAGGCCATTATTAAATTGTATGGTACGAACATTCCTCCTGAAAACCACAGATTTTACAGGAAGAATTATTTTGTTTTACTTGTGGTTCTATCTTTCCAAGTGCTACGCATTCCGCTTGGCCTAGAGAGTCTTCATTTTTACAGCATTTTTGACATTGACCGTGAAGCATTATATTGGATCTTTGCACTAAGAAGCCTTGATCCTTCATGCGGCGTGCGTAATTTTTTAATAAACTAGGATCCTCAATATCATATAGCTCACTACATTTATCACATTTAAAATGTAAATGCGTATCGACTCGGCTATCAAATCGACTCGGCTCATTATGAATCACAATTTCCTCAATATAACCAGTTTCTCGTAGGGCATTTAGGTTTCTATAAACCGTTCCCAAGGAAATATTGGGTACTTTTTTCTTTACCTTCTGAAAAACCATTTGTGGAGTAGGATGAGCAGGTGAAAGATCTCTTACACATCTCAAAATAGCTTTTTTTTGAGCAGTTAAGCGGGTTGTTTTGCTAGAATTAGACATATTCTTATTAGGAATCATTCCTATTTAGATTACTCTTTATCTAAATGCTTGTCAAATCAAAAAAGGCGAGTGTGATACTCGCCTTTTTTCTAAACTCTATATTACTATATCACTCCATCCACCAAAGTGACTGTATTGCTACATTTAACTTGATCAGCTTGATCAACCACGCAAATCGAATAGTAATGTGTTCCTTCCTCTAAATCAGCATCCTCAGTTCGTGAGCCAGATTTATCCCCTTCATCTTCATAGCTTAGTGAAGAAGCATTGGAAATAGCTTTGATATAACCATCTGCTGGATATTGAGGAGTTGAATCAGTCTGAGACCATACAAGTTTATAATACTTGAAATCGGCTTCATTTGATTCAGTCCAGCTCAGAGTCACTTCTCCGTCATCATAGCTTCCTGAAAGGGTTACAGCTGAGGGAACTGCATTATTATTAATCGCTGTCACCTGTACTACATTACTACAATAAGTGGTGTCTCCAACAGTACATATGCGATAATAATAGCTTGTTCCGTTTACTGCGGAGAAATCACGATAACTTGTATCATTTTCTGACTTCACGGCAATATAACCATCTTCAGGATATCTTAAGTTTTGATTTGTTTCTGATCGGACAACTTTGTAATACTTGAATCCAGAATTTTCAGAAGTATCTGTCCAATAGATTCCTACGCCGGTTTCTTCAACGGTAACTGATATTACTGATGCTGAACCTTCTGATTCATCACTATCATCATCTTCATCCTCATCTTCCGGCTCTTGTGCCTGCTTTCCTTTCATATGAGCAACGTTAGAACAAAATATTTTTTCTCCAGACATTACTTCGCACACACGGTAATAATAAGTGCTATTTTCAGAAACATCTTTATCAGTATATGATTCTTCTCCAATATTCTTTTTTGCTATATACCCGTCGGTTGGATAGCTTAAATCAGAATTTGTTTCTGAACGTACCACTTTGTAATACTGGAATGTGGATCCTGTTGATCTATTCCAGGAGAGATGTACACCATCATCTTCGGTCTCTGCCTCTAACTTGATTGGTGTTGCAGATGCAGGTGTCTGATAAATTATCTTTACTTCTTTAACTGTTTTGTATCCGCTACTATTTTCTGCAATTATTGTGAAAACATTTTTTCCAGAGGACAAAGTAACAGCATGAGAGAATGTTCCACTATCGTTTGTTACTTCAGTTCCATTTACAGTTACTGTTGCTGATACATCAGACACAGTTCCAACTATTGTTGCTTCAGGCGAAGTCACTGTTGCGCCATTTTCTGGGCTAGTGATTGTGATGTCTGGACCAGCATATGGTTCTAACACTCCGAGATCATCATCTTTCTTTGAATCTTCTTCCTTATTCCATGTGTACCAATCATTAGTGAGATTTTCTCTATCAATATCTGATACTTCAAGATCTTCATCCTTAATTGTAATCTTTTCACCTTCTTTTACCTCCTTATTACTATCACCTGTAATTACCTTTACTTTACTTTCTACAACGCTAACATCTACTTGTTCTGTAGTCATAAGAACATCAAAAGCCGTTCCAAGTGCCTGGATTGTTGCACTGTCTGTTTCAATCTTGTATGTTCTAGAAACATTTTTAACAACTCTACTATAACTAGCTCCAGATTCTTGACCAATTAGAATATTGGTCAATTGAAGATTTGTTAATGCTATTTCTGTAGAATAACCAAGACGGATAGCATCACCATTCTCTAACTCAACTATCGCTTTACTATCTATTCCTGTTTTAATACCGTCTCCTTCATGCAATACAGTATCGGTTTCTACTACAGCCCATTCTGCTTTATCAATTTGAACCAGAACATCACCCTGTTGATATGCCAAAGTAGCAGCTAGTGCAGTTTTCTGTTTTTCACTTGATAGAGAAGCATCTACAAATATTTCTTCGGTACTGTATTGAGAATACCAGTAAATACCACCACCAACAATTATGGCTAGTATAAATATTACTATTATATTTGTGTATTTTCCTTTCATATGTTTTTTTGTAAATTCTAATTTATTATTTTAAATTATCCAAGTAATTGACTACAGAAAGAGCGGCAACTGCTCCCATTCCTGTGGCGATTGTTATTTGTTTGTATGGTATATCAGTGACATCACCTGCTGCAAAAATCCCTTCTACACTTGTTTTGCCAATACGATCAACAATTATTTCACCAAATTTGTTTTTTTCAACAATATCTATCATCCCTGAATTAGGAATGCTCCCAATATGAACAAATACTCCTTGAACCTCCAGATTCTTTTCCTCCTCTGTGCTCTTATCCTTATATTTTAGCCCATTTACCATTTGTTCACCAATGATTTCAGTTGTTTCCGCGTTTGTAATTAGTTCTATGTTTTTTGCGGCTACCACTTTATCAATCAGTACTGTTTCTCCCTTCATTTCTTCATTTCGATTTACTAGATAGACTTTGCTAGCAATTTCAGATAGCATCAGCGCTGATTCGAGTGCAGAATTTCCCCCACCAACAGTTGCAACTATTTTATCTCGAAATAGCGGGCCATCACAGGTCGTACAATAGGTCACTCCCTTTCCTCTGAATTCATCCTCACCAGGGATCCCAAGGTGACGAGGTTCAACACCTGTCGCCACTATAATGCTTTTAGTTTCATAAGTTATTGCTTCACCGTTTTTTTCTGATTCAATACCAAATAGTTCGCCGTCTTTTTTTACACTTTTTACTGACACCATTGTTTCAGGAGTAACATTATTACTCAATAGATGTTCTTTAAATTTTTCACTTAACTCTATTCCGTCTGTTTTGGGAAAACCGGGGTAGTTGCGCACTTCACCAGACTTTGCAACCTCACCTCCAATATCCTGAGAAACAACAAGAAAATTAAGATTCCGTCTAGCTGCGTAAATACCAGATGCAATTCCAGCAGCTGATGCACCAACTATTATTAAATCGTATACCATAGTTTTATTATTATTTTTTTAACTTTGAACTTAATTCATGAGGTAGAGGAAATTTCATATCCTCTTTTATTTCTTCAATTTCTTCTATCTCCTCTACACCAAGTTTCTGTAAATGCACTACGACTTGTTCTATGAGATGTTCTGGAGCAGATGCACCTGCTGTCACACCGATTGCAGTAGCGCCCTCAAGTTGTTCTGGCTTAATATCGGAACTGCTTTGTATTAAATATGCAGGAATATTTTTTCTCTCCGCTACTTCACGTAGTCGATTCGAATTGGAACTTTCTGGATCGCCAACCACAAACATAACGTCACAATATGTAGCAAGATTTTTTACTGCTGCTTGACGGTTGGTTGTTGCATAGCAAATATCTTCCTTTGGTGGTTCTTTGAGCTGTGGGAATTTTTTTCTCAATTTCTCCAATATTCCTTTTGTATCATTTACGCTGAGTGTTGTTTGGGTTAGTACTGCTACTTTTGATTCATCTGGGATGTTTAATTCTTCAATATCCTTTTCTGTTTCAATGACATAAGTATTCTCTGGTGCCTCACCCGCTGTACCTTTCAGTTCTACATGTCCTTTGTGACCTATTAAGATAATAGAATAATCCTCTTTGGCAAATCTTATTGCTTCAAGATGAACCTTTGTTACCAGAGGGCACGTTGCATCAATAATATCTAAAGCTCTCTTTTTCGCACCCTCTCTTACTAATGGTGAAACTCCGTGAGCACTAAATATTGCTTTGCTTCCTTCTGGTATCTCTGAAAGTGATTCCACAAAAATAGCCCCTTTTTCCTTGAGGTCATTTACAACATGCTGATTATGTACAATAGCATGCCGAACATAAATAGGCGGCCCAAATGTTTTTAGCGCCAAATCTACAACTTCAACTGCACGTGCTACTCCCGCACAGAACCCCCTTGGTCTTGCAATAAATACCTTCATAATTGATTATTATCTACTATATTTCACTATTTGTTAAATATATTATACTAGAAAACCTAAGTATTAAACAAGGCTACGGGGTTGACAAAATGAGCGCTCCCAATATACTTCAAGACTAGCAACTTCGCACATTGAACTCTGAGGGAGGTGAATCATGTCTCAGGAAAAACTGATCGAAATCCGGGGAGTACCTGTTACCCCTGGGAGCCCTCTGGATAAGAGAACTCCAAGTGCTCCAGGTATTTGGGATGACGACCACGGCTGTGGCGGCTCTACGCGTCATATGGCTCGTCTGGCGAACGGTACCCTGTTTGATCTCGGCAACGCCGGATCAACCAAGCACCTTTGCCATATCTTCGACGGCGAGACCGACACCTTCGATAATCACCCAGTCGATCATCTCGACATTACTACTCCACCCAATGATCTTCCGAGGGAAGAACATCACAGCTGGATGGAGGAAGGCAACTATGCACAGGGGTAGTCTTGAAAGATGCCCCTTTTTTTATTGCTAAATTAGTTTACTGGTTTTTGAATGTATTCTTGATAATCAGGATGTTCCTGCCAATATTTCCATAGAATCTCAGTATGAACTGTTTTACCGCCGTAAATCACAGCACGTGCTATCGCCTCGACTGGATAGCCACCATAAGCGTATGAATTGAAAAGCTTCACCCAGTTCGTATCATTTATTCTTAAATTCTCTAATCCAAATTGTGATTGGAGTTTTTGTTTTAACTCGCTTGCTTTTTGCTGTTCTGTTTCTATTGGAAGTCGAGCTTTGCCATATTTATATACAAATCTCCCTTTCACCAAATCCTTGCCGATATATTCATTATAATCATTACTTTCCTGCCAATGATTAAAATGTATTTCGGGATGAATAGTTTTCCCGCCAAAGCGTAGAGATTGAACAATCGCAATAACAGGGTAGCCGCCATAAATATATGAATTGACCAGCTTGTACCAGTTTTCCTGAGTTGCAGGAATCTTCCCTTCTCCAAAGTATTGTTCTAGAACTGTTTTTAATTCCTCTGCATGTTTTTGTTCTAAAGTAAAAGATATTCTTTTTTGATCATAGGGCCCATATGGAAGAAGACGATACCAATGCCAGGCAAGGCGCGGATCCATGTCCAAGGTTAGAAGTCCAAAGCTATCTTCATATATATCTCCTATATCTCTATTGCGAATATTGTATAGAAATATTTTGTCAACGAATCCTGTTTCCAATAATAGCTTTGTTGCATCATCTAAATAGTCTACTTGAGATTGCTCAGTAATTCCTACTGATCCGGTGGAACATCCCAATTCAGTAATCCAAACTTGCTCACCGGGCCGATATGTACCCACCACACTCCGAAGTGTATTCAAGTGAGACATCATTTCATTATGATTCCCATTTTCACAATAGTACCCATGGACAGCAAGACGATCAAAATAATCACCATAGTCCTGAAAGAGTCTTTCTGCGAAATACCAGTTGAACCAACTAAGCCCTCCGCTTAACACAAGAGCATCTGAATCAATATTTTTTATTGTTCGATAAGCTCTTTCCAAAATTGGTCCATATGTTTCTGGATTATGCGGTGTAAGATATGTTGATGAATCCGGTTCGTTCCACACCTCCCAGGCTTCCACCCTGTCTTTATAACGATGTACTACTGTTCGAACAAATTCTTCCCATACATCCAGATCAGGCTGATAAAAATCCCCGTTTGTAACCCCATATGCCAACATGCCCAAGACTTTAATCCCTTCTTGATCATACCGATCCAAAATATCATCATATCTGGCAAACCATGCTTCTGGGTTTTCTACCATAAATACTTCAGTATAGAAATGCTCTCTAACCCAAGTGGTTCTGCTTTGATGGAGACGCTGTTGATACTCATTATCCAAACCAAAACCACCCAAAGCCCAGTGGACGTTTAGACCAATCCTTTCATTTGTTGCCACCCACGGATCAACAGAATAAACTGATACTGGAACAACTAAAATGATTAGAATTAAAATAGTAAAAATAATTTTTTTCATTGACTTCTATTATACACAATTTTTTTAATAATAAAAAAAGGCTCCGGGGAGAATCTTGGAGCCGTCTGAAGGGGTAAAGAACTATGCCGCTTGAATAGCGAAGATGTGCTCGATACCTGCGCGAGCATAGGCTTCATGGTCAAAAAAGGCTTTCAGCCGATCCTGACTCAGAATGTCACTGGCCGTACGAGTATCCTCGCAATCTTTCACCATGTCGGAAATCGGCATTCTCGCGAGCTCGACACTCAGATGCGAGCTATCATCATTCGCCTTGAAGGAACACGCTTGGATCAGACGGTAGGCCGTCTCGTAGTCCAGTCCCGCATCTTCCAGGGCATGGCGAACTCTCTGGCCTGCCCAGACACCCAGCGACTCGTGCGTCAGACGATGTAGCATTCGGTCCGGGAACACTTCCAGATTCTCCACCATAAAGGCAAGCTTGGTGGCCATGTAGTGAACGATGGTAGTAGCTCGACCGAAGATATGGCGTTCCACGTTGGACTGGGAGATCTCGCGACCTTCAAAAGTGCCGATATCTTCCAGCGCACACATGGCATCCGCCCGCAACATCCGAGGCATGCCCATGAACTGCTCGGTCAGGATTGGATTCTTCTTCCAGGGCATGGCAGAAGATCCCTTCTGCGCCTTCTTGCGAGGTTCTCGCAGTTCCTGCACCTCACTGCGCATCATGACCCAGAAAGTCTTGGCCATCTGCTCGAACACACCGCCAGTGATGGCAAGCGCGGTCACCAGTGCAGCATGACGATCACGCTGCAGAATCTGGGTTTCTGCCTTAGCTGGCGTCAAGCCCAGATGTTCGAGCGCAATTCGTTCGACCTCGGGATTCAGTCCGGCGTAGCTGCCTACCGCGCCGGAAATCTTACCCTCGGACAAATCGAATTCCATCACGATCCGTAGACGCGCGATGCACCGGCGAACCTCCTCGGCAAACACCAGTAGCATGTGACCGAACGTGGAAGGCTCGGCGTATTGACCGTGCGTGCGCATGATCATCCAGGTCCACTGATGTTCCATGGCCTTCTGCTGAAGCGCTTGCTCCAGCTTCGAGAGCGCCTCCAGGTCCAGATCGAGCGCTTTGCGCAACATCAGAATCAGCGCCGGATCCTCGATGTCATATGAGGTGATCTCTCGATGGAACTGAATGTTCAGATGCTCGAAACCGGCCGCAGTCAAGAACTCCTGAACCGTTGTGGTGAACGCAATCATGTCATGGTGGATCTCGGCATCGATCTCGTCGATTCGCGTCACCGTGAATCCAGCATGTTCCGAGATGTCTCGAAGCGAGTTTTGCGGGGCTAGGCCCAGCTGCTCACGCGCTCGAAGGACCGCTAGCTCCACCTCGAGCCAGTGATCAAACTTTGACTCCCTTCGAAGCCATAGCTCTTGCATTGGCAGTAGAGCGTACCTTAGATCTATCACGGATTTCTCCTCTCAGCTTGAGTAAAGGTTCGAAACAGTTTGTCACCTTAGCAAGAATTATTAATTTATGCAATAAAAAAAGAGGGGTGTATAATCCCTCTTGAACACCGGAATCCGATGTCACCGCTTGATGCGGACAGGTACGAATAACCGCTCAAAGAACTCAAAGATGTTTCCGTCAGTGATGTCGACGAGAGCACTGACGAAGCGATTGTCATGATTATCCATCACGCCAAGCACTTCGAATCGACCTTCTTCCTTCCCATCGAATTCCATACCGACAGTCGGTTCTTCTTCGAGATTCCACTCGATAAGACTAATTCGACCATCTTCCTTTGAGTCAGGATTACCGACTTCACGGATCTGGAGAGCAAGTATAAAACAAGCCATCAGTCCCCCTTAACGTTTATACAGACGCGTGACGTTTCTTTCCCACACTCAGCAGGAAGCCGAGAAACAGTGCCAGAACACCAGCGATCATGACTTGTTTTCCAGGATCCTGAGAGAACGTATACCAGTGGAGCAGAATCCAGGCTGGAATGGTCTTGACCAGGAAGCCGAACATGAATCCCGGCTGGACGTGTTCACAGAAGCCCTTGAGGCTCCATCGGCGCCCGTTATTTTCGATGACATAGTTGCCATACTCATGGGTATGCATCATGAACAGTGCATAGCCACCGAGGACGTTGATGGCCAGGCTCTTCTGCAGAGCCACCGCAAAGTTTGGGAGTAGGCCCTTAGCGATCAGGGCATCGACTCCTCCTGAAAAGAGTGGGAAGGCGTATGTGAACCATATGCCGAACACACCCCAGAGCAGGGCTCGCTGAATCAGCTTGTCCAGATCCCAGTTACCGCAAGCAATTCGGTACTTGATCAGTTCGCCGGTCGTCCCGAGGAAGAACAGCTTCATGTACCCCATCGGGTACGCAGTCCACCAAGCATGTTTGGTAATGGACGAGAAGCTTTCCGTCCTGAATACAAACCAGCAGAACAGTAGAATTGATCCCAGGAAGAACAGCATCAGCTGCTCAAAACTAACATTCCGGTCAGCGGTCTTTTCCATCGCATACCTCCGTGCGAGAAATTATGGGTTTGAGTCAGTCGATCACCTTAGCAAATGTTTTACAAAAAATCAAGGTATTTCCTGTATATTTCATTCTTGAAATCTATTTCATTTATCTCTTTATTTTTTGAATAAGTAATACTCATATTCTTCACTAATTGAAGTTCATTATTAATTTCTACTTTTGATTTGCACGATCTCAAATAGTTCAAATAGCAATTTTGATATTGATCCAGTGTCTTGCAATTCAAGAAATTCTGAGGACCAAATATATCTTTATCCTCCTTACTTGCCGGATAAAGCCCTGCGGAAAACTCACCTTTCCTCTCATTCTTCAGTAGATTGAATAGCGGACAGTTTGGGCAATCATTTTTGCATTTCCGAACATCTTCTGTATCAAAAATAAAGCGAAAACCCCGCCAATCATCAACTATCACATTAATAAACCCATCATACTTTTTTGATAGTTCTTTTAATTTTCTTTCTGCAATTTTTAGAATATCTTTTCTCATAGTTTTGTAATTAAAAATAGATGGTTGGAGTGGAATATTCTTCCACCCCAACCTAAGTTTTGAGGCTAGTCCAGGAAGGGGACAGGACACAGGGTGTAGCCACCAAACGGATCACCCGTTCCTTCCACGGTGGCTCGACAACCACCACGGCACTGATTCCATTTAGAACAGCTACCGCATGGCTCACCAACTGTCTCCTGTGAAAGCACGAGGCGATTACAAACCAACGGCGACTCGTATGCCTTGCGAATCGGATCAGGATCCGTAATTTGCGCCAGCTTTACCGTAGAGTTGGAACAAGCGCGAATATGACCGTCCACAGCAAAGTAAAGACCCTTGTCATAGAATGGACACGAGCCGAAAACATGCGGCATCAGCACTTCCGCTTCTTCCAGACCGAACTCCCCTCGCACCGCTTGGATTTTTTGGATCATGGCAGCCAACTGTTGTGAAGTGGGCGCTACTTTCCAATAGTCAGGACCAATCGGCTCACCAGAGCCCATTAACTCCAAATCAGTGCCAATTCCCTGCTCTAAACACCAGCGGTAATAGTCAGGGACATACGGCAAGTTCTGCCTTCGAATCAAGTTTTGAAGACGGAAAAGCGGATCGCTATATCCAGCCTTCTGAAACACCTTGATCGCTGCAAGAAGCTGCTTGACTATCTTTCCATTTCTTCCCAGCATTTCACCCTGCAATCCGTACAGTGAAGGATCGCTTGGGTTAATGTTGAGCTTGCCGGTGATGTGAACTTCCCTTTCGAAAAGCCATTTTGCCAATCCTGGAGTAATCACAAGCATATTTGTGAATATCCATGGCATAATCCCTCGCCGCAGAAGCTCTTCAATAAACTTCTGCAGATGCGGCCACAATAGCGGCTCACCGCCAAGCAAATCCATAGTTTCAAGTTCTGCGCCACGATAATCACGACACAGATCCAAAGCACGAATAGCCTGTTGTAGAGACATCTCTCCACGATTCAACGAATCACGTCGAACCATATAACACCCCGGGCAAGCAAGTTGGCATCGTGTAGTAACTTCCACGATTCCATACCGAAGCCCTGCTGGCTTGAGTGCTTCTTGGTAGCGTGAATCGATCATGGTTGGATTTCCTCCAGCACAGGGTCGGTATTCTTCCATGACTAAACCTCCAAACTAAAATGAACGGATTGAGTTTTTGTAAATCAAAAACCCCTTCTCACCTTGAGAAGGGGTTAGCTTTATATATTCACTCTATATCAAGACAACCCTTTCCTAGGTGAGGAAGAGTTGCGATGATGTCCTTTATTTTTTGTAATCATTTTTTTATAACCACCCTTACCTGTCTTAAGCCATTTCGATATTCGGGCGACAGTAGTAGAGCTCAATCCAGTTTCTCCAATAATATTGCTATACGGTATATTTTGATCAAGCAATCGTGCTGCCCGCCAACGATTCCCAAATTCAACGATTTCTTGTTCTGTTAATAAATCACGAAAAAAATCCTTTGCGTCTTTCATATTCTTTAAAGCAAGGATAGTTTTGTATAATTCTTCTGTTTTTTTAGTATCCCATTTGTTCATTTTTGCTAATGTTAGTGCTTTATTAAACTAAAGTGTTTGCGCACGTATCACTATATCATGTCTATAGATAATGTCAATACAGTTGCTATTGACTAATAGCGTAATACGAGTACAATCTCAAGTGCATCAAATAGGTGCATTTCCGCTCTTTTGAACAAGGATATACTGATGGATACGCTAAATCATGAATTGAGAGAGTTGATTCCGGAAGTGGGAGAATTCATCGTCCAGCAAGGCATCTCATTTCTGAAGCGAGAGATCGTTACCCCCATTCCGTGGTTCATCAACTTTACTCCTGACGAAAAAAACTACCGGATGCAAGTGATCCTTCGTCGAGATAAAGAAGATGCTGGCGAATGGTATTTCCTGCTTTTCCACGATGGGGAATACTTATGCATACTTGTCTTCACTGGCAAAAAAGGAGAAAAGCTAGAAAGATGGCAACTGGAGAAACTACATACAGATAATTGCCATGTTGCCCGAGAACTAGCTACCTCTCTCAGTGATAGATTTGACATAGAGATCGACGTCGCTAGCCCCCCACCTTTACCCTCTAACCTTAGTTGGCAATGAGGGTTTTTTTATTTGGAAAATAGTTGATTTTCAACGGAATAAGAGTTAAGCTTATTTCAACCACACCCTATTGCACATTAGATCTGAACGGAGGTAAAACCTTGCACTTTAGGCGCGGATTTATCCCTCCAAATGTTAGATCATACCTTGTATTGCCTGAGCTTCCATCTCCCAGCACAAGACTAAGCAAACGACCCCTAAATGGTCTCATACAGGCAAGGCTTGATCCGTTGAAACTAAACGGATTACATCAAGTTTTCTTGACTGGATCATTTATCAACTGGGCCGTATTAGAGCAGTTCGCATTCCCGCTTGAATTCTTTTTTCACAGGAAACTCCAAGCGGTACCAGGTTCTCTGGAAATCAAATTCATCATATGTTGTGAACCTGAGGAATGTGAAGGGATTGCAAGCGCTTTGCATGAAGCTGGGTTTAATCTCACGGGAAATGGGAAATTGATGCAGTCTGAAGGCCGTCATCACCTATGGTTTGTGCTTCCAGCACAAGATCTACCAATTATTGGAGAAGGAATCCATCAAATGAACATCTGGTAAGCCCCCACCTAGCGTGGTGGCTTTTTTTATCTTTAGAGTACTTTACAAATGTGATCATGATGCTATACTGTTTCTAACATTAACAACTACAAAATCGAACACTGTGTCCCCTGCTTGCAGGGGGTTGGGCACAGATTCCGCTTTAGTGGATAGATGATCTTTGCATAAGTGAAGATCCGGCTTCCTCCGTAATCATAGGATAACTGATGTCGTCCCTATACATAGGGAGACTGAGTCAGTAAAGCGATTTAATATCCGTTTCCTGACGGATTTTTTTAATCTGTCAGAATAGGTTATTTGAATAACAAAGGTGGTACCGCGGGTATCTTTTGATAAGATCTCTCGTCCTTTGCTCCAAGTTATGTTTGGATCAAAAGATGGGGGATTTTTTTGTTCTTTCACTCAGGGAGGGTTGGATAATGTCAGATTGCTCAAACAACGAGGTTGACTTGAGGGTGGTGCTCACAAAGGAAGCTTTGGCAAAAATTGGTGGTCAATCGAAACTGGCCGAACTAATCGCCAAAGCAACCGGTTGCAAACAAGTTCATGTATCCACCAGTAGATCACCAATGGGTTGGGGATTTCCCAAAATCAGCGGTCCAACGTGCTGATTCAAGAGGTTTCAAAATGAGGCCTCTTTTTTATTTAATAAAAAAACCGCTCGATCTGGGGAAGACGTGGCGGTTTAAGCGAGAGGGATCTCGCTTGGGTAGGAACTAGGCGAAGAGCGACGGTGTATTCTCACGATTCATGGGGTAACGACGGCCCATCTCGTGGCGCAGAACACTGCAGGTGTTGCCATCGTCGACCTGTCCGCCGCAGAGAATACACTTGGTGCCGTTTGCCTCAGCGACGACCAACCGAATCGGATGACCTTTCCCGTAATCGGGCTTGTGCCACTCGGTCCCCAGCGGGTGTCCTATATGGCACTTCTTAGCACCTTGGATAACGTTTTCTCCACAGAGGGAGCACTTACCATCGGATGTCCGCTCGACAGTGACAACATTGAAAGTTGTGGTTTGGCTCATCGGGTACCTCCATGTTCAAGTCCTCGACACAAGTTCGATCCACGATAGGATATCGTGAATCACGACGATGCTACTACGCAAAACCAGATGATGAAGCGTTCTATTAGAAGTTTATATCAAAATCATGCAAAGTCAAACGCAACAAACAATAGTAGCCATCATTTACGTTTTTGTCAAGGGCAAGTCATATGAAACAAACAAAAAAGAGGCGGGAACACCGCCTCTTTACTTAAAAAGATTTATTCTGTCTTTGCCGTAGTTACAATTACTAGTGTTTTTCCCTCGCTTTCTGAAATACTTACAGTTACCATTCTGTTTCCCTTCTCTCCTCCTAAAGTTACCATACCTGCAAAAGCTAGAGTTGTATTTACATCCCAGCCTTCATCTGCAAATTCAGTCTCATATTTTGTTTGCATTTCAGAAACTGATTTACTAGTTTCTACCGTGGCTGAATATGCATTGTCGGCCGTTTTAGAAGCAGCCAATATATCACCATCTGCTACATAAACGTCAGATGGAAAATCAGAAGGCAATGAAACATTTTCTCCAATCTCCATTGTCCCTTCGTCAGTTTCTACTTTGATAGTATTGTTGTCTACATCAACATCCGCACTACCGCCCGTTGCGTCTTCAATAGCGTTTTCTGCTTTATTTTCAGCCGCTTTTTTTGTGCAACCCGCACCAGCAATTACTGCTACTGCAAACAACATTATTATTATAAGTGAAATTTTTTTCATCTTTTTTATCATTACTAATTAATTACATCCTCCTACAACATATTGATCGATGTTTCTTCCTTGATCAAAAATGCCGTCTGTGAAAACTTCATAGTAATTATCGCATGCACCACCATCATTAAGCATTAGTTCGTCATTGTTTTCTAATTTTGCAGATAAATGGTATTCATTTCTTCCTTGAATATTGGTGACATACCAATAACGGTAATTTGTACTACTATCATTTATTGGATCTTGTAAAAATTCCTCCGGCCAATAACCATTTGTATACAGTCCTGCCGTAGAGCTACATAGACCTCCCCCATACGGTGTACAATCACCTTCTTCATAGCAAGTATGTTTAGCGGAATCATCTATGCAAAGCCCTTGTACTCTAGGGTAACCATCTCCTGCGGGACTACAATCAGGATGAGTGAAACAACACCCTGCGTTCTCAGTAAGCCCATCTTCACCATCTAAAAATGGAAAAGAACTAGAGCTATCTACAGAAAATGGCAATGGGCAACCGCCATTTGATGGTCTTGGACAAAAATCGCCACAAGGATAAGCATCATATTCATCATAGAAGTCTTCCAACGCTGCTTGCATTTGGCTTAATTCAAGAATTCTCTTGCTATCCCGTGCATCAGCCCTGTTTTCTCTATATACAACAACGGCAATAGAAGATAATACACCAATAATGGAAAATATAACCAATAATTCAATTAAAGTGAAACCATTTTTCTTCCTGTTAAACATATGCATATTATAATACAAAACTTTAAAGTCTACTATTCATCTAATGACTTAATCACCGCTTCCACCTGATCATCAGATAATTCTAACTTGCCTCGCAATACTCCTTTCACTATCCCCTGAAATGCACCTTTATTATCTTTAGTCGCTTTCAGTTTTGGATATATTTCTACAACTCCTAGTAATTTATCACGCAGTATACCTCCTAACTTTCTTAATGCAGGGGGAACTTCTGCTTTTTCTTGTTTTTTATATTTATACTCTCCACCTTCAAACACAATCCCTGCCTTTTGATCACCACCTCTACGCGCATGAATTGCCTGCATTAGTGCTGGTAATGCTTTTTCCATTTCCTCCAAGGTGCCCACCTGTTTTTCTGCATTTTCTATAATTCTTGCCACACTTGGATCTAATGCATTACTTCCCTGGTTAAATCCAGCCATTTTGTCAGATTTATTGAAAGCAAATACAATTCGCATTTTGGTTTCTAAATCTAGATCCCCTGGAATTTCTTCAACCTGGGCAACAAATTTATCGTAAGCTTTTAAATCTTTTCCTTTAGGCTCATTATTAGTTTCGAAATTATTAACCAAATTCAATGCAGAAGCATGTAGTCCTGCTAGCCTTGCTACTAATTCCACTTCATCCTCTTCCAGTTCAAAATGCTCGGCCAATATTTCTCTAACCATCCTCGCACTTTCATCTTCATGACCTGAATATTGCCTCCGTTCGGGATCTCTGGGGTGAACTTGCTGACCATCTTCAGAGGTTTTACCAAGATCGTGCATCTTTCCCGCAAGTAATACTAAATTCCTTTCCTTATCCGGCAATGCAGTTATCACTGGATCCATTTCTAAGTGTCTTACCAATTCTTTTGTATGATCATCTAAATTCAATGAATGAAACTCACTCCTCTGATCAAAACCTCTCATAGCTGCCACCTCAGGAATTCTCTCCTCTAATTCCTCATAAGTTGCCTCGGACGTTAGTTTTTCTAATTCTGGATCTCCTTCGGGATTATCATCCCCACTTGGCATAGTTGGCTCTTTAAACATATTCCTTTGACATTAATTAACTAATTCTTTTATCTCTAATACTGACAAAGGCTGATTATAAATTCTTACATCATCAAGGTATCCCTTAAAATTAATGAATTCTGGTGATATTTCATGATGTGTTCTTCCTAAGCCAAGGGTCAGCTGTTTCTGAACAGGTATGCTAGAAAAAAACGACTGGTCGCTTGAAGTACCAAAATTATAATCCCTGCTATCTAATTCCACTCCATTTAGGTAGCCTGTATTGCCATCAGGTCCAACAGTTACAGCAAAGTGATGCCATGTATTTTCTGCTAAGTTTTCATTCGTATCAAAGCACAAGAATGGTTCTTGATTATCTTTTATCCAGGTAACATATAACTTTTTATTGCTGGAATCCAGAGTAAGGCCGTTACTCTCTGTACCTCCATGACCAATCTCTATGATAAACATATTTGACTGATCAGTCTCGTCATCAATCCCAAAATGTAGGATTGGCATAATTGGCTGACTATCCAAGATGGAATTGTACTTAAACCAAAATGCTATTGTGCCCTGATCGAGATTGCTGAGATCATTGATTGATTGCGACAGGTCAACATAATCATCAACCCCATCAAAATATAATGCATTACCGATCTTACCGCTTTCCCAAGTAGCACCACCTATTACAACTTCACTTTTGTTGCTAACTGAATCCATAGCATTATTTCCACTTTCTTCATCGAACTTCCAATGAGCAACCAACCCGGGTTCATTTAAATCCTTTGTTGATGTGTTCGTGTTGTTCATAGAATTTGTATTGATGTTTGTTTCTATAGGAACAGTTACTGCTTCGTTTGTATTATTATTTTGATTGATGTCTGTAGTATTTATGTCGTTTCCTGATAAATAGAAATAAACACCGCCTGCCAATATAACTATAAGTCCAATAACGATAATCGTATTTTTCATTTGTCTTAGTTTAATTGTAAGCTGGGACACCTATTGGTATAGCACCTAAATCACTATTGCTAATACCAAGGCCTAAATTTCGCATTAGTTGAAAGGCATCTGCCGGCCTTCCCATATAGTACCGCCGATCATTGACCGGAGAAACATACCAAGCCTCACCGTTTAGCTCTATCTGAAGTAAGATCTTACCTCTAGTGTTTCCAATAATACTGCTATCTGCAGACCAAATATCATTATCATATGTTGGAATCCTCGCCAAATTGTCATTGGTAATGCCCAAGCCAAGCGATCTCATAATATTCCAAGCGTCCATAGGTCGACCAAGGTAATAGCGCTTGAGATCGCTATGTATATACCAGGCTTCTCCATTCTCTTCTACTTGTAATAATATTCTTCCCTTTAAACGTTCAGCTATGTCGGCTGAAGCTTGAGTTGGAACAGAGCCAGCGCTCCCAGACCCAAAGGCATATAGATTATAATCCCAAGTACCAACATAGACTGTTCCATCTGCACCTATTGCCGGTGAACCAGGTGTGGAGCCTATACCAGACACGTGCCATTTTTCAGTTCCGTCTGGATTTAATGCATAGAAATTTCCGCTGTTCGTGCCAAAAAATATTGTTCCTTCTGATCCTATTGCCGGTGATGATGTTACACCTTCATACGCCTCTGGTGTTTTGAAGCGCCACTTCAGATTACCATTATCATCTAGAGCATATAGATAAGTATCCCAAGAACCAATATATATTGTGTCGCCCACTACAACTGGTGTTGAGCTAATCCCGTCTCCAGTGAGATATTTCCACTTGAGCGATCCATCAGGATTTAAAGCATAAAGGTAACCCTCCTTGCTTCCAGTATAAATAGTACCGTCAGATCCGATGGCAGCTGGGCCTTCTACCCACAGCTCAGTTTCAAATTCCCACTTTCTTGTACCATCGGGGTCTACTGCAACAATTTTTCCCTTATCCTCTACACCGTCAATACCCGATGGCGTGCCAGCACCATAATAAATTGTGCCATCAAATCCGATTGCAGGAGGAATAGGAATACCACTCACTTCAGGCAAGTGCCATTTTTCAGTCCCATCAGGGTTTATTGCATACAAACCGCTTTCAAAACTAGAATTATCATCTGCCCTAGCAGAGCCAATATATATTGTCCCATCTATTCCAATGGCAGAGGAAGTCCAAAAATCTGGATTCCAATTAATAAAAAAACGCCATTTTTCAGTTCCATTAGGATTAACTGCAAACAGATAATTTCCAGATGAGAAAATAAAGATTGTTCCATCTGATGCAATAGTAGGTGAAGCCATAATAGATTTCATTACTCCATAATGAACATCGCGAACTGGCTCTCCCGTATCAAATACCCATTTTTGTGTTCCGTTTGGATTTAGAGCATAGAGATTGGCATCATGGGACCCAAAATAAATCGTGCCATCTGCTCCGACAGCTGGTGACCCTTCTATCGCCCCACCAGTAGCAAACGTCCATTTCGTGGCTCCGTTGTTATTACTGGTGCTGTATGGGCTGATGCCTGTATGTTGAGAGTCTCTACGGAACATGGGCCAGGGTGAATCAGCTAGCTGAGCATTTACAATTCCTGCACTAAAAAACACTAGCAACAAAGCCAGTGCAAGCAGAAAAGGTTGATTAATTTTGCTTTTCCATATCATATATATATTCTACCAAAAAACCGCCAGTTAGGCGATTTTGAGGAGGAAGACTAGGAACAAGTATTCCAGTATAAGCAGAATAAAAATATGGTGCAGAATCTTCGTTTTCCTTCACCCCCTCCATCACTACAAAATGAGTAGATTCTGTATCTTTAGTCTACCAACTTTATTTCCCCTTCCCAGGATTTGGGGAATTTTTTTATTGCTCTTCGTACTCCAGAGTGTACGTTGCTAGAATAGGTGCGTTCGCAACGGTAGTCTCTTCATCTACTCCACTTGATTCCAAGCCATCGACTATCTCCTCTACCCAGTATTGGGAGGAATCGTAGATCTCCAGTTTGTTGAGATCGTAGATGTCCTGAAGCGTGAAAACGCTGGGGCTAAAAGCGTCGCCCCACGCGGTCTCAAACATATCCGCATCTTCCCAGGCATCGGTCGTGCCGTAGGTACACTCAATATAACGCATTGTCTCATCCAGTATATTGCCGTCGGCGATCTCCAGAATGTCCGGCATTACGTCCTTCTCGCAATATATCCCTCCAAGCGGGCTTCTTCCTTGACCGACCCGCGTCTCGTTAGATTTCATGTGGCCGGCCAACAGGCTGTAATGGGTGTTACCAAGATTGGTCGCCTTTTGGGTAAACGTGTCGGTGATCTTGAAGAAAAAACCCACTTTTACGTATTCGTATCCGTCAGTTTCTCCAATTTTAATACCGGCCAGTCCTTCAATCTTACCATCAGCGGAACTGATGTTAAATGTCTTGCCATCATACTGCTTTGCATCTGAAGTTGGAGCTGTGCTATTGGTCGTCGTTTCCTCAGTGTTAGTCGTTACAGCAGTATTGGTTGTGGCAGTTGTGTCCACAGCCTCCTCACTTTGTGTGAAATAGTAAACTGCTCCTGCGGCGCCAAGTATCACAATAAAGATGATAATTACTACAATTGTTTTATTAGACTTTTTACCTTGAATTGGTTGATCTTCCATATTATTTATTATTAATTATTAACTTATGAGAATTCTAAGGTGTTATCTATATCTCTATCCTACGCTTATATTAGTGAATAATCAAACAAAAAGATATCGAGGAATTCAAATAAATTTGCAAACAATAGTACCACCTTTTAACCGAACAAATTAGGAACGGACCGAAGAGGATACGGATTTGTGAGGAAAGCGGGATGTTCATGTAGAATGGAATCCAAAATGAACAATTACGCGTGGCTCCGGGGGCAGGACTCCCCCTCGCTCCGACTCGGGTACCTAGGCGCTGTGCACCGAAAGCTACGCCAGCTCGCTTTCTCTCGCGCCCTTCTCGTCCTACCAAACAATAAAAATAGCACCACCAAAAGGTGATGCTATTTTTATGGCTCCGGGGGCAGGACTCGAACCTGCGATATCCACGTTAACAGCGTGGCGTTGTACCAACTCAACTACCCCGGAATAAACAAAAAACCAGTCTTTGATGACTGGCCACTATTAGAAAACAAAACTAGGCCAGTCAGGTCTGGTTATTATTGTTATTTAGTTTGGCTGTTTTCTTTTCCATATATAATGTTTATCGTAGATTGAAAATATTGTCAAATAATAAAACTGCAAGTTCTGGCTCCTGGAGTCGGACTCGAACCGACAACCTACCGGTTAACAGCCTCCGCCGGAGGCGGACCCGCCTTTGGCGGGGGTTGCTTTCATTCTTATATAGATAGTTTAAACAAAAGATCCACATTTTGGCTCCTGGAGTCGGACTCGAACCGACAACCTACCGGTTAACAGCCGGTTGCTCTACCATTGAGCTATCCAGGAAAGACAAAATGTGGATCCTTACTTTTTTAATAAATCATCCAAAAACTTCCTACCCTGTCCAGATTTTAAGAACTTTTCTCTTTGTATTGCCTCTTTCTTATCACCATACTCTTCAACATGAATAATAACAAATGGTCCATTTTCGCGGGTCCATTTATTGGATCCTTTATTATGCTCATCAAGCCTTTGATTAACGCTCTTTGCTGTATATCCGACATACCGTTTAGCATTTTTTTGACTTCGCAATACGTAAACAGTGTACATAATGAGATTCAGTTTAAACGAACAGCCTCCGCCGGAGGCGAACCCGCCGTCGCTCGTATGAGCGAAATTCAAGCATAGTGGGTAAGTCCAGGAATACAGAATTTGCAGTCTTACATGCAAATACTAAACGTGAATATATTTATAATCTATTTATAAGTTTTTGTAAAGTTTTTAGTAATCGCGTAGTTTTTTCATTCCATCATGACCTTGAATCTTCTCTAATGCCTTTGCTTCAATCTGCCTAATTCTCTCACGAGTAACCCCAAATTCCTGACCAACTTCTTCTAAAGTATGAGCTACACCATCCAATAAGCCAAAACGCATTTCCAATATTTTTTGTTCTCTTGGTGGCAACCCGCTAATTATATCTTTTACGTGATCTTTTAATAATTGTAGAGATGCGGAACGATCTGGGGTAACTGTTTTCACATCTTCTATGAAGTCGCCCAAACTAGAATCCTCATCATCTTCACCTACAGATGTTTCCAAAGAAACGGTATCTTGAGAAATCTTAATAATATGATTTATCTTTTCTACAGTTTGATCCATCTCAGCTGCTATTTCTTCTGGTAGCGGTTCTCTTCCAAGACTTTGAATCAACTGACGTTCTATTTGTTGGAATTTATTAATAGTCTCTACCATATGAACCGGAATCCTAATGGTACGGGATTGATCTGCTAATGAACGAGTTATCGCTTGGCGTATCCACCATGTAGCATATGTAGAAAATTTATATCCTTTTCGATAGTCAAACTTTTCTACAGCACGGAATAGACCTACATTCCCTTCTTGGATCAAATCAAGTAGAGACAGGCTTCGACCTGTGAACTTCTTGGCAATACTTACAACTAATCTGAGATTCGCTTCAATTAATTTCTTTTTTGCTTCCTCTACATTTTTCTCTTTAAGTTTTGCTAATTTTACTTCCTCTTCACCAGTTAATAATGGTACTTTACCAATCTCTCGAAGATACATTTGGACCGAGTCGTTAGCAATATCTCCTAAATCAAACTTTTTCTTTTCTTCTAAAGATTTTGCTTTTTTATCCAAAACCCAAGCATCACCATCAGTATCGAGAATCCCTTGCTTTGTTTCTATTACCTGTATTCCCTGTTCTTCAAATTCAGTTAATATTTCTTCATACTCTTCCAAATACTCTTCCAAATCAGGTAGCGTATATAGTATTTCTGTTTCAGTAACAAAACCCCTCGACCTCCCTTTTTCAATTAGTTGGTCAACGACTTTAGGATCTATGGGTTGTATTTTAACTTTTGTTCTACGCTTAACCGTTTTCTTGGCTGTAGATTTTTTAACAGCCTTCTTTTTTACAATAACTTTCTTTTTTACTACTGTCTTTTTTACCGGCTTTACCGATGTCTTCTTTGGTTTTGCGCGCGAAGTTACTTTCTTCTTGGTTTTTGTTGTAGTTTTAGGCATAGATTAAAACCCTACCTCCAAAACCACCCTCATATATAACAGGGTGCTTTCTTTGGTAGTTAGTGGTTATTCCAAATTACGTAATTGATTTGTAAATTGATTGAAGGTTTCGCTAAGTTGATCAAGTTCGTTTTGATTTTGATCACTTGATTTCTCTTGCTCAAGAGCCTTAATGTTTTGCTCGATATTTTTTAGCTGAGCAAGTATATTGTTCTTTTTAAGCATGCTGACTCTTTCTGTTATATATTGTTTGGCCTGACTTTCATTAAGCTCCTTGAACTGTTCACCACCCAACAGAAAAAGTACATCTAAGTATTCAGAAAGGTTTTTTTCATCCTGAGCTTCCACTTCAATAGTCTTTTGGAAGTCAGATATATCAAAATGTTCTTTTTTAGTATAATAGACTACTATGTTTTTGTAAAGTTCTTCTTGTTTTTCATTCGTGAAGTATTCAGGCAACAACTTATCGATAGATGTAGAAATAGATTCTGGAAAATGTACTATTAGACTCAATAGTTCTTCCCCCACCTTATCAAATCTATCAATAATTATAGCTTTATTCTCCTTTGGAACCGTTTTTTTTGTAGAAATTCTTGGTTTTGCGTTTGGAAGTCTGTCTCTCAATATGCTTTCTTCTACATCTAGCTTTTTTCCTAATTCCTTCAGCCAATGAGCCTGTTCAATCGTGTCGCCTATTTTAGCAATAACGGGCAAAAGAATAGCAGCGGCTTTCTTCTTATCTTGTACTTTTGAGGTATCAAGTTGCTGAAATGTATTATCGAAATAAAATTCTAAATAAGTTTTGGCATTCTTTACTGCTTCTACAAACCCATCTTTATTATTTCTAATACATTCATCGGGGTCTTTTCCAGATGGCAAGTCAACTACTTTTACATTCATTTCATTTGCTAAGGCTACTTCTATACCTCGCTTCGCAGCTTCTGCCCCAGCAGCATCTTGATCAAAAGACATGGCAAGATTTTCTGTGAAGCGCTTCAATAGCAAAACCTGTCCTTCAGTTAGTGCCGTTCCCGAGGAAGCTACAACATTTGTAATATCGGCTTGATAGGCAGATATGCAGTCAGTGTATCCTTCAACAATAATAGCCTCACTCTGTTTTCGAATAGATGTTTTAGACTTATCTAATCCATACAAAACATTACTTTTATCATAAATGAGAGTTTGAGGGCTGTTAATATACTTAGCACCTTCTTCCTTTTGTTGGAGTATTCTTCCGCCAAAACCTACGGTATTGCCATGAACATCATAAATTGGAAACATTAAGCGTCCACGGAATCGGTCATAGTATCCGACTCCTTTATCCTTTTTTACCGTCAGACCTGCTAGGAATGTTTCTTCTTCTGAAAATCCTTTTTTCTTCAGAAAAATAGATAAAGAATCCCAAGAATCTGGAGAATATCCAATCTTGAATCGATCTATCGCATCTTGGTTAATATCCCTTTCCTTAAGATAGTTTCTGGCAAACTCTGCCTGAGAAGAATCCAACAAAACCTTGTGATAATAATTAGCAGTTAATTTTACTGCATCAAGTAGTCTAGTTTTCTTATTTTGTAACTGAGGATCTTGCCGGGTAATTTCAACTCCTGCCCGTTTAGCTAGAATGCGCAAGGCTTCTGGAAATTCTACCCCTTCAATTTTCTGAACAAATCCAAATATATCCCCACCTTCACCACAGCCAAAGCAATGCCAAATTTGTTTTTCTGGAGATACCATAAAAGATGGCGTTTTTTCACCATGAAAAGGACAGATAGCCTTTAGATTTGAGCCAGCTTTTTTTAACTGAATATGTTCTTGAATGATTTCTTTGATATCCAGTCGAGTTTTAATTTCTTCTATGGAATTATCTGTCATTGTATTAGAAGTGATTATCGATAATATATTTCAGCTCAGGAAGGATCTTCTCACCTTTTCTAATCATTTCTTTGATCTTATTGATACTAAAAAATTCAATTGTTTCAACCTCCCTATTTTTCATTTTCAATGGCTGGTCATATAATGTTTTAAAAGTGGAAAGAAACTTTGTTAGAATATCTTTGTGAATATATCTATCTTTAAACATGAATTCTATGTTAGTATCTATGCCACATTCTTCTTTTAGTTCGCGCTCGGCAGCTTCTTGGTAGCTTTCACCTGATTTTACATGACCGCCAGCTGAGGTGCTCCAATGTAAAGGACAATGTGACATGTTTTTGGTTCGCAGCTGTAGTGCCATCTCCCCAGTACTATTAAATATTAGCACGTGAACAATTCTGTGGCTCAATAAATTTTTGTAAATCTTATCGCGGCTGGCTTTTCCTACCACCTCATCCTCATCATTTACTACATCAAGATATTCCATTTATACTAGTCCTTCATCAATTAGCATCTGCTTATGATCATATGCCATATCTAAATCCTTAACTTCAGAGGGCTCAAACCATTTTACATCTTGTACTTCTTCGGGTTGGTTTACCTTTGGTGTACCACTCTTTATTCTACAAATATGAGGAAGACAAACAGTAGTTTTTGAGGGATGTCTATTTAAAGCATCGTAGAAACGACCTGTGGATCTGACTACTTCTACTTCTATTCCTACTTCTTCCATTGCTTCTCGTTTCAATGCATCTTCTACAGTTTCTCCCCATTCCATCATCCCGGAGATTAGTCCCCATTTTCCAGGAAAATTTTTTTCTTCTTCAGAGCGTTTCATTAAAAGAATTTGCCCCTTGTCATTCAAAATTATATTATCCACCCCAACCCAAGGATGATCTTCACTTTTTCTTACTACCATATTAGACTTTATAATTTAATTTCTGGATTACGATTAAAAAAATCAATTAATCCTCCTTCGAGATTTTTTACATGTTTTATTTCTTCGAATGCTACCCATTTATGATCAGAAGCTTCGTCTGGATTTATCGTCAGTTCATGGTGAACTTTTACATGAAAAAACATTAGCAATCTTGAAACTGTTTTCTTTTTCGGAATTAAATACATAGAATCCTGACCGTATCCTATGAACCTTGGATTCTCTATTTTTACCCCAACCTCTTCTAGCATTTCTCTTTCCAGAGCCTTCTCTAGTTTTTCATCTCCTTCTGGCTTACCTCCAGGAACTCGCCATGCTCCAAACTTAGGATCATTAACCACCAAAAACTTGCCATTCTTTTCTATAAAAGCACTACAAATAATCTTTGGAAATCGAGAACAATCTTCAGACATAATTAATTTTTTTAGTCATTTTGATACTTCCTAATAAGACCTTCCTCGTCGTCATATTCCACAAATTCCTGATGATGTTTTGGCTCAATATATTCTTCTGTTTTAGCATGCTTTATTCCGCACCAATATTTTTCTGTCTGAGCAGCAATTTCCGCTGTGTACCGCAATAGCCCATTAGCGTATCCACAATACACACAATTAACTTTTTCTAATGGGTCTAAATAGTCTAACTTATGACGATCTACTTTTATATACTTTGACCGATCAACAATCGGAATATTGTATACAGGAAAACAAATTCTATGATAAAGCTCCATGAAAAAATCTAGCAATAACAAAGGTATCACAATTCCCCATATTACAGGGACGGTTAATCTATGTACTAACGATCTTTCTGGGTGTTTTTTATTTTCCATATTACCTTTCATTAATGGCGGGACACTCAGGTTAAGTACCCCGTTCATATGAGTATTATAAGGGTTTTCTGACAATTTTCCTATAGCGCGATTTGAGGTATGTGGGTCGGGAGTTGTTTTACCGAGTTAGCCGAATCCCTACGAATCGGATAGTCAGTGTTATATGAAGTGGGTAATCATCCTTCTTGTTATTTAGACATTTTTTTAACACTATAATAAGAGGGTTCGCCCTCGCCACTTGCTTCTTTTTTAAGTAGGTTTTTGTTATTACATTTTTTGCACGTACAGTAGTATAAGTCCTCTGACTCATGAGTTATTGACTCGACCATTTGTTGTGTGCCACATTGTACACATCTTATGTTATTTATTGGTTTTCCCATATAATTATATTTTTTAGATCTGAAATATTATTTTATTTCTTTCTTAAATATAATACTCCAAAACTTGCCCTTTAGTAGCAGCCTTATTGGCAGATAGAATAATGAAAGTATCCATACACTAAGCCATAGCTTACTACCCGAGAAGTACTCTCCAAGGGTTATGGTTTTCCAATCATTTGAACTATCCAATAATTGAGCTATCAATGGCATTGCTATGCTAAGATATATGAGTCCAAAAATTAAATCGACCAACCTGCTTATCAGTATTTTTATATTGTCTAATTTGAACATTTTGTAATCTCCCTATTTAAAAATTAAATCTGTTGATAAATTGGTAAAATTTCGGTAAGTCGGCGTCTTCGTCCTGGGTGCTAAGATCACCTGTGTCGATATATTCCCCTGCCTCGGTTCACGCCAGTATATCTCCCAGCGTTGGTGTGAAGGTTTTTACCTTCTAATATTTTTAAATGTAGAGAGCCCCCCAATAGCGGTGGGAAGCACTCGGGTCTATCCGATACTAAGTTCTCTTGGCGGAGAGGGAGGGATTCGAACCCTCGAGAGCTTTCACTCTACTTGCTTTCCAAGCAAGCGCACTAGGCCACTATGCGACCTCTCCGAGATATCTTAATTTAAGATACTAATTTCTTGAATGCTTCTCCTCCCTTATATTTTTTTATTTGTTTTTCTCTGAACCAAGCTGTCTTTTTATCTTTAAATTGTTCTTGATGGACTAAGGTCCATAAACCTTTGTTTCGAGTTGAACGGTTAGCACCAGAATTATGATGTCTTAGACGGTCTTCCAAATTAGCCGTCATCCCTATATAATATTTGCCACTATTCTGACTTTGAATAATATAAACTGTATACATGTGTGTAAATTAGCTTTTCCCGCCTTTGGCGGGACCCCGCCAGAGGCGGTGGCCAAGCAAGCGCACTAGGCCACTATGCGACCTCTCCTAAGAGTAGACCTATTATACTTACTTTAGCATAAAAATCAAGAGATATAAAAGAAATGTAAAAAAATGCCCCTTCCAGCTGAAAGCCGGTTGGAGCAGATATCTATAAAGGGCAAGGGGCGCTTGAAGCGCTATCGACAAACGAACTTGCGTACACCTGTGGTCAGGACGATGTCCCTGGAGACGAGGGCATTGCTGCCCGGTGAGATAGTGCGGCGGCTTTTGGCAACTGCGATCGGCTCCTCACCATGGTTAGTGACCCTGACTTGGCCACCCTCTTTGCTGGCGGTGAAGCCGAGAGCTGTCTTGGGATCTCCATTGAACAGGAAATCGCGTCCGTTACGGCGTTCGTGAATCTGGGCGGCAGAGCTCTTCTTTGATTTCTTCGGCATTATCATCACTCCTCAAGCAATTGGTTGTCATACATACGACGGTTGCTGAGTTGGGCTCAGGACTGAGCCCGGAGCGATTTTGGGTCGGTGCGACGACCTTTCTTAGCGCCGAAGTGGGCACAGGACTGGCAGCTATTTGAATGTTTCCTCTGAAACTTTTGACATCTCCTGCCGCCCTTGGAAGCGCTCGTACTACACGGACATACGTGTCCACCGGGTAGGGCAGACGCTGTTTGGGGTCTTTCGGCCATTGTGACTCCTTCGTGTGGAAGTTGAGAATCAGATGTTGATCAAACACGAATTGGGCCCAGTTAGAGGGGAACGTAATGAAGCATGTCACCTCCCATAGGTTGAGTAAAAGGTGCGAAATGATTGTATTCCCACACTACCAAAACAGTCCTATTACGTCAATAATTGAACATTTAACCAATATCTAAGAAAATAGGATTATTGACATTGTACACATTGTGCTCTACTATATCCTAAAGTTCCACTTGATTCATCACTCGTAAGGAGGGTATAGAGATGGCCAACGAAAAGAAAGAAAGAGCCGACGGTCAAGTTGATTCTGCTAAGAATCGCGAGCGCGGCATGCCAGATTGCCCCCATTGCCCTCCTGGTGAAAGTATTGTCTGTAATGGACACATCAGTGGCACTTACCACTGCACAAAATGCGATTCCGATTTCGAGTAAACTCCAAAGGCTGTTTCAATACGAAACAACACGATCCGCCTCAAGTGATCGTTTTTTTATCCTAAACCCTAGCCTCTTGACAAGAATTACAATTCATGATAGTGTTGTATGTTCTTTGAGAATTAGACACTACTAATAAGTGTTCCCGAGAGGTAACAACTGAAAATTCCTCACATTTCAGCTGCTACCTTTCGAGAACATTAACAACCCACCTGGATAATAATCCTGGTGGGTTTTTTGCAAAATAGATAGTTCGTTGACAACTCAGCCACATATCGGTAGCTGGGTGCTTTTGAAAACTCGAGTAAGGGAGACAAGCATGCGCGCACTCGTGTCCATGATCATTATGACTGTACTCTGGAACAGAAGAATGGTAACAATATTCCAGAAAGGGAAAATTGTCGCGATTGGAAAGGTGGTCCACATCTCGGATCACTGGGTTAACATCACATGTGTCATGATGGCCGATAAACACGGGGATATTATCAAGCGGCCAAAGTTGGCAGTTAGTCGAAGTAGAGTGGATCTTTTCTGGACATACACGGAGGGAGAAGAAGAACTACTACAGCCACTCGGCAACGGTAATCCAAAGGTTACCAACGATGATGATCCGGATGAAGATTAGAACAAAATATACGATGCTCTTTATGTAAAAGCAAAAGGCGAGATTCACATCCCGCCTTTTTTCTTTATTTCTTTTTCTTTTTTACTACTTTCTTCTTTTTCGGTTTCGATTTCTTTTTTGGAGTACTCTTTTTTACTGGCTTTCCTTTTTTCTTCTTCAGTCTTCCTTCCAGCTTTTGAATATCCACCGTCATCTTCATAACAGTATCTGGGTTTAAACTTATTGCATCAATTCCTTGTTCGACTAGGAAATGCGCAAAGTCAGGAAAATCAGAAGGCGCCTGACCACAAATACCGATTTTCATTTTCTTTTTCTTGGCGATACGAATAATTTCTGAAACTAGTTTCTTTACCGCTTCATTATTTTCATCACCCACATGATCCACAATAGATGAGTCTCGATCCAGTCCAAGAGTTAATTGGGTCAAGTCATTTGTGCCAATGCTGAATCCGTCAAATATATCACCAAATTGTTCACCAAGAAGCACGTTAGCAGGAATTTCGGTCATCACAAATATTTCAAGTCCGTCTTTTCCCTGGACTAACCCATTTTCTTTCATTACCTGAATCACTTTCTTTCCTTCATCAACTGTTCTGCAGAAAGGAACCATAACTTTAATATTCTTCAATCCCATTTCCTCTCTTACTTTTTTAATCGCAACACATTCTAGATCAAACGCCTCTCTATATTTTGGGTCATAATAGCGTGATGCACCTCGCCAGCCAATCATTGGGTTTTCTTCTTTTGGTTCATAAGGCTTTCCTCCAACTAAGTTGGCATATTCGTTGGATTTGAAATCTGAAAGTCGAACAATTACTTCTTTTGGATAAAAGGCTGCGCCGATCATACCAACACCGGAAGCCAATCTTTCCACGAAATATTCCTTTTTGCTTTTGTAACCTTTGGTTAATTCTGCAATTTGCTTTTTTGCAGCCTGGTCCTTCAATTTACCATAGTTAAGTAATGCCAATGGATGAATTTTGATGTAAGAAGTGAAAATAAATTCTTCACGTGCTAGTCCTACGCCATCATTTGGAATTTGGGATACAGAAAATGCTTCTTCTGGAGTACCAAAAATCATTTGAATTTTAGTCTTCGGTCTCTTTTGCGTACTAACTTTTGTTGTTTTTACTTTAAATGGAATATTCCCCGCATATACCTTTCCTTCAGAACCTTCTGCACAACTTACAGTGATTGGCTTTCCCATCTTTACTTTTCTTGTTGCATTATTTGTTCCAACAATTGCAGGAACTCCAAGTTCACGGGAAACAATTGCCGCATGAGATGTTCGACCACCTAATTCAGTAACAATCGCTGATGCAATTTTCATAATTGGCTCCCAATCAGGATCAGTCATCTTAGTTACCAATACTTCACCTTTTTTAAACTTACTCATTTGCTTCACATTATGAATCACATTGGCTTTTCCTGCGCCAATTTTTGCACCTACGGCTTGACCAGTGGTCAAAACCTTACCTGTACGTGAAATCTGATACTCTTCCAAAACAGTTAAACTCCTTTGAGAAATAACTGTTTCCGGTCGTGCCTGAACAATGAATAATTCTCCTGTAATACCGTCTTTTGCCCATTCCATATCCATCGGCTTGAAGTATTTTGCTTCTTTAGAATAGTGATCCTCAATTATCACCGCCCACTTTGCCAGTTGTAGGATTTCTTTGTCTTTCAATACATATGAATTCTGTTCAATTTCAGATGCAGAAATATTTCTAATACCACCACCTTTTTTATCAGCGTAAATCATTTTCTTCTTTTTTGTTCCCATTCTTCTCGAAATGATAGAATTGTATCCTTCTAATAATTTCGGTTTGAAAACATAGAACGTATCCGGATTGACTGCTCCCTGAACAACGTTTTCTCCTAGTCCCCACGCACCTTCAATCAACACCGCATCTTTAAATCCACTTTCGGTATCAATTGAAAACATTACACCAGACGAAGCTTTATCAGAACGCACCATTTTTTGAACAGAAACTGATAGACCTATCTTGAAATGACCAAAGCCCTTATCTTCACGATATGAGATTGCTCGATCAGTAAATAATGAAGCAAAACATTTGCGAGTTGCCTCTAGCAATGCGGCTTCGCCACGGATATTTAGAAAGGTTTCCTGTTGACCAGCAAACGAAGCATCGGGTAGATCTTCTGCTGTCGCTGATGAACGAACAGCAACATCAACATTTTTACCATACTCTTTTTCCATTAAACGATAGTTTTCTCTAATCTTCATTTCCAGATCCAATGGCATCTCCCCAGCAAGCAATGCATGACGCACTTTTTTTCCACGAGTTCTTAGATTTTCTAGACTATGTGTATTTAAATCTTTAAGGATCTCTCGGATTTCCTTCATTATCTTTCCTTCTTTCACAAAATGGAAATATGCTGGTGCAGTAATAGCAAAGCCATTAGGAATTTTGACTCCTTTGCTCGTAAGTTTTCTATACATTTCCCCCAATGAGGCATTTTTTCCTCCCACTAAAGGAACATCCTTAATCCCCAGATTCTTAAACCAAATAATGTATGATTTTTTTGCTTTCTTTTTTGGCATGATAGATAAAGTAATTATTAATAAGGGTAAATAGCCTTCTGTTTGAGAGATTCTAAAACAAGTAAAACATTCTTCAAATATTTGAAGACTATTTAGCTCTACTAATAACTGTTTACAAATTTAGTTTCTTGGCAAACCCTCCAATAATAGGCATTTCCCAATATTCTCCAGATAGTGCTTTGATGAATCCGATAATAGCAAATACAAGAATTAACATCGCAAAGAACCAGCCAACTAATGGTATCCAGTAGACTAACCAACCGATAATTTCAACTATAAATAATACCAATCCTTGTTTTCCATGAAACTGAGCATATTTGCTGTCTCGTTTCAATAATAATGGCACAAGACAAAGAATCCAAACGTAGCCAATTGCTGCGATCAGTTTGTTTTCCTCAATATCTTTAGAATTACCACTATCTTTTTTGTTCTCTTCCATCTAATCACCTCCCTTCTTTGTGGAAGATATTTCTTTTTTATTTTTTTTATACAGTTTTAAAGATATAAACGCCACAGCGATTCCTACAAATCCTCCGATGAAAAACGTTAAGAATGGCTCACTAACAAGATTAAAGAATAAATAAAACTTTTGAAAATATATAAATTTAAATATGGCAATAAATAGTCCCATGAATAGCCCAGCAATTCCACATGCGATAAATACTTCTTTTTGCCCCCCTTGTTTCTTCTTTATCACCATCATTGCAATGTAAATGAAAGCCAGAATATCAAAGATCCACATCACCTCAAACGAATCCTGAACAAAAAAGTATACGACATTAATCACAGTCGCCAATATAATCGGGTATTTAATAATGTCAAAGTAGAACTCTAATTTCTTATCACCAAAAGAAACCTTGCCTAGAGAGAGCTCCTCTCTATCATTCTCAGCTTGCTTTTGTTTTTGTTTATCGGATGTGTGTTGTTCAGACATATTTTTGCCTTTTGTTCTTTCATATTATACCTGATTTTTGAGTGTTTAGCAAAACCAAAAAAGGCGAGGATAACCTCGCCTTTTTACGAATTAGGGTTTACTGAACAATTACATTCCCATTCCTGGCATACCCATTCCTCCACCTGGCATTGCTGGTGGCATAGCATCTTCATTTTCTTTTGGAATGTCAGTTACCACCGCTTCGGTAGTAAGTATCAGTGACGCAATAGATGCGGCATTTTGTAATGCTGTTCTAGTAACTTTTGTTGGGTCAATAATCCCCGCTTTAACCAAATCTTCGTATTCATTGGTTAATGCGTTATAACCTTCGTTTTGATTCAGCTTTTTAATCTCCTCAACAACTACTGAACCTTCCTTACCAGCATTTTCTGCGATCTGTCTTGCCGGAGCCTCTAAAGATCGTTTGAGAATATCAAGACCTACTTTTTCATCACCATTCGCCTCAATATTATCTAACGCAACACTGGCTCTTAGTAGTGCGACACCACCGCCCATTACTATTCCTTCTTCAATTGCAGCTCTAGTAGCAGCAAGTGCGTCTTCGATACGATGTTTTTTCTCTTGCATTTCTGTCTCGGTTGCAGCGCCAACTTTTACAACAGCAACACCGCCGGAAATCTTTGCTAATCGTTCTTGTAATTTTTCCTTGTCAAAATCAGAATCTGTTTCTTTTATCTCTTTCTTGATTCTAGCTACACGATCTTGAATTTCTTTTTCTTCACCCTTACCTTCTACAATTGTAGTATTTTCTTTCATTGCAATTACTTTTCTGGACTGACCTAAACTTTCTATTTCAGTACTCTCTATTTTCAAGCCAACATCTTCTGAAATAACTCTTCCGCCAGTTACTACTGCGATATCTTCCAACATTTCTTTGCGTCGATCACCAAAGCCAGGTGCTTTTATTGCAAGTGAATTGAAAGTACCTCTTATTTTATTTACAACTAATGTTGCAAGCGCTTCACCTTCAATTTCGTCTGCAATAATAACAAGTTCTTTTTTTCCTGCTTGTCCAAGCTTTTCTAACAATGGGACAATATCATTTATTGCTGATATTTTTTGATCAGTAATCAAGATATATGGATCTTCAAAGACAGCTTCTAGTCGATCAGGGTTAGTAATCATATATGGTGAAACATAGCCCTTATCAAACTGCATTCCTTCTACAACCTCTTTGGTAATACCAAAGGACTGTGATTCCTCTACGGTAATCACACCTTCATTACCTACCATTTCCATTGCTTCAGCAATTACTTTTCCGATTTCTTCGTCATTTGCTGATATGGAAGCAACTTGTTCTTTTTCTTCTTTATTCGAAGTATCTTTTGTAATTTTTTTCAATTCTTCAATTACCGCCTCAACGCCTCGGTCAATTCCTTTTTTTACGATCATGGGGTTTGCTCCAGCTGCAACGTTTCGAATCCCTTCATTGACCATACTCTGTGCAAGAATAGTTGCAGTAGTTGTACCGTCACCAGCAACGTCGTTGGTTTTGGTTGCAACTTCCTTAACTAATTCTGCGCCAAGATTCTCAAACTTATCCTCAAGTTCAATATCCTTAGCAACAGTTACTCCATCTTTTGTAATAACAGGGGAACCAAATCCTCTATCTAATACAACATTTCGTCCTTTTGGACCTAGGGTAACTTTCACTGCGTCTGCAAGTTTGTTTACTCCGTCGCGCAGTGCTTCCCTCCCTTGTTCATCAAAGTGTACTTGTTTTGCCATAAGTTTGTTCTAACTATTAATAATTATTCAGTAAAGATTGCAAACACATCGCTTTTGTCTTCTTCTTTAGAAACGGATAGAATTTTGTACTCCTCATCACCTTCTTTGAACTCTTCACCAGAATATTTACCGAAGATGACTTTCCCTCCGATTTTTAGATCGAGTTCTTTAATTCTTTCACCGTCTCCCAATGCAATGATTTCTCCTTCAGACTTCTGCTCCTTTTCAGCAGTGTCAGGGAGAATAATGCCAGAAGCGGTAACTTCCTCTTCTTTTATCGGCTTTACGATAATACGGTCACCCAGTGGCTTTAACTTCATATTTATTCCCTATTAATGGTTATTATTAGACTTTTTAGCACTCTTTATGCAAGAGTGCTAATAATTTACTTATATAACTTTATAAAAAACGCGGATAATTGTCAAGGCCGTGATTTTAGCAAGATTTGGGGAAAAAATCAAAGGATAAAAAAACTCCCGCCTTGCATGTGAAACACAGCTTGGGAGTGAGTGAGGTTCGGAAAACCCCTAGGATGCCCTCATCTGGGAAAGAACGGCCTCTGTCTCGATCGCTTGAGCAGCCTGGGTTTCAGTCTGCTTCGCCTCGCGCTCGTAGTAGTCCCGAAGAGCCCTATCCACCAGTTGATTGATCTCGGGATCCTCAGTCCCGAATTCGGTCTGGATGGCAACGGCAGCTTCGTGCGTATTGCTGTCGTAGATGCTGAAAGGCTCGCCGTTCTCGAACAGTACGAATCGGGCGAACTGATGGCGCAACTTCTTGTTCTGTTCACCGCTCAGGTAGTTCCACAGCGGAGAAACATGGAAGTTGGAAATTAGCCTACGTCCCTTCATACCAGGAAGGGATAGCACGAACTGTATCTGGCTGACCAGAAGTGCAGCATCGTAGACCAGGCCTTCCTTCCGATGCAACTGGATCGTGATGTGATACCAGTAACACGGAAGAGCTTCTTCCCAGTCTTCACGGGGAGTAGTCTCTCCTGCTGCCTCGCTCAAAATGACCGCGCGCATCTCCGTATCCGCCGCCACCTTGATCTCCTCCGGCACATCACCCCACCACAGACTGAGCAGCGGGTTATATCCCGAGCTGTCATCCATGTTGCTGAAGGAATTGGTGTCGTTCAGCTGGTAGTACTCCAGCAATTGCAGAGCCTTGTCTGGCATCAGCACCATCAGCTGTAGCAGATAGGAGTTGAGGCTCCATAGCTCTTCACGGAACTCCCTGACTGCGTTACGGCGCTCAGATAGATCCTGCATCGCCACCACAACCAGTTCGGCCGCTCGCTCCAGTAGATCCCGCGTGGATCCTTCCAGCTTCACTGCACTCAGGCCGTGGTAGCTGTGCCATGATGAGCACGAAAGATCGAAATCCCATCGAAAGGGATGGAGATCTTTGTGCGGCAGCAGCAGAAGCAGCAGAGCCCGCACCTTGAACGAATCCTTGCAGTCACTGGTCAGAAGTTCAACCAGATCCCGACGTTCTCGATTCTTCAGATCCAGCCACTGTGACCAGATTCGGTCTTCACCTTTCGGGCAAAGATCTTTCCGCCATTTCTTAATGACGGCTTTTACACGCGAAAAACCTCTCACGATCCACCTCCTAGATTGACCATTATGAGTGTTCATCTATCGAAAACCGATGTGGTCTTCGTGCCTGCACAAATAACAGACATAATAAATTAACATAAAAATTCGTCCCTGTCAATACCGAAACGAATACAATTATAATCCTTAAATTATTTATAATAATTTCCCTCTTCAACCGCTTTTTGCCACAAACCAAGTACTAGCCAAAACAGCATTATCCCTACCGAAAGTGTCCAAAAATAATGATCAAATAGAAATATAATAAGCATTACTCCAAAAATAGCAGAATAAACCACAACCCAATGACTAACAGCGTGCTTTTTAAGCTCTTGCCAACTATTTCTCACAACCTGAATGATTAAAGCTAAAAAAACAATTAGTCCAAATAACCCCAGCTCGACAAATGTGAGCACATAAACATTATGTACCGGCTGATATTCTGGTCCTGATAAACTAGAATCAATGGTTTCTTTAACTGCTACTGTATAATTACTAACACCTACTCCATGCAACCAATGATCGTCCAATAACTCTTTCGATTGTTGGAAATAAGCAGTGCGATCTACAAACGATTTTTGTTCCAAGCGTGACGATGACGTAACTCTTGTTGCAATTGTTTCTGGGTATATTAATAGAAATACAAAAAACACCACGATAATAATACTAACAACTTTTGCTATAGTTATTCTCCATCGTTTTGATTTACGAAGTGCGATTATCAAAAAGAAAATAATAGCAAGTAATAATGTCAGCCAACCAGAACGCGAAAAAGCGACAAAAAGTCCGGCTGATAATATAGCAAACATCCCAGGTAATAGTTTTTTGAAAGCACCCCTTTTTTCTAAATACAATCCTAGTAATACTATAAATCCAATCACCAAAAACCCAGCCAGAATATTTGGATGAGGGAGTGATCCGTAGGCACGTAAAAAACGATTAGTTTCTGTTTCTACTACACTAGTTCCACTTACAAAAGATTCATGCATAGCCATGCCTAGCCATTTGGAACTGATTGTTTTTTGAAAAGTAAATTGCAATACTCCAATTATGCTCTGCAAAACTGCTGATGCACCAAAAGCTATTCCTGCTTTAGTCAAACTAAATTTGCTAGTAGCAATAAGCCAGTATAAAAGTATTCCTTCAGCAATTTTTGCAACTCCGCATAAAGAAATATATGAATCTCGAGCCCAGTAAATTGATAAAAATGAAACTACCAGAATTCCAAGTGCAAACGGCCAAATACTTAATTTGTGATTCCTAAATGATAGCGCTTTTTCTTTGTCTTCAGTTGTGAAAAGACGAACAATTACTAAAAGGATCAATAAAACATCAACGGCATATAAACTTACTGTTCCATATTCCCATGATTCGCGATTAAGTATACCTTCCTGAATAATCCAGCGAGTTTGCCAGGGAAGTAAAAAAATCCACAGATATATCCCCCATTCCAATATTTTTGTTAATCTCTGTCTCATTGAGTTTGGATTAATTCCTCTGTCATTTTTTTGCTAAACTGTTCCGCATACTGCTTTCGTCGATCATTTTCGTGAAATTTTAAAATATCATCTTCAATTATCACAGCTGTATTTTGTTCTCTTAGTTTGCTTTCTTTGTTCCGAATCATTTTCTTTTTTTGTACCGCCTTCAAAATCCTTTCCAAGAAATTACCCAACACTCCTCCTAGAATAACTTCCTTCATATTTTTCAATGCAAATGACCACTTATTATCTTTTATTGCCCTGCGTTGAACAGGTTTATTAAAAATCAAGTTTGGTAAATATCCATTAATCCATTTATTCATAGAAACGAGCTTATTAAAATATCCCTGGCTGTCATAGATTGGTACCAATTGTCCAAACCAGTAAATAAAATATGGATCAATGGGAGTAATCATTAATTTCTCTAAATCTAAATAGTCATCTGTCACATAAAAACTTAGACAAATTCTGTTACTAATAAAACCATTATGCCTTCTCATTCTCATAAGATGCGTAATCAAAGATACAAAGAATCGAGTTTGCCATAGACGATTGCGTGCTACGACAATAAAAAAATCTATATCACTATTCTTTTTTGCATTCCCATATGCCAGATTATTGCAAACTGCAATCATTCTAACAAAAGGTATATAACGTAGAACTTTTGAGATTTTAATTGCTCTTTTCATCTTTCCCTCTGCTACCTGGTATCTCCGCTTCCTAGTTTTTACAATATCCTTTCTCCCATTTAGAAAATAGAATCCATTTTCTGATTCAATCTTTTCTGAGACGGCTTGACTACCCTTTATAACTTCACTTATCTCTTCTAAACTGCATTTTTTAATATTACCTTCACCAAAAAGCCACTTCCATATTTCCATTAATGTAAGCGGGTAATCAAAAGCGTCAAAATAGCACAGTGTAGCTATTATCGATCTTTCTAGGGAAGAATTATTATTATTCTGCATATATTGATTATAGCTGAGCAATTACTAAAACTCAATCCAAAAAGTCCACCTCAAAGGATACCTCCTCTTCAAAGAGATGAACTTTTTTTGCAAATCGATAACTACTGAATAGCAGTATATTCAAACCAAACACCATATATTTCGACATTTGGTTCACCGGTTGCAGTATTTGAGTCAGGCCAAACACTGAAATTCACTACTGCTCCTCCCGTTAGATCAGCTTGATCTGTCGGTGTAAATGTTATTACATTTGGAGTTCCGGCATCATCTGGCACAGCTATTGGTGTTTCATCATCCATATCTGTATCCCAAGCAGCAGAGCTTATTGCTACTTTGAAATCCAAATTCCAATCATTTACAATAGCACCTGAGGTGTCAACCAGTGCCTTAATAACACCGCCAGAAGTATAGTCAGAAGGAACGGTAAATTGTCCACCAAAATCAATCGTATCATCTTCAGCATAAACTAGTGCCAAACCTTGATTAGCTGTATAAGCCACTAATGGTGTACTAACAGCAGTGAGAGCCGCTGGTGTTCCATCAGAATCGGTATACATACTAGCTAATGGAATATCCACCTGGCGAACAATGTCTGCAATTTCAGAAGAGGCCCAAGGGAAGGTAGTATTTACCCAGTCACCGGTAATCGTCTCTGCTTCGTCAAGCATTGGCAATGTTGCAATGTCCGACAAATCATCCGAAGAAATACCGGTAATAGTTACTCCGGTTACATTAAGTGTTCCGCCACTATCAATAGTTAGATCGCCGAAAACCCTGACATCATCATTTAACTTGAGTGGATAATCATCACCAGGACCTTCAGTTGCTCCACGGAAAATTGTTCCATCAATTCGAATATTATCACCAAACGCAACAGGGTTATCTGCACCTCCCGTTGTAGTGGTCTGGTTTACAATAGTTCCATTAAAAAAGGTAACTCCGCCAGTACCTTGATCACCAACTTTTAGTGATTGTATTGCTAGTGTTCCGTCTAGGTCAAAATAATCACCAGTTACACCTCCTAATGTTGAGGTAATATTAATTCGAGAAGCTGCAAAGATAACCCCAGTTGTAACTAATAATCCTACAACTGTGATGACGCTCACGGAAAAGAAATTCTTTTTCATTTTTTTCACCCCCTTTCACTATTTGCTCGTATTTGTATCTTAGCAAAATTACAAAAAAACAGATAGTGTCCAATCAGTATCTGTTTTTCTAAACTATTTTAATTCTTCTTTTAAATACTGTCCTGTATATGATTTTTTGGAATTTGAAACTTCTACTGGTGTTCCGGTAGAAACTACCTCACCACCTTTATCTCCACCCTCTGGCCCCAAATCAATAATCCAGTCAGTGGATTTAATCACATCAATATTATGTTCGATAATTAAAACTGTATTACCCTTATCTACTAGTTGGTTCAAAACTCCTAGCAAACATTTTACGTCTTCAAAGTGAAGGCCAGTTGTTGGTTCATCTAAAATATACAAAGTCTTACCAGTCGAACGACGGGAAAGTTCTGTAGCTAACTTAACACGCTGCGCTTCTCCACCAGAAAGTGTAGTGGCATTTTGACCGAGCTTAATGTAGCCAAGCCCCACATCTTCTAAAGTTTTTACTTTTTGTTTAATAGCTGGAATATTGTTGAAAAACTTTGAAGCTTCTTCTACCGTCATCCCTAAAATATCAGCAATGTTTTTTCCTTTGTAATGTATTTCCAATGCTTGTTGATTGTATCGTTTTCCATGGCATTCCTCACATTCAACGAAAACATCTGGTAGAAAATGCATTTCTATTTTCTTCACACCATCACCCTGGCACGCTTCACAACGTCCACCTTTTACGTTGAAACTAAATCTTCCAGCTTTATAGCCTCTAATCTTTGCTTCTGGAGTTTTGGTAAATAAATCACGAATATATGTGAAAACTCCTGTATAAGTTGCGGGATTTGATCTTGGCGTACGACCAATTGGTGATTGATCAATATTTATTACCTTATCTAAATTTTCAATTCCCTTAATCTCTTCGTGCTTCCCTGGAAGATCCTTTGACTGATAGAAATGCTGAGATAATGATTTCGCCAAAACCTCGGTCATCAAAGTAGATTTTCCTGATCCAGACACACCTGTAATAGAAACAAATTTTCCAAGAGGAATCGTAACGTTAATATTTTTAAGATTAAACTCACTTGCATCAACAATCTCTATGTTCTTACCATTGCCTTTTCTATATTTTTTGGGAGAAGGGATCTCTTTTGTCCCTGATATGTACTGCCCAGTAAGAGATTTTTTACTTTTAGCCACTTGTTCTGGCTTCCCTTGGACTACTACTTCACCTCCATGTTCTCCTGCCCCAGGACCAATGTCAATCACATCATCAGCGGCCATAATAGTATCCTTGTCATGTTCTACTACCAATACTGTATTTCCTAAGTCACGCAATTCTTTTAAAGTTTCAATCAGTCGATTATTATCACGCTGATGCAAGCCAATGGAAGGCTCATCTAAAATATAAACTACTCCAACTAGTGAAGACCCTATCTGTGTGGCTAAACGTATACGTTGTGCTTCTCCACCTGAGAGAGAGGATGCGGAACGATTTAAAGTTAAGTAATCTAATCCAACATTTTGCAAAAATTTAACTCTTGCTCTTACTTCTTTTAGAATTTGCTTTGCAATTTTTTGCTGCCTTTCAGTAAGAGCTTCAGAATCTTTGTTTGTTTTGCTTCCAAGTTTTTTAAAGAAATCACTAGCTTCATCAATAGTCATTTCTACTATTTGATCAATTGATTTACCACTGATAGTAACAGCTAGTGCTTCTAGCTTCAGTCTCTTCCCATCACAAACAGGACATTTGTGAATTCTCATATATCTTTCAATCTCTGTGCGCATGTAGTCTGATTCTGTTTCCTTGTATCTGCGCTCCAGATTTGGAATAACACCTTCATATGTTGTCCAGAATTCACGCACCTTACCAGTACCATAATCGTTATTCACGTCATAACCTTTACTGCCAGTACCATACAATACCTTATCCAAATCTTCTTTTTTCATTTTATTAACTGGGACAGCTGTAGAAAAACCATTTTCCTTTGCCACTGCTTCTAAGATTCTGTGCATCCAAGTTTGATTTGATGATGTACGACTCCAAGGACGAATCGCTCCTTCAACAATCGAAAGTTTTGGATTAGGAATTATTAGTTTTGGATCAACTTCAAGTTTTGTACCAAGCCCAGTACATGCGGAACACGCACCATGCGGACTATTGAATGAAAAATTACGAGGCTCAATTTCGGACAGATTAATGCCACAATCTTCACAAGCAAAATACTGACTAAATATAATATCTTCCTTATTTTCATCTGCAAAAGATATTAACAAAACTCCATTCCCAAGATCCAGAGCAGTTTCGACTGATTCAGAAATTCTAGCTCGATCTCTCTTTGTGGAAGCATTCATTTCCAAACGATCCACTACCACGTCAACAGTATGCTTCTTTTGTTTATCAATATCCAAATCCTCTGCTTCTTCAATACTGTAGATATCACCATCCAAACGCACTCTTACATATCCAGCTTTTCTAATTTCTTCTAGCGTTTTCTTGTGCTCACCTTTTTTATCTTTGATCACCGGTGCCATTATCATAAGACTTATACTTGCTGGCAATTTTGAAACATGCTCCACAATCTGATCAACGTTTTGTTTAGAAACTTGTTTACCACATTTTGGACAATGTGGAATACCAGCACGTGCATATAGCAAGCGAAGATAATCATAAATTTCTGTTACAGTTCCGACGGTTGATCTAGGGTTATGAGAAGCTGTTTTTTGGTCAATCGAAATAGCAGGAGAAAGTCCCTCAATTTGATCTACGTCTGGTTTGTCCATTAAACCTAAAAACTGCCTTGCATAGGCAGATAAACTCTCTACATAGCGACGCTGCCCTTCTGCATAGATAGTATCAAAAGCTAATGAAGACTTTCCAGAACCAGAAAGCCCCGTAATAACAACCAGTTTGTCACGGGGAATAGTTATGTTTATATTCTTTAGATTATGGACGCGCGCTCCCTTTACTACTATAGAATCAGACATATTTATATATTAATGGGATTTAATCAATGGATAGCAGTATACACGATTTTTTATACAAGGTCAAGCTTCTAGGGGTTTGCCTTAAATAGAGGGTGCCCTATAATACACATATGCATAAATATTTCTTTATATTAGGAAGATCACCTAAGCTTGCCCGAGCAGAAATAGAAGCGATATTACCAACATTGCCAGGTGAATATAAAATAGCAGAATCCAAAGATGATGTGTTATTTTTGGATTTTAAAATATTTGGAGAAAATGGATTTCATATTAAGGACTTAATGAAGAAATTGGGTGGGACGATTAAGGTAGGAAAAATTATAGACGAAGTAGCTAATGGAAGCCAAGTATTTAATACTCTATCAACTGAAAGATTACTAAATAAATACTTTCCTCAAAAAGAGGAAAAGATTACTTTTGGTTTCAGTCTTTATAAGGCTGGTGACTCTTTTTCAAGATCATTTCAAAAAGATCTAGTCAAAAAAGGTATTCAAATTAAAATAGGATTAAAAAAGGAAGGTTTAAAAGCACGCTTTGTAACTTCGAAGGATAAAAATCTTTCTTCTGTAATTGTCAGAGAAAATAAATTAATTGAACGCGGAGCTGATATTAGCCTATTTTTCACTAGAGACAAAATCCTTATCGGAAAAACGATTGCCGTTCAAGATTATAAATCATTTAGTAAATTTGATTACGGCCGTCCAAGAGCCGATGCAAAATCAGGCATGCTTCCTCCAAAAGTTGCGCGTACTATGATTAATCTTGCGCAAACTAAACCTGATGAAATATTACTTGATCCCTTCTGCGGATCTGGAACTATTTTACAGGAAGCGCTTTTATTGGGAATAAACAAAGTGATTGGTTCTGATATAAGTCACAAGGCAATTGAAGATACTAAACAGAACTTAGAATGGCTTAAGACAGAAGCAGATATTGAAGGATCAAACTATGAATTATTGCATTATGATATTCGCAAACTATCAAAAAATTTGAAAACAAAAGTTGATGTAATAGTAACTGAGCCTTTTCTTGGTCCACCTTTGAGAGGAAATGAATCTATACAGCAGTTACAACAAAATGTAAGAGAACTTTCTAAACTATATTTGGAATCTTTCCAAACTTTCAAAAATATTCTTGGGGATGACGGAAGAATTGTAATAGTTATTCCTGTCTTCAAAAAAGATGACAATGAATTCCCTATTCCAATTATTGATGATATTAAAAAGATTGGTTTTAAATTAAAAACTGGTCCAGAATCTACAGATAGAGGTGGATATATATATTCCCGTCCCGATCAGAAAGTGTTAAGGGAGATTTTCGTTTTCAAATAATAATCACAAATCATTTTATCTAAAAAACCACCCTTAGTGGTCTTTTTAATTTCCGAAAAAAATTGCCGAAGCTTCCTTTCAGATGAGCTCCGGCACTTTATATGAAAAGCGCGTGAAACATGCAAATGATCGGGTGGAATCACCTCCCTTATATTCTCAGGGATTGGATTTAAGCTCTCGCTTAGCCCTGAGATAGATACACCACCCCCTCTCTAGCATATAGCTGGAATTGCAGTCATGAAATGTCTGGTCTGGGGTGTTTCTCTGTTGGTGGTCACGACAATCCCCTTCCTGGGCAACAACCCTTTTCCGGTTTCAGGAGGAGGAATTTTCTTCTTCCTGTGTAGGACTGATGTCCGAATAGTGGTGTTATCGTCCATACACACCCTCTCTCTATGGAATAGGTGACAACGTGTGAAGTGATCGTAATTATATAATATCATGCTTTAGGTGAATAAAGCAATAAAAACAAAAATTGCTTCTTCTCAAGCAATTATGAGACAAATTATTCAGTTAATACTAAGCTGTCCGGAAATATATCACGTCTCCATCCTGTACTTCATATTCTTTACCTTCAAGGTGCATGAGTCCTTTTTCTTTGGCTTGTTGTTCTCCGCCAGAATCTACAAGATCCTGCCATTTTATAACTTCAGCACGAATGAATCCATCTTCAAAATCTGTATGTATTTTACCAGCCGCCTGAGGAGCAAGAGTACCTTTTTCTACCGTCCAAGCATGAGTTTCTTTGGGACCAGATGTAATAAATGTAATTAGCTCTAACATTTTATATGATTCTACTATCAGTTTATCTAAACCAGTCTTTGCAATTTTCATTTCCGTTAAGTATTCTCTTATTTCCTCTTCAGGAAGCGTTGCTAGTTCAGCTTCTAGTTTTGCGCAAATTATAAGATGAGGCTTTTTTTCATAATCACGCGATACATTTATTTCATCTTCTGAAACATTGTACACATACAGTACTGGTTTGTATGTTAGCAAACTTAATTCTTTTATATATTTAAAATCGTCTTTACCCACTTCTAGATTGATCGCAAACTTCTCACTCTCAAGAATTTCTTTTAGATCCTTAAGGAGTTTAACGTTTTTAAGAAGATCCTTGTCGTTCGATGACTTAGTTTGTTTTTCAAGAGATTCTAGTCTACCATTCACTGTTTCCAAGTCAGCAAGAATCAACTCTAAGTTTATGGTATTCACATCATCCTCGGGATCAATTTTTCCGTGAACATGAACAATATCATCATTTTTGAAATCGCGTACAACTTCTACAATCGCATCTACTTCTCTGATATGTGACAAAAATTTATTCCCCAACCCCTCACCTTTTGCTGCACCTTTTACCAACCCAGCAATATCTACAAACTCTATCGCGGTAGGAATGGTTTTTTCGGAGTTATATAAATTGGTTAATTTTTCTAATCTACTATCTGGAACAGCAACAACACCCACATTTGGTTCAATGGTACAAAAGGGGTAATTAGAAGCATCTACTTGTTTTTTCGTTAAGGCTGTGAATAGAGTTGACTTCCCTACATTCGGCAGACCAACAATTCCAATTGAGAATGACATAAGTTATTTTTTAATAGTTATTCGATTATATCAGAAAGATTGCTTTCCTGTACAATGGCCTATACAATACACGTATGCAAATAATAGTTCTAGATACAAATGTTCTGATCACCGGTGTGCAAGACGAGTCTAGCTATGCATTTCGGATAATTGACGCCTGCATAAAAAAGAAGGTTCAGGCTGTTTTTAATAGACCTTTATTAAAAGAAAATAAATTGAAATCACGTGAGCTAATTAAAGAAAGAGATTATCTAAGGATACTAGAAGATTTTTACAAAAAAGCCAAGAGTATTCCCCACAGGAGCAGAGTAAAAGTTGTAAAATGGGATGAGGAAGATAATAAACTAGTTGAAGCAGCAATTGATGGAAGAGCGGAATTTATCGTTACCGAGGATAACGATTTATTATTTCTTGGGGAGTACAATAAAATAAAAATGGTGACACCGCAGGAATTTTGGCGTCACTATCAAGCAGCGAGTGAAGATAATGGCGAGTGGAATGACTGGATGAAAGGTATTATGAATGACTCTTAGAGTGTTTTGCTAGAATGTAAGTATTTTCTAGAAGCATAGCAACTGTCATTGGACCTACTCCACCTGGAACCGGCGTTATGAAGCCTGCTTTTTTCTTTGTTGATGGATGCACGTCTCCTAATACCTTTCCGGCTTTGCGATTGTAACCGACATCAATAACAATCGCACCTTTCTTAATATGTTTTGACTGAATAGAATGAGATCTTCCTAAGGCAGTAATAACAATATCTGCTTTTTTTGCATTTTCAATTTTTTTCCCAGAAGTAACCTTAATACTCTTTTTTTCGAGCATTTTTTTTAGCGGATCAATGAATATCGGACTCTTTGCCAAGATATGAGCACTTTTATTTTTCAATTGAACATTGGTGCTTTCTAGCAACTTAATAATTCCTACAGCAAGTCCGGGCTCTATAATTGATTTTCCCTCAAGAAACAGTTTTATATTCTCTAAATGGAATCCATCTGCATCTTTTTTTGGATTCATCGCCTGAATAATCTTGTTTTCATTTAGATGCTTTGGTAATGGTAGTTGTACAAGAATGCCATGAATTTTTTTGTCTTGATTTAATTTTTGGATTTTTCGAATAACACTTGTTTGTGTAGTCTTTGTCGGAAACAAATATTTTTCAAAATATACACCTACTTCGGCCGATGCTTTTTCCTTCAAACCGACATACGTTTCAGAAGCCGGATTATTACCAACCAAAATAGCAGCCAAACCTGGTTGGATATTTGATTTACTAATTTTTCTTCTCAGATTCTTGCGGATATTTTCAGCAAGTTTTCTACCATTGATTATTTTTGCCATTATAAATAGGTTAAATCAGAATAAAGAGGATATTTGTCTGTCAATTCTTTAACTTGTTTCCTTACCTCTTCCTTGATCGATGAATCTTTTACATTTTTAATAACCTTTGCAATCAACTGTCCTATTAGTTTCATATCATCTTCATTGAAACCACGGGTTGTTAGAGCAGGTGTGCCTATTCGGATTCCAGAAGGATCGGTTGGTTTACGTTTGTCGTAGGGAACAGTATTTTTGTTTACAAATATTTCTGCTCCTTCCAATGCAACTTCTGCTTCCTTGCCTGTAATACCAGAGTCAGTTAAATCAACCAACATTAAATGATTATCAGTTCCACCAGTAACAAGTTCTAAACCTTCCGATAATAATGATTCAGCTAGCGCCTTTGCATTTTGCACAACTTGCTTCGCATAATCTTTAAATTCCGGCTGCATAGCTTCTTGCAACGCAACAGCAATTGCCGCTGTAGTATGGTTGTGCGGACCACCTTGAAGCCCAGGGATGATTGCTCGATCAATAAGTGTAGGAATATTTTCTTTTTTCAATTCTACTGGTTTATTGGAATTCGACACTTTCCCATTAGAAAGAATCATTGCTCCTCTTGGTCCACGTAGAGTTTTGTGGGAGGTTGTCATAGTCACATCCGCAATTCTAGCAGGAGAAGGATGTTGCTCTCCAATTATCAAACCAGCAATATGAGAAATATCCGCTAGAAAAAATGCGCCAACTTCATCTGCAATCTCTCTGAATTTTTGCCAGTCAATGATTCTAGGATAAGCAGTATAGCCAGCAATTATCAATTTGGGTTTATGTTCTTTTGCCAAACTTCGTATCTCATCAAAATCCAAATAGCCATCACTGTCTGATGTATAGTTAACAGCATTATAAAGTGAGCCCGAAAAATTTACTTTCAACCCATGAGTCATATGACCACCAAAAGAAAGTTTCGCGCCCAACACAGTATCTCCTGGATTTAGTAATGCATAATAAACGGCTAAGTTTGCAGGTGACCCAGAATACGGCTGAACATTTGCATGATCAACATCAAAAAGTTTTTTTGCGCGCTCAATAGCAAGACTTTCTATTTCATCTACAAATTCGCAACCTCCGTAGTATCTTTTATTCGGATATCCTTCTGAGTATTTATTGGTACCAATACTACCCAGAGCCCTTAAAACAGCTTTAGAAACAAAATTTTCCGATGCAATAAGCTCTATCCCACTCCTCTGCCTATTGAGCTCTTTTTCCAATGTTTGTGCTATTTCGGGATCTATTGAGTTTAAATCTTTTTTGTTCATATCTATATTCCTTTCATTTGCATAATATCTTAAAATTACAATAAATAAAACCCACGCCTCTATACGAGCGAAGGTTTAATGAGATTGTAATAATGCTAGATCATAGTATTATCAATAGATTAACATAGCTGATATTATTATACAAATGGTAGTAGTATTGCTTTATATTATGAAGAAAAAATGGTACAATTATGCCAGTTAATTATTCATTTAAAGAGCATGAAACGTGCAACAATATTTTCGATAATTACTGTTATAGTTATTGTCACCGCAAGCGTGGCGCTCGGTTTGCCACAATCCACCTTAGCTTCGATTACTGATTCAAAAGTAATTACCCAGAAAGATATATATATTGGGTCTGATCAGACAATAAACGATAATTTTGTCGGATTTGGAGAAACAATTGATATCAACGGACCAATTAATGGAGATGTTATTGTGGCTGGAGCAACTATCAATATCGATACAACTGTTCAGGGAGATATTATTGCTGTCGGGAACACGATCAACATAAAAGGAGAAGTATTAGGAAATGTGAGAGTTGTTGGCGGTACTGTTGATCTAGATGCAATTATTGGAAAAAACACAAATGTATTTGCTCAATCATTTTCTACAACTTCTGCAAATTCAATTGGCTGGAGCTTGTCATATGGTGTTTCAACCATGAACTTGAAGGGTACCGTGAATGGACATGTTGATGGTGGAGCAAATGCTAGCTACGTTGCTGCTGAGATAGGTGGAAACGCAAATATTTATTCAAACGATGAAAATGGAAAAATAAGTTTAACAGAAAAAGCTATTATTGGTGGTAACTTTACTTACTCCAGTATCAATACTCCGACCATCTCCGATCTTGCTGTAATTAAAGGAGACACAATCCAGAAGGACTCAATTATTCAACCTATAAACAAAAGTGAGTTTTTCAGATTCATGGGTATTACTGGAGCATTATTCAAAATTATCAGCATATTTGGATTGTTTGTTGTAGGTTTGGTGACTATCTCTATTCTCAAGAAAGATAGTGTAAAGATAATTGACTATATGCAAAATGAACCAGCTAAGAGTTTTAGCTGGGGACTGGTATTCCTCATTCTAGTGCCTATAATATGTTTTATTCTATTGTTCACCGTTATTGGAATACCGCTGTCAATAATTGTTATGGCTATGTATTTGGTATTGCTATACGTTAGTAAAGTATTTGTTGGATTGTTTATTGGTCGCTGGGTACTATTAAATTTCAAAAAGAGTAAGAAGGATAAAACATTTTCTCTATTACTCGCGATGGTGATAGGTATTATATTCTTTTATGTTATCACCTCTATCCCCATTATAGGTTGGCTAATAAATATCGTTGCAGTAGTCTGGGCATTTGGAGCAATAATACAAATAAAAAGAAACTATCTAGCAGAAAGTAATAAATAATTAGCAACAAAAAAAGTAGCCGCAACAGTACGCGGCTACTTTTTTATTTCTGAGATATTATTGGAGCGATTCCAGATTTACACATAATTGGTCTTTCCAAATCATTTCCGGATAGCTTTCTAAAGTTTCACGAACATATTTCTTTCTCTCATCATATATTTTCTGTTCTTTTGCTTCAAATTTTACTGTGATATATGGGCCATTCTGAGAATATCGAAACACCATCATACCATCTTTAAAATCAATTCTCGTACCATCATCTCCAGGAATAATACTTTCGTCAGTTACTTCTTCTCCAGGAAAATCTCCCTTAAATTTTTTTGCAATTTCTTCTATAATCCTAACTTTCTGGTCGTCTGGGCATCCTATTTTTATTTCTGGAGAAGAAATATATTTAGGAAAACTTTCGTAAAGCTGTGTAAGAGATATTTTCTTGTCAGATAAATACTCCAGCAACCGTAAAGTAGCATAAGAGCCATCGTCATGCCCATAAGCATTATCATTAAAAAAGAAATGCCCAGAAAGCTCTCCTCCAAAAACAGCACCTACTTCTGCAATCTTCGCTTTAATAAAAGTATGACCAGTTTTCCAAATAACAGGAATACCGCCGTTTTCTTTTACCACCTCTCTTACTACTTGCGAACAGAGAGTGTTGTAGACGATTTTTGAACCTGGAAAACGTTCTAGTATTTCTTTAGCAAAAATTGCTACTAAAACATCATTCCAAAGTATATTTCCCTTCTCGTCTGTTACCCCAATTCTATCTCCGTCTCCATCATACACAATACCAAAATCAGCTTCTGCTTCTATAACTTCTTTTCCTACTTCTTTCATTAATTTTTCATCAGTCGGATCTGGTGTTCCTTTAGGGAAACTGCCATCAATCTCTATATTTTTAGCAACTACTTCACAACCTGCTCGATTCAATATTTCGGGTATGTATAATCCAGTAGTACCGTGTCTAGAATCAGCCACTACTTTAATTTTATTTTTAATCCGAACTCTTTTCAAAACATCATTATAATAATCTTCAGTAATGTCCTCTTTCCGTACTGTTCCCTTGGTATCAGATTTGAAATAATCCTCATCTTCAGCAGTTTTTCTTATTTCCTGCACCTCATCTTCCATAGTAGTTTGAGAAAACCCAGTCCCTAATTTAAAGCCATTAAAATTTGCTGGATTGTGAGAGGCTGTAATCATAACTCCTCCATTTACCTGAAAGCGATACTGACCATAATACATCATTTGAGTCATAATCATGCCCAAATCTATAACATCAATCCCCATAGATATTAAACCTTCAATAAAGACATCTTGGAACTCTTCTCCACTTAAACGACAATCTCTTCCAACTACAGCTTGAAGAATCTTTCGTCGACGCAGAAATGTTCCGTAAGCTTTGGCAATGGCCAAAACTTTTTCCGCATCCAAATCGTCTGGTACGATTCCTCGAATATCATAATTTCTAAAAACAAATGGGTTGATTTTCATAGACAAAAAAATAATTATTAAATTCCTAACAATTTACAATGGTAATTTACCAATAAACTACGTTTCAGTCAATTGACTTATTGAACCAGATGAATGATAATAGCGATAATGAGCATTAAAATAAGTAAATAGTATGAAAACCAAAAACCCTCTGATTATTATTATTCTTGATGGGTGGGGAATCGGGAAAAAGGATGACCACAATCCTATATTTTTGGCACCCACGCCAACAATGGACGATTTAGAAAAGAATAGACCTTATACTGAATTAAAGGCAGGTGGAGAAGGAATTGGACTTGAACATGGGCATCAAGGATCATCTGAAATCGGTCATCTGATCATCGGAGCAGGAAGGGACGCTCTTTTACCTCAGACACAGGTCAAACAAGCTGTTCTAAGTGGTGATTTACAGAAAAATAAGGTTTATCTAGGAGCAATAGAAAGAATCAAAAAGAACGGGGGTGCATTGCACTTGATTGGCATGCTTTCTAACGAAGGAATACATAGTTATGACACCGCTTGCTATACGTTGATGGAACTTGCAGCTAAACACAATATAGAGGAAGTATATATTCACATTTTTTCTGACGGTCGCGATACATCACCAAAAGAAGTGGAAATCTACTTGGAAAGACTACACACAGCGATTAAAAAGTTTGGGGTTGGTAAAATAGCTTCTCTTGTAGGACGCTATTACGCAATGGACCGTGATAAACGCTGGGAGAGAATTCAGAAAGCATATGAATTACTAATAGAAGGAAAAGGATACCAAGCTGATTCGATTGAAGATGCGGTTGAACAAGCATATAAACGTGAGGAAACGGATGAGTTTATTAAACCTACAGTAATAATGGATAATGGAAAACCAGTTGCTGTCATTAAAGATAAAGATACCGTTTTCAATTTCAATTTCCGAATTGATCGAGAGATAGAAATTACTCAGGCACTTGTTGAAGATGATTTTGACGGATTCAAAAGAGAAAGCAAGCCAAAAATTGACTATGTTGGTATTACCGAGTATTACAAGAACAGTCAGGCACAAGTAGCTATTAAGCAGGAAACAATAATAAGTAGTTTTGGCGAAGTACTCAGTAATGAGGGAATGAAGCAATTAAGAATTACTGAAACGGAAAAATGGGTATATTTGACTAAAATTTTTAATGGTTTACTTGAAGATGCGTTTGAAGGAGAAGATAGGATTTTGATTCCTTCAGACAAAGTAGCAACATATGACCTAAAACCTGAGATGAAAGTAGCAGAGATTACTGAAACGGTAATTCAAAAATTGGATGAGAATATTTATGATGTAATTCTGATAAATTACCCAAATCCTGATATCCTCGGTCACACAGCTGTAAAAGAAGCTATAATCAAAGGTGTTGCTGCTATTGACAAACACTTAGCAAAACTGTTAAAAAAGGCTCAGGCGAAAGGAGTAGATGTACTTATTACAGCTGATCATGGAAATGGTGAAATCATTTTTGATCATGATAAGAACATGGAACATACTCATCATACAGATGCTAATGTACCATTTATCATCGTTTCCGAGCGTCCAGAGTTAAAAAACTGTAAGCTCCGCACTGGTGCAATAAAAGACATTGCGCCAACAGCGTTGGAAATTATGGGCATTAATAAACCAAAAGAAATGACAGGGGTAAGTTTAATAGAAAAATAATATGATAGGAATATTTGATTCAGGATTTGGCGGGCTTACAATTTTTAAAAGCATTGAAAAAGCCCTACCGCAATATGATTATGTATATCTTGGTGATAATGCGCGTACTCCGTACGGCAATCGCAGTCAAGAAGTAATCTATGAATATGCCAAGCAAGCGGTTGATTTTTTATTTAATCAAGGATGCGATTTAATTATTCTGGCCTGTAATACAACTTCTGCTGAAGCACTGCAAAAACTACAGCAGCACTATCTACCAAAGAATTATCCAGATAAAAACGTCCTGGGTGTAATCCGTCCACTCGTTGAGGAAGCAGCAATAACTACCAAAAATAATACGGTAGCAGTAATGGGCACTCGCAGTACCGTTGAATCCAAATCTTATATAAAAGAATTGAAAAAACAAGACAGTAAATTGAAAGTGATCCAACAGGCATGCCCTTTGCTGGTGCCTTTGATTGAAGAAAATTGGGAAAAGCGCCCGGAAACAAAAATGATTTTAAAAAAGTATATAAGGCCTCTGAAAAATCTTCAGCCTGATACTGTAATCCTAGGATGTACACATTACGGTTGGCTGCAAAAAGATATCCAAAATTACTTCGGAAAAAGAATTAAAGTTTTGGATAGCAGTAAAATTGTATCTGACAAACTGGTAATTTATTTGAACAAACACACACAATTCGCCCAGATATCAAAAGTTAAACCGCCAAAAAGAATTTTCTTCACAACAGAAAGCAGAGCCAAATTTGAAGCGTCAGCACAAAAATACTTAGGGTGTAAAATAAAAGCAGAGAAAATTGAGTTGAATTAAACTTAGACATCTTAAAGAATTAATATGTAAACAAAAAAGACGTCATACAAGACGTCTTTTATATTCTAATTTATACGATTCCCATTTTCTTCTTTGCTTCAAGTAAAGTCTTTTGAGCTATTTTTCTTGCCCTATGTGCTCCGTCATCTAATATCTTCTTCAGCTTCTTCTCATCCGATAAAAGCTTTTTTCTTTTTTCCTGAAATAATGCGAATCTTTCAATAGCAGAGTCGGCTAATGTTTCTTTCAGATCTTTATATGAAAGTTTCCCAGATTGATATTGCTTGTCAAATTTAGCTACTGTTTGGGAATTTGTCATTAATTCTAATAGCTCAAATAGATTATAAATACCCGGACTCTTTTTCTTTTCATGCTTTGTGAGACCAGTATCAGTAACTGCGCTCATAAACTTCTTGCGCATTACACTTGGACTATCGGAAAGTGCAATATAATGTTTTTCGCCAAGACTCTTACTCATTTTCTTTCTTGGGTCGGCTAATGACATTATTCGAGATCCTCTTGAAAGGATAACACGCGGCTCAATGAATACTTTTCCAAATTTTCTGTTGAAATTACGAGCAATGGTCCTAGTTAATTCAACGTGTTGTATTTGATCTTCCCCTACTGGAACACCAATGGTTTTATAAAGTAAAATATCTGCCGCCATGAGAATAGGGTAATTTAGCAAACCTGCGCTAGCTGACTGCTGTCGCCCTGATTTTTCTTTGTATTGTGTCATACGACGCAACTCAGAGACCGGTAATATCGTATTAAACAACCACGCCAACTCAACGTGCTCTGGAACATCAGATTGTACAAAAATCATGCTTTTTTTAGGATCAATACCAGCAGCAATGTAGTCAGCAGCAGCTTCTAATATCCTTTTTTGAAGCTTTTGTGGATCATAATCAACAGTTATCGCATGATAATCAACAATGCTAAAAATGCCCGTATATTCCTTTTGTAACTCAACCCATTGTTTAATTGCACCAAAATAATTACCTAAATGGATTGCCCCCGAAGGTTGGATACCACTAAATATATATTTCTTATCTTTCATACAACATATTTTAACACATTTTACATATAAAGAAAAAACCCCGCTGTACAAGCGGGGTTTTTATTTCTACGTTCTCTCCTCTTGGAGAGAGTTTAGGTTTTATTGATTGACCAACGATACGTTGATGCCACCTCTATAACCAGAGTGAAGTGTGAAGAATTGGGATAGTGCATTACCATCTTTATCAAACACACGTACCTGTGGTCCTAGACCAGAACCAGGTCCAAAGCTGATTTCTGCTACTCCATCGCTATCTAGATCACCAACTGCTGCGGAGTATGACCCCTTAATTTCAGCTGGATAAGCGAAGAATTGAGAAAGCAGATTTCCATCTTTATCGAACACTCTTGCTTGAGCAGAACCATTGTTACCAGGTAGTACCACAATCTCCTTGGCACCATCTCCATCAACATCGCCGGTAAATGTCTTTGCACCACCCTTAAAGGTTGTTGCATAACCCATGAATTGAGCTAATAGACCACCGTCTTTGTCGAATACCTTAACGTGTGCGGCAGCATCTTTAGTTGAAGTAACTATTTCAACTGTGCCGTCACCATCTAGATCAGAGAGGGTAACATATATACCATTGCGATATCCGGCACCATATGTGTCGAATTGTGTTACGATGTTTCCGTCTTTGTCGAACACACGAACCTGACCAGAACCAGTAGATGGATAGGCAACAATCTCACCAACTCCATCACCGTCTAGATCGGCCGCTTTTACTTCTGCTCCTTCGGTGAATATAGAGCCATAGGCATTGAAGCGAGCTATCAGGTTACCATTGCGATCAAACACCTTTACATCTGCTGATGTATCCTTAGGGACAGTGATAACTTCTTTTTCACCGTCACCGTCTAGATCAAATAGTGACACATTGACACCATTTCTGAACCCTGCGGGATAAGCCATAAACTGACTTAGGATGTTTCCGTCTTTGTCGAATATACGTAGTTGAGCGTCAAATCCTTCACCTGGAATGGTAACTACTTCTGGGTTACCATCACCGTCTAGATCTGCTACCTCAGTGGTAAGACCCATTCTTAACGCTGAAGAATAAGCAAACCAGGTAGCTATCATGTTACCATCTTTGTCAAAGACGCCAACTTGTGGACCGCCTGCTGACATTGGAGTAGCAACTAGATTATAAGGACCATTACTAGACGATGTTGCACCAATACCTATTGCTTCACCGGTAGTTACCGCGTAGTTAGTGAAGTGATTTACCTGAATGATAACTACATTGTTATCAGTGTCTTGGGTTACTCCTGTAGGTAATCTCCATGCACCTGCAGTATCGTCGTAATACTTAGCTACCAAGTTACCTTCATCAATATCCAATTCCTCTAGAATATCCTGGTCATAAGGAATTGTGATCGTAACATTGCTGTTGAATTCGGAAATCAACTGCTGACTACTATCCAATGCTTCAAAGTCCCAAGCGTAAAATGGGATCTTTGTGTCTGAGGTCTGGAAAACATTTACATTTGGAGAGGCAATTACCGTTACGTCCCCTTCTGTTGCTAGTGCATTGGCAGGAATAGTAAGGCTTGTTCCGTCAGGAAGGTTGATAACCTTCTGTGCTGTCGAGTCAAACACTTCGGTTAATCCTTCTGGAAGACTAAAGGACGCTTCAGTTAGAACAAAATCTTTACTAATATCTCCCTTGTCAGAAACTACCACCATAACTTCATTTGATCGGAAGAACTTGTCATCCTCTGGAACGTGAGAATCGCATCCAACGAACCATGTACCAACTGTTAGTGGAATACTGGTTGAACCGTCAAATATTTCACCCCCAGAGAATCCGCCTTCTTCTTGCCAAGCATGGCACCAGCCGAACGGAACATCTCCACCGTCATCACGAGTAACTGACCCGGAAACTGTAGCGTCAGCTTCACGGAATTTTAGTGTAATTTCCGCAGGACTGCTAGCCGTTATATCTACCTGGACACTTTCAGGAGGCATGAATGCATTATCTCCACCGAACATACCTGCTCCACATTCATAATCACCGGAAATAAGTGGAATACGTGCTGTCCCGTCTCTTACATCGCCACCAGCATCAATTGTTTTACCACCTTCAAAATCTCCTTTTACCTTATTTTCTAAGAACATATGGTTAGAGCACCATACGAATCCAAAGTCCATTTTGTTTCCATCTGGATCCAGTAGGGTTGCATCAACATATGTATTTGCTCGGAAAGCAGTCAGAATCTTTGGCACTCTTCCATCTACCGGTACTGTGAATGGTGAAAAGTCTGGATGAGTTTGAACGAATTCATCGTTCATGTGAAACCAAAATCCCATTACATATTTCTTTCCACCACGTACTTTCATGGTAAAGCTTCCGTCTTCTGGATCAACCCTTGTGAAGGCACCTGGGCCTCCACCTGGTCCCATTTTATCAGCAACGTCTGCAAATATCTCAGCTTCAACACCAGTGATAGCTTTACCATCTTGATCTTTTAAGAATCCATAAATTTCAGCATCTGGTTGTACCAGGGTAAGATTTACTTCTTTTGCTCCTCCTACAGGAACAGTTATTTCTACTTCTTGATCAAGTAAATATCCACTTTGATCAGGAGGCATATGAACACCAACGACAAATGTGCTTCCACCAAGCAGTTTGATATCTGCTGTTCCTCGGTCTAGATTACCGCCAAATTCAGATCCTGGTCCCCATCCCGCGCCTTTTACGCGAGCATAGGCCCAACCCCAGGAACTTTCTGTAACAGCATCTCCGTTTTCATCAACAGTTTTAACAGTTAATGTTGCATCAGCTAATTGCACTGTGTGGTCAATACCAGAAATAGTTTCATCTTCATCTAAATCATGGAATTCCATAGGGCCACTGGCTCGGATAGGAATATAGTCTGAATCACCCCAGGTCTGAGCTTCACAGCTCCATTGACCTGGCTGGAGCCAGACAGAGTAGGTTCCGTCAGCAGATGACTGAGCCTCACCCCATCCTGGGTTATTATGCTGCCAACAATTAATTCGTATTTCTTCAACACCAGTTCCATCTTCCAACATTACTTTTCCTTTGATTCGAGAAGTCTTTTCTTTCATTACAAGATTTCCAAGATCAGCTGTTTCACCATCTGCAACTTCTACTTCCGTTTCATCAAGATAATATCTTGCAGAATCTGCATCTTGTTGATCTGGAAATATTTGTACTTTGTAGTTGCCATCTTTAACATTTGCAGTAAAACAACCGGTCTGCCAATCAAGACCAGCGCCATTACCCTGACCTTCACCGGCACGGATATCAACCCAACCGCCTCCTAGTGGCTCACCATCAGGAGTTTTTACACATCCTGTAATGACTGAATTAGTTTTTTGCACTACAAGGTTTACTGTTTGTGATTCAGTAGCATTGTTATTTGTAAATGATACTTGTTTTGGTGGTTCATTATACACCCAGTCAGTTGCTACTGGTCCATCTTCTGACCACTGTCTGTCAACATTGATCTCCCAGTTTCCACCGCCAATGGTTAATGTATATTCTCCACTTGAATCTACGGCTGCTTGCACACCTGCTCCACCCTGTTTCCAAGCATTTATTTGTGCTGTAGTAACTGCTCCGCCTGAATCATATGTAACAGTTCCAGTAATAGTCTTGGAAGCTGTGGCAAGAGTGATTGTACCTACATTTGTTGCTGAACCGGTATATGTCGCCTGAACAGCATCAGGAGCAATAAACCCTTGAGTGCCATCCGGAATCCATATTTCAATGAAATAGTTTGTTCCAGCTGTCATGCCTGCAGAAGAAAAAGCAAAATTTCCATCCTGGTCAGCACCTGTACCATAGTTGAAGGAAAAATCTTCACTACGTACATTTACGCCAGTTCCATTAACTGGATCTCCATCTGGAGTTAGTATTGTACCGTAGAAAGAAATGTCTCCTAATAGGAAAGGGGTAGAATCTTGTTGAGGCCACATTTCATTTGGTTCTGGCTGAACGTCTGGACTCTCAATTCCCATTGTTCCGGAATAATATCCACCACCAGCGATAGGATTTACTACTCCTGTAATATTTAATGTATGAGTTCCAGCAGCAAGATCGCCCGGTATCATAAATCTTACTGATTCACCTTCAGCAAATTCAAGTTCTGCATCTAGTCCAGAAATTGCAGCGCCCGAAAAATCAGGATTGCAATCCATCCAGTCCGCCTCTGGAGGACATCCTCCAGTACCGCCAATTCTTATAAAAGTTTGCAAGCCATCTTGATTCGGATCCTTCTGAATTGCAGTATTGGTTGTAAATGTAACAGCATATGTTGCTGCTGACCCCAATGTGCTTACACTTGGTGTGATTGTAAATGAGGTTATACGATCATCTGAAGGGGGTTCTTGTGGTTCCTCCGCAGATACTGCATTTGCTCCGGAAAAAAGCAGAGCAACTGCAAAAAACCCAATTACGCCAAATTTGGCGATTTTCTTTAGATTTTGCATGGATTTGTTCATTAGTTATTATCTTTCTATTGATTAATGTTTATTAGTTAATAAAAAAACTGCCTTTTGGGCAGTCGTTTTCTATAATAAAAACGTTTTATTCCAGTTGTTAATTTTTGTTTTTGCCTCCTGAAACATTAGATAGTATTAATGCTTACCTAATCATTATACACCTAAAAAACAGTTTTGTCAATACGTAGCTTATGTCTATACCTCTATTACCTATCTATACCTCAATAACCACCGGTAAAACCATTGGCCTGCGCTTTGTCTTACTAAATAGAAACTGACCAATATCATCTCTGATCTTATTTTTGATATATGCGTCATTAACTGAGGCTTTTGGATTATTATCTTTGAGTACTTTTTTTACTTTTTCCCTAGTATCAGCTATCAGTTTCTTACTTTCCTTCATATATACAAACCCTCGGGAGATAATGTCTGGACTACCAATTAGGTTTCCAGTTTTAGCATCAATGGTGGCAATCACAACTAACATGCCATCTTCCGACATCATCCTGCGATCTCTTAGTACAACGTTAGAAACATCACCAACTCCCAAACCATCAACAAAAACATAGTCAGAAGAAACCTTCTTTGTAGTTAATCGTCCGGTCGTCTTTGTGAATTCCATTATCTGTCCATTATCTGCTACAAAAATATTTTTTGGATCATGCCCAACAGACTCTGCCAGCTTTCCATGAACTTTCAAAAAAGAATGATTTCCTTCTATTGGAATAAAGTATTTTGGATTAACTAGTTTAATCAGAAGTTTTAAGTCTTCTTGTCTTGCATGTCCTCCTGCATGAATATCCATCATTTTGTAATTGATCACTTCTGCACCTTCGCGATACAAAGTATCAACCAAACGCTGAACTGATCTTTCATTTCCAGGAACAACTGAAGATGAAAACACAACTGTGTCTTCTGGTTCGATTCTTATTGTTCTGTGCTCCCGGTTTGCAATACGCATTAGAACCGCCCTACCTTCTCCTTGTGCACCAGTACAGAGAACTAGTATACGCCGACTAGGATAGTTACCAATCTCACTCATTGGTAATAGCGTTCCCTTATTGATTTTTAGATATCCTAATTTTTGAGCTATTTCGATATTAGTCTTCATGCTATAACCATCCACTATTACTTTTCGGTTATATTTTTCTGCTAATTCAAATATTTGCTGTACTCTCATTAGTAGTGACGCAAATGTTCCGATAATAAGCCTGCCCTGAGCAAGTCGGATAATATCTTCAAGATTCCCTTTAATTTCAGTTTCAGTATATTGATGTCCCGGATGAGGCGCCGATGTACTATCCGACAATAAAGCTAGGACATTTCGTTCTCCAAGTTTTGCTATTTTTGTAATATCTGGCTCAACATCACCAGCTGGTTGAAGGTCAAGTTTGAAATCACCAGTGTGCACAACGATGCCAACTGGAGTATTTACGACCACTCCCAAAGATCCAGGAATGTTATGACTTACACCAAAAAATTCAATCTTGAATTTTCCGATTGTAATAGTGTCATTATTATCAACTTTATTTAGATTTAGTTTTCCGCTTTGCTTGAAGTCATCTTGACGTTTAGCAATTATTCCAAGTGTCAGTGGAGTACCATAAATAGGTGGATTCCCAAGTTCAGGCATAATATGCGGAATTGCTCCAATATGGTCATAATGTCCATGAGTAATTATCACTCCCTTAACATTTTTTTCCTTACCTTTAAAGTATGCTGTATTCGGAATGATATAATCAATCCCAGGCATGTCTTCTTCGGGAAATTGTAGACCCATATCAATAATTATAATATCTTTCCCATATTCCAACACTGTCATGTTCCGACCTACTTCTTCATTTCCACCTAGTACTGTAACTTTAAGAGTTGGTCCACTCTTTTTGTCGAATTCTTCTTTTTTGTCTTGCTTTGTACTAGAAGTATCAGACCGATAAACTCTTATGTGGTTCCTTTGCTTTGGACGATTTTTTATTTTTTTTGGATTCATAAATTTCTATAATTAATTCTAATAATATATTTGTAAATTTTATCTGGTGGGGATGGGGAGAGTCGAACTCCCACGAGCTTGCGCCCACAGCGTCCTGAACGCTGCGTGTATACCAGTTTCACCACATCCCCCCGTATGAGTTGTTACAACACTAGGACTGCTTGCCCCATCTGCGATTGGTTTTGATGAACCAATTCACAATACCAGAGAAACGGTCTGATGGAACTGAAATATATTGACCTTCAAGTCCTTTGACTTTTTTGTCGATTCCATACGTATATACCGGATTGTATAAAAATATTGCAGGAAGCTCCTCTGCAAGAATATTCTGAAAATGTAAATATTTTAATCTTCGTTGCTCTTCATCGTTCGTTTTTCTGGCTTCTTCTAACAATTGATCAATATCTTTGTTATAAAACACAGCTAAATTTAAGCCAGGATCTCTACTTTGAGAAGAATGCCAAAAAGGATAAGGATCTGGGTCAGTTCCTACTATTTCACCAAATAATAGAGCTTCATAGGCACGTGGATTGATTACACGTTTTTGTATGTCCTTTGTCGAATATTCTTTAACTTCTAAACGAACACCTATGCTCTCCCATGCTTGCTTTATTATTTCAACGGTTGCTAAATATTCTGGTGAATTTATTGTAGAAATAGCAAATGCAAGTTCAGCTCCATCCTTTACACGAACTGTAGAAGCTGGTTCGCCTTCTTCAACCTCTGGATATACCCAACCATCTTCTTCAAGAATTCTTCTTGCTTCCTCAAGATCAAATTCAAACTTCTTTATTTCGGGATTATAACCAACATAACCTGGCAAAATAGGTCCATGAATTATTTCACCTTCTCCATTTAAAGCATTTTGTAGAATTGATACCTTATTAACCGCATGCGCCAAAGCTTCTCTAACTACTTTTGTTTTCAGAAGTTCATTTTTTTGGTTGAAGAATACTGCGGTATACTGGGGTAAACGTAGAGAATGAAATTCGATATTACTATTCCTTTTTTGGATATCTTCTTTTGATTCACTCGGCACAAAGCTTACACCATCAACATGCTTATTCTTTGCGGCCTCTAATGCTGTGATAGGATCCGAATAAAACCTGAATGAAATCTTCTCTAAATACGGCTTTTTATCATAATAATCATCAAATCGCTTTAACTCATATGATCTGATATTTCCATTTTTGTCTTTCGTAAAATTATTGAAAGTAAATGGCCCCGATCCAATTGGTTTCAAATTGTATTCTGCAAGATAGGCAGAATCTGGAGAAATCTCAGCCCAAATATGTTCTGGCAAAATACCAAATGTTAAACTCGATAAAAATGGAGTAAATGGTTCTTGCAAAACAAATTTAATAGTATGATCATCAATTCTCTGAAGTCCAACTCCACTAAAATTTAGATATAAAGTACTTCTATAACTTGTGTCCTGAATACTTTCGAATGTAAACAGAATATCATCCGCATTTACATCCTCTCCATCATGAAATTTAGCATCTTTGCGCAAATATATAGTATATTCTTTCTGATCTTCAGATAATTCATATCTCTCTGCCAAGTCATTTACTAACTGTTGATCCGTGTCAATTCTCAAAAGACCAGAAAAAATTAAACGGGTAATATCCATATCTGTATCATTGGTCTGAGAGATAATTGGATTCAGATATTTTGGTGATCCAACCAACGCCTCTGTATAACTTCCACCTGATTGAGGAATAGTATGAGTGATAATCTGATACACTCTTCCTAAAACGAATATTAGAGATATCAAAAAGACAGCTAGTGCAACTTGGGCAACTGTAGATTCTTTCTTTGAAAGATATCGTGGAAGATATTTGAATTGTCTATAAGTTGGTATCTTTTTGTCATTAAGTGAAGTCACCAGCTTCTTATCTATTTGCTTTTGTTTCTTCTTCCATTTGTTCCCATTGGAAGAACCATCACTATTCATATTATTTTTCTTCTTTTTCAATATAGAAAAACCTTTCGAAAAAGACTTTCCTTTTTCAGGATAATTTTTATCTGATGAGTTATTTTCTGATGAATTGTTTTCTTTTCCCACTCTGAATAAGTCTTTGCAGACGGCTTAGGATAAATAGCTCTTCCAAATGGAAGATAAATAAATTAAATGAAGAAATTTGTAGAAGCTAACCCTAAGAACAATATGGCTAGCGCTATTGTTACGTAATGTAGTTTTTTTTCAAAGCCACGTTTTGTTGTGTACGCATTTCCTTCAGATCCACCAAAAGCTCCACCCAGACCAGTACCTTTGTTCTGAATCAGAATCACGATTATAAGAGCGACAGCTATTACTAGCTGAGCAATATTGAGAATATCTTCCATTTATTTCTTTAGATAAATCAAGTATTAAACTAGTTCTATGTTTTATAGCTAAAAAGCAATTGATTCCCAGTCTAACATAAGGGGTGTCATTTGTAAAGGATATGTTAACTACTATGTTGAACTACGACCAAATGCAGATTTAATTCTTTTTTTAAGTCCAAAATCAAAAATTGCTCTGAATGTATCTGCAACAACTCGGCCTACTCCATTATTAATATGCTCATTATATTGCTGTGGTAAAGCTGGTGTACCACGAAGCATATTTACCATCTGGGGCTGACTACTATCTTGTTTTTGTTTTCTTAATAAGTTTAATAAATCTTCTCCACTATTTAATTCTTGATCCGTTCTTATTTCATTAAACATATTACCATTAAAAAAACGATCTTCACTCCCAGAAACTTTAGAATGAAAATCTTCACCATTAAATGCTAATACGCTCATTTCCTCCATTTGCTCTCTCATACTAAATGAAAGACAATTTGAACCATATGTATTCTGATACCAGTTCACTCCTTCATAAAATACCATATTATCTTCAACAAGCTGCTTAAATTTGGGATCTTCCTCTATCCTGTCAATCATCGCTCCGCCCATCATAATAGTTTTTTTAGCAGAAGGATGAGCTAACCCCATGACAAAATCATCTTGAGCTAGTCTCGCTATCAGTTCTTCACCGGAATATCCGGTTTTTCCGTATCTCACAAACCTACTTTTTCTTTTTTCCAAATCTTCACTTAATTTTCGTAATTTTTCTACATCAGTAGTATATGACAACACTTCATAACCTTCATTATTTGCTGCCTCTACTCCCATTAATGGTTTTGCTAATCCTTCAGCTTCCAATAATTCAGCAAGCTTAATACTGTTTCCTATTGACTGATGATCAGTTATAGCGACAAATACCTCTTCGATCCCCTGTTCTTTTAACTCAACAATTGCTTTTCTATATTCTTCCAATATTTCCTCAGGGGAATAACTTCCATCAGATCCATCTTTCCAGTCTTCAACTCCTCTAGAATGAATATGTGAAATAAATGCATATCGTCTATTGAAACCTAATCCCTCTGCTCTTTGTTCTTGTTGTTCATTGAATTCATCTATTTTTCGAAGATAGAAGTTTTCACTTTCTGGGTCATTTCCCTCTGCAACTTGAGGATACTTATCATACATTTTTGATGCTTTTCCTATGTTCAATCTGGAGACAAATTTTCGCCAACCTGATTTTTTTTCCGCAGTCTTAAAACTCTCTGAATCAGAAACAAACTGCTCGTGAAGAGTAGCAGGTATTATTTCTTCTTGAGATGGCTCAGATAATTCAGTCCTTATTTCAATTAACTTATCCCTTACTATTTCTTGATCACTCTCGTTTGGTTGTTCAGGATTAAGTTCCTGTGATTCTCCTTCTACTTCAGGTGCATTTGGATTAATTTCAGGACGTTCTGATTGCTCTTCCTGCTCATCTTCATCAATTGCATCAGAAAATCTTTCCTTTTCTCTATTGTTCATATGTTCATAAAATATTGATTATTTATCTACCCAATTATAACCTAACAGGTCATCATAATGAAGTCAATTTCTTTTAGTTCTCCAAGATTAATGATATAGTATGTAAACAAATATGGATAACCTAATACTTAAAGATCTAAATAATAAGCAACGAGAGGCCGTAAAACAGACCGAGGGTCCTGTTTTAATATTGGCTGGAGCAGGCTCAGGGAAAACACGTACCTTGGTCCATAGAATTGCTTATCTGATTCATGAAAAGAAAGTTCGACCGTCTTCAGTTTTGGCTGTTACCTTTACCAACAAAGCAGCGGGAGAAATGAGGCTGCGAGTTGAACAACTTCTAAATACAAATTTCAACCCTTCCCAACTTTTTGACGCAAACCAGCCTTGGGTAGGAACTTTTCATTCTTTTTGCGTAAGAGTGCTTAGAAAGGAAATCGGAGTATTGGGATATGAGAACAATTTTTTAATATATGACGCGTACGATCAGAACTCAGTTATGAAAGATGTCTTTAGTACTCTTAGGATAGATCCTAAACAGTATTCAACCAAAATGATTTTGGGTATGATCTGCCATCAAGCAAAAGACAACCTGCTTTCTCCAAAAGAATTTCAAGAAAGAGCAAAAGACCATATAGAAAAAATAGCTGCCGATGCTTACCTTGAATACCAAAAACAATTAAGAAATCTTAATGCACTTGATTTTGATGATCTAATTATGTTAACCGTTAAGATATTTCAAGATCACCCCGCTGTTTTAGAAAAATATCAGAAACGATTCAAATATATTATGGTTGACGAATACCAGGACACAAATCATGCCCAATACATTCTTGCTAATCTTCTTGCAAAAGAATCACGCAATATTTGTGTGGTAGGTGATGATTGGCAAGGTATATATTCTTTCCGTGGGGCAAATATTCAAAATATATTGGACTTCGAAAAAGACTATCCAGATGCAAAAGTGATACACCTAGAACAAAACTATCGTTCTACTAAAACAATAGTCAATGCCAGTAACTATATAATAGCAAAAAACAAAGGGAGAACAGAAAAAAAGCTTTGGACTGATAAAGAGGTGGGAAATAAAATTGTGATCCAGCAAGTGGAAGAAGAAGGTGAAGAAGGAAATTTTATAATTAAAGAAATTTTTAATCTTCATCCAAATAATGAAGAAGAGGAAAAAGATGACGAAGAAATTGTTTATGAGTCAGAAGGAATGGGGATTTTGGACACGATAATGCAAGTAGAGGGAATTAAAAGAAGTGTAAGAACAGAAGCACCATCATATAGAAAAGAGGTTCAAAAACAAATATTGAGTAATGATGTAGACCTCTCTCAATTTGTAATACTATATCGAACAAATGCTCAATCGCGTGCTTTAGAAGAATCACTCCTAGAATACGGGGTGCCTTATCAAATCATTGGTGGCGTTCGGTTTTATGAGCGCAAAGAAATAAAAGATGTTTTGGCATATATGAGAATCATTTTGGAGCCAAAAGATAGAATCAGTTTAAAAAGAATCATCAATGAGCCCGCTCGTGGGATTGGAGCAAAATCTTGGTCACTACTAAGCAATCACGCGGAGGAGATGAATATTAATTGTTTGCAAGCCGCAAGAGAAGCACAATCTATAGCAGGTCTTACTGCTCGCGCCACTACAGCACTAGAAAATTTTGCAAATATGATAGATGATATCAAGTTTAAATCCAAAGAACTTATGCCAAAGGAGATTATTGACCTAGTATTGATAAAAACTGGCTACAAAAAGTTTACTCAAGATGGATCGCCAGAAGGGGAAACTCGTTGGGAAAATATATTAGAACTAAAATCTGTAGCAAAAAAGTTCGATAATCTAAAAGGTCTAGATGGAATTAACCAGTATTTGGAAGAAGTATCATTAGTAAATGGTATAGACCTACTGGATAGCAAAAAACCGGGAGTAACACTGATGACTGCTCATAATGCAAAGGGGTTGGAATTTGATATTGTCTTTCTTGCCGGAATGGAAGAAGGACTCTTCCCTCATACAAATAGTCTATTTGAACCTGGACAGATAGAGGAAGAGCGAAGACTGTGCTATGTCGGTATTACCCGTGCAAGAAAAAGAGTATATATCACCCATACTCAACAGAGAACTATTTGGGGAAGCACCAGAATGTCAGTCCCCTCCCGTTTTATTGACGAAATTCCCGATCAATATGTAGAAGAATAATTGACAGCGAACCATTACGAGTCCCGCTTCAGCGGGGCGTGGTAATCCCGTTAAATAGTTAAAAGGTTTTTAAATTGGTAACGGGATTGCTTTCCCCATCTTATGATGGGATCGCAATGGGTTACTTCTTCTTTGATTTTTTCTTGATAATTTTTTGCAGTTCACGAACTGAACTCCCCGAAACCTTCATACGGGGTGTTTTCTTTTTCTGACGACGAAGTGCTTTTAGCTCCTTACCTTCTTCATCATCTTTTATATTTTTATTTTGCATTTATATATATTGTTTAATGCTTTTTGCTAGTTTTTCTCCTACAATTTTTTCTATTTGTTTGTTTGTAGCGTCCTGCATTCCTTTTACCGATCCAAATTCTTGAATCAATTTTTTCTTCATTTTAGGACCAATGCCTGGAATATCATCTAATACAGACTTTTTGGTTTCTTTTCTGTGTTGTGCACGATAGAATCCGATAGCAAATCTATGCGCTTCATCACGGATTCTTTGTAACAGTTTCAAACTTTCTGAACTGTGCGATATTTTTATGGATTCTTTTTTTTCTGGAACAAAGATCTCTTCTTCTTGCTTTGCTAAAGCAATGATTGGGATATTAATACTGTCTTTTTTCAAAACTGACACCCCTGCGCTTAGTTGGCCTTTGCCCCCATCCAAAATTATCAAGTCTGGAAGCGGCCAGCGATTTTTTTTGTCACTTCTATATTTTTGAAATCTACGGCTTAACACCTCGTGCATCATTGCTGTGTCATTTGCACCTCGAACTGTCTTGATCCTAAATTTTCTATACTGAGATTTATCAGGCAAACCATTACAAAAGACCACCATCGATCCCACCGCATTTGTCCCTTGGATGTTTGAGATATCATAGGCCTCTATCCTCCTCAATACTTTCTTAATCCCTAGCTTCTTTCCCAGCTCCTTGATCGCTGTCTGACCACGCTGATCACGACTTTCCTCATCTAGCTCACTTTGACGCAAAAATTGTTCTGCATTCTTTTTGCCCAGTTCTAAAAGTTTATACTTGTTTCCTTTCCTGGGGATTGTAATCTTTGCATTTGTAAACTGCTCCAATAATTTTGTATTGATTATACTTGATGGTATGAATATTTCTTTTGGAAATTGTAAAACTTGAGAATAGTATTGATTTAAAAATGATTCCACCAGCTGATTGTCCGGCTGGGATTTAATATGCTCTAACAAAAAGTTTTCACTATTAATCAGCTTACCTTCTCTTACCATGAACAGATTGATTGCCGCTATATTTTTGTTGCGTACAATACTTATGAAATCTTGGTTCTCTTTTTTGGTTGATACTACCTTCTGTCTTTCCATAACAGATTCTATAGAAAAAATTTGATCACGAAGACGTGCTGCTTTTTCAAAATTATTCTTCTTTGCCGCATCTTTCATTTCATTTTTGAGGTCGATCAGGAGTTTTGTATTTTTTCCTTCCAAGAAATGGAGAATGCCCTGAATAATAGCTTGATAATCTTTTTTTGAATACATTTCAGTAACATGACCTAGACAACGGCCAATATGATAACCCAAGCACGGCTTCTCTGGAGGATTTTTACAAATTTTGTAGGGGAAAATTCTCTTTAACAAATAAAGAGTATTCTTAACGGCTGTTGCTGAAGCATACGGGCCAAAGTAGCGGTTCTTGTCTTTTTCCACCCTGCGTACAGTCAGTACACGTGGGAACTCTTCCTCCAACGTTACTTTCAGATAAACAAAATATTTATCGTCCTTCAAGTTTATATTATAAGGAGGCTTATGCTTTTTTATCAAACTGGATTCTAATAGCAAAGCTTCAGTAGGCGAATCAACTATTACATAATCAACATCCGCTACTTTCTGAACCATAATTTGTTTAGCTATTTCTAAGCTGGCAGACTTCTGAAAATATGAACGAACCCTGCTCCTGAGGTTAGTTGCCTTCCCAATATAAAGAATGCTATTCTTCTGGTCCTTAAAAAAATAGACGCCTGGTTTTTGCGGTAGATTTTCTAACTTCTTTATCATGATATATTCAGTATACTTGTCTATTATGTAAAGGTTAAGGGTTCAGTCCTCCAGAAAACCCTTTAGATAATAACCCCTAGTCCTTTCTTGTCTCACACGATTTCTATAAAAGGAAATGGATTCCGGATATTTGCTTCGCAAATTCCGGAATGACAGAAAAAGAGTTGGTGCTTGTCATTCCCGCTCGCCTCGCTGAAGCGAGAGCGAAACGGGCGAAAGCGGGAATCCATAAAGTAAAATAGTGCTAATATTAGCATAAATTTGGCCTTTATGTCTTGACAAAACCTCGATTTAGGTATATAATGGCCAGTTAACAATAGAATTGTGAGGAGAGAGATAGATACCATTATTGTGCTTTCAGGTCTCTCCTAGAACTACTTGAAAGCTTTTTGTTTGAGTCTATGATCATTCGGTGATCGTGTACTCGAACGAGGAACCCCGTTCCTTGAAAACATGATAAGTCCGGAATTACCTGGACACATGTTGCACCTACTTCATGAGGAGAAAACCATGAAGCGGTTTAAAGGCGTAGTCCTTCCAGCCAAGCCCGTATTCGACAAGATCGTCGCCCTGTACCTGTACTGCAGGTTCACCGGGCAGAATCTGGAAGAGCTGGATCTCATCCTGTCGGGTGAATTCCAGCCGGAGCAGGCTCAGATCGACGCATGGAAGAGCGCCGGCTACTTTCTCATCGACATCGGTGAGTACAAGTACCAGCGCATGGGTAGAGGCTCGGCCACCGAGATCGTAAAGGAAGCGTTGGATGTCCGCAGTCATCGACTGATACCCTTCGTCAAGCTGTGCAACGACAACAACCATACTGGTGGACTGAAGGGTCTGCCGAACTCGTTTGTATGGATCCTTCGGGAGATGTACAAGCAAAACTACGCGCCCATGACCGTGATCAGTCGGATCTTCAAGGTCATCGATGCTCACTGTCGTGCCGTCGGCAAAGAGATGAAGATCCCCCTGGATCAGCGTCACCCGGACGTGCAGACGCTTGTCCAGAATCTCGGCGGACACAAGTCGTCGTGGTGCATGGCCGGATATATTCGGAACCTGGCGCTGCTGGGTGCGACTGACCCGGAATTGCTCCGCGAGGCCCGCTGGTGGCGTGAAGTGTTCCGGAAGTGCGAGCTGGCTAACGAGAAGGCCAAAGAGAAGGCCTATGCTCTGCTCGAACGTTCCGAAAAGTTCACGTTCCAGTCGAACGGCAAAGACCAACGCGGTGTGCTGATCAAAACGGACGACGGTCGTGTCTCCCGCGCCCTGCTCAACTCGGGCAAGGTGGATCTGATCATCATCCGTCGCTCTACGAAGCTGACCACGATCCTGACCAGTAATCGGGTGAATCCTCGGATTAACCTGGAAAACCTGTTCTCAGCGATCATCGCAACGGAATTTGGTTATCGTGACGATGACCGGAAGCCGGAGGACATCTGGTTCTACGATCCTAGGATCAACGCGATCCTCAACGGTAGTGGTAACGCCCGGGACACCACACCGACCGTGATCACGGCTGACACCTTCGTCCAAATGGTGAAGGACACTATCAGCTAGCATCACATAGCACCTTCAACTACTGCGCTCCCTCGAGTATTCATCTACATTCCGTATGATGAACACTCCTGGGAGCCCTTTTTTTTTACCTATTTTTGCGCTATAATAATACAAGAAACCATTGCGAGGAGTCCTATAACCATAGGACGACGAAGCAATCCCGTTACTAATTTAAAAACTCTTTCACTATTTAACGGGATTACCACGCCTCACTGAAGTGAGGCTCGTAATGGTTACTGCTATCCCATCTCTCATGAGCATTCCAATCAATACAATTGTAATTTTCCCCAGACCGCATCCGGATAACATTGTGGCTATTATGCTGTTGCGGCTTTTTGGTAAGGAAAAGTTTCCAGGAGTAGAAAACGCTAAAATTGATTTTATAAGTAAGCTTCCTGATGGTAAAAATGCTGACGATTATGAAAGAGAAGGAACTCTCCTCATAGACATGGGTGGAGGTAAGTTTGATCATCATACTCAGGAAGGTGGAAAAGATAATAGCGGAGAATGCGCCACCACGCTAGTTGCAAAATATTTGGGCGTAGATAATGATCCCGCATTAAAAAAGCTTTTGACATACGTAAAAAGAGATGACTTGGAAGGTAAAGGGATAATTTCAAATGACCCAATTGACAGAGCATTTGGTTTTTCTGGTTTGATAATGAATTTGAATCGAGAGTATTCGAATGATCCGCAAAAGATTATCGACATTACAATGCCGATCTTCATGTCGCACTATGTAGAAGAAAGAAAAAGAATGACTGTTTTGCCTCAGCAATGGGAAGGTCTGCAAAAAGATAATAAAACGGATCAGTTCGAAGTTTTCCAAGGAAAAAAGATGTTAAAGGTTATTGTAGTTGAGAATGACGATGTCAGTTTGGTCGGTTTCCTGAGAGCAAACCCTAAAACTAAAGCGGATGTAGTGGTACAGAGGCTTTCGTCAGGGCACACCAATATCATTACCAAACAAATGAGAAATGTGAACCTAAAAGATGTAGCCACAATGTTGCGCATAGAAGAAGCCAGAAAAAAAGATGCGGTACTGGAAGTATCAAGCATCGCTGAACTGTCCAAAGCTCATAGATTGAAAGGGGTGGAAGAATGGTATTACGATACCACTGCCAACAGTATCCAAAATGGCGGCATCGCCCCAGAAGGCATTACCGCTACCAAGCTAAGTCTGGATGAAGTAAAAGAAATTATAAAAAATGCTCTCAATCCTAATGCCCTTGCCGACACCTGCCCTAAAACAAAATGTTCAGAAGAAAACTGCAATTTCTATGATTATCATTTGGGGAGGTGCATGAGTATTCAGAAAGCATCTACATCAAATAATAAGTAGTAATTATTCGAAACTCCAAAAAGTTATGAACCAAGAAACACCAGAGAATATAGTCCGCGACCCAGACAAGGATTCGGGGGACAAGCCTGAAATAAATGAAGCTGAGAATGCTGAGTTATTGTTCCTATTAGACACTAGAAAGAAGTGTGCTTTCATTGAATCTTCTTTGGGAAAAGAAAATTTTGTTTTAGGAAGAATCTCATCATCAGTTCGAAGTCTACATGATTCTATTCCCAATAGAACTCGCATGAGCAGAACTGTTGACAATATACACCAGGATCAGCTTCGGAAATTATTGAGAGAAGCATCTTCAATTACCATTGAAGCAAGGAGGCTCAGAGAAGCTGCCTCAGAGGCAGGAGAGGAACAATTAACCCCAGAAATCATTGAATCTGTTGCGGAAATATATAAAAAATTAAATCGTTTTGCAACTCAAAGCGAAAGGGCGATTGAGGAAATCTCTGGAACTATAAGAATAGTACAAAGATGGGTTGATGAGGGAATTCACAAAAGAATTCTGAGTCCAAGAGTTGGGGGTGAAATTCACACACAAGCACGCCATGTGAAATTCACTCTTAATAAATTCAAAGAAGAATGTGTAAATCCTTCCCTATTCGAATTTAGATTGCTCGCGAGACAGATTGAAGCATATAGGCAGCCAAGTGCGGATCCAGAAAAATAAATAAAACATATAAGATATAAAACGGCATAGACCGCTTTTTTGTTTTGACTTTTAAATAAATAAATGAGAAACTTCACCTTGTATGATATATGACTTGATAGTAATAGGCGGAGGACCAGCTGGCGTGATGGCTGCAGGGCGAGCAGCGGAAAATAATGCCAAAGTTTTGATTTTGGAAAAAAGCATAAGACTGGGAATAAAACTAACAGCCACCGGAAAAGGCAGGTGCAATATTACCAACGCTGAGTTTGATACCAAAAATTTGGTAGAAAAATTCGGCAAGCAGGGGCGCTTTCTCTTTTCTGCTCTTAGCAAATTTGGCAATCGGGATGTTATTAATTTTTTTGAAAGCAGAGGCCTAGGCACCAAAGTAGAAAAAGAGTCTAGAGTATTTCCCGAAAGCAATTCATCGCTGGACGTTTTAACTGTACTTGAAGAATACCTAAAACAGAGCCATGTAGAGATCAGAACCGATACACCAGTGGAATCAATAGAAATGGAAGATGATTTGATAGATAAAATAGTACTGAGAAATGGCGAAGAATTGAAAGCCAATAAATACCTAGTAGCCACCGGGGGTAAATCTTATCCCAGCACCGGCTCCAGCGGCGACGGCTATAAATGGCTGGAGAAAATGGGACACACCATAGTAGAACCAAACCCGGCGCTTAGCCCGGTGTTCGTCAAAGAATCCCTGGTCCAGGATCTGGAAGGTTTGAGCCTGAAAGATGTAACCATCAGTATTTATCAAAACAGCAAAAAAATAGATTCCCGTTCTGGTGAGGCTTTGTTCACTCACAACGGTATGAGCGGACCGATAATCCTGGCCATGAGCAAAAATATAGGGTTCGCCCTGAAAAAGGGTGCGGTAAAACTGGAAATTGATTTTATGCCGGAATTGGAGTTCAAAATATTAGATAAACAGGTACAAGCTGATTTTGCCGAAGGAAGCAATAAACTGTTTAGGAACAGTCTTGGCAGTCTATTGCCAAAAAAGATGGTTCCCATAATAATAGAACTGTCAAAAATAGATCCCGATAAAAAAGTTAACTCCATTACCAAGGAAGAAAGAAAAAGATTAATCCACTTATTGAAAAATTTTGAACTAACCGTCAAATCTTTGCACGGCTTTAGCAAAGCGATAGTCACCACGGGCGGAGTCAGCCTCAAAGAAGTGGATCCAAAAACCATGCAGTCCAAATTTGTAAAAAATCTATACCTGGCCGGCGAAGTTCTGGATCTGGATGGGCCAACGGGAGGATACAACTTGCAGTCCTGCTGGAGCACCGGTTTTGCCGCCGGGTCAGACATATAACCTTCATTCACACCTCACCTTGTCATTCCCGCGAAGGCGGGAATCTAAAAAGTAAAAGAGTATCATGAAAAAATATATCTTACCTCTCATCCTTATACTGCTTGGAGTTGGCCTTCGAGCTACATATTCGATAATCGGTTCGGAAGTTGATCAGAACGGTTTCCTGATCGAACCGTTTTGGCTGATACCTATTGGACACCTACTTATATTGGCTGGGATAATAATAACCATCCGAACCTATTTTAAATCATACCTCCCTAATAAGAAAATAAAAGCGGTTATATTTGATAGAGATGGCGTAATACTTGATTCAGAATCAATCAATATCGGGTCAGCCGTTAAAGCTTTTCAAGAATTGGGAATAGAAATCGAGGAAAAAGAGAAAGATTGGATTATTGGAAGACATACTGATGATTATATTAAACTCTTTTTAGAAAAATACGATTTTACCTATGAGGAATTTAGAAAAATTCAAAAAGAGGCCTTATATGAGCTTTTAGATACTATTCCTCTTTTTGATAAAACAATTTTATTGATTAGAAAATTGCATAAACAAAAAATCCCACTTGCCATAACCACCTCTGCCGGTTTGGAAAGTACTTTGCGAATTTTGAAAAATGCTGATTTGGAAAATATTTTTGATGTAATAGTTACCCATGAAAACTATGAAAAGAGAAAGCCAAATCCAGAATCATACGAAATAACTGCAAAAAAATTAAAGTTAAGTCCAAAAGACTGCGTTGTAATAGAGGATTCCTCTATCGGAATAGAAGCGGCAAAAACCGCCGGAATGAAATGCATTGCCATCCCTAATGAATACACAAAAAACCAGGATTTCTCTAAAGCAGATCTGATTATCAATTCTGCTGAAAAAATTGATATCAAACTACTCAATTCTATCTAGCCTTCCCCCTTCTCTGTCATTCCGGAATTTGCGTAGCAAATATCCGGAATCCATGCACTACCCCCAAACTACATATATAACAAAATTATTTAAACTAATATAAATTCAATTGATACATGATTACAATAACTAAATTAGAACCTTTTAAAAATGATAAAAGAGGATTAGCATTTGATTTTGAATTAAGAGATTCAAATTATATTGTAGCACTACATAGAAATAAAGGTTCTATTAGTGGTCTTCATTATCACAAAGGTGCATGCAAATCAAAATCCCCTGAAATATTTTATCTTGCAAAAGGTAAAATTAAATTAGTTGTAAAAGATATGAAATCAAACATACAAGAAGAACATATAATTGAAGAAAATACTAAATATGAAATTCCTGCTATGATTTATCATGAAATGCATGCCTTAACAGATATAATTTTAATTGAATTTAATTGTGAAAAAGACGATTACAAATCAGATACAGTAAAAGTTTTCCCAAATAAATAAGATTAATTCTCATGTCAAAAACATTAAGTACAGAGTTTGAAAATGCTGTGCATATGCTCACAGAGCATATTCCACAAACTGATGAACATAGCAGAAAACCTATTCTGTTTCATGATATTCGAGTTGGTGTTTATTTATATGAAAACGGCTATGAACGAGATATTGTTTTGGCAGGTTTACTACATGACGTAATTGAGTGGTCAAGTATAACTGAGAAAATGATTAAAGATGAATTTGGAGATAAGGTGCTAGGGTTAGTACTAGCAAATACAAAAGATGATTCTATTGAAGATAAGCACGAAAAAACCGCTGAACTCATCCAGCGTTGTGTAAAAAACAGCCAAGACGCCCTGATAGTAAAAACGGCTGATATACTGGATAGCTTCAAATGGTACTCCAATCAAGACAATACAGGACAGCTCAAATATTGTATGAGAAACGCAGAAGCAATCCTCAAATACAAACCAGATGATTTTGATGATGAAATATTCAAAGAGCTCACAACATGGAGAGACAAATTTGCTAGTTTAAGCGAATAATCACTTAATATCATCCTATATACAATTTACCCCAGTTTCTGCTGGGGTTTTCTTTTCATATATTTATTCTTATGTATCCCTGCATTGACATTTCTTCATTATTATGATACACTATTTCGTCGAGTAGTAAATATGTTATACTTACATTAGTAGATACAAATGCACACAATTATGAAATTCGATCAAGAAAAATTTAGAGAGGCAATAATATTTTTTGCAAATAACGTAAATACCCTAGGTATCACAAAATTAAATAAGCTTTTATATTATTCAGATTTTAAACACGTTAAACTATACGGTCGTCCAATTCTTGGTGATAAATACGTCAAATATAAACAAGGTCCTGTCCCTGAAGCAAGTTATAGCTTATTCAATGCAAACTTTACTCATCAAATAAGTAAGTTCTTATCAAAAGATATTGAAGTAAAAAACAAAAAAGTGGGACCCTATAATCAAAAAAGAATTATAGCAAAGAGAGAATCAAATCTGGAAGTATTTAGTAAATCTGAAATATCAATTTTACAAGCAGTGGCAAGTAAATTCAAAAATTCTACAGCTACAGATTTGAGTAATAGGGCACATATTGAAAAACCTTGGAAAGAAACTGCTCCATTTGAATATATTGACTACAAACTAATTCTAGACAATAAATCTGTTCCAAAAGCATATGTGGCATTTAGAGAAGCAGAAGAAATATTGTTAGAAGCTGCTTTGTTGAAATAATGATTCAACTTCCTCCAGAATTATCAAAACCACATCTTCGCAATAGCTGCTCAAAAGGAGATGTTTTTTTGTGGAAACAATATGTTGGCAAAAACGAAATCAAAGATTCATATTTTGTTTTTTTAACAAATTGTATTGATGACAAATTTATTACAGCCAGAGCAACGTCAAGAGTTGATAAGTATAATGGCGTTAAGGCAACTAGATTAATGAATGATATTATGTTCATTAAAAAAGGAGAAACTCCAATTTTTAGTAAAAATACCATACTAGACTTAAGTTACACAACTACATTTACTGTAAACGAGTTACACAAACTTATGGGATCAGCACTAATTAAAAAAGGGAAACTGTCAGATATTATTATAAACAAAATTGACTCGGCAGTAGTGACATCAATTTCTTTAAGTTCAAAAGATATTAAAAATATTATCAGCTCAAAAAGAAAATAATTTATCTTAATTATCTACTATCCTCTATCTTCTCCATCAAATTAGTTATGAAAATTAACAATAAGACTATATGGGAAAGAAAAATTCAGAAAGTATAGTAAAAAACATAGCGACTATATCAAAGTTCTCATATGAACCCACTATAAAGAAATATCCATTCTTAGAACATTTTTTTATAAACTCTAATAGTCCTGAAGAAGATTGGACTCTTTATTTAACAACAGCTGGTATTGGTTATATTTGTATTATAGAGGGGGAAGATTCACCTCTATGTAACAAAATATTGGAAGAATTGGGTAATACGGACGGAGGAGAGGCAATAGCAAATGCTACAACAAAATTTATTAGTGCTATGGCAGGTATAATTGAGACTCGTGGCTTAGACCACTTTCCAGTTGCTATTGGAATATGGATTCTGAATAGTTTTAGTAATGAAAAGCCTCAACTTAAAGAGCTAGAATCGTTTCCATATACAATTGTTGAATTATTTGAAAACATAATATCATCATATAAGGAATAATAGCTCATCAAATTAGTTAAAATAAGCGATCGGTAGGGACCCCACTGAAAAATCATTCCCCAAAGGAATGATTTTTTGATATACTTAATTATATGACTACAACTAAAGATATTCTAAATAATCTTTTTCCTCCAATTTTAAATCAAAAAATTACCTTTCTAAATAAAAAACAACTTCAAATTTCCCTTGAAAGTCTAAATGAATTCATTGGGTATAAATGGATTGAAAATTTTTGTCATATGTATAATAAACCAAGGGTTCCTTTTTCAATGAAAATTACAGAATCTCATGATATTTTATTAATAGGATATTTATTGAAAATCCTTAATGATAATCTTGATGAAATTGAATTTAAGAAAGTGATTAATAAAATTATTATTAATGGGTTATCTGATAATCCAGAATCGGGATTACAGCTAGCAGATAGTATATCAGAAATTGAATGTACAGCTACTATGGCACACAACCTTCAAACTCATATTAAAATTGATAAAAAAACAGGTAAAATGGGCAGCACAAATATAAAGAATTCAGATATATTTTTACCCGATAAAAATATATATATTGAAGTTAAAAGGCACGATAATTCTAGGCAAAAAAGTTATAAAAAATTTATTAATAAAACGGACAAATTATTTAATACACCAGGAACTTTTGGAATAAATTATAAAATAAACAAAGCAGAGGGAGATTGGGAGATAATCGAAGAAAAAAATGTAAGTAAACAAGCTACTGCTACATCAATATCTATCCCTGGTAATAAAATAGTTAATGAGGTTAAAGATTTAATTAAAGACGCTAAGACAAAATTCATTGATGAACAAAATGCAATTGTTGTTATTGATGGATTTATTGGAAAAGGAATTAGTAACGGTATTATCGCCGCACAAGAATACCTAAAAAATAATCCTACAAGCCCTATTCAAATAGTAATTTTAAAATCAAAAAGAATTTGGAGTCTTGATAAAAATCCTGGAATATCTAGAATTTTTATTGCTAAAAGTGGTAATCAAGATGATTCACTAAAATTTCTTAATAAATTAACATGGCCTTTCGCAACAATAAATCATTTAAATTAACGATTAATAGTATTTGTTAAAACAATCTTCCAATCGAGACCCCCTTCGCTTAGACAAACATACGTCCTGAATGCTACCTAGAAGCGCTTTCTGAAGGACTGAACCCCGCCCTTGACACCCTTATAATATATTGGTAAGATAGCGGAGAACTTTATACAACTTAAACATTAATGTCTGTTCAATCCCATGTCTTGCAAGTTTAGACCGCTTCAAGATGGGCAGGCAAGAAAGAGGTCAATATATGAATAATTACGAGCTTTTAGCAATTATCTCTTCCAAACTTACTGAGGAAGAGATTCCTTTTATTTCAGGCAAAATAGTTGAACTGATCAAGAAGAATGAGGGTGCAGTTGTCCGTGATGAAAATTTGGGAAAGAAAAAGCTTTCTTACCCTATAGATCACCAGCGATATGGTACTTATGTACAGGTAGATTTTGATATGGCAGGTACTGCCTTGAGAAAAGTAGAAAAAGACCTGGCACTGATGGATGAGGTTTTAAGGTACATAGTAGTAACAAGAGACGTACTGGCAGCAGCAAGACTAGAGAAGAGATTGCAGGAAGAGAAGGAAAGAAAAGTACAGACAGCAGCAGCTATTAAAGAAAAGCCAGTAGCAGTACCAGAAGCACCTGCAAAACCTGCACCTGCATTTGCAGATACTAAACCTGTTGAGAAAAAAGAAAGCTTCGCCGACACAAAACCTGAAGATGAAGAAAAGAAAGAGAAGCCAGCAAAGAAGGAACAGAAGAAAGTATCACTCGAAGAGTTGGATGAAAAGCTGGATAAACTTCTCGACGATGATATAATGAGAACATAATTATTATTTATAGAAAACTATTATGGACTTAAACAAAGCAACAATCATCGGGCGCTTGACCCGCGATCCCGAAACAAAAACAATTCCATCTGGTCAAACTGTAACTACTTTTTCTCTGGCAACTAGTTTTAACTGGACTGATAAAAGTGGACAAAAGCAAGAGCGTTCCGAGTTTCACAATATTGTAACTTGGGGAAAGCTGGCAGAGATTGCTGGCCAGTATCTGAAAAAAGGTGGACAGGTATATCTAGAAGGTCGTTTGCAAACCCGTTCTTGGGACGGAGATGACGGAAAGAAAAGATACAGAACAGAAATCGTTGGTGACAGCATGATCATGCTTGGTCGTCCTGGCGCAGCCTCAGGACCAGCTGACAATAGCGCACCTACACCTGAAGCAGCAGCTCCTCAACCAGCACCAGCATCTGATGAAGAGGAAATCAATGTTGAAGATATCCCATTTTAACCCAAATAATTTGAAATCATATGATGAGAAACCGCCCAATACATAATAGTCTACCAAAGGTAAAAGTATGTCATTTTTGCGCTAATGGTATTGACCAAATTGACTACAAAGATACAAAAGTATTCCAGAGATTTCTTTCTTCTTATGCAAAGATTCTTCCGAAAAAGAAAACTGGATCTTGTTCAAAGCATCAGCGTAGACTAGCTCAAGCTGTAAAGCGAGCTAGGTTCATGGCGCTTATCCCATATACAACCAGATAACTAGAGACTACGTATGCTAAGCATGAACAATCTTAAAATTGGAACAGTTGTTGTAGAAAATGGCGAACCGTTTGTTATTCATTCTACCGATCATGTAAAAATGGGACGCGGTGGTGCCGTTCTTCGTACAAAAATGAAGAATGCTATTTCCGGTGGAACATTAGAAAAAACATACAAAGGTGGAGACAAAATTCAAGAAGCTGATCTTTCTCGTTCAAAGGCAAATTTCCTCTATCGAGAAGAAAATGATTTTCATTTCATGGATAATGAATCTTTTGAACAATTTATACTTCCAAAGGATCAGATTGGAGAAATTTCCAATTTTGTTAAAGAAGAGTCGGATGTTGAAGTATTGAATTTCGAAGGAAAGCCGGTATCAATCAGCCTCCCACCAAAAGTTGATTTGAAAGTAACCTCTGCTCCTCCTGGAGTAAAAGGCGATACTGCACAAGGAAGTGTAAACAAGCCAGTAACTGTAGAAACAGGCTATTCCGTACAGACACCATTGTTTGTGAAAGAAGGCGATACAATAAGAATCAATACTGAAACAGGCGAATACGTAGAACGCGTATAATAATACAAATTCAAAAGAATAAAACCAAAGTAGGTGAGACGTCGACGTCTCACCTACTTTTTGCTTATCTAACTTCTATTCTTATAAATTTATATGTATTTCTTCACCAAGTCATTTACCAGAGAAAATATTCTTTCATGGCCTGCTGAGTTAGGATGAAGTCCGTCGTGAAGCAAATCTTTATAGTCTGATTGTTTCATAAAATCGCTATAAACATCCACGAAGTCTATTTTTTCTTGCCGGCAAATGTCCTGTAGGACTTCATTATATTCTTCTATGCGAGAATTCTTATAGCTTTTATTTGTGTTCCAAGGAGTAGGATTCACCTTTTCCTCTTCAACTGGGGTGATACCAACGACAATAACTTGTTCAGCTAGTCCTTTCGCTTTGGTAACCAAACTGGTCATGTTATCTCTATGTTTTTCAATAGAAATATTTACGTCACCTTTGTCTTCTAGATATTTGCAATCATTTATCCCGATTTCAAATATGATTATATGATGCCTGCGAGCTGCTACCTCGGCATCAAACCTTTTTACTACACCGTTGCTGTCATTACCCGATATGCCCAAATTAAAAACCTGAGTTAAGTCTTTATAGCCTAAATCTTTTTTAATCCTATCAACCCAACCGCAGTTACCTACATCAGAATAGCCATAAGTTATACTATCACCAAAAACGCAAATTTTTTTATCTTCAGTATTCAGAGTTTTGTCTTATTATTATTCCTCGCTATTATTCACGGCTTCCCAAACTTTTTCCTTGATTTCTTTCATTAGCTTCTTGTCATCTCTTAATGATGTCCTTGCCGTTTCTCTACCTACGCCTAGCTTGGTTTCGCCATAACTATAGGAATTGCCATTTTTATTCATAACACCATACTGCAACGCAGTATCAATCAGATCACCCGCCATGGAGATACCTTCGTTGTACATGATATCAAACTCGGTTGTTCTAAACGGAGCAGCAACTTTGTTCTTTACTACTTTTACTTTTACGCGATTGCCAATTATTTGTTCTGCTTTCTTTATTTGAGCTGAACGGCGTACTTCTATGCGCACTGACGAATAAAATTTAAGTGCGTTTCCACCAGTAGTAGTTTCGGGGTTGCCAAAGAATACACCTATCTTCATTCTGATCTGGTTGATGAAGATCACAACGGTTTTGCTTTTACTAATAACGCCCGCCAGTTTTCTCAATGCTTGACTCATTAGTCTTGCTTGCAGTCCCATGTGGGAATCTCCCATATCTCCTTCTATTTCCGCTTTTGGTGTTAGGGCAGCTACAGAGTCTACTACAACTACATCAACCGCATTTGAACGAACCAATGTTTCTAGGATTTCTAATGCTTGTTCACCTGAATCTGGCTGTGAAATCAGCATTTCTTCTGTATTCACTCCTATCTTTTTTGCATATTCAGGGTCTAGTGCATGTTCCGCGTCAATGAAAGCTGCAGTTCCACCCATTTTTTGTACCTCAGAAACTATATGCTGTGCCAATGTCGTCTTTCCCGAAGCCTCTGGTCCATATATTTCAGTTATTCGACCGCGAGGGACTCCTCCTATCCCCAAAGCAATATCCAAAGAGACACAACCTGTAGGTACAGAATCAATTTTAATTTTTTTTGCATCGCCCAATTTCATGATTGCTCCAGCACCAAACCTGTCTTTGATCTGGTCGATTGCTTCTTGAGCTGCTTTGTCTTTTGCATCAGACTGTTCAGTTGTTTTTTTTGACATATAAATTGCTTTAAAAGTAAAATATTATATTTTAAGATTCATTTTGCTCTACGCGGATCCTTTTATATATTGTGTTTTCTTTACTGCTTTTTTTAACCGCAGTTATTTCTAGGATATTTATTCCTTCCTTCAAATCAATTGTCGCCTGAAAATATCCATTAGGATCGCCCAATATTTCCTCCCCGTTGATTAGAACTGTTGTTTCTTTTTCTGTCTGTCCAGTTATTTCATATGAATGCTCTGTTGTAGTAATATTGTCTTCATATGGAGAATGAATAACTAGAGTGGGTGGTGACATTATCTGGCTTATCTCCATCCCAAAATAGATTAACAAAGAAATAATGATAAGTACTATGAATCCAGTCCTGAAAAATCTTGGGTTGATGATCGGATGATTTTTCACAACGCCCTTTCCTTTGGTGGGGTGCTTTTCTAGTGGAGTTATATTCTGAAAGATCTTTTTTTCTTCTTCAAAGAGGACAATTACTCTTTTTGGGTTTAAGTGAAGATAAGAAGCGTATTTCTCCAAAAATTTCCTGATATATACTTCGCCAGGCAGTTTATGATATTGTCCATCTTCTAAGCACTGCAGATAATCCTTGCGGATCTGGATTGCATTTTCAGCGTCCGTTAGTGAAACTCCCTCTTCCTCACGTGCTTCTCGAAGTTTATCACCAAGAGTACGCGTTTCTCTTATTTCCTTTCCTTTGAAACTTACCATGTTCTAAAAGTTATACTTCTTTTTCTGCATCTTCTTCTTCGTCAACATCTTCTTCGGTTGATTCCTCCTCTTCATCGTACTGTTCACCCAACATATCAACATCTTCTTTGTCTTTAACAAATACTTCGCGTGGTTTAGCACCGTCAGCCGGTCCAATAATCCCCTTTTCTTCTAGAATATCCAAAATACGTGCTGCCCGAGCGTATCCAATTCTTAAGCGTCTTTGCAAAAATGAAGCTGAGGCTTTTTGGGATTCCATGATTATCTCTTGTGCATCATCAATCAATTCATCGTCGTCGTCTGAAAAAGATTCACTCCTGCTACCCGCGTGTGATGCTTGTCTTTCTACAACTTGATCATCATATTCTGGTTCTCCTTTTTCTTTCAAAAATCCCACGATGTTCTTTATTTCGCTTTCGGTTACAAATGCTCCCTGTATACGCTTTGGTTTAGAAATCTGGGCTGAGACGTAAAGCATATCACCGCTCCCCATCAGTTTTTCAGCTCCAGCAAAATCAAGAATTGTTCTAGAATCTGTACCGGATGCGACTGTAAACGCAATTCGTGATGTAATATTAGCTTTGATCAGTCCTGTGATAACATCCACAGAAGGTCTCTGAGTTGCCACTACTAAGTGAATACCAACCGCCCTAGCCATTTGCGCTAATCTGATGATAGATCCTTCCACCTCGGCCGGAGCAACACTCATGAGATCAGCTAGTTCATCTATTACTATCACAATATATGGAAGAGCGTTTTTTGATTCTCCGTTAAATTCACTTATATTCCTTTTTCCGTTTTGTGATAACAATTCAAAGCGCCTATCCATCTCACCTACTGCCCATTTGAGCGCATTAATAGTCTTGTCTGCTTTAGTTATTACCGGGGTAAGTAGATGAGGAATACCATTGTACATTGTCAGCTCTACTCGCTTTGGATCAACTAAAATCAATTTCAGTTGATCTGGGGAGTTTTGATACAAAAGACTTATAATAATTGAATTTATGCAAACACTCTTTCCAGAACCTGTTGCACCAGCCACTAATAGATGAGGCATTCGCTCTAAATCTACCACCCATGGATTTCCTGATACATCTTTTCCTAGAGATATATCCAGGTCGGACTTACCTTTTTTGAACGCTTCGCTCTGGATAATTTCCTTTAATCTTACTAAAGCCACTTTTTGATTAGGAACTTCAATCCCAACTAAGGATTTTCCAGGGATTGGAGCTTCTATTCTGATAGGATGTGCTGCTAATGCAAGCGCAATATCATTTTGGAGAGTATCGATTTGAGAAATCCTTACACCATCGGAGGGTTTCAGGGCATATTGAGTTACCGTTGGACCTATATTTGTTTCTCCCATTTCCACATCTATACCAAAGTTTTCTAAAGTCTTTTTAATCTTTTCTTTGTTTAATGATATGTCACCGCTAGTCGGTTTTGAGGATGTCCCTTCCAATAAATCTACTGGAATATCTATTTTTGTTTTTTGTTTTCCTTTTTTGAAGAATTTCATTTGATCTCCAGTTCCTGTATCTTCATTAACTTCAGATGATACAGATTTTTCATCCTCCATTTCCACATCATTAGATTTTTCCGAAATTTTCTTTCTATTGAAAGGTCTTTCTTCCTCTTCAGCTTCATTTGACTCTTCTTCTCTATTTTCCCTTCGAGACGCAACTCGATATCTAATTCTTCTAAAGAATTCTCTGACTCTAAGCATCACCGAACCAATCCCACTGCCACTTTCTATTAAACGATTTATTGAGATTGCAAATACAATCAGAATTGCAATACAGAATAAGGCAATTAAAACAATTGATGTTGCCCAAATTCCCATTATTTTCAACAATGGTAAACTAATGATTAACCCCAAATATCCGCCACCACGTCCATCACTAATTGCCTGCACTGCCTCCTCTTGTGAAACGAAAAGGTGGAAAATTCCTGATAGTGATAATGTAAATAAGAACGCACCTAAATAGTTGGAAGGTCTAAGAGAATATTTATCAGGAAATATTAGTAAGTAGCCTACAATCAGTAATATCAATGGAAACAAGAATGAGCCCCAGCCAAAAACAATCATTAAAACTTGATCAAGAAAGTTTCCTGCACTTCCCGCAAGGTCAAAAAAACTTAAAATGCTAATTGCGGCAACAACAAAGAGAGTGACAATAATAATCCCTCGGCGTGTCCCGGGGTTTAAAATGGGTTGTCTTTCCTCCTCAAGATCCTCTTTTTTTATTCTCTTTTTGGGTTGAGTTGTTGCCATCCTTTATGCTAATTGATTATTTATTTTACCATAAATATTACTCCATCGTCAAAGCAACTATTTGCTATTTTTATACCAAAACAGGCGTCTAATATCGAGGACGCCTGTCATATATATAGTTTTAGAAGGACCGGTTATTTCTTCTTGCTTTTATTGTATCCAGTTCCGACAGGTATTAATTTTCCAATAATTACATTCTCTTTTAATCCTCTCAGTTTATCAACTTTTCCTGAAATAGAAGCATCAATAAGCACACGTGCTGTCTCCTGGAACGATGCTGCTGCTAAGAAACTGTCCGTAGAAAGTGACGCTTTTGTAATACCCAATAGAAGGTTTTCGGCAGTTGCTTTCTTTTCACCTTTCTTCAAATTGTTATTCGCTTCCATTAATTGATCTTCTGAGGTAATATCTCCAGATAGTAAGTCCGTATCACCCTCATTTTTCACATAGTATCTTGAAAACATTTGGCGTACAATTATTTCAATATGTTTATCATTTAATCTCTGACCCTGAGATGAATATATATATTGAATTTCTTTGATAATATATCTTTGGACAACATCTTTTCCTTTTAATCGATATAGATCTTGAATGTTAAGGCTTCCTTCAGTTAACTGCTGTCCAGCTACAACAAGGTCGCCATCCTTCACCCACAATGAAGATCCAACAGGAACAGTATATTCTTCAATATCTTCTTCCGTACCAGTTATTATAATTTGAGATTTTTCGATACTTATCTTTCCCTGCAATTTTGCTTTAACAGTTTTTCCTTTTTCACTTTCAGCCAAAATATCACCTTTATCAACTTTTGCACCTTTTTTAACCTTAATAGTGTAGCCCACTTTTTTGAAAGATTTCTCAAGATCATAAGTTTCAGTTATTGGTTTTTCAGCAATAACCTTAATAATTTTTTGCTTCTCTTCTTCACTGATACTTGCCTGCCCATCAATTTCACTAACAATTGCTGCTTTCTTGACCGGTCGTGCTTCAAACAACTCTTCAACTCGTGGTAAACCTTGGGTAATATCCTGACCAGCTACGCCTCCAGTATGGAAGGTTCTCATTGTTAACTGTGTTCCTGGTTCACCAATACTTTGAGCAGCAACAATTCCTACTGCTTCTCCTAATTCCACTAGCTTATTATATCCCAAATCAAATCCATAGCATTTTCTACAAACGCCTCTAATAGTTTTACAATTAATTATTGACCTTACCTTTACTTCCTGAAGATCAACATTTTTAATCTTTTCATATTCTTTCTCCGCAATAAGTTCTCCTTTTTTCACTAATACTTTTTTTCCTGACTTAATATCCTCTAATGTTACTCTTCCCAGAGCACGTTTTGCCAACTCTTCACCAATCTCTTCACTCTGTTCCTTGGTCATAACAAAACCATCTGTATCCTTACAGTCCTCTGCTCTCACAATCACATCCTGTGCTACATCAACCAAACGTCTAGTAAGATAACCAGCATTTGCTGTTCTCAAAGCTGTATCTGAGAGACCTTTTCTTGTACCATGAGTAGAAATAAAATATTCTAAAACATCAAATCCTTCTTTAAAACTTCCTTTTACTGGCAACTCTATAGTTTCACCAGCAGGGTTTGTTACTAATCCTTTCATTCCCATCATCTGTGTTATTTGTCCCCATGATCCACGTGCACCAGAATCAATCATAGCAAACACTGAACCCAATGGGTCTAATGCATTCTTACTTATTTCTTGAACTTCATTTTTAGTACTCGCCCAAATGTCTATTGATTTTGCATAACGCTCTTCTTTTGTAAGTAGCCCCATTTCATACTGACCACGCACCTCATCAATTTTCTTTTCTGCTGCTTCAATCGTTTCTTTCTTACCTTCTGGAACTGGAGTATCACCCATGCCCCAACTTAATCCTGAGCGTGTTAGATATGCCAGACTCATTTTTTTAATATCATCTAACAGTCCTGCAGTTTTAACTGACCCATCTTTGTTTAGAGCATTTTGAATAATATCTTTAATATTCCTTTTATCCATTACTTCATTTTGGTATGGAACATCATCTGGGAATATCTCGTTAAATAAAACTCTACCAACACTTGTTTCTATGCGCTTACCATCCTTTTGCAGACCAATTTTTGTCTGAACAGTAACAGAGCCAATTTCATACGCTAGTATAGCCTCTTCTTCTGAAGAAAAGAATTTTTTAGCAGGCTTGTCTTCATCTACTATTGATGTCAAATAATAACACCCTAGAACGATATCTTGAGAAGGAGTAATAACTGGTTCACCTGTTGCCGGTTTTAATATATTATGTGTGGCAAGCAGTTTGTTCTTCGCTTCATCTTTTGCCTTCTGCGTCAAAGGAACATGCACAGCCATTTGGTCACCGTCAAAGTCAGCATTGAATGGTGGACATACTAAAGGATGTAATTGAATTGCATTTCCTTCGATTAGCACTGGCTGAAATGCTTGAATGCCAAGTCTGTGTAATGTAGGTGCACGATTAAGCAATACATGAGAATTCTGAGTAACCTCTTCTAGGATATCCCACACTTCATCACGACCTGATTCAATAAACCGATTAGCACTTCGAACATTATGAACATATTCTCTCTTAATCAGCTGACTAATAACAAAAGGTTTGAATAGCTCTAATGCCATTTTTTTCGGAATACCACATTGATCTAACTTCAAATGCGGACCAACCACAATTACAGAACGGCCTGAGTAATCAACACGTTTACCTAGAAGATTCTGTCGGAATCTTCCCTGCTTACCTTTTAACATGTCAGCTAGTGATTTCAGTTGACGTCTCTGACCTGTTGATGCAGTAACTGTTTTGCCATGACGAGCATTATTATCAATCAAAGCATCTACTGCCTCTTGCAACATTCTTTTTTCATTTCTCGTAATAACTTCTGGTGCATTTAGGTCCAGCAATCTTTTAAGACGATTATTTCTATTTATCACTCGACGATAAAGATCATTTAAATCTGATGCGGCAAATCGGCCACCGTCTAGTTGGACCATGGGTCTAAGATCTGGAGGAATAACTGGTACTGTATTCAAGACCATCCATTCTGGGCGAATATTATTCTTCTTCATATTCTTTACCAGTCTGAGCCTTCTTACAACTCTTCGCATTTGGTTTTTACTGGCTTTTTCGACTTCAGCGTCTAGAACTTTAGTTAATTTATCCAAATTTATTTTTTCGAGGAGCTTTCTAATTGTTTCTGCTCCAATTCCAGCTTCAAAAACATGACCATATTTCAAGGAAAGATCCTGATATTTGTTTTCAGAAATAATTTGTAACGGCTTTAACTCCTTTAATTCTTTTCGAGCTAAATCCACTGCTTCTTCTAAATCTTTTAGTTTTTCATCACGATTAACCGCATTGTTTATTAATTCTTGTTCAATCTCTTTAACAGCTTTTTTATGTACTTTTGTATCTTTTTCTTCTGCTTTTAGCTTTGCTTCTACTTGTTTTGCTTCATTTGTTCTACGGTTAAAGTCTGCTTCTATAATTTTCTTCTTACTCTTATATTCAGAATCAATCTGCTTAATAGTATCTTGACGGAGTTCATCGTTTACTTTAGTAATAATGAAATTAGCAAAATAAATTACTTTTTCTAAATTCTGTACTGATAGGTCAAGTATTAAACCAATTTTTGAAGGGACTCCTCGCAAAAACCAAATATGAGTAACCGGAACAGCTAAATCAATATGACCCATTCTTTCTCTTCGAACTAAAGAACGTGTTACTTCAACTCCGCATTTATCACAAACAATTCCTTTATATCGGATTCTTTTATACTTACCACAATAACATTCCCAATCCTTTGACGGACCAAAAATCTTCTCGCAAAACAAACCATCTTTTTCAGGCTTTTGTGTACGATAATTAATAGTCTCTGGCTTTAAGACCTCGCCGTGTGACCATTCATGCAGTTCGTCGGGAGAAGCAAGCTTCAGACGAATAGCATTGAAATCAAGTCTTTGTTGTTCTTTCTCTTGAATCATATTTCAAAATTATTTTTCTTCTTCTTTGTTCTTTACTTTTTCTTTATCTTCTTTTTTTTCCTCTACATCTTTTACTTCCTTTTCTTCACTTTTATCTTTTTCATCCTCTTTTTTTTCTACTTTCTTTTCTTCTTTTTTATCTATATCTACTTCTTCCTGTATTAAATCAACATTCAAACAAAGGCCTTTAAGCTCTCTTACTAATACATTAAATGATTCAGGTACATTAAGATTCTTGATTTGCTCACCCTTAATAACAGCTTCATATGCTTTTGAACGTCCTGGTACATCATCAGATTTAATAGTCAGCATTTCTTGTAGCATATTTGCTGCGCCATAAGCTTCTAATGCCCAAACTTCCATTTCTCCAAAACGTTGACCACCAAACTGAGCCTTACCACCAAGTGGCTGCTGAGTCACCAAAGAGTATGGACCTATCGAACGTTGATGTATTTTATCTTCAACCAAGTGATTAAGTTTTAGCATATAAGTGTATCCAACAGTTACTTCTTTATCAAAAGGCTTACCTGTCCTACCATCATACAAAATCATTTTTCCCTCTCTTGGATATCCTGCTTTTTCTAATTCATTTTTTATATCTTCTTCGTCAATCCCGTCCAAAGCTGGAGTTGCCGCATGATAACCGAAGTGCTTTGCTGCTAGTCCTAAATGAGTTTCTAAAATTTGTCCTAAGTTCATACGAGAAGCAACACCAAGAGGGTTAAGCATTATTTCAACTGGTGTTCCATCTTCTAAGAAAGGCATGTCCTCTACTGCAACAATTCTAGAAATAACTCCTTTGTTTCCATGACGACCAGCCATCTTATCTCCAACCTGCACTTTTCTAAGCTGAGCAACTGATACTTGAATAGTTTTAATAACGCCTGAAGGGAGTCTATCTCCTTTTTCTCGTGAAAACACTTTTATTCCAACTACTTTACCATGCTCTCCATGTTCAAGGTAAAGAGAGCTATCTTTTACGTCTTTTGCTTTTTCACCAAAGATTGCTCTAAGTAGCTTTTCTTCTGCTGATAGTTCCGTTTCTCCTTTAGGTGTAATTTTTCCTACCAAAATATCTCCAGATGAAAGGTTGGCACCAACTCTGACCACTCCTTCTTCATCAAGGTCTTTTAACTTTTCTTCAGAAACATTTGGAATATCTCTTGTAATTAATTCTGATCCTAACTTTGTGTCTCTAACATCAATTGTATAATCTTCAATATGAATAGAAGTATAACGATCATCTCTGACCAGTCTTTCTGATATCAAAATTGCATCTTCGTAGTTACCACCCTCCCAAGGCATATAAGCAACCAAAATGTTTTGACCTAATGCCAACTCACCTCGATCGGTTGAAGCTCCATCTGCTATAACATCTCCCGCTTCAACTTTTTGTCCTTTTTCAACAATTGGTTTTTGGTTCATGCTAGTAGACGCATTTGACCTAACAAACTTACCTAAAGTATGTGTTGTTAAATTTCCATCATCTTCAAGTATTTGAATTTCTGCTCCAGAAACTGCAGTAACTTTTCCTGATTTCTTGGTAACTATAACCTGACCAGAATCTTTTGCAGCTTGAAGCTCAACACCCGTTCCAACAAGCGGTGCTTCTGGTCTAACACAAGAAACAGCCTGACGTTGCATGTTTGTTCCCATGAGTGCTCTTACCGCATCATCATGCTCTAAAAATGGGATAAGTGCTGTAGCGACACTAATGATTTGGTTAGGGGCAACATCCATATAATCAATATTGTGCACATACTCCACTGTTGGCTGACCTTTTTTTCTGACTTCTGCCTTTTCGTCTATAAAGTAACCATTCTCATCAATTGGTGTAGTGGCAGCTGTTGTTACACGTCGCTCCCCTTCAAATGCATCTAAATAGTTGATTTCATTTGTTACAATCGGTTTTATTGGTATTGTTTCTATATCAGCTTTTTCAAGCTCCTTCGCTTTCTTGGTATCAATTACTTCATCTTTCTTCATCAGGACGTTTCCACTTTTATCTGCTACGTCTTCTCTGGTAATCTTCCCTTCAGTAACAGATGATTTATTTGGAATATCATGTAGCACTCTACGATAAGGCGTTTCAATAAATCCAAATTCATTGACTCTGGCACGGGTTGTAAGATGTCCTACTAATCCGATATTTGGACCTTCTGGAGTTGAGATAGGGCAAATTCGACCATAGTGAGTTCTGTGTACATCACGAACATCAAACCCAGCACGCTCTCTAGATAAACCACCAGGACCCATAGCTGAAAGCCTTCTTTTATGTTCCAGCTCTGCTAAAGGGTTTGTCTGGTCCATAAATTGTGAAAGTTGTGAAGACATGAAAAACTCTTTGACAGCACCAATAACCGGACGAGCATTAATCAGCTGATTTGGGGTGAGAGTAGCTACATCTTTGGTACTCATACGGTCCTTAACAATTCTTTCCATTCTTGCCAGACCAACTCTAAATTTATTCTGTACTAATTCGCCAATTGCTCTTACACGACGATTACCAAGATGGTCAATATCATCTGGCTCTTCTTGAGTTGTGTTTAATCTAACTATCTCTTTAACAATTGCGATCAAATCATCTCGCATCAATATTCTATTCTCTTTTGTTAGAGGGAGATCAAATTCAAAACGTTGATTCAGTTTGTAACGTCCAACTTTTCCAAAATCATATCGGTCAAAGTTGAAAAACATAGAATGAATCAATGATCTTGCATTATCAACTGTTGCCAAGTCTCCTGGACGGATCCTCTTATAGACTTCTTTTAAACCTTCCGCTTCAGAACGAGAAATATCCTTTGTAATTGTTGTGTCTATATATCGTATATCAGGATGTGTATCAATTTCTTTGAATATTTCTTTTATCTCTTCATTGCTCGAATAACCAAAAGCCCGTAACAATGCAGTGACCGGGACTTTTCTCTTTCTATCAATTTTTACATTGATAACATTATGACCATCAGTTTCTAACTCTAGCCAAGCTCCACGATTCGGAATAATTTTTGCTCCGTAGAGTCTTCTACCTTTAATAATTTCTGAAGTAAAAAATACACCAGCTGACCGAATAAGCTGGCTCACTACTACTCTTTCAATTCCATTTACAATAAAAGTCCCACGTTCTGTCATTAGTGGGAAATCTCCTAAATAAACTTCTTGCTCCTTAATTTCTCCAGTTCTCTTATTTACAAGTCGAGCAGTAACTCTTAGAGCTGCTTCAAAAGTAAGGTTTTTGGATTTCGCTGTTTTCTCATCAAAGCGAGGTTCATCTAAATAGTGATCGGAAAAATACAGTTCCAATTCACGTCCAGTGAAATCTTCGATGGGGGAAATCTCATCAAAAAGTTCCTTCAACCCCTCCTTCATAAACCAATCATACGACATCGTTTGGATGTCGATTAGGTCCTGAAGAGGTACCGGTTGGTCAAATTTCTTAAAATACTTGCGACTTATGGATCGTTGGTTTTCGGCCATTAAAAGATCTTCCTCATTATTTGTTTGCGAGAAAGAATGATTAGGACTATTCCAGTCGTGTTTTTATTAGATTGTTGATAAATGGATACTACCAGTTAATTTTTAAGTTTGTCAAGTATTTACACAAAAATCAAGTGCTTTCAGACTATATTGGCTAATATTAGCCTATTACATATTCTAATCTTCGTTTATATTATTGTTTGTCTTAAATTATCTATCAATTTTTACTACCTAAAACTCTAAATTCACAAGTTATCCACATATATCCACTATTCTGAGCTTGTATCCCACATACATTGGAACCAAACACGATAGGATTCAGCTAAATTTCGGTTTACATGAACAAAAAGTGTTACATCCTCAACAACTTTTTCGACATATAAGCCTGTAAAAATTACTATTGTATCACCAAAAAAATCTACAGCTGAGTTTGTAGAAAATCCTGAAGGAAGAAACCGATGTTCAGCATAAGTATTGTAAAGAGGTTTTGATTTTCCAATAACTTCCCTCATCTCATGATCAAAGAGGTTATATACTTTTATCTTTTTTTTGATCCTTTCACGCTCGAACCAATCTGCGTAATCACCAATCTTTTTATCGCCCCAACCTCCTTTAGCACCAATACTTCTGATGGAAGTTTCACTTTCAAGCATATCTTGCATAAATTTTTTAAATCCATCAATACCTCTATAGATTAATGTCTTTTCTTTTATTTTTTTCGCCTCATAGTCTTTTTTCATATCCGGCAAAATAGTACTGAGAGCAATTTCCTTTGATTGAACTAATTGAAAAAGTTTTTCCGGTGAAACCGCTGCATATATTCCTTCCTTTTCACCAATAATCTGAAATATTAATCCTTTGTCTATTAACGTACTAAGTGAATCATAGATATTTCTTCTATTAATTCCAGTTTCAGAGGCAATTGATGAAACTTTTGATTCACCTAATTTAAGAATAGCTAGATAAATTTCTGCCTCACTCTTTGTAATGCCCAATGTTTGCAGCTCTTTTGTGAGTGTTATCTCCATACTATTTTTCATTGATCGACTTTGATTGCTGCCAAAGATATTCAAACCAAGTTCTATATGAATCTGCTAAATCCGCACTAATAATTTTAAAAATTGTAACATCTTCAATTGTTCTTTCCTTCGGCATCGAAAAGTGAATCACCTGATCACCACAAATATCAATAGAAGCAAATGTAGAATATTCTTTTGGTAGAAACCTGATCCATTCTGGATCGTAGTTTTCATAAATGTCTTTCCCGGTCTTGCCTATTTCGTAATCAAAAATTCCCTGAATTCTTACTCCCTTATTCTTACAAGCTGAAAAAAAATCTTTCCTCTCCTCTTCGATTTTGGGATCATGCCAAGCTCCCTTCCCACCAATAAAAAGAACTGGGTCATTTTGATCAAGTACAAATCTCCAAAAATTTTTCATTCCCTCCCAGCCCCTTTCAATAGATGCCTGATGTGATGTTTTTTTAGATGAATACAAACCATCTAATTCCGGTAGTATTTTTTCTATTCTTTCTGTCTTGCCGGTGATGATTTCCCGTAATTTTTCTGGATCCAATGCTCGATACTGCTGCTGTTTTACATCTACAACTCTCTCTACAAGATTTCTTTTAACCAGATTGTTTAGAGAATCATAGACATTTCTCCTATTAACCTTGGATACACTTGAAATCCGAGCTACACCCGACGGACCAATACTAATTAACGATTCATAAATCTTTGCTTCATTCTTGGGTATTCCAAGTTGTTGTAATATTTCAGTATGCATTTTTTGGCTATTATTAGCCTTTTTAGACCATGCTCTTCTGTGGTGGTATTTGCCACTCATCTTCAATGGTATATGATCCCCTGTTAAAAGTAAAGAACGCAAATTGACAATTTAACTGGGGGGCAATGAGCTTGAAGAATCTAGAACTAAAGGTTGCCCGTCTTACCAGGGAATTAGAGCAAGAGCGTGAAAAGACTGCTGCACTGGAAAGACAGATTGCTGGAATGAAGAGTCAGGAAGTTAGTATGGCGGCTTTGTTCAGGCACTCTCAACCAACCAAAGAAGGTCGTATTGCTCATGCTCAAGTAACTGACCATTGCATAAAGAAACGGGAGGAATAAGTCATGCCGAACATGAGAGATACTGTGCCAATCTCCGGTTCAACATTCATCATGGACATTCCCTGCAGGAACTGTTCTTCAACCAAATTCAAATCAAAAGGCGGTCCTATAGTCCACTGTCACAGTTGTGGACGGGAATTCGTCCAGCATGGAGAAGATTACGAAGCAACCAGCAGGTCATTCTATAGTGCCAGCTGGCACTACGATCCTGTTCCGCCAAAGGCCACAAACGTCTAACCAATGGAGCGAATCATGAAAACGTTAGTCATCGTCCTTATACTAGTGCTTGTTACCGGTAGTGCTCTTGCTGAAGACATTACCAACACCAAACTCTTGCTTCACGGAACCAAGCCAATCATCGAGGATTCAAGTTGGCAAGTCTCTGCATGGGGAATCGTTCCCAACTTCACCTCAAACCCCAATGTGAGCGTGTTCGTCGCCGGTCCTCGGTACGAGATGAAGGATCGGTGGTGGATCGAAGCGATGGCTGGTGCACTGACTGTCAATCAGAAAAGTGAACCGCTCATCGACATTCGCGCATCGTATGACGTACTCGATCCTATCCATCTCTGGACCAACGTAGAATACTTCCCAAAGGAAGGTAACTGGTATGCATACCTCGACTTGAATTATCGCTTACCAGTGGTTGGATTAATCGGGATTGAAACAGAAAACAATCTCCCAAACCACAGCAAGGCCGATCTAAGTATTGGCCCTCGAATAGTATTGCCCTTTAGCGATGGGAAGTTCGTTCTGATCAGTGCTTATCAGTTTCACAATTTTGGTGAAAACCAGCTCTGGATCAGAACAGTTTTCAACTTCTAGTATCGCACAAACAAAACCCCACCTTGTTACACAAAGACGCGTGTATGAGGTGGGGTATTTTTATCTAAAAATATAACACTAACATTCCTACAACCACTAAAATAATCCCCAGACTTTTTACTATCATATTCTTGAAATCCATTCGTTCCTCCAAGATATTTTTGAACCTCAAAGAAAGTATAATAGAAATAATGAAAACAAATACTGGCTGAAAGGAAAGTAGTGCTTCTACTAATGCAACTGCTATCAAAGAAACCGCAATAGCATAAAATACTGCAGCTATTGCAGCTACAATTTCACTACCAACTAAGATAGATTTAATTTTTATCGGCAAAGAGAGGAAGTCCTTCATCTTCCTTCTTACTGAAGGGAATGAAAGGAGGATTAAGGCGTGTACAAACATGCTAACTCTGACCCATATTATCCCGTTCCAAACATCAGTTTGGGTAAAAATATATTTGATAAGCACCGTATAAACTGCAAAAAGTAATGTGGAAAGCAACATTCCCCATATTGCTTTACTCCAGCGCATTTTCCCATTGGAAAATTTTATCGCTACCAACACGCCCCCTAAAACAAGAAGTGAAAATGATATTGCTTGCGTAAATGATAACGTTTCTCCTAGTGTCATAAAGGAAATAAGAAATACAAAAATTGGTGAGAGTTGCCAAAGTGCCGTAACTCTAGAAACTTCCTCATAACGTAGAGCCGAGAAGTACGGAAGAGCTGCATACATATAAATACCACCTGTTACAAAAATTATCAGCAATAGAAAGGCGGAAGGGATAAAGAAATTAACAAATGGTGCAACAAACAACATTAGTATTCCCAATAAACCAAAAACAACCAAAAATATAATTGGTTCCTTAATATACTTTTCTATTAGAAATTTATTTATTACATTTGTTGCAGACCATAGAAAAGCAGCAACAAGTGTTAGTACTACCCAGGTCATTTTATTCTTCTATATTCAGTATTTCACGAACAGCTTTCCTATCATCCCAAGGAATCTTTTCACTATTCTTTATTACCATATTTTTTTCTGCTCCCTTTCCGGTAATAATAACTATGTCACCTCCATCTGCTAGTGATAATGCCTTCTTTATACCTTCTTCTCTTTCGAGAATTTTCCAAACATTATGCTCCAATTCTTTTCCATCAATTTCTAAAACACCTTCAGTAACCTCATCAATTATCTCCATAGGATCATCATTATAAGGATCTTCATTGGTTATAATTACATTATCTGTATAATTTCCAGCTAATCTACCGAGTGTCGGTCTTTTTTGTTTATCTCTTCCACCTCCCTGTGATCCCAAGACACTAATCAATTTATTGTGAGGAAATGAGGATATAGTCTTATAAACTTGTTCCAGTCCAGCTGGCTCATGAGCATAGTCTACCACTATCACAAAATTCTGATTGGTTTTAATTAATTCCATCCTCCCAGGGATTTGGGTAACCTTTTCTAAAGCGTTTTTTATTTTTTCGATATCTATTCCCTGAGAAAGGCCAACTGCAACTGCAGATAACGCATTGCTGATATTGAACTTGCCAAGAAGCTTCATTTGAAAATGAGTTCTATTTACCCAGAACTTTATTCCACTTGAATCAGCTTGTATATCCTTTGCTTCAACAGCATTTTCCAGTTTCTCTTTATTAGATTTAAATCTCACACCTTCACCTTCCTTACCAAAGCCCCATTTTTCATCCGCTGGAAAGCTTAGAAAAAATTCCGCATGCTCATCATCAATGTTTGCAATACTTACTTTTTTTATCTCGCTTCCGGAAAATTTCTTTTTAGAACCATATGACTGAAACAATTTTCCCTTCGCTTTTTTGTAATTTTCAAACGAGCCATGGGATTCTATATGTTCGGGTGTTAGATTGGTGAATACTGCCACATCGTAGTTGATATTTTTGTGCCTAAATTGTTTAATCCCTTCTGATGACGTTTCAACTACTGCGTACTGACATCCTGCATCTACCATCTTTTTTAAATGCCTTTGTAATCTAAAACGACCGGGCATTGTAATTTTAGTATCATTTGCCCATTCTTTATTTCCAATTTTGAAATTGAAAGTTGAACAAAGCCCCACTTTGTATCCAGATTCCTCCAATACTTTTGCTATTAAGTTTGATGAAGTTGATTTACCATTTGTTCCGGTTACACCAATCACTATCATTTTCTGAGAAGGATTACCATAGAAAAAAGCTCCCAAGAAAGCTAAAGTTCTGTGATAAAGTTGGATTATAAAATTAGGAATAATTTTCTTTAGGAATGATTTCATTTTTCTCCAAATATTTTTACAGCTACCTTTCTGGTTGAACGAGGTCCGTCCAGTTCTACAAAAAATATGTTTTGCCAAGTACCGCGCACCAACCTACCTTCTTCAATCACGAATGTGAGATCAGGACCTAAAATACCGGCTATAACATGAGCACGAGCGTTATTGTCTATCTGGTCATGTTTATAATTAATCTCTTCTGGTGCAAGTGCCTGAATTCTAGTCATCATATCATCTTTCAATCCTTCTTCATTTTCATTAGCAATCAAAGCGGCTGTGGCATGGGGAACAGTAATAATACAAACGCCATGCTTGATTTCAGATGCATAAACTTCACCTTCTATCTCCTTCGTTAAATCAAACAATTCATATTGCTTATGGGTTTCTAGCTGGATTGTTTCTGTTTTCCATTTCATATCTTTAAGACTACTGAAATTGACTGAAAATAACAAGCAGACGGCTTTACCGTCTGTCTTATTATTAATAACTTATACTATTAGAATAATTTGAAAAGTTTGGCTAAAAATAACCCATAGATCAATAAATAAATCACACCTTCATATACATATACTTTTTTACTGATCGCTGAGAACACATATACCAGAGTTGCGCCAATTAAAAATGGAATTCCGATTGTAATGACTTCAGTAGGAACAGTTAGGGGTTTGATAAGTGCGGGAATTCCAACAACAAATAGAGCATTAAAGATATTCGATCCAAAAACATTTCCCATAGCTATATCGTATTTACCTCTAAGTGCAGCCGACCCAGAAGCAAATAATTCCGGTAAAGAGGTACTAATAGCAACAGCTGAAGCAGCTAAAACAGATGTTCCAATGCCAACTATTTCTGAAATCCCCACTAAAGAATCAACCGTATATTTTGCACCGATCCACAGAAAGAAACCAAATATTATTATATACAGAAGTTGTTTGCCTTCAAATTTAGCCTCTTCAGTTCGACGACGGAAAATACCCCAGAAAGGCCTGCGTGCTTTTTCTACATCTTTACTAACCTCTCCTTCTACCTCTACCCTTTCTCTTGAATGATCCGAAAGACTGTATCTTATATACACAGCAAATGAAACAAGCAATACTATTCCTTCAACCCAATTTACTGTTCCATCATAGGCAACTAGAATTAGTAAGGTGGTAGAAAGAAGTAATAATGGAATATCTAGCTCAATCAAACTTCTTTTTACTTCTAACTTTTTCACCATTAAGACAATTATTCCAACAACTAGAAGTATATTTGCTATATTAGAACCAATTACATCACCTAGAACTACAACGGTAGTATCTAAAAGCTCTGTACTACGAATGGTGGCGATTATGCTTGTCATTAATTCTGGTAGCGACGTTCCGACACTAACAATAGTAACCCCAATTATAAAACCAGGGATACCTAAAGCCATGCCCAGTTTTTCTGCTGCTTTCGTAAAACGGTCCGCAGAAAAGATCAGGACTAGCAAACTCATTATAAATACAATAATCCACATTATTAGCATATCGGTATTATATCATGTTTAGTATTTTTCGTGCTTGTTGACAATCATTCTCTATTGCCTTAACTAAAGTATTTTGAGATGAATATCTTTGTAACTTTCGAATCTTTTTTACCACTATTGCTGAAAGCCACTTTCCATAAATCATTTTATCGAAATCTAGGATATGAATCTCGAGCTTAGGTTCACTATTACTCTCAGATGGGACACCAATAATAATTATCCCTTGAAACTCCTTTTTATTGTATCTGACTCGCGCAGCATAAATTCCATTCTTTAATTTTCTGTACTTTGGCATGCGCAAATTCGCTGTCGGATACCCTAGTTTGGTTCCTACACCGTCACCATAAATAACGATACCTCTTACATTCTCATTCACTTATTTAATAACTCCTGACGCAATAATAATTCCATTTAGAAATGTCTCCGGTAATCCAAAAAACTGACTTTCAATTGTTTCACCAGTTTGGTCAAACACCTTAATCAGCGGCGTACCCTCAGAACCGACTCCTACTATTATTTCATCTAGTCCGTCTTGGTTGGTGTCACCTCCAGCCAGGAATGTTCCTCCTCTAAAACTAGCGTCAAACGCAAAGAAACCATTAGTTACTTTAGCTATACCAAAACGATCAAACACTCTTACTTGAGGTCCGCCTCCAATACCAGGCACTGTTAAAATTTCTTGTCTTCCATTTCCGTCTAGATCACCAGTTCCTACCCTCACTCCTCCTCGAAACGCAGAATCATATGGGAAGAATCCAGGGGTAAATATTTCCTTCCCCAAATAATTGAATGTTCTCACATGTGCGCCAGAGCCTTGACCTGTACCGGTAACTATCTCGTCACGACCATTCCCGTTCAAATCTCCTGTTGCTACATAAACGCCATTACGAATATGTTCAGCATAGGCAAAGAACCCCGGCGAAAATGCAACTTTTCCAAAACGGTCAAAGGTACGAACGTGTGGACCAGAGCCAGAACCTGTGCCTGTAATTATCTCTCCCAAACCATCCCCATTTAAATCACCCACGGCTACATAAACTCCATTGCGGACATGCTCAGCATAAGCAAAAAATCCATTTGTAAGTTTCGGTGTTCCTTCATAGTCAAATATTCTCACTTGCGGTCCGCCTCCAATTCCAGCACCTGTTACAATTTCGTCTATTCCGTCATTATCTAAATCTCCCACAGCCACATTTACTCCACCTCGGAAACTTTCACCATATGCAAAAAATTGGGATACTAGAGTTCCATCCTGCTCAAACACACGAATCTGCGGTCCACCCCCAGGACTTGGTCCAACAACAATATAATCTGGTTTGGTATCTATTATATAAACAAATTGCTTAACAGTTGAAGTGACGTTACCCTCAGTGTCCTCAGTCTTTAAACGCAAGTAGTATGTAACATTATCCTGCCCAGAAAGACTACTAGCTGTATAAGAATTATCCGTAACAAATTCACCTTCCGATTCAGGATCAGCACTATCATCTGTTCCAAAATACACATAGTAACCAGCAATACCGCTTATAGCATCCTCTGCCCCTGTCCATTCAAAGTATGGAGTCAAATAATCATAACGTTCACCATCAGTAAGTGAAATAGTCTTTTCATCAGTATCATACGCTAAAACTTCTGGGTTAGTAGGCGGAGCAGTATCATCTGCCACCAATTGAAATGCAGCACCAATATCCAGCCTGCCATATCCAAAAATAGTATCATATCCTGTCTTCCCTAAATCATCGGCACTATCTTGTAAAATATCTTGGATATTGTCTGGGTCAACACCATGGGCTATCAAAAGTGCTGCTGCTGCTGCAACATGTGGTGTTGCCATAGATGTCCCCTGATAGTACATATAATCCATTGAAGTGCAATCACCTTCAGAAGCACACGTTTGTTGTAAAATCCCGTTGGTAGCAATTCCATTTCCACCCGGTGCTACAATATCAATTCCTGTACCACGATTCGAATAGCTTGCAATTTCATCACTAGCTCCTGTTGCCCCCACTGCAATTGTTTCATCATAAGCTGCTGGATACATGATTGATGAAGCTGCATCATTTCCTGTAGCAGCTATCACAACTAGCCCTGCAGCACGAGCTTCTTGAACAGCTATTTCTAATGTCTTTGAAGGGGAGGTTCCTCCTAAGCTAAGATTAATCACATCTGCTCCATTTTCAACTGCAAAATCTACTCCTTCAGCAATTACACTTAGTAGCCCATATCCAGTACTATCTAAAACTTTAACCGGCATAATAGAACTGTTAAATGCAATACCTGCTACCCCCACACCATTATTTGTACTCTGAGCAATAGTACCAGTAACATGAGTACCATGACCCTGGTCGTCATTAGCATTCGCATCATCATTAATAAAATCATAACCCTCAACAAACGTGGTATCAGCTAAGTCAGTTGCTTGAATAAGTGATCCTCTATCCTCATAAGCTACACCCGTATCCAATACCGCTACAACAACCGAAGAATCTCCACCATATTTTGGAGTTGTTGCATCATACCCCCACGCAGTCGTAACATTGATAATATCAAAATTCCATTGTTCACTATAAGATGGGTCATCTGGCGCAAAAGCAAAAGCTTTATAATAGCGATCTAACTCAGCATATTCAACCACAACATTGTTTTGGAAATCTGTTAACAATTCCTCCATCTCTTTCTCTGAATCAAACTTAAACTTATAGACTTGATTTGATTGTTTATTAATAAATAGTGGCTTGATCGAGTTTAAGTTATGCTTTGCATTGAGATGAGCAACAGATGGCAAGTTCACTTTCTGTCCCGCTACATCTACTACTTTTTTTACATCTGGATGAAATTTGACCAATAATGATCCCTCTTCATATTCACCATCAATGGTTACTTGTTCCGGCTTTTCAGCATAAGAAACAGTAGAATTAAGCAAAAATATTACCAAAAGAAAAGCGGTGATAACCGGTAGTCCAAAAATAGATAGCTTCTTCATATAAATAAAAATAAAGAATAATATACTATTCTCTATTATACCGCATTTTCGCAGTTATCCTAAGGATTATGTATTCTTCTTGACCCACTTCAAATATGTCGGATCCGTTACCTCTGCTTTCCACGAAGTAACACAGGGAACTTCATAACTGTGCATCTTTTTTACTAATGTTTTCACTCTTGTGAAGTTCTTTTGAACACTTTTCATCAATATCACGTGTTCTGAGCTTTTTTCAATTTTTCCTTCCCAACGATGAATAGACTGGATAGGAAACATATTAGCACAAGCCGCTAATTTTTTCTCAACACAAGCTTCGGCAATTTTGTTTGCCTCTGTTTTACTTGCACATACAACGTAAATAAAAATCATTTTAATCTAGCTCAAAATATTCTTTTAATTCTTGAATCAATGGGATCAAATCAACACACGCCTTCTTCAGCGCTTTAATTTTATATGACGATCCAATTCTTTCTGATTCAAAATTTTCTAATGTGATTATTGTATTTTCTATATGTATCACCACTAAATCGAATTGTCGTCCAGCTAATAATGGTTGCATGTTTTGTAAGAAAATTCCTTCAGTAACCTTTAATCCAATCTTAAAACTGTCATGTTGGAATTCCCGTAGAAAGCTTCGTGAAACTTTGCGCTGTTCAAGCTCCGTGCTAAAAGATACTATCAGGTCATTTGTCCTCACTAGATGATCAATAATATGTGGTGGGAGCTCAATCCCTTCTTGAGGCTCCATTCCAGATTGCATATTTTGACCTGCGCCTGGGGGGAAGGGACGCCCCTTATTACTTTCCTGCCCCTTATTAAATGGAAACATTAATGAAGAAAATGAAGATTTTGGAAACTGATCATGTTTTCCATGTGAATGCATACCTTGAGAGGGATCCATTAAAATCTTTAGAGAGTTTTGGGAAAACTTCCTAGGGGTTTCATCTATTCGAATAAACTTAATTTTTTTCATTCAAATTAGCTTTGAGGGTAATTTTTTGATTTTTTTGCCGTTAGATATACTGTTTGAAAAGTTGTAATTACGGAAAACACAGCGGTAAAAACAAATATGTACATAGCCCAATCCAAACTAAACATAGCAAATAATAGAGCCAAAGCAAAAAGTGGATACATTTCTGTTCGATGCAATATTCGCCAAATGACTTTCTCTGTCGGATCAGGTACAGTCTGACGATGATTTGCATATGCTACGATAAATGTAGGCATCAGAGCAAAATAGGCAGCTATGACAACCCACCAAGAGACGGGCATGAAAAATTCTGGAAGATCAAGGAATAAAAAACTAAATATCAAAAGGAAATCAACAAATCTATCGACCGTACCATCTAAGAAAGCTCCAAAATGAGTAGTACGATTCTGGGAACGAGCTACTGCACCATCAATAGAATCCATAAGTCCTGCCAAAACGAACATTATCAAACCCCAAAGTATATTTTCTAAAGCAACAAAAACTATCCCGAGGATTGCTGGGATAAATGATATTACAGTCCAAACATTTGGACGTGGTGATATTTTTGCAGCCAGCCTACCTAGACCTAATGTAAACCGATCTGGATTTAAAAATTCTTTGATCATATTTGTTTTAGAACCAACCTCCACCGCTATCTTTACGTTTTTCAACAGTATAGGTTGCATCAGAATTTCTGGTTAGCGTGTAGTTCCTTCCTTTTTCATCTTCAAATTCCGCTTCACCGTGCATTTTGGCTTGCTTAAAAAAAACTTCAGCCTCTGCTCTATCTAGTTTATGATCCAAATGGTTGATGCCATTCTTGGTATTACTTTCGCCTAGCACCTTATGACCATGAACGTCTTGTTTGATATCACTCATATTTTAAGAGGTTATTTTTTTATATGCTCTAATGCTTCTGTAAGCGAAGTAACTTGAAAATTCATTTTCTTACAACCCTCATCATCATAAGGAGTATTCTCTCGCTTTATCCAAATCGAAACAACACTTGGATATTTTGTTTTGATCAGATCTATAGTTTTGCCTCGATTGTCAATAAATATTGCTTTTTGAAACTCTTTATTCTTTTCAAAGAATTTTAGCTTGGAATCAATAGTATCCACTACTTCTTTGAAATAAGGTTTGATTCCGCTGGCCTCTACCTTAGCTTGCTGAAATTTGTCTTGTCCAAAAGTTAGTAAATAGAGCTCTGTTTTTGAAATAGCTTTGAGAGACTCCAAAAATTCTATAGTATCGGCAAACAAAAACTCATTTGCTGTACCAATTATTTCATTAAAACTCAATAACAAATCATTTTCATCAAGTTCTTCTTCTTGAGCCAGTAACCTCAAATGCTCTTGATAATCGTAATGACCTAATTGCTCCTTGACTATCCTGTAGTTTGAATTAAACTGATCAATCGTAACACCAAACATAGCAAGACGATCCTGTAACGCTTGCTTGAATTCTTCTGTGTCAAATAATGTATGATCGAAATCTAAAACTATTTTCATTAGAGTCCTTTTTGGACAATACGCATAATAATTGTAGCAAGCTTCTGTGGGTCATGTCTAATCCGTGTACGCTTTATTAGAACATCCGACTTATTCTGCTTATATGTATCTTTTGCTAACAGAGACACACCAATTGCTTTATAGTCAGCTTCATCCAATTTTTCTTTATTAATTGGCATTAAAAGTTCGTCAGTAAGCTGATTTTTCTTTAAAACCTGTTTATTAATGGTTCCTGAATTATATATCACATAATCAATTAATTCTTTACCTATATATTCTTCAAACATTTCAATCCCCTCTGCTAAATCCATTTTATTTGTCTGACCTTTTTTATTCATTATTCCAGAACAAAAAATAACAGGAGCTTTTGATTTTTTTATTGCTTGTCGAATACCACTAACTAAAAAATTTGGTAAAACACTTCTTAATGGATTTCCTGGACATATAACAATGGCATCTGCCGCCCTTATTGCTTTTATCGCATTTGGATTTGCTTTGACGGGTTTACTAAGAGAAAGTTTTACAAAAACATTTTTTTGTTTTTCTAAATCATCAAACGAATGCTCCTTAAACAGTTTTCTGCCACCTTTAAGATGCGCAACTAACTCGGTACGAGTTAATGTTACAGGAATAACTCTTCCTTCAACACCTAAATATTCGCTAGCTTTTTCAATCGCTGATTCAAAACTTCCTAATTGTTTTTCAAATCCAGCCAGAAATAGATTGCCTGCATTATGCCCTTTTAGATTCCCCGACTCAAATCGAAAATCAAAAAAGTCCCTATTCTCTTTATTTGAACGGGACAATGCTAATAGTGCTTGGCGAATGTCTCCCATCGGATGCACATCAAGATCACGTATCAATCTTCCAGTAGAACCACCACTATCCATCATGGAAACAATTGCAGAAAGATTGATTGGATATTTTTTCAATCCAGTCAAAGTTACTGAAGTACCTGTACCACCCCCTATGGTTACGATGTTCTTTTTCTTGACCATATTCCTATTATAGCTGATTGTTCTTCAAAAAGTCACTAACGGCTATTACATCCTCCGGACGGGTAAATTCTAACCAATAATCTTTTATCTTTTTCACTTTGACTTTCTTTTGCTTTGCCAAATAAGAAATGCTATCTGTAAGTTCATATTCACCTCTTGATGAAAGCCTTACTCCTTTTGCTATCTCGAATATTTCTGGTGTGAATTTATACATACCTGTATTTACTAGATTACCTACAAATTCTGTTGGTTTTTCTATAATCTTTTCAAGATATCCATTATCCGTGATCAGTACACCTTTTGTTTCTGGATTTTCATCTTCCGTACCAGCAACATAATGATATTTATCATCCTCCATCATATTTTCTATATCCGATACGGAGTATAGATCATCTCCACATACTGAAAGAAATTGTTCATTCCCCATATACTTTTCTACACATTTAATCGGGCAAGCAGTACCATATTCATCTCCTAGTTCTTCAAATTGATTGATAATTGTAATATTTGAGTCATATTTATTGACAAATTTTTCCAAAACTTCCTTTTTGTAACCAACAACTATTATTATATCTTCTAACCCAGCTTTTTTTAGATTCTCTAATAAGTAATACAAAAAAGGCTTTCCATTTACTTCTATTAGGTGCTTTGGTTTATCTTTGCTCAAACCCTGCATTCTAGTACCACGACCTGCAGCAGCTATTACTACTTTTTTTATCATTTTTATGATATTAGTCTTAAAAAAAATCACCTTTATCAGGCTATCGTCCTCTATAATAAGCGATATTTAACAATCGCGCAAGATGGGTAAATATTATCGGAATTTTCTTACAATTTTGTAAATTTTGTACCACAATTTATTGTATATCAAATCCAATGTTCCTACACTTTCAATTTGTTTTCCACCAAAACCTCTTTTGAAACGAGAAATGCCGGACCATTTATGTTTATCCTCTTTTTCTGGAGAAACACCACCAAAATCATAGTTTTTATAATCTTTCTTTTTCGCATCTTGAATCGCTTTCCAATGCAATAGATAAGGGGCCATTACATTTCTATGCTCAAAGTCAGAACCGCCGTGAAGATAAGTAACATTATCACCAAAATATAGCATAAGGTTTGCTGCGATAGTTTTACCTTTGTATTCAGCAAGATATAATTTTATTGCATCATATTCTGCTAATGAATCCATCATTTCAGAATAGTAACTTTTAGGATGAGTGCTAATATTATTTCGCTTTGCTGTTTCCTGAGCTAAATTGAAAAAGAATTCAATATCTTTTGATTCATCACTTGTCCGTACTATAATCTCTTTTTTTGCTGCTAACCGAATATTATAGCGGGTTTTTTGTTTCATGCCTGCCAATAGTTCTTCTTCTGATTTTGAAATATCTAAAACCCATGTTGATTTTGGTTGTACCTCTTTTGACCTAATTGCTTTTATTTTTTGTGAATGCTCATTTGTTATTGAAGGCTCGAATCGAAAAAATATTGCACCTTCTCTTTCAGCAAGATTTTTAATCTCGTTCATTAATCCTTCTGGTATCAAAGTCCCATTTTCAAAAACTGGCCCCTTTGGACAATATAGGTAACTTTTTCCTATAGGGAGAGTCATCTTTAAAACAAGAGCAACACTTTTTAATTCATTCCCTTCGAACGCTCCCAAATACCATGACTTAGATCCATATTTTTTTTGGAAGTCTTCCCAAATTTTGGATTGTAAAAAAGCCCCGCTTGGCAAAGCATGGGTTAATACAAACTTATGCGCTTTTTCTATATCCTCAATATTTCTTATTTCCATAGCTTAGATCTACTTCCTTCCTAAAATCTTGAGCGATGCTTTTACTTTTTCTTCTACTGTCTTTGCCTCCTTAGGGACATGTTTAATGGCCTCCCGTGCCTCTCTAAGCGAATATCCTAAACTTACCAAACCATCTAGAGCGTCCGCATCTTCCTGAATACCAGATTCTTGTAGGAATTCTTTGTTATCTTTATCTGAAATATCAATTTTGTTTTTTAACTCCAAAATTATTCTTTCAGCAGTTTTTTTACCGATACCAGATACTCTGGTCAATACTGAAGAGTCACCATGGATAATTGCACGTTTAATATCTTCTACACTTGCTTGATTCATAACACTCAGTCCAGACTTTGGACCAATGCCAGATATCTGAATTAGTTGTTCAAAAAATTCTAACTCAGAAATATTTCTAAATCCGTAAAGCTCGACCTTGTCATCACTAACATATTGATAAGTATATAGCTCAACCTTCGAATCAACTTTTGTTTTCTCCAGCATTTGAGGTAATACAAAAATTCGATATCCGACATTATGAACGTCCAATACCATATAGCCTTTGTTCTTATACTTTATCGTTCCCTTTAAATAGGCAATCATATTTCAATTATGACAAAGTGTGCTTAGTTAAGCAAGCTACTATAAGTAGCGGGAAGTTTCCCAGGGTGTTATTTCTAGTCGCGCATTATTAATGTCTTTTTCCGCAGCCTTAGTAAGAGATTTATATGCTTGTTCACCAAGCAAATTATTGAGTATCTCGTCCTTGGCCAACTCTTCCAGAGCATTGGGTAAATCCTTTGGTAGTGTTTCAACTTTCTTTTTTATTCTATCTTCTTCAGATAACAAGTAAACATTTTCTTCAACCGGCTCAGGAGGAGTCATTTTTTTCTTTACTCCATCTAAACCACAAGCCAACATGGCGGCGAAAACAAGATAAGGATTTGCTGAAGGATCAGGACATCTTAACTCTAGTCTGGTAGAACTTTCTTTTCCTTGGATAATTTTTGGAATCCTTATCAGCGCAGAACGGTTTACTCTTCCCCAACAAATATTCACTGGTGCCTCATAACCTGGCACCAATCTTTTGTAAGAATTGATTGTTGGCGCCACTATTGCAGAAAGAGCCTTGGCATGATGAAGTTGTCCAGCTAAAAAATGATAGGCTAGGGAAGATATTTGATAAGGATCTTCAGCATCATAAAACTTATTCGTTTCATTCTCAAATAGGCTTTGATGAACGTGCATACCGGAACCATTAATGCCTTCCATCGGCTTTGGCATGAAAGTTACCTTAAGTGGTTCTTCGTATGTATATGCTTTCAATGCTGATTTAACTGTTATAACATTATCAGCACTCCTCAAGGCTTTATCATATCGAATATCAATCTCATGTTGCCCGGCAGCAACTTCGTGATGATAAGTTTCACCACTAATATCAAAAGCGCTAAGTGAATCCATTACCCTGCGACAAATTTTTGTGGCACGACTAGCCGGCGTATAGTCAAAATATCCTTTATTATCATGAGGAATAAGGATGGGGAGTTGTTCTCTCTCAAACAAAAAGAATTCAAGTTCTGCTGCAGTATTATATTCAAATCCCATCTCTCGCGCTTCTTTCAAAACGGTTTTTAGTATGTAGCGAGGATCACCGTCAAAAGGCTTGTTATCAGGAGTATAAATATCACAAATTATACGGGCTGATTTAAATTCTGTATTGGTCCAAGGCAGTACCGCAAAAGTATCCAGATCAGGCTTCAGAAGCATATCACTTTCATAAATTCTTGCATGTCCTTCAACTGAAGAACCATCATACCATGCACCACTTTCAGCCACTTCCTTAAAACGATTAGATTCAATTTCTACTACTTTAATTGTGCCAGTCAAATCAGAAAATTGGAGTAAAATCGCTTTTATCTTTTCCTTGGCAATTGTTTTATCTATTTGATCTATATTCATATTTTCATCATAACATCTTTTTTTAAAAGAAAAAGGGTAACCACAGAGGCCACCCCAACTATCGTAGCAAAAGGCGACTATATTTGAAAATTTCTCCTCCTTACTCGAGTTGAGGCTCGGTGTCGAGCTCGGCAATTCCGGCGTTAATGGCGGCTAACTCTGCTTCAAGGTCCATAGTGGTCAGATCCGATCCCTCTCCATCGGGGTTTGGGGTGAAAACAGTATGACAACCCTGTGGAAGTTCTTCTCCACTTTGGGTATAACTGCCAGTGGTTTCAACCACCGTTTCTGCAAATAGAATTTCTGCGTCAGAATGCACTGGGCATTCTTTATCATCTCCTTCGTTTGAAGGATGTTCATTGCCGTCCATGGCAACCCCTCTCACCTGCAAGTTATTGTGTTGTGAGATCACTACGATAGTTATTACCAATTTAGTATAATAAAGTGTTTTTGTCAAAAAAAAGACGCAGGTGTTATTGCGTCTGTTCCCCCCTTTCAACTAAGTATCCCCCTTCTTTGAGTTTCCTTATCATGACCTGCCATCGTACTTCAGATGGGCAACGCTTGCCTTTCTTCGTTGCCAGACGACTTGTCCACCGATAACCAGCAGCTTGAGTGCCATTATCCTGAAGTAAGGCCCAGTCAAGTAAACCAATAAAGGTTCCGTGCTGTTCCGTCTTCCAAATTGCCAGGCACTCCCGCATTGTACTACTTAGATCAATCGATGCACCCAACTTATCATCTGGCACTGTAAGTGGGGTACCCATTCCTGCGAAAGAACTTTTTGCTTCTTGATTAAGTGGTACTTTGCAGCACACATCAGCTTCATCAAAAGTCATGAAGCGCATCCCACAGGTTGGACACCTAAAACGGCCATCTATTCTACCCTCATCCTTCGCTTTTTTGAGCAAACGATGGATATTTGGGTAAGACTTACCCCTATCGTCTTTTTCTAAAATGCTTTCATTATTTGGCATACCTGCTCCATTACCGCATTAGGTCCATGGATTAGGTTGTGCATAGGCTTCGATGTAAAGGTCTACTTAAACTCTACAACATGCAGGTTATTAGTCAAATATATGATAATATTAGTTATATGAATGAAAAATTAACCCTATTAAGATTGAAAGAACTTGACTCCTTGCGAGGAATTGCTGCAATTGGGATTGCTATTTTCCACTATTCTCCTCAGTTCAATGCTACACCCATCAGTTTTCTGTTAAGCTCTTTTTATATTGGTGGATATTATTTTGTGGATTTTTTCTTTCTTCTATCTGGATTTGTCCTAGCCCGGACATACATAGGTAATAATAAAAAACGTAACTTTTCTAATCTATTACTCGTTCGGTTAGTTCGATTGTATCCACTTCATTTCGTTACTTTGCTAATCGTTTTATTACAAAACATTGTACTTGTAAATTATTTTAATTCTTCACAATTTATATATGAATTTAATGATATAAAACATTTTTTCTTGAACATGTTTCTTGTAAATGGCATTGGATTAGAAGGTGGATTCTCATTCAATGGACCAAGTTGGGCAGTTTCAACACTCATTTTTGCAAATATACTATTCTTTTTTATTCTTACAAAACTAAAAAATAAACAATTATTCTATATTCTTTCATTTTTGATTCCATTAATTGTAATCCTACTTACTACTGGAATGACGATTTTCCCTGGAATGGGATTGTTTGCAACAATAATCGATTTTTTTGCAGGAGTATTATTATTTTTATTTATAAGGAGAATAAAAACAAATATCGGTTCTCCTTATTTCTATGATGTTCTATTCATAATCTCTACTGTAATATTTTTTATTTATATGAGTAATGGAATTATTAAAATAAATGCCATAAATATAATAGTTGCTTGCATTATTTTCTCCCTAATTTTATTTTCAAGTATAAATGGAAAGGTCATTAAGAATGTTCTCAGACATAAAATATTAATATATTTAGGAAAGATTTCGTTTGCAATTTACATGATTCATTACCCTGTGCAACTTTTATTCAGAATGATTGAAAGTAGCACCAAAAATAGTTTCAACTATAGCAATTGGTGGTTATTTATATTATTTTTTGCTGTGGTAATTTTAACTGCTGATATTTCTTATCGATTAATTGAACTACCCGGAAAAAGATTAGCGAGGAAAATCTCGAAATAAAAAAATGGCAAACGGGAAACGCTTGCCAAAGAATCCGACTCAAGTTGCCGGGTTTACCCAAAACTCCTTTTTGCCCCCGACTTTTTCGCCGGTCTCTTCGATGAAGCCACCTGCTCTCAACCAGCGAACGGTGATAACCGGCCAATCGTCAGAGCCATCCAGTTCCTTGAGCTTGCCAATAATGTCGGCAACCCTGAAACGTCCAGTCTCTCCACTAGGGCAAGCTTGGAGGAGAACTTTGTGCGCTCTGTCAGCTAATGATCCGTCACTCGGCTTTTTGACCTTCGCTGGCTTTCGCGTCACCTTCTTTCTGGTTTGCTTACCAGATTTCTCCAGTTTAATCACAATGTTCCTGCTGTTCTCGCACGCAGCACGAACACGTTTGTGTATCTCTCTCACGAGAGCGTCGAGAGAAATTCCGGCCGTTGTCAGCTTAACCATTTGCTGCCAACGTTCATCCTGACAAGTTACCGTCGCTCTTCCGTCCTCACGCCCGATGATAATGGTGCGTTTCTTTACTGCCGGTTTGCAGCGTTGCTTTTCTTCTTTCAGGATCAAACCTGCATAACCATCAAGGCGTGTCAGTAGCGGCAGAACCAACTGCGTAAAATACATTGTTCCTTTTGCGCCCTGTACTGGCACGAACATGAGATCTCCTCCCATCACTCCATTGAAACGGGACAAATCCTGTATTAAAAATAGAGGGCTGATAAAGAACAGTCCCTCCTCCAATTAATCTAAGCTTAGACAATTAAACGGTTTTAAGCAAATAAAAAAGAAGCACCTCAAGAGAGAATGCTTCGCGCTGTGATGTTCCCGTGCATCACCATTCCAGACAAGCCTGCCGAATCACTTCGGCGAACGACGAATCAAGATTCGCCAATTCACAGATCTGCTGGAACTTGGTAGCGACTTCGGGCCGCTGTTTGTGCTGGGCCTCCGTCCAGCCCTTGCCGGCGGTATCGCAGGCCGCAATCGCCAACAGATGACGCAGCTTTTCGACATTTCCCCCGCACAGTTTGGGAAGAATGCGATCCGCCCGATGCTGGTAAGAGATGTCGTGAGCCCTGACTAAGAAAAGGGCATCGCAGTCCAGTCCGTGTTCTTGGCCGATCTGCACTGACAGCTTTTCATGGCCGGCAAAGCCATAGTTGCCAGTATTGACGGCTCTTTCGAACTGGAGCAGTTTCCCGAGATCGTGGAAGATCGCGGGAATCACCACATCGACACCGGTCAAAACCAACATGCGATGAGCGGCTTCGACCACCAGAAAGTTGTGCCGCATCAGTGAAAACTGATGCCATACGGTATTGTGATGCGCCGGATCGAACAGAAGCGGCTGGAGTTGTCTGGGAACCAATTTACAAATGAGCTCCTGCAAAATTACAGGATTCCACTCACCAGTCATGGGAAACTTCCCTTCATTGGGGTAAGACGGAACGAGCCAGTATAGCGCATTACTCCTTTTTTGTCAAGACATAATAGGCTTATATTGGCTGTTATTAACCCTTTAGACTCCGGCTCTTCGGCCGTAGAGCGGGGATCTAGCTAGATTCCTGCTGGACGCGAAGGCGGAGGCAGAAATGACACCTATACCACCCCCTGTCATTCCGGAATTTGCCAAGTGGTAAATATCCGGAATCCATTGTTTTTTACAGAAACTACGCGAGACAAGAAAGCACTTTGAATTATTCTTTGCAGGGTTTTCTGGAGAGCGGAACCCCAACCTACCTATAATTGATTAATACATATAGAATGGTTATGATAAAGAAACATTATGAAATTCAAACTAGAATCAATCCTTCGACTTCGCTCAGGATATAATGACCATCACTAATGAACAAATTTCAGCTGAAATCAAAATTTAAACCAACCGGCGACCAACCTCAGGCAATAAAGAAAATCACAGAAGGGCTAAATAAAGGGTGGCGCGACCAAACTTTACTGGGGGTTACCGGTAGTGGAAAAACTTTTACTATGGCTAATGTTATTGAAAAAGTACAAAGGCCTACTTTAGTAATTTCTCATAACAAAACTCTAGCCGCCCAACTAGCTTCGGAATTTCGTGATTTCTTTCCAAACAATGCCGTACACTACTTCGTTTCCTATTATGATTACTACCAGCCTGAAGCCTATATTGCTCGTACTGATACTTATATAGAAAAAGAAACAGATATTAATGAGGAAATCGACAGATTACGACACGCTTCCACACAGGAATTAGTTTCCCGAAATGATGTAATAATTGTTGCATCCGTTTCTTGTATTTATGGTTTAGGAGAACCAACAGAGTACAAGGAAGAAGGAATTACAATTTCAAAAAAAGAAAATCTGGATAGAAAGAAGTTTCTAAAAGAATTAGTGGCAATTCAATACAAACGTAACGACACATTTTTGGGTCGTGGAACATTTCGAATCCGAGGGGACGTAATAGATATATTCCCAATTTTTTCTGAAAAAATCGCCTATCAAGTTCAGTTCTGGGGAAACAGTATTGATCAAATAAAAGAAATTGATGCACTTACTGGCGAAGTACTCGGCAGTTTAGAAGAAATAGTAATCTATCCTGCTACACATTATTTGGTTCCCTTCAGAAAACAGGAGATGGCTATGAAGAATATAAAAACTGATCTGAAGAAGCAGGTCTCAAAATTTACGAAAGAAGGAAAACTAATCGAAGCGCAAAGGATTGAGCAAAGAACCAAATACGATTTGGAAATGATTAAAGAAACTGGATACTGTAGTGGGATTGAAAACTATTCTCGCTATTTCGATGGAAGAAATGCCGGCGATCCTGCTTATACCTTATTAGATTATTTTCCAGATGACTTTTTAATGTTTGTTGATGAGTCACATATGACTGTTCCACAGATTAGAGGTATGTACAATGGGGATCGTGCTCGTAAAAACAATTTAGTTGATTTTGGATTTCGTTTACCATCGGCCAGAGACAATCGACCGCTTAGATTTGAAGAGTTCGATAAGAAAATCAATCAGGTTGTTTATGTTTCTGCTACTCCTGCTGATTATGAACACGAACATAGCAAGCAAACTGTCAGACAACTCGTCAGACCAACTGGACTTCTGGATCCAACTATTGAAATCAAACCCACTAAGCATCAGATAGACGATCTTATAGAAGAAATTCAAAAAAGAATTAAGAAGCATCAAAGAGTTTTAGTAACTGTTCTAACCAAAAGAATGGCGGAAGAGATGTCAGAGTATCTGAAGGAAATGGGCATTGCTGTTCATTACCTCCATTCAGAAATTGATACATTCCAGCGGCTAGAAATTCTGAGAGAACTTCGTCTTGGAACATACGACGTGGTTGTAGGAATAAATTTGTTACGTGAGGGGCTAGATATTCCTGAAGTGTCACTGATAGCGATACTAGATGCTGATAAAGAAGGTTTCTTGAGAAGTGAAACATCATTAGTTCAAACGATGGGTCGTGCTGCCCGCCATCAGGAAGGGCACATAATAATGTATGCTGACAAACTTACTGATTCCATGCGCAAAGCTATTAATGAAACAAAGCGTAGAAGAAAGTACCAAGAATCATATAACAAGAAACATAAAATCACGCCTCAATCAATCCAAAAAGGGATTAAAACAGAAAGATTATCCGGAGGAAAGCTTAAAGAAGAAAAGTCACAAGAATTTAATGCTAGTGGTGTTCCAAAAGAAGAGCTTTCCTATATGATTGATAATTTGCAGAGTCAGATGGATTTGGCAGCTAAAAATTTAGAATTCGAAAAAGCAGCAACTCTTCGTGATCAAATTATGGAATTAAAAAAGATACAAAAGAAATGAGTAACCATTTGCGAGAAGCTATGCGACGAAGCAAACCCGATACGAAAAGAAAAAAGGTTCTGGTATTCGGTGCTTTTGATATTTTACACCCTGGCCATATAAATTTTTTTGAGCAAGCAAAACAATATGGAGATTATTTGGTGGTGATTATTGGGCGAGATGATAATATAGAAAAGATAAAGAAGCAGAAACCAACCAATGACGAAAACCAACGTCTTGCGACTGTTCAAAACAGTTCCATCGTAGATCATGCCACACTTGGTCACACTCGAGACAAATACAGAATCATAAAGGAAATAAAACCGGATATTATTTGCTTGGGCTATGATCAAACTGCATATACTGACGAACTAGAAAGCAAGCTGGCGGACTTTGGATTAGCAACCAAGGTGATTCGCCTAAAACCATTCCATCCAGAAAAATACAAAAGCTCAAAATTAAGACAATAAAAAAACCGGGTCGGTTGAAGCCTTCCCGGGTTAGGTGATTGGAAACTCACCAGTCCAACAACCTGTACAGAAGTTCTCGGCACCAGCGCCAAGGACTTTTTGCATTCCCTCGAGAGAGAGATACTGCAGACTGGTCACGCCCAGTTGTTCTCGAATCTGTTTGATCGGCATGTCTGCTGCAACTAACGGACCTTTCGATGACATATCAATGCCATATGGACAGGCCGCAGTTACCGGTGGGCAGCTCAGACGAGCATGTACTTCCTCAGCACCGGCCGCCATGAACATACGAGCCAGTTGTTCGAAGGTTGTACCATATACGAGAGAATCGTCCACCACTACGATCCGCCGGTGTTTAGCGAACAGACCTCGCATCAACCGGTACTTCAGGGCCGCTTGTCGCATGCGTGCCTCTCTTCCCGGCACCATGAACGTACGAGCCACAGTCGCAATCCGAACCAGACCGATCTGGTAAGGAATGCCACTTTCAGCGGCGAATCCCTGGGCAGCGAAGTTTCCGGAATCAGGAATCGAGATGACACAGTCCGCATCTTCTACCGGGAACTCACGTGCGAGCTGTTTACCCAGTCGGAAACGGAAACTGCCAATCTCCTCGATGTCTTCCGTTAGCATCTCGATCATGTAACGGTCGTCACCGCTGTGCCGAACCAGCAACTTATAGAACAGTCGCTGAGTACCATTATGAGGCGCTCCGAACACATGACCGTCAGGACGAGCGAAGTAAACACGTTCGAAAGTGCACATCGCCAGTTTCTCCTGCGGTTCCACACCTGCGAGATACTCGATCTCGCCATGCATAGTAATCCGGATGATCTCACCTGGTAGCACTTGGTTAATCTCGATCGTGCCGTCCTTGTGACCTTGATCCGCTCGATGCACCAGAATAGCGTGCAGGGCACAGTCTTCTGACGCAAAAACGAAATAGCTACCGATCCGCATGTAGTACAACGGCCGATTGGCAAAAGGATCGCGAAACAAGTAGACACTGTTTTCCGTCGCCAGCCAGGCAGAGAAAGAAGCAGGAACTTCCCGCATCAGACTCAGGATTCCTTCGTGGAGCTGATCAGGATTATCCTTTGCGTTAAGGATAATGTGGTGTAGTAACGCTTCGGAATCGTTCCGGCTAATGAACCGACAACGAGCCTTTTCCAGTCGGGCACGCTGAGTATCATAGTCCGGAATATCACCGTTGGAACCCAGGGCAAGCATACCCCAGCGCTGCCGCATGTAGTGCGGTTGCGCATTAATCGCCGTGCTAGTACCTTGGGTAGAGAACCTGGTCTGGAACATCATCATCTGAGGCGATGCCTCCTGCATCTTGCCAGTGATGTTGCGATTGCCAAACAACGAGGCAACTAGACCAGATTGCTTCTCTACTTGGAGCGTATTTCCGCCAGAGAAAGCCACACCAACCCATTCGAGTCCGCGGTGTTGGAGATCGTTCGCTCCAATCTGACCTAACTCAATCACCTCTTTGGGATCAGTTGTTTTTAGGGCTATTACCCCGAAGATTGAGCACATTTTGTACCCTCCTCTCTTCCTGTTGAAGTTGAAAAGATCATCCTTCCTCATAACTTGAGGTTCTTTACCTTATCACTATATATATTGGTCGTCAAAGGCTCTTGCACAAAATATTTTCCTGTGCTACCATAGCTTTACTTTGTAAAATAATTAAGTATAATCTATGCCAATTAAACAAGCTGGAATAAAAGCTCTAAGACAGTCCAAGAAGCGACACGTCCTGAACCTTTCAGCAAAAAATAACCTAAGAAACCTCACAAAAAAGTCAGATAGAGCTCTAGACGCAGGAAAAAAAGATGAGGCAAAAGAGCATGTTCAAAAAACTGTCAAAGCACTAGATAAAGCTGCAAAGACAAATCTGATAAAAAAGAATACCGCTTCGCGTCGAAAGTCACGACTAATGAAAAAGCTGAATACCCTAAAATAATATAAAATAAAAAGAGTCTCTATAAACTAGGGCTCTTTTTTGTTACAAACTATTTACAAATTTCTACCACCATCAAGTCGAATAGCAGTTCTGGCTTTGTTTGAGAATTCTTCAGTTCAAAATCAATATCTACCATTTTCTGATATATAAATCTTAACTCTTCTTGCGTAAATCTTTTTGCTTGGGGTGCAGTTTTCTGAACAACAAACGGATGAAGCTTTAGAATATCTGCTATTTCCTTTTGTGTTTTATTGGTCTGAAGTAGTTCATTGACCTGCACTAAGTTTCTGAACTGCCAAATAAATTTTGAAAGCAATTGTAATGGTTCAGTGCCTAATGCCAACTGATCGCGAACCAAGCGAAGGGCCTGTTCTTTGTTTTTCTGTCCCAATGCATCAGTTAGATGAAAAATATTTTCGTCATATTTTGATTTTACGAACTCTTCAATCTGTTTTGAGGTAATAACCTGTCCATTATTATAGTTGATTAGTTTTTCTACCTCGCTATCCATTTGCCACAAATCCGCCCCTACTTTTGCTACAAGCTCTTCTACAGCGCGCTTTTCTATTTTACCGCCTCTTTCTTTTATCTCTTTTTGTATCCAGCTTGAAAGCTGGCTATTTGAGAGTAGAGGGAAAGTTTCTTCTCGCTCTTTTTTTAATTGTGTAAGAAGTGCTTTTCTAGACTTGGAACCACCCTTAATTTTGGGTTTTCCCTTTTCTTCAATTTGCCCCTCCCAAACTATTAAGATATTATCTTTTGGGAATTTTTTTTCACGCAAAAGATCCAATATTCCTTCAACCAGTTCCATGCCAGCAGCTGATACAAGATTTTTTATAATTATTAATCTCTTTTTTTCTAGTAGACCTCCTGTAAAACTGCTCGATTGAAATGCATCTAAGCTAGTCTCTGATGCCTCTAGTTGAATCACATTAAAACCGGAGGAGTTATATTTTTCAATAAACGCTTCTTTTAATTGTTTCACTCTTCTGAGCGAACGGAATGTATCTTCACCATGAACAAATATAATCATGCTATATTTCTAATTTTTTTAGATCTCCCCAGTTTTTTCCAAATTTTGCTTCGGCCTCAATTGGAACCTTCAGCTTATATACTGTTTCCATTATTTCTTTGAACTCCTTTGCCAAAGATTCCAGATGACTGTCTTTTACTTCAAATACCAGCTCATCATGAACCTGTAAAATCATTTTTGCAAGTTTTCCTTCTGAGTTGCCTTTCATGTTTTCCAATTCCTTCTGCACTTCAATCATTGCTAGTTTCATCAAATCAGCCGCAGTCCCTTGAACCGGCATGTTTACAGCCATCCTTTCGGCCGCATTTCTAACTTGCGGAATCCCAGAATTTATTTCTGGTAAATAGCGACGACGCCCAAAAAGTGTCTCAACATAGCCCATCGACTGTGCTAGCGCCTTAGTATTATCCAAGTATTCTTTAATTCCTTCAAACGCTTGAAAATATTTATCAATAAATTCTTTTGCTTCATTCCTATCTATATGTGCCCGCCAAGCTAAACCATACGCTCCCATTCCATACAAGATACCGAAGTTCACTTCTTTTGCAGCGTATCGCATTTCTTTGGTTACTTCTTCAATCGAAACTCCGTTAATTTCTGCTGCTGTTCTTTTGTGGATATCCTCACCGGCATTAAAAACTTCAATCGCCTTTTTATCATTCGCTAGTGATGCCACAATTCTCAACTCAACTTGTGAATAGTCAATCGCCAAAATACTATATCCTTTGTTTGCCACAAATGCTTTTCTTATTTCCCTACCCATCTCAGTTCTAATGGGTATGTTTTGCAAATTTGGCTCAGAAGACGAAAGTCTGCCAGTAGCTGTAATAGTCTGATTAAAACTAGTATGTACTCTTCCACTCTTTTTACTAATCAGTTTTGGCAGTGCATCTAGATATGTTGATTGCAGTTTAGTATATTCACGATATTGAGAAATAAGATCAATGATCGGGTGCAAATCACGCATCTTTTCCAACTCACTTTCTGCCGTAGAAAACCCTGTCTTCGTTTTCTTGATGTTATCAGTAGAAATTTCTAAATTTTCAAACAAAATTTTCTTAAGTTGTAGCGGCGAGCTTATGTTAAATTCACTGCCCGCTAGTTTATAAATTTTTTCTTTCAGATTCTTGATTTCCCTTGAAAATTTAGTAGACATTTTCTTCAAAAATGCTGGATCAATTTTTATTCCATTCTTCTCTACCTCGGCAAGAACTGAAACTAAAGGCATTTCGATTTTTTCGAATAAGCCTAAATTCACTTTTTCTTCTAGTTGTTTTTTTAATGGTTTGACCAATCGAAAAGTAAAGTCTGCATCCTCGCATGCATAGTGCGAAACATTTTCAATTGGAACCTCTTTCAGTGTTTTTTGATCTTTCCCTTTCTTGCCTATTAACGCTTCAATAGGAATCATTTCATGACCCAGTTCCGAAAATACAACGCTGTCCAACTTTAACTGACGTGACCCAGGATTTAATAGATAAGAAGCAATCATCGTGTCGAATGCGATTCCTTGCATCGCAATATCGTACTGAGTCAGTACTTCCATATCGAATTTAATGTTGTGTCCATATTTTTTTACACTCTCATCTTCGAGAATAGGTTTGAGTTTGTATACAAAATCCTTCTCTGTTTTAACGTAATATGCGAAACCCGCCTTCCAGGAAAAACTAATCCCCAATAGTTCTGCTTCAAAACGATTTAGACTATCAGTTTCTGTATCTACGGCAAATGCTTTTTGCTCCGACAGCTCTTTCATGAAGTCTGTAAACTTTTCTGGAGTATCAACCAGATTATATTTGAATTCCTTTTTAAGCTTTAACAGCGGTTCAGTATCTTTTTGTGAAAACAAATCTATTTTCCCTTGAGTTTCGTTGAAAGGAATCTTGTTAACCAAGCTTTTGAATCCTAATTCTTGTAATATGGAAACAACTTTTTCCCGATTGTAATTACCTGCCTTACATTTTTCCAAATCAAACTTGAACGAAATATTTGTAACAATTGTAGCCAACATTTTGCTCATCTTTGCATCTTTTTTGCTTTCTAGTAGAAGTTTTTTGTTTCTTTCTGAAATTTTCTCACTTTTTTTATCTTCACTTTTCAGAGATTCATATATTCCTTCAATCGTTTTAAATTCTTTTAACAAAGTTATTGCCCCCTTGTCACCGATCCCTCTTACTCCCGGAATATTGTCGGAAGGATCTCCTCGCAAAGCCTTGTAATCAATCATCTGATCAGGACCTAAGCTATCATACTTTTCTTTAACTGCTTTTTCGTCATAAGTAATAGTATCAGCAATGCCTTTTCTCATTGTATATACTTCTGTATTATCATTTACCAACTGCAAAGCATCCATATCTCCCGTGACAATAACAGATTTAATTTTTTTGTTGATAAGATCTTTGTTTCGAGTAATAGTTCCTATCACATCATCCGCTTCAAAGCCCTCCTCTTCATAGATAGGCATGTTAAATGCTTCAACTAGATCCTTAATAATAGGAATTTGATCATAAAGCTCGTCCGGTTGTTTCTTGCGAGTTGCCTTATAATCTTTATATTCTTCATGTCGAAACGTTGGCCCTTTTAGATCAAAGGTTACTGCTACATATTCTGGATTGATATCTTTCAATACTCTCAATAATATTGTGGTAAACCCATATACTGCATTAACTAAAGTACCATCCTTTTTAGTTAATGGAGGTAATGCATGAAAAGCCCTGTGAATCAGGGCATTTCCGTCTATTATTACAATCTTCTTTTGCTTCGCGGGCATACCTATAATCTACTTGAATTTGGACGAAATGAAAAGGGGTGTTGTGATATTCTTAAAAAGTATTATGATAGATATATAGGGTAATAAGTATTATCTATTTAATTTATGGAAAATAACGACAATAACATGGATCAGGAAACAACAACCAAAAAAGGAACAAAAATAGGTGCTATAACAGGTGTTACCGCTGTTGCTATTCTTGGGCTTGCATTTTTGGGCGTATATCTGTTCTCCAGCATCATGTCTGATGACAATAAAGAGGCAGCAACTACTACATGCGCTAGTGAAATAAAAAGTGACCTTCCTTCGTTTATTAAAAGTTTAGTACCTGATGCTGACTTAGAATGCGATTCAGACGGCAAGCGTATTCTTGGCGACGAAGCAGTTGGTATTATAAAAAAAGTTAAGGCTACTACCAAAGAACAAATCGTAAATGAGCTTAAATCATTTACTCAGTCACTAGTTAACTCAGGCAAAGATTATAGTGAAGCAACTCTTGAAACTAATCTTTATGCCAGCTACCCTTGGCTTGATCCAAACGGAGTATCATTAGAAATATTCAAGACTGAATTAGAAAGTAATTTACAAGCAATGACTACTGAAGATGCTTTAAAAATAGTTGGTGATAAAGAAAAGCTTATCGGATACATGAGACAACTTAGCACTGAACTAAATAACGGCTCTGACGAACAGCCATTTGACAGGGATTGGAACTTTAATACAAATGCTGGAAACATCAATGCATGGAATCCATTAGATTTCTGCGGAAACGAGGGTTGCGGACACGGCACATATTGTGTTCATGGAGGTTGTATGAAAGTAGAGGTACAAATTGACTGGTTTGCGATGGAGATTGACGAATGGAGTATTGAATGGTGGATAGATTTTTAAGAACACACTTAAAAAGTGTATAAATAAGTATAGGATATATATCATTAACTATTTAATTTATGGAAAATAACGACAATAACATGGATCAGGAAACAACAACCAAAAAAGGAACAAAAATAGGTGTTATAACAGGTGTTACCGCTGTCGCTATTATAGGACTTGCTTTTTTAGGCGTTTATTTATTTTCTGCCCTTATGTCAGACGACAAGACAGAAACCACAATAGAATCATCTTGTGTTCCTGAAATAAAAAATGCCCCTACTGTTATTCAAAATTTAGTACCTGCCGAAAAATTGAATTGTGATAAACAGGGCAACGTCATCGCAGGAGATCAATCAGTGAGTATTACAAAAAAATTCAAACCAACTAACCAAGGAGAAGTCTTGAATGAACTTAGATCTTTTCTGCGGTCGGTTAATGTTTCAGAAGAAGATTATAAGAGCGCCACTGATACAACTGCTCTTTATTCTATATATCCGTGGCTTGATTCAAGTGGAACCGCATTATCAGAATTCGAAAAAGAATTAACAAAACGCCTAGAAGCAATGCCTTCTGAAGAAGCTTTTGTAATTGTTAGTAATAGCACGACTCAAAATGAGTATCTTAAAGAAATTAGTAGTGAATTAAATAAAGATAAACCTGTTTCAACAAATGGAGATAAGAATTCCAATTCTGGCATTCCCAACACTAACTTAACTAATATAGGAGATCCACCCCTATTCGGTCTTTGTGCTAGGTGTGGTGGGGGAATTGGTCATACATGTCTTATTGGTGGTTGCCTTGAAATAGAAATTCAATTTGAAGAATTTCCATCATTTGGTATCGAAAGTTATAGCTGGAATTGGACGTGGCATTTCTAGAAAAATAATTGCAGATAATATATATGCTATAATACATTTAGTGTTTGGTAACTAACATTCAAATATGAATTATCAAGAAAGAAAAAGTTCCTTAATAGCGCACAGTAAGGAAAAAAACTATTGGTATGTTATTTTAGTACTAATTTGCTTCAATGTTTTATATGCACTTTATAATATCATTGTATATTTTACTGCAAATTCCGATGAAGTAAGTGAGGTAGGAGCTACGACTGGTGGAATAGTAATTGGTTCATTGGTATTAATCTTTGCTGTTCAAGTATTATATATCTACGGGATTTGGAGAATAGAACGTTGGGTAGTTATTATTATGTGGATTGGGCTTGTTTTATCAATTCTAGGACTTGATTTGATAAATGTTGCTATTACAGCTCTAGTTCTTTTCGGTTATAAACAAATCCTCAAGAAAATCGAGTCTAAACCTAAAGAGAATATAATCAACCAAGATTAATGATTAATTACTAACTAGTATACTCATGAAAAAAATATACTTGGTGCTCATATTAATCAGTGCTTCAACTATCATCGGCGCTGGATGTTCAAATACTAGAACTACCTCCATGTTTGAAGATACAACTCCTCAAATAGGAAAAATAGCTGTTCCAGCTGAAGGTAATGCCGGGACATTTAACGGAAATATAGATACGCTTGCTCTTGTTGAAGAAGATTTACCAACTGCATATGCACCTTATGAAAAGAATACATATTATGAATCAGAATTTTTTGATACCAATGATTCTGTATATGGGAACATAAAAGGATATGATCCGCAACAGTATATTGGATCTACCGGTTTTACTTTTGACATGACTCTAATTACATATGAAGATACCGCTACCGCAGCAGGGAGATATAATTCTAAAATAAATTTTGCCGCAATAGGTAAAGATGACCCAAAAACTATGCAAGGTTCTTTTGATGACATCGGAGATGAAAGCTTCTATGTAACCACCCCGAGAGTAAATGAACAAAATTCAGACTACAACAGTACATACTGGGAAGTGTTCATAGTTAAATCAAATATGGTCGTTACATTCATAATAACTACCCCTACATCCTACACGGAAGCGGACTTGAAAGCACTATTAACTACTTGGCAAGATAAATTATCTACTTATAAGCCAGCTACTGAATAAGGTTTATTTCAAAAGCGCTCCGATAAAGGAGCGCTTTTTAGTTTCCTAAATTTTCTCTAATATCATGGGCAATCCACCCGAATCCTCAATCGCCTCAATGACTATTTCTAGATCATACTCCCAATCCTCACCATGTTTTGTTCCGGGATCATTTGTAATAAATGATTCTTCGTTGTATCCAATAATGGTCAACATGTGATAGTCCGGATAGTGATAATAGGGATTCTCTAGAATTTTTGCTGTTACCGGAATAACCACAGGATTGTTTAAAGTAATTTCCTTTTTTATTGCCTCAATAGATGTTTCAATAATACGAACGGAATAGTCTGACCAGTATTTTTCTACAAATAGCTTTGTTTCTTCCTCATATATATCTGTTTCTACTTTGTATTCAAACTCAGCTATCTGAAAATCAATCATTTTTTTCAATTCATCCTGTGCTTGTTGCTGAGGAATTACACCATTTTCATATTCAGAACCAACTATATACTCATAAGCCATTAGAAGAGCGGCTTCTTCACAAGCATCTTCATCATATGCATCCCATTTAGCAAATGGCGCCTGAACAGTGTAAGGAACATCCAATACTGCCTTGTTAGGAGGGTCTGGATTAATACGAACAGCCCGAACTATAGCTTGATTCATCATAACTTCTGGTCCAAGCGCAATTTGATACAACAAATAGATTATTGTACCAACACCAATCACTAGAACTATGAACAATCTTGATATTTTCATTTGACACCTCTCAATCTATACCTTACTATAATTTACTAATCGAGGCACATTTCTAGGGCTTTCATCCCAGAAAGGAATCAGGATGGAAGAAGTATATACCCTGCAACAAGTCCCTTGGTGGATCTGGTATTCTCTTGCAGGACTGATGGTCCTGTTTCGCTCTTTATCTGTTCGCTTTTGGTCGTTCAGCAACCACCCCGTATTCTTTATTGCTATTCTCTTCGCCGTGGTTACATTCTGGCCAATCGCCATCATCATCTGGTTCATCATCAACAGGAATCGCTTCGGCTGAATCCTGTTTTTTTATTGAATCAATTCTGGAAAATTTAATGATGTATATTCCCAATTATCCAGTAGCCCATGCTTTTTGAAGTTATAAACCGTATACCGATAATGATTTTCAAAATCTTTTTCATCACGAATGACGTGGTCATAAAAACCTCTTTGCCATTTGAATTTAGGATAATTGTTGCCCCGTAGGTGAGGATACGTATCCTCACCTACGGGATCCTTATAATCGATGACCTTATTAATATTTCGCGATAAATTCATTTTTAAATTATGCATAACCTTCGAAATATCGTATTTATCGCACGGTTGTAATAATAAATGTAAGTGATCATAAGTCAAGCAAAACGCATATAAACGGAATTGCTTCAATTCTTTACAGATAATTAAGTTTTCCATAAGCAATTCGCAAAGAACAGGTTCTCGAAAATATTTATAATTACAACTTGTTTTGGTGGTAATGAAGTAAATTCCGCCAGGTACATAATATCTTTGGGGAGTATTACGATGAAGCATTTTTTCGTCTCTCAGAAAATTTCTTCCTGGCTTTCTCAATCAATCCGAACTTTTTGACAAGCAGACCGCTAACCGTTACCACAACTCCCATTAATACTACAACCAAATACTTCATTAACTCGTCATTTTCCTCGACTGGATCAATATTTATTTCCTCCTCTGATAGTTCAGATAATTCTCCCAAGACTTCCGGAAATACAATGTCCTCCTGATACCGAGGGAGGATTTGATAGACATCTTTTGATTGACTCACTATTCCCGTCACTTGAACCATCTGCCCTTCCTCTAAATCCAAATTACTAATATCAGTTGAAGATTTGATAGAAACTTTTATTTCCTCTGACCCACCGTAATCAACATAAAAGCTTTTTCCTTTTTTTTCGGTAATTGGCCCTTCTATGGTTACTAGCATGCCCTCGTGTGATTCACCAATGTTATCCAAAACAACGGGGTCAGGAATAATTTCCTGTACCTCAAGAGCTACTATATCTTCAGAAGTTTTAATATTTACTTTCTTCTCTCCGCTTGCTTCTGATAATTTTCCAGTTACCTGAATATAGTCGCCCAGTGTAATTTCCGGAAAATCTTTTTTGGATGAATATATTTGGACTCCAGCTTGCTGATCAGCAATATAAAATTTTTGTGTTGCCAATACACCCGGCTCTACAGTCACCCACCCCGCTATTTGCACGTAAGTTCCTTTTGTAAGCTCCTTTGCCGATTGAATATTGGTGATTATCACTTCATCTGATTTTTCATCTTCAGTTCCCTTTTCAGCTTTTTCTTCTTCTTCCGTTTGCCCTTCTACTTCAATGAACTCGTTCACAGAGCCTGGTGTAGATATTTCCGTCCACACCCATTGATCAGAAAAATCTTTTCTAGAAAATGAAATATCTTCAAGTGCTTTTTCATATTCTACGCCATTTATTATTTTTTCTTTAGGATCAATTAGCAGAACTGAATCGGCTGAATTGTTTAGAGTTATTTTTGATTCCGGCCTAGTAACTACAAGATATTCTCCTTCTGCTAATAAGGTATCTTTAGGAAAAAAGTATTTTGTTTTTGTATCAGTAATTAGCCAACCAGCTAAATTTACTTCTCGGTTATCCAAGTTTACGAGCTCAATCCACTCACCATCACTATCAGAGCCCGTCACGTTGGCCATTACTTCGTTTAGCAATACCTTTTCAGAATAATCATAGTCAGAGATTTGAATCACCACGGAATCTTTTGATTCAGCCCCATATCCATCGGTAACAACCAGGACAACAGTATAGGAATCCGGCTTAGTAAATTGATGAATAGCTTCTATTCCTTCTCCGTTTTGGCCGTCGCCAAAATCCCAAGCGAACTGCAGACTGTCCTCATCGGGATCAGTAGAATCAGATGCATCAAAAGTAATTTCCTGCTTCACCTTCGCTTGGGCCGGAGCATCAATTTTAGCTTCAGGCGGATTATTAGAGTCTGAAAATGAATTAGATGCTCCGGGAGAAGGTTTGGTCCATGCCCATTCGCCAGAATCTAGCAAACTATATGACTTTCCTTCATCAGCACTATCGGTATATTCAACCTCGTTAACCATCTCTCCATCAGGATGATATAGAATAGCCATATCCCCGCCACTATTATTAAGAGCAACTCCCGAGTCTTCTCGAAAAACAGCAAGATATTCATTTGGCTCAATAGATTTTTCTTCAAAACAATATATAGATGAACTGGAATCTCCCAACTGCCAACCAAAAAGATCAATCATATCATCAGTAATATTATGTAGTTCGATAAATTCACCCTCTGAGTCTGAACCAGATGGGTTTGGCAGTAATTCGCTAATAATTATTCCGATTGGATACCCGCCTAGTGGTGGTGTAATTGGCGCTTCTATTATAGATACAGTTATAGAGTCTGCATTTAGTAATTTTCCATCACTAACTTCTAAATTCACAAGATAATTGCCGGGTTCATCAAAGATATGGGTTGGTGCAATTTGATCGCTCCCCACTCCATCATCAAAATCCCACAAATAACTAAGAGGATCATCATTTGGATCAAACGAGTCAGAAGCATCGAACTGTATTTCCTCATTCACCACACCATCTTGATTGGAACCTGCGTCTGCCACTGGCGCTTCGTTTGGTAAAACTATTACATTTTCAATTCCAGGGGAAGGAATTGTAAATTCAAAAAAATCATCAGCACCATTATCAGTATCAATCGACTGACTGTCTCTACCTAAACTCGACCCTGAAGATACATCTACCGCAAAGCTTGTACCAATATTTCCTAAATCATCTACTAATTGATTAGAGTTTGGTTCATCATATAATAGTGTATCTATCACTTGACTATTTAAATCAATAATTCGGATTCCGTCAGTTGCAGATCCTCCATTCTGAAACTTCAATGCATCAACGTTCAAATCAGCCTCCATCACATTTAATTCCCCCACAACAAAAAATGATTGTGGTTGAATAACTTCATCACTAAATGTAATGACATTACCAAAAGATGACCCACCCGCTTCAACAGCCCAATTCGCAAGATTAATAATATTATTGGTTGGATTGTATAATTCAATCCACTCATTTCCTCCATCTGATCCGTTTGGATCGTAAAGCACTTCGTTTATCACAACATGAAGAGACTCAGAATAAACAAAAAACGGGCTAAAGACGCCCGTCAATAATGTGAATAGGAGAAAAACTCCTTTCATTTTATGCATGTTTTTAAGGTAAAAAATAAATAGGCAACCTAGAGGAAGCCCATTCCTTTTCCAGCTTACCAAATGTGGAAAAGTACGTCAAATAGGGTTGACAAGATTCCAATAAAAAGCTACACTGTAGGGCGGTCGGCTCGTTAACATGTCAAAAAAGTTCCCTCTAGTGAAGAGAAGATTTAAAGAAATCAACTAGTCTTTTCTTCTCTGGAGGGTACCGAGGAGTACGGATCGGGGTTCGTCGCCCGACTTTCCCTTGGCCTCTGGTCAATAAGATCTTTAACCAAATATACAATGGTTAAATCAATTGCGACCTTTCTGGTCATAATCGCACTTCTCGGAATGTTCTTTCCTGAATTAGTTTCGGGAATCGTCTCATTACTTGAAAAAGTAATTACCATCGCTAACGAACTGTTGGCCACCCTCCTTGAGACAATGCCGAGCTAGATAGTATGCGTCCGCACAAAATCAACCCCCTCTGGGTTGATCGCGGACGCTCTTTTTATTGACACTTATTACTCTTTCTTTTAAGGTAGAGCCACTAATCGCTTGTCCTTTCCATCTCCAAGTAAGGGAGAATACCATGCCCTTCAGAATCAGATGGCTAAGTCACCTGATTACAGTGGCCTTTGGTTTCTTGAGTTGGGTGTTCTTCCGAATACTCAATCGCACAAAAATCATCGGCAAGGAGAACATCATTCACCGGAGAAGACTACTGATTGTTTCTAACCACGTCACCTTGATTGACAGCTTTGTGGTCGGAGCTAATCTGTTCTTTCCTGCCGCCGTGTTCAAACCATGGCTTCCTCCATTTCACCTGCCGGATGAGCGTAATTTCTTCCACGGAGCACTGTTCATCAGGAAGCATCGATTTCTAGGGAAATTTATTTCCCCGCTTTCTACTTTTCTATTTTCGCATCTGAGATGCATTCCGGTAAAGTCCGGGCGACAGGATGTGGGCGCTCTTTTCAAGACAACCAGTGCACTTGACGAAGGAACCGTACATATCTTTCCTGAAGGAACTCGCAGTCGAGACGGGAGGTTAGGTAAGGGACGTGAGGGAGTTGGCTACATTATCTCTCAGGCACAGCCCGTAATCCTCCCAGTACATGTATCGGGTATGGATGATGTAATGCCAGTTGGCTGCAGGATTCCAAAAGTAGGGAAGAGAATCACGATCAGGGTGGGCGTTCCTTTCACGTGTACAGATGTACCAGGTGACCCTGATACCCGTGAAACTTGGAAAGCAATCACCCAGAAGGTAATGACAGAGATCGCCTCACTCGCTCCTGAGGAGAACTAAAAACCCCGGTTAGCTTTTCAGCACCGGGGCGTTTTTATTCCATTTTTCTATTTAGGGAAACGCAATACTGTCTGGATTGGCAATATGCTCACCCGCTTCCAGCTCATCTGTTCCAGCCTCGAGAGTATATGCTAAGTCATAAAATTTTGCTGGCAATGAGCCAATTGGAGTATATACATAATCAATTCCACCCGGAGTAGGGTTCACTGGAAGGTCAGAATAATATCCTTCTGTTACTAATTCCTCTAGATTCTCTGGATAGTTTCCTTTATCAGTATTAAATGAATCCAGTTTTTCTCTTATATCTTTTATCTCTACCACTCTTTCTTCATCCCTTTTGATAGCATCCGGATCGTTATTTTCTACTTTTGCAATATTAACATTATCATTCACAATATCATTTGTATTATCTGTAATTGATGTATTCGAGTCAGATACAAATGAATTATTATTATCTGAAGCACTATCGCTAGAATCTGCAAATAAGTACCACGCTACCGCTATAATAATTACAGCTACAATAATAGATGGAATTATCTTCTTATTAAGGCTCGGTTTTTTGTCGTTTTTTTCTTGTTCCATAGTATTTTTCAATTAATTGTGGCTTTAGTATATCAGACTTGCTAAAATTCTAGAAGTTATTTACAATTGCTTTCTGTATTGTATGATATACTAGCATTAAGAAGCCGGGGTGGTGGAACTGGTAGACACGCAAGGTTTAGGACCTTGTGGGAGCAATCCCGTGGAGGTTCAAGTCCTCTCCCCGGCACCAAAAGATTAATATAGAATACAATGCTTACACTTTGGATCGCGATATTTGTTGTTTCACTAGTCGTACTTGTTAAGGGTGCTGACTGGTTATTGAAAAGCTCAGAAAAAATTGGATTGGCGGCTGGATTGTCGCCTTTTATTGTTGGTGTAGTAATAGTCGGCTTAGGCACCTCTTTTCCTGAAATTATTTCTTCTCTAGTTGCAACTTTCAGTGGCGTAACTGAAATCGTCACGGCAAACGCGGTGGGTTCTAATATTGCAAACATTTTATTAATAGTAGGGTTCTCTGCCGTTATCGGTGGTCGTCTTGCAGTTACAAAAAATTTGATTGATCTTGACCTACCGTTGTTGGCAATTTCTACCGTATTATTCTTGGGAATAATTTGGGATCAAACAGTAACACTCGGTGAATCTATTCTCCTTATGCTTCTTTTTGCAATTTACATATTTTATACTATCCGCCATCGCGATGGAAGTGAGGAAGAAGAAGGTGAAAAACTACCAACTAGGACTGATCGGCGTAAACATATTACACATCCTAGAAAAAAAGAGGTTGCAAAACCAAAGCTAGTACCAAAAGATTTCTTTATCCTTGCTCTTGGAATTACTGGTTTGATTTTCGGTGCAAAGTACTTAGTCGACTCTGTAATAGAGCTTTCCGAAATATTAGACATAGGAGCCGGTGTTATCTCACTAGTTGCCGTCGCGTTTGGTACCTCTCTCCCCGAACTACTAGTATCAGTCAAAGCTGCCTGGCAGAAGAAAGCTGAAATCGCTCTGGGAAATATTTTTGGCTCCAACGTTTTCAATATTCTACTAGTAGTCGGAGTACCGGGATTGTTCAAAACATTACATGTTGATCAACAAACTTTTTCACTTGGCATCCCTGTCATGACCGTCGCTACTATTCTGTTTGTAATTTCTGGTATTTCAAGAAAGATTCATATGTATGAGGGAGCAATGTATTTGGTAATTTATTTCTTCTTCCTTGGTAAACTGTTTGAAATTATTTAGATCAATTCAATATTACATAAATGGCTCAGATGAGCCATTTTTTTATTGACAAAAACCTTCTTACTATATAAGCTAATATACTTTATTCACTGACACGTGGTGAATAAAAAGACTGGAAGATTGGAGGTTCTCATGTTTATCTTAGCGGCCCTTACATTTGCTGCGGCTTGTGGCATCTCGTTGTGGTCTTGGTGGCACTGGATTCCGGGTGTAATCATCGGCGGCGGAGTGTTCTACCTTCTTGCCCGTGTGGGTGAAGAACGGAAGGGCATCCTCTGGAGATGGCTACTCGGCATCGTGGTCGGCGCCGGACTGTTCCTTCTGGACTACCGGCTCGGCGTGCTCGTCGGAACCCTGCTCTACTTCGTACTGATTAGCTACGCTGAAAGAGTTCCGGCTAAGCACCACGGTATGATCGGTCAAGATGGCCGATGATCCCCACCCGCTCCTTCGCGCCCCTTCCTGGCAGACCAGACCACCCTGCCAGTTTTTTTATAGTTGCAAAAACAATACTAATTAGATAAGCTACACAACTCACCGAAAGGAGGTGAAACATGAGCATCTCCGTTGGAGACACCTGCACATTTGGAAACCTTCCCTTACGCGCTGTGTTCCAGTTCACGGAAAAAACGGACCGGATCGATCCGGAAACCACTTTCCAGAAGAACTGTGTCAATCACGCATGGGAGGTCACCAAGAATGGTGATGAATGGGAACAGGGAACCGCCGGCCGCGGCTGCCTCAATCCTGAACTGACCGTAAAGGTTATCGCTCTTTCGACCGAAGCTGACTGATTTACCCGTCAGCTTTTTTTATACTTGATTTTTGAAAGACGATATCGTAAGATAAAAGACTTTATTGTTCGTGCAGCTCGTTATACATCTTATGTCTACCAGTGCGGGAGGGATTGTTTCTTCGGAGGGAGCGACGTATGAGTAAAAACGGAGACAACAATTTATTAGTCCGTGACGGTAAGTATATTAAATACGACCGTCTACTCGACAAAGCAGGAGTTGAAGGAAGAATTGACGGCCCGTGCAAATGCCTCACCTGCGGTATGCGATACATGAGCCGAGTGGAAGCTGATGATTGTTGCGATCTAGCAGAAGAGCCCGGAGGAGTCCCCGCGTCTGGTCCTATTATGGGATCAGGGTCCAGTAGAGTCACCAAAAAGAAAGTTGGTGTCGCTCCCAAGACTAAACCGTTTATGGTTTCCCTCGAAGCGCTGGACACCCAGTTTACTCTCGATAATAACATGCTCGCTGTCATCGGTTCTATCGATCTCAGTGAACTGCTCCCAGGAGAGACTTTCCAGCGTAACCCGGAAACTGACCGTGAACTATTCATCATATTACTTTCCGTTTTACTGGACAGGGCTGATGGCTATTTGGCTACAGCCTACAAAATCGCCAGAGCATCTGGGATGGAACTATATCAGCTTCAATGGGGTAAAGTAACGAAGCAGCTCAAAGAGCTGCGAGTATTGATCCCCATGGTTCTCGATCAGGAAGATCCTGAAGATGAAGACCTGGATGATAATCTGGTAGAAGAGCCAAGTGGTGATTCAGAAGAAGAATTACCTGACGGCGACCCGAAGCAGGGTGATTGGGAATCAGAGATTCCCGACGAAGAGACAGAAGATGAAGGAGATCTAGAGGAGTAACGTTCCAGAAACGGCTCCTTTTTTTATTGACAAATAAGTGCAGTTGTCTTATCCACTTGCATTATTCTTCAGGATATTTTAAGATACGAGACTATGCCTTGTCGTGAGGCAAAAATAAAACAAAAGGGCAATTCTGTTGCCCTTTCTGTTTCTCTTGAAACTTCCGATCTTTGACCCCCAACCGTTCACCCGTACAGAAAGAGGTGCCCAATGGACGCCCATTTGCCACATGGAGTTGCTCAGTCTGATCTGAGCACTGCACTTATCGACGGATCCGTGCTCCGAACTCATTCGGGAAAAGTGCGAGATTCCTTCACGCTTCCCGGCCACCCCGACAAGATGCTGGTTGTGGCCACCGACCGAATCAGCATCTTCGACTTCGTGCTGAATGCGACTGTCGCTCAGAAGGGCGAAGTGCTAACGGCCATGACCGTCTTTTGGCTCACCAAGGTACTCCAGCGGTTCAGCCACCACTTGGTGGCATCCTACAGTGATATCGACGAGTATCTCCCTGAGGCACTTCGTGGAAATCGCTCCCTACAGCGCAGAGCGCTGGTCGTCAAGAATCTGGATATGCTTCAGACAGAACTGATCGTCCGTGGATACCTGACCGGCTCCGGTTGGAGAACCTACCAGGCGGAAAAGAAGATCTGCGGTATCCCGCTTCCCGACGGCTACCATGATGGGTCGAGGTTGGCCCAGCCGATCTTCACTCCCACCACCAAGGCCACCGAGGGTCATGACGAGGACATCCCAGCCGACTCGATCTCGAGCGACTTCAGGATTCTTGCCCTCTCCATGTATTCGGCGGCAGCAGCATACGCTCTGGTGCGAGGCATCATCATCGCCGACACCAAGTTCGAGGTTGGACTGAACAAGACCGTCGCCGACGAGGTACTGACACCCGACTCTTCTCGCTTCTGGCTTCAGGAAGACTGGATAGCCGCTGCTGAGCAGCGACACTCACCTTCCGGTTTCGACAAGGAACCGGTCCGTGACTGGGGTCGGGTAGTGAACACTACCATCGATGACGACGGCAAAAGGATCATTGGCATTAACAAGCTGGATCCCACCGATCCCACACATCTGCGATTCGTCGACAAGCTGGAAGTCCCCCTGGGCGTGCTGGAAAGCACTACCGCACGCTATCTCAAGATCTTTGAGATGCTAACCGGCATGACGCTAGAGCAGTTCCAGCAGGCGAAAATGGCCGTCTAAGGCTAATCTAAGCCCTTTTGTTCCCTCAGGCACCCCCTAATTGGTGCCTTTTTTTATCCCCCATTTGGTGGAAAACCCCTATTCTTGACATAATTTAGCCTCTCGCGTATAATTACCATGCTAAAAAAACAACTTATCCACATATTAAGTATTCACCGAAACGATATGTTAGCGAAAACTTTACTCCTAACCAACAAGGCGACATGAATAGCTAGTCCTATTATTATGCTCGAATAGAGTAAGTCGCCCAGAGCGACTTTTTTTGAACCTTACACACCTTATATATACATAACACTCAACAAAACTTTTTCTTGAATGCTATGTGTATGTAAATCCAGTAATTTGAAAACTGAATATAGTAATCAACGAAACAATACCGTTTCTAAAAAATAATCATAAAGAATATTAGTATTTTTTGTGGTTACGATTAAACAAACAAGAGCAAATGGTGGATGCCTTGACACTAAAAGACGATGAAGGACGTAGCAATCTGCGATAAGCTTCGGGGAGGTGATAAGCAACCTTTGATCCGGAGATTTCCGAATGGGGAAACCCGGCTTGTGCAAACACAAGTCATTCATGTCTGAATACATAGGATATGAAAGGTAACCTGGGGAATTGAAACATCTTAGTACCCAGAGGAAAAGAAAATAATTGTTTAATCGTTATGAGTGGGAGGTTGAAGTATTTCAACCGCAACTTACTACTCATAACTTTTAAACGCATTCCCTTAGTAGTGGCGAGCGAAAGGGGAACAGCCCAAACTTTCTGAGCTTCTTTAATAGTCTTCGGACTATTAAAGAGGGATGTAAGTCTTCATGCTCAGGAAGCGTTGTGAGATAATTACGTTTAGAGCTTACACTTTAAAATAGAGTCGATAATATAAAGCTTTCCTAGTAAAAAGATCTGGAAAGGTCTACCGCAGAGGGTGATAGTCCCGTATGCGAAAGGAGTTTTATGCTCTATAGTAGTTTTTCTCGAGTACCATGGGACCCGTGAAATCTTATGGGAATCTGCCCCGCCTATGGGGTAAGGCTAAATACTTTTAGTGATCGATAGTGAACTAGTACCGTGAGGGAAAGGTGAAAAGCAGGCCGGTGAGGCCGATGAAATAGTATCTGAAACCATTTGCTTACAAGGAGTCGGAGCTCTCTTTTGAGAGTGACGGCGTGCCTATTGAAGAATGAACCAACGAGTTAGCTGGACATAGTTTGATTAAGCCCCTATGGGGTGAAGTCACAGTGAAAGCGAGCACTAACCGTGCGTACATGTTTTTGTCCTTAATTCCTACTTTGTAGGAACGAGGGACAAAAACTATTGATTATGTTCACTAGACCCGAAACCAGGTGAGCTATCCATGACCAGGGTGAAGCTTTGTGAAGACAAAGTGGAGGCCCGAACCCACTCATCGTACAACATGAGGGGATGAGTTGTGGATAGAGGTGAAATGCTAATCGAACCTGGCAATAGCTGGTTCTCCTCGAAATAGTTTTAGGACTAGCCTTGTAAATATTCCTCTAGAGGTAGAGCACTGATCGGGGTAGGATAGCTTCGGCTTACCTATCCTAACCAAACTCCGAATGCTAGAGGTCTGATTACAAGAGTCAGAACATGGGGGCTAAGCTCCATGCTCGAAAGGGAAACAGCCCAGACCGTCAGCTAAGGTCCCAAAATCTAGGTTAAGTGTGAAAGGTGGTATTATGACATGTACAACTAGGAGGTTGGCTTAGAAGCAGCCATCCTTTAAAGAAAGCGTAACAGCTCACTAGTCCAGTCATTTTGCGCCGAAAATGTATCGGGGCTCAAACCTAGTACCGAAGCTACGGATTGTATTGATATTTCGATATTAATACAGTGGTAGAGGAGCGTTCTGTTTGCATTGAAGCTGAACCGTGAGGTTTGGTGGAGCGTACAGAAGTGAGAATGTTGGTATAAGTAGCATGAATTCAGGTGAGAACCCTGAACACCGTAAGTCTAAGGTTTCCTGGGCAACGTAAATCGACCCAGGGTTAGTCGGTCCTAAGCCGAGGCCGAAAGGCGTAGGCGATGGACAGCAGGTTAATATTCCTGCACCTCGGATAGTTTATTGCGACTGACACATTTCCGTGGTCGGAGCGTACTTTGGCTATGTGCGTCGTTGTTCTCCTTTTAGGAGGATGACGGAAGGGAAAACCGCAAGGTAGACCCGATTCTGGTGAAGGAAGTGTCAAGAAAAGGTTTGCAATGCTAGGCTATTCGAGTCCGTACCAAAACCGACACAGGTAGACGGGTGCGAAATGCACTAAGGTGTACGAGAGAACCCTAGTTTAGGAACTCGGCAAAACAGCGGCCGTAACTTCGGGATAAGGCCTGCCTCCTAACTCAGCAATGGGTGAAGAGGCCGCAGCGAAAGATTCCAAGCGACTGTTTATCAAAAACATAGGTCCCTGCTAAACCGAAAGGTGATGTATAGGGGCTGATGCCTGGCCAGTGTCCGAACGTTAAGGGGCGGGGTGCAAGCTCCAAACTTAAGCGCGGATGAACGCCGGCGATAACTATAATCGTCCTAAGGTAGCGAAATTCCTTGTCGGGTAAGTTCCGACCTGCACGAATGGCATAACGACTTGGAAACTGTCTCAACTAGGGACTCGGTGAAATTGCAGGAACGGTAAAGATGCCGTTTACCCGCGGCAAGACGAAAAGACCCCGTGAAGCTTTACTACAACTTGGCATTGAAATAAGATTAACTTTGTTTAGTATAAGTGGGAGACTTTGAAACCTCGGCGCTAGCTGAGGTGGAGTCATTAGTGAAATACCACTCTAAATTGCTTTTATTTCTAACTCTCTCGCCTGAATCGGCGAGGAAGACAGTGTCTGGTGGGTAGTTTGACTGGGGCGGTCGCCTCCTAAAAAGTAACGGAGGCGTTTACAAAGGTTGGCTAGCTGTCGATGGAAACGACAGTGATAGGGCAAAGCCACAAGCCAGCTTTACTGCAAGACATACAAGTCGCGCAGTTGCGAAAGCAGAACTTAGTGATCCGACAATCCTTGATAGTCGGGTTGAAGCTCAACGGATAAAAGTTACTCCGGGGATAACAGGCTTATTGCGCCCAAGCGTCCACAGCGACGGCGCAGTTTGGCACCTCGATGTCGGCTCACCGCATCCTGGGGGTGAAGAAGCTCCCAAGGGTTTGGCTGTTCGCCAATTAAAGCGGTACGCGAGCTGGGTTCAGAACGTCGTGAGACAGTTCGGTCTCCTATCTGCCGTGGGCGTTGAAATTTGAGAAGATCCTTCTCTAGTACGAGAGGACCGAGAAGGATAAACCTCTCGTGAATGAGTTGTCCTGCCAAGGGCATTGCTCAGTAGCGACGTTTAGTTTGGATAAACGCTGAAAGCATATAAGCGTGAAGCCGTCTTCAAGATTAGATTTCGTTTAAGGCTCCCGGAAGACGACCGGGTAAATAGGCTTTAGGTGTAAGCCCAGTAATGGGTTCAGCCGAGAAGTACTAATCAGCCAATGTTTAATCGTAACCACTAAGAATACTAATCGATCCCGCAAAGCGGGATCGTCCCGAGTTCCGCATGGCGGAGCGAGGGATCAATAACTAACAAAATAGAAAATGCTCGCTAAATTCAAAGTGACGTTTAGACTAGTGCTAGTATTTGGAATATTAGCAATTGTAGTAGGTATTGTTTTGATGATTACCCCAGCCACAATAGCTGGCAATTAGGTCGCTAGAGGCTGGTTAATAAGATAGTTATGCTTATTAACTTCCTCTGGTGATTCTAGCGGAGAGGTCACACCTGTTCCCATCTCGAACACAGAAGTTAAGCTCTCCAGCGCCGATGATACTCTTTATTGGGGAAAGTAGGTCATCGCCAGTTTATGAAAAGACATTCCGAAAGGGGTGTTTTTTCTTTTGGCTAAGATTAGCCATAAATAGTAATTTGGGGATAAATTAATCGCTAGAGTTAGCAAAATATCATCGAAAACGGATTATTAATACCTTGACTAATCACCATAAGTTCGTATATAATCATTTGTATGATATTGTATGATAACTGCTAACACAAAACAAAAACATGGCAAATAAAGGACGATCAAGACTCACTATTACGTTGAGAAAGGACTTAATCCCGTTTCTTGATCAAACTATCGATGGCACCAAGATCCGTAATAGGTCACATGCCATCGAATATATTTTAGGGAAGTATTTACAGGGCCCCAAAATACGACAGGCAGTAATTTTGGCTGGTGGTAAGGGGGTTCAGATGCGCCCTTTGACATATGAAATGCCAAAGACAATGATTCCGGTCCATGGAAAACCAATCTTGCAACATATTATAGAATCGCTTCGTGATCAGAGGATTAAAGATATTACTGTACTGGTAGGACACTTGGGTGAAATGATACAAGATCATTTCAAGGACGGATCAAAATTTGGGGTAAATATCACTTACGTAAAGGAAAAACATCAGTATGGAACTGGAGGATCATTAAGGCAGTTAAAAAACAAATTAACTGATGCATTCCTCCTTATTTATGGAGATGTGCTATCTGAAATGAGTTTCCTAGAATTTATTGACTTTCACAAATCTCATAATCAGATTGCCAGTATGGCATTAACCTCACAAGATAATCCTACAGAATATGGTGTGGTGAATCTGCAAGGATCAAAGATTGTTAGATTTCAAGAAAAGCCAGAAAAAAAACCAGGTCTTTCCCACCTCATAAATGCTGGCATGTATATTCTGGAACCAAATATATTTAAATACATTGCACCAAAAGGATATGTCAGCTTAGAACAAGATGCATTACCAAGCTTGGCAAAAAAAGGAAAACTATATGGATATCCTTTTTCTGGAAAATGGTTTGATGTTGCCACTCCTGAAATTTATGAAAACGTAATCAAGGAATGGCCTAAAAATTAATCTTTCTATTTAGAGGCACATCTTTCAATTCTGGAAGATGTATTTCTGAGCTAGAAGGCATTTTTCCTTCTTTTGCTCTTTTTACCACACATCCTCACAGGGAGGTGATTCTGGATGACTGTCCTGGTCGGCGTTTCTGCCAACGTGGAGTATACACTCCATCTGCCCGATTCCGAGGCCGACAAGATCAACCTCGAACCAAATCGGAGAACCTCATGTATCGCCGGATCCAGCTGTAATGTGGCCATCGCGCTGCAAAACGCTGGGATCGATAGTGTCAAGCTGTTGGTGACTACCGGTGATGATGAGAACCGGGCCAAGATCAGTAGTGATATGGCTCGCCGCGAGCTCGATACTTTCCTGCTTCCGTGGCGGAATATCACGAACGTCAGCTACTCGTTGAACCGAAATGGTAGTAGCCAGCTGATTTGCTACAAGGGCGACTACTTGCCAGGCAAGTTCGCAGAGCATGACGTGATCGAGCGTCAAGTTCGTCAAGTTCGACCCAGTTTCCGGGTAGGTACCGGCGTCCAAGTTGCCGATGCCCCAGTAATCCTGAACATGTTCGGAGAAGTCCGAGATGATGACGGTGATCTGATCAACAGCACTAACGTGCTCAACCCCGGAATTACCTTGCTCGAAACGCACTGTGGCGCTGGAAGCGAATTCCGACGCCTGGAACTGCTTCGTTCCCTTCTCGAACGAACCAATATCCTGGTTGTGAACCAAAAAGAGCTGGAAGCTTTACTCTCTAGCGTACAACTTGCTGACATCGATCAGCTGAAGGCTTTCGGGCCTGATGGTTCCATGAAGGTGCTGGTCACCCGTTCGCAGGAAGGCGCAGTTCTGTACAACGGTGAGCCGAGCGAGGTTCCTGTCAACGCTTTCAGCGACGTGAAGGTCGTTGACCCCGTCGGTGCTGGGGACTGTTTCCTCGGATACTTCATTGCCTGTTTGGTGCAAGAAGCACCAGTCCATGATGCGTTGGAGATTGCTTCGGCAGCCTCCGCTATCACCATCGGACGAGTTGGGGGATCAAATACCCCGATTCTAGCTGAAGTCCAGGAATTCCTGCAAGAACGCAGGTCTGCTCCCACAATATAACAAGGACGTTGAGTTTCCCCGCATTCCCACGTCCTTTTTTTATTACCAAATTTTCTAAATTCCTAAAATCCTTTTTTGTAATTTCTCGTAATCAGTATTTGCTTGACCTACATTAATAAACGAACCTATGTACTCTTTCATTTTCTCAGTTGCCTGAAAGGATCCAAAATCAAATAGTGAATTATCAAGCACTCGATGATTTTCTTTCCCAATTACTTTATCTAATGAAATGGAATCTACCGAAAATTCTTTTCTTGATTCATTCTTCCTTGTCACGCAACACATTTTCCCTGACTGACCATTTTCCAGCAACTCGACAGCATGTTTCCCAAGGCTTATGGCAAATTTGCGATCGATTTCTATAGGTACCCCTGTTTGCAAATAATTTCTTGGAATAATACATTGTGCATAAACCCCTAACTCCTCTTTTATCTTCTCTCGAAGACCAATTGATATAAAGTTTTGACGAGATTTTTTTCTAAATTTATCCTTTTGATTATCCGAAATACCGGAAATTTCTTTATCGAACCTTACTTCTTCTGCTATTACTATTGTTGCATATTCACCATTTTGTTTATATTTTTTTTCAATTGCATTCAACAATAAATCAAGTTTAACTTTTTTTTCAGGAACTACTATCAAATCAGGGTCAGCAAGACATGAAGCCGCTGGAATCCAGCCTGCATGCATTCCAATGGTTTCGACCAAAAAAACACGCTTCAGTGCATAAGCTGCGTTCTCTTTTGCTTGTTTAGTAATATTAATGATTTTACTAGCAGTAGTTGGAAATCCTGGAGTCCAATATGTGCCCGCTAAATCATTATCAACTGTTTTTGGTAAACCAATTATTGGAATATCCAATTGTTCAGATACTCCATGTGCTGCTCCTAGTGTATCATCTCCGCCAATTGCTACAATCGCATCAATCCCCAATTCTTTAGTTCTTTTTTTCAATTGTTCTATTCCATTTTTTTCGTTAAGGGGATTTGTTCGAGATGATCGAAGGAATGTTCCACCTTGCACCTGCAGTACAGATAAATCAGTATTTGTAAGATCAATTGTTTTTCCGGCTTCCTGCAGACTTTTCCATCCTTCTATCCCACCAAGCACCTTGTATCCTTTTTCCTGTGCAGCAGAAATTACACCATACAATGTAGCATTTAACGCGGCAGCCAATCCACCACCAGTAAAAGTAATCATTGTCATTTTTGGAGTTTTCATAATAGATATATAATAGAATTTTTTAGCTATTTTTTCAAGGTTGACAATACCAATATTAATAGATAAGGTCACTAACTAGAAGGATCATTAACATCACAACCTGCCTTGGCAAGGCACGTTTCAACAACAAAAGCGAGAGGAGGAAGCAATGGCAGGGATTGCCGTAGGGTTCTCAGTGAACCCTGAAGAGCACATCGTTTTCGAGGGAAACCTACCACCGGGAGTAACAGCAAGGGTTGATCACTCCCACTATGCGGTTCATGGGGGCGGAAGTTCCTTTAGTATCCACAAGGCAGTTGCCGGCGCTGGCATCGCTTCGATGATGTTTGTGCCTGTAGGCTATAGCCCCGACGGTATGCTGGACTCGAACCGCGAGCAGATGGATGAAATACTTTCAGGTGAGAGTGCTATTCGTCTTCCGCTTCGAGACCGTCATTCGTCCCGAGCAACCATTCTGTGCCCTACCGAGGGTCCGGGTGGGCGAATTCTCGCCTACAAACCTCCGATCCTTCAAGACCGTGTTTCTAAAGCGGCCGAAAAGATACGGGGACATTTGCGTAATCACGAACCAGAATTTTTGGTTCTGACTGGCATCATGGAAGACGAGATGCGTTTGGCACAGACTTTCACCGATCATGGAGAAGGTCGAATCGTCTTTGCACCCCATGCATCATTGATCGCTTCCGGTAAAGCGCTAGATCTCTTACCTGCGGCCAACTACCTGTTCTTGTCAGCCATCGAGAGCCAACCCCTACTTGGCGAAGAGATGAACCTGCAAGAATTGCAGGAGTTCTGCCGTCAGCATGAACTGGAACTGGTCAGTGTGAGTAACGGTAAGCACGGACTGTGGATCGCAACTCCCGAAGATGCTTTCCATATTCCAGAAATTTCGATTGATGCCCCGATCATCGATACAACCGGTGCCGGCGACGCGGTTATCTCCGGAATGCTGATCGCATTCCTCAAAGGATATAACTCTGTACGAACCGCAGCATTGTACGGTGCTGCTCACGCTCGTATGGTCTGCACCAAGGTCGGCGGATCAAGTATCCCTTCGTGGGATCAAGTCGAAACTCTGGCAGATGCCAGTCGTAACAGTGTCGAATTTGGCACTGAAGGTTCTTTCTTAACGTCACCCTAACCGGATTTAACAGTTCGGTTTTTTTTATTCTTATTTATGATAAACTAACTAAGAAGAAAACTGATTGACACTCACAATGTAGTATAGTAGGGTCATTAAACATGGAGAGGTGCCAGAGTGGTCGAATGGGTCAGTTTCGAAAACTGAAGTACCTTCACGGGTACCGGGGGTTCGAATCCCTCCCTCTCCGCCAATTTACAATTTCAGAGTTTTCGGAAGTTTTACGCACCTGCGGTGCGGTCGCCCCGCCTGCGGGCGGGACGGAAATGGCTGAATTTGCAACGATTTGCCACGCTTTGTGTGGCGAAAAAGAAATGTTTTGGTTTTGGATTTGGAAGTTCGAACCAATCTTTTTTAGAAAATCCCGAATCCCTTCGGGATTTTCTTTGGAAGCGATAATTTTGGCTTGTTTACTGTCTTTTATGAATTTGTCGGCGAGTTCGAACCGATTATTGCTTTTTTGTTCAAAAGACTTCAATTTGTCTTTCAAAACTTGTTTTTGATTGATGAGAATGTTTTTAGCTTTTTGGTATTCATTGATATTCAAAACACTTTCCAAGTAAGCGTTCATTAATTTTTCTAATTTCTCATCAAGTTTTGAAAGTTCTTTTTTTGTCTTTTGCACAAAAAAGTCTGATGATGTGTCTGATTGGATTTTTTCTTTTTGCAATTCCTTAATCATCCAATCAGCGCAATCATCAGGCAAAGAAACTTTTTGTAATTCCTCTGTAATTTGAGATGAAATTTTTTCTTCTCTCGTAAAAACATTTTGTGTGCATTTGTGATGCGAATTTTTCTTGGTGCAATAATAGTAAATATATTCTTTCCCGCTTTTCTTTATTTTCTTGTCCGCGGTGATTGTAAATCCGCACTCACCGCACTTAAAAAATCCGCGATAAAGAAAAAATTTCATCTTTTCCACTTTCTGCGGTTTAGATTTCCTTTCCATCACCTCTTGCACTTCATCAAAAAGTTTCTTTGAAATAATCGGTTTATGCTTTCCTTCGTAAAATTCTCCACCATAGCGAATAAGTCCATAATAGAACGGATTTTGTAAAAGATATTGATAATTTGAAACGGAAAGCATTTTGCCTTTCTTGCCGACAAGCCCCAAGCCGTTGATAGTCTTTCGGAGATTTTTTAAAGTATAGTTTCCAGTGGCGTATGCCTCAAATGCCTTTTTGATAAATTGCGATTTTTCTTTATCAACATAAATCAGTTTTGTTTCTTTATTATTCAAATATCCCAAAGGAGCCATTTGAGGCCATAAGCCATTTTTCAATTTTTGCCGATGACCTCGCTTTATATTCTCCGAAAGATTATCAACATAATATTTTGACTGTCCGAAAGCGATTGAAAGCATAAATTTGCCTTGTGGAGTAGGATCAAACCAGAAAGTTGGAAATTTTAGCTCTTGAATTACGCCAGTATCAACAAGATAAATAATTTGTCCGCCATCAACGCTATTTCTTGCCAATCTATCAGGGTGCCAAGCTAAAATTCCCACAGCTTCGCCCGCTTCAAGTTTTTTCAACATTTCGGCAAACAAAGGGCGACCAGGTTTCTTAGCGGTTTGTTTTTCCACAATAGTATCAACAATTTCCAAATTCTCTTTTTTCGCCAATTCTTGTAATTCAGAAATCTGGTCGCCAATACTCCGAACTTGCCGATCTTCTGAATCAGTAGACTTGCGGGCGTAGATGAAAAATTTTCTGGTTTGTTCTTTTGTATTATTTGAGTTTGTCATAAGTCAAAATATTATTAAAAATTATCGCTTCCAAGTTTCGCCAGAGGCGAAACAAAAAAAGATTGGTTGCAAAACTTTGTTTTGCTTTGGCTTCGCCAAAACGAACTTCCAAATCCAAAACCAAAACATTTCTTTTTCGCCACGCAAAGCGTGGCAAATCCTTTCAAATTCAGCCCTTTCAGCCTCGCCCTCAGGCGAGGCGACCGCACCGCAGGTGCGAAAAACTTCCGAAAACTCTGAAATTGTAAATTGGCGGTACCTTTTGGTTGAAATTCTAACTTTTTTTGAAAGCAATCCCGACGAGAAAATCTGAAACAATGCGGACGAAGTTTTGCGGAAACAATTTTCTGGGGAAAGGATTCCGCAAAACTTCGACTGATTCCTTTTTTCTGAATTCGGATGTCGCAAGCGGAGGAGGAGGGGTCTGGGGAGGAATCCTCCGCTTGCTCCTCTTTTTTCTTTTGGCGAAATTCGGGCGGATTTTTTGACAGGAAATTCAATAAACAAAATATGCATATGCTAACTATAGTATGTAGCACTAAAATTAGCAAGTGGCTATACTATAGTTAGCGATCAAAATTATGAATAAATCAACATTAGTAAAATTTGGTGAAAAAGTGAGAGAGGAAAGACTTAAACAAAATCTCTCACAAGAGCAACTCGCTGCAAAAGCGGGTGTTCATCGTACATATATTGGAATGATCGAAAGAGCTGAAAAAAACATTACTCTTGGAAATATAGAGAAAATTGCGAGAGCGTTAAAAATCAACATAAATGAAATGTTGACTGATTAAATTATGATAAACGATTCAATATTAAAACATTTTGGAGTTGACGAGAGAGTTTTTCTTGAAGCTCTTAAATCTAGCCCTAGTGCACAGGGTTATATTGCGGGTGCAATTAGTGAGGTGTTGTTAAAAGAGTATCTTGAGGCAAAGGATTACGAGGTTATACGAATCAAAGAAAAACCGAGTGGTGGCAATAATGCAAAAAGTTCTGAAGCCAGAGGTGATTTCTATGCTCGCAAAAACAATAGCAAAGAGGACAAATGGCTAGTTATTGAAAGCAAAGGTTTAAAAAGCAATTCCGAATTTCGTGGTGGAAAATTAGATAGTCCAGAAAAAGTATTCAAGTTTATAAAGGGTAGAGTGTTTAACGCAACAAAAACGAAACAGACAATCTATGAAAAAGGATACTCAACTTATCTAAAGGCTAAAGAATTATGGGAAAAAAGAAATCCAGGGAAGACATTCCCTGAATTTAAATGGAGTAAGGATTTTCCAGGACCAGATTGTTATAATTTAGAGAATATTTGGAAAGATGAGGCAGATCTAAAACTGTGGGTCAATTCATTAAGTAAAGATTCCTTTACAGAAGAAGCCTATAGGAATAAAGATGGAGCTATTACCATATTGGAAACTCACCAACCTAGTAAAAGAGTGGGAATCAAGACAGGAATAAATCAAGCAGCTCCGCTTGTTTATGATTTTAATATTATGAGCGTGGATCTTTTTTTAAGAACAGGTAAACACGAGTTTGTTTTTATGAACGGGGAAGAAATTAGCCATTCACCATCATCACCAGAACATTTATATCAAAATTACACCATTGATATACTTGTAAAAGGAAAGAAAAGCGAGCCTATCATCCAAGCTCCTTGGTATTCAGACATTGAGGATTGCGTAACTCAAACAAATCCTATTCATAGAAAAATAGATCAATCGCAGATTGATAATAGGTAGAGTTATACACATATGTGTCATTTGCATGTCATTGATGTGTCATGTATAATTAAAGACACATATGAACCAATCAACATTACCACTATTAAACTTCACCGAAAATCCATCTTTAGAAAAAAATGATGGTTTATTAAGAGTGTTCGAGGATATACATAATCATATCTACGCAAATGATGGTTTGTCCCCCGAACAGGCACTAGACGAAACAATAAAGATATTGTTTCTAAAAATATTTGACGAGAAAAATAAAAAGTTTGAATTCAAAATATCTCCAACAGAATATAAAAATATATTAGACGGAAAGAGCGATCAAGATTTTGTTAATAGATTACGAGACTTGCAACAAGCAACTTTTGATTTTTTCTCTAATCTCTTTGAAAAAGGTGAAAAAATCAAATTAAAAAATAGCACTCTTGGTTTTGTAGTAAATAAAATTCAAAATATAGATCTTTTAAATTCATCAAATGATGTTAAGGGGTTAGCTTTCCAAAAATTTATTCACACTTCACAACGAGTTGGCAGAGGTCAGTTTTTTACCCCAGAACAAGTGATAAATCTATGTGTAGAAATACTTCAACCTCAAGCCGATGAGATCGTTCTTGATCCTGCTTGCGGTAGTGGTGGATTTCTTAGTTCTGCATTAAAATATGTTTCAATAAATCAAGCCGCTCATGCAAAAAAGTTTGCAAAAGAGAATATTTACGGAATTGAGATAAATCGTACCGCTGCGAAGATTGCAAAAATGAGAATGATATTGGACGGTGATGGTTTTTCTAATATTGCCCAACATGATTCATTGTCAGAGTGGAGTAGTATTGATCTTGAGCTAAATAAAACAAATGGCAAGACGAATAAAACTTATCAAAATTTCTTTGACATTATACTTACTAATCCACCATTTGGAACACAAGGAAAGATTTCCGATAAATCTGTTTTAAGAAATTTTGATCTCGGGTATAAGTGGGGTGAAGTCGATGGTGAATATATAAAAACCAGCGAACAGTTGAACGGACAAGTACCTGAAATATTGTTTATTGAGAGGTGTTTGAAGTTTTTGAAGCCTGGAGGCAGAATGGCCATGGTATTGCCTAACGGTGATTTTGAAAACTCAAGTCTTGCCTATTTACGACATTATATTGCGGGAATAGCAGAAGTTTTTGCGGTAATTAAATTGCCTCAAGAGACATTTATTCCGTCTGGGACTGGTGTTAAAACATCTATAATCTTTTTGAAGAAAAAAAATGGTGAAGATAAAATTAAAAAGATTTTTTTCTCACAAGTAACAAAGCTTGGTTATTCTGGAAATAAGAACGGGTCTTTAATTTATAAAAGAGATAAAATAGGCAATACTATAAAAAATAAAGTTGGCGGATTACAAATTGATGAAGATATATCTGATGTTATAAGTTCCTATCTGAAATTTAAAATCAAGCAATCTCTCGAAGAACAAGAAAACTCGTTCCTTGTTGATAAACAAGACCTTTCGTACGCAAGATTAGATTTTGAGTTTTATAAGCCGAGTTATAGAAAACAAGCGAAAATATTAACTTCAAAAGGTGCTTATAGATTAGGTGATCTAGTAAAAATAAAAAAATCAAAATCAAATAAACTTAAACAAAAAGACCTAGTTGTTAAATATGTTGAATTATCAGATGTCAGTACTCAATATAATGAGATTATAAACGCAACAGAGATGGTTGTTCATGAATTACCAAGCAGAGCCTCGTATGAAATTGAAAAAGGACAGATAATAACTTCCGTTGCTGGTAATTCAATAGGAACAGATAATCACGCTTCAGCTTTTGTTACAGAAGAATATAGCGGATACATTTGCACTAATGGTTTTAGAGTTTTAGTTCCAAATGAAAAATTAGTAAATCCATATTATTTACTTTATTATTTAAAATCGAAAAACTTCTTAGACCAAGTATTTCGGTTTAGAACAGGTGCGGCTATTCCGTCATTGTTAGATGTTGATTTATTGAATGTCCTTGTTCTACTTCCTCCAATTAAAGAACAAAATCGTATTGGTGCTATAATTGAAGAAGGTTTTAGAGAAAGAAAACAATTTCAAGAAAAAATCAAAAAGATAGAAGTGAACATCTAGATAGTCAAAAAATCCGCCCGAATTTCGCCAAAAGAAAAAAGAGGAGCAAGCGGAGGATTCCTCCCCAGACCCCTCCTCCTCCGCTTGCGACATCCGAATTCAGAAAAAAGGAATCAGTCGAAGTTTTGCGGAATCCTTTCCCCAGAAAATTGTTTCCGCAAAACTTCGTCCGCATTGTTTCAGATTTTCTCGTCGGGATTGCTTTCAAAAAAAGTTAGAATTTCAACCAAAAGGTACCGCCAATTTAATAATATAGTGAGAATCTTTACTCCGCTGAAAAGCGGGGCGTCCCTCTCCGCCAAAAATATTTCGAATGCCAGCTGTAAAAAAACAAGCTAATGGAAAATTTTAGCATAAGCAACAAATTTATTTTTGTTGCTATTATTATCTTTACACTTTGTGCCATAGTAGCGCAGATAATAGCTCCAATTGAATACGATTGGCAGAATAACACAATCAGTCAACTAGCTGCACAAAATTATTCCTCAGGTTGGATTATGCAACTGGGTTTTTTTGGTTTTGGAATACTTTTTCTAATAGGAATTGTACTTATAATTAAGCAAGGTAGTAAAGTTCAAATTACGGATATTCTCTTGTTGTTTTATGGGCTGGCAATTCTGCTTTCCGGAATATTTTCTGCTAAACCATTTATCGAAGAAATCCCCTATTCATTATTAGAATCCGGCCTGCACTATGCATTTGCATTATCAGCTGGGATGTTTCTCAATTTTACAATATTCTTCCATCTAATATTTTCGGAAAGAACAAAGGAAAGACTATTTCACCTAGTATTTTTAATGACTATCTTCATTAGCTCAATGATTATTGTCTTAATAAAAGAAAGTGAGTTAAATGCCCCCCTTGGGTTGATGCAAAGAATTACCTATCTTGCTGGATTGATTTGGTTATTTATATTTTTCCTAAAAAGAGATAAAATAGAAATAGATAATAAATTGAAATGAAATTATGAGCAAACAATATTGGACCAAAGCACATGCTAGTTACTCTCAGGTAGATTGGATCAAAAAACCTTCACATTTTGCTAAATTTGCTATTCAGTATTTTCCGAAAGATGGAAAAATTTTAGATTTGGGTGCTGGACAAGGACAAGATAGTCGTTTTTTTGCAAAAAGTGGATACCAAGTCACCTCTACTGATTATGAAAAACTTGCCCTAGGAGTAAATGAGTCAAACATCACACCCGAGTTAAAAGATAAAGTCGTAGTCAAAGAAGTAGATTTATCAGAAAAACTTCCCTTCTATAACCAAGAGTTTGATGTAATCTATGCGCACTTGTCTTTACATTATTTTAATTTAGCAACAACGAGAAAAATATTTGAGGAAATCAGAAGAATTCTAAAAATCAATGGCATTTTTGCTTTTTTGGTAAATTCAACAAGCGATCCAGAAATCTCAGAAGGTAAAATGATTGAAAAAGATTACTATGATTATGACACAATCCTCCGACGATATTTTAGCCCAGAAAGTGCTAAGGAATTAATTCAAGAATATGAAACGATTGTTCTCGATGCCAAAGGTGAAACATATAAGGATGATAAGAAAGGTGTTCACAATCTAATAAGATATATCGGCAAAAGGATTTCATGAAGACAAACGATTTTGTAGAATATATTGTCCATGATTTACTAGCACAAATCGATGGAATAAATGCACGCGCCATGTTCGGAGGACATGGTCTTTATAAAGATGGTATCATTTTTGGAGTTATTATGGATGGTGAACTATATTTTAAAACCAATGAGAAAACAAAAATAAAGTATGAAAAATACGGGAGCAAGCCCTTTACCTATTCAAAAGGTAGAACAAAATCAATCACCATGTCATATTGGAAATTGCCTGCAGAAATAATGGATGATCCAGATGAATTAAAAAAATGGGTTGTGGAATCATGCAGAATTAGTAGACTAAAAAAGAAATGATAAAAAATATCATCATCGACTGGTCAGGAGTAATAAACGATAATACCAGAAATGTTTATCAAGCTGTTTTAATAATTTTTAAGAATCATAACATTAAACCAATTACATTTGAGGAATTCCGAAAACAATGGGAACAACCTTATATGAATTTTTATAATAGGTTCATGCCTAATCTTTCTCATGAATTAGAGAAAGAAGAATATGCTAAAGCAATTGAACAACAGCCAGAACCAAATGCTTATCCTGGAATAGTAGATATTTTAAAAGTATCAAAAAATAATGGGAAAGAAATTGTTATTCTAAGTGGAGATCCTACTAATCATGTTCAACAAGAAATAATGAGATATGGACTTGGAGGTGTCTTCAAGGATATATATACCAATGTTCACGATAAATCGTTGATAATAAAGAAAATAATAGAAAAATACAACTTTGAATTAGACAAAACAATTTTTATCGGTGATACTAAACATGAGGTTGAGTGTGGTAAAAAAGCCAGAATTCAAACTGCTGCGGTAACCTGGGGAATAGATACTGAAGACAAACTAGAAACATCTCAACCTAACCACCTGATTCATAATATTGAAGAGCTAAAAATTCTTATTAATGATAATTAATAAAAAAAGTTATTCTCAGGGGTTTACACTGATAGAACTATTGGTGGTGGTTGCTATTATTGGATTACTTGCATCAATTGCAGTTGTAGCACTACAAAGTGCTCGAGGTGAAGCACGAGATACAAAAAGAATTGCAGATATGAAACAGATCTATACAGCCCTACAGATCTATAATGATAAATACGGTGAATTTCCAACTGACATAAGTAATGGTTTATTAAATTGTGGCGGCCCCCCGCCTATGGGTTGGATACGTTCCGGGTATACTGGAAATGGTGAAAACTTTTTGTCGGAATTAGAGCTAGATGGGATTATGACACAAGTACCTGTCGATCCAATAAAAAAAGATATTCCTGGAATACCTGATTATTGTTATGGATATTTTCGTTTTGGGGCCGGCTATAATGGATGTGATGCCACTCGTGGAAACTATTTTGTATTAATGATTAAGGATTTAGAAACATGGGACGGTCCAGGACCACATCCTACCAGCCCAGGTTGGCGATGTGCAGGTGGTGATTGGACGGGTTATGAATGGGCTATAGGGTCATACGAAAATTAGATATTGTAGCAAGTCTTAATTATGTTCTCCAATTATTTGGAGAGTTTTTTATGCTTGACATTTGTATGCAATTTCTATAAAGTAGTAAACTTGCCTCATGCTAATTGAGGCTTGTTTGATCTTGAAAACAAACGGGTTTACCCGGTTTATAATAGACGGTTGATCGCAAAAAACGTGTTGTAACCTGATTCAGGAGAGTGATCCAATGGCAAAACGAAGGATCGTAATCGTGGGAGCTGCCGGACGCGACTTCCACAACTTCAACTGCATGTATCGCGGAAACGAGAACTACGAGGTGATAGCATTCACCGCCACGCAGATCCCGGACATCCACGGGCGACACTATCCGGTCGAGCTGGCCGGAAAGTTGTACCCCGAGGGCATCCCGATCGTGGACGAGTCCGAACTGGCCACCCTGATCAATGATCAGAACGTGGACGAGTGCGTATTCGCCTACTCGGACGTCCCCTACCAGCACGTGATGCAGATGGCCGCACGAGTCAACGCCCTCGGCGCCGACTTCCGGCTTCTGAACCACCAAAACACCATGATCAAGAGCACCAAGCCGGTGATCGCGATCACGGCGGTCCGAACCGGATGCGGCAAGTCCCAGACGACCCGTCACATCGCGGCTCTGCTACGTGAGGCCGGCCACAAGGTCGCTTCCATCCGGCATCCGATGCCGTACGGCGATCTCGTCAAGCAGGCCGTGCAACGGTTCGCCACTCTGGAGGACCTCGAGGCCCACAAGTGCACCATCGAAGAGATGGAAGAATACGAGCCCCACATCGTCGCGGGCAGCATCGTATTCGCCGGAGTGGACTATGAGGCCATCCTGCGCGAGGCCGAGAAGGAAGCCGACATAATCCTGTGGGATGGCGGTAACAACGATACGCCGTTCTACAAGCCGGACATGCACATCGTCATCGTCGATCCCCTACGGGCCGGTGACGAGCTGACTCACTATCCCGGTTTCGACAACCTGATCATGGCCGACCTGGTGGTCATCGGCAAGACCAGTACCGCCGCACCCGAGAACGTGGACGCCCTGCGTGCCACAATTAAGGAACTGAACCCCGGTGCCACGATCGTGGAAGATCTCTCCCCCGTAACGGTGGAAGATCCCGACTCGATCAAGGGCAAGCGCGTCCTGGTCGTCGAAGACGGACCCACCACCACCCATGGTGGTGTACAGACCGGTGCCGGTACCGTTGCCGCCCAGAACGCGGGAGCTCACATCGTGGATCCCCGTCAGTTCTTGCAAGGCAGCCTCGTGGGCACCTTCGATCGCTACCCGGACATCGGCAACCTGTTGCCCGCGATGGGCTACGGCGATGACCAGGTCGCAGACCTGGCCGCCACCATCGAGAAGGCGGTGGAATCGGGTGAAGTCGACGCCGTGGTGATCGGCACCCCGATCGATCTCTGTCGCGTGATCGAGATCCCGACGACTGCTGTTAGGGTCACCTACGGGTTCGAGGAGAAGGAACCGTCTGTGCTCGGTGGCATTCTGGCCGCCGCACTGAAGACGGCAACATCGGTCGGCTAGTTCGATCAGACCTTGATCTTCAAGATCAGGCGCAATACCTTTAAGGTATGGCGCCATTTTTTTATTGCTGTAATATTAAATCTTTCAGGTATCCTCCTTTTGGGAGGATCTTCTATTTTTGGTATAATTATGACATTGAAATCGCCCTAATCATATAAACGACCCAACCATGCCTCTAGACCAATTAATCAAAAACCTTCCATCTGAAAAATATCTCAAAACGCTATCTCGACCTTATTCTAACCATTCAGTTGAATTTAAAAAGTCATTCACTGTGGCAGAGCGAACTAATGTACTCGAAAAAGTAGGGTTAAACGTGTTTTTCTTTCCCTCTGAGATGGTAACTGGCTGTGATCTTTTATCTGACTCTGGCACTACTACCATGACCAATGAACAGTGGGCCGCTTTGCACTTGGGAGATGAATCATATGGATCCAATCAGGGTTATTTTTTATTGAGAGATCAAATTAGAGAAATATTTGGCGAAAAATTTTTTAATAATGGATCACATCAACAACCTAATGCCTTTATCTTTCATCAGGGTCGTGCTTGTGAAGATGCTCTTTTCGCCATAATGGGAAAACTTAACACGGGAATGATTATCCCCTCGAATGGGCACTTTGATACTACCCAGGCTAATATTAAAGCAAATAATATTCAAGCCCCGAATCTTTTTTCACCAGAATTAAAGGACAAGAATTCAAATTCCCAGTTCAAAGGTAATATGGATATTGTACGCCTAAAAGAACTTTTGCAAGAATCTGGAGAAAAAATTCCTCTGATCTATTTGACTATCACTAATAATACCGGAGGAGGACAACCGGTTTCCATGGAAAATATCCAAGCGGTTTCTGAGCTTGCTCAGCAATATAAGATACCGCTTTTCTTTGATGCTTGTCGCTTTGCAGAAAACGCCTGGTTTATAAAAAAATATGAGAAGGGATACGAAGAAAAGGATATTAGATCTATTGTAAAAGAAATGTTTTCCTATGTAGATGGGTTCACAATCAGTTTTAAAAAAGACGGTATTGTTAATATGGGTGGAGGACTCTTTATAAAATCAGATGGATTGTTTATTAAGAACTACCCAAAAATACCAGACGCTTTAACTAATTACCAAATCATTAAAGAGGGGAACCCTACCTATGGAGGGCTCTCAGGAAGAGATATTATGGCTCTGGTGGAGGGCTTGAAAACTGCTGTTCGAGAGGAATACTTAACTCATAGGATAACCCAAGTACAAGATTTTGGAGATAATTTATATCAACATAACATTCCCATTATCACCCCGATTGGAGGACATGCAGTTTACTTAGATGTAAATAAGTTTTTTGAGGGCACCAACATCAAGTCAGAAGATTTTGGAGGAATTGCTTTGACCGCAGTTCTGTTAGCCGCTTATGGCCACCGTGCCTGCGAACTAGGATATTTTGCCTTTGGTACTTATGATAAGAAAACAAAGAAAGAAATACATCCCGAAGTAAACTTTGTCCGATTTGCTATCCCCCGCCTCAAATACGAAAAACGAGATTTAGATTCAGTTGTGGAATCCGTCAAAAACCTCAGGGAAAATCGTGACCAAATCCCTCCAGTTAAAGTGACCTATGGCCGTGATTTGGCTCTAAGACATTTTAAAGCCAAATTTGAATTTAGAAGATAAAATTTAGTATTCATACTTTTAATTTTTTGAAGCATACAACCCTTGACCAAATAACTGAAGGGTGCTATGGTGCTGCTACATGAATGTTGGATAGTCCAGCATACCTTATGCCCTTTCGGGAGAAGAATTAACTCATGGACGCATCATGGATTCAACTCACCGACGAGCACAGCGGAAAAACGGCAGGAGCCGTATTGGAGGAACAGGGAACTCCGTTCGTGCCAATGACTCACCGCCTCATGGTCATCTGCGGGAATGACAAAGAGGCCGTCGCCTGCGATCCGGACGACACGTTCAAGCCTTCTGACCTCGCTCTCGGCGTCTTCTCACTACCGGAATTCGTTCTGGTAAATTGAACTCTCCGTCTCTCACGAGACAAAGGATGTAAGCTATAATGCTGCATCCGGTTTTTTTTTAGAAAATATAATTACTTTTATCAACTATGAAGGATATGAACAACTACCATCATCAACACCGTCATCCATGTCATGACACACAATACAAAAATCTACATCCCCACCAGTCACTTCGAAATAATTTGGATGATGACCCGCATCACTAGAAGACTTTTCAAAGGATGTTTCCAAAGCACAATGTATCAAATAACCAGTAATATTATCATTATCGTTATCCTCTTCATCTACTACATAACGACAGTTGAACCTATTATTATGGCCAGATGGGCTTAAAGGATCAGACCATTCAGGTTCAGAAAAATAGTTAGGATATAATTCATCCAAGAAACCTGACGAAGTGGAATTATCATACGAATTATTGATTCCAGGACAAGAATTACCGCAAGTCGTTCTTGGGAGAGCACAAGTGCCATCAGATTGTATGTCTCCATAAACAAAGTCATATTCCAAAGCTCCAACTGCAGTGTCAGGATATTTGCTATTATCTGCATAATAAAGTTCCAAAGCCTCGCGCATCCTAACTAATGACTCTATTCGATAGACATCTCGAGCACGCTGCCGAGCGCTATTCAAAGCAACAGTTGCAATAGATGCCAACAGACCAATAATGGCAATCACTACTAGCAACTCAATTAATGTAAAACCTTTTCTTATACTTATTTTCATTTTTTAGATTATTCGCAAATAAATAATAGCATATCTTATTGAGATGAAAAAGTAAGACGTAGTCTTTTGACACTATTATATTCTTATGATAAAGTCTATAAATCCTATTGTATTATCGCACATGTGGAGTACTCATTCAGGAGGTAGAGCCTATGGCTCAGTACAAAGAAGCCAGTTTCCCTGTGATCATTCTGTCTGCTCAAGACAAACAATTGGAAACAGTAGGAGACGTTCTTAGAGGATATGGGATATCATTCAAGGTCGACAAGTGGCCAGATATCATGATCTGGACTGTCAATGGAAACCAGCTGTTATCTGGTGAAGTCACTATAATTACTCCGATCGACGAAAACGATCTGGCACTTTGCATTTTTGCTGTTCCCGACTTCATCGCAGATCTCGCAGCAGCCGAGCATTGTGTCAGGCAATCCTCCATTCACCAAATCTCCTCCGCCATTGTAGCGGCCACACCCCGTTCTTCATCCCAAGCCGAGAGCTCTGCTCTCCCTGGATAGTTTCTATACTGTCCTTTTTTATTTATATCGTTGCCATACTCTTGTTATAATATTGCTAATATTAGCCAAGAATTCTTGATTGTAGAGTTTTATTGTTTGCCAAAACATGACATAGTATGCCATTATAAGACATATGGGTACAAATCATCTCTTGACTTTTCCGTTATAATATGCTAGAATAAGACTAGTAGAAAGGTCAAAAATAAAAAGAAAACCCTTATTATATGGAGCAATTGCTTACCCTAAAGGAAGTAACCGAAATCCTTCGCGTTAGTGAAAGGACAATTTATCGTTATATTGATTCGGGTGAGTTACGCGCGATTAAGATTGGCCAATGGCGTTTCAGCCAGGATGATCTTAGTCGTTTTATTTTTAGCAAGAAAAAAAGAACTACTAGTCATGAATAACAAAAGAAAAAAACATGACTTGGTGCACCAAATAGTTCGGGTGTCACAAAGGAAGAATATCCCCTCTTTACTAGCATACGTGCTGATTATGCTTTTTGCGACTGCTTCAGTTCTTTTCTTTGCCAATATGAGTTTGCATAAGCAGATAATAGAATCGCCAGAACCTATTTATAGAGCATCTGTTGCTGGTGACATCATTATTCGCACATTCCCACTAAAATGTGATGGCTGGGAAAATTCAAATCCTGCAAAAGATATTGACCTACTTAGCTCATCATCTGTTGATGATTTTACTGATAAAAATTCTTCCTTCTATGTTAACAATCCATTAAGAGATCTTGGAGATGTTGCCCAGTATGAACTTGCAAATTCAAAACTTCTTTGTAGCGGATTTCAATTAGCAGAAAATATTCCTCCTGAGGCAATAGAAATCTCTGGGACAGTTACATTTTCATTTGCTGCCGACACATATGAAGGAAATGAAGATATAGTAGTATTTTCATATTCCCTGGACGGTGGAGAAAATTGGACAGCACTCGACTCTTTTGCCTTGCTTGATGAAATGAGTAACGAAATTAAAGAGGGATATTGGTCATACCCTGTTACTGATCTAGCGCGAGTTTTAAACAATGACAGTTTCTTAGTTCGAGTTGAATACATTTCTGAGCCAACTGAGGATGTAACAACAACATATTTAGATGGTATCGCTCTTGATATTCAATATTTTGAGGAAAAAAGGGTCAGCGGTGAATCTGAAGAAATATTGATTTCAGGAAAAAAAGGAATGACTTCTCAAACTACCCCAGTTGCTACTGTTGAAATAGAAAAAGATTCTACCTTTAAATTTTTAGGTGTCCCAACAAAGAAACGCGAGGTTAAATCTGTGCAGTTAATCCACCCAGACGGATCCGTAGCCGAACCAGAAACCAGAGTAGAGAAGAAAGAAGGCAAAGATGCTCTGCAAGAAGAATATCACATTCAGAAAGATAACTTTGACGAGCCAGGTGTATACAAGGCTACTTTTGCAATAGAAGAAGATGGAGTTATTGAGGAAAAGACAGAGGAATTTGCCTGGGGAGTTCTATCACTAAATACCTCAAAGTCTGTGTATCGCCCTGGCGAAACAGCGAATCTTAGTATTAATGCTTATAATGCTGAAGGTGATTTTGTTTGCGATGCTGATATTTCTATCCAGGTTACCAATCCAAAAGGCAAAACATCTACACTAACAACAACTAACGGCGAAATATCTCGCTCTCCAAATTGCGGACCGAAAATAGTAGTAATGACCGCTGATTATGTTACCAGTATAGAGAAATTAATTGCGGGTAACTATTCTCTAACCATTACTGGCATTATTGATGGTGAATCTTACAATATTACTGAAAGTCTCTTTGTTGATAAAAACGCGCCATTTGATATCACTCGTATTGGTCCAAGTAGAGTTTATCCTATTGCTGAATATGAAATGTTCCTAGAAGTGATACCGAAAGATGACTACTTTGGTACCGTTTCTGAGTGGGTTCCAAATTTGATTGAAGTTTTAGAAATCGGTGAAGAAGGTACTATCCGCAGTTCAGACGAGGTTAATAATATTATCAGTTGGCAAGTTGATTGGAAAAAAGGAAAAGCATATACATTGTCATACAAATTCGAATCACCAACATTAGTTGATTATCATTTTCAACTTGGTCCAGCAAATTTCGTTGATTATAGAAAGGAAGATAAGGATCCAGACCCATTAGCAGAAGTATCGGGCTGGAAGGAGCAAAGACCATGGCTAATAGAGTCTGATAGTATTGCCGATAAAGATCATGAATCCTATTCAGATGATAGTACTCTAAATCGTATTGAAGTGGTCAACAAAAAAGAACTTCGCTACAGAAATAAAAACGGAGAATTTGATCATCGTTTCTTCCCCGAAGACAACTTTTATCAAGATTCTTCAGACAACTGGCAAACAATAGATACTCAGCTGGATATTATTAGTCAAGGTGATAGTAAAGTAGCATTCAATGTGAATGGAAGACCTTTTGTGCTGAGACCAGCAATAGTAATAGATGGAGTTACTCAACCAGTCGACATGCTATCACCAGATGTCCGTTCTCAACTTCAAATGCGACTGGAAGTACAAAAGGTTGATCAAGGAAATAAATGGTCTCATATATTTTTCCGATTGCCAGAAATTGAAGCAATCGAATTTTTGATAGAATCTGATAACCATATAGTAACCAATCCTGACGCAACTTCATTAATAATAGATGAACAACTACTATTAAACTTCTCTGACCTAACAGAATCCGGATTCAATGTTTCTATAACACCAACAAAAATAAAAGTCACAGGGCTGAATGACGGGTGGAATATTCTAGATCCGACGGATACTTTTTATTCTACTGCTGCAGTAGATGGAGACATAAGCTATTCAACCAGCTATTTTGTTGATTCTACTAGCACCACTTCTGGCATTAGCGATACTGACGCAATCAGTCCTAATTCTGAGACCAGGAGCTACCTTTCGTTTGATACGGCTAGCTTAGATGATAGCGCCACTGTATCTGCCGCGGATGTTAACACCTATGCTCATAGTTTTACAAAATCCAAAGGGATGGACACCACTTTTCCAGTCCACTATTATAGCGGGCAAGATGCAATAGGTGCCACACTTACTTCAGCTGATTGGGGTGTATGTTCGACATCACACGGCACACTAGATTGGGCTAACACTACAGGATGGAAATCAAAATCGCTTACTTCCCCAGCCAGCGCTGTTAATCTGACTGGCGATACTGACTTCAGGCTGATAGAGAATTTTACTGTAACAACGGGACAATTAAAAACCGCCACTATGCGACAGACCGAATATGCTGATACAACTTCTGATCCGTATTTGGACGTTACCTATACTACCGGAATTTCCGTTTCTGGTAATGCATACAATGAAAACTCTGCAGTCGCCCTTACTGAATGTGATGGATCGACCGATATGATTAACCTTCGGGTACAAAGCACTACCTACCAAACAACCTGTGCAGATGCGGATGGTGCATTTACCTTTACTGGCGTTTCCACACCTACTGGTGTCGAGGCTATGATTATCTGGATCGAAGGACAAACTCCAAATGGAGCAACTGTAAATCAATACTCCAGTGGTGATGTAACTGGGATGACTGTTCAAGAAAACTCCGTAACAATTCACAATGATTCTGGACTAGAAGTAGTTTCCAATGCCGATCTGGACACGTATGATAATGGAAATGATGATGATATAAATTATACTGTTACAACTAACAATCTCACAATCGAAGATGGCCATCGTCTCCTGATTAAAACTAATGAAAACCTAACAGCTGGTGGGACAATAACCACCTCGTCAGCCGCAACTCAAAGTGCCATGGATGGTGATATTTATATGGAAACTGGCGCTACCTTAAGTATGTCTACCAATGCTCTATCAATTGGTGGTGACTTTACAACTGCCGGTACTGTGAATTTTAGTGTCGGCACTGGACAAACCACTACCTTCACTGGCACCACCACAGGATTCTCCGTTGAAGCAGAAGACGCATTTAATAATATCACTTTTAACGGATCAGGAGGTGAATGGACTTTTGATGCCGGCGCCACAATCAATCTTACAATGACTGTTACCGCTGGTGAAATAATTCTTGGAGGCACTACTACAGTTACTAATGATGTTATTATCAACGGCGGGACACTTGACGTTAGTGGCAGTAATCATGCCCTAACATTAAAAGGATCATGGGATATTGATAGTGGTAATTTTCAATCTCAAGCTGGGACTGTAACTTTTGACGATTCTATAGCCACAGAAACGATTGACGCAGACGGTACGGGAACTGATGCTTTTTATAATCTTACTTTCGATGATGGAGGGACAGCCACAGAGTGGGATTTAACTGGAGCACTGGATGTTGACAACAATCTCTCAATCACGGCAGGAACATTAGACAACTCCTCCGGCAGTTATGCCATTAATATAGGTGGTGGCTGGGATAATGACGATACCTATACCCGAGGCACAGAAACTATTACTTTTGATGCCGCTTCCGGTACACACTCAATAGATGCTGATGGGACAGGAGCTCAGGATCTATATCACGTGGTATTTGATGACGGTGGTGGAACTGCAACTTGGCAGCTTACTGCAAATTTCTTATGGGTAGATGGCAACATGACGCTCACTGATGGTATTTTTGATCTGAATAACTACTATTGGTATTCTTTGGGTAATTTAAATAAAACTGGCGGGACTATTGAAATGGACCAAGCTTCCGATGCTATGATTTTCCGTGGTACTTTTACCATCTCTGGAGCAGATGGTACAAATAACTTTACTGATGGAAGCATTCAGGTCTGGGATGATGTTAATATTTCTGGCGATAATACATTCGTTTTTGGTGGGGCGGGTACTCCTCGTTTCTATTTTTCCGGAGCATTAGATCCTACCATATCAATGTCCGGTTTAAATAACCAGATGGGTTCCAGTTCTTCATCTAGTTACTTTGATACATCACTGACCGGCTCAACCAATACCGTTACATTTTTAACTGATATTAATGCGGCGCATTGTCGATCATATGAAGGAATATGGGTAATAAATGGACAAAATTTTAGATGTGATGGAGTATATTATGGTTATAATGGTAGCGGTATTACTATGGCTACAGGCAGCATGATTGTTGGCAGAGAAAGTTACAGCGGCGGAACGTACAGCCCTTGGTATTCGGAGTCAGGCTGGACTGAAAACATATCAGGAGGAACAATCCAAGTTTATGGCTCTGAACATGCTACCTATGGAACAGCTTATTTTGCTGACGGATCTAATTTCACTCCAACTGGAGGAACATTTCAGCTGGTAGGGACAGCCACAGCCTCTATATATGTCGCAGAAACGGATGTAGCAGATTTCAATTTTTGGAACTTAACAATAGGAGACTCTAGCACAAAAACAGTTGAAATTGACACGAGTTCAATTACAGCAATCGATATTGATGGTAATTTGATTATCAGTGCAAATGATACTTTTGATTCCAATGCTGAACCGATTGAAGTCGCTGGTAATTGGGACAACAATGGCACCTATACCCATGATAGTAATACAATAACTTTTGATGCCGTTGATGGTGATAATACTATCGAGGCAGGTAGTGATGATTACAACAATGTCACTTTTAGTGGGGCTGCAGCTGGCAATGGAACATGGACAGTCCAGACAGATGACATGAGTATTGCTGGGACAATCGATGTAGACACGGGCGATACTCTCACAATTGGTGCTGGTAGAACAGCCACATGGACAGGTGGTGGTTTCACATTAGATGGAACGGTTTCAGGTGATGGTCGATTAACTGTTGATACTGCAACTGCAATACCAACCACGGGAACACTCTCTAGTGTTTTGCGAGTTCATACAAGTGGTCGAGCTGGCATGATCGTGCCGGCAAGAGCATATGGTGATGACGTGGAGTTGTATAATAGTAGTCCAATTGCTGCTAGATCAATTATATTTGCCGCAGGCACATATACTATATCTGGGGGGCTATATTTATATGCCGACGATTCGAATAATATAACAGCGAATATTTCAGACAATGAACCAGCTGTAACAGTTAGTGGAGATGTAGATTTCTTAGGTATTGGCGGTGGCAGCGAACTCATTGATCCTGGTAGCGCAACACTTACTGTAGGAGGAAATATAGATCTGACTGGGGGTGACTTTGTATCAGCTGGTGGTGCCACTCTCAAAATGAATGGCACAAGCAAGACTATTACTTCTGGCAGTGACATAATAGGCAACTATGAAGTATCAGCTGGATCGGTTAGTAATACAGATGTCATGGATGTAGATGGAACATTTGATGTATCTGCTGGCACTTTTGCCCATGGTGCAGCTGATATTAACTTATCTGGTAATTTAACCATTGCTAACGGAGCATCTTGGACTGCAGCAGCTTCTAATACTTTGATACTGGACGGTGATCTTACTTGGACTGATAATAATGCAACTCCTGTGGAAGTTTCAGCAGTTCAAATTGGCGCATCACCAGATACCACTGACTTAGCTAGCGATATTGCTGCTAAGGGAGTAACCGTCACTGCAGGCAATTTCTTCTATACAAACGGGTATGATATGACATTGGGTGGATATGGGTTATCAGTAAGTGGAACTTTTGACGCTACTGATGATGTGGAAACAGATGAAACATTTATCACAACTGATGGTGATGTCACATTTGCTTCAGGATCTGCTGTTACAATAGATCAATCAACTATTACTTTTGATGCTGCCTCTGGGACTGACAATATCTTTAATGGCGGCACTCAAGATCTATATAACCTAGTGATTAATGGAACTGTAACTGTAGAAGTTGAGGATGCGATAGATGTTAATGGTGACCTGACTATTACAAGTGGAACACTCGACGTAGTTTCTGGAGAAAATAATAGCATCAACCTTGCTGGCTCTTGGGATAATGATGCAACGTTTGAGGCTAGAAGCGGAACTGTTACTTTTGACGCTGCATCTGGTACCCATACAATAGATGCAGATGGGACTGGCACCGATACATTTTATGATATTACTTTTAATGATTCGGCAGGTTCTGCAGAATGGGACTTGACTGGTGCACTGGATGTAGCAAACGATTTAGCTATCGTAGGAGGAACACTGGATAATTCTGCTACCAGTTACAGTATTAATATTGGTGGTGGGTGGGATAATGATGATACATACACCAGAGGAACAGAAACGACCACTTTTGATGGAACGTCTGGTACTCATAATATAGATGCTGACGGAACAGGTGATGATGATTTTTACCATGTTGTGATAAATGATTCTGCTGGTTCAGCTCACTGGGATTTGACTACTCAGCCGATGCAAATTGATGGAAATCTTACCATCACTGATGGAGAATTGGATTTGAATAATTATGATTCCGCCGTTACTGGCAGCATTTCGAAGACAGGAGGAGCGCTAGTTTTAGACCAATCAAGTAGTCAAGTTGTAGTTAATGGAAATGTGACTATTACGGGATCTGATGCGGGAGCATATACGCAGACTGATGGGGTATTTAATGTTGGTGGTAACTTCTCTGTATCAAATGATGACTCATATAAATGTGCAACTAGCGGTTCGTGGGCAATGCTCTCTATGATAGGAAGTGGAACTACTACTTTTTCTATGTCGGGTGCTAACAATGATCTTGGTGATGCAACAAATCAATGTATGTTTTATGTCAGTAAAACTGGATCTTCTGACACCGCTCAACTAATTACAGATGTTACTGGCGCAAGAGTTTACCATAACAATGGATATTTTGACATTAATGGACAAACAGCTACTTTTGTAGACCGTTACCAGGTTGCATCTGGAGGAGGTATTAGGATGGCTACTGGAACATTGAAAGTGGGAAGAAATGGTTTTGATGGTGGCAATCGCGCTCCCTTGCACTTATTTAGCGGATCTGTAGAGGATATCACTGGAGGCACAATCGAAATTTATGGGACTGCCCACGCAACTTACGGCACTTTTGGTATGGATAATGGAGCTAATTTCACGCCAACAGGGGGTGCGGTCAAATTCCTAGGAACAGATGCTACTAATACGCTGTACACAACTGAAGTCGGGGCAGCTGACTTCAACTTATACAATTTAGAAATTGGTGACGGGAGTAATGCAAAAACATTTAATATTAATACGATTGCCACTATCCCAGTAGATATTAATGGTAGTCTAACCATTAACGCTAATGGTACTTTCGACACAAACACTGAACCGGTTGAAGTGGCTGGAAGTTGGACGAACAATGGAACATTCACAGCTGATAGTGGAGCAGTAACTTTAGATGGCGCTGCAACACAAACAATATCAGGAACTCTAACTGGTGCCTCATCATTTTATGATCTGACTATCACAAACAGCTCCGGTAGTTATACAGGGTGTGATACAGCATTCACCCCAGGAGTCGATTTTGCTGGATCAGCAACTTCTACAAATAACTACACTGTTACTACTGCCAATGCAAAAGTAGAATATAATTCTGGTTCTACTTATACATTTACCAATATTAACTGGGTCGGTACTTCTGGAAATGAAGTTATCTTCAGAAATTCTAATCTCACCTCAGGTACCTGGCTATTAAATGTATCCGGTACTCAGACAGCTGTGTCATATGTTAGTGTCGCCAGATCAGATGCATCTAGTGGTAATCAAATTGAAGCTTCAGACGGGACAAACACCGATTGCGGCAATAATACAAACTGGTTTTTTTATACCTTCACCGTTGCTGGGAATGTATACAATGAAAATACAACCACTGCTCTTACTGAGTGCGATGGTGTTACAGAAAATGTTGCATTGAGAGTTAACAGCGTAACCTACACTACATCGTGTAATGATTCTACTGGTGCATATACTTTCACCAATGTTGCAGATCCCTCCACCGACGACCCAATGATTACTTGGATAGATGGGGAAACACCGGATGGCACTACTGTAAACAAGTACTCTGGGTCTGGAGATGTTACCGGAAAAATTGTAGAAGAAAGCGCCCTAACAATTCATAATGATTCAGTAGTAGCAATTTCCAATACTGATTTGGACACTTATGATAACGGAGATGATGCAGATATCAACTACACCGTCACTACGGGGGCACTTACAACTGAAGATACCCATCGAATTATTATAAAAACAAACGAAAACTTTACCCCTGCCGGAACAGTGACTACATCTCCTGCAGCAGCAGTTGCAGATATGGATGGCGATATCTATCTGGAAACTGGCGCAACTCTCAATATGGCTACTAATGCTTTGTCAGTTGGTGGAGATTATTCTACTGCAGGAACTGTTACACTTACATTAACTGGGGGCCAAAATACAACATTCACAGCAACCGCTGGCACTACATATTCTGTAGAAGCAGAAGACGCTTGGCAAAATTTAGTGTTTAATGGCGGTTCGGAAACTGATTGGGGTTTTGATGCAGCCGCAACTGTGAATGGTAATCTCACTGTAACTTCTGGTGAAATAAACTTGTCGGGCACCTCAGTAATAGGTGGAGATGTTGGTATTGCAGCAAATGGTGCCTTAGATTCCGTAAAATTCCAAAATCATGACTTCTCAGTTGGAGGTAGTTGGGACAATGACGGAGATTTTGACTGTTGGGCATGCCAAGTAACTTTCAACGCAGGGTCTGGTACAGAAACAATTGAATCTGACGCTCCATCAACCGATATATTCTGGGATCTAGTTTTCGACGACAGTGGTGGTTCTGCCACTTGGCAAGTAACATCAACTATGGATGTCGATGGAGGCTTAACAATCACTGGTGGCACGCTGGATGCTAACGGAAGCAATATTTATGTTGGAAAAAACTGGGATAACGATGACACATTTACTCATAGTAACGCTACCGTTTTGTTTGACGGAGAAGTAGCTAGTTCCTATTTAATTGATGCTGATGGAACTGGAACAGATTCATTCTATAATGTTACAGTTGGCGGAAACAGCTCAGCTATCTGGGTTATGAATACTGATATGGACGTTGATAATGACCTTATTATTTCTACAAGTGAATTAAGTCTTGGCACTGGTAATACTTTATACGTTGGAGGAGATTTTACAAATAATAATCGGTTTACCGAATCTACAGGCACCCTTACAATGAACGGCGGAGCAGGAACGCATTGGATAGATACTTCTGAAGCAGAGTCAGTGGAATATGCCGATTTCTATAATCTCACTTTCGATGATGGTGCGGCTGGTGCGACATATAAATCCTACTATCCTATTGACGCCGACAATAATATTACTGTAACTGGTGGCGATCTAAATATGAACGGGCCTCAAACCTGGTATTTAACTAGCGATACTACCGATGCAGTAGCCGATAATCGGCGTCTGAAAGTCCAAGATCCGGCCGGTACTGCTGACAACACCTCAACCTGTGACGATAACGCAACCAATCAGGGAAATAAACATTGTATCCTACTCCCAACCTCTAGTAGTATCACCTGGATCAGTGCATTGCCTTCAACTATTCAACAACGAGGATACATGCTAAACAATGGGCAAGCAATTAATGGCACTTTTGCCACTGGAGATTGGACAGCCAATGTTACCACTAATGTTGTTGAAGGAAAATGGCAATACGCTGCTTACAGAATTTACGGACGCCTTTGGAAAGCTTCAACTGCTCTGGGCAGCGCAACCGCAATTTCTGATTGGAGTATTCTTACTAACGTTGCCGTTGGAGTTAGCGACAATACTATTACATTTAGTGATGTCGCAGAAACAACTTTATCGGATGAAGTACTATATATCGAGTTCGCAACTAATTTTAAAGCAACTGCGTTTGATGCTGGTTCCGGTTCAACTACATTGACACTTCGAGTGAACGAAGGCGGAGCTAAGCAAAAAGTAAATTCTACTTCATTTGCTCCTCAAATAAATGTTGGTGGTAACTGGGATAATGATGATACATTTACTCACGCCAATAACACAGTCGTATTTGACCCCGCATCTGGTACAAAAACAATTAATTCTACAGGTGCAACTGATGATGATTTTTATGATGTAATTGTAAATGACGGTGGAGGTACTGGCACTGTTCAACTAGCCGGAACAAATATCCAAGTTGACGGCGATTTAACAATAGAAGATGGAACATATGATATTAACAATCTCCAAACCCTAGTTACAGGAAGCTTTAGTAAAACAGGTGGCAATATCAATATGGATCAGGCAAGCGATCATATAAATGTGGATGGTGACTTTACTGTGTCTGGTGATGGTGGCGCCTCGGCACTTCAAGACGGGTCAATAGTTGTAGCAGGAGATGTTGCAATTTCTAATGACAACGTGTTTCAAATGGGAAATAGTGTAGGCTACCCTGTATTTTCTATGGACGGAGCTGTAAGCAAAGGTATCTCAGTTTCTGGCACTGGAAATTATTTTGGAACATCAGGAGCGACGGGTGAATTTGACATAGACAAAACTGGCGGGGCGGTTGTAAACGTAAATTCAAGTGTAGATATATGGAACCTTGTACACAATACTGGGGGGTTAAACATTGATGGTGCATATACGGTTGACGCAGATGGTCAGTATGCCGGACTTGGTGGAACATTGACAATGAGTAACGGAACATTAAGTTTAGGTAGTGACGATCTTGCACCATCATCATATTCCATATTCTATGTTGCCAGTGGTTGGACAGAGGCAATATCCGGAGGAACAATTGAAGTTGACGGAATTGGCCACGCGACGAATGAAGCGGCTTATTTCGCAGACGGATCTGTATTCACACCAACCGGCGGAACATTCAAATTTATTGGTAATGATAATGCCACATTTGAAGTTGCAGAAACAGGTGCAGCCGATTTCAATTTCTATGACTTAACTATAGGTGATGGGGCAAATACAAAGACAGTAGATATTGATGCTGTAGCCACGATTCCTATTGAAGTAATCAACGATGTATTCATCGCTGCTAATGGTACTTTTGATACCAACAGCGAGCCAGTTGAAGTTGGAAATGACTGGGATAATGATGGAACCTTTACTGCCGATAGTGGCATAGTAACGTTTGATGCAAGTGATACTGATAATATCATTAGTGCCGGCACAGGCGCATTTAACGATATTACTTTCCAGGGAGGAGACGGTTCTGGAACATGGACATTCCACAATGACAATGCAACCATCTCTGGTGCAATAGATGTAGATATTGATGATACGGTATCAATTTTTAGTGGCTATAGTGTAACATGGACTGGAGCTAGTTTCACTCTTGATGGAACCATTTCTGGATCAACAGGCAGACTGATAGTAGATTCTTCTACCACTATCCCAACCACAGGCACTCTCACTTGTATTACTCAATTCAATGCGACAAATGGTAATACAACTACTATGCCAGCAAGAGATTATGGCGCAGTGGAAATATATAGTTTTAGCGGTACAGACAGATCAATAACCCCATTGTCAGGAACACATAATATAGCGGGTAACTTCACACTTGCAGCTGGAACAAACAATACTTCATTTAGTGGGGCGGCAAATGATCCAATAATGAATATTACAGGCACTATAAGTTTCACAGAATCTTTAGGTGGTGCTTCTAGAATTTATTCAGGGGCAGCTAAGTGGACAGTCGGAGGAAATATTGATTTAACGGGTGGTACTTTAACAACAGAAACTGGTAATATTTTTGCTATATACTCTGGTGGCAGCACAATCACGTCAAGCGCTAATGACTTTCTGAATGTAGAAGTTGATAGTGGTGGTATTATTGGTCATGCCGATGCATTGGATATTAATGGTACTTTAACCGTTGAAAGTGGTGGTGGATTTACACAGGCAACAAGTTGGGATGTATATGTTGCGGGTGATTTCACTTTAGAAAATAGTAGTACTTTCACTGCTGCTTCGGGATCAGGTAAATTATACCTTGACGGAGACCTCACGCTCACAGACAATAATGGAACCAAGCAAGACTTGGGCGACTTGTATATTGGCACCTCTCCTGATACTACTGATCTCGCAAGTGATGCTGCTGCAAAAGGAGTTACCGTAGGTTCTGGTGATGTGTTAAATACAAATGGTTATGAACTGACTATTGGCAGTTATGGATTAAATGTGATCGGAACTCTGGACATGACTGACGATGTAGAAACAGATGAGACATTTATCACTACAGATGGGGATGTGACATTTGCTTCGGGATCTTCTGTGACTGAAGATCAGTCCACTATCACTTTCGATGCAGCATCAGATACAGATAATATATTTAATCCAGGTGACCAGGATTTCTACAACTTGGTAATTAATGGTGCCGCCCTTACTGTTGAAGTAGAAGAACCAATCGATGTTGACGGTGACTTAACTATTACCAATGGAATTTTAGATGTTGTAACTGGTGAGGATAACCAGATCAATGTTGCTGGGAATTGGACAAATAATGGCACTTTCACAGCACGCAGCGGGGCAGTAGTGTTTGATGGTGCTTCCACCCAAACCCTCTCGGGTACTATGACTTCTACTTCTGCCTTTAATGATCTAACAGTCACAAATAATTCTGGCAGCTATTCTGGATGCGATAGTACCTTCACGCCAGGTATTGACTTTGCGGCAGCAGCAACAATTAATGGAACCTACACCATTACAACCGCAGACTCAAAAATAGAATATAACTCCGGCTCGACTTATACTGTCAATAATATTAACTGGGACGGCGGTGCATATAATGATGAAATTATTTTCCGCAACTCCAATCTTTCATTAGGAGAGTGGGACCTAGATGTTTCCGGCACTCAAACTGCAGTTAAATATGTCAATGTTGCTCGTTCAAATGCGGACAGTGGAGATGTAATTGATGCACGACATATTTCCAATGTTGATTGTTCTGTTAATACATTTTGGCTATTTGATTCTATTACTCTTAGCATCTCTGACACAACAATCGGCTTCGGTGATTTGACGTCTGCTAATGCTCGTTATGCCAATGAAGCATCAACAGGATCTGATAGCAAAGTTTCTGCTCATACCATCACTGTAAATACAGCAGCAGATAACGGTTATATTCTTACTTACAATGGTCCACTATTAACAAGTGGATCTGATACAATAAGTGCGGCAACAATCACCAATGATGATGACGGCACTCCAGGCACTGAACAGTTTGGATTGGGAATCACCACCGCCGGAGATTGTACAATAGCCTCTGAATACACGGCAGCTACTCCCGCAGAATACAAGTTTGTTGCCAGTACCACTACTACCATCTGTTCAGAAACGGGTCCTACAACTGATGAGGTAATAAGTGCATATTATATTTCAAACATTGGCAGTGAAACAGAGGCAGGTAGTTATTCAACCGATATTACCTATATCATGACAGCTACTTTTTAGTGCTCTTGCAAGATAGATTTCCATATGATAAGATAGCTAGTCAATAAGTATTGACTTTTTGCGCTGAGTCTGATATAATACAGACACAAAGGTGCAAAAGTATTGAATATTAACCTTTGAATACTATGATCAAAAAAATAAGTGTATATTTGCTTGTCTTTGCATTAGCTTTTATGTATTTTCCTATTCGACCAGCCTATGCAGCTAATTTAACCAGTATTTCGGATACAGTTTCTACGCTTGTTTCTAGTGTCGACGCCAACCACACCATATTATTTGTTACGCCAACTGGTGTTGAGTCGAGTACTGATACAATTACAATTGATTTCACAGATTTTACCACCACTAGTGTAGCTTTTGGTGATATTGATTTAGCTGAAGATAACGACGCCAACTGTGATGGTTCCTGGACGGATAAAACTTTGGCTGGTACTGCCGCGGCTGGTACTTGGGGTGCGGCTATTGCTGCAGATGTTCTGACGTTAACCCCTCCTACGGATGCTACAACAGGAGAAATCGATGCTGGTTTCTGCGTACAAGTTCAGATTGGTACTAATGCGGCTAGTGGAACAAACCAAATTAACAATCCAGCTGATGCTAATACCCATGTACTTGAAATTGATGGTGTGTTTGGGGATGATGGTCAATTTGCTCTGGATTTTGTAGCAGATGATAGTGTAAATGTTACTGCTACTGTTGATCCTTCTATTACATTTGCAATTTCAGACACCGCAATCGGATTTGGAGATCTTGTTTCTGCAAATGCCCGTTGGGCTAATGCAGCAGCAACTGGATCAGACACTGATGTTGCCGCTCATACTATTTCAATCGGAACAAACGCTACAGACGGATACATAGTTACTTACAATGGCGCTACATTAACAAGTGGCAGTGATACAATTGACGTTGCAGCCATAACTGATAACGCCGATGGCACGCCAGGAACGGAAGAATTTGCTATGGGGTTTTCTACAGATGGTGACACCACAATCCCCGCAGGATATGACCACAATGTCACCCCGGCAAGTAGGGATTGGACCTTCGTAGCCAGTACTACAACAACTATTGCTTCAGAAACTGGGCCAACTGCCACAGAAACAATTAGTGCTTTTTATCTTGGAAATATCGCAGCAAATACTGAAGCTGGAAGTTATTCAACAAATATCCTTTACCTGGCAACTGCGACCTTTTAGAATATATTCAAATTTGATATACTAATAGCAACATGTGAATAACTATTAGTGCTATCATTTGGTAAAAATAAAAGTATAATGGTGCAAAAAATAACCAAGTTAACATTGGTTGCCCTATTCATTGTAGGGGGATTTTTTGTTTCGCCAAACGCACAAGCATTAACCTTAATCCCACCTTCTTTTGAAACTTCTGTTGATCCTGGAGTTACCACAAAGACAACTGTTAAACTCTATAATGAAACGCAAGACGTTCTTAGTCTATACCCAGAAGTAGTCAGTTTTACCGCAGAAGGTGAAACTGGAAATCCAACGTTTGATTTTGAATCCCCACTAGAAGGTGTCGCCAACTGGTTCACATTACCAGAAGGTCCTATTACCCTTGATGCTGGAGAAAGAAAAGTTGTAAATGTCCAAATAACTCCCCCGATAGACGCAGAGCCAGGCGGACATTATGCAACAGTATTTTTTGGAACTTCTGCCCCAAACGTTGATGATCCTGGTAGTTTAGCATTATCCACAAAGCTCGGCTCCTTATTTCTTTTAAGAGTGTTTGGTGATATAGAAGAGGCTGGTCAAATAAGTCAGTTTGGGTTGGATGGAAGTAAAAAAACACTCTCCAGACTCCCTGCGACTTTGTTTACTCGTTTTCAGAATGATGGGAACATTCATTTAAGGCCAACTGGTATTATTTCTATTACCAATATGCTTGGTGGAGACACAGCTACCCTTGAATTTAATCCAAAAAAAGGTGCCACTCTTCCTGATAGTATTAGAAAATACAATACCGTTTGGGAAAAGGGTCAGGTAAAAGAAGTAACTGGTAATTTCTGGAATAAATTTTGGACAGAATTTTCTAATGAGAAAAACAACTTCGCACTAGGAAAATATGAGGCTAATATTTCTTTAGTGGCTGGTAACTTGGTCAAAGATAGTGCCACAGTTACTTTCTGGGTTATGCCTTGGAGAGTAATAACAATTGCATTGATTGTTCTTGCACTGGTAATTGTTCTATTAATATTCCTGATCAAGAAATACAACCAGTGGATTATTAAAAAAGCACGAAAGAGAAAATAATAAATACTATGCGAAGTACTAAAAACGCTTCAATAATTGTTGGCGTTTTTTTTGTTTTGTTTATTTTATTCATCCCAGAGGCTGGAAATACAGCTACTGTATCTAGCACGCTCAATGTTTCTGTGTCTGCAGTAGTACAAGCCCCGCCGCCGCCAGAAGAACCTGATACAATTGTTCGATTCACTGGTCTTGCCTATCCAGGGTCTGAACTTACTTTTGAAAGAAATGGGACGTTTTTGGCTACTGTTCCTGCTGATCCGAATGCTAGATTTGATGTAGCAATTGAAATGGATCCAGGAACATATACTTTCTCTATCCAAGGAGAAGACGTGGATGGACGCGAAGGCCCAGTTTTTAATATTTCCGTAACACTAACTTCAGGAGTAACCGTTACAATTACAGGGATATTTTTAGGACCAACTATTGAAGCTGACCAGTCGTCAATACAAGTTGGTGATACAATAACTTTTTTAGGAATAACTATCCCTGATAGTGATGTTAATTTATTTGTCAGCTCGGAAACAGTCACAAGCTATGACACAAGTTCAGACAATGACGGTCTTTGGTCTCAGTCATTAATTGCCGGTGAAGATTTACTAACTCCTGGTAATCACGAAGCACGTTCAAAAGCCACATCAGATGATGGAGAAATTTCAGAATACAGTAAAACCGTAGCCTTCACCGTCACGGATGAAGATGAACCAGACCCATGTGAATTTTCTACTCCAGGTGATTTAAACTGTGATAGCTTCGTAAACTTAGTAGACTTCAGTATTCTTATGTTTTATTGGGAGCAGAGCAACCCAGCCAACGCAAGAGCCGATATTAATAATGATGGAATAGTTGATATAATTGATTTTAGTATTATGATGTTCTATTGGACAGGTTAATATGAAACTTACCAAAAAAAATCTAGTAACCCTATTAATAATATCATTTGGCATTTTTCTGTTTGGAAAATCTGTAGATGCTGCAACGCTATATATGAATCCACAAGAGCAATCCGTTTCTGCGGATAAAACTTTCCTAGTTGATATATACCTTGACAGCGAAAAAGAAATTATAAACGCTGTCCAATCACAAATCCTATTCCCTCAAAATCTGTTAGAAATTATCGATCTCTCCTATGGGGATTCCTTTTTAACTCTATGGCCTGAAGAGCCAGCAGTTGATATCGCTAAGGGAATATTAAACTTTGCTGGTGGAATACCGGGGGGAAGTTATGTCTTCGATGCGAAAGTATTAACAATCACTTTTAAAGCCAAACATACTGGGACTGCCACTATTCGTTTTTTAGGAGATAATACAAGCGTCCATTTACATGATGGTAAGGGCACACCCACCAAGCTAGTAACAACTGAGGGGATTATAACTATTAACACCCCATCTTCTCAGGAAATAGAGATATTGTCACCGTCTCACCCTGATCAAGACAAATGGTATTCTGCAAACGATTTTATTGTGCAATGGGAGCCAAGAGTAGATGCTTTTTACAGTTATCTGCTTTCTATAGATTCTCAGGCAGAACCGGATAGAATTCAAGAAGAAGAAATTGGCAATACAACATTTCATGACCTTGCTGATGGAATATACTATTTTATATTGTATGAAAAACCGTCTGGAGAAGATTGGTCATATGTAGGTAAAAGGCGAGTAAAAACTGACCAGACTCCCCCATTACCTTTTGAAATTGAAATAGCAGATAATACCTTAGAATTCGATGAAAATAAAGCAATTATATTTTCTACTACCGATGCTATGTCAGGAATAGATTATTATGATGTTTTGCAAGGTGATAAGCTTTATACTGGTATTACAAGTCCATATAATTATGAAATAGAAAAATCCACCTACTTTTTAGTGCGAGCTCATGATAAAGCAGGTAATATAACTGAAGCGGGAAAGCTTATTGTTCCAGAAAACAAGAAAACTTTCTCAAATTTTGGTATAATGATTGTAGTTATAATCGTCTTGTTGATTATTATTGTAATTATTATTTTACGGTCTCGGTCCAAAGATGAGGAAAAGCCCCATTCTGAATAGAAAGGCGCTATATACCTTCCTTTTTATTGTAGGGGTATTTATTATCGGAGCAAACGTGGCACATGCTGGAGCCACGCTTTTTCTTTCCCCATCTAGCGGATCTTTGACAGTGGGAGATTCAATCTCTACTACTATAGTAGTAAATACTGGAGGCGACCCAATAAACGCTGTGCAAGCTACCGCCTCGTTTCCAACTGATCTTCTAGAAATCACCGGTGTTTCAAAGGCAGGTCTTTTTACCTTATGGCCTATAGAGCCAACGTATTCAAATAGTGCCGGTACTATGAATTTTGCTGGTGGTCTACAGAACCCCGGATACACTGGAACTACGGGATCGATTGTTACAATTACTTTCAAGGGAACAAAGGCAGGTACTGCCACTGTTACGTTAGGTTCCGCATCAGTCTTGAAAAATGATGGACTTGGTACAAATATCTTCACTGGTGCAGGTAGTGCAACTTTTACGATTTCCGAACCAGCAGTAACACCGACTCCTGAGCCTACCCCCACTCCCACACCAGCACCAGATCCGGAACCCGAGCCAGAGCCGGAACCTGAAATAGAGGTTTTACCAGCGCCAGTTATATATTCCGATACTCATCCTGAGCAGGATGTTTGGTATATCGATGATGCCCCTGAATTCTACTGGGATAAATTAGAAGGGGCGGAGGGATTTAGTTATTCTTTTGATGATCAGAAGAATACAACCCCAGACGATGAAGTGGAGGGAACAGAGAATGCTACAGAATTCAAAGACATAGAAGATGGTATTTGGTATCTGCATGTGAAAGTTTTGAGCGAGGGTGGTTGGAGCAAGACTGGACATTTCCGTGTTCAAATTGATACAACCCCGCCTTTAGAGTTTGATATAAGGATGGAGGGAGAGAACCCAACCAAACTTCATGAACCAAAAATCCATTTTGATACTATTGATGAACTATCAGGAATTGATCGCTACGAACTGTTACTAGATACTAACCCATATGTTATTCTTGAAGAGGGTGAAACGGAGCCATTTACATTTTCTGAATTGCAACATGGTTCATATACGACAGCAGTACAAGCATATGATAAGGCGGGTAACGTACAATCATCTTCAATTGATTTTGAAATAATCAAATTTGCACCTGAGAGTGGCTTCTGGATATGGAATCATTTTGTGTTGTTCTCATGGCTGGCGCTAGCACTATTCATCATAATACTTGCCCTAATTATTCTGATAGTTTTCTTCTTTTTCTTCTGCTGCAGAAGAAAGAAAGAGGATGATGATGAAGAAAATCAAAAAAAGAAAGAGCACTGGAAGCAAAAAATTCTAGAGAGAATAAAGAGAGATCGCAAACGTCCAGGCAATACTCCCTAATTAGCTTTACACAGGAAATGTAACTATGCTAAGATAATAAGCCGTCCTATTGACGATTACCTAAGAGTATGATATAATATACTATATAACCCAAAACACTATGAAGAATACACATTTTAGAGCAATAAGAAGAATAGCAAGTATATTAGCAATATTTATGCTTGTTTTTGTTTTAGCCCCTCCATATCAGAAAGCGCAGGCAGCTAATCTAACCAGTATTTCTGATACATTAAGTACGCTTGTTTCAAACGTTGATGCTAACCACACCATACTATTTGTTACTCCAACTGGTGTTCAAGCAAGTACTGATACTATAACTATCGATTTTACTGATTTTACCACTACCAGCGTAGCTTTTGGTGATATTGACTTAGCTGAAGATGATGACGCCGCCTGTGATGGTACCTGGACTGATAAAACTTTGGCTGCTACTGCCGCGGCTGGTACTTGGGGTGCGGCTATTGCTGCAGATGTTCTGACATTAACCCCTCCTACGGATGCTACAACAGGAGAAATTGATGCTGGTTTCTGCGTGCAGGTTCAGATTGGTACCAATGCAGCTGGCGGAACAAACCAAATCGACAACCCAAATGACACTAATGCCCATACTATTGAAATTGATGGTGTTTTTGGGGATGACGGTCAATATTCATTAGATTTTGTTGCTGATGATACAGTCAATGTTACCAGTACCGTTGACCCTTCTATTACTTTTGCAATCTCAGATACTACAATCGGTTTTGGAACACTAGATGCATCCAACCCTCGTTGGGCAAATGCCGCTGCTACCGGTTCCGGAACTGATGTTGCCGCTCATACTATTTCAATCGGAACAAATGCTACTGATGGATATATAGTTACATACAACGGAGCTACCTTAACTAGTGGTTCAGATACAATCACAGTTGCATCCATAACAGACGATGAAAACGGAACACAAGGAAGTGAAGAATTCGGATTTGGGTTCTCCACAAGTGGTGATGCCACAATAGCAGCAGCATACGATCACAACGCCACCCCAGCCAGTAGAGACTGGGCATTTGTAGCTGCCACCACAACGACTATTGCTTCGGAAACTGTACCAACAGCAACAGAGACTATTAGTGCGTTTTACCTATCAAACATCGCCGCTAATACGGAAGCGGGTACTTACACAACAGATATCACTTATATTGCGACTGCTACATTTTAGTGGTAAAATAAAAGCGTTACAAAAAGCGAATAATCCAATACAAAAATGTCCAAAAATTTACTAAGCTGGCATTAATTGCCATATTTCTAGTAGGAGGGTTTTTTGTTACATCAAATGCAAATGCTCTTACTTTAATAGCCCCAACATTCGAACAAGATGTTGATCCTGGTATTGCTAGTGAAACCGAGATTAAATTGTATAACGAGACTCAAGGTACACTAACGCTTTATCCAGAAGTTGTATCTTTCACTGCCAAAGGTGAGACCGGACAACCAACTTTCGATTTTGAGTCCCCTCTAGAAGGTGTCTCAACTTGGTTTGATTTACCTGACGGCCCAATCATATTAGAAGGCGGAGAAAGAAAAGTTATACCAATCGTAATAACACCTCCTAAAGATGCGGAACCAGGCGGACACTATGCAACAGTATTTTTTGGAACTTCTCCTCCAAACATTGAAGACCCAGGAAGTCTAGCGCTGGCTACAAAACTTGGATCATTGTTCCTCTTAAGAGTATTTGGTGATGTCACGGAAGAAGGAAATATCGCTGAGTTTGGATTAGTTGATGGTAAAACATCTTTTAATAGATTACCAGCAACATTATTTACTCGTTTTCAAAATAGTGGAAACATTCATTTGAGACCTACTGGTACCATCGCTATTAAGAATCTCATTGGCGCCGAAACTGCTAAACTAGATTTCAATGCGAAAAAAGGTGCAACACTTCCAGATAGCATAAGAAAATATGATACTATTTGGGAAAAAGGTCAGGTAAAGGAAGTGACTGGGAATTTTTGGAGTAAGTTTTGGACAGAATTTTCAAACGAAAAAAATAATTTCGCACTCGGAAAATATAAAGCAAATATCACAATAATGGCTGGAACACTTATCCAGGATACTGCTGAAGTTTCGTTTTGGGTCTGGCCGTGGAGAATTCTACTCATCTTCTTAATTGTAATTGCATTAGTCATTTTCTTGCTAATAATGTTAATGAAGAAATATAACAAATGGATTGTTAATAAAGCAAGAGGAACTCAACAAAAATAGCATTCAAAAACAGTTAGAAAAAAAGCGCCCCTTAAAATATAAGGGTGCTTTTTTATAAAATTGCGTTTTTACAATATCCCAATTTTATGGTATGATATGAAAAGAATTAATCAGTTTTATATATGATAAAAATAAAAAAAGCGGTAATTCCTGTAGCAGGATTTGGTACTCGTTTCTTACCAGCTACAAAGGCACAACCAAAAGAAATGCTACCCGTTGTGGACAAACCATCAGTGCAGTATGCAGTAGAAGAGGCAGTAGCAGCAGGTATAGAAGATATAATTTTAATCACTGGACAAAACAAACGAGCTATTGAAGATCATTTTGATAGTAATTTTGAATTAGAGACGAGTCTACGGGCTAAAAAGAAAACAAAAGCTTTAAAAGACATTCAAAAAGTATCGAAATTAGCAAATTTTATATATATTCGACAGCAATCGCCCCTAGGAAATGGTCATGCCGTATTGTGTGCAAAAAGTGCAATTGGCAATGAACCATTCGTAGTGATTTGGCCTGATGACCTTATAGATTCCAAAAAGAATACAATAAAACAAATGATTGATGTTTATAAGAAATATCAGTCCCCTGTAATTGGAGTACTGGCTGTACCAAACAAAGATATTGAAAAATATGGGATTATTAAGAATAAACATATTGCCGGAAATGTCCACGAAATGTTAGACATTGTTGAAAAACCAGCACTAAAATCCGCACCTTCGAATCTAGCATCACTAAAAGGATATGTGCTAGGACCAGATATTTTTCATGTACTAGAGACTATGAAACCAGGCAAGGGTGGTGAAATTTGGCTCGCAGAGGCTGTAAAAGAATTATTACCAAAGCAATCTATATTTGCTTGTGAATTTAAGGGAACAGTCTATGATGTCGGTTCAAAAGCTGGCTGGATCAAGGCAAATATTGCTTACGCGAAAAAAAGACCCGAGCTAAGAAAAGAATTAAGAGGATTCGTTTAAGTCCATGTCAAAAAAAGTAATTTTCATTCTTGCACCAATAGCTGTCATTGCTATTTTTGTTATTCTTTTTTCAATGTTGAGTGGTGGTGGGACAGAAATACCTGCTGGTGCAACCACAGCAAAGACTCTTACTTATTGGCGAGTCCAAGATAGCGAGTCTAACTTTAGTGCAATTATTGCTTCCTGGCGTGCTATGCATCCTAATATGACAATTCAGTATCGAACACTTCGTCATGAAGAATATGAGCAGACCTTATTAGAAGCTTGGGCAAAAGGAGAGGGACCTGACATTTATTCGATTCCAAATACTTGGGTACATAAATATCAAGAATTCATTTCTCCCATACCTCCGACTACTGGCATGGCTTACTACAGCACAAAAAAAGCACTGGGCATAAAAGAAGAAGAAAATATAGAATATATAGTATCTCCTTCAATAACATTACCCCAATTAGCTAATAACTTTGTTGATTCCGTTTATGAAGACGTGGTTATAGATAATCTAATTTATGCCCTACCATATTCTGTAGATAATATTGCATTGTTTTATAATAAGGATCTTTTAAGCCAAGCAAAAATTCCTCTCCCTCCAACTACGTATTCAGAATTTTTAACAGATGTGAAGGCTTTAACAAAAATTGATAACCAGGGTAATGTCATCCAAGCAGGTACCGCTTTAGGCAGTACAGAAAATATTTCTCGAGCTACCGATATCCTATTTTTACTAATGTTACAAAGCCGCGCTACACTAGCAGACCCTCCAAATTTCCTTCAAGGAGTTGAAGGTGACTCGGAAGCCATTCCTGCCGTTAACGCATTAGATTTTTATACACAATTTACGGATCCAAATAAGGAAGTATATACCTGGAATAAAGAGCTTCCAGGTGCTTTGGAAATGTTTGCCCAAGGGAAATTAGCTTTCTTTTTTGGATATTCATACAACATCCCACTAATCAACCAACTAAGCGGCGGGAAAGTAAGTTATGGTATCACAAATGTACCTAAACTTAATCAGGACATGAATTATGCTAATTATTGGGTAGAAACTGTTGCTATGAACTCAGAATATGCAAACGAAGCATGGGATTTTTTACAATATGCTACAAATATCGATAATATCACAAGCTATTTAGAATCAGCCGGTCGCCCTACTGCTCTGAAAGCACTGATTGATGTACAAAGAGAGGATTTTTTACTGCGCCCCTTTGTTGAGCAATCTCTTGTGGCAAGAAACTGGTATCATGGTAAAAAACCAAATCTTATGGAGCAATACATAACCGATGCCATTGAAAGTGTGATGAATAATCAACTGGAATCAAACGAAGCCCTACAATTGGCTCAACGGTTGATACAACAAACATATTAAAATAATATGAAAAAACGTTTTATTATTATATCCCTTGTAGCATTTGTAGCGCTACTGATTTTTACTCCAATCGCTCCAGCGCTGGCAGATTGTAATGTTGGAAATTTGTTGCCTCCATGTACGTGCAGTGGACAATGTAAGTTGACTGACTTCTTAGCACTAGGGTCAAATATAATGCAATATGGCGTTGGCATGTTGGCCGCTGTTGCTATTGGATTTTTTATTAACGCTGGCTACACATTGCTCATGGCTATGGGTAATCCGGAAAAAATTGACGCCGGGAAAAAACAACTTGGAGGAACTTTTAAAGGTGTAGCCATTGTGATGCTGGCATGGGTATTGGTAAGTACAATAATTTTCTTTACAACTGGTAATAGTAGTGGTCTCCTTTTTGGGAGAGGTGAAAAATGGTGGCAATTTAAAGAAACCCCATTACACGAAATGTATTTACCACATACACCACCTCCTAATCAAGTATATTGTCCAGTACGCACTTCGGCTCCTACACCCTCTGCTGCTGTGCCTTGCAAATATAAGTTAGATTTTACTCCTCAAGTTTGCACTACTGTAGATTTTGCTAATACTTTGGGGATGGCTACAAGTAAATGCAGGAGTCTTGGTGTATGTCCAGGTGGGCCAGAAAGACTTTGTTGTGATTTAATAGGTGCCGTTCCTGCATGCCCAACAGACGCCGAATATAAGAGATATATTTCAGGAGAATAATAATTATTCCAACTATTATGAAAACAAATAGAATTATCATATTTTCAATATTACTAATCGTACTAGCAATTGGCTTTATTGTTCCAAGTCAAGTTAATGCTGAAGCAATTTGTTGTGCTTCAGGAACTACATGTACCCCAGGAACCACTTGTGCAGATGGTAGTCCATGTGGTGGCCTTTGCAATCCTCTTGGTGCTTCAGATATGTCACTAATTGACTTGTGGGTTAGAATTCTGCAATTAATGCTGGGTGGTGTTGGTTTATTTGCTGTTATGATGTTTATCTATGGCGGATTCACAATGCTTACTTCAGGAGGAAATCCTGAAAAGGTAAAAAAAGCTAAAGATACCTTGGCCTGGGCAGTATTAGGACTCGCCACAATAATTTTGAGCGGCGCAGCTGTAAGGTATTTATTTGAAAATTTCAATTTTTCTTAATTCCTTAGCCATTGTATATTTTTATTTGAGCAACAAATTTGTTCTACTTTCAGTAGCTGATAGGATATGTGGAAAACTGCAGTATTTCTCTAATCTAAGGCAATAATCGATAATAAAACACTCTTTATAGTTTACTATGAGAGTGTTTTTGGTCGCTAACATATTTGACATTTTTATGAGTATTGGACTATAATATAAATGCATATTTCTCTAAGAAATTTAACAATATATCAATCCTATATAAATGAAAGGGGGTGAAAATTATGAAAAAGATTGTAGGTCTTCTTTCAGCAGTTGGTGCACTAGTAGTAACAAAAACTGCTTATGCTGTCAGCTTCTATGACCCTTCAAACACCTTAGGCCTTGGTAGTGCTGATCTTCAGGAAACTGTAATCGCAATTATTCAATGGATTCTTGGACTTTTAGGTCTAGTCGCAGTAATAATGATCTTAATCGGTGGCTTCAAATGGATGACTGCCGGCGGTAATGAAGAAAAAATTGAATCCGCAAAGAAACTACTCACATCAGCTATCATTGGTTTAGTAATCGTACTTCTCGCATGGGCAATTGTAATCTTTGCTCTTGGCGTTCTCCAAAATACTAGTGGAGTAACCTAATAACCACTTTGTATCGAATATTGAAACCACTCCCAGTATTATGCTGGGGGTGGTTTTGTTTTTCCCCTATTTCAAGTACAATAACAATAGAAACCGCTTAGCTAACTCGTCTCACGTATTTGATTTGAGCAAAATAAAATATTTAATTGAACGAAAAGCAGCTTTTGTCGTAATACTTCTAATAAGTTGTTACGTAATACTATTCACTTCTATTTCAATATGGAAGTATTATCATTTTGGGTACAATGCGATTGACTTGGCGATATTCAATCAAGTTTTTTATACCACAAGTGTTGGTGATCTATTTTCTATGACAATTCACCCCCATTCTTATCTGGGAGATCATTTTGGGATTATCATTCTGCTACTTTCTCCAATCTACATGCTATTTCGCAGTCCCGTCACTTTGTTGATTTTACAAACTATTATAATTGGTTTTTCCGCTTGGCCATTATATTTAATAGCAAAAAAAATTGCTACTAATAAAATTGGGTTGTTGATGGTAGCTGTTTTTTTACTTAATCCCTTTATTCAAAATATGAACTTGTTTGAGTTTCATCTTTTGCCTTTTGCTATCTTTACTCTTTTATTTGCTTTCTACTTCTATTTGAACAATCGTTTTAGTTTGTTTCTTTTGTTTTCTCTAATATCCCTACTCATTAGAGAAGATGTTGCTCTCGTTATTATTATGTTTTCTTTTTTGTCTTTGATTGACAAGAAAAAAATGAAATGGATTCTAACGCCAGCTATTCTTGGGATAGGATGGCTAGCTACTGTTTTTTGGGTTGTACCAATGTTGAATGATTATGATTCATATAAATTTGTATTTTATTATTCTTGGCTTGGTGATTCAATTAGTGCAATAGTAATTAATTTCTTCTTACATCCATTACTGGTTTTATCCCACCTGTTTTCATTACAAAATATTTTCCTTACCCTAGCACTTTTCTTGCCATTCTTACTGCTACCATTTTTAAAACCCAAATATCTTTTATTATCATTATTAGTGTTTTTGCAACTATTATTGGGTAGTTTTAGTGGAGAGTTAGTGCTAAAAACGCACTATAGCGCTCCCTTGCTTGTTTCTGTATTTATCACCACCATTTATGCTATAACATACCTTTTTGAAGTTAATAATCAAAGTAAGCCAAGCTGGCGGTCTAAGGTAAAAAGTTATATTTCAAGAGAGCCCAATCTTTTTATTATTATTTTTATTGCAGTCACAATATATGGGGCAACAACATTTGGACCAATAGTACCAGCAATCAAAGCTATGTCATCTTCTAATAATAACCAACCAGAATTTACCCAGCTAAAGGCAAATTATGTGAATTTGGTTCCAGAAAATGGTTCTGTTACGGTAAATTATGATTTACTTCCGCATCTTTCTACTCGCGATAAACTTTACTCACTACATTATGCGTTTTTAGGTAGGAAACAATACTCTGATGATTTGTATACTTTGCCACCAACCGACTATATGCTCATTGATACTAAGGATTTTTTGACTTATCAAATACAATATCCAGATAATTCTTTTTATCAGGGCGCATATTCAAAGGGTGATGACAATATTCGTTCAATAATCAAGGAGCAAAATTTGGATATTGCTTCTGTTAGTGATGATATGATACTTTTCGAAAATAATGTAGCTAATAAAATCGAACTATATAATGTATATTTAGAAAGTCCAATAATTAGTAATGAGTTAAAGTCAGACAATAAAGTGAAAACCAATTTAATGGCCGCACCTGGAATAATTTTTAAAGGCTGGGATTTTTTACCTACAGTTCCTGACCAACACCCAGACTTCAACATTCCATTTTCTTCGGTACCCATTTCATTGTATTGGCAAGTTAATGAAGAAACAGCTGAAAACTACCAATTACTACTTCAAATTAGAGATGATGGAAATGATTTAGTATACGAAAAGTACTATGCACTTGGATATGGAATTTTTCCATCTAGTGAATGGAAGAAAGGTAGTTATATACAAACAAACTACTGGTTCCTAATCCCTGAAGACCTCCCCTCTACCGAGACCAATGCTATTTCACTTGATCTAGTACAATTAAAAAAAGACCACGCTTACCTCGGGCTAAATGGTCTTTTAACAGCAACAATGAAAAACGTTGAATATGAATCCGTCGGAGAAACAATCCAAATCCCCGTGCAAGAAGAACTTATTCCGTGACCCGATAAATACTAACCTGGCCAGATGAGAATTCCTCTTGAAGGAATTTTTTATTTGCTGGATCAAAATCTCCTAGCTCCCTAGATCTATCAGAGAAGAATATAAAATCAATATCATTTTGTTCCAAGAACTCCTGTTTTTCTACGAGTCCTAAATTGTCCTGAAATAACCAACTCACTTGTTCCTGTTTTGATTTATAGTTTAACGTCTCCACACCATGACCAAGATAAACAGTTCTACCTGAATACCCGGGTATAAAGTTGCCATCAATCCATTCCGACAATACTACTTCATCATCTTTCACATTACCTTTAATCCAGTCGAATGATTCCTCATAACCATTAGAAAGATAAAAGAAAGGGTATGTCATATTCTTATATAGTAAAATATCGTTGATCAGTGCATATACATTTGAGAATGCAATAAATATTACAAACAGGAATATGAGAATCAGTTTATTATTGTAAATGTACCTAATTATTCTTGTATATCTAAACTTGTTTGCAAGATATATGACTGCCAGTGTAGCAAGTAGTATCATGGGGAAGTGAAGATTTTGTGTCAGTCTTCTCTGAAATGCCAGTGGTGCATAAAGCAACAATGTTTGAACAATAAACCATGTTGCAATGAATATCCACTTATTATCTTTCTTTTTAATTACTCTTGCAGCTCCAACCACTGTCAAGATTCCTACAAATCCATAACTCACTAGTAGTAGCCCCCATGCTGGGGTATACAAAATATTCTGTTCTGCACGGCCCGCCATTAAGGTATCCTGCGCTATTATTACAAAATGATAAATAACTGAAGGTAGGGCTAATATAATCGTAACTAGCAACTGTTTTAGATAGGAGAAAGGAACTTTCTTGTCTAAAATTCCTCTTAAAAATGTGTACACTGCTCCTACCACCAATAGTGTGAAAAAATGAAAAGGATGAAAAGAAAACCATATAAATGCGGTGATGCCCGCCAAAATACTATATTTATACCTATTTGTTTCAAAAGAAATAAGCAATGAAAGGAATACAACGAGTGACAGTATTGAAGAAAAAAGTATATGAGGAACATGGAGCATCGAAAGAAATGTGATAGACTCGGGGACCCACAGATCCATGGGCCAATGGTAATACCCTTCACTAATATATTTTATATGTTCAATGAAAGGAGATAGTAACCCTCCTAGCCCCGACGAAAAGAGAAGTAGGACTATTGCTATTGTCCTATGTCGCTTTTTAGAAAAAACATATGAAATAAATAAATATGCGATAGCAATAAAAACAAATATCAAAATACTTCGTGTAATTTGTATTGTCAGCCAATGAGGTAAATGCAACAGTTTACCAAAAATTCCTACGGCTGCCCAAAAGGGTTTTATTAAAGAAGTTCCTTGGGATTCAGATGTATATAAATCTTTGAATACAAGATCTCCTTGTTCAACCTGCTCCAAATAGGAATAATAAACATTTGTGTCTCCAGGTGTAAGCGCATGAATCCCAGTATAGAATGATTCATCGGGGGTTCTGAGATAACCAAAAATGTACGGCAATAGAGTAATGAGTACAACAAATATGCTTAATGTAAGGACAAGTTTTTTTTCTTTTTTGCTGATTGTCTTAAGTATTTCTTTCACTTTTTGTAATTCTTAAATTTAAGAAATCCACAAAATAATTTTTCTTAGCAACAAATGATGCAAAAAGAAGGATAATAAGTATTATAATATATATCAGACTGTTCATAATAATTGCATAAGACAAAAATCCAGCTAAAGTACATACAACGATAAATTGAGTGAAGTATTTCTTTTCAATTAATATTGCTAAAGATATCAGCCAAATAAAATACCATGGTTGAAGATATGTTAAATAGAAGATTACGTAGATAAATAGTACAAGAAAAATATAGTAGACAAAATCACGAGACTTATCCTGCACATAGTTCTTCATCTGCCAAAAATAGAGTAAAACAAATGCGGCCAAGCCAAAATAACGTGAGATATTTGATATTAAATCATAGGACCAAGAGTAATTTGAACCAACCAAATATGCCATACCAAAAACCAGACCAGGGAAAAGTGAAAAGTTAAAAAAAGTAAATATTTGTGACTGCTGAAACAGCCCCTTGAATATTTCAAAACCCTCCCAATAAGGCACGTAGAGAAGGCCTGTAATTATTGCTACTGAAATACCTGTTTTCAAAAAGAATTTCACCCTCTCCTTCAACTGAGGAATGTTCTTAAAAATATATAGTAAAAATATTGGGACAAGAATTAATGTAATATATTTCAATAAAATTGAAAGAAGCAGCACTAGTATTGAAAAAAAGTATTTCTTTTTTAATAGTAAATATATTGCTGCCACGACAATAAATATCATAAACATATCGTTATGTGCATTGTTTATAGCTTCAAAAAGTATAAGAGGGTTCCATAGAAATAAAAATAACCCTTGTACCCTTTTTTCTGGATTAGTTCTCTTTAATATCTTCCAAATGAAATATGCTGCCCCATAGAAAGATAATACTGCTAGTAATTTATAAAGAAATATATTCCAAAAGAAGCTGTCCTTAGCAACATTACTGAAACCAATGGAAATAGAAGTCCAAAAAGGCCCATATTGCATTGTTAAATAGTTCCACTCCTTAGGAGAGAAATTATAAAACATATCATCTGTATAGTTTTCTGTTGCAACAATGTATGGATTCTCATCATATACGGTCTGGACTCTTGCCCGATATGTATAATTGTAGACATCGGCAGAACCCATTGGCGGAGTCATAATTAGGATAATGCTAAAGGCAATTGAAAATGCAATAATTATCTTCCCAACATTTTTCTCTTTTGTATAATCACTCGATCTAAAAGTTACCCAATAAGTAAGAACTAACAGCAAATTTGTCAGGAGAAGAAATATTTTAAAAGCATAGCCCCATGGAGTTGTAGAGCTGGTCTGATAAAAATAAGCAATAAATGCCAGGGCAGCATAAAGTAAGCAGGTTAGCGCCCCCATTATAATTAGTCTTTTTCTTACATCCATTACTTATTTCTTAAAACGAAGCCTTACTATTGTGATAAAAAAATTGATGATTTCTCTTTTCGAAAGCTTGGAATGACCATATGTTCGATCCTTGAACACAATCGGAATTTCTTTCACTTTAAATCCCTTTTTTTCACATAAATAAATTGTTTCTTCCTGGAATGAGTACCCATTTCCTTTTATTTTTTCCCAATCAATCGACTCGATAACTTTACGAGAATAACATCTAAAACCCGAGGTAACATCACGGGTTTTTAACCCTAGCATGACTCTTGAAAACCACATTGCTCCTTTGCTCATCCAATTCCTTACCACACTCCAGTTTTCTACTCCCCCTTCCGGGATACGCCGAGATCCAATCACAACGTCATTTCCCTTTTCTATTTCTTCTAGAAATCTAGGTATATCATCAGGATTATGAGATAAGTCTGCATCCATCTCAAAAACAAAATCTACACCTTCTCCCAAGGCTCTCTTGAACCCAGAGATATAAGCACTCCCCAATCCTAGTTTTTCCTTTCTATGAATAGCAGTAACAAATGGAAACTCTATAATTAATTTTTCCACAATTGCGCCCGTTCCATCTGGAGAATTATCATCAACTACACAGACTTGAAGACCATCTATTGAAAGATCAGCGATTCTTCTAATTAGTATTTCTATATTGTCCTTCTCGTTATATGTTGGAACAATTATTATCGACTTCATATTGATTCAGTCATTCTTATCTTAGTTGGTAAACATGATCATAACCAAACTTTTCTACAAGTAAAAGATGCTCATTACTTTCAAAATCACTTTCTTGTAACTCTTGTATAAACTCGGCCGAGGCATTTGTGTGCATTATTATATAATTCGCTCCCCGTTCTTTTATTTCCTTAATAGTATCATCATTTAGCATATCTTTTAATGGTTTTAATGTAAATTCCATATATTCAGGAGGATAATAGCCGCTATATCCATTTATCAGTTTTTTCCAATGGTATGTTGAATAATACATATATTTTACAGATTGATTTTCCGCATCAATCCAGAAAGGAAGTTCGAGAACAACAATATCGTCCTCTTCCTCAGCCAGCCATTGATATACTTCCGGTATATTTGAACCTGTTCTGACTGATTCTAAACCGATTGGCTTAAGAGGAGGAATAATCAAATATTCAAGTACAATTAAAGATGCGAGGAGCGAAACAATCCCTAAATATAGTGATTTCTTTTTTATTTTGCTTAAATACTGATGCAACACCATAGAAATTATCACAGTCATAGACATTAAGATCACAATAGAAAATCTTCCCATTGCTCTTAAGCTAGAAAATCCTGGTATAAATTCAAACAATAGCATGAAGGGGCCGATTATCCCTGCATCTGATTCTGAAAATCTTATTACTACTCCAAAGGATAATAAAAAACATATAATTCCAATAGTAGCGTAGAGAATAAAATTATTAAGAATACGCTGTTGTTTATAATATTTCTTAAAGAACATAATTATGCTGAATATCAGAAGAAACATCAATGTAAATCCGCTATAAATATATGTTTTGAAAATAATTTTTGGTAACTCAAACAGTCCCATTAAGAGCGGTGAAAAAGTAAGATAATCAATGACCGTTGGAGAATAATGATTTACCATTGCATATGAACGATCATACCCAGTTTCGTCACGCAATGTTAAATAAGGATAATAAACAGGCATAACTACAGCAACTATTATAAACAAAGAAATCCCAAATTTGATTATTAATTTTTTATCAGGCAGTTTCTTTTTTATAACAGTGAAATAAACTATCAAAAATACAGGAACAATAATAGACATCATCAGGAAAAAATATCCGCTCATATATCCAAGGGCGATGCAGATTAGAGTGAATAAACTAAAATATTTTATTTTTTTCTGCGATGTAACTAGTTTATGAAGTAATAAAAACATTAAAGGAAAAAAGAATACTGCCGTAATGTGCAATAAGTTGAAATGCAGAAACATATATGCGTTAAACCCGTAGATTATCCCTCCAAGCAGAGAAATATGAATATTTTTTGTAAAATAATATAGTAATAAGTACATACAATATGCACCCAAAACAAAAAATGCAAAAATAATTAGATTGTATGCTAAAACGGGATTACCAGTTAAAGTAATGATGGGCCAAGCAATTAATGCTGTTCCAATAAGATGCTCAGAATATGCCAATGTGTTTTCTCGAGGGTGAAAAATATTTGCATCAAATATGTCTTGCGGGTTCTCCTGAAACATGTGAACGTCCCAAGTGATTGTCCAAATATTGAAATACGTATCACCTCCTGTTTTTACTGTTGACGAAAGTTGTGTACTCCATGGATACGTCATTATCACTGTCAACAAAACAAAAAAGACAACTACGCCGATATTTCTTTTTAAAGGAGAAAATTTCATATTTTAATTTATTTCATATACATAATCATTCCCAAATTGTTCTATCAATTCAAGATTTGGTAGGAGATCTAATTCCTCCGGAGATGTGTTCATAATAAACTCAGACTGAACATCAAAATGAATTACAACATAATCCACGCCGATATTAGAAATCGCATCTTGTGTTTCGGGATCAGAGAAATTATTCATTATTCTTTCATATAGTCTAATATAATCTTCTGGATAAAACCCGCTATAACCATTCCACATTTTCTGCCAATGATAGGAAGATAAATATATATATTCTGAGGGTTTTATACTATTCTCACTCAGCGGTAATTCCAAAATTACGGGATCCCCCTCCAGATCAGAAAGCCAATGATAAACTTCTGGGACTTTTTCTTCAACTAATGCCTCACGATATGGAACCGGTTGAAATAATGGAACCCATAGATACTCCAGCATTATTAATGAGGAAATTATAATCACCACACCTATATACAAGGATTTCTTTCCTATTTTTTTTAGTATTTGTTTCAATCCCAAGCCAATCATAACACTCATTGAAAGTAAAACAATTACAAAGAACCTCCCCAGGGCACGAAGACCATCAAATCCTGGGACCAACTTATGAAGAATTGCATACGGGCCAACTATACCACCATCTCCACTTGAAAATTTAATAAGAACTCCAAATGACAGTAGCAGGCAAATCACACCGATCAATAAATACAGCATCATAATATACATTGTCTTTTGGTCCTGCAAACGATTTTTCACAAGATAATACATACTCCAGATGAGCAAAATAACTATAGTAAACCCGGAATAGAGCACCTTTTCAATAGTATAAGGAATACCAACTATTTTAGTAATTAGCGGGGAAAACGCAAGATAATCAGATATAGTTGGCGAGAAGAAACTAATCATATGATATGAGCGACTATACCCAGTTTCATTCTGCACTGAAAAATACGGATAGAAAACAGGCATGACTGCTAAAAGGATTATAAAAAATGAAAGGATAAATTTTGCTATAAATCTTCTATCAGGTAATTTCTTCTTTATACCTGCGTAGTAAAAAATAATAAATACTGCAGTCACAATTGTCATCATTAGAAAATAATGACCGCTCATATAACCCAGAAAGACATAAGCTAAAATGAGATAAACAAAATTCCTGTTCTTTTTAGAATTAACCAATCTGTGTAATATCAATAGAATTAGCGGGAAAAAGAAAATCACCTGGAGATGGATCTGACTGAAATGAATAACTCGAAAGGGATTGAATCCAAATATGATTGCGCTTATAATAGACACTGCTGAATTACGAGTTAGATAATACATAAATAGATACATACAATATGCACCCAGAACAAAGAATAAAAACATTACAAGATTGTAAGCCAATATTGGATTATTGGTTAAAGCAATGATCGGCCAAGCCAAGATTGCAGTGCCAATCAAATGCTCTGAATAAGCCAATGTGTTTTCGTGCGGGTAGAAAATATTGGCATCAAAAATATTGCTAAAACCTTCTTGGAAAGCGTGCACATCCCACGCGAGTGTCCATGCAATAAAATATGAATCTGCTCCATCATGAACCCAGTTATTTAAATGTCCGGCCCATGGGTAAGTCATTACAACTGTAATTACAACAAACAAAACAATTACCAATAAATGTCTTTTAATTGTTGAAAACTTCATGTTATTGTTCACTAGAATAACCTCTTAAGATAGTAAGTTAACTGACTATTGTCCCAATCCCATAACCAAGAATGATCCCCTACAAGAGTATCGGCCACCCCCCATGTTTTATCCCAATGTATTGCTCCCGCAAACTGAACAACCATTGAAAACAGAACCAGTAGAATAAAACATCCTAGAATAATCTTTTTTCTAAATAAACCATTTTTTACGACCGGTATAAATAGTAGCATCAGAAAAGGTACAATATCAACTAGCATTCTAGGTCCATAAGTTACTCCACCATACCATGCCCACCATTTGCTCATTACCAGTATAAATACTAATACCCCGATTGATAAATATCTTAACAGTAAATTATAGTTTTTCTTGTTTTCCTTTTTCCGTTTCCATATGTACCATGCGCCAATAACACTAAACAATAGAAATGGCGTAAATATGAACAACCCGCGACCAGGGCTGACTAACAGACCCCCAAAACCATCCCAGAATAAACTATTCCAACCTTCAATGCAGGGAGTTTTTTGGAGTTCACAACTATATCCTGTATGCCATGGAGAATTAAGGTAATATGATTGATATATTGCAATCAAGGACAATGGTACAAGTAATCCCAGCAATGTTGCTACTATCTTCTCCCTGTATTTATATAAGATGTAGATTAAGAATATTACTGCGAATATTATGTTTAAATAACGTGCCGCTACTGCCAAACCAATTGCCAATCCTGTTAGTAAAAATATTAAATCGCTTTTTTTCGGTTTCAATAAAAGATAAACAACCAAAATAAGAAACAGTTGACTGGTACCATGTTGCCATAAATCCTGGCTTGAAATTGTCCAGCTACTAGTGCCAAAAGCATAAGCAACCACTAAGAATATTGACCATTTTTCCGACAAATATTTCCTAAAAATGAATAACAAAAATATTGCAGAAAAGGTAGTTATTAGCGCCGCTGTAATATTTGCTAGCGTAGCAACAACTTCTCTTGTAAATGAAACTCCGGCAAAATAGGGTCCCGCATAGATAGGTAGTGCCAAAATTGAAGTGAGCACCGGATATTTGGAGATAAAATGATCACCAGTATTAATATATACAAAGCCAACAATATCGGTATTATCTTCTGGGATATACTCGTCTAAATCAAAATTTCCCTCTTCTAAGATGCTTAACGTCAGCACACGGGTTGATGAACCATCAATCGTCCCCAAAAAACGAGGTGAGCTAATAAATATCAAAAATATTAATACAAACAATAGTATTGTTCTTGTTTTCCTTGTGACAATTAGCATATGAATCAACCTGCAGTTTTAGTATCTTTATTTTACGAAACGATATTTAATCAAAGTCCATAAAGCAATAAAGCCATCTCGCCAAGTTATTTTCTTTCCTTCATCATATTCTCTCCCAGTATATGATATTGGCACTTCATATATTCTATATCCTTTTTTCAGTACTTTTGCGGTCATCTCTGGTTCGATATTGAAGCGGTTTGCAGTCAATTTTAAGCTTTTGATAATATCGGCTTTAAAAACTTTATAACATGTTTCCATATCAGTAATGGTCGTATCATAAAGTATGTTGGTTACAAAAGTTAAAAACTTATTTCCTATTGCGTGCCAAAAGAGCATAGCCTTGCCCTCACCCCTAAAACGAGAGCCATACACAACTTCTGCTTTCCCATCTTGAATAGGTTTTAAGAGTATCCCATATTCACTTGGGTCATATTCCAAATCAGCATCTTGAATTAGCACTACATCTCCTGTAATATGTTCAAATCCAGTTCTGATCGCTCTTCCCTTTCCATAGTTTTTGTCATGATAGTGGATTTGAACTTCTGGATCTTTGAAATTCTTTAGTATTTCGCGAGTACCATCATGAGAACCATCATCAACTACAATGATTTCTTTTTCATATGGAACCGCTTTTACTTTTTCTATTATTTTATTGAACGTGTCTTTCTCATTATACACAGGTATAACTATTGATAGTTTCATTTTGGTATTCCTTTAATTTGTAGATTAGAATCGTTTTCATTATAAAAGTAAGCAATAATGAGTATGCTCACAATATATGTAATATAATTATCGTTGAAAAATCTAGAAAAAAGCCAGAACACAAAAATAAATATCCCATAACTAACCAACATTGTACTAACCGTGTTGTTTCTTTTTTGATATCGATACAAAAATAAAAGTAGAGGAATCGACACGATTAACTGAATAATCCAAAATGGGAAATAGTCATGAATAGTTTCTACGCCAGCTTTCATCATAAGCATCAACTGGGAAAAACCATATCCTGTGATCGGATAGCTTGTCTCCAATTTTCCACTAGGATAAAGAAATATATCCTCCCAAAAAGCGCTAAAATCCCAAACTAGGAATGGGACTATAAATATTATTCCAATTATGAATATTGGGTATATATTTTTTAGGGTTTTAGAAACACGCTGTTTTAGGGTATCAGTTTGACCAGAAACACTAAAGTAAATAAACCACCAATAAAACGGGAGAAGAAGCCATGCAGTGTGTTTACTAACACATGCTAAAGCAAAAGGAATAGATGACAGCAATAGTTTTTTCTTAGAAAGAAAATATACTGTCAAAGCTATCAAAAATATTGTAAAAATATCATTTCTTCCCTCAACGAAGAATCGAATAAAAAGCGGATTAAAAGCAAAAATTACCGTTGCAAACAAAGTCTTCTCTCTAATGCCTCCTTTTTTGAAAAACAATAGTATAACTCCTAGTAAAGCTAATAATAGTACGATTCTTTGATCATACCAATCAAATAATAGATCACTTATACCTTGGAATGGGGCGGATACTAGAACATAGAAAGGCAAATATATATTATGATAAATTGCGGGATTAACTATTACTTCTCTACTTAATAATTCAGATATTTTTCCTTCGCTCCACTCTGCTACGGGTGTATTTGTATAATCCTCAGTATAAAAATTTTTTCCAGCGAATAAATAGTTGATTGCTTCCTCTGTTTGGACTATTCCATCATGCACAAGCGCTTGAGGATTTCCTTCAGCCCTGCTATACATGTTTGAACTTGCTGGAATTACAATTAGTATGACCATAAGTAAAATCAATAAAACGACTTTTCCTGATTTCACTATATCCTTTGGGATGCGAGACGCCACATCTAACAATAAATATCCTAAAAGGATAATAAAAGATAAGGAATAGGTGAAAACTAGAGTGAAGCTGGAATCATATCCAGTTATAGCAAGTCTTACGGAGACAAGTAGGAATAGAATTATTGCCGTTAATGAGATTGATCTATTCATGTTCAGAGACTTTTTGATATTTAATTACCCAATACATGCCTAAATGAATTTTTTTATCGAATATTTTTTTGAATCCATTTTCTTCAAAATATTTTTTTAGATTTTCTTCTGAAAATTCATGAACATGAACATCATGCCACACCTTTCCTTTACTTTTAGTCCAAATATACCACACTGCTTTGAATAGGATATTCTCTCTAGGAACACCCATAACAAAGACGCCGCCGGGTTTCAACACTCTATATATTTCCCTTGCTACGAATTTCAAATTTGGTATGTGTTCCACGACATCAAATGCAGTTACGGCCTCAAAAGAATTATTTTCCAAATCAATCTTCTTTTCAATATCTGCTACACCAAAACTTAGATTAGGATATTTCTTTCTAGCATATTCTATTGCATTTTCAGAGATATCAAGTCCTAAAATACCATTACCTACTCTCTTCGCAATCTCGTTCGTAAAATAACCGCCATGGCAACCAATATCAAGAACTCGAGAACCAACACCAGTGAGGACTTCAGGTAATATATTGGTTCTTCCTTTATGCCAAATCCATTGAAATATATTCTTTTTTATTCCCTGGTCGTAGTAATCAGGCGGAACACTTCGATGATACTCGTCCAATTTCTCTTTAGAAACTTCACTCATTTTCTTGTATTTGATAAATTTTAGCTTCCACATCCTCATATACTAGCTTAAAATGAGAATCCCGTTGAAAATTCAGATCCATTGCGTTGTGATCCTTTTCTAGAAACACTGTCGCATTTTGAAAATCTTTTGTAATTATATCATACAAATTATCACTTTCCTCTCCTATGGTAATATTCACCCATTTCCAATATTTATCCTCATTATGAACATACATAAATGTTGGATCAAGACCTACAATATAGCGATTATGAGAGTTATGGTAAAACAAAATTGGAAATTCATCCCAGTCACTATGCAGAACAATAGAGTCTTTAGGAGTATTTTGCTTCAACCACTTGCTGGCTGACTCAAATTTATTGTATTGTATTCCACTTTCAAAGCTATTTCTTTCTTGCTTTAAATCACGCAAAGCTATCGTCGGGATCGTCACAATAAAATACACTAGGAGTAATGTAAATACTATTTTTCTACTATTATAGAAAGAAGGTAATTTTTTTATTATTCTTGGGATATTCGCTCTTGCGAGAATTGGATTAAGAGCAAATGCCCCAAATAGCATTGCAAAAGGAACAAAGTACTCAACATATCTCCGGGATTTGAGAGTTAAAGAGAGAAAAAATATAGCAAGTAGCAATAATGTAGTTGATCTCTTATCTTGCTTTTTGAATGTAATAAAATAAACTATTAGACCAGCTAGAAGTATTAAAAATAGAAAAACAGTATTAGGAATGAGTTCGGTAATTGAATACGGATACCATTCTCCTCCAACACCAATTACGTTTTGGTAGTTGACTATTCCTATCTGAACAAGTTGCGACCAATAGTACGACAGATTATTTGGAAAATATGGATTAACCACTAACCCAACCAGTACCCCAAGGATGCTCACCAACAACAGCCCAAATTCCTTTCCAATGAAAACTCGAACAATCCATGGTTTTTGCTTTCCAAAAAATTTTTTCAGCAAGCCTGATGACCTATTTTTGAATAAGTCATATATAACACTTACCAGCCAAAAAGCTCCAGCTAAAACAACTGCCAAAAGAAATCCTCCATATGCCCAAACAAATATTGTTGAAGCGATAAATAGATATTTCGAACGATATCGAAAAAGGCACCACAAAATGATTAGAAGAAATATTAATGATACAGAAGGTGCCTTTGCTAAGCTAATTCTAAATGTAAAAGGCTCAACGAATAACAATAATAAACTATAAAGCCCAGCAAAACGAATTTTCTCCTTTTTTAAAAACCAATAGAAGATTGTAATTAATGCTGCTCCCAAAAATACTGTAGCAATTTTAATTCCTATCGCCGGCTCAAATAAGCTAACAAATGGAATTAGGAATACGTGATACAAAAAATGTTGGTCCGTATAAGCTTCACCCAAAATTGTGTAATCTGAAAGCCAGGGGAAACCTTGCGCTAAATTTCCATCACGAATCAGTAGTGACATTTTCATATGATAAAAAGAATCGGGATCTGGGAAAGCAGGTGTATACTGAATATAAAAGAAGACTCCAAACGCTACGATAAAAATTACAACAAGACCATATGGAAAATCGCCTGGAGTAAAAGAGGTAATAAATTTTTTTATATTATTTCTCATTTTTCAATCGCAAATGCCCTCGCGCCTTTTAAGAAAGAATTCTTATCAAGCATGGAAATAAGAATTTTTTCTGCAGCGAGAGGGCATAGAATAATCTGCTTATTTTTTTTTCAGCTCCCTCTTAAAATAATCAACCCACGGAATTTTTGCTGGGTTTTCAATTTTATTCAAAACCGCTAAATAGTAACTAAGGTAACTTCCAAATAGTAAAACTTCAAATGATTGAAGAAGTTTGGTCTTCCCTACTGCTTGATATGAAGATGTTTCAATATTATTCCTTTTTATAACTTTTTTTGTGATTGGGAAACGTTTTTTGTTACGAGTATGATAAAGTGCCGATTCAATAAAAAAGAATCTCAATGCTTGTTGAGCAATCTTGGGTGAAATTAATCCTTCCATTAAGTGGTGGTTTAATTCAGAAAGTAAAAAATACATTGCAAATTGTTTGCTGTTTTCATTCAGTTGATTGGTAATAGCATGAATATTCCCTGTCAAAAACTCTGCAGCAACATTAACTGGAATCGAACCATGTAACTCTTGGGCAATTTTTTTGGCAGGATTTTTTACCGATGGTACTTTAGGAGAGAACTTTTTATTCATTTCTTCCAAATGCCCAATTACAGCTTTTACTTCCCGCTCTTCGATATCAATTACTCCGCACTGTTTAAGTAGACCGATTATCCCAAATATAGCATATCCTAATCCCATTCTGGGTTGATTCGAAGGATTTTGAATTGGATTTATTATGAAGCATGGCAAGTTATTTTTTAAGCAAAAATCTTTTACATCACCTCCGGTTGCAATGCCAATAATTTTTGCGCCACTCTTTAATACCTCCCTTGCTGTTGCAATAGGTTCTTCCGTAGTCCCCGAATAACTGGAAAGTACATAAAGAGTTTTTTTACCAACATAAGCTGGTGCCGTATAGCTATGAATTACTCTTAATGGCACAGTAAGTTTATCAAAATATAAAGAAAACAAAATATGAGCGCCTAAACCAGAGCCACCCATGCCATTCACCACAATATTTTGTACTGATCGATACGATTTTGGTATCGTTACCTTTTGAACATCATCCCAGGTCTGCTCAATTTGCCGTGGAAGCAAAGAAATAGTTTCCAAAATTCTCCCGGAATCTTTCTCAATTAATTTTTTTTCGTCGTCGAGTTGATTCATATTCTCATAATTTAGAGTAACTCAACTATAACAGGGATTTGACCAGTTTACAAGTAAAATAATCCTTTATTTTGCATTGACTTTGGCTCTTTATTTTGCTATATTATTAAGGCAATGTCTATTATTTGATTAAATCAATTTACATATGTCCGGACATTCTAAATGGTCATCTATTAAAAGACAGAAAGGAGTGACTGATGCAAAAAGAGGCACTCTTTTTACTAAGTTAGGAAATGCGGTTACTTTAGCCGCCCGCGAGGGTGGTGGTGATCCTGATATGAACTTTAAACTTCGGCTCACTATTGAAAAAGCAAAGCAGGCAAACATGCCAAAGGACAATATTGATCGTGCTATCAAACGTGGTACTGGCGAAGGTTCAGATGCAAGAATCGAAGAAGTAGTATACGAAGGATTCGGTCCTGATGGAGTTGCAATTTTGATTGAGTCGCTAACTGACAATAAAAACCGCACAACTCCAGTTATTCGTGGGATTCTTGGTAAAAAGAATGGCCGACTAGGTGAAAATGGAAGTGTAAGTTGGATGTTTGAGAGAAGAGGAGTTATTCTCGTACAACCTCCTCAAAATACCCAGAAAGATGAAGTAGAGCTTGAACTTATTGATATAGGCGCTGAGGATATTAAGGAAGAGCCAGAAGGATTCACAATATATACCACGCCTGAAAATCTGGAAGAAGTTAAAAAAGCATTAGAAGAAAAAAATTATTCTGTCGAATATGCCAGTATAGACCCCGTAGCAAAAAATCTATTGAGTGGGTCTGATATAAAAAATCCAGAAGTAATTTCTACTTTGTTAGAGGATCTAGAAAACAATGAAGAAGTAACCAACGTATATTCAAACTATGAATCGTAAGAAGCCAGTTACAATTCTTGGGGTTGACCCAGGATTTGCATTAGTAGGTTGGGGAATTATCGAAGGGATACATGACAAACTAAAAGTAAAGAGTTACGGTTGCATCGAAACAGATAAAGAGCTTCCTTTAGAAAAACGCCTTGCCATAATATATAAAGAGCTTACAAAAATAATAAATAAGTATAAACCAGAGGTAGTGGCAATTGAGGAACTTTTTTTCTTTAAAAATGCAAAAACTGCTATCCCAGTAAGCCAGGCCAGAGGAGTTATTATGCTTGCGGCTGAACAATCAAAAGCACAAGTACAGGAATTCACTCCCCTTCAAGTTAAACAAGCAACATGCGGCTACGGAAGAGCTGATAAAACACAAATCCAAAAGATGATAAAGATTATTCTCAATCTTAAAACCGTACCAAAGCCAGACGACGCAGCCGATGCACTTGCTATTGCTGTATGTTCCGCAGTATCAAATGATAATCTCAAATAAAACATGAAGCATTCTCATAAAATAGTCTCCGTCTCCTCCGAAGTTGACCCATTTTCAAAAACGGGAGGATTAGCAGATGTTGCGCGTTCTTTACCAAAAGCTTTGCGTAAGCTTAATCATGATGTAATCATTGTAACTCCACTACATGGAGTCGTTCAGGAAAAGAATTTCAAATTAGAATTACTACAAAAAGATGTATCAATAGTAATCGACGAAGTAACAACCATTAAAGCTGATTTCTGGAAAAGCGCCCTTCCTTCTGGTGTCCCAGTCTACTTTATTGATCACCCACGATTTTTTTCTTCCCATAAAAAAGTATACGGGTCAAAAACAGAAAATCTTCGCTTTTATTTTTTTAGCATCGCTGTTTTTGAACTTTTAAAATTCCTTAACTTCAAACCAGATATTATCCAGTCACATGAATGGCATACTGGTTTAGTTCCATTTCTTTTGCGTACTCGCTATGCCAGTGACCCATTATTCAAGAGCACTGGATCTTTATTCACGATCCATAACTTAGCATTCCAGATGGGTAAAAATTGGTGGGAAATGGAATCTGCAGATAAAGACGATGGATTCGCGAAGCTTCCTGCTTTTAAGGAAAAAAGTTTAGTCGAAAACCTAAATTTCGCAAAGAGAGGAATAGTAAATGCCGATATTATTAATACTGTTTCTGAACAATACGCTCTGGAAATTATGACAAAAAAATACGGTCAAGCATTACATAGAATTTTACTTAATAGAAAGGAAAATCTTTTCGGAATTGTAAATGGGATTGACTATAATGATTTCAACCCCGCAACTGATCCTGGTTTGTACAAGAACTATGATTTTAATTCTCTACACTTTAAAACAAAAAATAAAACCCATCTACAAAAGATGTTTCAGTTGCCAGAAGACCCAAAGATCCCATTGATTGGTGTGGTTTCTCGCATCACTGAACAAAAGGGTTTTGATTTAATATTTGAAATTATGGATCCATTAATGCGACTTGATGTGCAAGTTGTCATTTTAGGTGGTGGTGAAAAGAAATACGAATCCTCTTTCAAAAAAATTATTAAGAAACATCCAAAAAAGGTAGCCGCTCATCTTCATTTCAATAGCCAACATGCAACTAAAGTATACGCGGGTTCAGATATGTTCCTTATGCCTTCGCGATTCGAGCCATGTGGATTGGGTCAATTGATCAGTCTCCGATATGGATCTATCCCTATAGTAAGGGCAACGGGTGGTCTAGCCGATACAATTACCGATTACAATCCACGTACAAAAAAAGGTAATGGATTTACATTCAAAACATATGATTCACGAGATCTACTAGTTTCAATAACCCGGGCAATAGAAAACCATAAACATAGAGAAGAGTGGATTGAGTTAATAAAAAAAAGTATGCAATTGAGTTTTTCATGGAAAATCCCTGCCAAAAAATATGTGTTGCTTTACAAAAAAGCAATTAAGAATAAGCGGTTATATTTAGCTGACAAAAAATGATTAGAACGGTATGGGCCAACTTATTGCATATTTACCAACCACCCGGCTGGGATGTAAAAATTATAAAAAAAGTTGCTCGAGAAAGTTATATACCGCTCTTTCGTATTTTAAAAAAACATCCTCAAATCAAAGTTACTCTTAATATTAATGGATCACTCACGGAACAATTAGCTGAACACAAGTTGAATGAAATCCTAGAAAATATAAAGCTACTTGCAAAAAGAAAGCAGATTGAGTTCACGGGTAGTGCAATGTATCATACAATTTTGCCGAAACTTCCTATCTCTGAAATACAACGACAGATCCAACTCAATACCAAAACAAACACAAAATATTTTGGAAATCTTTATCAGCCAGTTGGATTTTTTCCGCCAGAAATGTGTTACAACAATAAAGTCACAAGGGCGTTGGTTAAAGAAAAATATTCCTGGATAGCATTAGATGAAATAGCTTTCCAAAAGAAAAGAGGAGTTGTGACCTGGGAAGACGGATACAAGATAAAAGGGACCCCCCTAAAAGTAGCTTTTCGTAATCATACAATATCTGACCTTTTTACTGTTAAACCTCAAGCAGAAACAAAAAGAGTGTTTCGCGAAAATTGTTGTGCTGGTAATCCTTTATTTCTTGCTATGGACGGTGAAACTTTTGGTCACCATCGCCCTGGAATGGAAAAAGTCTTTGAAGAACTAGTACTAGATAAAAAAGTTCAGACAGCAACTTATACTCAAGCATTAAAAAAATACAGTTCCTTTAAATCAATTACCCCATTCCCTTCTAGCTGGGCTTCTTCAGAAAAGGAACTACGAAAAGGAATCCCTTTCGAACTTTGGGATCATCCAAAGAATCCAATTCATAAGCTACAGTGGGAATTGTTTAATTTAGTAGTAGCTACAGTCAAAAAATCAAAAAACGATAAGAACTTCAAAAAATCCAGAATATTAATGGATAAGAGTATCAGCAGTGATTTCTTTTGGTGGGCATCTGCTCACCCATGGTGGAGCGTAGAGATAATAGAAGAAGGTGTAAATAGATTAATGAAATTAATCAAATCACTGGACACTCCACCTCCAGCAAATCTTAAAAGAGCAATTGTATTATCTAAAAAAATTAATAATCTAGCCCGACGGTGGCAAGATTCCGGCCGAGCCCAAAAAGAAAGAAAAATATTTTTGGCAGGCTATAATCACAAACCGATCATGGCCGGTAAAAAAGAAACTTAACGAAAAATCAATGTATTGGATAAATTTTTTACATATCTACCAACCCCCTACTCAAAAATCTTTTTGGGTTAAGAAAATTGCAAGTGAAAGTTATCGTCGAATAACTAAAGGGCTAAAGGCAGACCCAAAAGCAAAGGTCACTCTTAATATTAACGCGGCTCTTGTCGAATTGTTTGAGAGGGATGGTTGCATGGATGTAGTTAAGGACTTAAGAATGCTCGCAGAAAGAGGCCAAATAGATTTTACTGACTCTGCAAAATACCATGCCTTTCTTCCACTCATGCCAGAAAAGGAAATTGAGCGTCAGATTAAGCTAAATAATGAAACTAATAAAAAATATTTTGGAGAAGCTTATCAGCCAAAAGGATTTTTTCCAACCGAAATGGGATATGCCAAGAAGGTTGGCGATATTGCAGCTAAGCTAGGTTATAAGTGGATAATATTGGACGAGCTTGCCTTAAATGGGACGACAGGAGCTATGAAGCCAGATACTATCTACAAACTTAAAGGTAATAGTGATGTCAATGTATATTTCCGCGATCGCGAGACTAGTTTTAGAATTCTTTCTGCTGAAATAGGAATGAGTGTTTTTTCCAGTGACATGCTTATTAAACTTCTTGGCGAGAGGGTAAACAAAAAAGAGTACCTTATTACAGCAATGGATGGTGAAACTTTTGGTCATCACAGACCAGGCCTTGAAGATCTCTTATTTGATCTCTACAAAGCCAAGGAGCTGGAAAGTGTATTTTTATCAGATGTTGATCAATTTTTTACCAAGCAAGAAGAAGTAGAACCACTTGATTCCAGCTGGGCACTAATGAAGAAAGATATCGAACGCAATACTCCTTATTCTCGATGGAGAAGTGATGAAAACCAAATTCATCTATGGCAGTGGGAACTTACCAATATGGCAATTGCTGAAGTCAACAATATGAGCAAACAGGACCCTGGATATGGAAAAGCAAGAAATGCTTTAGACAAGGCAATTCATTCGGATCAGTACTGGTGGGCATCTGCTCAACCTTGGTGGAGTATTGAAATGATTGAAGTAGGAGCAAAGGAATTCAAAGATATTATGCAAGAATTACCAATTGATAAAAAGAAAAAAGACAAAGCTCGTGATTTGTATTTAAGCATCATTCAGGAATCATTCGAATGGCAGCGTAGCGGAAAGGTTGAAGAACTCAGTAAGCTGGCAGACGAGGATGTAACACAAAGAATAACTGCAGAAATGCCATATATCCCTCAAGAAGAGTTTGATAAAATCGTGGGTAACCTCGAAAAACAAATGCTCACTGCTGCTAAATCCCGAGAATATGAAAGAGCTGCCCAGATTCGGGATAGAGTTATCGAATTAAAAGAAAAAGAAAGTGAATTAACTAAAAAATAAAATATGAAAAAAGAAGATCGCAGAATCCTAAGACATGCAATAAGTATCAGAATAATGGAAGGTTTCTTCAAAGAAACTATTATTCCTAAATTTTACAAAGGAGCCGAACTTGTTGACCTCAAACTAAAAGACCAAAGCGCCTATAAATTCAAAAAGGCTGTCAGATACACATTGAAACTGAAATACCCAGACGGTAAAACAGAAACAAGGATAATAAGATCAAATGTTCCTAGTGCTCATCAAGCTTGGGAAATAAAGAATTCAGACCAAGCGATGAAAGCTATATATAATAATGGTTTTGATAGCGGTAGATTTCAGATTACTCGTCCACTTGGTCACTATCCAAAATGGAGAATGCTAGTTTATGAAGAATACCCTGGGAAGATTTTTACAGACTTACTATTAAATGATAAAAGAGACTCAGAAAAAGAAGTATTACTCGCCTCAAATTGGGTTGCAAAATTTCATAACCTTAAAATCAAAACCGGCAGACCAAAAACTCTTAAAAGAATTAAAGATGAGGTGGGATATTTTGTAGAGGATTATAAAAAGTTTTCTCCTGAACTTCAGGCAGAGGGTAAACTAATCCTTGAAACCTTTCTTAAGAGATATAAGAAGTATTATAAGCCAAAAAATCATATCCTTATCCATGGAGATCTCAATTCCAACAACATAGTTTTCGATGATAAAAACGTGGGCGTTATTGATTTTGGAAATGCTTGGAAGTTTGACCCATTTTGTGATGTTGGCAATTATTTTGTTCAAATGGAACTATTAGGATGGCAAGGTAGAATTCCTTTGAAGACTGTCCAAAAATATAATAGAATATTCCTCAATAATTATCTCAAAAAAACAAACCAAGACACTAAAGCGGCTCGAGATCAAATAAATTTATGGAAGGTTTGGTGGGTAATGCAAATCACTGCATTTTGTGTATCTATTTTAGTTGATACTAAACACAATAGAGAAGCCGTCCAAAGAACAATTATTGACCATACCTTCGCAGAGGCACAGAGACTTCTTAAATTATAACTCTCACTTTTATGAAATATTGCGATCTACATCTTCATTCACAGTATTCTGGAGGTGATTTAAGCTGTGACGAATTAGTTAAACGAGCTGCAAAAAGAAATATCACAGCAATTTCTCTGGTAGACCACAATACCATCTACGGAGTTAAGGAGATAATAGAGGCGGGTAAGAAAAAAGGGGTCGAAGTAGTCCCGGGTGTTGAAATATATACAGACTACAAAGGTAAGGGATTGCATTTACTGGGATATGATTTTGATTTAGATCATCCAAGATTGAATCAAGTTCTTGATGATCTTCAAAAACAGCACGCTGAAGATGTCCAAAAGGCATTTGAAAAACTAGAAGAATACGGATTTAATATTGATAATAAAGCCATACAGAAATTACCAACAAAATATCTGAGTGTGGCCGCAATAATTTCAGTGTTATGTAGCATCTCAGAAAATTATAAGCTTATACAAAAAGATTGTGGAAGACCTGACCCTGATTTGTTTGATATAATAAATAAGTACTTCGCCAAGCGTTCTATTTCGCCTATTATCCATACGAGTTTACTTACACCAGATGCAATAAAACTTGTTAAAGAAGCTGGCGGAACAGCAATTCTTGCTCACCCTGGACACCGCTTAACATGGGAAGAAGATACATTTATTCTGGAATTAAAAGAAGAAGGATTAGCCGGGATTGAAGCAATTTCTTCATATCATAACTGGCATCAAGTAGAACATTACCAATATTTTGCGAAAAAGCATGATTTGCTAATTACCGGAGGATCAGACTTTCATAGTGAAACTCGATCCCGAGGTCGCATAATTGATAGCATGCAGGACTATATGCATATACCCTATGCTATCTACGAAAATTTTAAAAAGCATCTATGAAAGAACTCCCACAAATACCAAATATCGATCCTCAAGAAGAAACACGCAAGAAGTGGCAACGCGCCGAAACACCATTAAGAAATCAAGAATCACCGGGACAAAAAGAATTGACCAGATACATTTTCAAGTGGTGGCAAGGAGATGCTCATTCACATTCCACAAGAAGCACTAGAGAGGAGACGGGTAAATATGAGGGGATATATAGTATAGAAGAAATGATGGAATATTATGAGAAACTAGGGCTTAAATTTGTAGCATTCGCAGAACACTCTTCCGACCCCGGGAATCCCAGAAAACTTTCTCCCGAGGACCCAATTTCTCAATCACTAGTAGAGGAGGCGGATGAAATAGAAAAGATCAACAGAGAAGGTCAATCTGAGATAGTTGCTCTTTCTAGTGTTGAAACAAATATTATGTTTGATGAGAATGGCCAACCGATAGTTGATGTTCCAGAAGAGGTATTAGCAAAGTTGGACTTGATTGTTGCCTCGCGTCATGCAATTGAAAACGAAAAGGATCCTGCCGCAATAAAAAAATCACTACTTGCAGCAATTAACAATAAATATGTTGACATTATCGGACACCCTGATCGTTTTACAAGAAAAGATAAAGAAAAATCCGCTGAATATTGGGAAGAATATTGGGGAATTTGGCAAGAGATTTTAGATGAAATGGTAGCACATAATAAGGTTTTTGAAATAAATTTGAATAGCCAGCCCTCCAGAAAGCTCCTAGAAATGGCTGTCAAAGGTGGGGTTAAATTTTGTCTAAATTTTGATGCCCATGATTTCAATCAGTTTAAGTCGGAGGGTACAGAAGTGCATGGTGAAAAAAAGAAGTGGGCGGCTGGTGAAGCCGACAACGATGAAATAGAGATTCTAAGAAAATACAAAATAGAGCGGCTTACAAGTGGACCAGGAGTAAGAGTAATTGCTCGTCTGGTGAGATATTTAGGAAAGCTTGAATCACTTGGCGTTACTCCTGATCGAATCATCAATTCATCTCCAGAAAATCTAGTAAAATTTCTCATAGAAGACAGAGGGAAAGAAACTAGCAATTTACAATTTATAAAAAAGAAGTTAAAGATATAGTTTAAATAAGAAAAACTTACTATTAATCAATAGAATTATGAACAGAGATATACCCCCTTCAGGAGATGATTCTGAAAATCAAGGAGAGACAGAATCAAGTTTTGAAGCATATGCTGCCACCGAGGCAGTAGATGGTATGGAAGAAAGAACAAAAAAAACAGAGAATGGCCAACCTCTTAAGAGAGAAGTTGCTGACGCTAATGGAAACACAGTATATCGAGAATCACGCTGGTATCAAGAAGGTCAAGATCCTTCAGCGGACACTATTGCTGGTCACCGACAACAATTTTTTGAATATGATGACCAGGGAAGGCAAGTTGAAGAATTAGGTCAAACTCTCTCGACTCAAGAAGGTGACCCAAAACATGAAAATCAATGGCGAGTTTCTTCTGAATATGGTGAAGGAGGAGAAAAGACACAAACTGGTATGATAGAATCAGGGGTAGATGCTGGTCATTCTTGGAAAATGGAAAGGAAAGTTAAAGAAGATTTTGGTGATGGCCGAAGAATTCTCATCGAGACAAATGAAATTTTGGAACAAGGGAAAAATCCAGAAAAAGCGGAAGCGGGTCCTGTCTCAGAAAAATTGAAATTCTTTGACGGTAGCAAGTGGGTGGGTGATAAAGTTACAAATATGCAGACAGGAGAAGTGAGTGAATTCCTAGCCTCGGGCGTTGAAAAATTACCTAACTGGAGTAAATAAGAAACATGAAAAAAATAAAAGTACTACTAGTTGCTTCTGAACTTACACCATTCGCTAAAGTTGGGGGACTAGCTGATGTTGTTGGAGCACTACCAAAGGGATTAAAGGAGTTGGGAATTGACGCTAGAATCGTAATACCAAAATATGGCGTTATTGATGAAGAAAAATATGAGCTCAAAAAAATCGTTGAAGAAATTGAAGTACCATTCAAAAATAATAAAGAGAAAATTGCAATATGGAAAGCACCGCTCCCTGGTAGCTCTGTTCCAGTATATCTTATTGATCACCCGGAGTATTTAGGCGAAAATGATATTTATTATGGAGACGTAGGCGGAAATTTTGCCAAAGAGACAAGGCGTTTCACTTTTTTTGCTCGATCAGTTCTAGAAATATTTGAGCCGTTAAAATGGACTCCTGAAATCATCCACTGCCATGATTGGCATGCCAGCATACTAATCCCCCTCATGAAGATTCTCCACAGCAAGGAGGGAGATTACAAAGACTTCCCTACTCTATTAACTATCCATAATCTAGCCTTTCAAGGAAAATACCCACCAGAAAAAGTTTTCGAGAGTCTAGAAGTTTCAGAAGAAGATTGGCCAACACTAAAAGAACGCTTTGGAAAAAATAAAGATATCAACTATCTCCAACAGGCAATATTAAATACCGATATTATTAATACTGTTAGCCCAACATACGCCAAAGAAATACTTACAGAAGAGTTTGGTGAAGGTATGGAAGAAACGCTAGAAAAAAGAAAGGATAATTTACATGGAATTCTAAATGGTATTGATCGCGATCGTTTTAATCCTGAAACAGATACACAAATTGATGTAAATTTTTCTTTAAAAGAAATTGATAATAAGTATGAAAATAAAATACACCTTCAAAAAGAAGTTGGTTTACCCGAAGACAAAGATGTTCCAGTAATTAGTATGGTTTCTCGTCTTACTGACCAAAAAGGATTAGATTTGATTCTTGAAATAATTGATGAGCTCGCTTCAAAAGATGTACAAATGATCTTTCTTGGTACGGGAGATGAATCACTAGAAATAAAATTGAAGGAAGCATCGGAAAAACATCCCACAAAAATTGCTGCTAGAATAGAATTTGATGCTACTCTTGCTCAAAAAATTTATGCCAGTTCCGACCTCTTCTTTATGCCTTCTCGCTTTGAACCATGTGGGCTTGGCCAAATGATTTCCATGCGATATGGGACAGTCCCAATAGTTCGGGCAACAGGAGGGCTAAAAGATTCAGTGCAGAACTATAATCCCCAATCGGGTACAGGTACAGGATTTGTATTCCAAAACTATAAATCTGATGAATTACTGGCAGTTACAAAGAAATCTCTAAAAATCTATAAAGATAAAGAGTCGTGGAAGAAACTAGTAGAAAATTGTATGAATCAGGATTTTTCATGGGCACAGTCAGCCAAAAAATATATTGAATTATATGAAAAAACATTAACTTCCAAATAAATTATGACAGCTACCACACAAAAACCTGAAATAAGAAAAGATTATATTCAAGATAAGTATGTTATTATTGCACCTCGAAGAGGAAAGCGTCCTCACGATTTTGAGCAAATTGTCAGTAAAGTTTCTAGAGATAAGAAATGCGTATTTTGTCCTGAAAATGTTGAGAAAGATTTGATTATCAGAAAATACAACGGTCAGGGTAAATCATGGAATCTTCTAACAATTAAGAATAAGTTCCCAGCTGTTACTCTCGACAATCCAAAAGCATTTGGTGTCCAAGAAGTTATAATCGAAACGTCAGATCACGCAATCGAGCTTGAAGATCTTCCTGAAAACCATATCAAAGAACTACTAGATGTCTATGCGGAGCGAACCGAAGAGATATCGAAAATCGAAAAGATTGAGTATATACTAATTTTCAAAAATGATGGTGGTAAAGCTGGTCAGTCAATTGCCCATGCTCATTCTCAAGTTTTTGCAACTGCTTTTCTTCCTCCTCATCTAATAGATAAATCCCAGAAAACTCAAAAGTACAAGCTAGAAAATGGAACTTGCGTTTATTGTGATGTTATCGAAAAAGAGAAAAAAGGACCCCGTTTGGTTGTGGAAGATAAGCATGTTATTGCCTTCACACCATACGCTTCAATCCATAATTATGAAATATGGATAATGCCAAAGAGACATCTAGATAATATGACAGTATTGAATAATACAGAAAGAATTTCATTTGCAAAAATTCTAAAAAAGATTTTACTTAAAGTTGAAGAACTAGGTCTCCCATACAATTACTATTTCCATCAAGTTATCAACGATGAAGATCAACACCTATACATGAAAATAACTCCTAGAGGTTCAGTATGGGCTGGAGTGGAAATTGGTTCCGGAGTAATAATTAATTCCGTTTCACCAGAAGATGCCGCAGAATTTTATCGGGAGTAATACATCTTAAACTTAAAACCCCTCGTTGATACGAGGGGTTTTTGTATTCCATAACTAACTAAGTAGTTGTCTTTCTCTTAATTCTGCGATCAATGCATGGTAATATGAGGGGTGTTCCTGCCAATCAGACTCAGTGCTTCTATTAGCCTGTGTTAATAGTTCCTCATCCCTTGCTTTTAATACCAGCTCTCTTCTTATCTCAATATTCGGATGGTACAATGATTATTTATCACTCCCAGCAAGACTGGCAAGAAAATTCAGCATTTGCGTCATATTATTAACATCTAGATGTTGGTCAAAATTAGGCCCACCCTCTTGTCCTGAATCATCATCAGATGGAAATTTTACTATTTCCCCCATCTTACTTTATTTCAATAAATTTTTTCTTCCCAACCTGCACGAGTGCTCCCTTTTTTACCTTCACTTTTTCTTTCCAATCATTCCTTACTTCACTGTCTATTCTTACACCGCCCTGTTCTACTAAACGACGTGCCTCACTCTTACTTGAAGCCATTTTCAAATCTACTAATAAATCTGGGATTAAGTAGTTTCCTTCTTTTATTTCAATTTTAGGTATGTCTGACGGTTTTTGTTTATTTTTAAATATATTTTCAAATTCTTTCTCCGCATTTAGTGCATCTTTTTCAGAATAATATATTTTAACGATTTCTCTAGCCAATCTTTGCTTGGCTTCCTTAGGATTCATACCACCTTTTAATTCTTTTTCTATGTCACCAATCTCTTTCATTGATAATCTTGTCACAGAAACAAAATATGACATTATTAATTCATCTGGGATAGACATTATCTTGCCGTATTGTTCGTTTACTGGTTCTGTAAGCCCAATGTAGTTACCAAGGCTTTGGCTCATCTTTCTTTTCCCGTCGGTTCCTACCAAAAGAGGCATCATCATCAAATCTTGAGGAGCTTGACCTACTCCTTCCTGTAATGGACGCGCTTGCAACTCATTGAACTTTTGATCAGTACCTATAACTGTAACATCCGATTCTAGCATAACAGAATCATACCCTTGTAAAATAGGATAGATTGGTTCATGATAGCCAATTTCCTTTCCTTCTTTTATGCGTTTTTTAAACATATCTCTTTCTAACATTCTAGCAACAGTAAATTTGGAAACTAGGTGAATCAAATCCTCTGCTGACATTTTATCTCCCCATTCTCCGTTGTAGCGAACCTCGACTTTATCTATATCTAAAATCTTACCAAGTTGCTTTATATAATTTTTTCCCGTCTTCATCGTCTCTTCTTTGGTTCTTAGCGTCCTTGATTCTTTCTGGTCGGTAGGATCTCCAAAACGAGCTGTAAAATCACCAATCAAAAAAACTACTACATGCCCAAGTTCTTGGAACTGTCTTAGTTTTTCATAAACCACAGCATATCCTAAATGTAAATCTGCGGTTGTTGGATCCACACCGTGTTTCACTCTCAATTTCTTCCCACTATCTAGCTTCTTTTCCAAATCCTTTACTACTACTATTTCATCCACACCACGGGTTAATAATTCTTGTTGGGACTCCTTTTTATTCATTTTTACTGCATAAAATGACTTAGATATTCAAATTATACCTCAGTCCTGATATAATAGAAAGAGAATAAATAAAGGTAATGAAACAAAAAACATATATTGGAATTGATATGGGCGGCACCACCTTAGAGGGTGGGCTTGTTTCGTCTAAAGGAAGGGTTTTACAAACTTTTACTACGTTAGTCCCAACTCGATATCGAAAACGCTTAATTATCCAACAGGTTGTTGAAAACGTTCGTGAGCTACTACAAGCGTCCAAGGAATGTGCCGGCATTGGCCTTGGATGGCCCGCTGCTGTAAATATTCCTGTAAAAGGATACTTAGTCAAAAACAGACTAGAGAAGACCTTTGGCCTCCCAGTTTTCCTTGATAATGATGCGAATTGTTTCACATTAGCTGAAGCTTTGGTAGGAAAAGGAAAACGCCACTCTATAGTAGCTGGCGTTACATTAGGAACAGGCATTGGCGGAGGTTTAGTTATTGATCAGAAAATCTACCACGGAAGAGGAGAAGCGCCAGAGATTGGTCATACTACTCTAGATTATAATGGCCCGCAATGTCCGTGTGGAAACTCTGGTTGTTTTGAAGAATATGTTGGAAAAAAAGGAATTGCTTGGCTAGTAAGAAAATATAATCTCCCAACCACAGATGGTTATGGGCTATATATGTTAGCCATGAAGGGTAATATCAAAGCTCTACGTGCTTGGCGTGAAATGGGGAAATATTTAGGTATTGGATTAGTTAATGTTATTAATGTTTACGACCCAGATATTATTATTTTAGGAGGGAAAATAAGTAGGGCTTGGAAATTCTTCTCATTATCAATGCGCAAGGAGATGTTAAGGAGATCGCTAATAAAACCTTGCCCTATAAGGATCTCTTCACTAAAAAATAGCGCAATAATTGGTTCCGCAATGCTTGCAAAACAAACTTTGACAAAGCGGTAAACTTTGAGTTATCATTGCTTTTCATAGAAATTAATATTCATTAAATGCCTATCCCACAATTATCAAAAAGCCACCAACGTTCTTGGAAGAGCCACCCCGTTGGGTCGCCATCAACAAGAAAGAAGAAGAAGCCAAGAGGAAAGGCTTTTTATTTTAAGATAGTTGGAATCTTGTTTTCAATAGGAATAATTTTTGTAGTAGGAGTTTTTGCCTGGATATCGAGAGACCTCCCAGACCCAGATAGAATCCAAGATAGAAATATTGCACAAAGTACTCAGATTTTTGACCGCTCTGGTAACAATCTATTATATGAAATATATGGTGACGAAAAAAGAACCCTTGTTAGTCTCGAGGATATTCCTGACTTTTTGGAACAAGCAACAATATCAATAGAAGACAAAAATTTTTACAAACATGGTGGTGTAAGTGTGTGGGGGATTTTCCGCTCTCTTATCACCAATGTATTAAGAGGAGAGAAAGCGGGCGGTTCAACCATGACTCAGCAGTTCATAAAAAATGCAATTTTAACCTCAGAAAAAAAATATACTCGCAAAATAAAAGAGGTTATATTAGCATATCAATTAGAAAAGAAATTTTCAAAAGATGAAATTTTGAGAATGTATTTGAATGAAATACCTTACGGATCAACTGCGTATGGAGTCCAGGCAGCAAGCCAAAGATATTTTGGAAAGAATGTCCAAGATATCAATTTAGCCGAAGCAACAATCCTAGCTGCACTCCCGCAAGCCCCTACTCGCTACTCACCATTTGGCTCAAATAAGGACCTTTTAATTGGTCGTCAACAATATATTTTAGATGTTATGGTAGAACAGGGTTATATTTCAGAAGCTGAAGCTGAAGAAGCAAAAACTACTGAACTTGAATTTACCACCCAATTCACTGATATTGAAGCCCCCCATTTTGTAATGTATGTAAAAGAATTACTTACAGATAAATATGGTGAAAGAGTTGTGGAAGAAGGTGGTTTAAAAGTCATCACAACACTTGATTATGATAAACAAAAAATTGCTGAAGAAATAATTGCAGAACAAGTACCAAAAAATGAAAGTCGATATAATGCTGAAAATGCATCCTTAGTCGCAATAGATACAAAGACCGGCCAAATTCTTACGATGGTCGGCTCGCGTAATTATTTTGATGACGAAATCGACGGTCAAGTTAATGTTTCCATTCGTGATCGCCAACCCGGGTCTTCTTTCAAGCCAATGGCTTATGTTACAGCTTTTGAAAAGGGATTCAGCCCAGACACCATGTTGTTTGATTTAAAAACTGATTTTGGGGACTATTCACCATCAAATTATGATGGGGCGGAACGTGGGCCACTTTCAATGAGAACCGCACTGGCAGGATCTCTTAATATCCCAGCTGTAAAGACATTGTATTTAGCTGGAGTTAGTAACGTGCTCGAAACAGCACATGAATTAGGATATACCACACTAAATGACCCTGATCGATATGGCCTTTCTTTAGTATTAGGGGGAGGAGAAGTTAAATTGTTAGAACATGTTGCTGCATATGCAGTACTCGCACGGGAAGGCATACGTCATCCTAGCACCCCTATTTTGAAAGTTGAGGATAAAGAAGGAAAAGTGTTAGAAGAATATAAAGAATCAAAAGGATTAGAAGTGATTGATAAAACGTCAGTACAAGAGCTAAATAGCATCCTCACAGATAATAGTGCCCGTGCATATGCTTTTGGTGCGTCAAACAACCTTACTCTCCCTGATAGACCCGTGGCAGCTAAAACGGGAACTACAAATGATTATCGAGATGCATGGACAATGGGTTATACCCCATCAATTGCTGCTGGTGTTTGGGTTGGTAATAATGATAACTCAGAAATGTCTCGTGGTGCGGCAGGCGCAGTTGTGGCAGCTCCAATCTGGAATGAATTTATGAAAAGATCCCTTACAGGAACACCTGTTGAAACATTTCATTCTCCTCCTGAAAATAAATCTGAAAAACCAATATTAAAAGGAGAAATCGATTCTATCACAAAAAGAGTTGTAGATATATTTTCTAAAAAAATTATCCCTGAGAGTTGTCTAGATTCCTACCCAGAAAAATATATTATAGAGGCAGATTACAAAGAAACCCATACTATTCTTCATTTCGTTGATAAATATGATCCACAAGGTTCGGCCCCCGAAAATCCTGCAAATGACCCACAATACAGTAAATGGGAAGCTCCTGTTCGTGCGTGGGCTGAAAAAAATGGATATATTTTCCCAGGACAAGAAGTATATGAAGATTGTGATTCTAGACCAACAAGCGACCAGCCAACAATAACTATTAAAAAACCTACAAACGATGCTGAGTTAGATGAGGATTCATTTAATATATCAATCAAATCTTCCGCTAGTGGAAACCATCGCTTAGTAAAAGTAGATTATTTTATTGACAAAACCCTTGTAGAATCAGTAACAAAAAATCCATTTCAAACATCCTATTCTCCATTCAATCTAACAAATGGTGCCCACACCCTTACTGTAATTTCATATGATGAGGTTTCAAATTTTTCACAAGATAGTGTTAGTTTCACTTATAACTCTAGCCAATCGGCAACTGTATATTTTGTTTCACCGGACCCGTCTAGTTTATTTAATGAAGAAGATTTTCCTATTTCTATTAATAGTTACTCTTATAGTCCTGAGGGTGTAGAAAAAATTAGTTTATACTATTCTAGTACTTCATCTTCACCTATATTAATTAATTCCACATCAAACCTACAAGAAAACACAAACACAATAATTTGGGAAGAATATCCTGGTGTGGGAAATTACAGCCTTTATTTATCCGTCACAACTCGAGATAATAAAAAGAAGGAGAGTGAACTCCTACCTTTGATTATTGAATAACTAATTATCTCATTTGGAAGCGTAGTCTTTTTACTACATTTCTTTTTAGTTTCTTTTCTAAATTTACTAAAATTTCCTCTTCTCTTTTTTTAAGTTCGGAAAGATATTCATCACTATTTACCTCCACCACAAGTATCTTTTCTTCAACATTAATTGGAACAATTGAATATCTAGAATTAACTCCAAACATTTTTACAAATATTTTTTTTACTTCATGTTTAATACGCAAGGAACTTATTTTTTTCTGTATTCCTGCTCTTACTAAAGAATCTTCTAATAGGTTTTCTATTACTCTCATTTTCTATTATTGTTTAATAGGCATAATTATGTAAGTATAGTTTGCGTCTTTTTCAGATCTTAGAACACCTGGATTTGTGTTATTTATTATTTCAAGCACTACTTTTTCTGAATTAATATTTTGAAGACCATCCAACAAATAACGATGGTTAAAAACTATTTCATTATCTTCCCCTTCTACATCAACTTTGAGGCGAGAAATATTTTCTCCTAACTGAGAATTAACAGCAGAAACAATTAATTCTTTTTTATCAGCCACAACTTTTATATTAACATCATTAATCCCACTTTTAGAAAATAAGCTTGTTGTTTTTATTACCTTCAGTAAATCTTCTTTATTAGCAATAACCCCTGTCTTTTTTTCTTTTGGGATTATTTGTTGGTAATCAGGATAATTTCCTTCAATTGCTCTAGAAATTATTTCAACATCGTCTAAGCAAAAAAGTACTTGGTTTTCTGCTATATACATCTCCACCTCATCAGACTCTACCATCCCCATAATTCTTACTAATTCCTGAAGGGTTCTTGATGGTAAAATACTTTCAACATCTTCCACTTCTTTTGCATTAATTTCTATTATTTTTTCAGCCAATCTATAACTATCCGTTGCAACAAATCTAGCCTTATTCCCTTCTATTTTAATCAAAACACCGCTTATTTCCGGCCTTGTCTCATCATATGCAGCAGCAAATAAAGTCTCTCTAATTACACTTTTTAAATCATCTGTTTTAATTACTATTTTATTATTTTTTTCTAGGGTTGGTATAAGTGGATAATCTTCTGCAGACATCCCTTGAATTGTTGTTTCTTGATCAGTACAACTAATATATATTTTTTTGTCCGTTTCTTCTATATATATTTTTTCATTTGGCAAAAGACTGATGTAGTCAGAAAAAAGTTTTGCAGGAAGAGTAATTTTTCCTTCTTTTTCTACCTTACCTCTAATCTTACAACTAATACCCATTTCTAAGTTTGTTGTAGAAAGTTGGATTTCCCCACCAATAATATTTACGAGAATATTATCCAAAATTGGTAGCGTTGTGTTTTTGCCAGCTAGGTGGCTAACAACACTTAATCCCCTATTTAAATTTTCTTGAGTACAATATAGTTTCATAGTATTTTTATTAAGTAGTAGTAGTAATAATGTTAATAAGTGGATAAGAATCCTTTTTTCTTTGTTTTTCTTTTATATTTCTATTGTTTTATTAACATTCATGTTTGGAAAAGTAATGGAATGTTTTGTGGAAATAATATCTATATTTATTTTTTTAATTTTTATACAGTTTATTAACAACCTTTTCCCACAACCTTTTCCACTAAAAAATAATTTAATTATTGTAGAGTCTTTGTAAAATAAGATCTATTTCTTGTTTCATTTTTTCATTTTCTTCAACTTCTTTTGTTATTTTACCATATGCGTGCATGGCGGTTGTGTGATCTCTCCCACCAACCTCTTGACCAATACTAGGGTAGGAGCTTTTTATTTCTTCCCTCATTAAAAACATTGAAATTTGTCTTGGGACCACCAATTCCTTTTTCCTACTTCCCCCGGTTAAGTCTTTTATATTAATTTCATAAAATTCTGCTACGGTAGAAATAACTTGTTTTGGAGTTAAGGCCCCTTTTCTTGGGATACTAGAAAGTGCTAATAAAACCCCTTTGGTAGATTCTATTGTTGGGGTGCTATTATTTAGTTGATGGTGGGCAATAACACGATTTAACGCCCCCTCAAGCTCTCTTACGTTGTTTTGGACAGATGATGCTATTGAGGAGATAATTTCATTGTCTAGTGAATACCCTTTTTCTCTACACTTTGTTTCTAAAATTGCAGCCCTAGTTTCTAGGTCTGGGCTAGAAATATCAGCTATCATCCCCCATTCGAAGCGAGAAACCAACCTTTTTTCTAAAGCAGGTATTGCTTTTGGTGGTCGATCAGAACTTATTACTATTTGTTTCCTCGCTTGGTGAAGAGCATTGAAAGTATGAAAAAACTCTTCCTGTGTACGCTCTTTAGTTGCTAAGAATTGTATATCATCAATTAAAAGTACATCAATTGAGCGGTAAAGATCTTTAAACTTTTCTGTTTTTCCATTACTTACCGCCTGTATAAAATCATTTGTAAAAGTTTCACATGTAACATAAACAACCTTCTTGTTATTGTAAATTTCCATAGTCTTATTACCAATTGCTTGTAATAAATGAGTTTTCCCCAAACCCACACCACCATAAATAAAAAGAGGATTATAAATAATCCCAGGTTTTTCTGCTGTGGCAATACAAGCAGCTTTTGCTAAATCATTCCCCTTACCCACAACAAAACTATCAAAAGTATATAAAGGATTAAGTCCACCAGCCGTTTCTCGCTTTATTTTTTTCTTTAAAGAGTCTACTTTTTTTTCTTCCTTCGGGGTTGGGGATATGGAAATTGGTGTATTAGAATTCTTTGATAATTCAACTTTGTATGTAATATCATTAATTTTGTCGTCGGAAACATTTTGGAGGGCCTGAGCAATGGTTTTGTGGTATTTGTTTTCAAACCAAGTTTTTGTAAATGTATTTGGAACAGCAATAATAACTTTTTTATCATCAAACTCAGAAACAAAAGTATTATTAAACCATGTCGTAAAATTTGCCTTACTTAGGGATAGTTCTAGCTCGCCTAGGACTGCCTGCCAAAGCTGCTCCTTTGTCATGTAAGTGTGAAGATAATTACTAAATTAGACTATTACTGACTATACCACAAAATGAAAAAGACAAGAATGATCTAAATAGAGACTCTTTGTTTATAATCTGTGGAAAGAATGAGGATAAGATTTATAGGGCGTTGACCACCCTCTTTCCGTCTGTTAGACTACATATACTTAATAAAAAGTAACTGAAAAATTACTAAAGAAAAGATGCCCAAAAGAACATACCAACCTAAAAAAAGAAAAAGAAAAAAAACTCATGGATTTCGTGAGAGAATGAGCAGCCCAACTGGGAAGAAGGTTATAAAAAGAAGAAGAACTAAGAAAAGGAGCAAGCTGTCCGTCTAAATTTATTGAAAAATGCTCCCCAAAGAATACCGTCTTACAAATGAAGTAGATTTTAAAAAGGTATATGGAAAAAAAAATTCCATATTTTTACCCTCACTTTCTCTTCGGTACCTCCAAAGAGAAAAAAGAGAAAAAAGTAGATTTGGGTTTGTGATATCAGGAAAGATATATAAAAATAGTGTGGATAGAAATCTCTTAAAAAGAAGAATGAGGGCTATAATAAAGAAAAATCTCCCCCACATTCTACCTGGGTTTGATTATATTATTTCTGCAAGATCAGGAATAAAAAATAAATCATATCAAGAAATTGAAAAAGAGATGGAAAAATTATTCAAAAAAGCTCAGCTTTATGTTGGAGAATAAAAATAATACAACATTTATTAAACCACGAAGAAGTGTTTTGATGTTGATTAGATTATACCAAAAAACACTTTCTCCTGATCACGGACTATTATCATATAAAAACCCACATGGATATTGTAAACATTACCCTAGTTGTTCAGAATATGCATACCAGGCAGTAGAAGCATATGGGGTTGTAAAAGGTGGGGTAAAGGCAACAAAACGAGTCTTAAAATGCAATCCTTTTAGTCAAGGAGGTTACGACCCAATTAAATTAACAAAATAATTAATACTAAATTATGGTAGATTTTTTTTATACCGTTCTCTACGAACCACTCTTCAATGCGTTAATATATATTTATGATGTTTCACCTTGGAAGGACCTTGGTGTAGCAATAATTATCCTTACTTTACTGATAAAATTGGTATTATATTTGCCTTCTCGTTCTTCAATAAAATCTCAAAAAGTACTACAAGAAACTCAGCCAAAATTAGATGCAATAAAGAAGAAATACAAAGATAATAGAGAGGAAATGGGGAAGCAATTAATGAGCTTTTATAAGGAAAATAAGGTAAATCCGTTCTCTTCTTGTCTCCCCTTGTTAATACAACTACCAATATTAATTGCTCTGTATAGGGTGTTTTTTGGGGGGTTGACCACTGACCCAGATACTGAAATTTTGGTAGCGGATCAGGTAGGACATTTATATGGAAATTTGAAGGATATATATGCAACAACTCCACTAAATTCCATGTTCTTGGGGTTTGTTGATTTAGCAAAAAAAGGAAATTATGTATTAGCCTTTATTGCTGGTGGCCTTCAATTTCTACAAGGGAGGATGATGATGCGCAGAAAACCCGCAATCAACACCGGAGGAAGTAAAGATGAAGGGAAAGCGGCATCAATTAATCGTCAGATGATGTATTTCATGCCAGTAATAACAGTAATATTTGGCATCCAATTTCCAGCAGGTCTTACTCTATATTGGGCCACCTCAACACTATTCCAAGTCGGCCAACAATATTTCATGTTTAAAGATAAAAAAACTAAAACAGAACTGCCAGAAGTTATTGACCAAAAATAGTTATGCAGATTTCTGCAAAAAAACTTCTTCACTTACCTGTATTTACAAACTCAGGTGATGAGCTTGGGAAGATTTCTGATTATAGTATTAATATCGACACGCAAGAAGTTGAAAAATACTATGTGAGAAGCAGTCATATAATTGAGGAAATCTTTACCAAAGAATTAATTATAAGTAAGAAACAAATTGTTTCAATCACCGATGAAAAGATGATTGTTGAAGATTTGGTTGGTGAAGAAAAAGAAAAGATGTTTGAAAGAAATGAACTAAAGAAAAATAAAGCGGCCCCACCTGTTTCTTTGTAAGAATCTAAATGTCCCTCCCCTATTTTGTAAGAGAGGGATATTTTGTTTTGGAAATGGGAGGAAAAAAATAGATAATAAGAAGTAACATATTATTTCAGATATTGTATACGCACACATATAATAACTAATGTGGGTAGATATTATTGTTGATTTCATCTGGAGCTTGGCGGTCTATAAATAACACATATTTAGGGTAGAATACTATGGTGATTAAAAAGAAAAGGGGAAAATATGCTACTAGAACATAAAAAGATATTAATTGTCAATATGGCTTGTATTTTAGTCCTATTTTTATTAAACTAAAGATATATTAGCAAAAAAACATGGAAGACAACCAACAAGAAAAATTTCATTTGAGGAGCGATCTACTATTAGTGGTGGTGATTACCTTTGTTTTATCGGCTGTACTAGTAGGCCTAGTACTTGTGGATAATCAGAGCGGTGTAATAACCGATTTGGCAAAGGAAATTTCAAGTGCTCTGATAAAATAATTGTGCGACGCTTATATTTAGCTCTATTTAGGTAAATCGGATCTAAAGTACTAAGCCCCTGTAGTTTAATGGATAGAACAAAAGACTCCTAAGCTTTAGATGTAGGTTCGATTCCTACCGGGGGCACCAATATTGCCTTTTGAGGAATAATTGAAAAATCCTTACTTTCTGGGTAACTCAGAATTCTTGGGCCAGTAGCTCAGTTGGCTAGAGCGCTGCATTCGCATTGCAGAGGTCAGGGGTTCGACTCCCCTCTGGTCCACCATATTTACAACAAATGTTCCATATGGAACACATAAATACGTGTTAAATAGCTAATAAAGGGGGCAAAATGAACACAATTCAAACATGGGGTGATACTGTGTCTTCGTCATTCCAGGATTTATGGGTGAGATTTATAGATTTTCTTCCCAGCCTGGTAGGGGCACTTTTAGTAATAATCATTGGATGGATGATTGCATCGGCTTTAGGTAAGCTTGTTGCAAAGCTGCTAAAAAAGCTTTGGCTTGATAAAGCCTTGAAGAAGATCAGAATTGGGGAGGTCTTTGAAAAAGCAGGAGTTCCCTTCAATATATCTAATTCTCTTGGTTTCCTAGTAAAGTGGTTCCTGATAATTGTATTTATGCTAGCGGCAGCAGATATTCTGAGACTTACTCAAGTTACCGAATTTCTTAACCGAGTATTACTGTATATACCAAACGTTGTTATTGCTGTGGTTATTATGCTTGTCGGTGTGCTGTTTGCAAATTTCCTCGCTCAAATAATTGAGCATGGTGTAAAAGCAGCAAGATTGGAAGCTGGTCACTTTTTAGCTGGGATAGCTAAATGGGCAATTATCATTTTCGCTACATTGGCAGCTTTAGTACAACTTGGCATTGCTTCATCATTGCTACAAATCTTGTTTACTGGACTTATCGCAATGCTTGCAATTGCCGGTGGTCTCGCATTTGGACTTGGAGGAAGACAACATGCAGAGAAGGTACTTTCGAATCTTGAGAAAGATCTAAAAAGGAAGAGCGAAGAGCCTAGAGACTAGACATAATAAATCAATCATAATATAATTTGCTTACTTTCAGCGTGGGGATATAGCTCAGTTGGTTAGAGCGCCTGCATGGCATGCAGGAGGTCGCGGGTTCGAATCCCACTATCTCCACCAAGCAAATTAAAAAAACCGCTAGAAATAGCGGTTTTTTGGCACATTGTTCTATGTGGAACAATTCAATTCGATTTCCTTTATACTTTCTCAGCAGAAAGCCAAGCCAACTCATAAAATGACTGGAATGACTTAAAAACATCCTTACTTTCCATTAGAACAGAGAAATTGTTTTCAAGGGAAACAAGGAAAACACTATTGTTTGTGATATCAATATCCATCGAGTAATCGAAGTATTCAGGCAGAATTCTAATTTGCCTTCGCTGCGTATGAAACTTATTAGCATATTCAATATCCTCTGGGCGCCTTGTTACCAACTCTCTCGTTTTAAATTCAGGGTTCTTGTTACTGATATTATTAAAGTCTGGTAGAAGCTCAGGATACTCGCCGTTCAATCTACTAATTGACGTAATAAAATCGACCCTATTGTTCGTGAAAATATTATTGAGCCAAATATGCTCAATATTTCTCTTACCTTCATAAAACCTTATATGCGGCTTGCCCTCTTTAATATTATGGATTGAGTTTAATTCAGGTAAAATACGCTCAATTGCTTTCTGACGCTCCTTAAGAGCGACAAGAAGGTTATCAGGGTCTTCAGCAACATATTGAGTACTATTTCCTTTCGGGATATTGCTTACCAAGCCTTTATCAATCAATGATTCTAGCACTAAATAGACGGTTGGTCGTTTTAGCGTCGATTTTTTGGCAATATTAAGTACAGTCTCTTTTCCCAGTTCCAGGGTTGAGAGATATACTTTTGCCTCTTTGGTTGATAAACCAAACTGTTGGAGTGATGTTTCTAGATTCATGGGATATATTGTTCTATATGGAACAATATAAGATTATCATATAATAGAAATAGTGTCAATAAAACTGACAACAATATTCAAGACCAGAGAAGTATGCATATAAACAAGCAGTATACTATAATAAGTCTATGTCATTACTCTTGACAAAATGATGGATATGATATATGATGGCTGGTTATGATATGAAGTGCAAGAGAAAGTGAAGCTCGTTGACAACCCAAAGGAGAGAGAAATGAAAAAGGAAAACATGATTGTTGTGCTGCTGGTTTGCTTCTTATGTGCTTTCTCGAACATCTGCTTCGGAGACGAACAGAAGTCAGCGGTTAATGGCTTCCGTACAGACATTACTGGTGATGAAATGTTGGTGTGGCTGGCCCAACAATCTGAACAAAAACCAACGTGGTCGTTGCTCGCTTCAACAAGCGGAAGGTTTGAGCTTGATCTAGGTAAATTCAAACAAGTTGGTTCGTGGGGGCTGCAGTTTCTACTTTGTGCTGATGGACATGTGGATTCAACTGGATTCCAGATTGATAACATATTTCCTCAGTTCAACGCACTATTACTCCCAAGGCCTGGTATTGATTCTGTTCATGCAGAAACTTGGATGATTAGTAGTTTCCCTCTCCACGGCAGTGAAGAGAATGCTCACGTTTGGTACGCCAAGCAACTAGGTTCGAATCGTGTGAAAAATAGTTCGCTTTTTGTAGGAGGACAATTCGACGGTACTATTGGATCCAAGATGAAGTCAGAATTGTTTGCGGGTCCTTTAGTTGAATTTGAAATGACAGAGACGCTCTTTGTGGGTGGGACCATTCAATGGCCACTCAACGATAATAATGGAATCCTTACTTCTAGGATCCAATTAACTTCGATGCTGGTTTTCTAAAACTGGCTAGGGTGCTGATGAATACCATCAGCACCCTATTTTTATTTCTATTATTGTTAGCCTTGACCATACTAAACAACTTTGCTATTCTTCCCCAGCTTCTATTATTCGGACGGAAGCTATTGTTCTTTCACGGAGGAAGATAAAGATGTTGATTCTTAGCAGGAAAAGGAATGAGAAGATTAAGATTGGTGATGATACTGAAATCACTGTCGTTGACATCCGAGGTGATCAGGTGCAGATTGGTATTGATGCACCCCGCAGTGTCCCGGTTCACCGGCATGAGATCTATGAAGAAATCAAGGCTGGTGAGAAGTCACCGCGCAAGAAAAAGTAAGATCACATCTATTTAGATTCACCTCTCGCCCCATCTTTGTTGATCGGGGCATTTTTTATTTTTTTTCTAAAATTTTCCGCTGCAGAAATAAATACAAAAAATAAACCCCGCCTTTGGCAGGGTCAACTACCACATACCACACTACTTGCGATGCGGTAGTTGATTTGATAAATATTATCTATTTTGATAGTGTTATGGTTGTCGCACATTTTAGGGAGAGAGAAATGATCGTAAAGATCTGCGTAGGAGAAAGAGGAATAGAAGTAGAAACAAACAGTCAGGTCGTTAACGTGAGTGTCCGCGAAGTTGTCCAGATCGGTAGTAAGAAAACATCTTTCGTGGTGCTCTATAGAGATGTGAAAACAGCTACTGATCCAGAAGGGAGTCATTCCGTTCAAAAGCAGGAAATAACGATCAGCCAAGAGATGAAGATCTCATAACCATGCTCAGGAGGGACGCGAGTGATTGAACTATCAACAGGTGAAGGCAAAAGGGTTGTCATAATCTGTTCCCATGATTTCAGGCTTCAGACGGGTACAAAGGGGCAGGGCCAAGGAGAAGTCCGGGTCGTTCTGGATGAACCAGGCACTGTCACTTTCACCGTCAAGAAGGAAGAAGTCGAAAAACCATCAGTGGAAGCCTAAACAGGTTTCCTCACCCCGTGTTACTGGTTGACTACGGGGATTTTTTATACCAATGTCTTGACAAGAAAATAATAATAGTCTATTATTACTAATACCCCCTGGGGGTATACTAAGTATTATCATATTATGACAAAGTCTGATAGAATACCTAAGAATCAAATACACCTTCGACGTATTATAGGTCAGTTGAAAGGTGTAGAAAAAATGATGAAAGAAAAGCGTAATTGTAGTGATATAATAACGCAACTAATGGCCGTAAGAGCGTCACTAGAAGTCTTGGGAGTTAATGTTTTACGCAATGAATCTAAGGAATGTTTGGCTGGGGGCGGTAGTATTAAGAAAAAATCAGAAGATTTAGAAAAAATTACATCAAATTTGTTTAAAATAACATAACTTAAGAAAGGAAAAATAGAATGGCCGAAATAGAATTAACAGATCAAAATTTTGAGGAGGAAGTTCTAAAATCAGACCAACCAGTTTTGGTTGATTTTTGGGCAGAATGGTGTGGACCATGCAAAATCATGCTCCCTGTTATAGAGGAATTGGTAAAGGATAATGAAGGAAAATCGGTAAAAATTGCAAAGATGAATATTGATGAAAACCAAACGACTACCCAAAAATATGGAGTAATGAGTATCCCTACGTTTCTCTTTTTTAAAGATGGGGAAGTTGCAAATCAATCTATAGGCGCTCAATCCAAAGATGATCTACAAAAAATAATAGACGAGAACCTCTAATAAATAAATCATAAGCTCATGGCTTCTGTAGAGAAGTATGATTGTATTATAATTGGTGCTGGGGCAGCTGGTCTGACGGCAGCTCTTTATGCAACTCGAAGAACGCTGAAGGTAATAGTAATAACAAAAGATCTTGGTGGCCAGGCTTCTTTGGCTGGAACAGTAGAAAATTATCCAGGGTTAGGGAAGGAAAATGGTCTCGAGATGATGGAGAAATTTAAAAAACAGGCTGAAGATTATGGTGCGGAAATAATATTCAAAGAAGTAGAAGAGATTGAAAAGACTAAAGATCAGTTTACAGTAAAAACAAGAGAAGAAGAATTTATAGGAAAAACAATTATATTAGCATTTGGGCTCACACCAAAGGATTTGGGTGTGCCAGGTGAAAGTGAATTAAAAAATAAAGGAGTTTCATATTGTGCGACTTGTGATGGCCCATTATTTAAGGGGAAGACCGTAGCAGTGGTTGGCGGTGGTAGTTCAGCATTAGATGCTGCTGAGCTGCTTACAAAGATTGCTAAAAAAGTGTATATAATTCATAGGAAGGATGCTTTTACTGGGGAGAATGTTGTGATAAACAAACTAAAAGAAAGTGCTAATATCGAAATACTATTAAACACGGAGATTACTGAAATCAAAGGAGATAAGAAAGTAGAATCTATTAACATCACAAATAGTCAGACAAATGAAGAAGATAAAATAGAATGTGATGGGGTGTTTGTAGAGGTTGGTTATATTGCTAAGACTGCTATTGTGAAAGATCTTGTAGAAAGAAACGAACGAAAACAAATTAAAATTAGTCGTGATTGTGAGACGTCTTGCCCAGGAGTATTTGCGGCTGGAGATGTCACAGACATTACATACAAGCAAATAGTAATTTCCGCAGGGGAAGGGGCAAAAGCAGCACTACAGGCTTATAAATATTTGCAACAAAAAAGTGGTAATCGAGTTGGAGTTGATTGGGGTAAAAGTACCTAAATTAGAAACCAACAATTATTATGTCATTAAATAATTCTATCCCACTTTCATTTCGGGCTGCTGACACGCCCGCTTCTTCGATTCGCAAACTAGCTTCAGTCGCGAACGAGGCAAAGCAAAAAGGAATCAGGGTATACCATCTCAATATTGGTCAGCCTGATTTAAAAACCCCACAGAGATTCTACACAGAAGTGAGGAGATTTTCTGAGAAAACTATAGCTTATGCTCCTTCGGAAGGATATGCTGGCGTGGTAGAAGCATGGAGGGAATATTATCAGCAGTGCAATATCCCTTTTGATAATGAAGATATTATTGTTACTACCGGTGGGAGTGAAGCAATAATATTTTCTTTGATGACCATTGCTGACCCAGGAGATGAAGTGATTATCTTTGAACCGCTCTATACAAACTATATTACTTTTGCCCGTATGGCATCAGTTACAACTGTTCCTATCCAGACATATTTGGAAGAAGATTTTCATCTTCCCCCAAACGAAGTTATTGAGAAAAAGATAACTGAGAAGACAAAGGCGATTATCGTTTGCAATCCCTCAAATCCAACAGGAACTGTTTATTCTAGAGAGGAGCTACAGAGGATTGCAGAACTTGCAAAGAAACACAACTTATTTATCATTGCTGATGAAGTTTATAGAGAAATTGTGTTTGAAAAGAAAGCTATTAGCATGATGGAATTTGAGGACATTCACGATCGTGTCATTGTAGTTGATAGCGTTTCAAAGCGATTCAATATTTGTGGCGCTCGAATAGGTTGTGTTGCTTCAAAGAACAAAAAAGTGATGGAGAATATCTTAAAATTCGCTCAAGGACGTCTATCTTCACCAACACTAGAACAACTGGCAATAATACCGCTCTTAAAAAAACATAGGAGATATACAGATCCTATGGTAAAGGAATACAAAAGACGCAGAGATGCGGCGGTAAGTGTGCTAAAAACAATCCCAGGAGTAGAATTTTTCAAGCCAGAAGGGGCATTCTATTTGATAGCAAAGCTTCCTATCGAAAATGCTGAATATTTTTGTCGATGGCTACTAGAAGAGTTTAACGATAGGAAAGAGACTATTATGTTTGCACCAGCTGAAGGGTTCTATGAAACAGAAGGTGCTGGGAAGAAAGAAATACGCATTGCATTTGTTCTCGGAGTGAAAAAACTCACCCGAGCAATGGAAATTTTAAAAATCGCATTGGAGGAATATAAATAATTATTATTCAAAAAAACAATGGCAAATAAAAATCCTTTCACAAATACACTGGAGCAATTAAAGAAGGCAGCGGATTTAATTAATTTAGATCCAGATACGCATGCTATTTTGAAAGTTCCTTATAGAACATTCCAGTTTTCTATCCCAGTAAAAATGGATGATAACTCTTGGAAAGTATTTGAAGGATACAGGGTGCAGTATAATAATGACCGAGGACCATATAAAGGGGGTATTCGTTTTCATCCCCAAGCAAATATAGATGAAGTAAAGGCATTGGCTGCACTTATGACCTGGAAGACAGCTGTTGTTAATATTCCTCTAGGTGGAGGAAAAGGTGGAATCAAGGTAGACCCAAAAAAACTTTCCGAAGGAGAACTCGAAAGACTATCTAGAGGATATGTTAGGGCTGCCAAAGACTTTATTGGCCCGGATATAGATATTCCTGCACCGGATGTAAATACTAACCCAACTATAATGGGTTGGATGGCTGATGAATATAGTAAATTGGTTGGTCGTCCTACACCAGGAGTTGTCACTGGGAAACCATTGGCGTTAGGAGGATCACAAGGTAGAGAAGCTGCAACGGGATTGGGGGGATTCTATTTACTACAAGAAGTTATAAAAAAGTTAAAGATTAACCCAAAAAAAGCGAGGGTCGTGATACAAGGATTTGGAAATGTGGGGTACCATTTTTCTAGATTTGCTCATAAAGAAGGTTATAAAATAATTGCGGTTTCAGACTCGCGAGGAAATATCTTTGATAAGCGTGGTAGGGGTCTTGATCCTAAACATATTATCAATACTAAGGAAGGAAAAGGGCTGGCTAGTGGATGTTACTGTATAGGAACGGTATGTGATTGTGAAAACTACACAAGGGTATCAGATAAAAAACTATTAGAAATGCCATGTGATATTTTGGTACCGGCTGCTTTAGAAAACCAAATTACTAAGGAAAATGCAGGAAGAATAAAAGCAAAAGTAATATTAGAACTAGCTAATGGTCCCGTGACATCGGAGGCAGATGAAAAACTACATAAAAAAGGCATTGTGGTTGTACCAGATATTCTAGCAAATTCTGGAGGAGTAACTGTTTCTTATTTTGAATGGTTGCAAAATATTAAAAATGAATATTGGACAGAAAAGGAAGTAGATAAGAAACTGAGAGAAATAGTAACAACTGCATTTAATGATGTCTGGAAGAATAAAGAAAAATATGACACTGACCTTAGGATGGCTTCATATGTGGTAGCTATCCAGAGAGTTGCTGAAGCATTGCAAGCAAAAGGATATAAGTAAATCGTTTTCTGATACAGGTAATGATGTTATACTGTCTGTGTAAGGAAAAATTATGGTTGAACCAACTTATCATGAAGAAGAAAAGCTTAAGAAGAAAGGTTATCTTAAAATAGCCGGTCTTGATGAAGCGGGCCGTGGAGCGTGGGCGGGTCCGATTGTAGCGTCTAGTGTTATCTTGAATCCCCGTGTTCGTATTGATGGATTAAGAGATTCTAAAAAACTGACTCCAACTAAACGTAAACAACTATATCTTGAAATAGTAAAAAATGCTTTGAATTGGAGTGTTGGGATTGTGCCAGAGAAAACAATTGACCGAATAGGTATCAACGAAGCAAATGCACTAGCTATGGAGCAGTCGGTAAAAAGACTTCTACTCCAGCCAGATTATTTGTTGATTGATTATTTTCTTTTAGATCATGTTGGGATTGATCATCACGCGATTGTAAAAGGTGATCAAAAAGTCGCTTCGATAGCAGCTGCGTCAATTATTGCAAAAGTAACTCGAGACTACATCATGATAGCAGCACACAAAGATCATCCTGAATACAGTTTTCATACTCACAAAGGGTATGGGACAGATCATCATAAAAAGAAAATCAAACAACATGGTACTAGCAGGATTCACAGAATGTCATTTTCACCAATGAAAGATTTGGTTCAAGAGAATAAATAAAGTATAATAAGTATAGAATAATAATCTTTCTAACATGGACCAAAAAGTAGCAGGAGGAAATGAATTATTAAATCCCGAGGCGATTTTAAATCAAGCTGGTGTTGGCTATGGGAACATAGTAGGAGATTTAGGATGTGGTGGAATGGGTTATTTTACATTGCAAGCTGCTAAAATGGTTGGTGATAAAGGGCAGGTATATGCCGTTGATGTAGTTAAAGCAGTATTGCAAAGTGTTGAAACAAAAGCAAAGTTGGAAGGTCTTTCAAATATCAAAACAGTCTGGTCGAATTTAGAAATTGCAGAGGCTACAAAAATCAATGCTGCGAGTTTGGACTTTGCATTACTAATAAATACGCTATTCCAAACAAAAGAATACGAAGCCATAATAAAAGAAGCAACTCGTCTTTTAAAGAAGGGTGGGAAATTGGTGGTAGTTGATTGGAAAAAAGTTGATACTCCTTTTGGGCCAAAAAAAGAAACCCGAGTCCCAAAAGAAATAATACAAGGTATTGCTGAGAAACTGGGTTATGTTTTAGAAAGATCTCTTGAAACGGGGCCTTATCATTATTGGCTTGAATTCATAAGGAAAAAGTGATATAAAGATAATAGTTATTGGGCGCCCTCTTTTGGGGGCGTTTTGGTTTATGGAAAATTATCGTCAAAATTTAGGGTCAAAAGGGGAAAAGATAGCTGTACAGTATTGTCGTAATGTTGGTTATATGATTATTGGTACACATTATACGTCTCGCTGGGGTGAGATTGATATAATTGCCAAAGACAAAAAAGAAATTGTGTTTATAGAGGTTAAAAGTCGTGCCTCTAAATCATTTGGTTCTCCAGAAGAATCAATCACAAAAGAAAAAATTTCACGATTAATTAAAACAATTGCAATCTTTCTTTCTGATTATCCGAAGATAGTAGAATATAGAATTGATGTAATCTTAGTATTATTTGGAGTAGAGAGGGTATCCCCTTTAGTGGAACATATAAAGAGAATCGAAATATCGGGAGATTTAGATGATGAGAATAGTGACATTGAGATTTGACATTCAGAGAAATGCTGTAGTAAGATATTAAACTGTCTACATAAGACAAGTGTCCCTTAAAAAAGTAAAAAGAGGAGTAAATTTATGGATATGCTAAAACATACCAAACGATCCTCTTTAAGCAAGGTCGTAGGAATCTTTGTGTCAGTTTGCGTGATCAGCCTATTGGTTGTTCCTCAAAGTATGCTGGCAGCTGACCCTACCGTATCAGCACCTACGTTGATATGGCCTGTGTCTGGTGATTCCACACTCCATGAGCAACCGGTGATTACCGGTCTCACAGAAAATAATACTCAGGTCGAAGTATTTATTGATGGCCAGCTAAATGGTATGGCAACAGTCAAAGAGGATGAGAAAGGAACTGCAAGTTTTGCATATGTTCCCTTCCTTCCACTCGAACCTGGAAATCATACTATAGCTGTGACAGCAGTAGATGAGGATTCTAGCACCGCAAGTTTAATGTCAAAAGAGACATCATTCATAGTGGAAGAACCTTATCCAGCACCTACTTTGTTCCAACCAGTTGTAAACAACAAAACGGTTTCAACGAAACCATTTATTACTGGTTTGGCTGTGAATGATTCGTTGGTAAAAGTCTTCATTGATGGAGAACTCAACGGGCAATTCAAGGTTGAGAATCATGAATCTGGCATTGCCAGCTTTGCGTATCAACCATTTTTGGATCTTGATCCAACTACAAAACATTTAGTGCATGTGACTGCTGTTAGTTCTCAAGGAAAAGAAAGCGTCTATTCAAACGCTGTTGGATTCTTTGTAAAAGCTCCGGAAGTATCAACAGAGGAATATACTGATCCCCAGGTTTTGGGAGTTAGTGATACCCATGTTGCTGTCGAAGACACTTCAAACGAAGCGGTAACTGAAAATGAAACCACTTCCGATGAAGAGTCTACCACCAATGAAAATGGTGAAGACGAAGCTACGGAAGATACAACAGATGAAGAAGGTGACGATAAAGACGCTGATGAGAATGAAGATTCAGACGAAGATCAATCTACCCTAGTGTGGTGGGTGATCCTAGCGATTATTGTTATAATAATTGCAGTCAATCTTCGTGGTCGCGGTGATAAAGGCGATCAAGGAGGTCTCAAAGGACTTGGGAAATTAGGCGGACAAGACAATAAATCTTCTGACGATTCGGGACAACAAACCTTGCTAAATAAAGAGAAATCGCAGAATAAAGAAGGTGGCAATAATATGCCATCACCCCCTCCTAGTAAATAGAAGGAAAAAACCGCCCCTAAAAAGGGCGGTTTTTGGTTAACTTGAATTCTCTTCGAGGTCATGTTAAGGTAATAGACTTTGACAATCTGGTCTCTAACTACCTGGGAGGAGGTAGATGATAATGAACGATCTCTCAAGAGTGGTTCTGTTTTCAGGAGGGTCATGCCCTGGACTGGCTAAGGAAATTAGCTCGAATCTGGGCGTTCCCTTGGGTTCAACCAAGATAGAACCGTTCGCAGATGGTGAACCGTTCGCTCAATTGGACGAGAATGTTCGGGGACGACACGTTTTCATCATTCAGTCCACTCACCCACCGGCAGATAACCTAATGCAGCTTCTGGTCATGATCGACGCTGCTAAGCGGGCCTCTGCCGTGGCCGTCACCGCGGTGATGCCCTACTTTGGCTGTGCTCGTCAAGATCGCAAGAAGGAGGGTCGGGTTCCGATCACAGCCAGACTGGTTGCAGATTTACTGCATACTGCTGGTGCAAACCGAGTGGTTGCTGTCGAACTGCATGCAGCTCAGATCCAAGGGTTTTTCAGCGTCCCCTGTGACCATCTGTACATGTATCCAGTCATGGTCCCGGAAATCAAACGCATCATTGACGCAGAGCGTGAGATCCATGGTCTTGACACGCCATTTGCTCTGGTATCTGCAGACGTCAACGGTGGCGGAATGGTTCGGAACTTTCGCAACAAACGCTTCCCAGAAGGACGTGTCGTAATAATCGACAAAAGTCGTACTGGTCATGGTCAATCCAAAGTCAACGAGATCTATGGTCATCCGGAAGGATGTATTTGTGTCGTCTTGGACGACATGATTGACGGTGCTGGTTCGATAATCGGTGCAGCTGATGCCATAATGGCGAAGGGGGCAAAGGTTGTCCATGGGGTTGCTGCTCATCCAGGGTTCTCTGGAACTGCTGTGGACAAGATCCAAGACTCCCAACTGGCATCAGTAGTGGTCGGCGATACTGTTCCCTGCGGGGAGAAACTGGGTGCCGGATCCAAGATCACAGTCTGCTCTTTTGGGGGCATTATTGCTCCTGCTATCGAAGCAATCGCTACTGAGACTTCAGTATCGAATGTCTGCTTCGAGGAGCGTTAGGCTATCTCTCGACCCGGGGTAGCTTTTTTTATTGTCCTGCTTGCATTATTTTTGCATTTTGCTATACTACTATTGACTAGTGTTCTATATGAAGACTAGTTTTATTTATGTTTAATGATAAGGATAAAAGATATGTCATCAGAAATTCAAAAAGCAATAAAACAAATTTGCGACGAAAAAAATATTTCAGAAGAATCTGTGATCGAAACCATAGAGGCTGCTTTAGCAGTGGCTTATCGTAAGGATTTCGGTGAAAAAGATGAAAATATTAAGGTGGAATTTAATCTAGAAACAGCTGCTGCACGTGTTTTTGATTTAAAAGCCGTGGTAGAAGATATGACAGAAGAAGAGGTTGAGAAGGCTAAAGAAGAAGAAAAAGAGAAACGCGAAAAAGCTAAGGAAGAGGGTCGTGAACTCACAAGCGAAGAAAGAGTGGAGTTGTATAATCCAAAAACAGATATAATGATTTCAGAAGCAAGAAAGGTAAAAAAAGATGTTTCTATTGATGATGAGATGAGAACTGAACTATTTCCTCCAGAAGCATATGGGAGAATGGCGGCTCAAACTGCGAAACAGGTTATTATCCAAAAGCTTCGAGAAGCTGAAAGAGACGTTGTTTATAGTGACTATAAGAATCGTGAAGGTGAAATCATTAATGCTACAGTCCAAAGAATTGAAGGGAGAGTAGTGCTATTTGATATTGGTCAAACTACAGCTGTTATGCCCCCTCAAGAACAAATTGATCAGGAGAATTACACATCTGGTCAGAGGATTAAGGTATATATTGTTTCTGTGACCAAGACAACAAAGGGACCAGAAATTATTGTATCACGCTCACACCCAGAAATGGTTATAAAATTATTCACAATGGAAGTACCTGAAATTTCAAACGGTTCAATTGAGATTAAGGCGGTTGCTCGTGAGGCAGGTTCTCGTACTAAAATTGCAGTACTGTCGAAAGAGTCGAATATTGATCCTGTTGGGTCATGCGTGGGTCAGAGAGGAACACGCGTGCAAACAATTATTGCGGAGCTTGGTGGAGAAAAAATTGATATAATTGAATATGATGAAGATCCAATCAAGTTTATAGTTAATTCTCTTTCTCCTGCTAAGGTAATTAGCGTTAAGCTGGATGAGGAAGAAGGGAAGGCTATAGCAGAAGTAAAAGAAGATCAGTTGTCATTGGCGATTGGAAAGAGTGGTCAAAATGTCCGTCTTTCTGCAAAATTAACCGGGCTCAAGATTGATATAATAAAAGAGGGTGAAACTGTATCCAAAAAAAGTTCTCAAAAGAGTGAAGAGAATGAATCAAAAGACAAAGAAGAAAAAGTAGAAGAAGAAAAGAAAACCAAAAAGGATAAGAAGGAAAAGCCTAAAAAAGACTCAGATGAGAAAGAAGTTAAGAAGGAAAAGGTAGATAAAAAAGAAGATAAAAAGGAATCCAAAAAAGAAACTAAAGATAAAGAGGACGACAAAGAAGAAGAAAAGCCTAAAAAAAGCAAAGCAAAAAAGAAATCAGACGAAAAGGTAGAAAAGAAAGATGCTGAAGATGAAAAAAAGAAAAAAGAAAAGGACGAAGATAAATAATTAACTAATAATCCAGGGGAAACAAAAATATGAGACTTGAATATTGGTCTATGCTCGCTGCCCTGTTGGCGCTTCTCTTCACGTATTATCTTGCTCAAAAGGTAAAAAAGCAGAAAACGGGGAATGAGAAGATGAATGAAATTTCAGATGCAATTCATAGCGGAGCAATGGCGTATATGAAACGTCAGTACAAAGTTATTGCAATATTTGCTTTAGTAGTTGCTGCTATTCTGTTTTTTGGGAGAGGTTGGGAGATATCCGTTTCATTTATTTATGGAGCAATAAGCTCAGCTGTTGCTGGATTTATAGGAATGAATATTGCTACTAAGGCAAATGTCAGAACTACTGAAGCAGCTCGTACAGGTTTAGATAAAGCTTTAGCAATTGCTTTTTCATCAGGAGGAGTGGTTGGACTTTCTGTGGCTGGTTTGGGAATACTTGGTGTGAGCGTCTTATATTATTTTTTTAAGGAACCAGAAATTGTGCATGGGTTTGGTTTAGGTGCATCCTCAATTGCTTTGTTCGCGAGAGTAGGTGGAGGTATCTTCACAAAAGCAGCAGATGTAGGAGCAGATTTGGTAGGAAAAGTTGAAGCAGGGATCCCAGAAGATGATCCTAGAAATCCAGCCGTAATTGCTGATAATGTCGGTGATAATGTCGGTGATGTTGCTGGTATGGGGGCTGATCTGACAGAATCATTTGTCGGTTCAATGATTGCTGCGATGACACTAGGCTTCATAGCCTTTCATGAACAAATTGAGGCGGTGATGCTACCTATTCTAGTTGCTTCTGTTGGTGTAGTGGCTGCAATAATTGGGACTTACTTTGTTAAAGCAAAAGATAATGGAGATGTACATAGTGCATTGAGAAAAGGAACATTTATTGCTGCAGGATTGCTAGTTGTGTTTGCTTATTTCTTGGTCTCATATTTAATGGATGATATTAATTTATTCTATGTAATTGTTACTGGCCTGGTTGCTGGATTAGTAATTGGATTCACAACAGAGTATTTTACATCAGAAAAAAGAAAGCCAGTAAAAGAGATTGCGAAGGCAGCGGAAACAGGTGCTGGTACAAATATAATCCAGGGTCTTTCTACAGGGATGAAGAGCACAGTTATTCCAATAATAGTTATTGGTGGGACAATCTTGCTAGCTTATTGGTTAGCAGGTGGCCAGGATGATTTTGCAAGAGGTGTTTACGGAATTGCACTAGCGGCAGTTGGGATGCTTTCAACATTAGGAATAACACTAGCTGTAGATGCATATGGGCCAGTGGCTGATAATGCTGGAGGAATCGCAGAGATGGCAGGGCTTGATGAAGAGGTAAGAAAAAGAACTGATTCTTTGGATGCAGCAGGGAACACAACCGCTGCTATGGGGAAGGGATTTGCAATTAGTGCAGCTTCGTTAGCAGCACTAACATTAATCGCTGCCTTTACTCAAATAGTTGATCTTGGAGATATTACTCTAACTAATCCAACAGTGATTGTTGGTTTATATTTTGGAGGCATGCTTCCTTTCTTCTTCTCATCTCTTACAATGAAGGCAGTTGGAAATGCAGCTTTCAAAATTATTCACGAAGTTCGAAGACAGTTCAAAGAGATCCCAGGCATAATGGAAGGCACTGGGAAGCCTGATCACGAGAAATGTGTAGATATCGCAACTAAGGCTGCTATTAATGAAATGGTAGTACCAGGCTTGATTGCAGTTCTAGCTCCAGTAGCTGTTGGGTATTTATTAGGACCAGAAGCTCTGGTTGCAATGTTAGTTGGTGGTTTGATTACAGGATTCTTGCTTGCAATAACTATGGCTAATGCTGGTGGTGCCTGGGATAATGCTAAGAAATATATTGAAGCTGGAAATCTTGGTGGTAAAGGATCTGATACTCACAAAGCAGCAGTAACAGGTGACACGGTTGGTGATCCTTTCAAGGATACATCCGGACCTTCTCTAAACATTTTAATTAATGTCATGGCTTTGGTTGCGTTAGTATTGGCGCCATTATTGTAGTAATAATCTAGAATATAAAAAAAGGGCCGTGGGTGAACCATGGTCCTTTTGGATTTGTCTTGAATGTGCGACTAGGTGGTTGCTGGAACCTGGGTGTCGAGCCAGCTGGTGAGTACCCTGGTAGCGGGGTTGTCAGTGCCTCTTTCGATCTGAGTGAGAACTGTTCTGACAACGCGTGCCTGATTCGCCTGAGCGTGTTCCTCTCCGGCTTTGTTCAGGCGTTCCTGCCTACGTATGGCCTCGTTCAACGGAAGTCCATCCTTGAGCGACATATCGCCCTCCTCTCAGGCCGAAGCCTTGGCTAACTGAGTGTCACGCCATGCGATGACAGCTTGAGTGGCTGGAGTAGTGTTAACTCCAAGCTCAATGGCGGCAATCACCCTCTTGAGTACCTCTGCGTTCTGCAGTGGCGCTCTTCTGACTGCCTCCTCATTGAGATGATGAAGCGTTGCAAGATCCCACATAGCTCCTCCTACATTTGTGGGAAAAAGAAAACTTCCCATTTAAGGGAAGTATCTATCCTGCGTTATCTTCCCCTTGTCGGGCCGGAGTTAGCACCCATGCCTCATTGAAGAGAGGGTTGCTGGATTCAGTTTTTAGCAGGCCGGTCCTGCATATCTCCGTCGAAACGAAGTCTGAATCACTCTTGATAATTTGGACAAATTGTTAATGTTGCTCTTATATTAATACAAAAATAATTACACGTCAAGTAACTTTGATTTAGAGGAGCAATAATGGTAAAATAAGTGTGCTTTTGACCTGTACATAGCGAATATTAGATGATAATCTTACTATATTTTTATTTCATGCTACCGGGTATTTTTGCAAATATGACACCGGTATTAATAAGAAATCACTGGAAGTTTTTGGAACGCCCAGTTGATTTTAATTTAAAGTGGTTTGATGGTAAGCGGCTACTTGGTGATCATAAAACATGGCGTGGTGTGATAAGTGGTACCCTGGTAAGTATAGGTATAGTAGCTATACAAAAATGGCTGATGCGGTTTGAGACTTTTGAGGGGATTAGTTGGTTCCCATATGATGAGTACTCAGTTTGGCTAGTTGGATTCTTGATTGGTTTTGGTGCTTTGTTTGGGGACATAGTAAAATCTTTCTTTAAAAGACGAGTTGGCGTTCCTCCTGGGAAAGCGTTCATTCCTTGGGACCAGATTGATGCAGCTGTTGGAGCAATCGCTCTTCTATATATTATCTGGCCGATTAGTTGGCAAGATTCACTATCGCTGATTATATTTACTTTTGTATTGCATATACTTACCCGAAATATTGGATACTACTTAAGAATCAATAAAGAAAGATGGTAGAAAGAAAGAAAGAAACAATATTTTTTCATTTGGCGCGAATTTTTTTGGCGCCACTTGTTTTGTTGCGGATAAAAAAGATTACAGGCATCGAGAATCTGCCAAAAAAAGGACCGTATATTATTGCTGCGAATCATGTTAGTTATCTGGACCCACCGCTGATAGCTTTTATTATCGGTCGTCATAGTAGAACAAAGCCGAGGTTTGTCAGTAAAGTTGAATTGAAAAAAGTTTTTGGTAAACTAATTGGAGAGAGATTGTTCGGAATGATTTATGTTAATAGAAAAAACCCTGGTCGTTGCTTAGAAATTGCTTCTGATCATTTGAAACAAGGTGGTGTGGTAGGGATTTTCCCAGAGGGTGAGCGACGTTATGACGGGACAATAGGAAAAGGTAGAACAGGAGTAGCTCGTTTGGCACTTTGGGCAAAGTGTCCAGTAATACCTGTCGGATATATTGGGCCGAATGATAAAGAAATAAAAGCATTACCACTAATTTTTTGTCGCAAGCATGAAGTAAGAATAAAGTTTGGTAAGCAAATGACTTTTGAGTCCTATTATGATCAGGAAATAAATAAGGAAATGTTACATGAAATCACCCAGCAAGTTTTGGGAGAAATATCATTGCTAGCGGAGAAACTAGTAAAGAATTAATTATTGCTTATCCAGTAATTGGAAAACTGAACAATCTCCCGTATAATTACTAAAGACGATAATAACAATCCTAACCCTATAATATATGTACGAAAACTGGAAAAAATTATCTCATAGTTCGAGAGAAGAGCAAAAACGAATTCAAAACAAAAAGCTACGAGAGTTGATGAAGCATCAAATCCCTTATCATCCTTATTATCGGGAATTATTGAAAAAAAATAATCTAAGCTTCGATGATATTCAGACAACAGATGATTTGGTGAAGCTGCCCTTTACTTCAAAAGAGGATCTAGCTCCAACAGAAGAAGATAGAGCTAGGCCAAAACAGTTTATGCTTCAACCAGATGAGAATCTACTCAAAAAATATGCTTCAAAGGGAACATTGATAAAACTGGCTTGGGGTAAGATTACCGGTAAAGATGTTAAAAGAGAATTGGCTAGAGAATACAAACCGATTCATCTCCATTTCACTACAGGACGCACGGCCCTTCCTACCCCATTTGGGTATTCAGAAAGAGATATAAATTATCTCAAGGAATCAGCAAATCGATTGATAGATGTAATCAATGTCAGTCCTGACAATATTGCGATTAATGCCTTTCCATATTCACCACATTTGGCATTCTGGTTGGCCTATTACGGATTCACAACGGTTGGTATGACTTCATTGGCTAGTGGTGGGGGAAAAGTAATGGGCACACAGAAGATCATAGATGCAATTGAAAGAATGAAGGCTGGTCTAGTAGCGTTTATCCCAGGGTACAGTTACCACCTGCTACGCGAAGCAGTTAAACAGAAGAGAGATTTCTCTAATCTGAAATATATTATTTTTGGAGGGGAGAGAGTAAGTCCTGGTTTAAGAGATAAGGTAAAAGAATTGCTAGCGCAGCTTGGAGCCAAGGATGTTCAAATTTTTGCGACTTATGCAATGACCGAGGGGAAAACTGCCTGGATCCAATGTGCGGAAGATTCGGGCTATCATACCTATCCCGATTTAGAATTTTTTGAAATTATAGACAAAGAAGGAAATAGAGTAAAAGATGGCGAGCCAGGCGAGGCGGTATATACGGCTCTTGATTGGCGTGGTTCATTGGTGTTACGTTATAGAACTGGTGATATGGTACAAGGGATAGAATATGGCCAATGCTCTTTCTGTGGTAAAACTGTCCCCAGAATCAAGTCAGACATTCAGCGTTCATCTGACGTGAAAGAGTTCCAATTAACCAAAGTAAAAGGTGAGTTGGTGAATCTAAACAATTTCTATCCGCTTCTTTCTGGTATGAAGCGAATTGAAGAATGGCAAGTAGAGATTCGAAAGAAAAACAACGATCCCTATGAGATTGATGAAATGGTGGTATATTTGTGTCCTAAGGAGGGTATTTCCTATGACGAGTTAGCCCAGGATGTTAAAAAGAAAGTTTATAATGATCTGTCTGTTAATGTTGTTGCAGAGCAAAAAGATCTAGATACGCTACTAGAGCAGATGGGGATGGAAACAGAACTTAAGGAAAAAAGAATAATAGATAATAGACCAAAAAACTAATAACTTTACTAAAAGCGGGTATGGATAAAGCCCGCTTTTCGTTTACACTTGCAAAATAGTAGAAATCCGCTATAATGGCTTTACTTAACTTCCTAAAAATAAAGGGATTTTTTTATGCAGATAACCAAGAACGAGCTGCCAAAAGGCCAATTAGAACTAACAATTGAGCTTCCGGCTGAAGAATTGGAGAAATATTATAAGGCGGCAATTAAAAAATTTAGCGCGGAAATTCGGATAGATGGATTTCGCCCTGGTAAAGTGCCAGAAGATGTAATTGTAAAAAAAGTAGGAGAAGAACAGTTATTGGCAGAGGCTTCTGAAATGGCAATCCAGACTAGTATTGGTAAGGCAATTGATCAGGAAAAGATTACTATAATCTCTACACCGAAAATTGATGTAATAAAGCAGGCTTTGGGTAATCCGTTTGTTTATAAAGCGACTGTGTCTTTACTGCCGTCCGTTGAGTTAGGAGATTATAAGTCAGTAAAAGTGAAAAAGAAAGAAGTAGCAGTAGACAGCAAGGAACTTGAAAAAGCTATTGGGGATTTGAGAAAGATGCGAAGTAAAGAAGCGCTAGTAGATCGTGAAGTAAAAAAAGGTGATAAGGTAGAAGTAGATATAGATGTATTTCAAAACAAAGTGCCAATTGAAGGTGGACAGGGAAAAAAGCAGCCGATCGTTATCGGTGAGGGTAATTTCATTCCTGGTTTTGAAGATAAGTTGATTGGGATGAAAAAGGATGAAGAAAAAGAGTTTGAACTTAAATTTCCCAAGGAGTACTTCCAAAAAAATCTAGCTGGTAAACTTGCAGAATTCAAAATCAAGGTGCATAGTGTCTTCAAAATTGAAATGCCAGAAGCAAATGATGAATTTGCAAAATCTTTTGGTGAATTCAAAAATATGAAAGATCTGGAAGAACAAATCGGTAAAAATCTCAAACAAGAAGCGGACAATAAAGAACGTCAAAGAGTTGAACTAGAGATGCTGGAAGAACTTGCCAAAAAAAGTAAGTTCGGAGAATTGCCAGATGATCTATTAGCTTCTGAAATAGATAAAATGATTCATGAATTGAAACATGATTTTGAAAATCAGGGACTGAAATATGAAGATTATCTGAAGAGTATCAAAAAGGGTGAAGAGGAGCTAAGAAAGTCTTTCGAGCCCAGAGCAGTAAAGCGTGTAAAGACCGCACTCTTGATAAGAAAAATTGCTGAAATAGAAAACATAGAAGCAACAGAAGATGAAATTCATAAAGAAATTGATAAAAGTAAACAAACCTACGAACAGCAAAAAAATGAAGAAATGCTCAAACAGCTTGAGACTCCTGACTACCATAGTTTTGTAAAAAACATAATGGTCAATCAAAAAGTGATAGACATGCTGTTCAAGTCAGCGACAGAGAATAAATAATTTCTTCTAAAGTCAATAAAAAAATCCCGACGTTGGTCGGGATTTTTGTTTAATTAATTTATCACAGGATCCCAAGATTCATGAGTCTAAAAGTCATAGCCTCTCTACTAACATTAAATTTATTTGATAGCTTTTCTACATCGGCCATGGTCTTAATCCTTTTACTTGTAATCTCCTTTACGAGTTCACTTCTTGGCATTAATAAGGCCGCAGCAAATTGATTTGCGGAGATTTCATCTTTGTCTAATTTGTTTTCAAGATTTTCTTTCCTAAAGACCATATCAAGATGGTTTTTATTTCCGGTTGATAAAACAAAGTGTCCAATTTCATGTGCTATGCTAAATCTTTTCCTAGTTAAAGGATGATTTCTATTTATTGCAATTACATCCCCTATTTGTTTATCCTTCTTTAGTAGAACTCCTGATATTGAGTCCTCAAAATCCTTTAGTATCACTTTGATTTTTAAGAAAGTGACTATTTTATTAAGGTCTATTGGTATCGAAGATCTTGATTTGCTTATTAGATATTTTGCTTTTTTTTCTATATCAGAATTCATTTTGTATATTATGAATGATAATTATATATTATCTCTTATTTGGTTGAAAATATTTTCTTTGTTTGTTACATCATCTATATCACTACTAATTTTCTTTTCAATGTCCTTTTCGGCTGGAAGTAAATCAAGATATGAACAGCTAAAGGCTTTAGCAATTCTATAAATTAATGTAAGGGAAGGTCTTTGAATTCCTTTCTCAATATTGAAAACTGTGGCTCTAGAACAACCAGCTTTTTCGGCGAGTGCCTGCTTCGATAATTTTTGCTGTCTACGTTCATTCTCAATATTTCTACCTATTATTGAGAATAAGGAGGAGGTTGAATGTTGTGGTTTTAGCATGTGGATATCTTATCATAGAATGTGATATAAGTAAAGTTTATAATACGTGAAAGTAGATAGATTAGACAGGGAACAAGAAAAATGCTATTATGCTTAATGGACAACAACCCCGCAGGAATCAGGGGGTTGTTGAGGTAAATTACTCCATATTGCGTTAATGAGACACACAATTATGGTGGTTTTCTGAAAAGTCGATTTTCAAGAATGACCAACTTTTCTGTATCAATTATATCAGAAATTGGAGTTTAAGTCAAAGTTCTCAAGGAGAAATCATATGAGTAGAAGTACCTACAAACATTGCCAAAAAGCACTGTTTGCTGATCAAAAAAAGCATTAGCGGGAAGAAAAGTAGGAAGATATAATAATTTACAATTAATAAAAAAAACATGCCTAAAACACAAATTGAAGCCTTATATTCATTAGAGGAATATATTAATCGATATAGCTATAGTTCTTCGGCTTGGTACGTCGGTATTACATCTAATTGGAGTAATCGTATAGTTAATGATCACAATGTTGTTGCTAATTATACTTTTGAGGAATGCTACAATTCAGAAAGTGCTAGAGGGGTAGAAAGTAGTCTTATTGAGAAAGGTGTAGATGGAGGCTCTGGAGGAGGAGATAATTCCGCAGTTTATGTCTATACATATTTGAAGACTGCATATACAGTTGAATAGAATAAGTTGGGGGTGGCTGAAATATTTAGTCATCCCCAAAAATAAACTAATAAACAAACTAAAATATGACAAAAAGAACAAAGACAGGACAAAAAAAACACGATGAAGCGGTATTGAGGACCGTAAAAAACTATGAGAGTAAAGGCTATAATGTCAAAGCGGATTTACCAGGGTATCCTAAACCGAAGAATATCAAAGGTCATATCCCTGATGTTATAGCTATAAAAGGTGCTATAGAAAAGATTGTTGAGATAGAAACAAATGTAACTAAGGATAAAGATAAGAAGCAACATGAAGCCTTCAAGGATTATGCAAGTAAAAAGAAAAAAAGAGAATTCAGAAAAAGAATTATTTAGTAGTCCCAAAACCGCCCCTCGGGGCGGTTTTTGGTTTGTAATAAAAAACTCTACCGCCGCGGATGTGGATACGGTAGAGGAAGTCTGGGTTTCCAGGGTTGAAGGTCGAATAGCTTGGTCAGATTTTTTCTGAGCATTCCCTCGACTCGGTCGAGGGCCGGTTCAGGCACATTGCCATTGACTACTACGCAGTCGGAACGAATCTCGATTGTGCCGGTAATCTGGACCTTTATAAAGCCCCCAGCTGAACAGCTGAATCGGCCTTTATTGCCTTCCAGTTTGGTCCCAGAATCATGGACTGTGAGTTCAGGGTTGTGTCGTAGGTTCTCTAGGAACCGTCCTATCAGCCATCGAGCACTATATTCCCCCACAGAATGAGGGACATCAATGGAAAAATCGGACATAACGCCCCCGTTCTGGTTGAAGGTACGAGTGTGCCAGTAATTGGCCTGGAATAATACTAAAGAGTGGTAATGTTGTCAAATAAAAAACGCAAGGAGTTGATGCTTGCGTTAGAGTCCAGGGATTCGATCGTCCCAGACCATCCATATCCAGGCGATGATGAAAAAGAACAAGATGAATTGTACAGTCCCTATGGTCCACAGCCAGTCGGCAAGTGATAGCTCGCCATATTCTGATGTGCGGTAGTCTACAATGAGAAACCATGTTGGGACAAGACCAAAAAATGTGCCAACCAACGAAGCGATGGTACGTCGGAAGATTCTTCTTATTCGGCGCTTCGAGATCAAGAGCTCTACTCCTACGAATATAGGTTGAAGATTTCCTTGTGAATGACGATTCGAGAAACATATCATGGTGGTAAAAATATGTCAAAATAAAAAAACGCAAGGTGGTTAGTCCTGCGTGGGTTCTTCCGGAGGAAGAATTCGAGCGAGATGAGCGGTGTGCTCTTTACTGAAGCGGCTCAAGTGTGAGCCTACGGTAAGCATGCCAGCTTTGTCATCAAGTAAATCACCAGGAGTGATTTGTTTCGTATGAATAAGATGTCGGACGACACCGAAGCAGGCAAGAACACTACCTTCACGACAGCCACGAAATGCGACTTTGGCGCGTTCTTTGGGGCTGGCTATACCGGATAAAGCTCTAAACGTCTTCATGTCGTCTGGGGTAATGCCTAGATCCTCGTGGGTAGTAAACCCAGATTCGATCAACGTGCTAAGCACGGTGGCATGGGCGACATCTCCTGCGAGGCAGTGCCCAAGAAATTCGCGAGCGTGGCTTTTTTTCTCATCCTGAGTCAATGTAGATCCCTCTCACCTAAGGAGCGTGTTGTTTATTACCGACTACACTATTATAGCCGGAGCCGACATGATATCAGATAAATGGAGTGATGTCAATTCCCTAAGGTTCTGGTATAATTGCAATATGAATATAGGAGCTCACGTATCAATAGCGGGAGGAATTGAAAATGCACCCCTCAATGCCAAGGAAGAGGAATGTGAATGTTTTCAGATGTTTTCGCGTTCTCCAAGAGGAGGAAAAGCACCGGAGATTACTGATGAAGTTGTTGATAGATTCCAGAAGAACATGAAAGACAATGGATTGGTAAATTCATATATTCATACCCCTTACTATATCAATCTAGCTTCCAGCAAGGATCGGGTTCGACTTGGTTCTATTAATATTATTCGGGAGGAATTAGATAGAGCGTCGCTATTGGGAGTAACGGCGGTTATGACTCATTTAGGCTCTTCTAAGGACTATACGAGGGAAAAAGCATTGCAATTGGTAGTTGATGGGGTAAAAGAGATAATGAAGGGATATAAAGGTACGGCCGTATTTTTGCTAGAAATTGCAGCGGGTTCTGGGAGTATAATTGGTGATAGTTTTGAAGAGATTGGATATATTGTAAAGAAAGTAAATCATAAGAAGGTTGCAGTTTGTTTTGATACAGCACATGCGTTTGCTTCGGGGTATGATTTGAGAACCGAAAAAGACGTTAATAATACTCTAAAAGAATTTGATAAAGCTATTGGTCTTGATTTATTACAACTGTTTCATATCAATGATTCAAAAGTTGAACTCAATGCCAAAGTTGATCGGCATGAACATATTGGAGAAGGTAAGATTGGTAAGAAAGGATTCGAAGTTTTGATTAATCATTCCAAATTGAAAACCGTAGATTTCATATTAGAAACTCCAGCTGCCGGAAGAAGTGCAGATATTAAATTGCTTAAACAATTGCGGAAAAATAAGTGAGAGAAAACGATATCTTCAGCCACTATCAAAAATATCTAAAGCCTTACGACCCACGCTTTGTTAGTAAGGATTTTTTGCAATTGAACAGAATAGAATTGCTGCTAAAAAAAATGGGTCACCCAGAAAAGAAATTGGTTGGTGTGCAAGTAGCTGGGACAAAGGGTAAGGGTTCTACTGTAGCATTCTTACAACAAATATTGGTGGAAGCAGGGTACAAAACAGGTTCTTTCTATTCTCCATATTTAGTTTTTCCCAGTGAAAGAATAATGATAAATGGCAGGCCAATTACTAAAAGACAAGTGAAAGAAACAGCGGACAGAATGGTTCCACTATTGAAAGCGGTAGAAAAAGATACTGGTGATAAAGTTTCGTTTTTTGAATTTACTACTGCTTTGGCAGTAAAATACTTTGTTAAAGAAAAAGTAGATATCGTTGTATTGGAGGTTGGGCTGGGGGGGAGATTGGATGCAACGACAGCAATAGGTTTAAAAAATAAGATCATAACAAATATTAGCTATGATCATACAACAACACTAGGTAAGACTATCAAAAAGATTGCTGGTGAGAAGGCGGGGGTAATTCAGGGTAGTGATAAGGTTGTTACTGCGACTAATAACAGGGCATTGCAGGTAATTAAAAACAGAGTTAAAGCGAAAAAAGCTTCCTTACTTGTAGTTAATAAGGATATTTGTTATTCGGTTCGGAGGGTGAGTTTGTTAGGAACTACTATTGATATTAAACATGATGAAGAGGAATATAAGGGCCTTGATCTGTCATTAATTGGAAAGTATCAGGCAGAAAACTTTGCTTGTGCATTTGGAATGGCACAGTTGCTCCGTCGAGAAGGGTTTGAAGTATTACCAAAACATATTGTAAAAGCGGCAAGTAAGGTCAAACATCCAGCAAGATTTCAAGTATGGGGAAAGAATCCTTTAATTATTCTAGATGGAGCGCATAATCTATATAGTATAAAAGCGCTGGTTAGTACATTGTATGACCTTGGGGTGAAGTCTCAAAATACAGTATTCATATTCAGTGCCAAAAAAACCAAGAAACAGATGCCTGATATATTACGTTCTCTCTCTGGGTTTTCTGATAAAATTATTTTCCCCAATGTTACTAGTATTCCTAACCTCAAAGATTTTTATTCGACATCCCAACTAAAGAAATATTATCCTAAAGCAAAAGTGACCTCCTCTCTTGCTACTGGAATTAGTGAAGCAGAAAAGAGAGTTGGAAAAAAGGGAGTAGTTGTAGTTACAGGTTCGCTTTATACTATCGGAGAAATTCTAAAAAAGACAAAATAAAATGGCGGCCACTAAAGATGTTGTAGTCTTGGATGTGGGCCGCCGGGGACGAATATTTTGACGAATCATGCGTGAACTCCAGCAAGTAAGGGTTCAGTGACACGTTTACTCACTTCCTGTTCGGCGAACAGCTGGTCGAGAGTCTCGCAGTCGATTGTAGTCATCTCACCGTCGGGATGCATATCATCCCAGTTGGCGTTCAGATTGATGCAAACGCCAGTCATCCGCTGTACGCGGACAGTGATCTGAAAAGTTCGACCCCAAGGTACTTCGACATCGATGTAGGCACCGAGCGGTTGGCCTTGATGGGACTGGATGTGAGCGCGGATCGCAGTGATGATCTTCTCTCTATTCATGGTACCCTCCTAGTTGCGTGCTCCGAAGAGCACATACAATTGCCTCAACTCTGGCGAGGAGAGTGTTGGTAGGGAACGACTCACCTTTTCTTTTCGCGCGGGAGAATAGAGCTTGGGAGTGCTTCGCTAATCTCGCGCGTGGGAATGGTCTCAACGACCTGGCCGTTAGAAGTGCAGATACCGGTGAGGCGGTTTACCTCAACGTTCACTGTACCTTCACTATCACTAGAAATCTGGACTGTCATGCTACCGTTGGTAGCGGAATGGGTTACGCCACTCATTCCTGTGAGAGCAGCAATGATGTCGGACCGTTTAATGGACATGGAACCACCTCCGTGTCTGGAGAAACGATTTCTGTGTGAATTGCTAGTTGAGCCAGCGATGCAGTATCCGAGGGATAAACCTCCTTTGGGGTTTCTGAGATTCTGGGAAAAAGCGATAGATCTCCATAATGGTGATCTTCTGAACTTCAGACGTGGTAACAATCCTTGAAGTCTGAGCACTTTCCTTAATCTCAAGGTACATGTTGATGCCGATCCAGTTGATGCGGATCATGGATCCTCCCGATGTGGAGCCGACGATCCTGGTGATCTGGCGCTTCTGAAAATAGCTTCCATTACTGATGATCTCAACTTCGCCAGTTTGTGGGCAGATGATCCTGAAGATGTAGTCGTTGTGTTCGGTAGTAACTGTTACCACTGTCCCGACCTTGAGTTCATTGAGCCAAATACCATCACTCCCAATGAGTCTACTGATGAGATGGCCAGAATCAATTCGTTCAGAGTCAGGTTGGATAGTTCTAATCATGTCGGGCCTCCTCTCTGGTTGGAGTGTGCATATTCGTTTGTAAAAGATCTATTAGTACTTTATTCTACTAAAGCACTTTAATTGACTAAAGCATATTGTACTATCTACGCCATGTCAAGCCCAGACGCTATTATATTAGTGAAAACATGCTAGAATAGTAGAAATAACCTATATTTTATGATTATTACTTCACATTTTGTTGCTACTACCAGTATTCTACTTATTGCCAAGAAATTTGGGCTAAATGTGACCAATGAAATAATTATTTGGTCCTATATTTTTGGTAATTTGATTGATATTGATCATATTATTGCCGTCCCCAAGTTAGGTTGGAAAAGATTTAAGGAATCAGTTTTCCGTTTTAATCGTGGGAAATCAGAACCGGGGAAGTATTATATTCATAGTGTTTTACAAGAACCATGGTTGTTTGTTGTAATGATAGTCGTATCATCCATCATCTATTTGCAAACAACGAACGGAGCAATCTTCTTACCAACTATCGCGTTGGGGATGCACATATTGTTAGATACTATTATGAAGTTCGAAAATAAGTTATTATGGCCCTTTTCAAAAAAAGGGTATTACGGCTGGCTCAAATCTGACACCACAATAGAATATGTATTAAGTGTTACTGCTACAGTTTTGGTAATATATTTTGCAATTCAAGAACGGTTGTTTGTTTTATAAATAATCGATATAGTAAATAGGTAAATATTAATAAATAAGTATGGCTAAGAAATTGAATATTGGATTTATTGGACTAGGGCTAATGGGAAAACCTATGGCTCGTAATTTAATGAAAAAAGGTTTTTCGGTTACGGGTTATAATCGATCCAAACAACCACTTCAAGAATTAGAAAAAGAAGGATTAAATATTGCAAGGAATTCAAAAGAAGTTGCAGAACAGAGCGAGGTAATAATCCTTATGCTTCCCTCAGTTAAAGATTCAGTGAAAATAATTTATAGAAAGAACGGGTTAATAGAAGGATTGAAACGAGGAAAGATTGTTTTGGATATGAGCACATCTAATCCAGAAGAAACTATTAAGCTAGGAAAGCGTCTGCATAAAAAAGGTGTTCACCTTCTAGATGCGCCAGTTTCTCGTGGCCAAAAAGCAGCGGTAAGTGGCCAGCTTTCTGTCATGGTCGGCGGTGACAAAAAAATATTCACCAAGTGTATCCCAGTTTTCAAGAGCGTAGGGACAAAAATATTTTATCTCGGTCCACTAGGTGCTGGTTTATATGTAAAGGCGTTAAACAACTTTACCTACGCCATGAACTTGTTGTCAGCTGCGCAGGGCATGAAGATGTTGAAGAAGAAAGGAATAGATTTAAAAAAAGCTACTCGAGTGATTACAGATAGTTCTGGTCAAAATCAGGCGCTATCTAGTAGTATCAATCGCAATCTTGGCAAAGCTCATCCTACAATTAATTTCTATTTGAAATATATGAAAAAAGATGTGGGAATCTTTGATGATATAATGAAGGCACAAAAAATTGATCACTTATTTGCAAGTGATGTTTCAAGATTTTTCAACAAAATGTCTAAACAATATGGTGATGAAGACGCCATGTATATATTTGAGCATTTAGTGTTAAAAAATAAGAAAGTTTAAAATTATGGAATTAACAATATTAGGCTCTGGTACAACAAATCCTACTCAAAAGCGATATGAACCTGGATATCTTCTAAAAATAGGTAAGGATTTAGTATTACTTGATGCTGGTACCGATACGAAGATGCAGATTGTCAAAAGCGGGAATAATGATCTTAAAGTTAACTATATATTTATTTCGCATACACATTGTGATCATGTTGATGGGCTACCAGCTCTATTTTGGCGATGGTGGGTTGGTAAGAAAGGTGATATTTTAACAATATTAGGACCAAAGGGAACAAAACGTTTTATTAATAAAATGGGCGCAGCATTCTTTCCAAAATTTGAGGACTACTTTAAGTTCAAAATAAAAATTAAAGAAATGCATAATTCTTCTTATCGCACGAAGAATTGGAAAGTCAAATCTATGTATACCTGGCGACAAGGACATACATCAAGTCCTTATGCCCTAGCCTATCGCATTGAGCATAAAGGAAAAACATTGGTTTATGGCGCGGATATGTGTTATGACTATCCTAAAAGCATAGTTCAAATAGCGAAGAATGCAGATGTATTACTAATTGAAGCAGCGGTTCCTGAATCAAAAAAACATGAAGACCATCTAACACCTAGTCGAGCTGGTCAACTTGCGGCTGAAGCAAATGTAAACAAACTAATCCTAACTCATTTCTATTTTGATACAAGCAAGCATGATGTAAAAGCTCAAGTAAAAAAGTATTTCAAAGGCCAAGTCGTTATTGCTAAGGATCTAATGAAAATCAAAATATGAATAAAGTGATCGTTCTAATTGGATATCCTGCTGCAGGCAAGACTACACTTGCTAATGCATTTATTGAGAAGCACCCAGAATTCAATTTGCACGATGTGTATCAGTATATCAAGGAGTATAAACGTCCTGACGGAACTTTGATTAGCGAAGAATATACCATTATGGCTTATACTGATATGTATAGAGATTTAGACAGTCTAGAAGGAAATGCTATTCTTGAATTGGGTACAAATCATCATGACTTTAATGTGCAGAATTTGAAGAAACTTGAAAAGAATAATAGACTGTTTGTTCTATTATGTCTCTTGTCGCAAGATGAGTGTATAAATAGAGAAGCCAAGAGAGAAAGAGTCATTGAAAAAGAAGCAATGTTGAAAAAATTCGAACGCAACTTTCCTGAGGTGTATGAAAAAGCACTCGAGAAAATAGATATCTCATATCATTATTTACAAATGGGGCAAGTGATAACTAATCAGATCAAAACAGTAGAGGAAATAATAAATGAATGAAGCTTATTTTATTTTAATGTCCCTAGTGAGTCTGGGGTTTATGCTTTTTGCTTTTCGGTTGGGTAAAACTTGGGTGATAGGAATGATTGCAGTGAATGCGGTGCTAATGAATATATTTGTAATAAAAGGCATGTACCTATTTGGACTAGCAGCGACTGGTGGAAATGTTCTTTATGCTTCTATATTTTTAGGGACGGACCTATTATCAGAGCATTATGGAAGCAAAGAAGCTAGACAGGCAGTGATGACTGGTTTCCTCGCCTCTTTATTTTTTATAGTAATGAGTCAGTTTATATTAAAGTTCACACCTGCAGACTATGACTTTGCTCAGGGCGCCTTGAAAACTATTCTGACTTTGACTCCTCGCATTGTTGCTGGTTCCATGATTGCATATTTAATTAGTCAAAATTTGGATGTATGGCTTTTTCACAGGATTAAAGAAAAAACACACGGCAAATACTTATGGCTTCGCAATAATGGCTCGACCTGGGTGTCACAAGCGATCGACTCTGTTGTCTTCACATTGATCGCGTTCTGGGGTGTGTTCCCGGACATATGGCAGATAATTCTATTCACCTATATAATAAAAATAATAGTGGCAGCTGTTGATACGCCATTTCTCTATCTTTCTAAAAAACTATTACCAAAGGAGTTAAGACAATGATAATTGCAATTATATCTGATTCTCACGAAAATGCTGAGAATACAAAAAAAACGCTAGCACTGATAAACAAAAAGGGAGCAGAGGTTCTTATTCATTGTGGAGATATTTGCTCTCCTAGCATGTTCAAAATAATTCCGGAGGCTTTCAAGGGACTAATTCATTGTACATTTGGCAATAATGATAGAGAGGAGTTCTTGTTTGTAAAAAAAATAGAATCTGCGTATAGTAATGTGGAGTTTCATAAACCAGCAGGTGAGCTTGAGTTTGATGGTAAAAAAATTGCTTTTACACATTATCCAATCTTTGGTGAAGGACTGGCTCATACAGGTAAATATGATCTAGTGGCATATGGTCATACACACAAGAAGCACGAAGAAAAAATTGGTGAAACTATCCTTATAAATCCAGGTGCTCTTTTTGGGTTTGATAGTCCAGTGAGTTTTGCTTTCTATGATACTAAAACTAATCAAGTAACATTTGAAACAATATAATGAAGCAAGTAGCAATAAAAGCAGCAAAAGAAGCCGGGGCGTCTTTATTAAAAAGATTCCATAAAATATCATCAAAAGACGTTCATTTCAAAGATAAGCATGAAATAGTAACAACAGAAGATTACAGGGCAGAAAAAATTATTCTAAAACATATAAAACAGAATTATCCTGAGCATAGTATTCTAAGTGAAGAGGGTGGAGGGAAAAAGCAGAAGTCAGAATATTTGTGGGTAGTTGATCCACTAGATGGCACTACGAATTATTCAATGGGAAATCCGCTATATGCTGTGTCGATCGCATTGTTTAAAAACAAAGAAGTAATACTAGGGGTTGTTTTTGCTCCGTTTATGAAAGAGCTCTACATGGCAGAGAAAGGAAAAGGTGCATATCTGAATAATAAGAAGTTAAAAGTTTCTAACAATAGTGCATTAGGAAAATCAATGCTTACATATTGTCATGGGCATAGATCTAGCGATAGAAGAAGGGCGATAGAGATTTATGGCAAGCTAAAGAATGATGGAAGAGATGTAAGACAACTGGGCGCTGCTTCTATCGAATTGGGTTTTGTGGCGGATGGCCGTACAGAAACAATTGTGATCCCCGGGGCTCATTCATGGGATGTAGGAGCTGGAGTGTTGCTTGTAAGAGAGGCGGGCGGTAAAGTAACTGACTTTAAAGGAAATGAATGGGATATAAGTTCGCGTGATATGTTGGCAACAAATGGAAAAGTACACAGAGATTTATTAAAGATAGTGAGTAAATATTAATGGATAAACTTACAGCTGTTAAAGTCGGAGTTAAGGTACTAGAAAAATCTTTCCGAGACCTAACAAAATATATCAAACCGGGTCAAACAGAAATGGAAGTGGCTCGGTTTTTGAAATCAAAGACCATTGAACACGGGGCTCAAGGGCAGGCATTTAGGTTTATTATCGCATCAGGTTCGTCTGCGGCTGAGCCCCACCACAAACCAACGAATAAAAAAATAGAAAAAGGTGAAATGGTAGTTGTTGATTTTGGAGTAAAGATTTCTGGCTACTGTACGGATCTTTCTCGAACTCTCTATATAGGGAAACCAACTAAGGAGTATGAAAAAATATACGGTTTAGTTTTAAAGGCTCAAGAGAAAGCAATCAAAACTGTTACTAGTGGTATAATGGCAAAGAAGATTGATGAGGCCGCTCGGTCGTACATTATAAAAACAGGATATGGGAGAATGTTCATTCATAGTACGGGGCACGGAGTTGGGAAAAAAATTCATGAGGCACCAAAACTTGGACCCAAAAATAACCGTAGGTTAATAAAGGGACAGATTGTTACAATAGAGCCTGGGGTGTATATTAAAGAGTGGGGAGGAGTAAGAATCGAAGACATGGTTTTGGTAAAAAAAGAAGAAAATATAGTCCTTACGAAGAAAATTCCAAAAACGCTTAAACAATCAATAATAAATGTATAATGTCCTCAAATAAAAAGATCAAAGTTGCTGTCGCACACTTTAGTCCTATTTCTATTGTAGATGGAAAAAAGTTTAGTGGTTTTGAAGTCGAATTATGGGAGAAGGTAGCGGAGGAGATAAAGGTTGAGTATAAATATTCCAAGTCGAAATTTCTGGATATTTTCGAGAAACTTGAAAAGCAAAAAGTAGATGTAGCAATTGCTGGTATAACAAAAACAGCAAAGAGAGAGGAGACCATCGACTTTTCTCACAACACCTTCAATTCCGGATTAGCAATCCTTGTTAACAAGAAAAAAAGTTGGAATTTATTCAGGTTTATGGGCATTGTATTCAACAAAAGTATGCGATCAGTTTTGCTTATTCTTTTGTTATTTGTAGTAGTAGCTGCTAATGTTCTTTGGTTGGCTGAAAAAGGATCAACTAATATCGATAACAGTTACATTCCTGGAGTTTTTGAGGCGTTGTGGTGGTCTATCGTGACCGTGAGCACCGTTGGGTATGGTGACTTCGTGCCAGGTACCTGGCTAGGACGTTTTGTAGGAAGTGTTGTTATTCTCTCTGGGTTGGCAATATTTGGACTTTATATTGCTAAGGTGAGTTCGGCTATTACATTAAGAGAACTTCGGTCAGATATAACAGATAAAAAAGATTTAAAAGGAAAACTGGTAGCAACAAAGAAGGGTACAACAAGTGTAGATGCACTAAAAGAAGTAGGAGCAACTGTTGTTGAAGTGGAAGATATTGAGGAGACCTATGAAAAACTGGAAAAATCAAAAGTCGATGCCGTCGTTTTTGATGCTCCAATTTTGTATGAAGTTATTAATGGTGACTATTTACAAAAATTTAGTTTAGTTGATAACTTGTTTATGAAACAACCCTACGGTTTTGGTTTGATCGAAGGAAGTAATCTAAGAGAGCCTATTAACAGAGCGTTACTGAAGCTAAAGGAAAACGGGGTTTATAGAGATTTATATGTCAAATGGTTTGGTGAACAAAAATATTTTTAAAAATGAACGATCTAGAATCAATAGGAGATAAAATAAGTAAATGCCGTAAGTGCATTTTATCGGAAAAAAGAACAAATGCTGTTCCTGGTTCGGGCAATTTTAAAGCTGATCTGATGTTTGTTGGAGAAGGTCCTGGAAAAAAAGAAGATGAGCAAGGAATACCTTTCGTTGGACAAGCTGGAAAATTTTTGGAAGAGATGCTAGCGACAATCAATATGACACGTGATGATGTTTTTATTACCAATGTTGTAAAATGTCGCCCCCCTGAAAATCGTGACCCGCTTCCTGATGAAGTGGAAACTTGTTCCGGGAGTTATTTGTATAATCAAATCAAAGCAATAAAACCAAAAATAATAATAACACTAGGTCGACATGCTATGGAATTCTTTGTTCCAGGTCGTAAAATATCCGAAGTCCATGGCCAACCCAAAAGAATGATAAATGAGGAAACAGGAGAAAAACAAGTGTATCTACCTTTGTACCATCCAGCTGCAGCCTTGTATCATGGTGGTCTACGTGATACATTGATAAAAGATTTCAAAAAGATTCCAAAAATATTGAAAAAAATAGATAATCTAGAATAATATGGTTCCTCATCCACCACCACCTCCTCCTCATCAAGGGCCTCCTAGTCATAATCAAAAGGGGCCTCACAAAAAAAGATCATTGAAAGCTTTATTGCTTGGTTTTTTTATTGGGACTGTTATTACTGGAATAATTGGTGGGATACTATGGGTGTCTGATATTCCTGTTAATGTAGTTTTGCCGGTATTAGCCCCGGTCTGGGTTGGTAGTGTTTCACTTTTCTATTCTGTACTAAAGGATAAATAATCAACGAGAGATTCTTCATCATTAAGAGTCTTTTTTATTTGCAATAAAAAAACTCCGGCTATCGTAGTCGGAGTGTCTCCCTGTGGAGAGTGATTGTTACTTGAACGATTGCTCGATGAGAGCTGCCACGAGATGGCCGCCGTTTTCGCGATTGGGTAGAGTAAGCAGATGAGTAAAAACTTCCTGAGATTCTTCTGCTTTTCCCACCTTGGCAAGCGCAACGCCATGAATGTACATAGCGTACGAGCGCCAGTCGATCTGACCTTCCGGGTTGATGCCGTTGGCTATACCAACAGCTTCGAGCGGGGTTTCGGTCAGAACATTCAGGGCTCCGATGACGACTTCTGCCTCCGAAAAGGCATTCCTGGTGTCACCGGGGAGCGCTTCAAAAGCTGCCAGCGCATCAGAAACGGCAATCTCACCCGATACCATCCAGGTGAATACGGCCAGATGACCCTGGATGTTAGCACGCCAGCGCTTGTCGTCCTCTTCATTCGAAGACAATACCCCAAGTGTTTCCTGGGCGGCGTGAACATATTCACGGAAACGATCCGCGAGCTGAGGATCGGCCATAACGATCGCATGATGCATGCCCTCGTAGAGCATGTTGTATTCCGACAAAGACCGTGCACGGGGATTACTTGCCAGTCCTATGGACTGACGGTGGCATTCGACAGCTTTGGTAAACTGTCCGGCAGGATGATAGACCCAGCCACTGTGGTAACACCATAGCTCCCTGAGTCGAAGCACACATGGGCCACCTTGGTCGGGTAGGAGTTCGATCCTTTCCCTAATCGCGTCGAGCAGGCCGGATGCGAAACTGACATCCCACTTGCCGGACTCCCGTCGCAGACCGTTGACGCACTCAATCAGTAACCAGATGGCTAACATCGGTTCCTGAGTGAGGGCAGCGGCCACCAAACAGATCCTTGCCCAAAGACCGGGCGCTCCCTCTTCGTACAGCAACTTCTTACCCAAGGGCCAATCCCTTGAGTCCGTATCAGCCGGAAGCTTTGAAAGCTTACTGGCTTCTGAGTACACATCGTAGTCCATACAACACTCCTTCCGCGGTTGTCTTCATGAGAAACTTCCAAATTTAGGACGGTTCAAGAAATAGTATCAGATACTAACATATTTGTCAACCCCCGTACCCTTATGATTGAAATTATATTCTCATTATAAATCGCACTGTGTATTGTAAAAAAATGACTCCCTATCTCAGGGGTCATTTTTATTTATGGTAGGCGAGGTGGGACTCGAACCCACAAGGTGGATAAACACCAATGGATTTTAAGTCCATCGCGTATACCAGTTCCGCCACTCGCCCAAATATGGGCTGGAGCGGGTGAGCGGATTCGAACCGCCGACCTTTTCCTTGGCAAGGAAACGTTCTAGCCAACTGAACTACACCCGCGGAATTAACTTTTTGGAGGCCTGGAGGGGAATCGAACCCCTGATAAAGGTTTTGCAGACCTCTGCCTTACCACTTGGCTACCAGGCCACCAGACGTAAACTTGTTGTAACAAATTTCGCCAAATAAGTAAATACAGTATAACAAATGATATTGAGCGAATCAATGCCTTTTCGTTATAATATTTCGATTTTCAGCACCTTTGCACCCCATTGAATAGCTTCTTCTCTGGTTTCCATCCATATATCAGCTAAGTAAGTGCTGGCACCTGCTCGTAGGCGGTCTTGTACTTCAAATACTTTCCCAGGAAACACCTCGGGAAAACGTACTTTTGTTCCAAATGGAAGATAGTTATAAGCAATAATACCGTCATGAACTGTTTCTCCAGAGGCAGTAGTAAAGGGATCACCATCACATTGATCTACAGTAGAAGAATAGGCTGTAACGGTTAGATAAAATGTTTTTCTAGCCTCTCTTTCTCCTGCTATTGGAAGCTGGTAATAAGTATCGACAGCTTCTTTATTCAGTTCAATATTTAACGCAGATAATTCGTTATTTATTATTATTTCCTGGGAGATTGCGATTTGAGGGAATACTAGTTGGATTAGCGAAAAAAGAAGGGAAATACCTACTATTCGGCTGTTCTTATTTACTTTGTGATAAAAATTCATATGTTTAAAATAGTGTTTTTTCAATCAAAAAATCCCTACCATATAGGTTGAGATTTTCGCGAGTTCACTACCTTATCACACCCCTTTTTAGGTGTCAAATAAGCTCGTGAACAGGTTATCCCGTGCTATTTTTGTAGACGTAAAATCTGCCCTCTCTATGAGTTGAATTCCAATTTGGTAAGGAAAAATTATTGCAGATGATTGTGGTGCCTGGCTTGAGTTCGTGGTGTAATTTATTACCTAATTTTTTCATAATGTTAAAGATTCCGAAGATAATCACAACATTATACTTTGATAAATCCTCTTTGAAAAAATTCCCGCTATGAATAAATGCTTTTTTTTCTAATCCTGCCATTCTTATTCTAATTCTCGAATACCATACCAGGAATCGATTAATTTCATATCCATGTGCTTCAGTTCCTGTTTTAGCAAGCGCTATTACGATACGGCCATCACCCGATCCTAAATCTACAGCGATATCACCTTTCTTAATTTTTGCAAGCTCAATCATCTTCTTTACACTTTTTCTGGTACTGGGTGCAAAAGGGGCACCCGTTACGAACGGAACACCAAAAGAGATGATGAATGTAAGTAATATTATAATTAATATTACTTCGAAGCCGAGGAAGATGTAAATCATAATTAATTCAAGGATATTATTTTTTAAGCTAATTTAACAAAGCTGGTTACGATTCGGTCTAAGTCATCTTTTGTGTGACTAGCAGAGATTTGCACTCTAATACGAGCCTGGTCTTTAGGGACTACGGGGTAGCTGAAACTTATTACATATATACCCTCATCTAACATTCCTTTTGCAATATCTTTGGAAAGTTTAGCATCACCTAACATGATAGGTACAATCGGATGCTCCGATTTAGGAACCTCGAAACCTGCTGCTTGAATTTCTTTCCGAAAATAACGTGTGTTTTCCCAAAGAGTTTCTCTTAATTCGGGATGTTCTTGAATATAGTCTATTACGAAGGAGGTTACCGCAGAAATAACAGGTGCTAAGGAATTTGAAAAAAGATAATTTCTGGAACGTTGTCTGAAATATTCGATCACTTCTTTTTTAGCGACCGTAAATCCGCCAGATGCCCCTCCTAGAGCTTTACCAAAAGTCGAAGTAATGAAATCCACTCGGTCATTTACTCCATTATGCTCGTGGGTTCCTTTTCCAGTCGGACCTGTGAAGCCAGTAGCATGAGCATCGTCTACCATAACCAAAGCGTCATACTTTTCTGCTAGATCGCAAATACTATCCAGAGGAGCTATATCGCCATCCATACTGAATACCCCGTCTGTAGCAATCATACGCAACCTTTTGTCCTTAGTTTCCTTCAGCTTTTCCTCCAAATCTTCCATATCCATATGTTTGAAAATAAAACGTTCTGCTTTACAAAGACGAATACCATCGATAATACTAGCGTGATTTAATTCGTCTGTGATAATAGCATCCTCATCTCCTAATATGGTCTGAAACAGTCCTAAATTAGCATCAAAGCATGAGGAATATAGAATTGCATTTTCAAATCCCATGAAGTTTGCTATTTTCTGTTCAAGCTCTTTATGGATTTCCTGTGTACCACAAATAAAACGTACAGATGATAATCCATAACCCCATTTCTCTAGACCCCTCTTTGCGGCATCTATCAACTCTTCCTTATTAGCTAGCCCTAGATAATTATTCGCACAGAAGTTTAAAAGCCTTTTTCCTTTTACTTTTATTTCTCTACCTTGAGATGATGATATAATCCGTTCTTCCTTGTAAAGACCTTCTTTAGTAATAGAATCTAGTTCTGATTCAATTATTGGTTTTAATTGATCATACATAGTTTATTCTCCTATTTTGAAAACTAATTTAGGATGTTTATCAAGCTTTTCTTCAAACATTTCATTGGTATATTTTGAAAGAGGAAAAATTGTATCTTTCCCTTTTTTAAGAATAATGTTGAACATTTTATCTTGGATTCCATTAGAATGATCCGAAAGTACCCTTTGTGCAGTTTGCCAGGTACTGAAAATTTGCCGACCTATAATATTATGAACAGTTAGCCCTCGTACTACAATCCTTGAAAACTTAGGAATGGTAAAATCACCATCTTTTAATCCAAACAAGATAATGTCTCCTCCTCGGCGAGTTGATTCAATAACATTGTTTACCGAAGAATTATAGCCAGCCATTTCCATGCTGACATCCACTCCTTTGTCATAGGTTAATTCCATAATCTTCCTTATCGCTTCTTCATCTGGATCATATTCGTTTTTCTTATCCGACGGGTTGATTTTGATTGTTTCATGAGCACCGAGCTCTTTAGCCATTTTTAAATTGTCTTCATTGACATCAACACCAATGATCTTGGCTGCACCAAAATTTCTTAGAAGAAGAACAGAAAAAAGTCCAACTTGCCCGCAGCCAAAAATTGCCACACGTTGTCCTCTTAGATCTACAGCGGTACAAGAATGTACAGCATTACCAAATGGGTCATAAAGCGCAGCTATCTCCGGACGAACCCGATTAAAATCTACCACCCAAAGGTTTTTAGCGGGTAGTTTTACATATTCAGCAAAAATACCATTCAGTGATATTCCTAAAATATGTTCGTCTACACAGACATTCTGTTCTCCAATACGGCATTGAAAGCATTTGCCGCAAGTAACATGTGAATCTCCGGACACAGAATCTCCTACTTTAACATCGTATAGTGATTCTACTAAAGAACCTTGCTCAATTATTTCCCCAACAAATTCATGCCCCAGAATTCTTAAGTTTTGACCCTCTTTTTCTAGAGAGTCATGAATCATGTCCTTGAAGGTATTGCGATGCCAAATACCTCGATCTGATCCACAAACTCCAGCGTATTTCATCTTTAAGATGACTGATACTGCATCTTTTGGATTGTTTTTTTCATTCAAAGTAGGCATTGGGATTTCTCGTTTGAAGAATCCCTTAGAATTTTCCCAGGAGTCTTCTTTTATATCGAAAGTTAGTGCTTTGTTGTTTTTGGTCATGCTGAAATTATATCAGAATGACTGAGTTATTAAAAGTATCTATTAACAATAATTTTTTAATTTAAAAACGTCCCATTACATATAGGACGAATCTTTTTGGAGCTCAACACTATGTTCTGTCGCCTGCTTATTTTAGAGTGGTTTTGAGGAGTTTTATATACCCGATTTACATATAGGCTAATTGCTTTAAATCAACCATAAAGCACATTATCATTCTTGTGCATCAGCATTTCTCTCCTCAACCAATTGCTGGACTTCTTCGTAAGACATTTGTTCAGGCCATAAAAGATCACCCTGACTATTATATATAGGGATAAGTCTGTCTGGATAATCTTTGTTTGCCTCAAGCATGGCCTCTACATATTGCTGTAAGAGCCATTCCTGTTTAGCAGGATCATCCTCGGGCTCGTCTACATGTCCTGCTATACTAAGCCATTTGTCATGACTACGAGCATCTTCTACAATAGCACCCTCTTCCACTAATTCATCTTTTAATTTTTTAGCTTCTTCTGAAAGTCTAGTATCCCCAATAGCAGCGGAATAGCTCGGATAAAGTTGAGTGAGCTTTCGAAGCTTTTCTAATTGCTCTACTGTCAGTCCATCCTTGTCCTTCCCAATGATTAGTCCTCGAAAACAATGAGGAGAAATTCTACCACTATCAACATAGTAACCATTTTCTGAACCATTGTACGGTAGATCTTCCCACCTTTCTATCTTCTCTTCTGGTTCAATTTCACTGGGCTTTCCACGTCGTTCGTTAAATTCAGCTACTGGTCGGTTGGAGGGCTCATTGTATATTGTATTATTATTAATGACTTTGTTTGCATCCAACAAAAATGCTGTTCCATTTGAATACATTAAATCTCGCACTTTTTTTGCGGGAGCAACATCGCCAAAGCTCTCGTGGTCAAAATCCACACCAGCCAATGATCTTCCCAATACATTAAACCAAAGCCTTTCTCTCCACCCCTTATTATTTTCCATGGTAGCTTTATTCTTTATACTACTAACATAGTATTCTTTTACTTTTTCCATTTCTGCTGTTTCTCGTTTTGGATTAAGACCATCTTCTTCTTCACCGTCTACATTAAATTTTTGCAGATATGGCATCAATCCTACTTCTAAGGCAGCCTGGGACTTTCCAATTGTGTTACAAAAAGTGCTTATTGAACGTGGGTTATCTCTTGCACCAGTGACTCCGTGTACTCCCATTCCAGGTGTGTTTATATCCATAACTTTCTCCATAATTCTCTCAACAACCTCGGGAGTCAATATATCTTCCCGCGCTGATGTTTCTACTTCTTCACCGCCTTCTTGTGGTATCTGTTCAACTACCTCTTGTTCTTCATCAGGCTTGGGTGATGGCGTTGGCATGAATTCTTCTGGCATAATAATTTGCTTAATAATCTATTAGATTTATTATAGTTTCGCTTTCTTTTAAAGTCAAAGGTTCTATTCACACTTACGAGTAACAAAAAACACCTTAAAAATAAGGTGAAAATGTCTGGAGCGGGTGAAGGGAATCGAACCCTCGTCTTCAGGTTGGAAACCTGACATAATAAACCATTATACGACACCCGCGTGATGATTTTAAAAACCGCTTTTTAGAATTTCCACTGATATTTTTCAAGATCTACCCAATAGAAATCTTCTTTCTTCTTTACTTCTACTCCTTCACTTTCTAACAAAAGCTTTTGTAAATCCCTAGGATGGTCAGCACAAGTTGTACTAATAATTCCTTTTCTATTTATAACTCTCTGCCAGGGGATTCTTTTCATTTCAGGCTCTGATAAAATATGTAGTGCCCATCCAACTACTCTTGCACTTCGAGGTGAGCTGGCTAATGTAGCAATTTGTCCATATGTCGCAACTTTACCCTTTGGGATTTTTTTAACCAGCGTATAAACACGCTGGTAAAAGTTTGTAGTCATAGTTTTGTGGTCGGGGTGAGAGGATTTGAACCTCCGATCTCCTGCTCCCAAAGCAGGCGCCTTAAGCCGCTAGGCTACACCCCGTATTTATAACACATCCCTGGTGCCGAGGGAGAGAATTGAACTCTCGACACGTAGATTTTCAGTCTACTGCTCTACCACTGAGCTACCTCGGCTCGTCAGAACTACGCTCAAGGTTTCGTATCTCCTGCCTGTTGGCAGTATTTACTTCACCTTCCGCATAATTCTTCCTCCCCTCACACATCCGTGCTCGTCCCGCTTTGCGGAACTGCGCTCCTGATGTGCTCGGTGATTTTTTCTTCCTCTCCTCACAAAGGCGTGCTTGTCGAGCTATGCTCTCCTGCACCACTCCTTTGATCGGGTATTATTTACCAGGGAGATGCTATAAAAGTAGTTTTCAAAATACTATAGTGGTGGGCATGGATGGACTTGAACCATCGACCCCCACGTTATAAGCGTGGTGCTCTAACCGACTGAGCTACATGCCCTTGTTTGGGGATTCTATCTTTTTTAAATAACCTTAAACACTACATCTACGGCTACACAATTTACCGCAGAAGCAGTGTAGCAAATAGTATCTATTTAGGCAACCGCCTAGGAAGGCTTTTTCGTATAGTTAGGTAGTCTATTGAAAAAGCGAATTATTTTACTAGTATCTTTACTATCGAGTAGTCTTTTATACAGTAGTGTCCATGCAACAAATTGAAATGATGCGATAAAAGCACCAACAACAAATGCTGCAGCCATTAGTGCTACAGTTGCCACAACTCCAAGTATATATATGCCAAGACTTGTTCCTATGAGGTAGAATATTACTCCTAGCAGAATGAATGGAATAGATACCATCCCCAAGAAGATAATTAAACCTAGGCCAAGAACGAAATTAATCAATAGAACAACAAATGCCATTTCAAGAGTTATTAGCCAATTCTTAGTGAATAATTTCCAGCTATTCTTTAATGCGGTGCCAACCTTTTGTCCTTTATGCACAACAAACGCAGATGCATATTTAACGACAAATGAAACAACAATTGAAAGAGGGACAAGTATAATAAACGATATGATAGAGAATGTAATATTCCATCCTTGCGATTCATCAGAAATTAAGAAGATCACTAAAGGAATTCCAATGAGAAACAGTAATGTATAAATTAAAACTTTACTGACCAAATTCAAAAGGAATATTCGGGAGAAATATTTTCTACCGGCCTGAAAACCAGACTCTAAGTTTGCATTCTTCCCCGCTTTGATTTTCAAAGCGCTGTCGATCAAACCCGCTTGAGAAATTACAACAAGCCAAACTATTAGTGCAAGTACTATCAATACAAGTACGAATATTCCTATTGATGAAGCAGTATAGTTTGAAAAATAACTAGTTATATTATCCCAATATATTTGCAACTGTCCATTTTCAGAAATATTCTGCAGATTATAAATTAGTCTTTGTTGATCTGAAATTGCATCAAAATTTTGGAACAATATCTCATATTCTCCGCCGTTTCCTAATAGTACAGCAAATAGTCCAAAAAACCATAAAAATCTTCGGCGCCACGTTATTTGCCAAGCTTCTTTTATAATATCGCGGTAGAGTGTCATATTGCCTCCTCCAATACTTAGTTTGTTATGTAGTAGAAAGTAAAATTATTCTTTTTTAAGAAGAGCTTCAAAATCCCTTTGTTCAATAGTTTCTTTTTCTATCAGAGTCTCAGCAATCTTATCGAGTCTTGATCTTTCTTTTTTGATAATGTCCTGCGCAGTTGTATAAGCTTTTTTCAGGAACTTTGATACCTCTTGGTCGATCATGTTAGCAACTTTATCACCGTAATCTTTTTGCTCTGAAATTTCTCTTCCTAAAAATACAAGCTCTTCTTTTTTACCAAAGGTCTGAGGGCCCATCGTTTCACTCATACCGTATTCTGTAACCAATCTTCTTGCCAAAGATGTAGCATGTTTCAAATCATTATTAGCACCAGTCGTAATATCTTTGAATACCTCTTTCTCGGTTGCATGCCCAGCGAGTAAGACCGCTAAATCATCAATAAATTCTGCTTTTGAATGCATAAACTTATCTTCCGATGGATACTTTAAAGTATACCCTCCTGCTTGTCCTCGAGCAACTATAGAAACTTTACGAACAGGATCGCTTCCGGGGAGAATATGCGCAACTAATGCATGTCCAGCTTCGTGGTAGGCAGTAATTTTCTTTTCCTTTTTATTAAGTACATGACTTTTCCTTTCAGGCCCGAGCATCACTTTTTCAATACTTTCTAAACCGTCTTCTCCGCTTATTTGTTTCTTGTTCTTACGGGCTGCTAATATCGCAGCTTCGTTTAATAAATTTGCTAAATCAGCTCCAGAAAATCCAGGTGTTCTTTCGGCCAATGTGCGTAGTTTAACAGAACTATCAAATGGCTTGCCTTTCGAATGAACTTTGAGAATTTCTTCTCTATCATTAAGACTTGGTAGGTCAAGAATGACACGACGATCAAATCTTCCAGGGCGCAGTAAAGCAGGATCGAGTACGTCAGGACGATTTGTAGCGGCAATAATTATTACATTTGTATTAATATCGAAACCGTCCATCTCAACTAATATCTGATTCAATGTTTGTTCTCGTTCATCATGAGAACCCCCGAGTCCAGCACCACGTTGTCTCCCGACCGCATCAATCTCGTCAATGAATACAATACAAGGAGCAGCCTTCTTTGCCTTTTTAAACAAATCACGGACTCTTGAAGCACCGACACCAACAAACATTTCTACAAACTCTGATCCAGAAATATGAAAAAACGGTGCGCTTGCCTGACCAGCTACTGCTCTAGCAAGAAGAGTTTTTCCCGTGCCAGGTGGCCCTACTAATAGCACACCTTTAGGGATTTGCGCTCCAAGACTAGTGAATTTTTTCGGGTTTCTTAAAAATTCTACCACTTCTTCTAACTCCTCCTTTGCCTCTTTTGCTCCAGCTACATCTTTGAATGTTACTTTGTTCTTTTGATTCTGGGGAGCTACTTCTTTTGCTTTTGACTGACCAAACATCATTGCCCGATTATTCGTACCTTGCGCTTGTCGCATCATGAAGTAAATAAACCCAGCAATCAAAATAAATGGTAGTAAAAATGGCAATATTGCTCCTAGCCAAAATGCTGTTGAATTCGCCTCTTTAACTTCAGTTTTGACACCCTCTAATTTATCAGGTGCTACTTGGTAGTTATTTAAAAGTGTGGAAAGCGATTCGGTTGGTTCTTTCTGGCTTTCTATTAGTTCACCACTTGTTAGAGTGATCTCTAGTTTTTCTCCATCTATTGCAATCTCTGAGACCTCCTTATTATTTATCAGGTCAATAAGTTCCCCAACTCCCACTTTTCGTACCTCATCAAGTGGGGAATTATATAAACTCAAAAATGCTGCTAGGGTAAGAAACACTAGAAAGAAGATAATAAAATTTTTGACAACTTTTTTCATAGATTTGTTTTTTCTCCGCCTGCAAAATAACGGCTTTATCGCGAACGATCAGCCGTTATTATACTTGATTTTAGCTGTTTAGGCAATAATTGTATTATTGGTTCTTTATTCTTTTACTTCAGCTTTCTTGTCTTCAGGATCTGCTTTTTTGTCAATCTGTTTTTTTGCTTCAATCTTAGCTTCAGATGGTTTAGACTTCTTCTCTTTTTTACCTTCTGAGGTTTCATTCTTCTTTTTATCAGTTTTAGCTTCAATTATTTTCTCTTCTGGTTCTGATACGTCGTTTTTAGAACTAGTTTCATCTTTTACTGAGTTTTCGGAAGTAGCCGGTTTTGCTTTCTTGTCTTTTTCTTGAGCGCCTTTTAGAGATAACCCCAGTCTATGCTTATCTGGTTCAATCGAAAGTACTTTGAAACTATATTCATCTCCAATAGTTACGATATCTGATGGATTGTGGACTAATTGGTCTGAGAGTTCTGATATATGGGCAAGTCCGTGGATATCCTGATCCAATTCAACAAAAGCGCCAAAAGGATTTATCTTTAGAACTTTGCCTTTTACAATTTCGCCAATCTTATATTTCTTTACCACTTCTTTCCAAGGATCGTTCTGCAATTTCTTCATACTCAATGAAATTTTTGAGCCATCAATACCAATAACAGATGCTTTAACTTTATCTCCTGATTTGATAATCTCTCGAGGATTATCGATACGTTGCCAGGCTAGTTCAGAAATATGTACTAAACCTTCTAGTCCGTCACCAAATTCTATAAACGCACCAAAATCTACAACTCCTGTTACAACACCCTCTACAACAGTTCCAATTTCAAAACTCGCAAGAACATCTTTTTGCTTTTCTTCCCATGCTGCTTTCTCTGAAACGATAAGTTTTTCTTCTTTTTCATTTACGTCAATTACTTTTACTTTAAACTTTTGATCGATGAAAGATGTGAGTTTTTCTAAAATTTTATTTCGATCACCACCTTCTACACGAGGGTAGTGCTCAGGAATAAGTTGTGATACAGGAAGGAACCCATTAACACGGCCAACTTTAACAATTAATCCACCTTTATTTGCTTCAACTATTTTAGCTTCAACGATTACTCCTTCTGTTGATAATCTTTCTAATTCATCCCAGGCTTTTTTATGTCCTGCATGACGGAATGAAAGCTCCATCTGACCATTTTCATTTTCCAGTTCTATTACGGTAGCCTGAGCTTTTTCTTTTACTTCTAAATTTGAATAATCTCCTGATTCGTCAATTAATTCACCACCACGAATAATTCCAGTAGTTATTCCATCAATATCAAGGTGAACTTCTGTTTTTGATACACTTATAACGACACCTTCAACAATTTCTCCAATTTTAGGTATATTAAAAGAATCTTCTTTGGCAAGAAGATCGGCGAAAGCGCTATTAATAGCCTCTTTTTCTGCTGTTTTTGTAGCCATATTAATGATTAGATAATTAATTATTAAGTATTATTATATAATGATTGTTTCTAAAATTACGTAAGCTTTAGTTTAGCGGAAAGTAATAAAAAAGGCAAATACATTGACAAAAGTATAAAAATTTGTTATTATATAACTATGCTACTATCACAACGAATGCAAAACCTGCAGAAAAACCCTACTGTAGCTCGTGGAGATCTCCATAACGCTGCGGCTCAGATGATGGGGCGCAAGGGGGTTACTAAATCGGTAGAAAAGGGCTTGAAAGAGTCGGGGCTTTTTCATGGAAAAAAAAGGATAACAAAGCGGGAGTTTGAAAAGGGCGTAAGGAAGTTTTCTGAGCATATGGAGGAAAAGGGAATAAAAGAAAACCGCTATACAAAAGATATGAGAAAGTCACTAAGAGAAAAGAAAGGACTTGTTCGTGGTGGCCAAGCTGAAAAAGCCTTTAGAAGTGGCGTGCAAGCACAGATAGGGGGAGATTCTTCAGTCGATAGTTTTTTTGATCTAGGACAAGGAGAAAGAAGGAAATTTCTTTCGAAAATGATAGAAAAAGGGAAATTAAGTAAAAATGATAAAGAATTGATGCAACAGAGAGGTCTTGATCCAGATAAAGGTACTCAAGAACTGAAAAAATTTGCTGAGCGAATAACTCAAATGAACCAATATCAGAGAGCTCAGGAAGTTGAAAAAGAGGGTAATGAAGCTACAGAAGGAGGTAAACAAGATCAAAGTGCAGGTTCTGCTAGTGATTATCAAAAAGAATCACCAAGTGATGAGAGTAAGGAGACGGGTACGGTACAGCAGAATTCCTCTTCCCAAAAAACAGTACCATTGCAGGGAGGAATTGGTGGTGGATCTGCAAGGATAGAAAATCCGGAAATGGGGATGGAGCAAGCAATAATGGCTGCCGAAAATGAAGCCATGCAAAATAGGCGAGCAGAACAAAAATCTGCCGAAATGCCCGCTGCTGAGCATGCGGAAGTGCTTTCCAAGCCAGAAGAAGAGGGTTCTGATGATGGAATAGATGATATGGAAATCTAATATTATTAATAGAAGAAATTAGGAATAAAAGGCCTGAAAATAAGGGTCTTTTTCACTTTACTTTTCACTGTTTTTATGTTATCTTGAGAGAGGAAAATCACTTAATTGGCTTAAGAAAATACCTAAATATGTTTATTACATGGCTTGGTCAAAGCTGTTTTAAAATCCAATCTCGAGATGTGCGTGTTATAACAGATCCAGTAAGTAAGAAAAGTGGATTAAGAAGTCCTAGACTTGCAAACGCAGATCTTATAACAGTCAGTAATCCTGAATACGACTCTGGAAAACTTAAAACCGATGTACTAATAATTGACGGCCCAGGAGAATACGAAGCGAAGCAGGTTTTTGTGAAGGGAATTGCTGTAGAGCATGAAAATGGTAATCCCCAAAATACTGTCTATTGGATTGAAATGGAAGGTATTACTCTGGGGCATTTGGGTAATTTAAATGGGACACTTACAGACCAACAACTTGAAAGTCTAGAAGGACTGGATATACTTTTTGTTCCCGTAGGAGGTAATGGAGTTTTAGATGCTAAGAAAGCTTCGGACGTAATAAGTCAAATTGAACCACGAATGGTAATCCCAATGCACTATAAAATTACTGGATTGAAAGAAAAAAGGGACACTATAGATCAATTCAAAAAAGCACTAGGAGTTAATAGTGCAGAAAAAGTAGAAGGCCGTTTATCAATCAAAAAAAAGGAACTTCCACAAGAAGATATGCAAGTTACAATCTTGCAACCACAATAAAAGTTTATCTATGAAATCACTAGACGCAGTAAAAAGAGCCCCAGAGAAAAAAAATAAAAGGAAATCTTCAAAGAAGAGAAATATTTCACGATCAAAAAGTAAAAAGAGAAAATCAAAAACTTCTTCCGCTACAAAACAAGTAAAGCAGACTCTTATGTGGGTGCTGGTCAGTGGATTTATGATAATAATAGTAGTTGGGTGGGTTTTCTTCTTGCGATATTCTCTCGAGGATGATCTGAATAAACGAGGCGGAGGACTAGATGAGATAACAAAAGGATTCAACAGACTTTTCAATGTAGTAGATAGGGAGCTTGATGATATTCAAGATGCATATTCAGAGATCCAGGAATTGCAAGAAGAATTAACTAAAGAAGAAGTAAGTGAAGAGGTGCTTGAACTACGTGATAAAGTTTTTCCTGAGTTTGGGAACATAAATACAAATTCGAATAAATAACAATAATATTTAACAACCGCATGGCGAAACAGAAAGCAATACGCAAACCGCGTCAAACAAGTAAGAAAGAACAACCTATCGAAGAGAAAAAAGATTCCAAAGTTACGGAACGTTTTTTAGTTGATGAGATGAAAGAATCCTATTTGGATTACGCAATGTCAGTAATTGTCTCTAGAGCGCTACCAGATGTTCGTGATGGTATGAAACCTGTTCACAGAAGGATCTTATATGCTATGTGGGACATAGGATTGAGATCTAGTGCTAAGTTTAGAAAGTCAGCAACAGTTGTTGGTGAGGTATTAGGTAAATATCATCCACATGGTGACCAGGCTGTTTACAATTCTATGGTGAGAATGGCACAAGAGTTTTCTCTCAGATACCCATTGGTAAATGGTCAAGGTAACTTTGGCTCAATGGATGGCGATCAGCCTGCTGCTATGAGATATACAGAAGCTAGACTAGAATCCATTTCTGATCAGTTACTGACTGATATCGAAAAAGATACGGTAGAATTTGTTCCGAACTATGATGGATCAAAAAAAGAGCCTCTATTGCTTCCTGCCAAACTTCCAAATTTGTTATTGAACGGAACAATGGGAATTGCGGTAGGCATGGCTACTAATATCCCCCCTCATAATCTAAGTGAGTTGATAGATGCGATTAATCATGTAATCGAACATCCAGATGCTGTGGTCGAAGATTTGATGGAGTTTGTGAAAGGACCAGACTTTCCAACCGGTGGAAGTATTTATGATATTAAAGAGATCAAACAAGCATATGCGACTGGTAAGGGTAGAGTTGTTATTCGAGCAAATACGGAAATAGAAGAAGATGAAAAAGGAAGTTTCCGTATTATTGTGCACGAGATTCCTTACCAGGTTAACAAAGCAGATTTAATAGAAAAGATTGCTCACTTAATCCAAGATAAAAAGATTGATGGGATAAGAGATCTGCGTGATGAATCAGATCGTACTGGTGTACGTATTGTGATAGAACTGAAAAAAGATTCATATCCTAAAAAGGTACTAAATAGATTATTTACGCACACATCTCTTCAAGATACTTTTCACGTGAATATGTTGGCACTGATAGATGGTATTCAACCACGTGTTTTGAATCTCAAAATGATAATTGATGAATATATCAAACATCGTCAAACTGTTGTTCAAAGAAGAACTGAGCATGAATTAAAACGAGCACAAGACCGAGAGCATATTTTGCTAGGATTGAAAAAAGCTTTAGTTAATCTGGATGCTGTGATTAAGCTGATTAAGAAATCTAAAGACAAAGAAGAGGCTCACAAACAACTCCGTACTAAATATAAGCTATCAGATATACAAGCTACAGCAATCTTGGAAATGAAACTGCAACAACTTGCAGGACTCGAAAGGTTGAAGATTGAGCAAGAATTAAAAGAGAAGATTCAGTTAATCAAAGACTTAAAAAGTATTCTTGCTTCTCCAAAGAAAATATTAAGTATCATAAAAGAAGAGCTGTCAGAAATCAAAGAAAAGTTTGGAGATGAAAGAAAAACAAAAGTATTTGCAAACCCAGTGGACAAATTTACTCAGGAAGATCTTATCCCAAATGAAGCAACAATAATTGTGATGACGCGTGATGGATATATTAAGCGTCAGGATCCAACGATGTTCAAAACTCAAAGTAGAGGCGGTAAAGGGGTGATTGGATTGACCACAAAGGAACTAGATGTTGTGAAAGATATATTTTCCACAAATACTCATGCGGATATATTATTCTTCACCACTAAAGGTAGAGTATTCCAATTAAAGGCGTATGATATTCCTTCAGTATCTAGAACTGCGAAAGGTCAGGCGATGGTGAACTTTTTACAATTAGCACCAGACGAGAAAATATCTCAAGCTATTCCTTTAGAAGATGCTGCAAGTTATAGATTTTTAGTAATGGTTACTAGAAAAGGCATCATTAAAAAAGTTGATATAAAGGATTTTGAAAAAGTACGTAGATCTGGATTGATTGCAATAAAACTTAAGAAAGATGATTTCCTAGAATGGGTAAAGCCTTCTTCTGGAGAAGATAATATTATTTTAGTAACTGATGAAGGTCAGGCTATTCGGTTCAAGGAAAAAGATATTAGAGCGATGGGCAGAAATGCGTCTGGGGTAAGAGGAATTAGACTAAAAGGAGATGATGAAGTGGTAGGTATGGACTTAATTATTGGTGGAAAAACTCAGGCAAATGAACAAACATTAGTTGTTATGGAAAATGGATTTGGTAAGAGAACTAGTGTTTCTAGCTACAAAGTGCAAAATAGAGGAGGATCTGGCATAAAAACTGCCAAAATAACTCCAAAAACAGGGAAAGTAGTGGCTTCATTTATAGTAAATGCTAAATTAGAGGAAGAAGATCTAATAATAATATCTAAGAAGGGGCAAATAATTAGACTTCCTATTAAGAGTGTTTCTGTGCTCGGAAGAGCCACTCAAGGAGTGAAGCTAATGCGTTTCAAAGAGAAAGATGATAAAGTTGCCAGCGTTACGTTTATATAGTAATGTATCTCTTGATATTGTGAGTAAATCACGATAAACTTTATAAGTTATTAATAAGGAATAATATGGGATTACCCAAGAAGAAAACTACAAGTTCATCCTCAAAAAGTCGTCGCAGTCACCATGCGTTGAATAAAAGGACACTTTCTACATGCAAAAAATGTAAGAGTCCTGTTCGTCCTCATCATGCATGCGCAAAATGTGGTACTTATAGAGGGCGAGAAGTGATAGATGTACTCTCTAAAAAAGAAAAAGCGAAAAAGGGAAAGAAAAAGAGTGCAAAAAAACCAGACAAGAAAAAAGATATCAAAGAAGATAATAAGAAGAAATAATTATGTCGAATAGACACCTTGCTAGAACTATCGCAATGCAGAGTCTTTATGAGTGGGACTTTAATGCGAAAGAAGATGATGTAGTAAAAGTTCTGAAACACAATTTGAAAGAATTTGCTCCTGATTTTGACGATAAGGGGTTTGCTGAGAGCATAGTTAATGGAGTTAAAGATAACCAGAATGAAATTGATCGGTTGATTACTAAGTATGCTCCTGAATGGCCGTTAGAACAGATAACAGTTGTTGATCGTAACGTTCTTCGTATCGGAATCTTTGAATTAAAATTTTCACCAGAAATTCCTCCGAAGGTAGCAATTAATGAGGCTATTGAACTTGCAAAAACATTTGGTGGGGAATCTTCAGGAAAATTTGTTAATGGTGTGTTAGGAACAATATTTAAAAAAATGGAAGAAGGTGGAGAGGAAAAGAAAACACCTCTCGAATCCAACAAAAAATAATTAAAAAGTTCTCTTTCTAACTGCTTTTATCTCTCAGAATATCAAAAGAGCGGTAAAGACAAATGGACAAGAGGATAGGGAGTAAATGTTTCCATGGAAAAAGACTTATCGACATTAGAAAAAAAGTTAGGAATTATATTTAAGAAAAAAGAACTTTTGCGACAGTCATTGGTGCATCGTTCTTTTTTGAATGAACATCCTTCATTTGTTGTTGGCAACAATGAGAGGCTGGAGTTTTTGGGTGACGCTGTTTTAGAATTAGTTGTAACAGAATTTCTATTTAAAAATTATTCAGAACCAGAAGGAGAACTAACAAATTGGAGGGCAAGTTTAGTTCGTAGTGAGCAGTTGGCATTAGTTGCTACTGATTTAGAAATAGAGAAATATTTATATCTTAGTAAAGGTGAAGCGAATGATAAGACTCCGAAGGCTCGACAAACAATTTTAGCAAATGCTTGTGAAGCAATAATAGGAGCAATGTATTTGGACCAAGGACTAGAGGCTGCACAAAAATTTATACAAGACAATTTCTTAGTGCGTCTAGAGAATATATTAGAAAATCAATTGTATAGGGACCCAAAAAGTCTTCTTCAAGAGATGAGCCAAGAAAAATTAGGAATAACACCTGTTTATAGAGTAGTAAAAGAAAGTGGCCCTGATCATAAAAAACATTTTGTAATAGGAGTATGGTTTGAAAAAGATTTAATCTCTGAAGGAGAAGGTGCGAGTAAGCAAGCTGCGCAGTTGTCAGCAGCAGAAAATGCGTTAAAAGTTAAAAACTGGGAATAGTATGGATTATTCGCAAGCTTTTATTGCTATTGCCTGCGGAGTTGTCATGGTCATCGGGTTGCTTGGGATTTTGTTTCCTTTCTTCCCCGGGATTATAATAATGTGGGTGGCATTTTCTTTGTATGCTGGTATCACTCAATTTGAAGTGATAGGTCTGGACCATATTTTCATAATAACTTTATTGACCTTCGCTGCTTTTGTTCTAGAGTATGTATCAAGACATTGGAGTGCTCATAGATATAGTGCGAGTAAATGGGGATTAATAGGAGCGATAACTGGTGGATTGATTGGATCTGTGTTTGGTTGGTTGCCAGCGCTATTGATTGGTCCATTTATCGGAGCAGTATTAGGTGAAGTGTATTCCGGCCGTGATGAAGCTTTCAAAATTAAATTTAAAACATATACTTTAATTGGGTTTGTGGGCGGGACAATAGTAAAATTAGCTATTGGAGTGGCAATTATTGGAATATATATTTACAGATTATTTGAATACTATTAATAAAGAAATAAATAAATATGTATCTTGAGCGACTAGATATTCAAGGATTCAAGTCATTCGCAAATAAAACTACCCTGAAGTTTGATAAGGGAATTAGTGCTGTGGTTGGACCAAATGGTTCGGGAAAATCTAATATCGCTGATGCTGTTCGCTGGGTTTTAGGAGAACAAAGCTTGAAGCTTCTAAGAGGTAAAAAATCACAAGATGTTATTTTTTCTGGTTCAGGAAAAAAATCACGACTGGGAATGGCTGAAGTGAGCATGTACATCAACAACAAAGATGGGAAAGCCCCTATTGATTATTCTGAACTTATTATTACTCGTCGTATTTATCAAAATGGTGAGGGAGAATATTTGATAAACAATTCTCGTTCACGATTGCAGGATATTCTTTTGTTACTCGCAAAGGCTAATTTTGGGCAAAAGAGTTATAGCGTTATTGGTCAAGGTATGATTGAGACAGTTCTAACCTCTACACCTCAAGAGAGGAAATCTTTTTTTGATGAAGCAGCAGGAGTGAAGCAATATCAGATTAAAAGAGATCAGGCTAATAATAAATTAATCCGTACGCAAGAAAATTTACAACAATCAGAGATGTTGTTGCAAGAGATTGCACCACGATTACGTTCATTAACTCGACAAGTAAAGAAGCTAGAACGTCGAGGGGAAGTTGAGAAAGAATTAGTAGCTCTACAAAAAACACACTATTCTCTCCTTTGGCGGGAATTAGAACAACAAAATAGCGTACAAAAGGAAAAACATAATCAACTATATACTGAACAGCAAAAGCTGGAAAGTGAAAAAGATGAGATACAGAAAGCTGTTGATAGGATAGCTCAGGAAGATACTAGAGGACAACTTTTTCAACAATATCAATCAGAGTATCAATCATTTCAAGCAGAAAAAAATCGCTTGTTGCAAGAAGATGCAGTATTGAAAGGAAAATCAGCACTTAAGCATATAGAGGCGGGTCGAAGTGACTTAGCTTGGCTTGAGAAAAAGAAAGAAGAATTATCACAGAATAAGGGTGCATTACAGCAAGAACTATCTGTACTAGAGGAAAAATTAAATAAAGAAAAAAGCCTTTTAGAAAATCAAGTCCAGCAGCAGCAGAATGTGGTGGATGAATTTGCTAAGTTGGAAAATGAATTAGAAGAAGGATTTTCGCAACTTCAAAACAAACCAGAATTAGATCTACCACAAATTCAGAGTACAATTGATCAGATCTATACGAGGCAAAAGGGATTGTGGAAACAACTAGAAACAATTGAAAGTATTGATGAACTTTCTGAGATAAAAGAAAACGCTGGAAACATAATGAGCCAGTTAGAAGAATTGCAAAACCAAGTACGTAGCGTCCAGAAAGAACAGCGTACAGAAGATTTGTCGGAACTTCAGAAAAAACTATCAACAATATTAAAGACGAAAGACAATCTAGTAAATGAAGTGCATCAGCGCAGAATTCAACTTCAATCTGCTGAAGGTAAAACGAGTCATGTAAAAAAGGAAATCCAGTCAGTTGAAGAAGAACTAAATAAAATATTAGCTGAGCTAAAAGTAACACAGACTGCTTCGAAAGATCCTGATTTGGCTCGTAAACTACTTCAAGAAGAAGAGGCGTCTCTTAAAAATAAACTTGGGGAAGTTGAACAAAAAATAGTAAGTATCCAAAGTAAGCTAGATTCATTCAACAAAGAGGAACAAGTAAAGAAAGACGAACTGGTAAAGAAACAGCAGGAAATGCAGGAGAAGCAAAATGAACTAAATAATATTACAAATCAAGTTAACACAAGTAATATAGAAATTGCACGTATTGAAACAAAGAAAGAGGATCTAGAAAATGAAATAAAGGAAAACATTGGCACAGAAGAGGCACAAGCTGTGGTTAGCTTGAAGGTTAATTTAGATCCAGAACAAAAGGATATCGCTGTCTCTGAAAGAATTGATAAGATCCGAAGATTTCGAAACCAATTAGAATTAATTGGGGGGATTGACCCTACGGTGAACGAGGAGTTCAAAAGTACATCCGAAAGAAACGAATTCTTGACTACGCAGATAGGTGATTTGAAAAAGGCAAGTTCATCTTTGGAAAAAGTGATAGAAGAGCTTGATGAAAAGATAAAAAAACAATTCAAAGGAGCGTTTGAAAAAATTAATCTTGAGTTTACAAAATATTTCAAATCTCTTTTTGATGGTGGAAGAGCCTCGCTGCAATTGCGAAGAGAGGAAGTAACTGCACCAAAAGAAGAAAATGAAAATGAGGATATCGAAGAGGATGAAGAGGAAGATGATGTATTGCAAAAAATAATTAAAAGAGAAAAAGTGATTACTGGAATAGATATTGTCGCTTGTCCGCCTGGTAAAAAACTTTCAGACCTAAACATGCTATCTGGAGGCGAAAAGGCTATGGCATCTATCGCTCTAATATGTGCAATTATTGCTAATAATCCACCGCCATTTTGTGTGTTAGATGAAGTAGATGCAGCACTTGATGAGGCAAATTCCATGCGATATGCTCAGATTTTGAATGATTTATCGCATAAAACACAGTTTGTTGCTATAACTCATAACAGAGCAACCATGCACCATGCCGTGCTTATGTATGGTGTTACAATGGGAGATGATGGGGTATCTAAGCTTTTGAGTGTAAAAATGGAAGATGTTGACGAAGAGGGGAATATCTCCTAGAGCCCTAAATATTGACATAAGATTGATAATTCGTTAGTATCATTTTACCCGTTCGACAGTCCCTCGCTTAACTCAGGACTGCTCAGGGCATGCGTATTTAATCACATATATTAAGAAATCAGTTATGGTAACTATACGTTTAACTCGAGTCGGAAAAAAGAATAAGCCACAATATAGAATAGTGGTACAGGAAAAATCAAAAGCAACATCTTCTGACTATCTTGAAAAAGTAGGGTTTTATAATCCTCATGATGACTCTGAAGGTGGCCTTCAGCTTAACGAAGATAGAATTAAGCATTGGATTTCAAAAGGTGCAGAGACATCGGACACTGTCCACAATATGTTAGTTGAAAAGGGAATAGTAGAAGGTAAGAAGATTCCTAAAGGTAGACCTACAAAAAAGAAGAAAGAAGGAGAAGAAACAGAAGGTGAAGAAAAGAAAGAAGAATCTCCAAAAGAGGAAGTAAGAGCAGAGACTAAAGAAGAACCAAAGGTTGAGGAAAAGAAAGAGGAAGTTCCTAAAGAAGAAAAAGTAGAGGAAAAGTCTGAAGAGAAAAAGGAAGAAGCCTCAAAAGAGGAACCTAAGGAAGAAAAGAAAGAAGAGAAGCCCGAAGAGAAAAAAGAAGAATCTAAATAGAAATAGCAAAAACCACCCCGCCTAGGCGGGGTGGTTTTTTAATTGACATTAGCCCTATGTTATAATAAAGTTGTAAACTAAATATAATTGTAATTATATGATTAATAATAGATGGAGACTAGCCACAGATAACTGGAAAAAAGTAGAAAACCCTGAGATCGAAACACCACAAAACGATGCTAGTAATGAAGACACAGCTGAGGATGTTGCTATTGATCCAGAACAATCTGCTATGGATAGGAGACTAACTTCAGATAACTGGAAAAAAATAGAAAAACCTGAACTTGAAATACCACAAAATGTTACTGATGCTGAAAACACAGATGGGGATATTGTAATTGATGCAGAACAGTCTGCATTGGATGATAGCCAAAGATTAGATGAAGTCCGAAAGGAAATTTCGGGAGATCAGTCGGTTACTCCAGAGGACGAAACAGGATTTGAGGCAGAAAGAGAAAAAGTTTTGGAGATGATTCGTGAGAATGGTAGTTCAAGCGTTGTTACTTCTCTTCCAAAAATATATAATCCTAAAGGTCATTCAGGTTTCACGGTAGTCCCAGATGATAGAAGGATTAATAAAAGTGAACTGTACGATGCCCAACTTATGAGTAGTGATAGGAAAAAACATTTCCATGACGCTGGTGTTAATGAGGTTGTGGGGCTCGTACCTGAAGTAGTGGAAGAATTTGAAAGTATTGACGTGCCTCGAGGAGGATTAATGGGAAGGTTAGGGCAAACAGAAAAGAAATCACAGTCCAAGGGATATCGACCAAGAAAGCATAATGAAATAGTTAATGGTGGGACTTCAGAAAGTGCATATAGTCTCACTTATGAAGTAATTGACGATAAAAACCCAATTTATAGAGATTCTGCCTCCAATAGAATGGGACAAGTTCTTAGAGTTAGTATTATGTTGCCAGAGTCAACATCTGGTGAAATCTGGAAACATTTGAAAGAGGATCCTGAGTTTATCAGGGAAATAGCAAAAATGATAATGACAGAAAGGGTTGGTGTTTCAGAAGTAGATTGGTCGCAAGGTGGTGAGAATACACGTGCTCCACTTCGCCCTCCATATGAAGAATGGGCAAAAAAAGAAGGGGGTCTAAAAATGTATTTTCAGGAACCAGGCGACAATAATCAAACATTCAATCCGGATCAAATAGTTTCAATGTGATTATTATTGGTTGTCATTGATATACTATTTCCTATTGAAATCAAAGTTTGACAACTAGCACACTTTTCTATATATTGAATATTGCACATCTCTGCATCTAGGAAATCTACAAATCTAAGAAAGGATGTACTAGAAAAAGGTCGGCAGGGAGGGAAATGTACATTAGAATTTTAATCAGTAACGATAAGAAAATGGCAGAAACTCACCAAGACCAAGAATTCGTGGAATTCGTCGTCAAAGCATTAGTGGATACCCCTGATGCTGTATCAACTGAACGTACAGTTGACGAAATGGGCGTGCTAATTACACTGAAAGTTGATCAAAAGGATCTCGGGCAGGTAATTGGTCGTAATGGTCAGACCGCAAAGTCAATCCGCACTCTTCTAAGAGTTGTTGGAGCAAAAAATCAAGCAAGAGTTAACTTGAAAATTTACGAACCAGAAGGTTCTCGTAAACCAAGACCTACAACTCCTGCTCCAGAAGCACCAGCAGCTGTAGAAGAAGTAGACACAAGTGCTATTGACGATCTCAAGTTATAAATAGCGTTTATAAGAAACGACAGAGACCGTATTCTGTGATATAATTCAGATGCGGTTTTTGTTTTTGGAACTTTTTTGTAGTATGAAATTCGACATTCTAACAATATTTCCAGACATTTTTGATTCATATTTCGATGAAACAATTATAAAAAGAGCCCAGTCAAAAAAACTGGTGGCCATTGATATTCATGATATAAGGAAAGCTACTACTGACAAACATAATACTGTAGATGATAAGCCTTATGGCGGTGGTCCAGGCATGGTAATGAAAGTAGATCCTATTTATAAGACGTTAAAAAAAGTAAAACGGAAAAAGAATTCGAAGGTGATCTTATTAGATCCAGCTGGTAAGCAATTTGATCACAGCAAAGCAAAAAAGTATTCAAAGTTGGATCAAATGGTATTTATTTGTGGTCGTTATGAAGGGGTAGATGCAAGAGTAGAAAAGCTTATTGATGAAAAAGTATCTGTTGGACCATATGTGTTAAGCGGGGGAGAATTACCTGCAATGGTTATTATTGAGGCAGTATCACGGTTGATACCAGGGGTACTGGGGCATGAAAATTCACCTCTAGACGATACATTCTCGAAAGGCAAGGATTATGTAGAATTTCCCCAATATACTAGGCCAAGTAAATTTGAACAGTGGGCTGTACCGAAAATATTACTTTCGGGAAATCATAAAAAAATAGCAGAGTGGAGAGAGGAGCAAGTGAAAAAGGCTATTAATAAAAGAAGTAAAAATGTCTAAGCTGCAAATAAAGGGATCGCTTGCGCTATTATCGAATCGTAATTTTTTGAAGCTATGGCTTTCACAAGCTTTTTCGCAACCAGCAGGTCATATGTTGAACTTTGTTTTGGTACTCCGCATATTCGAATTAAGTGGTTCGAATTTTATTGTAAGTTTACTAGTTGCACTTGTTACAATCCCCCCAATTCTTTTTAGTAGTATGGCTGGAGTTCTTGCGGATAGTTTGAACAGAAAAATCATTATGGTTATTTCGAATTTACTTAGAGGGATTGTAGTATTGGGATTAATATTTTTTGGAGATTCATATCAAGCTATTTTAGTACTGGCATTTATTATTGCTTTTATTTCTGTGTTTTTTGGACCTGCAGAATCAGCAAGTATTCCAACCCTTACAAAAAAGGAAAATCTCTTTTCGGCAAATTCTTTATTTTTGTTCACTCTCTATGCCAGTTTTTTAGTCGGATATTCCCTTGCAGGTCCATCGTTAGTTTGGTTCGGGGAGAAAACTTATTATTTCCTCGTCGTGCTTTTCTTTATGGCCGCCTTAATGAATTCTCTTCTCCCGTCATTGAATTATCATATTAAGGATAAGGAGGAAATTGGAAGAAATGTTAAGAAAAGTTTTAAATCAGTCTTTAACAAGTTAAGAGAGGGTCTATCATATATTCGTCATGAGCCTTTGCTTCTCATAACTATATTACAAATTGCTTTTGTATTCTCGGTTGAGCGTGGTGTTGTGGCATTGGTCCCGGACTTTGCTCTTAATTTCTTGCATTTAAATTTAGATCAAATAAGTTATTTTCTTATTACGCCTGTTGCAATAGGGGCACTGTTTGGAGCATTGCTTGCAAATAAACTGAAAAATAAAGTATCAAAAAGAAAAATAATTACGGCAGGAATATTTGTAAATGCAATAACTCTTACATTATTACCAGTTTATGAATTTATAGAGAGGCAGGGAATAGACTTTGGTTTCTCTACAAATTTCTATTGGTTGCTAATTGCTTATGTAATGATATTGGCTTTTCTTTCTGGTATGGCGGATGTAGCGATTATTGTTTCTGCGCAGACAATGCTTCAAGAACAAAGCCACTCAGAAAAGAGAGGAAGAGTATTTGGGAATTTATCTATGCTTATGAACTTGATTGGATTGCCAGTAATCCTGCTTGTTGGTTATTTGGCTACCGTATATCCTGTGGGAAGAATAATTACTGTATTTGGAATTCTGACGTTTATTGTGGCGATTATCAGTTGGGTAGTGAATAAAAAGAAGCTTGATCCTATGTTAGAAACCCAGTAAAATTGGGCATGATGTGTGGATATATAGCCTTGACACAAAGTCTGAAATGCTCTATCATTCACATGCATACAATACGAGTCGTTATTTCGCTAAAGTTAGCTAAATCTTAACGAAAACGCCTAAAGAAATACCCAAAAAGTACATTAAATTGTTTTGGAGAAAAAACAGTGATGCCGAATGCGGAATTGGACATCTCTGTTTTTTCTTCGCTCTCAAGAGGTAATTCAAGGCAAGTGTGAGGAAAAATGAACTTTGACAACTAAAAGGTGATAGAAATCACAAAAACAACGTCAATTCAACTTAAAATTGAAATTGGTTTTAGAACCAATTTTTAGCAAGAGCTATAAAAAAACACTCTGTATCTAGTGGCACTTATCTAAAGTGAACTAGATACATAAATGAGAGTTTGATCCTGGCTCAGGATGAACGCTGGCGGCGTGTCTTAGGCATGCAAGTCGAACGAGTACCTTCGGGTACTAGTGGCAAACGGGTGCGTAACACATTGGTAACCTACCTTTATCTCGACCATAACTCGGAGAAATCTGTGCTAATAGTCGATATGCCCATTTTATCCCAGATAAAATGAGTAAAGGTTTATTCCGGATAGAGAGGGGCCTATGGTTTATCAGCTTGTTGGTGAGGTAAAAGCTCACCAAGGCTATGACGAATAGCGGGTGTGAGAGCATGACCCGCCTCACTGGGACTGAGACACTGCCCAGACTCCTACGGGAGGCTGCAGTCGAGAATCTTCCTCAATGGCCGAAAGGCTGAAGGAGCGACGCCGCGTGTAGGATGAATCCCCTTGGGGTGTAAACTACTTTTCTAAAGGAAAAATTTTTGATGGTACTTTAGGAATAAGCCACTGCTAACTTCGTGCCAGCAGCAGCGGTAATACGAAGGTGGCAAGCGTTATCCGGATTTATTGGGCGTAAAGAGTTCAACGGCGGTTATGAAAGTCGAAAATAAAATCTTAAGGCTCAACCTTAAGCCCGTTTTCGATACTTCATAGCTAGAGGGTAGGAGAGGCAAACGGAATTGCTGGTGTAGTAGTAAAATGCGTTAATATCAGCAAGAACACCAAAGGCGAAGGCAGTTTGCTAGAATACTCCTGACGCTATACGAACGAAAGCGTGGGTAGCGAATGGGATTAGATACCCCAGTAGTCCACGCCGTAAACGATGGATACTAGATATTGGAAGTCTCGACCCTTTCAGTATCGTTTACCTAAGCTAACGCGTTAAGTATCCCGCCTGGGGAGTACGGCCGCAAGGCTAAAACTCAAAGGAATTGACGGGAACCCGCACAAGTGGTGGAGCATGTGGTTTAATTCGACAATAAGCGAGAAACCTTACCAGGGCTTGACATCCTAGGAAATTCACCGAAAGGAGAATGTGCCAGCAATGGAACCTAGTGACAGGTGCTGCATGGTCGTCGTCAGCTCGTGTCGTGAGATGTACGGTTAAGTCCGGAAACGAGCGCAACCCCTGTAATATGTTAAATTGTTCATGTTAGACTGCCCCCTTTAAGGGGGAGGAAGGAAGGGATGACGTCAGATCAGCATGGTCCTTTGACGCCCTGGGCGACACACGTGCTACAATGGCTAGTAACAATGGGTCTTGCGAAACGGTAACGTGGAGCTAATCCCATCAAACCTAGTCTCAGTTCGGATTGAGGTCTGAAACTCGACCTCATGAAGCTGGAATCACTAGTAAACGCGCATCAGCCACGGCGCGTTGAATACGTTCTCGGGTTTTGTACACACCGCCCGTCACGTCAAGAGAGTCGGTAATACCCGAAGTCCCAGTTTACTGGGCCGAAGGTAGGATCGATGATAGGGACGAAGTCGTAACAAGGCATCCGTAGCGGAAGCTGTGGATGGATCACCTCCTTTCTAGGGAGTATTGAGTACAGTTTTACTGTATTTCAAGACGGTCGAGGTTCAAGAATTTCTTGAACTTTCACATTGACGTTTGGTTTTCTTCACAGAAAATCGATTTCTATCACCTTTTAGTTGTCAAAGACAAAAAGGATTGGTTTATGTCTTGTCAAAACCAGTCCTTTTTGATAGCATTGTACTGTCATTTAGGCAGTTTATGGGTGCGTAGCTCAGCTTGGTTAGAGCACTTCACTGATAATGAAGAGGTCGATGGTTCGAGTCCATCCGCACCCACCATTTGAAAAAATTATAAATAATATGGGCGGTTAGCTCAGTTGGTTAGAGCGCCACATTGACATTGTGGAGGTCACTGGTTCAAATCCAGTATCGCCCACCATACTATTCTAACTAAAATTATATTCCGAGTCTTCCTCGGCTTTTTATTTTGTTTAATTTTCTAGATTATTCTATACTTAACCTAGTTATGAATGAAAAAATTCCCAGTCAAGACACACTTAAGGCTTTTGGTATTGTTGGCGAACCGGCTCTACTTCAGGGCGGTCAAGGAACCTGTTATCGCGTGGAAGATGTTGTTTTAAAACCAACAAATAATGATCTTGAAACATCTTGGATTGCAAGCATCAATAATAACCTAATAAGTGATAAATTCAGAGTAGCTAAACCTTTGCGCGCAAAAGACGGTTTATGGGTATATAACGGCTGGTCAGCCAGTGAGTTTTTAGATGGTAAAAACAAGCCCAGTCACTATGATGAGTCCATAGAGGTTAGCAGGAATTTTCATGCGACTCTGGAGGGAATCCAGAAGCCAGGTTGGTTCGATAAAAAAACTGATGTTTTCGCTCTTTCCGATAGGATGGCCTGGGGAGAAATACCACTGCCAGATTTTCAGCCCGCTTCAGAAGTATTTAAAAAAATATTTCGTTTGCTAAAAGATAATCGCCTTCCTAATCAATTGATTCATGGTGATTGGGGACCAGAGCAAATTTTATTTCATGATACTCTGCCTCCTGCAGTAATTGATATGACTCCATATTTTAGACCTGCAGATTATCCAATAGCTGATATGATGATATCTGCCATCAATCACGAAGGAGCCGATATATCAATAATTGATCTAGGCAAAGATATTAAAGATTTAGATCAGCTTCTATTGCGAGCGCTTGTAATGAGAACATGTACATATATAGGATTTCAAATTCATCCTGAGAATAGTAGGGACTGGATTTCAGAAATAGATAGCCATCTAAATATGGTTGATGATGTTATAAATACAATAATGAAATTTAAGTACTGAGTTAGCAGATAGAGAAATATTTAATTATTTATAACAATTCTATGAAAAAAAGAATAATTCTTATTGATGGCATGACGGGTGCTGGCAAAACTACTGTTGCTGCGTTGGTAGCAAAAAAATTTCCAAGGACTGCAATTATTGGAATGGATAGAATAAAGACTTTTGTATCTGATTTTGAGCGTGGTTTCAGGGATAATAGTATTGCCAGAAAAGTAGTTTTGGAGATGACTAAGAAATATCTGGAGTTAGGTCTATCGGTAATAATTGAGCATCCTTTTAGAACGGAAGATGAGATTAAGGTGTACGAAAAATTAGCTCTTAAATATAAAACTTCTTGCTATAAATTTCAGCTGTTTACTACTCCAGATATAGCGCTTAAAAGAATAACTCAAAGACAAAAAGAATTGGAACGTAAGGTTCCGCAAAAGAGGATAAAAAGAAATATTTCTTTTTATAGAGAAAGAAGCCGATTGGGTTTTGAAGTAATTGATACTACTGATATTATAGCGACCAAAGTAGCTAATATTATTTTAAATATAATTAAATAGGCTCTCCCCAGTATTTGTTTGGTTAAAAATTCAAAACAAAAACACCACCTTATCTTGTAGGGCGGTGTTTTATATTTGAATTTATTTTTATTCTGTTTGTCCGGATTGCTTAAGAGAATCTTTGAGTGTTTTTCCTGCTTTGAACTTTGGTACAGTTACTGCAGGTATCTGAATCCGTTCGGTAGGCTTTTGAGGATTGACCCCCATCCTAGCCTCTCTGCGCTTGGCAGAGAATGTGCCAAATCCTGTTAGACTAACTTCCCCCCCAGACTTTAGGGTAGAAATTACGGTATTCTCGAATACCTCCAACATTTCATCAGCTTGTTTTTTGGAGACGTCCACTTTTTCAGCGATAACGTCTGCCATTTCTGCTTTGTTCATATTACCTCCTTTTATCCGTCAAAAAATTCTGACGGTTAAATGATTATATAGTTATTTGTTTATTAATGAGTTCAATACCTGTTGCCTTTCTAGTATCAGAATCTATTTCAATCACTACAGCATTGACTAGTGTTAACCCTTCTTCAGGGAAGTCGAAGCGTTCCTTACCATCGTGCAAGTATCGATTCAATATTATTTCCTTCTTCACACCTAGTACAGATTCGACCGCTCCTACCATGCCCACATCTGTAATGTATGCTGTCCCCTGAGGGAGTATCTTTGCATCGGCTGTAGGAACATGAGTATGTGTTCCAAGAATTGCAGAAACCCTTCCATCAGCATGCCATCCCATAGCTACTTTTTCACTAGTTGTTTCAGCATGCATATCAACAATGATTCCAGCTAAATCACTTTTGTCATGTTCTTTTATAATATCATCTAATGTATGAAATGGGCTTGCTATGTCTTTTTCTTCAATAAAGACCTTACCTAACAAGTTTATCACAAGTATTTTTTTTGTTCCAACTTCAATTACTTCATATCCTCTACCAATCGTTTTTTCAGGATAGTTAGCTGGGCGAATCACCGGGACCTCTTTTTTCTCTAACAGACTAAGTCCGGCGGCTCTTTTGAATATATGATTTCCTGATGTACAGAAATCAACTCCAGCATCTAGTAGTTCTTGAAGTGTCTTCTGTGTAATTCCCTTACCATGTGCTAAATTTTCAACATTAGCCATCACTAGATCTGGATTATATTCTTCCTTTAAAGATGGCAAAATCTTACTGACTGCCCGTCGGCCTATTTTACCGTCAACATCTCCAAAAAAGAGAACAGTTAACTTCATAAGTTTTTCCTTCCTAGCTTTTATTTAGCGAGCGTATTCAATAACTCTTGTTTCACGAATAACATTTACTTTTATTTCGCCTGGATATTTTAGTTCATTTTCTATTTGATCAGCAATATCTCTAGCAAGTTTGTGAGAATTGAGATCATCAATCTCTTCTGGTTTTACAAACACACGCACTTCGCGACCAGCTTGAATAGCATAACATTTTTCAACACCAGCAAAGGCATTAGCAAGCTGTTCTAGCTCGTCTAATCTTTTAATATATTGTTCATAAGTGTCTTTTCTTGCACCAGGACGTGCACCAGAAATCGCATCAGCAACTTTTACAACAATCCCTTCTAATGTTTTAGGTTTATCTTCATGATGAGCAATTGATATGTATGCTACTTCATCAGGGAGTCCAAATTTCTTCATGATATCTTGTCCAATTTCTGGATGACCACCTTGAATTTCATGATCAACTGCTTTACCAATATCGTGTAGTAGACCACCCTTCTTTGCTACTGCAACGTTAGCGCCTAGTTCTTGGGCTAGTAGCGCTGATATATGTGCAACTTCAATAGAGTGCATTAACACGTTTTGTCCATAACTGGTTCTATATTTAAGTCTTCCCAATACTTGTAACAGTTTAGGATCAAGACCAGCAACGCCAACTTCATAAGCTGCGTCATCACCTGCTTTTCTAATATCAGCAGAAAGCTCTTTCTTGGCTTCTGCTATTGCTTCTTCAATTCTTGATGGATGAATTCGTCCATCAGAAATCAGTTTGTCTAAAGCACGTTTAGCCAAATGTCTTCGAATTGGATTAAATCCGGAAATTACTATTGCCTCTGGAGTGTCATCAACGATAATCTCTACACCAGTCTTTTGTTCGATTGTTTTAATATTACGACCTTCTTTACCAATGATCCTTCCTTTCATTTCATCATTGGGAAGACTTACAGTAGTAGTAGTGGTTTCTGCGACATGTGAGCCAGCATAACGTTGGATAACCGTACTGAGAAGAGTTTTTGCTTTATTCTCGAGCTCTCTTTCATTTACATCATCTAACTTTCTAAGACGTTGCATCAAGTTATCTTTTGTTTCTTGTTCTACTTTTTCTAGTAATAGTTTTTTTCCATCTTCTTTGGAAAGTTCGGCCACAGCTTCTAATTTTGAAATCTGATCTTGCTTTATCTGCTTGATTTCAGATTTGATATGGTCAACTTGTTTAGCCTTATCTCTTATTTGACCCTGTTGATTTTCCAAATCAAGTAACTTCTGGTCAAAACGTGCCTCCCTATCTTCTAGACGCTTACGTAGTTGACTAGTTTCATTTCTTCTCTCTTGTTCGTCATGCTTGGCTTGGTCGATTAATTTCATCGACTTGTCTTTTGCTTGAAGAACAAGCTCCTTTTCCTTAGCTTTTGCATCCTTAACAATTGATTCGGCTTTCGCTTCTGCAGAGTCAACTTGTCGAATAGCCATTTGCTTTCGACCGAAATAACCAATAACCATTCCAATGGGAGCGGCAATGGCTAGTGTGATAATAAAGATTAAATTGTCCATAGAGATTCTCCTGTAGATATGAGAATCTTCACCATAGGAAAGTAGACAAAACTATGTGTTACGTTGAAAAGACAAAGAATTATAATTTTCAACTTCCCTAAAACCATCCAATAATAATTGGTAGTTAGAGGTGATTGAGTTTTGAGAAAAAATGTAAAGTAATGTCATCTGATTCTTTGAGTTCCAATAACCTTAGTGAAGATTCTGAAGTTAACGAGTTAAATTATTTGCCAGTAAATATTAGCATAAGCAAGTCACGTTGGCAAGTCCCTATAATGGTCTAACAATAATAAAACCGAGGAATACCTCGGTTTTATTATTGAATCTGGGTTTTATTGGATGATTTTATCAATAATACCGTATTTCTTAGCTTCTTCCGCTGTCATGAAGTTATCACGATCTGTATCTTTTTCTATCTTCTTTAACGGCTGACCGGTGTGATGGGATAGAATACCATTTAATTTGTCCTTTATTTTTAATATATGTTCAGCTCTAATTTTGATATCAACGGCTTGGCCTTCCGCACCACCCATTACTTGGTGGATAAGAACTTCGGAATTTGGTAGAGCAAATCTTTTTCCCTTTTTTCCTCCTGCTAATAGTGTTGCACCCATTGAACCAGCTAATCCAACACAAATTGTAGAAACGTCAGGACTCACATACTGCATAGTATCATAGATAGCCATTCCAGAAGTTACAGATCCTCCAGGAGAATTGATATATATTTTTATATCCCTTTTTTTGTCTTCAGAATCTAGGAACAACAGTTGGGCGATTACTGTGTTTGCAATATTATCATCAATAGGATCTCCTAAAAAGATTATTCTTTCTTTTAGAAGACGTGAGTATATATCATATGCCCGTTCTCCAAAATTTGATTTTTCGATAACAGTCGGTATAAGATGCATAAGTTTCAATTTAAAAGTTAAACAATAGTATTCTTCAGTATACGTAACACGCTTTGTTTGTCAATCAGTTGCTACACAATTCTCCAGCCAGAGGGCGTTTCTTTTATTTTACCATTTATCGAGAATCCTGCTGCTTTTTTATGTCCTCCACCACCAAAAAGTCGAGCAAATCCAGAAACATCAACCTCATCTCGTGTAGTTCTTAGACTGCCTTTTATTGTTCCGCCTTTTTGCTCCTTTAAAACAAGCACGGCTTTTGCTCCATGTAGATTATTTAGGAAATTTGCTACTCCTTCTGCGCTATCGTTTTCGACACCGCACTCTTCAAAATCTTTCTGAGTAATAACAGTGATAACTACGTCAGTAAATTCACTTTTGATTAGTCTGGAAAAAGCTCTTCCCCATAGTTTTAGCATTCCGATTGATTGATTGGTCAAAGCATTATTTATAATTTCTTGTTTCTGCGCACCGTTTATCAAAAGTTCAGAAGCGTTTTGAATTGATTGATAAGTTGTTGCAAGATTTGAAAAACTTCCAGTGTCAGTCATTATCCCTGTCAATAAACAAGTGGCAATATCTTTAGTTATGTTGAATCGATTATGGTCTAGTAGTCTGTATAAAATGTCTGTTGTAGAGGCAGCATTGGTTTCTACTAAATTTATGTGACCAAAGTTGGTATTTGTCGGATGATGGTCAATGTTAACTATTAACGGATTGTAGGGGAGTTTTTCTATATGAGTATGAATTCCAGCATATTCCAAATCACCGGAATCTAGAACCACAATAGTATCAAATTTGTGCTTATCAAAAATCTGTTCATCACTATTAATTTCTTCAATACCTGGCAAAAAATTGAATGAATCCATTGGGATGGTGAGACAAAAAATATGATTATCACCAGTAGTCTGGTTTAGAAAGTGGTTCATAGCGAGCATAGATCCAACTGCATCACCATCTGGATTTTGATGTGCAATAACAAGAGTTCTCTCTGATTCTGAGAGTTTATCGAAGATTTCTTTATATAGGGATGCGTTTTGGTACATATTTCTATTTAAAAAATCACAAATAGCTCTAATTGCTTTTCACATATGAAAAACAGGGTATCTTAGAGTTATTTGTTAATTGTGTCAAGCAGATCGGTAATATATCCTGCTTTTTCTTCAGATTCATCTAGGCGAAAGTGAATTCTAGGGCTAAATTTCATTTTGAGACGACCATTAAGTAGTTTTTGGATATTACCTTTTTCTTGTTCTATTACTTGCCTAACCTCTTTATTAGCACTAAATGGCAGTATAGAAAGTGAGATATTTGCGTGCTTTAAATCAGGGCTTGTGTCTACTTTACTTATAGTTACAAGATTACCTGAAGAGAACTCGATTTCTCTTGTAATAATAGAACCGAGTTCCTCTTTTATTAATTCATTTATTTGTTTGATGCGCTGGGAAGGCATACCCTTTTTTATTATTCAAATTCTATCTTTCGGGCCTTCTTTTCCTCGCGATATACTTCAATAATATCACCTTCCTGAATAGTTGCATGGGTTTCAATTTTCATTCCACATTCTGAATCTTTAGAAACTTCCTTGGAATTCTTTTTTTCTGATTGCAACTGTACAATACGCCCTGATCCAACCTTTTCTTTATTCCTAATAATGTTTACTTTTGTTTCATTCTCTACTTTTCCTTGCTTTACTTTTCCACCTACAATCTGACCTTCCTTTTCAGTTTTGAAGATTGCTAGTATCTCTATTTTTCCTAAATCAGTCTGAATAAATTCTGGAACAAGCATTTTCTCGAGTTCATCTTTTATGAAATCAATCAGTTCATAAATTATGGTGTATAAATTCACATTTGCTTGTCGGTCTTTCTGAATTTTTTGTGCTTGTGTGGTAAGTAAGACATTGAATCCGACCAAAAAAGCATTTGCTGAATCTGTTTGGATAATATCTTTCTCAGTAATATTGCCAAGCCCTTTTGAAGTTATAGTAACTCTTACTTCTGGATGTTTAAGTTTGTCTAAGGATTCAATTATTGCTTCTTGTGATCCTAATGTGTCTGTCTTTAGAATTATATTTAAATCTTGTACTTTTTTTTCTTCCTTCTCATCATCTTCACCATTCTTATCATTAGAAGATTTTTTTACTACTTGCTGCCCCATCTCCTTTTGATAGGAAATTTCTTTTTGCTTTTTTATTAATGACTTTATTTCAGATTGATTCTTTGTTGTATGCAAAATATCTCCAACTTTGGGTGCTCCTTTCAGACCAAGAATTTGCACTGGCTTAGAAGGCCCTGCCACTGAAACAGTTTCTCCTCGCCAATCTTTTAGTGCTTTTACTTTTCCATAAACATTACCAACAATGATATTGTCGCCCTCTTTCAAAGTTCCAGTCTGAACCAAAACAGTTGCCTGAGGTCCTGCACCTTTATCTATGTGTGATTCGATTATTGTACCAACAGCTTCACGTCCAGGGTTGGCAACTATATTTTTCTTTTCCATTTCTGCAACCAATAACACCATATCCAGTAATTCAGAGATTCCTTCTTTCTCCTTTGCAGAAATCTCAGCAAAAACAGTTTTGCCACCCCATTCTTCTGGGACAATGCCGAGTTCAGTTAATTCCTTCTTTACTTTCTCTACATTTGCTTCTGATTTATCAATCTTATTTATCGCAACAACGAATGGAAGCTTTGCATCTTCAATAATTTTATGTGCTTCCTTTGTTTGTGGCTTTACTCCATCATCAGCAGCTATAACTAGAATAGCTATATCGGCGACACGTGCTCCACGTCCTCTCATTGCAGAAAATGCTTCGTGACCAGGAGTATCAATAAGAGTAATAAATTTATCTTTATCTTTAATCTGATATGCTCCTATTGATTGAGTTATTCCACCCGCTTCATCGTCTACGATGTTTGTCTCTCGTATAGCATCAAGAAGTTTTGTTTTACCATGATCAACATGCCCCATAACAACAACAACAGGTGGACGTTCTTCAGTTACCTTGTCACTTTCTAAGGCATCTTCTAATATCTTTAAATCTTCTTTTCCATTTTCCTCAACTTCACTTTTTACTACTGCAAAACCCAAATCTTCTGCAATAATACCTGCAGTATCAAAATCAATCCTCTCATTCATAGAGGACATGATTCCATTTTTCATTAATTCTGCAATCAGATCAGTAACTGGCAGATTCATTTTTTCTGCCAGCTCTTTGATTATGATTTGTTCCGGAATGGAAATTTCCTTTATTTCAGGTGTTTCGGTCATAATGGGTGTTAGTCAATATTATTATAGGATAGTGGAATATTCCCTTTTGGTCAACTCCTATATAGAATTGTAATCAAAAAACCTATTCACTATTTATGTGATAGGTTCCTGATGATTTTTTACTACTTACTAAGAATTAGTACCTTTATTGAACTAAGCTCTTGGAATTTCTTCGCATCGTCTACTGTGCCAACTATCCCGCCATAGTGCATAGGGATTGCTATCTTTGGTTGAATCATATCAGTAGCCTTTGCTGCTTCTTCGGGAGTCATTGTATATTTCCCTGAAACTGGCAAAAGTGCAATGTCGATATTTTTGATACTTTTCATCTCTGGAATAAAGTCTGTATCTCCAGCATGATAAATTTTTTCACCATCAATATTAATTATGTAACCAACCTTCTCCTCTTCTTTAGGATGATAGGGTAGACCGGGCTCTCGAAATTTATCAATATTATATGCCGCGACCACTTCTATATTTATTTCATCGAGGCTGAATTCTTCTCCTATTTCTACATATTTAAACTTACCGTCAATCTTTCCCTTGCATTGCTTCGTTGCGATTATTAGAGTAGAATCCTTTTGAATTTTCTTAATATCTTCTGGAGAAAAATGATCAAAGTGTTCATGAGTGATAAAAATATAATCTGCTTTTGGCAGATCATCTTCTAATTCATATGGATCAATGTATATGATTTTATTTAACGAAATTTGAAAGGCAGCGTGACCTAACCAAATAAGATGATTAATGATTTTCATAGTGGTTTATTTTAAAAGCTTCTTTCTTTTCCTACGATTATATTGAGTTTCTTGTTCAACACTTCAACCGTAGCAGGAGTTTTAACTACCGTTTCTCCATCAGCAATCAAAGAGACCGTATCATCACTTGTTATTTTCATCTTCTTTATAGGAAATATGCTTTGTTGTTTGGTGACAAGTTTATCTTTCCCAAAAGCCCCCTTTCCTTTCGGCGTAAATACAGCTTCTAATAAGCCGTCTTTTGGGTTACACACATTTTTTTGTTTGTCTGTATCAATTGGTGTGTACGACAGGTTGCATATTTGAATATGATCGGTATTACTTATTGATGAAATACTGAAATGTCCGCCGTTACATTCTAGAGAGACGTCTTGTGCATGAGGAACTTCTAAAGATGAAAAAAAATAATGATTATTAACCTTACCAATATCAATTTTTTCTATAATCCTTGCAGAGAGTATGTCACAAGCTTTTTCCGCTACAGGGACTCCTAGTATTCCCGCGATTGTACTATTCTCCATTGGTATGTAGCCGAAAGTTACGTTACTTTGCGTTGCAATAACTGGAAATACCTTTGTGAATGTCTTATCATTACCAACTGCGATTATTGTATCAGCACCACTCTTTACATTATCTTCAACAACTTCCCTGATACTTTTTAAAACACTCATTTTTTCTATTTTTCCGTTGATCCCTAAATCAATCAATCGATTCTCGATTTTTGCAAGAGATTGAATATATTTTTTATCGCTCAAAAAAGAGTCGTAGAGATAATAATACATGACTTTTATAATAGGCTGAAGTTAGTAGTTAGCACTAAAGAACTTCAGGTTTACTAGTTTTTCCGTTTCGAGGTTTTGATTTTAGTATAGTCTCTTTTGGTTCTATAGAAGCTCCCTGGTCACAGTTGCATTTACCATTCAAAGATGCGCCAGCTTCTATAGAAATAACTTTTGTTGTAATATCACCTGTTACTTTTGCGGAACTCTTTAGCTCAACCTTCTCTTTGATGAATAAATCACCAATAACTTCGCCAGAGATTAAAACATTTGCTGCTTCAACATCAGCCTTAACTTTTGCATTTGAGCCAACTCGCAAATCGCGATTGGTTTTCAACGTTCCAATCACTTGACCTTCAACTACAATATTACCTTCGCCATGAAAGTCGCCTTCTACTTTCACAGATGGCCCAATAATCGTTTCTGTCTCTTTTTCTGTCGTTTCACCTTCTTGATTTTTAAACATATTTGAGTAATTAATTGTAAATTATCAACCTCATTGTAGTTAATTTCCATGTATATGTCAAAGACTGGTGATGCTAATTTCTCTCGTGTTGTTCTTCAAAATATTTATTTTAATGGAATAAATAATTTTGTTTTTTGGTAGTTGCTTTGCTTTTTCAGCCCACTCAACTATGCATATAGTATCATCGCGTTCCCAATATTCCTCGATACCAACACTTTCTAGGCTACTTGGCTTAGGTAAGCGATACAAATCAACGTGGCAAAAAATATTTATACTTTTTTTTGTTACATTATAGACTCGCCAAAATACAAAAGTTGGACTAGTAATGTGGTTTCTTATTCCTAGGCCCTTTGCTACTCCTTTTACAAAGACTGTTTTACCAGCACCTAAATCACCATAAAGGGCAATTATTCCTCCGTTAATTAGCTTTTTACCAAGCTGTTTACCAATCTCTCTGGTCTGCTTTTCACTTCTTGCTATATATTTATTTTGAGTTTTCTTCATACTTAATACTATAACAGACATTAATAGGACAATACTAGAGGTATATTTTGGCTAATAATAGCGAATAAATATCACTAATTTTCCATGCACTTGGCGTCCTTGACATATACACATGAATCCGATATAGTAATCTACTTATGATTATTTAAGTAGTTAATTGTTATCCTTTTAAGTTATTACTATGATGCTTTCTCCTAAAGAGCAGATTCATGAGAATGTAAAGAAAAGTAAGAATATTCTGATCTGCTTGCCAAAAGATCCAACAACGGATGCTGTGGCTGCTGGCTTGGCACTGTTTTCAGTTTTAGAAAAATTAGGCAAAAAGACTAAGGTTGTATGTCCAGGATTCACACTACCTCCCCACAATCAATTCCTTCCTAAGAGTAAAGAGATTACTTCCGATCTTACTTCTTTGAAGAAGTTTATTATTTCATTGAATGTTTCTCAAACAAAAGTTGAGGAATTAAGTTATGATATCAAAAACAACCAGCTTGATATCTATATAACACCAAAGAATGGAACCTTTAGGGAAAAGGATGTTAGCTATTCCTCATCTGATTATGAATATGATTTGATATTTGTACTTGACGCTCCTGATCTAGACGCCCTCGGTAAACTCTATGAAGACAATACAGAATTTTTTTATCATACTCCTATTATTGATATTGACCATAACCCAGCAAATGAACATTTTGGACAAATAGATTTAGTAGATCTTACCGCTACATCCTCTTCAGAAATTATTTTTGAAATGATAAAGAACTGGAAGGAAGACATTTTGGATGAATATATAGCTACAAGTTTACTTGCTGGAATAATATCAAAGACCAAAAGTTTTCAAACCACTTCTGTTACTCCTCGGTCGCTAGCAATTGCTAGTCACCTCATTTCTTCAGGTGCACGTAGAGAAGAAATTGTCAGACATTTATATCAAACAAAATCTGTAGAGACATTAAAGTTATGGGGTAGGGCACTTTCTAAACTCAAACAGGACAAGCAAAATAAAATTGTATGGTCAGTACTAAATAAAGATGATTTCGCAAAGTCTGGTTCTACAAGCGAGGAAGATGTATTGAGTGTGATTGATGAATTGATTATCAATGCTCCTGAAGCGGAAACTATTATCGTTTTCTTTGAACAGATAAAAGGAGATTTTAATGCAATTATTAGCACTCCTTCTACTATCAATGCCATGGCAGTATTGAAGGAATATAACCCAATAGGAACAAAAGATTTTACAAGAATTACTATCAAAACACCTGATATGGCAAATGCTGAAAAAAAGACGCTAAATACAATCAAGGGAGCACTTAATATAAAATAATAATTTAATAAAACTTTATTAGAAACGAGCCATAGTAGTGCCCGTTTTTTGTTTTTTACAATACTTGTAAGATTAGTTATACTGAACGCATGGTAAATACAATAAATGACCTGCTTAAAGGGTCTGATAAGAATAAAATACATGTGTCTTCAGAAGAAACTGAAGAAAAGTTAGATCAAAAGATTCGTGATATAGATATTAAGGAAAAAGAAAAAATTGTTGAAGAAAAAGCATCTTCGACTGGTATGGCATATATTGACTTGAAGGGTTTTCCCATACAAGCAGAAGCTATTTCCGTCATTCCTGAAGAGAAAGCACAAGAGGCAAAAACAATCTGTTTCTATAGATCAGACATTGAACTTAGATTTGGGATAGTAGATGTGAATAATCAGGTAAGTAAAGCAATCAGAGAAGAGTATAAAGCAAAATACCCAGATTTACAGCAGGTTGAGTATTTGATCTCGGTTCATAGTTTTGAACATGGACATAAGCTCTATGCATCGGTTCCAAAAGTGAAGGAATTAAGCGGAAATGTAGAAATAACTGAAGAAGAGCTTAATAAATATAAAGAGGAAATTCAATCATTTACTCAGCTTGATGAGAAATTAAAACAAGCATCAGTTTCGGATATGATGACTATGATTTTGGCTGGAGCAATTCAGGTGGGTAGTTCTGATATTCACGTAGAGGCGGAAGAGAAAGAAGTTAAAATTAGGTTTCGTATAGACGGGGTTTTGCAAGTTGTCGCAGTTTTAGAAAAGGAAATGTGGCCCAAATTGATCAGTAGAATAAAAATCATTTCTGGACTTAAACTCAATATAACAGATATACCTCAAGACGGTAGAATAACCATTCAACTCACAGAAGATAAAGTAGATGTTAGGGTTTCGACTCTTCCTTCTGCCTATGGCGAAAGTGTTGTTATGAGGTTACTAATGTCTTCTGTCGCAGGTCTTGAGTTTGATAGTCTAGGAATCAGAGGCAAGGCGTATGAAGATCTCAAGCGAGAAACAGAACGTCCAAACGGGATGATAATTACAACTGGTCCAACAGGTTCTGGTAAAACCACCACCCTTTATGCAATTTTAAATAAGTTGAATGGTCCGGAGACCAAAATTATTACTCTTGAAGATCCAGTAGAATACAAACTTAAGGGGATTGTCCAAAGTCAGATTCATTCTACTCAACAAAGCGAGGGCGAAGGCTTGAAAGAGGCATTGAAGGCTGGACTCTCTGGTGGAGGAGGAGGCCAAAAGGATTATACATTTGCTCAGGGATTGAGAGCAATTCTAAGACAAGATCCAGATGTGATTATGGTTGGAGAAATTAGAGATTTAGAAACAGCGGAAATTGCTATCCAATCAGCACTTACTGGTCATTTGGTAATTTCTACTATTCATACAAATGATGCAGCCGGGGCAATACCAAGATTCATGTCTATGGGAGTTAAACCATTTTTACTTGCGCCAGCATTAAATGCGGTTATTGGACAGAGGTTGGTCCGTAGAATTTGTGAAAAATGCAAAGAAGAAGATGAGGTGGACGAGAAAACTTTGGAGAGAATCAAGAGGCTCCTTTCAGAGATTCCAGAAACTTCAGGAGAGAAACTAGATTTCGACAAATTAAATTTTCATAAAGGAAAAGGTTGTTCAGTATGTAATGACACGGGTTATAAGGGAAGAGTTGGTATTTATGAGATCTTTACTATGACCAAAGAAATTGAAGAGATTGTGCTTTCTGGAAAAGTTTCCGAATATCAAATGAAAGAAGTGGCTGTAAAACAGGGAATGATAACAATGGCCCAAGATGGTTTATTGAAGGCAAAAGATGGTATTACTTCAGTAGAAGAGATATTTAGAGTTATCGAGTAGCTATAAATAGTATGTTCAAAAAGAATCTATCACCTGATTTTCAAGGAGAAGCGGATATTGCTCCAGTTCCAGAAGCTCCTCCTATTTCGGCAGAAGATTTGGGACAGGAATTTAATCCATCGACTCCACCAAAAAATAATTTGATGCTTTTTATTTCAATTGGAATAGCCATCGTCATTGCTCTAATTGGAGGAGTTGTATTTGCTAGTTATCAAGGCTATTTAGATATTTCGTTTTTACCATCAAAGAAAAATAAAATTGTTGATGAAACACTAGTGGCAATGCAAACCGTGAAACAGGCCAAATACAATGTTGGTATATCTTCAAAAATAGAACCTTGGGATGGAATCCATACGCCAATTGAGGAGATAGATGATAATGTAAATGGCCTAGCTATTGGTGCAAGTTCCGTTATGGATGCTGTAATTGATATGCAAATACAGTTAAGTGTGGAATCATATTTCGATGGCACAGCTGACTTAGAAGCTATGAACGGATACATCACACTAAATGGTATTTATGGTGATTCAACTATGCAATGGGGACTAGAAATAGAATTGCGTAAGGTGGGCCCAGATATTTATGGAAAAGTATCTGATTATCCTGAATTAGTTGCCATATTTGTACCACAGCTAGAGGAACTGAAAGGAAAGTGGATCAAATTAACCACTGCTGATAAGTATGGAGAATACCTAGATATGGCATATGAATATTCCAATATGGTTGCCGAAACTAATCCAGTGACAAACTATGATCTTGCTTTTGAGACTGGATTTCTTAAGCTAGGGAAAAAATTAGATTCTGAAGTTGTTGATGGTCAACCAACAATGCATTATGAAGTAGTAATAGATATGAACAAGTTTGAAAGTATGTATATAAAGATGCTAGCTGAAGTTACTAAACTTCAAGAAAATGTTTCTATGGAGGGGTTAGAAAATTTTAACCTTGAAGAGTCCCTTACTCCTGAAATGAGAAGTAGTTTAGATGCCATTGTTGATAATTTAATGATAGAAGTTTGGATAAGTGAAACAGATAATGTAATTCGCCAAGCAAAGGCAACTATGATTACTGTTTTACCAGAAGCACAAAGAACCGATGAAATAGGTCAAGCTCGAATTGAGGTATTAGTAAATCTTAGTAATATTAATGAGACGATAGATGTCTCAGAACCTCAATCCGCAATGACTATTGATGAATTGATGCAAATATTTTCTCCTGAAGTTGATAAAACAGATACAGACGAAGATGGTCTTTCAGATAAGGATGAAGAAAAATATGGAACTGACATTAATAACAAAGATACAGATGGAGATGGATATGAAGATGGTTCAGAAGTTGAAAATGGCTATAATCCGGCTGGAGAGGGAATACTTCCCATGCCAATTGAGTTAGATACAACTTCAATATTTGATGTTCTAGAGTAGTTAATATTTTCTGAAAATTTGAATAATAAAAAAAGCGGGTCTCCGAAGGGGATCCGCTTTTTAGTTGCACTGGAAGTATATTTCATCCGTAAAATAAAAATATACTAGAATTTTTTAGCAATAATTCCGTATGCTTCCCTAAATGGCATACCTTTTTTTACCAGCTTATGGACTTCCTCTGTTGCAAATATTTCTTTTGATAAGGCTTTTTTGCATTTCTGTTTATCTACTTTCATGTTTGATATTACGAGATTCATAATAGAAATACTACTTTTTGTAATATCAATACCTTCCATAACAGGTTTTTTAGTAAGCTGTAAATCACGATGATAGCCAGAAATAAGATGGCTAGTTAATTCTTTAATTTGGAATTCATAAGATACAACAATATGATATTTTGCTCTTACTAGTTCCAGTACATCAGGATTTTTTTTATGAGGCATAATGGAGCTGCCTGTGCAAATATCCTTAGGTAAATTGAAGTAACCAAATTCTGGCATACTAAACAAGATAATGTCACTTGCCAGTTTATTCAGATCAAACATTATTTGACTTAGAGAGTGCAGTATAGTTGCTTCAAACTTTCCTCTACTATTTTGGGTATATATAGGATTTTCTTGTACTTTGGAAAACTGAAGCATATTGGCTACAAACTCTTTATCTATTTCAATTGGAGTCCCGTATCCAGCAGCAGCCCCTAGGGGGGATTGATCGACTAATCCTATAGCCGAATCAACCAACTTCAGATTATCTTTCATAGAGTCGATAAATGAATTGCTAAACATAGAGATGTTTGAAGGCATCGCTTTTCTCATATGAGTATAGCCGGGTAATTTTACGTCTTCATATTTTTCAATAAAATTCTGTAGAACATGTATGAATTCTTCAGCTAGTATTTTGCATGCCAATAATTCATCTTTATAATAAAGACGTAACGCTACTAATACTTGGTCATTTCTAGAGCGCGCTGTATGGATTTTTTTTCCTACGCTTCCCAGTTTTTTGACAAGATATTCTTCGATGGCAGTGTGAGAGTCTTCTTGTTCCTTAGATATTTTGAATTTTCCAATTGCGTCCATTTTAATAATATCATTCAATACAGAAACAATTTTCTTTACTTCACTTTTCTTTAGTATACTAATCTTACCAAGCATTTGAGTGTGAGCAATTGAAGCAATACAGTCATAGCTTATTAATTTAGCATCAAGTATATAATCATCACCAATTGTGAATTCTTCTATCTGTTTATTTAATTTGTATTCTTTTTCCCAGAGTTTCACAAGTATTTCGTTATTTATTAGTTAGTGTTCTTCCTAGCACTATATTGTGAGCTTTAAGTCTGATAGCGTTGATGTTAATGAATCCTGTTGAGTCAGTAGCATCAAATCCACCTTCAATTTCCATGCTTGAAAATTTTTGATCATATAGTGAAGTAGGTGAATATCTTCCAAGAATTATAATATTTCCTTTATACAGTGATAAAAATACTTTCCCATCAATAGCTTCTTGGCTTTTATTAAAAGCGGCCATAAGAAAATCCATCTCTGGTGAATACCAAAATCCGTTATAGATAAGCTCACTAAATTTCGGTATTAAACTATCTCTCAAATGCATAACTTCTTTGTCCATAGCAATACCCTCCATGTCTTTATGTGCTGCCCACAATATTGTAGCTCCTGGAGTTTCGTATACACCCCTTGATTTAATACCTATATATCTATTTTCAACCATATCAACACGTCCAATTCCATTATTAGCTCCAAGTTCATTCAAATACAAAAATATTTCCAGGGGATCACTCTTTGTCACTTTCTCATCTTTGTTGATGACTTTAATTGGAGTACCATTTTTGAAATGGATTTCAATTTTAGTTTCTTTATCAGGAGCATCAATTGGAGATTTAGTTCTTGAGAATAAACTTTTTGGAGCTTCAAATAAAGGATCTTCTAATATTCCCGCTTCATGACTGATGTGCATAAGATTTTCATCTTCGCTGTATGGTTTTTTCTTAGTTGCTGTTACGGCAATACCTGTTTTTTTTGCAAATTCAAGTAAGTCACCTCTTCCTTTGAATTTTTGTAAAAATTCAGGTTCTTTCCAAGGAGAAATAATTTTTATATTAGGATCTAATGCAAGATATGTAAGTTCAAATCTCACTTGGTCATTTCCTTTTCCAGTTGAACCATGTGACACATATTGAGCTTCTTCTTTGTTTGCAATTTCAATTTGTTTTTTTGCTAGAGGATATCTAGCAAGAGATGTACCTAATAGATAATTACCTTCATACAAGGCTTGCCCACGTAACGCAGGAAAGATAAAATCCTCGACAAATTCTTGCTTTATATCTTCAATGTATACTTTTGACGCCCCTGTATTTAATGCTTTTTTTTCAATAGCAGTAAAATCCTCTTTTTGTCCCACATTACCAACAAAGCATATTACTTCGTAACCTTTATTAACTAACCATTTCAAAATTACCGAAGTGTCTAATCCACCACTGTAAGCTAGTACTACTTTTTGATTGTTTTTTTCTTTTAACATATTTTTTCTCTTAATAATTAATTTGTATTTGATGTTTTTCATATTTAGGGATAACAAAAAAAGACCCTAGTGGGTCATTTTAAATTACTATATTGTTATATTACGAAAAAGAAATAACCCACAGCTTAAAATCGGCTGTTTCGTCGGTTATTAATTTGTAATAATATATTTTTCATATTTGCAGTATATACGTATGCTTCTATGCTTGTCAAGAAATAGAGTATTTGGTTAATAAAAAAAGCGGGTCCTAGGGGATCCGCTTTACTAGTTGACCAGGCTGTGGATGGGTACAAGTTCGACCACGGGGTCGATGCCATCACACTGACTGCAACTAGCAGTCCGCAAGAAGTTACCCTTCAGGTCATCGGGGATAGTGACGTCATCCCACTGAATGATCTGTTGTGCACCCTCCGCGGTGAGTTCGTAGTACTGGCCGCAGCCGATACAGAACGAGCGGACGATGCTCCCGGGTCCTTCCAGGGGCTGTTTGAGTCGAGCGGGGTCGGGAACGTGATCGCCGGTTGCTTGAACCGGAACGGTGCTCCCCAGGAGCTCGGCTTTGACGGCATTGCCGTCATCAGGTTGATTCGTCATATGACGTGCTCTCCTTGTGAGGACCCTTACAATTAGGGCCCGCAACTTTACCCTATTATATAGCTTATGTCAAGAGTGTCAGCTCTTTTTCAATTATTGCTGAAATTCTTTTTGAGGCTTCAACTGTGAGTGTAGCAAAAGCATCTTTGTCTTTTGGATCAGTTGGATCAAGCCCTTCTACCGGTACATGAATTAACAGATCTGCTTTATCAGCTACTCGCTTGTTGTCATCTGTAGTTAGTTCAAGCGTTACCCGAATGATATCTGGCTTACCAGGATCAGGCTGTAGTTCAAAAAAAGAGTCAATTTTGTGGAAACGTGCTAAAGGACCATTGACCCCAGTGAAAAACTTCAAGCTTTCTAGTTCATCTAGCTCCAGCAAACCAGCAGTTGTAAAATGCAAATCACTAGCAAAACGAGGTTCTGGATCAGCTGGATTGCCAGGCTGGCGCTCTCTTGCAGATTCAACTGCATCATCAAAAGTTTGGTATTCTATTTTTCCGCTTCTCTCCTCTGCTGTTTCTACTCTTGCTGCCCCAAGCATTTCTTTTTTTTGTAATCCGGGTGTGTATCCAGTTTCAAATGTTCTAGCCATAATATTTATAGGTTATTAATCTTCTTTTCTAACTTACTTATTGAGCTTTTGTATTCTTGAGATTTTTCTTTTTCTTTTTTTACTATTTCTTCTGGGGCATTTTCCAAGAACTTTTTATTACTAAGTCTTTTTTCTAACGCGTCATATGCTTTTTTGATTTCTGAAATTTCTTTTTCCGCTTTATCTTTCTCTTTTTTAATATCTATATCAAGAGCAACAATATTTGAGTAGTTACCATATTTTGAAGCTATAGTTACAGTTGTTTTTGAATGATCAAATTCCTTTTCATCAATATATTTAATACGTGATAGTTTCTGAATAATAATGTTTTCTTCTTCTGATAACTGAAAAACCTTTTTTGCATACCCATTCATTATTTTAGAGAAGGGAATATTGTATGAAGCACGAATATTTCTATTTAGTACTATTATGCTTTGCATGTCATTAAATCTATTTTCTATTTTCTTGTTTATAATTTTGTCGTTTGCTCGTGGCCATTTACTTATGATCAACTGGTCTTTATGACCCATTTGTTTCCATAGGTGTTCAGTTACAAACGGAATAAATGGATGTGCAAGCGAAAGAATGTTTTCTAAACAGGCGTATAGAACTTGGTGTGTTTGAGAAGAGGAAGAAACTTTCGTTATCTCAAGATACCAGTCTGCCAACTCTCCCCACGTGAATGAAAATATTTTATCACCAGCTTGACCAAGACGATAGTTATCCATATCATCTGTTACTTCTTGAATCAACTTATTTAGTCGGCTTAAAATCCATTTGTCTGAAAGTGTACATTCTTTATAATCGAATTTTTGCTTTAATACTCCATCAACATCAATGGTAGTAAGAATATAACGAGAAATATTCCATAACTTATTTACAAAGTTTCTATAACCTTCAATTTTTTCTTCATACAGCCTTACATCATTTCCAGGAGTTGATCCAATAACCATAGCAAGTCTCACAGCGTCGGTGCCAAATTTCTTTGATACTTCTAGTGGATCGATTGTTGTTTCTGGTTTAGATTTGCTCATTTTTTCACCAGACTTAGTCCTTACTAAACCATGTAAATACACATCTTTGAATGGTACTTCCTTTTTCACATATGTTGTCATCATTATCATTCTAGCGACCCAAAAGAAAAGAATATCATATCCAGTTTCCATTACGGATGTAGGATGGAATACTTTTTGATCTTTTTCGCTCATGGTTGAAAAGGTCCACAAAGCTGATGAAAACCAAGTATCTAATGTATCTGGATCTTGTTCCCAATCCTTTCCCTTAGGAGCAGTTGTTCCAACATAGGTATCTGTGGTTTCTAGTAGATAGTTCCATCCTGGTTTCCACGCTTTTTTAGGACGCCAATCTTCATCAATTGCTTGTTCCCATGTTTTGCCGTTTATCAGGATTTCTAAAGATAGTTGAGTATACTTATGAGAAACAATGGCTACTTTTTTGCCTGGGTAGTCTTTGGCAATATCATCAAGCAAACTTTTGACTCGTTTTTCTACATCTTGATAACTTTCACCATTTCCTGGATGCTTGTTTTCAATATAGTGTTTCATGTCTTTGAATAGCTTTGTAGACTTGCCGTTCAGATCACCATAGTTACATTCTCTTAGTCGTTTATCTTGAACTTTCTTTTGTTTTGGAAATACAATCTCTGCAGTTTCTACCGCACGACTAAGATCAGAAGTAATCACCACATCAAAATATTTGTCTTTAACTGTTATGCCAAGGTCTTGCACCTGTTTTTTTCCTAAATCAGAAAGGGAAGGATTAGATTGACCGGAAGCAATACCTTTTTCATTATCCGGGGTGGTTCCATGAGCAAAATAAGTGATTTCAACTGGTTTGGCTAACTTCTTATACCAAACAGGTATTTGGTGTCCATACCAGATCTGCCGGGAAATACACCAGTCCCTCAAATTATCCATCCATTGAAAATATGTTTTATTAAATCTATCAGGAATAATATTTATCTCACCATTCTTAACTACATCTCGTGATTTATCTTTCAGAGATTTTTTCATTCCCGGAGCAACCTTCCCAACATCTACAAACCATTGCTTGGAAAGTAGTGGTTCTATAGAAGTTCCACAGCGATAACAGATAGATAAATTGTGAACATAGTCTTCATCAATTTTATCTACTAAACCCTTCTTCTTCATTGCTTCTACAATTTTTTCTCTGGCTTCTGATGCTAGCATTCCTTCAAACTGCCCGGCTGCTTCGGTGAGCTTCCCGTTTTTGTCAATAATTTGTTTTATTTCCAGATTGTGTTTTTGAGCTAAGTCAAAATCTACGTGTGAATGAGCGGGGGTAATAGTCATAGCACCGGTTCCTGTCTCCATCTCCGCTACTCTATCGGCAATCACCTTAGCTTTTATTTTTCCGTCAATCCAATCAATATCAAACTCTTTTCCAATGATACTTTTATACCTTTTGTCTTTTGGATGAACAATTATTACTTTGTCAGCAAACTTTGTTTCTGGTCGAGCAGTACCAATCACTACTGGACCGTATTTGAAATAATAAAATGGAGCTTTGGTTTCTTTGTATTCAACTTCATCGTCAGAAAGTGTCGAATGGCATCGTGGACACCAGTTAACCACTCTGTCTCCACGATAAATCAATCCATCATCGTACATTTTCTTGAATACTTCTTTGACAGTTTTGGAAAGGTCGTTATCTAATGTAAATTTTTCCCTAGACCAATCAAGAGAAGAGCCCATACTCTTAAGCTGTTTGGTAATAGTTTTTTTTGATTCTACAACAAACTTTTCAACTTCCTTTAGAAATCTATCTTTACCTAAATCATTACGAGTTTTACCTTCTTTCTTTAATTTCTTCTCAACAGCATTTTGAGTGGCGATTGCTGCATGGTCCATTCCTGGTATCCATAAGGTTTTGAAACCTTGCTTTCTTTTATACCTAATTAGTATATCTTGGATAGCAAGCATAACTGCATGCCCAACATGTAGCTTTCCAGTAACGTTTGGTGGAGGCAAAACTATTGAAAATGGTTCTTTATGAGTTTTAGGTAGATTATCAGGATTAAAATAGCCTGATTCCTCCCAGGCTTTATAAATACTGTCCTCAACTGTCTTTGGTTCGTATGCTTTTGATAATTCCTTCATATAGTCTATTTTAACCCAAAATGGCAGTCTCGTCATCCGTGTTGACATAATATGAAACATGTGATAATTTTAGCGACTTGTACCTAACGATGTAGAGCTTGGAGAAATCATATTCTACTCCAAGCTTGAATGTCACATGCTTTTAAGGAGGGTGCCACATGGCAATCCGAACACTGTTACCAGGAATCGTCGAGGTCTCCGTCGTGAACTCGGACAAGCTGAATGCGTTCGGCTCAGCGCAGATCGCCCAACTCGCGGCTGACGTCACGGAGGTGTGTGACGATCCGGCGAACCGTGTGATCATCTACCGCGGTGCCCCGTCGAAGTTCGGCATCTCAGGGTTCGCCGGTGCGAATCTGGCTGAGCTAGCCGACCTGTCTGATCCAGAACACCCGAAACCGCTCCCCCGTCAGGATGCGCGTGCTCACCTCGAGGAAGGCCTCACCGCTATCAGCGGTATCGACAGTACGCGACTGCGTATGAATCTCTCCGGCCAAGCGGACGACCCCGGCCCGGTGTTTATCATCGGCTACTTCTCCGGCCTACTAGCTGGTGGCATGGAATTTGCCGAGATCTGCGACCTGCGTTTCATGACGCCGAAGGCGCCATTCGGACTTCCGGAGGGGAACCTTGCGGGTCTGCCCGGATGGGGCGGTGTCGAGGCGATGCGCAGGATGACGAGTCCCGTGCAACTCGCCGAAATCCTGCTCAACCTGGGTCACAAGATGGGTGGATTCGTAGATGCGGAGACAGCCCTCCGGTGGGGCTTAATCAACGGCATCGTCGGCACTGACGAGATGCAGGTCGAGGGCATCGACCAGCCCGTACCGGCCATCGAGGCCCACGCCATCGCGAAGGCGCAGATGGTCCTGAAGCTCGACGGGTGCATGCTACGGGCCGCTCTGAAGCTCATCCGCATGGATCCGCACAAGGACTGCACCCCGTTTGTCACGGATATGATGTCAAAGCTCATGACCCGGGAGATCTGGGCGCGCAATGCTGCCAAATACGCCTGATCGATCGGGCACGCACCTACTAGAGTGGTGGACGCATTAGCAATGATGTTTCCACCTTTTTTTATTCCAAAACAAAAAACGCCAGATGAGCGTTTTAGTTATATTCAGATTCTATTTGACAAGAGTTCCTAGAAGGAATCCAGACATTGCAGCAAGGAGAGCAATTAATAATGCAAACCAAGAAAGCTGAGTTCTTCTAAAGGATGCGCCAGTTCTAATATTTGCTTCAACGTTCCTTATGAATGCTAACTTTTCAGTCAGAGTCCACGTTTCTGCCATCTTATGTTTCCCCAACCACTTTTCTAGTTTTTGTAGTTCTTTAAGACTATTATCAAAATGCCGCTCCCTAAAAGGATCATGCTCTTCAGCATTTACGTTCTCCAACATTTCATATTTTATTTTAGTTTTCTCCATATCTCTATTATAGAATAAATATTTTATTTAGGACAGTTCCCAGTTGGGATCCACTTTTATTTTGTCTATTGGTGTAAAATTTTTCTTCTTTGCATGAAAATATCCAGCCACTGCTATCATTGCGGCATTGTCGGTGCAATAATCTAAATCAGGAAGCAAGAAATTTACTTTTGGAATCTCCTTTTTTATTTCCTTTTCCAGATCAGCTCTTAACTTCTTATTGGCCGCTACTCCTCCGGCTAGTAAAACTGTTTTCACATTATGTTCTTTTGCTGCTTTAGTAGTCTTTTGTATTAATACATCAACAGTTGCTTGTTCGAAGGAAGCAGACATATCAGCTATTATAGTTTTACTCTTAAAATTGTGTTTTTTTGATTGAGATTCATATAATACAGCAGTTTTTAAACCAGAAAAACTAAAATCATACGATTTGTCTTTTAACATCGGTCTCGGTAGATTGAAAGCCGTACTATTTCCCTTATTTGCTAATTTGGAAATAATTGGTCCTCCTGGATAACCAAGTTTCATAATTTTAGCAACCTTATCAAATGCTTCTCCAGCTGCATCGTCTCTGGTTTTACCAATCAATTTATAATGACCATGTTTTTCCATGAATATTAATTCAGTGTGCCCACCAGATACTATTAATGCCAATACAGGGAAACCAACTTTTTTATTATCAGCAAAATTTGCATATAAATGTGCTTCAATATGATTCACCGAAACAATTGGCTTATTCCATACATGTGAGAGTGTTTTAGCTGTTTCTACCCCTACTATTAGAGAAGTAATTAAACCAGGACCCGTAGTCACTGCTATTGCATCAATATCTTTTGGTATAGCTTTTCCTTCTCTCAGCGCTTGATCTACAACTGGCAAGATGTTTTTTATATGTTCTCTTGCAGCTACTTCTGGAACTACTCCCCCAGTTTTAGCATGAATTTTTATTTGAGACGAAATTACATTTGATCGCACATTAAAAACTCCGCGCTTGTTTTCTACAATAGAAGCAGCGGTCTCGTCACATGAGGTTTCAATTCCTAGTACTATCATGAATGTATTGTATCAAAATCGAGTTATTGGCGCTATTAATAAAAAAACTCACTACCCGCTTTTGCAAGCTGGTGAGTGAGTAAAGGAACAATGGCAGAACATTCTAGACGCCCACGCCAATATCGGTGCGGAACTGCTTGCCGTCGAATTCGACCAAGCGAGCGGCCCGCAGAGCTCTTTCTCTCGCAGTTGAAAGATCCTGTGCAGTCCCGACGATGTTTAGGACCCTGCCACCGGCTGTTAAGATCTCGCCAGTATCATTTCGGGTAGTCCCTGCATGGATGACTTGCACGCCATCGATGGCTTCTGCTGCGTCCAGACCGGAGATCTTTACCCCTTTTTCGTAAGGACCGGGGTAACCTCCAGAAGCTAGAACAATGCAAACCGCATATCCATCGACCCAGTCTTCCTGAGCTCCATGCAAGCTGCCACTAGCACAGCGAAACAGCAAGTCGCTGAAACACTCTGCGGTGATGAGAGGCAGAACCACTTGGATCTCTGGATCTCCGAAACGGCAGTTGAATTCCAGCACCTGAGGGCCACTCTCTGTCAGCATGATGCCGGCATAGAGTACACCCTGGTAAGGGCATCCGTTCTCGCATAATGCTGCGAGCGTGGGCTGGATGATAGTCTCCATGATCTCCAGTTCCAGAGCGGAACTTACGTCTGGTACTGGAGCGAAACTACCCATACCGCCGGTGTTTTCTCCTTGATCGTTCTCGAGAGCCCGCTTGAAGTCTCGAGCTGATGGCAGCGGAATCACGTCCTTGCCGTCAGTCAGCACCATGAGAGAACATTCCCTTCCGATCAGGCAATCCTCGATCATGATTTTCTCGCCAGCATCGCCGAACTTCTTTTCCTCCATGATCAAGCGGACGGCAGATTCTGCCTCGTCGAAGCTCTGGCAGATAAAAACACCCTTTCCTAGCGCCAATCCATCTGCTTTGACTACCAGAGGATATTCAGCGCCGCGGAGCATGTTCAAGGCCGCCTCCATATTGGAGAACACAACGGCTTTGGGTGTGGGCACACCAGCACTCTGCAGTAGAAGTTTACACCACACCTTGCTTGCTTCGATCCGAGCTGCGTCTGCGGAAGGTCCGAAAACCAGAATCCCATTCTCTTGTAGCTGGTCAGCAAGACCAGCAGCCAACGGGTCTTCCGGTCCGATCACTACCAGGTCAGCCTCCATTTCCTGAGCCAGAGCAACCAGCGCGGGTATGTCAGTGGCAGGAATTGAATGTAACTCGGCGAACTTCGCAATACCAGCGTTACCCGGTGTGCAGTGTAGTTCGTGGTCGGGGAGAGATAGCTTTTCAGCAATTGCTGCTTCTCGGCCACCACTTCCCACGATTAAAATCTTCTTCACTGTTTTCTCCTAACCGTTGGGGTAGAGCAGGCAGGCAATTCTTTTTGCCTCTGCCAGGACTGGTTCCTCCTCCGGAAGAACTAGCGGATGTTCGCGAGTAATCTCCTTAAGGTTGTTGTTGCCGAAATCCTCAAGCATCAGAATCTGCACCTCGTGTTCTGTTGGAAGAACACGTGCTTGAAGTTCTTCGACAGTGTCTCCTTTATGGATACCGACAATACGACTTTTAACGATCGCTCCTTCATCGTACTGATATGCAACTCGCTGAGCTACAGCTTCGGTCCAGGAGGCACGACCAGTCATTCGTGCAAAGAGAAGTCTGGCGCAATGTACACGCCGTCCAAACATACCTTTGCCACCGAAATCTGGTGTGGGTCCAGGATGTTGGTTGAAGATCTTCCCCAAAAAGGCGTCGATTGCATTGCTTGGAGTCTTGAGCATCCAGCCGTTCTGAGTGATTACCTCAATCTCATGTTGCCGGAGTGCTAGCAGAAGTGCCTCACCGAATGCCTTTGCGCTGTCAAAATCCCTGCTATGGATTACGACGATGTTGTCACGAGAAACGCCCATGGCGCGAGCTTTTTCAATCCCGCCAGCATCATCACTGCTAGCGATAATTAGAGCAGGTGTAAACTTGTAAAGCCTTCCAGACTGAATTTCTTTGAGCATCGCCTCCATGGTAGTTCCACCACCAGAGATCATTGAACACCATTTGATTCTGTCCATTATTTCACCTCCTCTTGGTGAAAAGAGCAAAAATTGACAAGTATTGCAGTATAGCACTATTTTGGATTATTTCAATAAAAAAGAGCTCTCTAATACGAGAGCAATCTTTGGTACCGCCTAGGGGAATCTCGTCCTGGGTAGCGCCAAATGCTTCCAGGGTCGCATTTGTCGACGCTCGGCCACTCCTTCGCCTACGCTCAGGATTGCCTCGCTCCTACCCGTTCGATTCCGGGTTTTTAAAACAGATATAATGGAGTATAAGTAATTCTAGTAGGATAGTCAGTGGTACCGCCTAGGGGAATCGAACCCCTGTTTTCAGGATGAAAACCTGATGTCCTAACCACTAGACGAAGGCGGCGTGGTAAATGTTATTGAATTTTGATCTGTTTTTTTAGAATGTCAACCTATGGCCTGGCTCTAATCGATGACTTTGCAAGTCAGGGCAAGTTAACCACCAGCCTGTACTGAGCGAAGTCGAAGGAAAGGCGGCGGGTGTTTACTTAACGTATCCTAGCGGAAAACAAATTTTTCGTCAATGGCTTTACTAAGTGATATAATGATTCCATGATTGATATAATATTAGCTCTAATTCAATTCTTTTTGTTGCTGGCAGCAATTGCAATGATTTTGTATATGGGGTACATAATGCAGAGCTATAAAAACACTGTCCCTTATGTTCCAACAAGTAGAAAAACTATCAAAAAAATGATAGAAGCAGCCGGAATTGAAAAGGACGATAAGGTAATTGATATCGGAAGTGGCACAGGAAGAATAGTATTTGCAGTTGCTAAGCATCATACTGGAGAAGTGATTGGACTTGAAAAATCTCTTCTGTTGTATTCTGTGTCCCGTTTGCGATCACCATTTAATAAAACAAAGGGAAAGGTCAAATTTGTCCGCGGCGATTTTACAAAATATTCTCTCGAAGGTATAAATGTTATTATGTGTTTTTTAACACCTGAAGGAATATTGAGTATTGAAAAAAAGTTGACAAAAGAGCTTCCAAAAGGTGCAAGAGTTGTGTCACATATGTTCCCCATAGAAAACGTAGAGAATTTTAAAGAAGCAAAAATACCTCTCAAGGAAAATAAGAAGACAGATTATCTTTTTGTGTATAATAAGCTATACTAAGGGGACATAAATCATCACAATGGAAAGGGGGTGATGAAAATGAAAGAAGAAAAAGAAATAGGCCGAATTGTCCATTACTACGGAAAAATCGGTGTGGGTATTATTGAGCTAATTGGTGTTCTAAAACAGGACGATGCCATTCATATAAAAGGGAGTTCAACTGATTTTGAACAAGTTATATCTTCTATGGAGGTTGAGTATGAGAGTGTAGAAGAAGCAAAAAAAGGTGATTCAGTTGGAATAAAGGTCGACCAGAAGGTGAAAGAGGGCGACCTTGTTTTATTAGTAAAAGAATAATTTTTCAATAAAAAAATGGGAGCAGTTGAAGTTGAATTGTTCAATTTACTCCCCGTGCTGAACCCTGCTGTTTGGCAGATTCTGCACGTGTGTGCTGATGCTCCATGAACTGATGTCCGCACTGCGGACAGTTGGGTTTTGGAACATTGATTGATGTTTGGCAACTGGGACATAGAATCCACTTCCCGATGTGCCTGATTATTTCACCAGGCACTACTCTTGGTTGGGTATTCATACTATACTGCCTAGTGAAAGATGGAAGAACAGGTCAGACTTTTTTGAAACCTCATGCTAGCATGAGGTTTATATATTGTCAATAGTAAAGGGGTAATAAAAAAAGGCGGGAAGAGAGACTGGGGAAGTATCTCTTCGCCGCCGATTGAGCCAGGACTACTTGGCTTTTTCGTGGCCTGCCTTCTTTGTGCATCTCTCTTTCAAGTTCTTATCCAGGGACTTTGCCACTTCACTTCCGAAGAAGATAGCGGTAATGCCACCAAAGGACTCGATCAGTTGATCAGAGAGAACAACGACACCAGGCTTGAAAATGTACCACCCGAAAAGGAAAATGGTCGCTACCCAGAGAACGTAAACGAGCATCTCACCCCTACGGATGTTTCGGACTTCCCTACCCCAACGGTGTACCCGCTTCTTGGCCGCATAGGTACCGAGTACCATCAGCCAAGCAGTAGTAAAGTATCCAGGAATGTCTTTCCCACCCCAGAGCGTGACACCTATTAACATCACGATCTGGAAAATGGTCCAGATAACGCTGATCCAGTACAGCGTTAGAACAGTTTTGTCCTCGCGGTTGTTGGAGTCGGGTGTTGTGGTAGTCATTGTGAGCACCACCTTTCGTGTTGTTTGTGCTCTCATTCAGAGGTGGGAGGAGAGCAACTGGGTTTGGTAGGGCAATTTAGACATTTGTCCTGGTCACGGGGGACCAAGGCCCTACAGTCTGGACACTGCCAATAGAGTGGCAGGTCCCGCGGAAGGTTCTTCTTTGGGCAGTCGGGACGGAGACAGATGATTTTCTCTGCCAGTACGGGCATGTTACAGTCCGGACATACCTTATATAACTGCCTCTTTGCCATGGTTACACCCCCTTTCCAGGATGTATGCGAGGTTCCAAACTAAGCGTTCTGCGAACAGAACACTATAAGTTAGCGAAAAGTAGGAGATTTGTCAAGTCTGCCAGAATATCTTATAATATAAAAGTATAGATAAACATAACTAGGAGGTTATTAATGCCAAAAAACAAATCAAAATCTTCTGACAAAATATTAACGGATGATATTGCCGAAGAGGAATTTTGGGCGGATGCAGTGAAAGATCAGCACGGGAACACCATCTCCCCTGAGGTGGAAAATGGTGAATGGTTGGAAGATAATTATGATGGCCAATTGTCGGTTGATGTATATCAAACCGAGGATAGCATTGTAGTTAAATCAACTATTGCTGGAGTGAAGTCCGAGGATATTGATGTCTCAATAAACAATGATATGGTCACAATCCGGGGGCTACGTCAGAAGCAGGAAGAAGTTGCAAAGGAAGATTACTTTTATCAGGAATGTTATTGGGGAGGATTTTCTAGGTCTATTATTCTTCCGGTAGAAGTTAAAGAAGATAAAATAGATGCAGTCCTAGAGAATGGTATATTGACCGTTGTACTACCGAAGGCAATTAAAGCAAAGTCAACGAGTATTAAAGTTAAAGAAAAAAAATAGTTATCAGGAAATAATGAAGCAGACTCTAACAATTGCTTTGGTTGGTGCTTTCATTGTTTCTATTACTCTTTTTGCAGGTCCAAATGTTATCGCACAGTCAAACGATGCTGCTGTAGTCGGGAACTACGCGAAAGTGAAGGAAGGATATCAAAATACTCTCTCGGAATATCGGTCTTCAAGGAGCGATTTTTTGTCTGCCCGCAATAAGTATCAAAAAAAATCATCCGCAGTCTCTTCTGAGCAACTTCTTGAACAGGCAAAGAAGTATATTCAGAAAACTATTATGACTATGTCCAAATATTTAGAAGCAATGAAGGTCCGGGTAGAAAGTATGAATGCGGGTATTGATGAAGAAAAAAGGAATGCAATCATAGCTGAGATAAATTCTGACATAGCATGGTTACAGGAAAAATTAGGACAGATTGAACGTGTAACAGAAAATAGTGCCTTAGTTTCTATTTCTGATTCTATCCGGGAAAAGTGGACGCCTATTAGAATTAAGGCAAAAAAATATGTTGGTGTATTATTGTCAGCTCGAACTCATCAAACTATAAGCAAATTGGAGCAAGCAAAAACAAAAATAGAAGAATACATTGTTCTATTAGAGGAGGATGATCAAGAAGTAGGGAATATAGAAAATATTTTGGAAGAACTTAATGAAAAATTGAAAGTGACTAAAACTCAAGTAACAAATGCAGAAAAAGTATTTAACAGAATTAGTTCTCCCGACAACATGCAATCATTATTCAAACAAGGAAAAGACTTTCTAACAAGTGCAAATCGATATATCAGGGAATCTTGGCAAGTTTTCAAATCCTCTGTATCAGAATTGAACAAAAGACGCATGAATAATAAAAATTCGATGGACGTAGAAGCCTCCTCACTAGAATAGTTATATGAAAAATTTATCTAATGTCATTATTATAATAATAGGAATATCTGTCGTTGCTGGAGCGATATGGTTTTTTCAACAAGGGGACACAAAAATCGTGAATATACCTGTAAATACATCAGAAAATAATATTAATGTTCATATAAATATAAATAGCTCAATAGTAAATGTGAATTCTAATACAAATGAAGGTATACCGATTGATATTTCTGATTTAGAAACAATAGAAGTTGAGACTGATATTTCTGATCTAAGCACAATCGAGGCGGATTTGGAACTTCCAGAATTCGATTTTGATGTTTCTTTCTAAGTAAAGTTTTGATTAAGCTAGATATTTTGTTTTTTATGACCAAAAGTAAAAAGAAAAAAAAGTCACAAAAAAAGAAAACTGCAAAGCAGATAAAGAAAACAAATTTTCCAACAATATTTGTAGTGTTGATATGTGCAGTTATTTTTTTTATTACCGTGCTAGCAGTTTATTCAAATTTATATGAACAAAAAATATTTTCTGGGGTCACTATAGGTAGAAATAAAGTAGAGGGGCTTTCTTATATAGAGGCATTAGACCAAATAGAGCAAGCAATAATTGAAATCAATGATGATGGTTTAATGTTTATATACAATGATACAGAGTTGATTTTAGAACCAAGTATGATAAGTATAGAAAGCGGTATATCATATGATGTTTTTACGTTTGATGCGAATATGATGGTGGAACGAGCATATCTAATGGGTAGAAATGGCAGCTATTTAAATAAACTTCAGGAACAGTTATCTGCACTTTTATTTGGCAGAGATATTCCGGTTGAATTCTTTCTGGATATGGAGATTGTCAATCTTCTCTTGGAAGAGAAATTTTCACAATTTGAGTCTCCTCATATAGATGCATCGTTGGTAGTAAATGAAGACTTATCATTTTCAATTGCAAAGGAACAGTCGGGGGAGACATTTGAATATAGTACAGTGGCTGAAAAAGTGAGAGAGAATATCGGATCTCTACAAACCGGCTCGATAAATATGGAATTAAAAACTGATCCAATACAGATAAGTCAAACAAAAGCCACAGCGTTTCTATCTGAAGCTGAAAAGGTAGCAAAATTTGCACCCTTTACTATTCTTTATGATGATAAAAGTTGGGAAATTTCAAATGAGACTTTCCGTACTTGGCTTGAGTTTTTACCAAGTACCAGTCAGTTGGATATTACTATTGGACTGGATACAAAGGAAGTAGGATTATATTTTGATAAACTACGAGAGGAAGTAGACCTTCCTGTTCAAGAGGGAAAATTTAAAATGGAGGAAAACAAGGTTGTAGAATTTCAAGCTAGTAGACCGGGTGTAATAATTAATGCAGAAAAGACCATTCAGAAAATTACTGAAGATATTATTGAAATTGGAGGCAATAGAACAGAATTGATTGTAGAAATAAAAAATCCTGAAATAACAACTGAGACCATTAATAACTTGGGAATTAATGAGCTTATTGGGGTTGGGACATCTGACTTTTCAGGTAGCCCAAAGAACCGACGAGCAAATATTAAATTGGGAGCAGAAAAGCTAAATGGCATATTAATCGAACCTGATGAAGAATTTTCACTTCTTGCAGCATTAGGAAGCTTTGAAGCATCTGAGGGTTGGCTGCCAGAACTTGTAATCAAAGGGAATAAAACTGTTCCAGAATTGGGCGGGGGAGCATGTCAATTTGGGACAACGATGTTTAGAGCAGCTTTAAACTCAGGATTCCCAATTACTAATCGTCGAAATCATTCATATTCTGTTTCCTACTATTATCCTGTGGGTACAGATGCAACTATTTATGATCCGGCACCAGATTTTAATTTTGTAAATGATACCGGACATCATGTTCTAATCCAAACCAAAATTGAGGGTAATATAATGTCTTTTGAAATGTATGGTACAAGTGATGATAGAGTAATCGAGCAGACTGACCCCGTGCTTTCGAATTGGGTTAAACCGCCAGACACAAAATTTGTAGAGACAACTGATTTGGCTCCGGGTCAAGAAAAATGTACTGAAGCAGCACACACAGGAGTAACGGCATCATTTGATTATAAAGTAACTTATGCTGACGAGACAGTGAAAGAACAGAATTTTACCAGCAAGTATAAACCTTGGCAGAAGGTTTGTTTACGTGGCGTAGAAGAAGTTCAAGAAGAACCTGAGGAAGAATAGAAATGAATCCAGAAGGATACCTGAAATCAAAATTAGAAACTTTCGCTCTGACAGATCTGAGACCTGTTGATAGCGAGTTTTTAGAATCTGAAGGAATGGAGGCATTTATTTATCGTATGCTTACTTCAAAGAAATTCAGAAAATGGAAGATTATTGATGAATATGTTATTGAAACAAAAAAATCAATAGAATATGTTGTAAAAAATAATAAACCTATTGAACTTGCTTGGTTTTTTGGGGGTTATAAATTGTGGCGTCTTAATTCATCCCCCTTAGTTGATTGGGCAGAATTCTTTTCAATAATGTATTTGGCTAAGTATGTATCAAAAATTTCGGCGGTTTACAAACCAGGAGCCAAAATTATTTTTTGGGCAGCTCATCCTTCAATAATGAAGCGTCAAAGCAATATTCCCGAAGGAGAATGTCTAGAATATCATAAATCATTTAGAAAACTACTTGATATTATTCGTATGTATCTTCCCAAGAATATCATGGTTGAGCTAAAGTTATTTGAAACACTATATTCTGATAATAGTGAGTATTTAGAGGAACTGGAGAAAAAGATTGCTGAAGTAAATACTGAATATAACAATGAATGGACAGAAGAAAGAAAGGAAAGGAAAGAAGCTTCATCAAATCTGAACATACAATGGAATGGTTCTGAAAACTGGAATGATATTTCTGATAAGGAAAAAAAAGAAAAAATTAGGCTCGGACCAATAGTCCACGATGGGTATTGTCGTCTTTCAAAAATAAATGATGCTGTCGGAGGACTTGGAAAAATATCCATAACCGCTACACCCATTCCAAGCGGATCACTTGCTGTTGGGACAGCTAGCTCCTCTGTTACAAAGTTTTGGACTGGTTTTGGTGTTTTAGAAAAAAGAGGAGACAGTTATGTAGATAGAATCCTTTCTCCTCAACAATTAGAATTTGTCAGAAACAAACCACATGAAGTAGTGTCAAGCGATTTTATCAAATTAAAAAACTTTAAAGAGATTTGGGTTTTTCCCGAGGAACTTGATTTCACTGGCAATAAATAGCAAAAACCCCGCTAATCAGCGGGGTTTTTGTAATATCCAATTTCAAGTGCATGCTATGAATAATTATGATTGGGAATATTGAAGTGTGATTTGAGTAGATCAAAGTCAATTTCATAAATCTCAGTGATTCTGTTTTTGTGCAAATCTTCTTTGATTATCTCTATTTTTCTAAATCCTATTTTTTTTAAAATTCTTTGTGCTTTTATGTTTGACGACCAGGTTTTAGTTTTAACTTTTTTGATCGGTTTTTCTTTTTCTTTTTCCAACATATAAGTAGAGAGGTTGTGTAGAATTGGTGTTCCTCTAAATTGTTTCGAGACTCCAGTTGCATTTATTACTATCTCATCTTGTTCAATCCAATATGCACATGCTGCTACAATATTACCAGCTATTTCCGAAATTCCAATATGGCCTTTACTTAATGATTTTTTCAGAAGCGAATCCAAACTTTCTCCATATTTCCTTTCAGAAAGCTTCGGGAAGAATTCATTGTCAATAAGCATAAAGAATCTTTTGATTCTCTCATAGTCATTTAGTGTTGCAAAACTATTCTGGATCTTCATAAATTTCATGCTAATAGTAACATTTAATTAGATGGAATAGCAAAAACCCCGCTGATTAGCGGGGTTTTTATAATATCTATTAAACTGCGCTCAAGAGAATTCATCAGAGGAAAGTTCTAGGCAGAACCCAGAAAAATCCTAAAGATGAGTTCCCATGCTTGTCGTGAGCGCAGATTAATAGATACTACGTGTAATCCAAACACGATTTGCTCTCTTTTTTAGGGAACTGAATAGATTATCATATCTCATTAAACTTGTCAAGGGGCGGGGGAAATGATAAGATTTTGATGTATCTTTACCTAAAAATAGGCAAAAAATGGAAGAGGAACGAGTTATCACAACAAAGGAAAAAACAGAGGACAAAACGCTTGACCTTACTTTAAGGCCACGTTCTTTAAAGGAGTTTGTTGGTCAGGAAAAAATTAAAAGAAATCTGCAAGTTTTTATCAAAGCAGCACAGCAACGAAAAGAAGCGATAGAGCATACTCTAGTGTATGGTCCTCCTGGCATTGGTAAGACAACATTGGCCCATATTATTGCTAATGAAATGGGAGTAAATATTCGTGTTACTTCAGGACCCGCAATTGAGCGGGCTGGAGATTTGGGTGCTATCCTGACTAATCTAAGTGATGATGATATTTTGTTTATCGATGAAATTCACAGGCTACCTCGAATAGTAGAAGAAACATTATATCCAGCAATGGAAGAATATTCTTTGGATATTGTAGTAGGTAAAGGTCCAGCAGCACGTACTCTACGTCTTGATCTTCCTCATTTTACAATTATTGGTACAACTACTAGAGCCAGTTTACTTTCAGCTCCTCTTAGAGATCGTTTTGGTATAACATATCGGCTAGACACATACACCGATAAACACATGGAGGAGATACTTAAGAGGTCAGCCAAAATTCTTGGCATTGATGTTTTGCCTGAAGCTATAAAAGAGATTGCACAGCGTTCACGACGTATTCCTCGTATTGCAAATCGCATTCTCAAGCGAGTAAGAGATTTTGCTCAGGTGGAATCAAAAAAACAAATTGATGAAGAAACCGCTAAAAATGCTCTTGGTCGTCTTGAGATTGATCCTTTGGGGCTTGATATTGTTGATCGTAGAATTTTAGAAACTGTTATAGATAAATTTAATGGTGGTCCGGTTGGAATAAATACTATTGCCGCTGCGACCAGTGAAGAGAAGGAGACAATTGAAGAAGTTTATGAACCCTTCTTGTTACAGATGGGGTTCATTGCTAGAACATCCAGAGGAAGAGTAATAACAGAACTAGCGTACAAACATCTGGGTATTGATTTGCCTAGTGACTATCAAAATAAGCTTATTTAACGTTACATGACATTTCCACTTTTTGTAATTCTCATAATCTATATAGTAGTTATTATTATATATTTGATATTCAGTGCGGTTTTGCTATATCATATATTTCGTTTTGGTTATTGGGACTCGTCGACTCGTCTTATGGTATTTTTGTATTTTATAGGGTCATTAGTTATTATAATCGCTACCGTTGTATATGCAATTGATATTGATTGGTCAGATTCAATCACACTGTTTTCCAATATAGAGTTTAATTTTTCAATTGATTAATTGCATGGATCCATATAAGTATTTTCCAGATAGAAGGGTAAACGAAAAAATAGTTTTACTGTTGAGAAGACATTGGCACTCAATTGCTAAATATTTCCTTGTCTTTATTTTGCAAATAATCTTGCCGATAATAATATTTATTGTATTCCTTCAGTTTTCAGAATTCACCTGGGAAAAAGGTTCGCCAATTTCAGTGCTAATATTTTTTGGTGCTAGTTCCTATTACTTATTTATTTGGCTATTCTTTTTTCATCATTGGATCGATTATTACTTAGATGTCTGGGTGGTTACCGATCAGAGAATAATAAATATAGAACAAAAAGGTTTATTTTCACGTACAATATCCGAATTAAATATAGAAAAAATTCAAGACGTTACCAGTGAGGTAAAGGGGAAGCTAGCAACACTATTAAAATTTGGTGATGTACATATACAGACAGCGGCTGAGGAGAAGAGGTTTATTTTTTCTGAAATACCTGAACCACGCGAAGTGGCTGCAAGAATAGTAGAGTTACATAGAGAGGCAGAAAGAAAAATACGAGCACACAAGCCGGGTAGTCAGTTGCATGATGATAAATCATCAGTAGAAAGCAATGTATCTCGGACATTTTAATTATCATCTTCCAAAAAAGCATATAGCGCAAAAACCCATGAGTCCTCGAGATCACTCGAGGCTTTTGATATTGGATAGGAAAACAGGAAGAATGAAGCATAAGCATTTTTATGATATAGGTGAATTCTTATTGAAAGGTGATGTTGTAGTAATGAATAATTCTAAAGTAATCCCAGCAAGATTATGGGGAAAAAAAGAAACTGGTGGAAAAATGGAAGTGTTTCTTCTAAACAAGCTTGGTAGTCGAGAGTGGGAAGTGCTTGTTGGAGGAAAAGGGCAAAAAAAAGATTTGATAATATCATTTGAAAAGGGATTGAAAGTAAGGCTTGTTCGAAGGAAGAAGGAAGGAACTTGGATCGTTAGCTTTAATAAAACCGGAAATAGATTCGAAAAAATCTATAAGGAAATAGGTGAAGCACCCGTCCCACCATATATTAAGAAAAAATCTGATTTAAAAAAATATCAAACTGTATATGCAAAAAAAGAGGGTTCAGTAGCTGCTCCTACAGCAGGATTTCATTTTACAAAGTCTCTTATACAGAAATTGAAAAGGAAAGGTGTGGAATTTGAACAGGTTACTTTGCATGTTGGTCTGGGAACCTTCCAGCCTGTAAAATCTACAGATATCAAAAAACATAAAATGCATCCGGAATTTGTAGAAGTATCAAAGAATACATTACAAGCTCTATGGAAGGCAAAAAAAGATGGAAAAAGAATAGTAGCTGTAGGGACAACAAGTGTGCGTGTACTTGAGACAGTAGTTGCGTCTTTAAAAAATAAAAAAAACCCTCCAACAAAACTGTTTAGAGGGTGGGTTAACATATTCATTTATCCCGGATTCGAGTTCAAGATTACTGACGCGATGATCACTAATTTTCATCTACCGCAATCGACACTTTTAATGCTAGTTTCAGCATATGCTAGTCGTGAGTATATTTTAAATTCGTATGAAGTAGCAAAGAAAAAAAACTATCGTTTTTATAGTTTTGGAGATTCGATGTTGATCAAATGAAGACCGAGGATACCTCGGTCTTTAGTAAATCTCTTTTAGTTCTACTCCCGTGTAGTAATGCTTTAATATTGTTTCATAATCACTTCCATCTTCAGCCATTGCGCGTGCACCATAAGCACTCATTCCTACCCCATGGCCTAGCAATTCCATATCTTTGCAGGCGAGATCATCAACAGTCACAAGCCACTCGTATGGCCCACCAGCCCATACTTCCTCCCATGATCTTGTTCTGCCATCTGACTGTGAAAAATATGGTGTCACTACAATTTCATTTTCATATGTTACTACCATGCCTTCTGTATCCAAAATTGCCTGAGTGACATTTGGAGATCTAGCTTCAAATCCATATCCACGATAGACCTGATCAAAAATAGCATCTATAGTAAAATATTCATCAGAGTGCTTTGTTTCCGTTTGATAATGATACATTACATAAGTGCGGGCTGCAGTAAGAAGCGCTTTTAGATAGTCTTCACCGTTATTATTGCCAGCCTCTGCAACTCCTCGCAAATAGGATTCTAAAGGTAATTCATTTATAACCCACAAACGGTCAGTAGACTCGGCATGATGCACTTCCAGGATCCCCCTAAAGAGATTATCGTTTAGAGATTCATCCCATTCTAACCTATGATCAAGATTTGTAATTTCTAGAATTGTTTCAGAACTTATAGGAACTACTCGAAGGGATAGTAAAGAAGTTATTGTTTCTTCCTGAACAGTCAAAGAATATATATCATTTTCATATTCTATTATGCTTATTTCATTTGCACTGTAAGTCCCGAGCAGTTCGCTTTCGGTATCTCTTATTTCGTAATCTCCATTTGCTGTTATTTCAACTTCACTGGATGTTGGATACAGTCCAATTCTAACATCAGGTTCACCCTCTATTTCGGCAATGGGTTCAGGTTCATGTCTTACATTTATTGTCATTGTTGCAATGCCACCTTGAATCCAGGTTAAATTTTCTGCGACCAAACCAAAGTTTTCTATATAAGTTCCAATAGTATCTGGGGCTTGCAAAGCAAATTCAAAACGAACTTTTTCTCCAGTTTCAACTGGGTCGCCCTCCATGATGACGGGTCTATAATAGGCTGGCCAAAAACTATGTCTAAAAGTGCTCTCTCTACCAATTGGCTCATTTACGTTGAGTGCAATAAAATGATTACTCTCTGGATCCCAACTTTGTGAACCAGTATTTTCAAATTCGACCCATACAGTTATTGCATTTCCCGGTTCAATATCAATTTCATCATGTGACTGCGCGGTTTTTGTTGCAGAAAAATGAGAAAGAGGGTTACCAACTCGCATTGTTATTTCTAAATCACCACCATCAATCCAAGTCAGATGCTCTGCAACTAATCCAAACTTTTCTACAAATATTCCTTTCTCATTTGGAGCAGTTAGTGCAAAACGAAAGAGACCAATTTCTCCTGGTTTGACCACTGGAGTTTTCATAACTGTTGGTCTATAATAGTCCGGCCAAAAAATATCCTTAAAATTACTATTTCTCCCAGGAGGATTAGTAACATTCAATGCTACAAAATTTCCTAGATTGTTATACCACGTTTCAGATCCAGTATTTTTAAATTCAACTTCATAAGTAATTCTTTTTCCAAGATCAATATTGATAGTGTTATAACTCTTACTAACTAATTCAGCACTATATGGGTTTAGGATCTCATTATCATACGTGAGTGCATGTGCAGGGGTAATAACATGCTTATTTTCAAAATATTCACCAATTTTTCCAAGAGTAAAAGAGGTGGCTATAACAACAATAACAACTAATAGTAGCCAACCCATTTCCTTGAAATGAAATTTTTGTGTTTGTTTTTTCATGCGTAAACAAAAAAGTGCTTCATTGAACCAAAGTCAAAGCACTTTGCAGTAGTTGTAGTAATGATTTCGTAAGTTGTAACTTTGGTTTTTATTTTTGCCAGAATTCGTTCCTTCTGGTATGTTTATCTTATCACAAAAATGATCATTTGTCAACGTGATTTGAATAGTGATATCATGCAAATGGAGCATAAATAATAGTATTTGGCGGGGTCTCTAAAGGTCCCGTTTTCTAGAGAAGGAAACAAGTTGGATACATGTCTTTAACCAGGAAAATTGCACACAATACAATAATTCAGATTGTTGGAAAAACAATCTCAACCATCATTGGTCTTATCGTTGCATCAATGTTGTTTCGGTATTTGGGGAAAGAGGGGTACGGAAACTATACAACGGTCATGGTGTTTCTGCAGTTCTTTGGCATATTGGTAGATATGGGTCTTTATATAATTCTCATCAAGAAAATTTCAGAAGATGGTGCGGATGAGGATTCATTAGTTGGGAATATTTTTACAATTCGCCTAATTTCCGCAGTTGTATTTTTAGGGATCGCACCTTTGTTAGTCATGTTCTTCCCTTATCCTACAATTGTTAAGACAGGAGTTGCATTATTAAGTCTCTCGTTTCTATTTATTACTCTCAATCAGGTTTTACAGGGCGTTTTTCAGAAACACTTAAAAATGATAAGGGTAACCATCTCTGAAGTGCTAGGTCGGCTTGTTTTACTTGGTGGTACATTTACAGCGATATATTTGAACAAAGGACTGCTCACTATTCTTCTGATAGTAGTTTTAGGATCCTTCACAAATTTTATATTTACTTTCTTTTTCTCTAGGAAGTTTGTAAAGATAAAGTTACGGTTTGAATTCTCGGTATGGAAGAAAATTATTGTTGAAGCTTATCCTATCGCACTTGCAATTCTTTTCAATCTGGTGTATTTCAAAGCGGATACGCTTATTCTTTCACTACTCAAATCACAAGAGGAGGTTGGGATTTATGGTGCACCATATAAGATATTGGAAGTTTTGGTTACTTTTCCCGCGATGTTTGCCGGACTGACAATCCCTGTTTTAACATATGCATATGGAAAAATGGATAAAGAAAGGTTCAAACGGATTTTAGGAAAGGCGTTTGATTTTTTATCAATGATATCTCTTCCATTGATAGTTGGGACGTTATTTATTGCTCAACCAATAATAGATCTTATTGCTGGAGAGGAGTTTGTAGAGTCAGGAAAAGTATTACGGGTTTTAATAATTGCCACTGGAACTATATTTATTGGTAATTTATTTGGAAATACAATAGTGGTAATCAACCAGCAAAGAAAAATTCTAAAATATTATGCAGTAATTGCTGTAGTGTCAGTTGCAGGTTATTTGTATTTTATTCCTATATATTCATATATGGGTGCTGCTTGGATGACTGTGGTGTCTGAATTGCTTATTACACTTTCTACTATTTTTGTGGTTTGGCGTTCTACAAAGATATTTCCATCGCTACAATTATTCTCAAAAGTATTGGTAGCATGCGCTGGTATGGCAGTCGTTCTATACTTAATGCAAGGATATTCACTATTACTAATGATTTTAGCAGGGGCGCTGACATATTTTGTAATCCTTATTTTATTAAGAGGCATCTCAAAAAAAATGATTAAGGAAATAGTCTCCTTACGTTCAGAATAATATTTATGTCAAAACAAAATATACTCATATTGAAATTTCCCTATTCCTCTCTTTTTGGTGGAGGAGAAAAACACACACTTACTTTGGTAGATGGATTAAGAAAAAAAGGTTTTTCGTTTTTTCTTGTCAGTTCCTGTTCTGTGCTACTCAAGGAATTTAAAGATCGCAATTGGAATAGTAAAAGAATATGGGCACCTAAAGAGCCCGTATCAAAAATAAGCTTGTTAATATTCCCTTTCTTAGCACCATTTTTCTTATTAAGATTATTATCATTGTTAATTAGTTTCCGTTTTCGCCACAAAATAAAAACTGTATTTTGTCTTTCGCTTACGGAAAAAATTCTCATTACACTTCCAGCAAGAATGCTTGGCATGAAAATAGTATGGATGGAGCATGTTTCAGCAAATCGATGGCTTACTCTCAATCCACTTAGAGTTTTTTATACTATGTATTCTAGATTAGCGATTATTGTTGTTGTATCAGATTCAATAAAGAATGAGCTTGTAGAAAATCTCCATATCAAGTCAAAAAACATTATGACTATCTACAGTGGTGTTGATTTACCAGATATCACAATGAGTGATATTAAGGCACGAGTGAATAGAGGAGAATTTATTATTGGAACAATTGCTCGTTTAGAGAGGGAAAAAGGGATTGAATATTTAATAAGAGCTGTTGATATAGCAAAAGATATTATTCCAAAAATAAAGTTAATAATAGTCGGTGATGGCAGTGAACGACGTAACCTGAATTGGCTTGTAAATAGTCTTCAAATGACAGATAGGGTGCAATTTGTAGGATTCCAGGATCATATCAATCAGTGGATAAAGAACTTTGATGCGTTTGTTTTACCCTCGGCAATTCGTGAATCGTTCGGCATGGTACTAATAGATGCAATGGCGAACTTGAGACCGGTGGTCGCGAGTAAGATTGGTGGTATTTCTGAGATAATTGATCATGAAGAAACGGGGATGTTAGTCGAACCTAAAAATTCAGAAGCAATTGCAAATGCTATCATCTATCTCTATAATCATCCTGAGGAAACTATAGAAATGATTAAAAAGGCACGCATAAAAGTAGAAACAAATTTCACAAAACAAAGAATGCTAAATGAATTTGAAAAATTGTTTACTGTCCTATCAAGATGAATGAAAAAAAACTGGGTAAATTTGAATTCTCTGTCAAAGAGTTTATTTTACTTCTCATTCTTACTGTACCACTTGGGATTGCTGTAAGTATGGCAGGAATGTGGACAGATCCACTTTTGGTATTAGGAGGAATAGTCGGAGCAGTTGTAGCTGTTTTTATATTTCGCAATCCAATTCTAGGGATATTTTTGATTACTTTCTTACTTCCTTTTGAGAGGATTGGTGCTATAGAAGCGGGTAGTATGACTATCAGGATAAGTCAGATTTTGACAATTATAACTATCGGTGGATGGATATTCGATAGTCTTCGCAAACAAAGTTTTTTCCTACGAAAAAATCCATTAATTTTCCCTCTATCTCTTTTTGTAGTTGTGAATGTAGCATCTTTATTGAACGCGGATAATATTGAAAGGTCTGTTTCTGTTTTATTTTTTACTCTTTTTACTATTGCGTTTAGTTTACTTATCCCACAACTAATTGTTAGAAAGAGCCATGTAAAATTAGTCGTCAAATTAATTGTGATTAGTGCATTTGTTGTAGGTGCATTTGGTATTTTTCAATTCCTAGGTGATATTATTGGACTTCCTCAATCTATTACGGGATTGCGTGATCTTTATACAAAAGAGGTGCTGGGTTTCCCAAGGATTCAATCGACAGCATTGGAACCATTGTATTTTGCTAATTACCTTTTGATCCCTCTAGGTTTATTATGCGCACTCTTTCTCGGCAAGAGCAAAAACATTCATACTAGTTATTTAATATTATTGATAATATTTCTCGGTTTGAATTTGGTTCTTACAGTTTCCCGGGGAGGATATTTGGGTTTTGGGGCAGTACTATTTGTATTAGGAATTTACTATTTAAAAAGAATCTTCACTTCAAGAAAAACTCCCGTTCTATTGGTATCAGCTGTTATGATTGGCTATATTGCTGTTCGATTTTTAGGACTTGGAGATACAGTTAACTTGGAAATATTTAGAGGACACGTATTTAATGCATTTTATGGTGCATCATATAGTGAGAGGGTTGAAACATTAGAAATAGCAATAGATGGATACTATCAACATCCTTGGATTGGGATTGGTGTGGGAGGATTCGGGCCTTTCGCCTCGGTGCATCCCTATGTTGAGCCCGATGATGGGTGGAAGATAGTAAACAATGAATCAATTGAACTACTCGCGGAAGTTGGTATTTTAGGACTACTATCTTTTATTGTGATGTTTGCCATAGTAATTTTTCGCTCCATTAAGGCTATTCAAGTCACAAAGGATCCATATTTACGAGCAATAATGATTGGATTATTGGCTGTGTTCATGGGTATTTTTGCTCAATATCAAACATTTTCTACTTTGTATATAATGCATGTCTGGTTTGTAATTGGTATGATAGTGGCAGTTCAGAATATTATTTTTAAGAAAGAATAATGGAAATATTTCTCCTTGTCACTTTTAGTATACTTTTCCTATCTATTGCCTGGAAAAGAATAGATATAGCTATAATGCTCACAGTATTGTTTTTGCCCAGCTATCTCGTACGATTCGAGGTGTTTTTAATTCCAGCTACGTTACTTGAGATAATGATAGTATTACTGTTTGTTGCTTGGGGAGTAAGGAAAATATTTATTGAAAAGTTCAAGGATTACAAACTCCCGCAGTTTAAATGGCCAATACTTCTACTATTTATCTCGGCGACTATCGCAGTATTTGTCTCTCCTGATTTGCAATCAGCTTTGGGAATTTATAAAGCATATTTTGTTGAAGCGATTTTATTCTTTATTGTGTTCATAAATGTTATTAATTCACCACGAAGGATTCGTTCAATATTCTGGGCTCTAGGGGTATCTGCACTTTTTGTATCGATAATAGCGTTGTGGCAATACATCGAGATTCTTCCTAGTCATGAACCTTGGGTATCAGAACTGCCAAGAAGAGTAACTTCAATATTTGAATATCCAAATGCGGTTGGATTGTATTTAACTCCCATAGCCACATTATTTATAGGAATACTATTATTGGCCAAGAGGCCTGATAAAAAATTAAATAAGAAATACATAAAAGGAGCGAAGCGTTTTATTGTCGGAGTAATAATATTTGCATTACTTGGAATTGTTTTCTCTGTTTCACGTGGAGCAGTACTTGGTGTAGGAGCGGCGGTAGTGTTTTTTAGCTTTTTTAGTAGATTCAAAAAATGGATCTGGGTGGCAATTATTGCTTCAATAGTATTATCACTCGTTGTTCCTCAAACTCGTACAGTTATTACAGATATAGCAACAGTAAAAGACACTTCTACTGACGTAAGAACTGTATTGTGGGAGGGGACATGGAATTTGATAAAGGATCGTCCAATAAAGGGAGCTGGTTTAGCAGGTTTCCCTGTGGTGTATGAGGAATATAAATTAGCAAAGCATACAGAATTTTTGCAATATCCCCATAATATAATTTTAAATTTTTGGGTTGAACTTGGAGCATTAGGGCTAATTTCACTACTTTGGTTATTGGTCGAGTTTTTTAGAGAGGGAGTAAAAACTAGAAAAAAAGAAATAGATTTATATCCCATCCCGAAATTTCAATTTTCGATTGTACTTATGGGTGTTATTATTGCAATGCTAGTTTATGGAATGGTGGATGTTCCATACTTCAAGAATGATTTAGCAATAATATTTTGGATAATTGTGGGGTTGATGGTAAGTAAAAGAAATATTTCTAAACAAGCTACGGATTGACAAAAGTCTGATTTTGCGCTATAATAACAGTGCAAAATCAAATAAAAACAAAAATAAAAAAGAGTTATCATGAAAGGTCATCGCACAACCAGAAGTTTTATTATCGGAGCAGTTGCTTTCGCGGCAGTTGTTTTTTTGTCTTCTCAAGTTCAAGCTTCTTTGAAATCCGAGATTCAACATGGTGAAATAACTCACTTGAATATTATTGATGGCACGACTTCTGATATTATTGAAGCAGAATTTGCCTTCCAGATGATTGGAGCTTCTTGGCAAAGTGATGATGCTGTAAATATTTCTTTGCGCTATTCGAATGAAGACGGATGGAGCGATTGGTATCCAATTGATGAAACAGTAGAAAATAAGGGATGGCAATACGCAAGGGAGCCAATTATTTCAAATAATGCTACGAAGTTTCAATATTCAGTTAGTTCGGGGAATATTGATAATTTGAAGGTAATTTATCTAGGAGAATCAAAGAAACTAATCTTTAATAAATGGAACCCAGCAAGATTATTTAAAAAAGTTTCTGCACAAAGTGATTTAGAAATAATAACTCGTTCTGAATGGGAAGCTGATGAAGATTGGCGACTTGATGGCTCGGACGAGATAATATGGGATACTGAATTCCAGTCACCTGAGAAATTAGTTGTTCACCATACAGCGGGTAGTGATGGGGGAAACGATCCTGAAGGAACAATAAGAGGAATCTACTATTGGCATTCTGTGGTCTTGGGTTGGGGGGATATTGGTTACAATTATATTATTGATCAAGATGGGAATGTCTATGAAGGAAGGTATGGTGGAGATGGTGTGATAGGAGCACACGTATATCGTAATAAAACCTGTGCAAACTCAAGATTCGGTGGAGAAGAATTCGAAGCTGATTTTAATAAAGGAACTATTGGTATATCTATTTTGGGAGATTATGAAGATATGGATTTGAATAGTGCTGTGACTAGTGCTTTAGTAAATTTAATTGCCAATAAAGCTCAAGAATTTAATATTGTGCCAGAAGGAGAAGGATTTCTAATTGATAATATTTATCCAAATATTGTTGGACACAAAGATTTAGATTGTACACTTTGTCCAGGTGCTAATTTATATGAAGAATTAGACAATATTCGTTCTGAATCCCAAAATTTATATGAGGAATTAGGTGGTTCAATAAAACCAATTGTTAAAGCTTCATTTGTTCGACAGAGCGAAAAATCAATTTCTATTAGTGCTGGTCAGGAAGAAGAAGTGTGGGTTGAATTCAAAAATACTGGAAATGTAGCTTGGCGCACATATGGACAATATTCGCCATATATTATTCCTAGCAACGGTTCATCGATCCTCCAAGCAAGTAACTGGGAGTCTCAAACATATGTTACAGCAGCGGACAGTTCAAATATTGCTCCCGGAGAGACAGGAAGATTTACATTTTTTATTAAATCACCTATTGATCAATTGGAAATATCGGAGGAATTTAAGCTTACTATTGATGACGAATCAATTGAAGAGGCAATATTTACATTGACTATTGAAGTAACAGGTTTATCTTATGCAGCTAAACTTGCTTCTGATACAATTGCTCCTGCTATGTTTGCTGCTGATCAACAGACTGCGACATTCAAATTTAGAAACCAGGGAACAACTACATGGAAAAAAGGTGAAGTGCATTTGAACATTTCTGATTTAGGTGACAACGTCAGTCGTCTCCATGATGAAAGCTGGCCAGAGAGAAACGGAAAGATTGAGTTTGATGAAGCCAGTGTTAAATCAGGAGATAATGCTACATTTACGTTCAAATTATCGGCCCCATTTGAGTTTGGATTGTTCAAAAATATTTATCAGATAATAGGTCCAGAAGATGTTATTCAAAGAGAGTCATTTTCAATAACTCGTATTGATTCACAATATACTGCGGAGCTAATATCTCACAATGTTCCATTAGCAGCATTAAATCATTGGAGATTTCCTGCAACGGTAAAATTTAAAAATACTGGGATTGGGGCTTGGAATAAGGATATGGTCCTACAAGTTTTTGATTTAGGAGGGAGCACTAGTGTTTTTTATGATTCTTCTTGGAACAGTTATTATGGGAATATAGTTTTTAATGAGGATGAAGTTCAATCAGGAGAAACTGCAACATTTGAATTTCGTTTGAAGTCTCCAAAGCAGCTGGGTTTGTATTTGAATACAATGAAATTAGGAATTCCTGGCAATGATTTAAGCGTACTGGGAGGAGAGTTTACTCAAATTACCAGAATTGATTCATAACAGTACTACTAAAAAAGCCTCCTGATTTAAGGAGACTTTTTTAATATTAAAGAGAAATTTTATCTCTTCTTTTTTCTTTTAGCAGGTTTACGTTTTGCTACTTTCTTTTTAGCAGGTTTACGTTTTTTAGCCACCCTTCTTTTAGCTGGCTTACGTTTTAGTACCTTCTTTTTAGCAGGCTTTCTCTTTGCTACTCTTTTCTTTGCAGGTTTACGTTTTTTAGCCACCTTTCTTTTAGCTGGCTTACGTTTTGCTACTTTTTTCTTTTTCGCCATCATATCACCTCCTCTCTTGGCAAATATAAAATCAAAAAGAATTATCTTATACAATAATTGTAAACTATTTTAAAAAAACAAGCAATAGTTATCCACAAACAAATAAATACAAACTCATTTTAGTAAAACAAAAATGATAAATATGGATTATAATTATTTTCTATTATTCAATGGCATATATTGACAGACTATAGTAATGGGTATATACTCATAATATATTAAATCCTTTAACGATAGGAGGTGATTATTATGCCAAGATTAGATAGAACTGGTCCACAAGGTGTGGGTGCACGAACTGGAAGAGGTATGGGCTCATGCGGAGGAGGATCCGGATTTCAAATGGGTTGTGACCGAGGTTTCAGAAGAGGTGTAGGAGGAGGAAGAGTGCCGATACAAATGACAAGTAGTGAAGAAACTAGATTACTAACTGAAGATGCGAAAATGATGGAGGAGCAGATAAAGTTAGTGAAGGGAAGATTAGCTGAATTGAAGGATAAATAGTGAATAACCCCGTAACTTTGTGTTGCGGGGTGGTACTTGTTTATTGTTGAGATAAATTTTGATAATATAATAGCAAGCTAAGTTAAATTATTTTATTGTAAAAATGAAAAAACGTAACTTTCAGTTAAGTTCATTAGTACTAGTATTAGCTTTTACTTTAATTCCTTTCTTAATAACAAAAGCTGAAAAGTCACCCATCTATTTTTTTTATGGTGATGGATGTTCATATTGTGAAAAAGTGGTGCCATTAGTAGATCAAATGCAATCTAAGTATCCAGAAGCGCAGATTCAAAAGCTAGAAGTCTGGCGCGATCTTGATAATGGAATGATTCTGCAAAACATGTATGATTCTTATAATGTACCTTACCCGCGAGGAGTTCCTATTTTGTTTGTGAATGGTAAATACTATTCGGGGTACTTGGAGATTCAAAAGAACTTAGAGAATGAAATCATACTTTATGTAGATAGTCTTCCTGAAGCTAATTCTGATGAAAATGTTATAGCAGAGCTTTCGCGTGAGAATACTGTTCACAGCACTGAATCACATCCAATATCATTCTGGGCTGTTACAGGAGCAGCAGTTGTTGATTCTATTAATCCATGTGCGATAGCAGTGTTAGTGATATTAATAAGTGCATTAATGCTTACTCAGGATAAAAAAAGAGCACTGATGGGTGGAATAGCATTTACCGTATCAATATATATTAGTTATTTATTATTTGGATTTGGAATAATATTTACATTACAGGCTTCAGGTCTCTCAGTGTGGTTTTATAAAATCATCGGGATCATTGCAATTCTTATAGGGCTATTCAATCTAAAAGATTTTTTCTGGTATGGGGGTGGTGGGTTTGTTATGGAAATACCTCGAGCTTGGCGACCTAGAATGAAGAAACTGCTGCGCAGTGTTACTTCTCCAATCGGCGCCTTCTTTATTGGGTTTGTTGTTATCCTTTTTGAACTTCCCTGCACAGGTGGTCCCTATTTTTTCGTTCTTGGCTTACTTTCTTATAACGAAACTTGGACTACTATCGTTCCGCTATTACTGTACTATAATTTAATTTTTGTTCTTCCCTTGCTGATTATTACAACGCTAATATATTTTGGTCTATCTAAAATAGAAAATGTTGGAAACTGGAAGGATAGAAATATAAGACTATTTCATTTAATTGGCGGGATAATTATGGTACTATTAGGTGTATGGGTAATGCTATTCTAACAAACAATTAATATTATATGGTAAGACCACTAAAACAAAGAAGAATACAGTTCGATCCAAAGATTCTTTACTATAAACCAAGAGGTGTCCGCTTGAGAGATTTAGAAGAAGTTGTTTTGTCTGTTGATGAAGTTGAAGCTCTTCGTGTTAAATATGTTAAAGGACTTGATCAAATAAAATGTGCAGTAAATATGAAAGTTTCACAAAGTACATTTCAGAGGATTTTAGCATCAACAAACAAAAAAATTGCAGAAGCGATTATCTCAGGTAAAGCAATTAGAATAGAAAAATAATTGTAAACAAAAAAATACCTTTGAAAAAAGATATTTTTTTGGTGGACCCGAGCGGATTCGAACCGCTGACCTCCTCGTTGCAAACGAGGCATTCTAACCAGCTGAACTACGGGCCCATGGATTAATTATATATTATTGTTTGAAAATATTTTCAAAAATAATTTTCCTAGAAGTCCAGACCAATACATGAAACTTAAAATGATTGCTGTTATTCCAATTAGTTTATAAAAGAGTTTTGTTCCACCATCTAATCCCAAATGCACTTCCGCCCATTCAACTTTTCCAAAGAATCTCAAAAACGAATCTGTTTTTATTACCATGAATGTACCTACCGTGATTCCTATTATACCAACTATGAATTTACCCATATTATTTTCACTAATGGTGGGTTCGAGAGGATTCGAACCTCTGACCTCTTCGGTGTAAACGAAGCGCTCTAACCAGCTGAGCTACGAACCCGTGAATTATGGTGCTCGGAGCGGGACTTGAACCCGCACGCACAAGAAGTGCCTAGGCCCTCAACCTAGTGTGTATACCAATTCCACCATCCGAGCGTACTACTTGTCCTTTAATTCTTTCAGCTTACGAGGTGATGTTCTTAAATGATACAATTTCGATCTGCGCGTCTTTGGTTTTTTTACTACCTCAATTTTGAGGACATTTGGAGATTCCAATGGAAATATCCTTTCTACACCATATCCTCCATCAGACACTTTTCGGACAGTAATAGTTCGATCGGAACTAGTTTTACCTCTTTTGGCAATAACAACTCCTTCAAAGATTTGAGTACGAGTCTTATCTCCTTGGGTTATTCTTTGATGAACTCGAACAACATTTCCAGATTCTATTTCAGGAATTTCTCTTTTTTCTGATTTTTTCTCTTTCTTTTCTTTTGATTCTTCTTTTGTCATAACAAAAAAACGCTAATTAATTAATATATGTATCGAATAGCAGTATACCATGATTCTCCATTAAGTCAATTGTTTAAGGAACTGCTTTAATTCATTTGGTAAATTAGCCTTAAACTTCATTAAACTACCATTGATATCTGAAAATTGAATGCTCTGAGCGTGTAGAAAAATACGATTAATCTTTACCTTCCTCCTTGTTTTTTTTACATAGTAAATAGAGTCGCCGACTATTGGATAACCTATTGAAAGAAGATGGACACGTATTTGATGAGTACGACCCGTCTTTGTTTCTATTTCAAGTAAGGAATAATTATTATATTCTTTTGTAGTCTTGTAATATGTAAGTGCCTCTTTTCCTTCATCAGATCTTTTTACTGACATCCGGCTGGGCTTACTCTTTGATCTACCAATGGGCGCGTCAATTTTGCCATATGATGGAGTTATTTTGCCAAAAACTAAAGCTGTATATTTTTTCTTTATTTCTCTATCTTGAAACTGTGTCTTCAAATGCTCAAAAGTTTTCTGACTCTTAGCAATTACCATTATTCCAGAAGCATCTTTATCTAGTCGATGAACAATACCTGGTCTATTCGGATCATCTCCAATAGAAATAATATTTGGGTAATATGAGATTAGGCCATTTACCAATGTATGTTCTGGGGTGCTTTGAGAAGGATGTACAACAATTCCAGAAGGCTTATTGATAACCACTAAGTCATCATTTTCAAAAATCACATCTATCGTAATGTCTTTATTAGGTTTGAGAGAAATAATCTTTGGGTCATGTAATATTATTTTTACTTCATCACCTTCTTTAAGTTTATTTCCAGTAATAACTCTGCTACCATTCAATGTTATCTTACCCTTTTTGATTTGTGATTGTAAAAATGATCTTGAATAACTAGAAAATTGCTCGACCAGAAATTTGTCGAGTCGCTTTCTATTATCTTCTGCTGATACATTTAAGGATATTTGTTCCATATCTGCAGTGTAAATCATTTTCCGAAATAATGGAACTTTATAATTCTTGACAATATGCATAAGAAAACATATTGTAAAAACAATTACTAGTTAAAAAAATGTCATGAAAATAAATGAAATAAACGAAGTAACACCAATTTTGGTGGAAGCTTTTCAAAAACTGATACCTCAGCTCTCAACATCAGCTACTATTCCTAATGAAAATGATTTAAAGAAAATAATTAATGCATCAGGCACAACCATGTTTGTTGCAGAAGAACAGGATAAAATCTTAGGGAGTCTTACTTTACTCATTTTCCAAGTTCCTGATGGTATCCGCGCATCGATACAGAGTGTGGTTGTGGATGAAGATGCAAGAGGTAAGGGCATCGGAAGATCTCTTTGTGAAGCAGCTATAAAAAAGTCACAAGAAGAGGGCGCTATAACAATTGATCTAACAACTAGTTCTAAGAGAGAGGCAGCCAATCGGCTTTATCAGAAACTGGGTTTCAAAAAACGAGAAACAAACGTTTATCGCTTTATGTTGGAATAATTTATATCTACTAGGAACGAATATAGAATAGTAATCGTCTTTTATTTATAAGTAATTCAAATTTAAAATTATTCAATTTTTGATTAGAGTAAAACCTTTTTTATAAACCTGGATTATTTTATACTTTAGATAATCAATTGTACAATAAAATGTAAGAATTCAAAAACCCTCAGTGATGAGGGTTTTTATTATTTTGGTGGGACGTGAGGGATTCGAACCCCCGACCGTTTGCTTAAGAGGCAACTGCTCTACCAACTGAGCTAACGTCCCATATCTCAAGTGGTGCGCCCGGAGAGACTCGAACTCCCAACCTCGTGGTCCGAAGCCACGCGCTCTATCCAATTGAGCTACAGGCGCAAATCACAATGAGAGTAACATACATAATTATTTTTATCAAGAGTTATAGTTTAAATCAAAAAGGGCTAATAAAAGCCCTAATTATATCTAGCAAACTACTTCATAGACTCAGGATTCATCATATAGGATTTTGCCATATCCTTTGATATCGTTCCTTCTTTATATAATCTCTTTAGATCTTGATCCATAGTTTTCATTCCGTTTGCAACTCCGGTTTGAATAACTGTTTTTATCTGTGCTATTTTATTTTCTCTAATGAGATTTCCAATTGCAGGTGTATTAATAAGTATTTCTCTTGCCGCTACTCTTCCTTTAGTAACTTTTGGAACAAGTTGTTGGGAAATAACACCCTTTAGGAACATGGAAAGCTGTAGTCGGACTTGGGATTGTTGATATGGAGGGAAAACATCAATAATACGATCAACAGTTTGGGCAGCGCTATAAGTATGCAAAGTTGCTAAAACCAGATGACCAGTTTCTGCCAAAGTAATCGTAGCAGCAATAGTTTCCAAATCACGCATCTCACCAACTAGGATAACATTTGGGTCTTGACGGAGTACATGTTTCAGAGCATCAGAAAAGGAGATCATATCAGAACCAAGCTGACGCTGTTTGATAATACTCTTCTTGGGTTTATAAATGAATTCGATAGGATCTTCTAATGTGATAATATGTGATGATCGAGTAGAATTGATGTAATTGATCATTGCTGCTAAGGAAGTAGATTTTCCGCAACCGGTTGGTCCTGTCACTAAAATCAATCCTTGCTTCTCATCTAGAAGATTATAAACAACTTTTGGCATATCCAATTCTTCCATAGTTGGTGTAAGTGAGGTAACAACTCTTGCAACTAACCCAATGTTTTCTTTTTCCCAATGAATATTAATACGGAAGCGAGAGATATTTGGAATCTCATAAGAAATGTCTATCTCTCTATCTTCAATCAATCGTTCTTTTTGTGAATCTGAAAGTATATTAAAAACAAGCTCTTCAGCTTTTTCAGGAGTAAGAGTATCTTCACCCTCTATTGAAGTAAGTACCCCGTCAATTCTAAGAATTGGTGGTTTTTCAACAGCAATGTGAAGGTCAGATGCTTGTTTTTCAACAGCAACTGCCAATAAATCATCTAACTTCATTGAGTTATACGATCATTAATTAAAAAAACACTCGCAAAGGAGATGAGAGCGCCTTTAAAACATTTTCATACCAAGAAGCTTTTGTTGTCCATTTTTCAATTTCGATAGTTCCTTGTAACAAAATTTTCTCTTGGATTAAAATATTGTTTTTTTGCATCTCTTTTAGTTTTTGTTTTTATTTCATCTTTATTGTAGCATAGAAAAAGACAATTGTCAATTATATACGGGACACAGTTTATTATTTTGCTTTTGACACTAAGAAAGAAAAAAGAGTAAAATAAGAGCATACTACATTTTTACAACACTTGATGGAAAAGAAAGAAAAAAATTTTTCTAAATCACTAAAATTTGTTAAACAATGCCGTGAGGAAGGGCTCTCGCTTTGGGAATGTCCAAATTTTTTATTCCTCTTTACTGGTATTATCTCCCTTGTAAGTATTTCTGGGACATACTATTTGGCAAGTTTCTACTTCCCACCAGAAGTAGTAATTATCTGGATTGGGTTTGTTTCTTTTGTAATGGTTGTTATCTCTTTTTTAGTCAACCAAGGGATGACGAAAATTACTCAAGCGAAAAAGGAGTTAAAGAAAAATAATAATGTGCTAGAAAAAGCATTGCAGGAATCTCGTATAGCAAAGCAAATGCAAGAAGATTTCACTACTATGATGGTGCATGATATGAGATCACCTCTTGAAGCTGTAAGAATGATCATTGAACTTTTAAAAGAGCAAAAGGAGCCTTCTGCAAAGGAAGTAGCAAAAGCTCATCAGTCAATTGACCATAGTATAATAAATATGTTGAATTTAATTACCAATCTTCTAGATGTGGCAAAGTTTGATAGGGGAAAATTTGTTATTCACAAACAGATCGGTGATATCCAAAGCAACATAAGTATTCAGAAAGAGAGTTTTAAAGTATTGGCAGCTGGTAAGGGTGTAAAACTAAAGTCTAGAATAGCAGATAATCTCCCCTCTGTCCCTTTCGATGAATATGCGATTAATAGAGTGATTGCGAACTTGTTGGTAAATGCAATTAAGTTTACTCCTGCAAACGGAGAAATAACCATGCAAGCCGTATATGTTAATAAAGGAAAACATATTAAAGAAATTGCAGAAAGATCAAATATTAAGTGGTTGATTAATTCTGAATCACCTCAGATCATAAATGTAAAGAATTCTGTTTTAGTAGCAGTCACAGATAATGGAATAGGTATTCCAAAAGAAAAAATAAAAAATCTGTTCTTAAGCTTTTCACAAGTAATAAACACCCAAGGACAACTTAAAACAGGTATCCCAATAGGAACAGGACTGGGTCTTGCTATAGCGAAAGTAATTGTCGAGGGTAACAATGGTATCATAAATGTTGAATCCATAGAGGACGAGGGAAGTACTTTCTATTTTACGCTTCCTACTGCCTAGAAACATAAACTTAACATTTTAAGTAATTAAGCATATAATAAAAGTAGCGTAATAATTTAGCGCTGAATATATGAACGATAAGAAAAAAATATTAATAATAGAAGACGAGGTAGCTTTGCTTTATGCTCTCCAATCAAAACTGACAATAGAGGGTTTTGAAGTTGAAGCGTATTCAACTGGAAAAGAAGGTTTGAAGGCAATAAAAAATAAGAAATTCAATTTGCTAATCTTGGATATTATTCTCCCAGATACCGATGGTTTTGAAATATTAAAAACAGTAAAAAGTGATCCAAAGACAAAAGACGTACCAGTTGTAATTATTTCTAACCTCGCAGAAAAGGATAATATAAGTAAGGGAATTTCGCTGGGTGCTAAAGACTACCTTCCAAAAAGTCAGTATCATTTGAATGATATTGTGAAGAAAATAAAAGACGCAATGTAAATATATAGAACAGTAAATATGAGAAGGTGCAAAAAGCACCTTCTTTTAGACAATTGACAAGTAATATTATTGCAATATACTACATATACTATGAAAATTTCTACATTTAACGAGTCACTACTAGAAGTGAAGGCGCAAACACTCGTCCTTTTTTTGTTTGAAGAAAAACCACTTTCTCAGGAGGTACTACAAATCGATAAGGAAATGGGAGGTGTTATTCAAATTGCTGTGAAAGAAGAGAGATTTGCAGCAAAAAAGGGTGAAATGGTGTCTGTGAATATTGGTAAGAAATTAGGATTCACTCGTGTGTTACTTTTAGGGTTAGGAAAAAAATCAAACCTTTCTTCATTAGTACTTAAGCGAGGAATGGGTACCGCCATAAGGACGCTGACAAAAAGTAAAACACAGAAGATTGCAGTTTATGTACCAAGGTTATCGGGAAAAAAACTACAAGCGGGACAAATCGGTGAGTCTCTCTGTCTAGGTGCTTTGACTGCTGAATATCAATTTACTGAATACAAAACAGAGAAAAAGGATCTACCAACAAGAGTGAATGAATTAACCTTTTATACAACATATCCTCTAAAAACATTTAGTAGGGGGATCGAAGAGGGTGAAATAATTGCCACTGCAGTCAATAATTCTAGAGATTATGGTAACCAACCATCAAACAAAGCTAATCCAAGCTACTTAGTATCGATGGCTCAAGAGGTTGCAAAAACTCCAAAAGTGAGATGCAAAGTATTGAATAAGGAAGAAATAAAACAAAAAAAGATGGAAGCACTGCTGGCAGTTTCACAAGGAGCAAAACATCCACCAAAATTTATCATTTTAGAATACAAAGGAAAGCCATCTTCCAAAGATTGGTTGGTATTTGTTGGTAAGGGTATAACTTTTGACAGCGGTGGTATCTCTATAAAGCCTGGAGAAAAGATGGATGAAATGAAATTTGATATGGCTGGTGGTGGAGCGGCAATAAGTGCTGTTGAAGCTATTGCAAATCTTAAACTTACTATAAATATTGTGGCGTTGATTCCTGCCACTGAAAATCTTCCATCTGGAGAGGCGTATAAACCAGGAGACATAATCGGTTCTGCTGCTGGTAAAACAATAGAAGTAATCAATACAGATGCGGAAGGTAGATTGATTCTGGCTGATGCCCTACATTATGCAAAGCGTTATAAACCAAAAGCAGTGGTTGATTTTGCAACTCTTACTGGTGCTTGCGTTTCTGCGCTAGGAACACATGCTTCTGGTTTAATGGGGAACAATTCAAATTTAATACAAAAAATAAAACAGGCTGGTGAACTCTCAGGTGATAGAGTATGGGAACTTCCACTATGGGAAGAATATTCAAAGCAGGTGAAAAGTGACATTGCAGATCTTCGAAACATGAGTACTGGCTTAGGTGGCGGAGCAATTACAGCGGCTGCCTTTCTTTCGGAATTTATTAAAGACTATTCATGGGCTCATCTTGATATCGCAGGAACAGCTTGGAGTACAGAAGAAAAGCCCTATTTAGGAAAAGGTGCAACAGGATCAGGAGTTGCAATAGCAGTTGAGCTGGCAAGAAAATGGAAATAAGATACCAAACATAGTTTGGGATAGTATAGACAACGAAGCGTTTTTACGCTTCTTTCCGTGTTTAGGAGGTGAACACATGCAGGTAATCAGCCGCTCTTTTCATGTCGATACCGGCGAGGCGCCAGATATCATAGATATCACCCAGCGTATTCAGGGTATCGTCGCAGAAACCGAGATCCAAGATGGAACCATATTGGTTTTTGCTCAACACACCACAGTAGCGATCAAGATTAATGAGAGGGAGGATGGGTTGCTTGCCGACCTTAAAAGGCTGATGGCAAGTATCGTGCCGGATTCTGATGAATATCAGCACGATAATCTCGACGAACGAGATCCTGCCACTATGTGTGGTGTTGATGAATGTCTCAATGGCCATGCTCATCTGTTGCAGATGCTCTTCGGGAGCACCAGCGAGACAATTCCCATCATTCGCGGCAAGCTCGTTCTCGGCGAATGGCAGCACATCTTTCTCATCGAACTCTCAGATCCGCGCAAGCGAACCGTTTCAGTTACCGTCATAGGTAACTAAAAAGCGTACCCCCGGATCCCCGGCGATACGCTCTTTTTTTATTCTAGAATTATTGTTCTGGCTGTACTGGTTCTTCAGGTTTATTATCAGTCTTCTCAGGCGCTGTTTTCTTCCCCTTAAGACCCAGTAGACCAATTACAAATATGACTAGATACATAAAAAAGCCATATACACAGGCTGGTAGAGAACCAAGACTTACTACTGGCTCATCACCAACAGAACATTTTACTATTGCATCACCGCATCCATTTTGGAATATTTCCATGTAGGAAAGATAGCCAGAGAACAGCAGTCCAGCAATGGATATGATGAATATTATTTTGAGAGCAGTTTTTGTCGTCATGCTTTTATATTAATTTATAAAGGTAATAAATAGATTATAATATGGATTCATCTTGTGAACAAGACAGATTAGTATAGATCGTCTTTTTTCTCTCTTATGTAATCAAGCCACTGTTCAGACACATGCACGATTGATTTAAATGGCGCTTCAATAATTACATCAAGAATAAATACAAATACGTTTACTTTGGGTGCTTTTAAAGAAAGCCAATGACCCACTCGAACAATTGGCAGAGTGAAGAAATCTATAAGAATATTGAAAAAGCCTTCCTTCTGTGTTTGCATTTTAAGTTCTTTATTATCTTGGCGTAATTTAATTCCCAGAAAGCTAACAACTGTAAGGAAGAAAGAAAAGAATAAAATACTAACCCAGTTGAAGTCGAGGAATATAAGTAAACCGATTAGCATACCAAATGAAAGCGTGAATCCAATACCATAAACTATTTGAAAAACGAACATAGTTATTTTTCTTCGTCTTGGAGGGCGAATACGCCATTTTGGCTTATTGTCATTTTGTGGAGAAAGAATCCCATGAATACCACGTATTATTCTTTCAGTATTTGCATTGTCTGGAGTATTGATAGTAATTGCAAGCAAGAAAAGGAATAAGGGATGAAAAATGATATTTGCAACCAAAGGTGTATATTTAACTTCATCTACAAAATATCGATCATATGGAAGTTCAATAATTAAAGCAAGCGCAGTTTTTGTGAATAGCAAATAAATGAAACTTCTTTTTACACTTCTTTCCAATTTGATACGTGCTTTTTTGTAGCGCTCTACCGTTGCTGATCTTATTTGTATGTCGAGTTGTTCTTGATTAACAATAGTACTTGCTGCGACATGAGGATTTTTTTCTATTACGTCTCTTAGTACTTGAAAAAGAACAGACGTTTTCTTAATCTTGTTGAAAAGATAAGTATTCAGAGGGTGATTTAAAACATTATTGGCTTCTTTTCTAAATTTTCCAATTTCTCTTCCAGCTCTTTGAATTGTTTCCATATCTACATTTTTCCATTCCCCAAATTCAAAATGCCATAAATGATGGATAAGAATTGCCTGATCAGATTTTATTAATGCTCTATGTATTGCTAAATAAAGAAGTGTGTTTTTATCTTTTTCAGATACCTTAGCGTTCTTCCATTCCATATTTTCTGTAATTGTCCGAAAAGCAAAATCTACTATCGCTTCATTTCTGTGATTACTTACTAGCTGAGATTCTAGTTCCACTGCTGCTATTTCTAGTATCCATTTGCGGTAGCTATAATAATCCTGACCTCTATGATCACGGATTACTTCATGCAAAAGAAGTACGTAATTATTAATGGTATGTGCTACTTCGTGAACTTTAGTTTCTGGGACGGAATTGTTTGGTAGATATCTTCCTCTTATTAACTCATATACCAAATGTTTGGCTACTTTGTTTATGTCTGCACCAGGAATTAAGCGACGTTTCAAAATTCTAGCAATCGCATTTTTTCTTAAAAGGTTTTCTTCCTTATAATCAATGGCATTACGAAATTTTTCATAAAAGAAAGCTAGCCGACTGATGGTATTATTTACCTGAATTCGGGCAACATCCATTGGTGTGTCTTCAACCGATGGTTTCTTTTGGAATGATAATATGAGTTGTTTGAGAGAAAATGGTAGAGATTCTTCAGTATTCATGATTCAATATAATCTATTATTACTCTATTATACCCTATTTCTGTTTATTTTGAAGCCTTTACTAGACAACTGCGTACTCTATATCGTATAGGGGAAAATGTCAAGATAACCAAAAACTACCTATTCAGGCAGTTCTTTGATTAAGGAAAACTTCTTTTGTGCTATTTTTTCCATTTAATTGAACAACCGATGGATGGTTTCTGAATTTCATCAGGTATTTGATTAGCCAAAAGGGCTTTAATAGCATTTTCCAGGTCTCTTGCACTTGTTTCATTGTTATTTATTTCCTTTTTAAACATGGTATTCGCTGCAACTACACCCATATTAGGTCTTGAATCATCTAACTGCCCATGATAAATAAGCTTTCTTTCTTTGTTATATACGAAGATGTCAGGCGTACAAACTGCACCAAATGCTTTCGCCACTTCTTGTGTTTCATCAAATAGATAAGGGAAAGGGTAATTGTATTTATCACTTTTCATGTTCTCAAAATCATCTTCCGGATAATTCTCTACATCGTTAGAGCAAATTGCTACAAATTGTATATTTTCTTCCTTAATTCTTTCATATGACCCAAGTAGTTTTGGTCTGGCGAATTTTGCATAAGGACAGTGATTACAAGTAAAGATAATAACTAATACGTCATAGCTATTGAAACTTTCAAGTGAATAATTGTTTCCATCAGTTGCCAATAATGAAAAATCAGGAATAGCTGATCCTAGATCATTTTTATTGGAATGAGTTAATGTCATGTATTTTACTATTACCTATTCTGCAGAAGGTTTAATTTTTTCCCACATCTCAGTTCCGTCCATATAATCCTCATGCCCTTCGCTAGTTCCTGCTAAACAAGAAGTGCATTCTGTAAACGTATCACCTGGTTCAAAATGCTTTTTATATCCACATGGGACGCAAATATAATCACCTTCTTTACCTACGGAATCTCCTTTATGAAATGTTCCTTCTTCACTCATATAATTAAAGATTAATTTTTAGTTAAAGCGAATTAATCCAAAAGAAACTAATAATGGTGATGACAGCAATGATTGCTCCTAGTCGTAGAAATATTTCTTCGGTCTTTCCTAAATCAGTATTCCATTTTTTTGCGGTGAAAAACGCTAACACAATACTCCCAAGTGGCATGAAGATAAATAGGACGTATGCTGTAAAAACTGTGAGATTAATACCAAGTCCGATTGTAAACATTATCAAGGCAAAAGAAACAGAAGGAAGAACGATAGAAAGAATTGAATTGAGTGGAGCTTTATATTCTTTTTTATTTATTGCCATATAGATAGTCCTTTCTTTTTTTCTCTGGGAATTTCTCGATAGCATAACGCAACATCGTTCGAGGCATTTTATTGTAATACTTTAATAAAAACTTCTCTTCTGTTGGTAAGTGCCTATTACCGACTTCTCTGAGCATCCAACCCACCGCTTTCTGTATTATATCATGATTGTCCTCTAGTAGTATTTTAGCAAGTTTAAGCGTATCTTCAAACTGTCTTTGTCGGATAAAATAGTAAGTAGCTATTATAGAGATTCTTCTTTCCCATAAGTTCTTTGATTTTACTAATTTATAAAGAATATCTTTATCTCCATTGAATAAATAATGACCCACAAAGCATGGTGCTGAGCTATCAACTAAATCCCAATTATTTATGTGTTTGATATTCTTAAAGTAAAGATTAAATATCTTCTTCTTCTCTTCTTTTTCGGAGCTATTGTATTTGTAGTTCAAAATATGAATCGCAGTTAGTCTTTCTTCGTGCCATTCAGATTGCAATAGCTTCTCAACATCTCTTAGACTAATCTCTTTGTATTTTTTTGCTATTTTCCTTTGTATGGGAACTTTCACCCCTAAAAATTTATCATTTTCTCCATATTCTCCTTTTCCGGTTTTAAAGAAGCCACTAAGGACTTTAGCTTGTTTTATACTTCCATATTTGCGAAGTTCTTTTTTTATTTTACTTAAGCTCATTTGCGCTTTTTCTGCATTTAATGTAATTTACTAGCACCAGTATTTTAACAAAAATAGTTCTTTTTGGGAAAGCAGCACCCGGCTGTTTTCATGAGGTGTCCCGATCAAGGAGGTGCAGTGATGCCCGAGATCATGGGTGGTTTTGAGGGAAGAGTAACGAACGTGTTCAGGAAGATAAGCTGCGTTGCTTTCAAGTTGAACAGTGGCGCCATGGTGGTTGATGGCAGCAAACTACTGTTCGAGAGGGAGCCTTTCTTTGAACATCGTCAGACTACTCGTTCGGTTGAGATTGATCATCGGCCTGTCCAAATAGTGGTCGCTGGTGAGAAATGTGCTGTCTTGATCGATGACCGATGCTATGAACTTCCCCCAAACAACACTGGCGTTTTTTTAGTCAATGGCCCACAAGCCACTGTCGGCGGTAAAGGCACAGTGTTCAAGGTTCTTCATGAAAAGAATGTGATCTGTGTCGATCTGACAGAAGGTGCCTTGTGCAAGGGCGATTGGATCATTATCAACGGCGAAGACGGTTATCGTCACGAGCAGATTGCTACCTCAATTGAGGTCGGATGTACCCCGCAACAAGCAGTACTGGAGGGGAAGAAGCTCGGTGTTCTCCTCGAAGTCGATCCCGAGATAGGTCTTCCTGCAGAAGGTGATACTGTCACCGTGGTTTCGATCAAGAAACAGTAGGTCAAGACTTGTACACGCGTTACTCGATGTAGTGGCGCTTTTTTTATTGACACCAGTTCAAGAAGCAATTAAGATGTAGTACCGTTCGTTGATAAGAGAATAGACCCAAAAGAAGGGATAAATAGCATGCGGGTAATACTGTGGCTTTTGATAGTCAGTCTGAAGCTGGTCTTCCTGACTATCAGGGGGCCGGCAGTAGTTACTTTTTTCCGTGAACTTGCTCAACAAGCTAACATTGCTTGGACAGCAATCATTCAACGCAAACGTGTCCTAAACATTGTGCTGATTAAGCCTTCAAAGTACGATGACCAAAATGGTTTTGTCGTACAAGACAAGAAAGGGGTACTGTACAATAACACTCTGGCAACACTTTACAGTTTGATCGTTGATCTTCAGGAAAACAACAGCTTGGGTAGAAACACCAGGGTTGTTTTTCGGACTTACGACGAGTGTGTTCAGAAGGTGAATCCGAAAAAAATCTCCCGCCTATGTAGGCTAGTTCCATCACAGACGCTGGTTATGTTGGTAGGAGTGCAGACCAGTCAATTCCCCCGGGCCTCGGACATTGCACTAGAATTCAAAAAGTGTGGGGTCCAGTCGATAATCGGTGGGTTTCATGTGTCTGGCGTGTTTGTCACTTTCCCGCAGGATGGTGATCCGGTTCATCAGCGAGCTTTTAAGGCTATGGGTTTGCAACAGATGACAGATAACGGCATTTCGTTGTTTGCCGGTGAGGCTGAAGGACATCTACATGCGGTGTTTGATGACTTTCTGACAGGTAAGTTGCAATTAGTGTACAACTACTTGGACGATCCGCCGGATCTCACGAACGAGCCATTACCCAGGCTACTTCCGGGTAGCCGTCAGTTGTACATGAACCTGGGGATTGGAGCGATAGAAACTTGCCGTGCTTGCCCGCGTCCTTGTACTTTCTGTACTGTTCGTAAAGTCCAGGGAGGGAAGTTGCGACCGCGGGGCATTCCAGTCTTTGTTGAGGGTTTGCGGCGCTACTTGGAAGTTGGTGTGTGGTCATATTTCTTCACTCAGGATAACGCGGCGCGTGATCCGTTGTGGAGAGAACGTTGTCAGGCAATGCTTGATTTGCAATCTGCAGAAGGATTCCACAGTAACTTCATTATCCAAACGGATGTGCCGTCGTACAGGATTGAAGGGTTTGTGGATCAGATGGCTGATGCAAATTGCGTAGAAGTTTCGATTGGTGTGGAAGCATTGCGTTCTGAGAATGCGAGAGAGGTGCATAAGCATCACAACTTGAGGGCAGATCTTCGTGAGATGGTTCAGACATATCGCCGGCGAGGCATAATTGTACATCTGAATTTCATCTTTGGTTTCCAACAAGATACGCCAGAAACAATTACCGAAGATGTTCAGACCATCATCACGGAGCTTGATCCGGATCTCGTTTACTTTTCGATTTTGACACCCTTGCCTGGTTCAGAAGACCATCACAGGATGTTTGTCGAAGGCGAATGGATGGACTCGGATCTAAACGCCTACGATCTGTATGCTAAGCCAGTTACCAAGCATCCTAACATGAGTACGGAAGAATGGCAGACAGCTGTTCATCAAGCTTGGCGGACGTTCTTTAGCACGGAAAACTGTATTCGAATCATGCGGCGGATGAAGTCAAATGAGACGGATACATTTGTACAGAGTACGTATTGGAGACTTTTCCGCAAGGTGGCATGGTTCAAATATGCCTCTGATGTGGTAAATGAGTTTCCCATCTTAGCTGGGTTTTTTCGGGTGCGTGATCGAAAATCCCGACGCAAAACCTTCCCGAGAATGGGGTTGCTCGAGTTTTGGCTCTTCAACTTACGTGAGAACTGGCGAACTCTGCGAGGCATGACCAAGCTCGTGTTGGATATTGCTGAAATCTGGCTGAATACCAGAGAGAATGATCCGTTTGGTAAACAACTTCCTTGGTATGTAAGGCGGCTAATTACTAAACAGGGCGAAGGTCCAATTAAGCCAAATTGGATATTAACCTTGTATTGCATGCGTCTTCTTTCTACCAATTGGGCTCACGCTCTTTCATCCCGTTAATCTCTTGTCACCAGAGGAAAACGGGATTTTTTATTGATTAAGGAATTCCTAAAATGTAGTTATTGACGAGCACTAACTACGATGATAAACTTTTACCATAATTAGTTAATGCATTTTGCTTGAAAGATTTTCGAACATAATGCGATAAGGTCATATTATAATGGACGACAAACAAGACTTTGGTCAGCGGCCAATGCATCAAGGCCAATGGAAATGCTCGGAGTGCGAAGCTGAAATTACTGAACTTCCCTTTGAGCCAGACGGAGATCGACCTCTCTATTGCCGATCTTGCCATCAAAAGCAAAGAAGCGATCAATAAAGTCGACAATACTTGTTTTAGTATGAATTGAAAAAGATTCCTCATTTGAGGAATCTTTTGGTTTGACAGAATAACCACTCTATTATAATCTTTCAAACTGTGACTTAACTCTGAATCACAGTAGTTCCAATTGGAGGTTCGTTCAGATGCGTATCGCGTTCTTACCCAAAGGCCTACAAGGCAACCTTTCACCCGATGTTCCGTACTCGTTGGCATTCGAAGGCACTGTTTGCTTCGAGACAGCGGGTATCATCGTTCCTGAAGGGAATATGGAAACCCAGATCAAGGCGGCACTCCGCAAGGCACAGTCAGTCGTCGAAGACGGCGGCTATACCATGCAAGACGTGGTGCGAGCAGAGATTTGGGTGGTCAACATGAATGGTGATGCCACTCAGCTCAACAAGCTCTACATCGAGTTCCTGAACGAAGCGGGCGTGAAGTTCGATCTGGATGACGGCATCGTCTATCCTGCCCGTCAGGCGATCGGTGTTGAATCCCTGCCACATGCCATGGCTCTGTTCGAGGTCGTGTTCAAGGTTGCTAGTATCAAAAAGTAGCGCATCAGACTCCCAAGAGAGTCATCCTCCCTAGGATTTCCCGGGGAGATTTTTTATTGGCCTATTTTATTTTGAACTTTCTTTTAATCTCCGGTATATGTTTTTGAGCAGCAAGTTCTCCAGCGCGCACTAAATTATGTAGATACTTTTCTGGGGAGAGTATTCTTTTATTAGAAAAGTGAGGTTTAATAGTTGTATAATTTTTAATCTTATAATCCTTTAATCGCAGTCTTGCAATTTCCTCCTGCATCATTTTTACACTTACATCAAGCATGGTTGGAATAGATGCTTTCTCATGCGTACGTAGGGTTCTCATTGGAGTAACATTCACATTGATTATTTTTTTTATTCTTTTTGGAAGAATTGGGAAGGGCTGATGGTTTGTGACTCCGCCATCAATATAATAGCTATCTCCGATTTTAGCGGGAGCAAAAACTCCTGGATAAGCCGTACTTGCTCGGACGGCTTGCATAATATTACCAGAAGAGAATATTTTTTCTTCCCCGCGGGTTATATTTGTTGCGTTAATATATAGAGGTATCTGAAGTTCATTAAAATTCTCTATTTCTAAGAAATCTTGGAGTGCTCTTTCAAATTTACCCATTTTTTTTATTCCTAACCTGGAAATAGAAAAATCAATCAACTTATGAGGTCGTACAGATAAAATGAATTCCTCCATTTCCTCTGGTGTTTTTCCTGCTGCGTAAGCAGCGCCAATAATACTACCCATACTACATCCAGCAATTGCAGATACTTTTATCCCAAGTCTGTCCAATACCTTAAGAACACCGATATGTGCTAATCCGCGTACTCCACCTCCACTCAATGCTAGTCCAATTTTTGCCATAGCCATAGTTTAATGCCACTTATCCTACTGTTATTCTACTCCAATTCTATTATCTTGACAAAAACCAAAATATAGCGTATAATAAGAGTACAAACAAAAATAAAAACCAAAAGATATATGGCACAAAAATCAGCCAATTATGTGCATTTTTTGGCTAATGATAGCCAAATGTTATTAAAATCAATAATTTACGGCAGAGTACGTTGAAAGCGTGCTTTTTTTAGTAAAAATGGACGAATATTTAAAAAATCAAAATTCAATTCGTAAGGTTTTAGCCTATCTTAAGGCGCTTTTCTGCAGAAACCTTGCTTTGGAATACCATAAAGTAACTCCCCAGTCTAATCTGGGTGTCTATATGCGGTCTTATACCAATTTTAAACGCCTAATTTGGACTATGAGGATTTTTGTGTTTTTGGCCGTATTTTCTGTTATTTCAATACTAAATCTTGCAAATCTACATATATCTAGCGCAGCCAGTTCAATAAATATTTCCGGGGTAGCTTATCAAGATCTTGGAAAAACTCCGATTGATGGTTCTTCAATAAACAAAACAGTAAATCTAAGAGTTGAGGGAACTGGAAGTTATTCTGATACTATTACTACAAGTGATGGGGCGTGGTCGATTACAGGTGTAAGTGTTAATTCAGGGGATGTTGTATTAGTTTATCTTGATAATGAAGCAGAAGAGGCAACGACCGTATATATATCCGATGAAACATCTCAAACTGATGTAGATTTATATAAAAACTATGTGATCGTAAGAGCTGATACAGGCACAATTGGAAATGGAGATTTAGCAACTGCAGATGATGAAGACGATGATGTAAAATACTATATCCAATTTGGACATCTAGGTGGATACTTAAACATGGATTCAAACTTTAATCTTTATGTTTGGCCGGGAACTGAACATCAGCCGGGTGGACCAATAGTAACATTGGGAAGTGGAGGAATTAGAATTGGCGATGGATCAATACTAAATACTACTAACGATGTAGAGGTAGCCGATGACTGGAAGAATGAAGGAACATATACAAATGGAACGAATGAAACAATCTTTAAGGCTACATCAAGCGCTTCTATTGATAATAGCGAAGCTGATTCTGCTGCGGGTGCAGATTTTTACGACCTTACGATTGGTGATGGATCAGGCACCTCCACTCTTTCATCGGATTTCTCACTTGATGTTGATAATGATCTTACGATTACAGATGGAACGCTGGATATGCAAGGTGTAACTACATGGTATTTAACAGACGACACTGATGGAGCAGCGGCAAACAATCGAAGAATGAAATCAGAGGATCCTGCAGGTACTTTGAGTGATACGGCACTTTGTTGGGATGGGCAACAGGATTTCAGTGGTTGGTATTGTAGAATTAAACCACGAGGAACAAGTCAGGATTGGCTCACCGAATTGCCAACAGATATTCAACAGTATGGATATATGCTTAATGATGGTAATCCAATGTCAGGAACGTTTTCTTCAGGAACCTGGAGAGTTGATATGACTGTGGAAGCAAGTTGGGGATGGTGGCAGTATACTACTCAGGATGTTCTTATGAGAATATGGAAAGCAGCTCCTGATTTTAGCACATCTACTCCTATTACTGGGTGGTCAAGGCCCAGAAACCCTTTTAGTGGCGAAGGTGTATTCGATATATATGCGACAGTAGCTGGAGCAGCTTTTGAGATGGATAACGAGATATTAACAGTCGAGCTTATGGTTTTTATTGATGAAGCAATACATTTGGTTGGTAGTGGAGGTAGTTCCTATAATATTCGGGTCAACGAAGGTGGTTCGAAACAAAAAGTATCAACAACCGCAACTTTTACTCCCGATTTGAATATTGGTGGGAATTTTGATAATAATGATACTTTCACCCACCGCAGTGGAAAAGTAATATTCGATGCAGCAGATGCTGGCAACACTATTGAAGCGGGGAGTAGCGATTTATATGATGCGGTATTCCAAGGTGGTGGTGGAGATGGAACTTGGAATATTCAGACAGATAATATAGCTATTGCAAATACTTTAGATGTTGATGCTGGGGATACTTTGGATATTTTGTCAGGAAGAGTTGCAACATTGAATAAGACAAGTGGATCTACACTAACACTAGATGGAACCATTAATGGGTCAGGAAGACTTGATTATAAAACTTCAACTGCTTTTCCAACCACAGGAACTATCGACTCAAATCTTCGTTTTGATTCAAGTAGCAACAATCAGACTATGTCAGCCAGGACATATGGAGGAAACGTAGAAGTATTTAATAGTGGTGCACTTAGTAATCGTACCGTCACACTTGATAATGGGACTGTTAATGTTACTGGTTCTTTGTATTTGAATGCGGATGATACTACAAATATAACTCTTGATGGATCTTCAAATAATCCAGCTTTGAATGTAACGGGCGATTTGGATTTTATCGGGACGGGACTAGGAAACGAAATACATGATCCAGGTGAACAAACCATCACAGTATCGGGAGACGTGAATTTTTCCGACGGTTCCTTTAACACAGGTGGTGGGTCAACCTTACAGATGAATGGTACAGGAAAAACCCTTACACTTGGTGGTAATTCTTTAGAAAAATTTAATGTTACCGGAGGAAACGTTTCATTAGGCGATGCGTTGGATATTAGTAATGATCTTTCAATAGATTTAGGCACCTTTAATACTAGTGGTAATGACATTAATATTGCGGGTTCATGGAATAATGATAGTACTTTTACTCATGGTAATGCCAAAGTAACTTTTGATTCAACCAATACCGGAGAAACTATTGAGTCTGGAGCTTCTGCTTTCTACGATGTTGAATTTAATCACGTAAATGGTGGCTGGACCACACAAACAGACAATGTAACAGTCGCAAACGATTTGGATCTTACAAACGCTTCTGCATTTATTGTTGAAAGCGGTAGGACTGTTGAAGTGCAAGGAAATTTTACAAATGCTGTTGGAGGAGCAAATACTACCTGGACTGGTTCAACCCTTTATCTAAATGACACAAGCGAGTTAGATACTATTAATACAAAAACCGGAGGTAGTGATGATTATGGAACTTTAAGAATAGGAGCGGATGATGGAATTGGAATGTGGAATTCAAATGCAAGTACAATCACTATAGATAGTGGCGCATGTTTAGAATCTTTTGATCATAATAGTACTGACGGACAATTAAATATTTATGGTTCGTGCAATTCACGTTCCAACGAATACTGGAGCTATACTACTGATTTTGATGGCACCAGTTTGTCAGGAGGAAATGAAAGACAGGCAAGTATTAAACTTAGCGCAGATTCTTCATTCACCGTTGATCAAGGAAATTCTCTACTTATTCAGGGTCAGTCAGCTGTAAATAATCGTACAGAAATTTCAAGACTTGGTTCAGGTAATTACAATATGAATGTGGCAGGTATTATCAGTGCACGATATTATGATTTTGATTATCTAAATTCATCAGGGTTGAATATTACATCAACTGCTACAGTATCGGAACTTTCCGATGGAACTTTTGATAATATAGGGTCGGGCACTAATCCAAGCTATATTACTGTAGCTGGAATAAGCTCTACAGATTCATTTAGCAATATGGTATTTGATTCTGCCACGGATGGTACAGATTCAAACGCTTTCTACAATGTTAATGCAGATGGTTCAGGGATTGATTGGACATTTGTGCAATCAAGCGGTAATAAAAATGGTGAAGATAATGATAATGAACTAAATGGAGCTTCTGTACAATGGACTATCTATTTTTCAGGAATCAATGATGGTTTAAGTAGTGATAGTGATGTAACTAATAGTACTACTCAACTTTCAGCAAACTGGTCAACTATTACAGATGATGATATTGAATATTTTACATATGCAATTGGTACAACATCAGGAGGAAGTGGCGTAGTTGGCTATACTAGTATAGGAGTTAGTACAAACTTTACTCGAACCGGACTTACACTTTCAAACGGAACAACTTACTATACTACAGTTAGAGCATATGATTCTAGTGATGAATTACTAGAAAGTATTACTAGTGATGGAATAACTGTTGATACTATCACTCCAACATTTTCAAGCATAGTTACTGATTCAAGCGCAGCATCATTTACTGTGTCCTGGACAAGTAGTGAGCCTGCCACTAGTAATGTGCATTGGGGATTAACAGACTCTTATGGAAACATTACAGTCGGTAGTACAGAACGAGCAACTAACCACGAAGTAACAGTATCAGGACTGTCGGATAATACGGCATATCATTTTATGCTAACAGGAACTGATGCAGCAGGGAACACGGCTGAAACATCTGACCAGACGGTGACTACTCAAGAAACAACTTCTACGGTGATTACAAATGTGCAAATTACAAATATAACAGTATCGTCAGTAAAGGTTACTTGGACTACAAATCATGCAGCGGACTCAAAAGTTCGATATGGACTTACAACTGATTATGGAGATGAAGAGTATGATTCTGAATTAGTTACAAGTCATGAGATTGAAATCACTGAACTAACACCAAACACACAATATCATTACGAAGTTTTAAGTACTGGAAATTCGGTGGCAATAGATGCTGATGCTACATTCACAACATTGGAGGAAGAAGTACCAGAGGAAGATCCTATACCTCCCCCAACTCCTACTATCCTCTCTCCAGAAAGCAATACGACTGTAAATACAACCAGGCCATTAATAACTGGTTTAGCAGAATCAAATAATGATATATTTATTCTTGTTGATCAAGAATTGATTGCCGTTGTAAAGGCAAAGACTCATACTAGTGGCACTGGAGATTTCCATTATCAATTAGAGGAACCATTACTTTTTGGGGAACACAATGTAATTGTAAGAGCAAGAGATAATAGTGGATTAGTAAGTTCAGAATCTGATGAAAGGGTCTTCTCAGTTGATCCGCCTTATCCTACTCCAACTCTTCAAACTCCAGTACTACACGACGGGGATGATTTGAGGGTAACTATTCCTGGCTTAGCAATTAACGGTACTCTTATACGGATATATATAAATGGTGTAATAACTCATACCTTCACTGTAAGTGATGATGATTCAGGCACAGCGAACTTCAATGCCTTAGTTGATGGTCTTTCATTCGGAGCAAATATTATAGAGATCGATGCAGTAGGGCTTGATGGAAAGATAAGTGAGAAAACTGATCCGCTAACAGTGACTATTAATGAATCTGAACAACAAATTACAAAATATGAATTAGAAGGAGACACGGTGCAGACAGAATCATTTTATGAAGTGTCTGAAGGAGATTCACTGTGGAGCATTGCTGAACAATTTTACTGCGATGGCAGAAAGTGGATTCATATACATTATGCAAATCAAGAAGCATTTCCTTCATTAAAGGAAAACCCAAGCATTATTAGGTCGCGTTGGAAATTAAAGATCCCAACGTTATAGAATTGTGATTAAATAAAAAATAACCCTCTTAAGGGCTAGAACATTTAGCTATTTTTTTATTTTTTGAATTTTCCAGACGAAATAGTAACTTGAGAGCAAAATGAATGCTAAAAAGAGAAATATATATTCGAGCGGAAAGAATTTGATTGAAATAATTGCTAACCCTGATCCAACTAGATAACTTAATGGTGAAACATTCCGGAAAAAATTAATATAATCAATATCTTTTGCATCAACAATTTTGAAGAAATATGATTCTCTCATTGCTTCTATCAATGAGGCACCACATCTACTTAGAAAAAGTATTAACGCCCAGACTATCGGACTTGAAGATTTGGTGAAGAAAAATAGAGCAACCGCTACAATGAGAATTGTAAAGCCAAGTGTAAATATTTTTCTTTCACCAGAATGTTTGTCTGCAAATCTTCCTGCTGGTATTTCTAATAATACAAAAGGTAATAACATGAATGAAAATATTATTCCAATCGTTTTCCAGTCAAAGCCAATTATCTCATGCAGATAAATTGGAATATATATTACTGCAGTTGCATAAAATAGCTCTAGGAGAAAAGCAATAGAAAAAATACCACGTAAGTTTATGCTTTTCCAAATGTTTTTCAATGTTGTCCATGTATGATGATGTTCATATTTCACATGATCTCTCAGTAATTTCTTATTCTTAATAATTGTAATTAATACAATAGTTAAGAAAATAATGGAAAAAATATAGACTAAACGATAATTTGACTCTCCTATTAAATATCCAACTATTAACGGTGAAATCACCCAACCGGAATTCAAGAAAGTGAAATAGACTGTTCTAATTCTCCCTGTAGTTGGATTTGATGTAAAACTTTCTACAAAGACATCCATATTTATCCATATTAAATATCCCGTTACCCCCGTAACTATGAAAAAGACAAATGCCCATATTACTGAATTGGTTGTAATAAGGAGTACTATGCCAATGATTTGAGCAATCAGAACAATTATGGCTAATTTGTAGTTGCTAATTTTTTTTATGAAATATGGAAAAAAGTTAATGGCAATCAGACTGAAAAAGGCATTACCGAAGAAAAAAAGACCCACCCATCGTATGTCAACAAATTCTTCTAAGAAAGTTGAACGAATGTAGCCAGGGAAGGCGATAGAAAGCGCTAGAACAAATCCGAGAAAGTATAATAGTTTTAGACTTTTTATTGTTTTCATTTTACTCATTATATCATAAAATCTGATCAGATGAAGATTGTCTTCTACTTAGACTTCTTCTTTCCCACAGATGGAATAGCACGTCTAACAGTGTTTTGATAAATACTAATAGTATTGCCGGACTACCAAGGAAAAATCCAGCATATAGTGCCAGAATTATCACACCAAAACGTTTATACGGCTCAAAGAATAGATTGTTTAAAGTGGTGTTCCTTTCTTCTAGAAAGAAATTTAATCTAAACGACATACCATGACTAACTAGGAAGCTAATACTTATTAGTGAAGCATAAAAATATGATTGAAAATCAATTTCTTCAGTAAAAACTATTATCATTAGCAGAGTAAGATTTGCCATAATAAAAATAGCATAATTAAGCTGGAAAAATGAAGTAACACTTTTCTTGTTTGAATCCCTCCCTTTGCTTATAAGTGAAGAAAGAAAGAATTTATCAAGATTGAAACTTTCTCTTCCAGCAATCTTCAAATAATTGTAAAAACAAATAATTGCTCCTTCAATTGCAAAGGTAATGAATAGTTCTTTCTCCGTAAAAAACCCTAATAACAATGCTGCTAAGGTTATGGAGTTAGCAGTCAATAATGCAATCAGAGATATCGTAATTCTTTTTGGAAACCTCATGTGATTAATTATAACACTATTATCTTTAGAGAATAAAAAAAGGCTTTCTGGTTGATCAGAATAGCCCATACGAAATAAATGTTGCCAACAGGCCGATTAATGTTCCGGCTATTACCTGGGGAACAGTGTGCCCTAACAAGGTCTTCAAGGCTTGAGGTCGGAAGTCTTCTCTAAAGAGATGCCCTAATTCCTGAATCAGGCCGTTCAGTAGTTCTGCATGTTGGCCAGCTGCCTGTCGAACTTTTGCGGCATCGTAGATCACAAATGCGGCAAGTGTGAATGCGACAGCGAGTTCAGGACTGTCCCATCCCTGAGTAATTCCGAGTCCTGCTGCAAGCGCTACAATGCCTGCTGAATGAGATGAAGGCATGCCTCCCGTTTCAAACAGCCTGCTTGGCTCAAATTTCCTTTCAGTAATCAGCGGGATGATAACTTTAAGCCCTTGTGCAAAGAAGTTGGCAGCTATCGCTGTCAACAGAATTCTGTTGCTCAGAAATTCGAGCATAGCACCTCCTCTCGCAGTTGACTTTTGCCAATAATAGCAAAGAACAATCTATAAGCAATGCAACGGATTGTCGCATGAGTTAATGAGTTTGGCTAAAAGTGATATTTAAGTCAATAAAAAAAGATATAATTATATAACTTATATATAAATACTGCGTAACTGATTTCTAGTGACCGATTACATATATTAAACCGCCAAGAAGTAATATTGCTAACATTGTTGCAGTAATTATTAACACACCAATAAGAGGAAAACTATTTATCTTCTTGTCATGAAGTAATCTTGGTAATGATTCATACATTGTCTTTGATACTTCTTTCTTATTTCCTCCCCCCTCCACAATTATCTTCCCAACAGGTGCTAATGTGCCAGCTTTAGAATATTCAATCTTGATGTTTAAATCGACAAGATCAAATGAATTCCTATTTTTGATATAGTTAATACCATTTTGATCTAGGGTTTTAATAATTCCATCTTCCAGCATTAATAAATCAACATTTAAAACATGAATTATATTTCTACTAAAGTAATCGCTTAGAAATATAGATAGTATACCGAATAGGGTAATGAATATTATGGAAATAATAAATAAAACTGAACCTCGTTCAGAAGAAACTATAGAACCTACAACAATGGGAGATAGAATAAATGTGGTTGTTAGTGTTATAGAAAACCCTCTTCTCATAGCGATTACCTTTTTAGAAACTAATTGAATGCCATAATACAATCGCTCAAAGGCAAAAAAAGCAATTGTATAATATATTGGTGAAATTTCTATCATAGTGTAATTGTAGCATAGAATTTTCGAATAAAAAAAGCTGACATCTTGCAGAAATGTCAGCTCACTTCCCAGTCCATGAAACTGCGTTTCTTTTCAGAAACCTGGAAGTGTTGCCATAGTTCGTCGGTGAAGTGACTCACTTCAGGCACTATGACTTGTCGCCACCTGATCTTGCGATGGCCCTCTTGGCCTGCTTCGAAGAAACTATGGTGGTAACTATCGATGCAAAGTTCGATTCGACCATCCCTGGTCCGGAACCAGCTAAATTCCTTTAGGCCTTGGTGATAGAACACCATATATCTGGCCAGCTTGTCCCATTGCCAGCTCAGGAGGCGCTTGATTACCCCCTCGGGATTAGCCCCAGACCTGTAACTGATCTCAGCGTTCACAAACTGCGAGGGATCCAAGATATCCAGATCGATGTCAGTCGGTTGGCGCTGAATGATCAGTCGCACCATTTCTACATCACCAGGTCCCCAATGTTTCTCGTGCTTTTTGAATCCTTCCCAGGCTCGTTCGCAGGCACGCATAGACCAAGTTGGATGACGACGGACAATATCCTCGAAGTCGGGAATATCCCACGCTAGGTGGAACCCGAAACAGATTCGAGAAACATGTCTTCCGCGGTGCGGAGGTTTCAAAATTGCCACCCGAAAGTGACAGCGCAGATTCTTCCACATGTCACCGGGCTTCAGCCGAACTGCAGGGCAGAAGGCCTGAGCCAATGGTAGATACAACGGTACTTCAGTAGCTGGAACTTGCATCCAGGGCTGTCGGTTATTATTCATGATTCACCTCCTCCTGTTGGTGAATGTGAAAAGGACATGTCACACGAATTCGTGACCGGCGAGTTTATCATAAGAATCACTGAATGTCAATACGACTTATGGAATCATTTCCGCATTTATGCAATAATATATGTATGATTGAACTGCATAATGTTTCACGCACGTATGATCTAGGCGGAGAAAAGATTCATGCTCTAGATAAAGTTACACTGACTGTGAAGGAACAGGAGTTTGTTGCTATCATGGGACCTTCTGGATCTGGTAAATCAACTTTCTTGAATCTAATTGGTGGGCTTGATCATCCTGATACTGGACAGGTCGTAGTTCAGGGAATAAATTTAGCTCAAATGAAAGATAAACAAGTGTCCCGATTTCGAAACAAAGAAATCGGTTTTGTTTTTCAATCATTTCATCTACAACCAATGTTTTCTGCAGAAGAGAATGTAATGTTGCCCTTGCTTTTTGATAAGATAAAACCCTCCGAAAGAAAAAAAAGGGCAAGAAAAATATTGGAAACGGTAGGACTTGGTAACAGAATCAAACACAGACCAAGTGAGCTTTCTGCAGGACAACGTCAGCGCGTGTCTATTGCAAGAGCAATTATTAATCAACCTACAATTCTTTTGGCAGATGAGCCAACGGGAAACCTAGATTCTAAAAACGGAAAACTGATCATGGATTTGTTGCATGGTCTTGTTAAAAGACAAAAAATGACGATAGTGATGGTTACTCATGATTCTGATATGGCAAAAATGGCGGACAAAGTTATTACTATTCGAGATGGGAGAGTGAAGTAATGAGATTTTCAGATTTTATATTTGTTGGATTAAAAAATCTATGGCGTAGACGCCTAAGATCTTTTCTTACTATTGTCGCTGTATTGATTGGATCAACGGCGGTGGTTGCCTTGCTAATTTTGGCTTTCGGGGCAAAAAGTGTTTTTATTGGCCAGCTTGAGGCAACGGGGATGCTAAATAGAATTACAATCATAGGTGATAAAGATGCAGACATTAATTTTTTTGGCGGAGGTGAGGTTGAGAGTGAAGATGCAACAAAACTTACGGATCATATAGTCGATAATATAAAACTGATGGATAATGTAATTGCTGTCACTCCGATTGTTGGAGCGCATTCATTTCAGTCATTACAAATTAAGGGAATTGGAAACGAAAAAAAATTAAGACCAAATATTAGCGGCATTCGTCCTGATCCTGAATTTGATTTAACTCTTAGTGCTGGCAGAAACCTTATGGATAATGAAGAAGATAAAGGAAAGGTTGTTTTAGCAAATAGATATATAGAGGCTTTAGATATTGATAACCCAGAAGATGTGATTGGTAAAACTGTAACTTTCGGCACTTGGGAGGGGTATAGAAATATAGATATGCCTTTGCTACCACAAGATGCTCCTGAAGAAGAATGGAAAAAAGTACAGGAAATTGAAGCTACAATTATTGGTGTGACTGCTTCTGGTCCTGGAGATGGCGATAGCTATATCACAGAAGCTTGGGCGAAGAGGCTTAGGACCCAACATTATTATGGTCCTTCGACAGATGAGGAGATGGCAAGAGTTGAAAAACTAAATACGCAGTTGGGCGAAGAGGTAGGTCGAACAGGTAGAGAAATTAGAGATGATGAATGGTATCGACCAGAACCAACAATTGAAATTAATGATGAAATAAAGGAAAACGGATTTGATATGATATATGCACAAATTGATAATGCTCAATTGGTGGAAGGAATTGCGGCAAGTATCGAAGAGGAATTTGATGTAGGAGCAATTACGGCAAAGGAATTTTTAGATCAGTTCTTAAGTATTTTTACTGTGATAACAATTGTACTTACAGCAATTGGTGGAATAGCATTACTTGTTGCTGCGGTAGGTATTATTAATACGATGGTGATGTCTGTAATGGAAAGAACAAAAGAAATAGGAATAATGAAAGCAGTGGGAGCATCAAAAAGGAATATTCGTTTAATGTTCACATTTGAGGCGGGTCTTTTAGGATTCTGGGGAGGAGTTGCCGGTATCGGATTGGGTTATGGATTGACATTGATTGCTAATTACTTTGTAAATCAGGCGCTCTCTGGCGATGGGCTTGCTGCTCAAAACGTAGCTCAACTGGAATGGTGGTTAGCGCTATCAGTAGTTGGTTTTACTACGATAATTGGAATGATTGCTGGTTTATATCCTGCGTCACGTGCAGCGAAACTCGATCCGGTAGATGCGCTTAGAAGAGAATAGAGATTTCTAATTGCCTTATTTTAGGTAAAATTGCTTGACAGATATGGTACTAGTGGTATTATAGACGCGAACAACAAACACTACTAGTTTTTAGTACGGTTTGGGAGTTCATTATCCTGTAAAAGGGATAAAAGTATGGTAATTATAGAGATAATAGTCGGATTTCGAAGTTACTATATACTAATTCATTCCTTACGAACATTTATGCAAGGAATCATTAAAAAGCTGACTGATAAGAACTTTGGTTTTATCACCCCTGAAGGTGGAGACCAAGATCTTTTCTTCCACGCCAATGAGTTGGATGGAGTAGACTTCAGCGAACTAAGAGAAGGTGATGCAGTTACTTTTGAAGTTACTGACACACCAAAAGGTAAAGCTGCTACAAAAGTCAGCAAAGTATAGTTTCTTTGAAACTAGAAAATTAAAAACGCCTCCTATCTGGGAGGCGTTTTTGAATTGACAAAAACGTATGTTTTGCTAAGGTAGGTCATGTCTTCTAAAGACAATATTCGCATAGGACATTGGAAACTCGAGACGAAGGAGCAAGAGGATGAAAAAGAATCCCGTTGTCATCGCGAGCGGTGCTCGCACACCGATCGGTGCATTCCAAGGAGGATTGTCATCGATGTCCGCACCCCAACTGGGAGGTGTGGCAATCAAGGCGGCTCTGGAACGTGCCAACGTACCCGCTGACAGGGTGGATGAAGTGATCATGGGGTGTGTTCTGACCGCTGGTGTTGGTCAGGCTCCGGCACGCCAGGCGGCAATCGCCGCCGGTATTCCGGTCTCGGCTCATGCCATGACCATCAACAAGGTCTGTGCTTCCGGCCTGATGGCGGTGGAACTGGGTGCACAACGAATCCAGTTGGGCATCTCCGATGTCGTCGTGGTTGGTGGTATGGAGTGCATGTCACAGGTGCCATTCTATCTCGATGGTGCCCGAACCGGCCTTCGGTTGGGGGATCATAAACTCGTGGATGGTATGGTATTCGATGGCCTTACCAATCCGTATGACGGCAAACACATGGGAAGCTGCGCTGAACTGTGCGCGACAGAGCATGATCTGAGTCGCGAAGCTCAGGATGCCTTTGCGGCAACCTCTTATGGAAAGGCACTTGCTGCCATCGAGGCAGGCCGTTTCCAGGAGGAGATCGTACCGGTATTGGTTCCGCAGCGGAGGGGTGATCCGGTAATCGTCAGTGTTGATGAGGAGCCCGGACGAGGCAGGCCCGAGAAGCTGAACAAGCTGCGTCCCGCGTTCCAGAAGGATGGTACGATCACAGCCGGCAACGCTTCCTCGATCAACGACGGTGCCGCTGCGATAGTCCTAATGTCGGCCGAAGCAGCAGCCGAACTGGGCTGTGATCCACTCGGAAACTTCGTGGACTCCGTCACGGCCAGCAAGGAACCGGAGTGGTTCACCACGGCCCCGGCCGACGCGATCAAGACCCTGTTGGAGAGGACGGGCAAGGAACTCGGCGATGTGGGTCTACTCGAGATCAACGAAGCTTTCGCGGCCGTTTCCTTGGCCAACAACCAGTTGCTTGAGCTGAATGCCGACCTGGTGAACATCTGGGGTGGTGCGGTGGCTCTCGGCCATCCGATCGGCGCATCCGGTTGCCGGATTCTGGTCACTCTGTTGCACGCCATGAAATACAATGGTGCGCAACGTGGAATCGCCAGTCTGTGCAACGGCGGCGGCGAAGCGGTTGCCATGATGGTGGAGCGCAACCAGTAGCGCATCACATGTAGAACATTATATTTGAAAAACCCTACCGGTGACACTGGTAGGGATTTTTTATTGTAAATTTAAAATTTAATTTTGTCCTTCTGGTGGGTTCTCGTTTTTCTTTGTCAAACCAACTATTGAAATAATTGCTAATCCTACTGCGGCTAGCACCACTATCACTCCAATAGTTTTGAATAGAGTGTTTTTTAGTTCTTCAAAATTACCGATTCCCAGTATCCATAAAATCGCAACAAAACCGATTATTATAACTGCAATTATACCTGTTAAAACGAATACGTTTTTTGATGCTGATTTCATATTATAAACTTTAATAATTTATTTAGTCTTTTTGAATGAATCGAAAATAGGCTTGTTTGTAAGTAACATTATCAATGCGGCAATACTTGCAAATATAACTATGAAGTCAGCTACTCCGAATTCATCAGTTACGCTTAAAACAATGTTGACTACTAATACAATCAATCCCGCGGTATATGTCCAGTTTTTCTTTTTTATTGTTCCAATGAATATGAAGAGTAAGATGGCGGCATCACCAAACATGAATAGTGATAGTTTTCGCATGATGCTAACTTGATCTGGATTGGTTGTTCCTCCAAGTAGAGCTAATACCCCAAAAACAAACCAAATAGCCGCATTAATAAGGATTAAAACTTGCAACACCCTCATGGTTATTGGGGTTTTGGTCTTGTATGTGTTTTCGATATTGTTTTGTTGTATATTGTTGTCCATGGAATTATACTAGTTTATTGAAATTTTACTCCTTCAATCCGTCGGTGAGTTTTGTAATTTCTGATACATGTTTTTCTATCATTTCCTTGCTGTGATTTTGACCAGCTGCATATTCTTTCAATTTTTCAAGCGCTGCTATTATTGATTGCTTTGTAGGAGAATTGTACTCACCTCCAGTTTCTTCAAAAGCCTTTCTCATAAATGATTCAGTCATTTGCTTAATCATTTGCTTTTTTTCAGTTTCATCTTCTGGCAATTTCATTACAGTAGATTTAGCAATGGCGTCTCCGTTAGCCTGAATAAAACATTTGAGCATTGCGTCACGAACATTAGTGGAATTATAATCAGAATTGAGTTCAACGCCCCACAAACAGGCGTCAGTATTTTGATTGTCGTCGTGATTGTGCATAATGTTATTGGTCAATTCTTATACTAAAAGTATACCATATAACAAATAGTACTAGTATTCTATGGATTATGTTATATTGGAAATAAGAATATTTATTATATTTATATGGTAAACGAACATCCATCTCTTGAGAGGAAGTCAAAACTTCCAGAAAAGAAATATTTATTTATCATACTTATCATAATTGTGACAGCAGTAATAGTATATGCAATTGCTTATAGCTACATTGATAAAGTTGCAGAGGAAACTAATTCAATTGTGATATATGGTGACACTCGAACAGGACATGATAAACATCGTGAAGTAGTGGCAAGCATTCTTAAAAAGAATCCCAAAGTGGTTTTTCATACAGGAGATCTTGTAGCTGATGGGACAAAATCTGATCAATGGGATGTTTTTAATGAGATTACATCTGATTTAATGGGAATTGTTGATTTTTATCCGACAATAGGGAATCATGAAAACAACTCTCAACTGTATTTTGATAATTTCACACTCCCAGGGAACGAACGGTGGTATACAGTGGAATATGAAGGTGTAACATTTATAGTTTTAGATAGTACGTCAGATTTAGATAATACTTCAGAACAATTTGCGTGGTTTGAGTCAGAGTTGATGACAAAAAGTATAGATGATAAATTGATCACAATTTTCCATCATCCAATATATACCATAGGAAAACATAAAGATGATGAGATGGATATAGCTGACACTATAGTCCCGCTTTTTGAAAAGTATGGTGTAGATGTTGTTTTCAATGGTCACAATCATAATTATGAGAGGTCGGTAGTAAATGGGATTCAGTATATCGTAGCTGGTGGTGGAGGAGCACCGCTTTATGATCAAGAAAGAGAAAATTCGCATAACGTAGTATTTGAAAAGAAATACCATTTTTGTCTTCTAGAAATAACTGGTGATAGTTTGAAAATGACAGCGTATGATACGGAATCCAACATTTTGGATGCGATTTTGATATAGAGAATAAAAAACACCCCCTCACTTAGTATTAAGCGAAGGGGTGTTTTGATTTATTAAATTAGTAACAAGCGAAGCTCTGATTGTATGATGATTCTTGGAAACTTCTACTTCCTCCATGCCAACCAGAGTCGACTAGTACCTCAATTTTTCCAGTATAGCTACTGCTACCATCAAATGACTCTAAAGCTTTACCCACAACCACTCCAGGCTGAGTGGCTTTCATAGCATGGCCGGCTAGAGAAGAACTGGTGAGTGAATCACCAGGACGAATTTGTCCGTTCTCGAGAGATACATTTACTATGACATGTCCAACTAAACCAATCTGTCTTTGTCCTTCAGCTCTTTCAGGTGTTCCATTTTTTAGTCGAAATCGACCTCTGTCACCTGATTCAATACCAACGATTGTTGAATCATAAGGTTTACTAGAACGTGCATAGTTACCGCGCTCATCAATTACTATTAGATCTCCAGCATTAATTTTTCCTGAGTACATCCGCACGCCATCACCAGCATCTTTTGTAAAGTCAGTGGGTACAATGAGCTCAGAGAAATCTGCTGCAGTGTTTGCTGCAGCCCACGCAGAGTTTGAACGGACATAAAGGATGCCGTCTGTATCCATATAGATGTCTCCTTCATCAACACCTGTTGTCGGAGCGCTTGCTATTGGGTTTAAATTCAAGTGAGGTACAGTTCCTGATTGGATTACTTCAAGTATGACATCAGTTGGAATAGCAGAACCGCCGATCGCAATATAGTCGTTACTTAAGTCTCCCCAGATGGTCCCGCCGATGTTCATTTGGTTACTTGCAGTTGCAGTTGGCGCATCTGCGTCATAACCAATAATGATATTACTAGTTCCAGAAGTAATGCCATTACCTGCCTGGTATCCTAATGCCGTGTTATTGTCACCGGTAGTAGATGCTAGAGCTAGATGGCCGACGGCTGTGTCTGAGTCTGGACCGGTACCGTTGCCTAGGGTTCCATATCCAACCGCTACATTCCACGTACCAGTCGTGCTTGCATCAAGGGCATTCCTACCTATCGCAACATTCATGTTACCAGTACTGTTATTAGCTGCCATTGCGTTATATCCAATAGCGGTGTTTGAACTAGCTAAAACATTCGCTTCAAGGGCACTGCGGCCAATTGCGGTATTGTAATCACCTGTAGTATTGGCAGTAAGTGCTTCACTTCCCAGAGCAGTGTTTCCATTACCATCAGTATTTGCAGTCAGTGCATTATAACCAACCCCAGTGACATTCGTATCGGTATTCGCAGCCAACGCATTACTCCCTACTGCGGTATTGTTCGCAGTCGTAATTGTGGCATTGAGGGTATTAAAACCTATAGCCGTATTGTTTATACCGGAAGTATTAGATTCAAGAGCCCCACTACCAACCGCAGTATTCTCGGCGGCGGTATTAACGGCCAACGCGCTACTCCCCACCGCGGTAGCGTCGGAAGTTGTAATTGTAGCACCGAGTGCATCACTCCCAAAAGCGGTATTATCATCTCCTGTGGTAACAATATCTCCAGCTTGGAAACCAACCAAAGTGTTCCGATAACCATCGGCTGCTATGGTGATCCCAGCTTCGTAGCCTAGAGCAGTTAATTTCAAATCACTGTCATTATTGAGATTGAGACTGGCAAGATAGCCAAAGAATGTATTATTCACACCTCCTCCTCCAATGAGTGTTGCATCAATGCCAGAGTCGAGCTTTCCGGCATCGATCTTGCTGTTTCCAGCCACGTCGTATGTTGATTTCAACATATCACCGACACCTTTTACGTTGATTTGTGTTTGAACATTTGAAGTTACCCCATTTAGATAACCAAACTCTGTGTTACTAATAGTGCCAGTTCCAATTAGCGTAGCGTCAATACCGGAGTCGATCTTGCTCGCATCGATCTTGCTGTTTCCAGCCACGTCGTATGTTGATTGCAACATGTCACCAACCCCTTTTGCCGAAATTTGAGTTTGAATGTTTGAACTCACGCCGTTGAGATAGCCGAATTCTGTATTGCTGATAGTGCCGGTTCCAATCAATGTTGCAGCAATTCCTGAATCAAGTTTGCTCGCATCTATTTTATTGTTACCTGCTACATCATATGTTGATTGCAACATGTCGCCATCTCCAGCGTCATTGATCGCATCAAGAACGTTTGTGGATCCTACAGTAAGTGAACCTTCCACTTCCATATTATCATTGACGATAAAAGGTTGAGAATCTGAAGTGCCAGCAGTTGCTCCGCGGTAAACTCTACCGTCTATGCGAACATCGTCACCAAAGGTAACCGGATTACCCACCCCATCGTTAGTAGTCTCATTTACAATTGTTCCATTAAAGAAGGTAACACCTCCAGCACCTTCTACACCCACTTTCAGAGAGGGGACAATAACGGTTTCGCTAAAGGTTTGGACTGCCTTTGTTACACTAACTGTAAGTGCAATAGAAACAACAGCAACTATTCCTATTAGTAACTTATTTTTCATAATATTATGATGAATGATTATATATTTAATAGTACCATTTTCTACTAATCTAAAACACCTCCCGTTTGGGAGGTATTTTATAGTTGTTCTTATTTGAATTATTTCTTTTTCTTGTTTGTATTCTTAGCTCTTTTTTTAGCTTTTTCTTCGAGCATAAGCTTCTTTGCAGCTAGTCTTTTGGCGGTCTTTTTAGATCTTGTTTTAACAAATCTACCAACGCCGTGTGCTCTTTTTGCCATGAATGTATAGTTAAATGTAAGTATTAGCTATTCTATCTGATAACATGGATTTAATCAATAGCTTGTATATTATTAACCTATTTGGTGGAGGTTTTGATGCTGATGGTAAGTATTGTATAATTGCTATATGAAACTTAAATCATCACAACAGCAATCCTTCTTCTACATTTTAGCAATCGCGGTAATACTTTTGTCATACCTTGTTATGAAATCGTTTATCGCAGTAGTTGTGGTAGCTTTTTTGGCGGCATTATTTTTCAAACGACCCTTTGAATATTTTAAAAGGATATTCAAAGGTAAAACTAAACTTGCTTCATCACTGACTGTGGTAATAGTCTTTTTTGTGGTACTTATCCCACTTATATTAATTGCTAGTCTCACTGTTAATCAGGTTCTACAATTTAATAAAGATATAGGTGGTGGTGAAAAAGTAAATATTACTTCGGTTGTAGAAAAAAGCAATGAAGTATTAAGCTCACTGCCTGGTGTTGATTATAGACTTACCGAAGTTGGGGTAGAGGATTGGATTCAGCAGGGGGCAAAAGCAGTTGGAACATTTTTTCTTGAGCGATTACCTGATATTAGTTCTGGCGCTTTTCAGTTGTTTACTTTCATAATCGTATTTATTATTGTATTGTTTTCTCTTCTTCCAATTCAAGATAAGTTTATTAAATTTCTAAAAGATATCAGCCCACTTGATGATAGAATTGATAGCATCTATATTACCCGGGTTGTTGCTATGTCGAAATCAATGGTGCGTGGTACATTTCTCATTGCTATTGTGCAAGGTGTCGTATCGGGTATATTTCTCGCTGTTGTTGGTGTTGATTACGTTCTGTTTTTAACAATCTTGATGATATTTCTCGGTGTGATACCAATGATAGGATCGGGGTTCGTAATGATACCGATTGGAATCGTTATGTTGTTTACCGGAAATATATGGCAGGGAATATTATTAATCGTTGCGAATGTACTTGTCGTTGGTAATATCGATAACTTCATGCGACCAAAACTGGTCTCAAAAGAAGCAGAGTTACATCCGGCACTTATTATACTTGGCGTCATTGGTGGGTTGCAGTATTTTGGTATACTTGGTTTTATCTACGGCCCGGTTATTATGATACTACTTGTTACTACCATTGAGATTTATACAAAACATATACGCAACCAAAATTCATTAGATAGTACATAACAATAATAAACCATCAATATTTATCAAAAACACCTCCTATAAAGGGAGATGTTTTTTAGTGGGGTCCCTACCGATCGCTTATTTTAACTAAT